>VOFG01000053.1_pt1 | contig 631192 bp, 579 predicted proteins | sample 5384171 | NCBI WGS metagenome assembly VOFG01 (sample SAMN12384726, study PRJNA508395) | human gut metagenome | isolation source: healthy gut F | host: Homo sapiens
TTCCAATACTTTTATCGTTTTCCGCCGCTTTCGCTCCCCTTATCGCATTGTCAAGCATATTGACAATTAAGCAACAAAGGTCAACGTCATCTACCGGAATATCATTACTAAGGCTCGTATCACAGTCAAGCGTCACACCCGATTCTTTAGCGGTATTCGACTTATCCCACAGAATCGCATTAACGATATTGTTAGCACAGTAGAACGGCATTTTGTTACTCTGATTTTTACGGCTCAGCTCATCAAGCATTTCCTTTCCCTTTTCGGCTGTATCGGGATAGGTGTACAGGTTCATCGCCGTTGTGAGAACGTTGTTGAAATCGTGGCGGTACTTCATTATTTCGTGCTGAAGCTCGTTGATTTTTTCGTAATAGCGGTACTGCGTGCTACGCTCGTATTCGAGCTGTTCATTTCTCATTTTCGTTTCGTACAGCTGTGAATTCTGTATAAGGCCACGATAGCAGAGAATGTCGCTTATTACGCAGATTACAACGCAAATCAGTGTGAAATACATAATTTCCGGTGTTGCGTTATCGGTGTTAGCCATAATGAGCTTTATTATTACACTCAATATAAGAACCTGACTTTCCGGGAAAAGCATAAAAATCACTGCACGCTTGTTGATAGATTTTCTGTCATGTATTCTTTTGATAATACAATGTTCAAAATACATCAGAATGCCGTATATAATCAGATCAATATCCGCAAAAAGCAGTGCGGGATATGTTAAGTGTCCGATGTCAAACGAAAATTCCGGGAATATGACAAATATTACAGCAGTTGTGATGGTATCAAATATAATCAGCGATAAATCCGAATACAAGCAAAGCAGATGGTATGAACCTGAAAATTATTTCTACTATTACAGGTACTGTCATAATATCTCCCATTTATTTTTATATAGTAACAATTTAATGTGCTGAATTTATAATACAATTTTCTTGATGCTTTGTCAAGTCAGAATGGCAATATAGTCTTATCAAATCTTAAAATTAATGTATGATCAATCTTTTTTGAAAATATCGTGTTAATATTTTCCTGTTATTTTTTCAGACATATATTCAGCCTCACGCACTTCACTAAATATAAAATACCCTGCCGTCACGAAACGGTAGGGTACCAAAGTTCTCAATCTATCATTATCTTATTTCTTCCTGCCGCCTTAGCCTTATAAAGTCGCTTGTCGGCAGTTGTGAATATCTCGGTTATCGAATTACTGCTTCCGTACACAGCCACGCCTGCACTGAAAGTAAATTCTTTTCCTTTTTCTTTCTCGGAAAACTCCGAATAGCTTTTGCGTATCCGCTTCATAACCGTCATAACAGTTTCGATATTATCCGTATCAAAGAGAATCATGAATTCCTCTCCGCCGAATCGTGCTATAAGGTCATTTTCTCCGATATTTGTTTTGACCGCATACGCAAAATGTTTAAGCACATTATCACCGAAAACGTGTCCGTATGTATCGTTTACCGACTTGAACAGATCGAGGTCGATAAGCACCGCACAGTGTTTCTTTTTCTCGTCCTGCGAAAGCTGATTTTCAAGATATTCTATAAGATAACGGCGGTTTCTTATCTCAGTCAGCGGATCGGTATTTACAGCAAGCGTAAGCTCCTCGCCCATTTCGCTGAGCTGTTTTGCCTGACGTTCAAATTGTACTATCACTATTGCGACCGCAACCATTATGCCTATAAACGCTATTATAAATGAAAACAGCGTGTCAAGCTCCTTATTATCATTAACCATATTCAGCTGAGGAAATTTGCTTCTGACAACAAATGCGGCTATATCTGCAACGAACACCGCCGCCCCCATTATAACTCTGTGCACCGGCTTCATAAAAGTAATAATACCGATTTCCGCAACAAGCATATACACTGCCGTACTTGCACCGTATGAAATATACAACATCGGGAACTCGACAAACCCAAGCACAAGAAGTATTATAAACGTAGCGACATAGGTTCTTCCGGTAAAGAAACCGACAAGTGACGATACTATAATTACAAGTGCGCAAGCCGCACAGAATAAGGTCTGCGTGGTAAATCCGAATATCACCGCATTTGCGGTAAATCCCGCTATATTTGATACACAGCCGGTTAATGCCAGTACGATGAACAGCTTGTCACGAAGCTCTGAATTCACAGTATCTGATTTTTTATTCATTGTTAGTGCTCTCTTTCGTTCTTACTTTTCTTTCTGCTTTTCTGCCCGTCAATGATGCCGTTTTTCTATATCGGCAAGAATATCGTCTATATCATATCTCTTGTCCTCGTCATCTCTGAACACAAGCGATATATCAGGCTCGGAGCCGCCGTGCGTTACTTCAGCCGTACCCGTTTTTTCCGTCATTTCGGGCAAGGCTTTTTCGTTTTTTATATTTTCTGCTTCAATTTTCTTTTCCTTTTGCTGCTCTGCTCTGTCCGATTCCAGCCTTCTTGCTCCGGCGGAAAAATCCGCTCGGTCTTTTATGTTATCGGCACTTGCCGCTATATTCTTTTTACTGCGCAAATGCTCCGTGAAATCATCCGTTTTACCGTGAGAGCTGTCGGGAATCCGATTATGCGGCACTTTTACGTTTTCGGATAAAGACGGCATAGCGGCCTTTTTAGCTTCGGCCTTGTTTGCTTTTGACAGCTTATGTTCCTCGCTTTCAGGGGGAACATACACCGGAGCTTCTTCCTGCAACTTGACTGTTTCCACCTGCGGTACCGGACGCTTTGACATAATGAACTTCACTATCTCAAATGCTACTATTGCGATACACGGCAGTATAGCGATAGCCATAACGCCAAACGGCGACATTGCAAATCCGATAACAGCACCCCAGAAATCACTGCAATAGTTAACTCTTGCAACAAGCTGGCTTTGTGATATTGTGATATTTTCTCCGCCTTGAGTTTCAACATCAAAGCTCATAACGCCTACCTTAAGCGTGGAGGAATTTACCCTTGCAAGCTGTGCTCCGCCGTTTTCAAACCGATTATATATTATAAGCTCGCCGTTGTTTACCTCGTCGGGCCACACCTTCTGCGCTATAGCGGCTGTGCCTGCCTTAAGCTGATAGAAATCGTTGTCACGCACTATGTAAACATTATATCCGAAAATATCCGGTGCAGCAGAGCCGCCGAATGAAAACAGCATTGATGTAACTACGAGAAATACCGCAAAAACAATTAGCAGTACGCCGATAACTACACCGATACACCTTGCCACAGATGTTTTTTTTATCAAATTTTCCTCGTTTCCGTCAAAAAGCTATTGACAACAAATCAAAAATACGATATAATAATATAGTCATTTTGGAACTGTATTCCGAAATATGACCATATCTATTTTACCACATTGCCTCGCTCTTTTCAAGTGTTAATTGTGCATTATGCAATGTTTTGACTTGTGAAGCGGACGCTTTCGGAAAACGGAAAATGTGTGTAAATATATCAGAATATCGGAATAAATATGCTTGTGTAGCACAGTTGGTAGTGCAGCTCATTCGTAATGAGCAGGTCGCAGGTTCGAGTCCCGTCACAAGCTCCATAGAAACAACCGCTTAAGCGTATTGCTTAAGCGGTTTTCTTGTATTTTCAGTAATTATTATCAAATCTTGAATTTTACTGAAATTAACTAAAATTAACTATAGTGGGGGTGTCAAAAGGGATGTCAAGTTATGAGGCTAACTATTTTTTTGCATAAGTGTACTGTTTTTAGTACACGATAAAGCATATAATAAAAAAGCAGGATATGCACTGTCGACTATCAAAAAGAGGGAGATAATAAAATAAATTCTTAATTGCGAGCATATAATACGCAAAACTGATTGACAACAGTCAAAAGAACATATATAATAAATTATTAAGGAGCAACAAATAAAGGAGGGTATTTGCATGACTTTTAAAAAAGCCAAACTTTTTCGATTTAAAAAAGATCAGAACGAAAGAATAACATGTATAAGTTATGATGACAATGAAGAATACTACTCCTTTTTGCGTGAATATAGATCAAAAGGATATAGACAAGTTATTATCACTACAGAAATAATGATAAAAATCATTGAGACATCTGTTTTGAATGATAATTTGTTTGTTTATAAAATAGAACTGGCAGAGGAAGACGAAGAATTAGAAAAGGAAATCGATCAGCTCCTAACGAAAACGCAGCACAATTCATCTTACTTTGCTTTACTTTTAGAAAAAATTCAATTTCTTTCCGAAAGATCTTCAATTGATTTATTCAGGGTATATGTAAAAAACCAATATCAAGAAAACACATCTTGTCTTAATTTCTTCCTGCAATCAAATGGTATAATTGGCATAGATTCTGAACATTTTGAAAATCAATCCAAAAAGATCTGTGAAATTGTGGAGGAATACCTGTTCTGACATGAAGCTATTATTGAAAATCATTTCTCCGATTATTGCATCTGTGCTTGGAGTGTTACTAACTAATAGCTTTAATTTATTTGATGTTATTCCATTTGTGCCTAAAGAAGAGTCTTTCGGTTTATGCATTATGGTATATTTTCCGATAATAGATGTAATTTTTAATTTTATATTCGAACAATTTTACAAATCACTTGTCGACAAATTCACTTCTAGATTGACAGCAACAATCACTTCTTATAATACAAATGTCGCCAATTGCGAAAATTTATCAATTTGTTTTGACAGGCATGATTTGGCAGAAGCAAAAATGAATGTTGAAATTGATGGATTAAAAAAACATTTTAAAAATACTGAATTGGTTATTTACAAGCCAGTGTTTGCAGAAATACAAATAGATAATTCTTCAGAACTAGTGATAACTGAATCTGACTGTTTGAGGATAAAACTTGACAAGTTGTTTAATCAACAAAATTATGTCAAATGTAAGCAAACTTTTAAATTCAGCCTGATACAAGATCCTGTTGATGGCGATACTTATTTTGACATAATTCCAAAGCTTGAAAATAAAAAATTAAATCTAATTTATAGGCACAATAAAGCAACGATAAAGGCGGTGGCAAAATAATGTCTGCAACAACAATTTGGAAAGATAAAACAACTAATGATCTCGAGCAAACTATCAAAAGTTTGGTTGACGAAGTTAAGCCTGACGAAAAATCTAGTATAGTTTGGGGCGACTGGGATATCCACAAGAAATTTGACAAAAACAAAGAAATCGAACTCGGCGGTAAAACTATCAAATATAATTATATCAGCTATTCTTACTCGCAATACTATACTAAAGAGCTTAAAGATCAATCTAAGGTTTTTAAATCTGGTTTTATCATTGTTTATTCTAATGGCGAAACGATTTATTATATTGTAGACCAAAATTCATATGCTCAAAAGCTATTAAGAAAACTGTTATCCTATAATGGCAAAAGCGAAATAGAAAAGTCTACATATTCATTCGGCACTGACTTTTTTATTTGGCTTATTTATCGCGTATATAACTCAAATTATAACATTGAGATTTCTCCGGATGATAAAAAACTGAAACTAGATGCTATCAAAGGATTTAAAGGAGATACTGACGATTTACAAACAAAAGTTACAGCTACTGGTGAATCTGTGATGAATATAATCAGTACTCTTTCTTTTTTATTAGAAAGTAATAATCTTAATCAAGTAAAAGTTGATTTAAATTATTCTAAGCATTCAAATATAACACTGACTTTGCAAAAAGACACCGTATGTATAGACCCTAATTCGTACTGCGGTATTTTTGAAACAGACGAAACCAGTGAAGAAACTATTTCAAAATTGTACTTGATGGTATATTTAGAAATATTAGCACAATTGCGTCAAGAGTATTATAACGATATTGACAACGAAGATTGGAATACAAACGTACACAGTGACTTTTTACAACAAGTAGGAAAAAAGCTATCTGAGAAAATCGATGAAAAAACACAAGCAATCAAGAACAAAAAACAGACTATTACAGAATAATTTTCAGCATACAAAAAAATCCCCCGACAGAGCCTTTTTGCTCCGCCGGGGGATAACTATTGTACTTATTTTTTCAGATACTTAACGTCTATCGGCGACTGTATGTCAAAAACGCCCGTAGTATCCTTACCGAGTACAGCACGATTGCCGACAACTTCGGTGACTATCCAGATCTTTTCAAACAACCAGTCCTTAAGCGGATTCGTTTCGCCGTACCATGTAGCTCCCTGCTTTATCTGCACACGGTCACCCTTGCGAATTTCTGCCGCAGGCTTGCTTTCAGCAGTCTTACCGCCTATATCAATAACTTTTACCCAGCCTGTCACTGCGCTACAGCCTTTCGGTGTGGTGATGCGGATCCTGCCGTTTAAAACATCATCAGCGGTGTGTATGTAATATGTGCCTGTCAGATGATTTGCGGGCTGTGATGTGGTTGACGAGCCATACAGTGCGGTATTTGACAGCTGTACAGCCTCACCTGCCTTGTATGTCTTTACCGTGGGTGTAGCGGGTTTTACCTGCTCAGATGGCTTGTCTGTAGCTTTTGTATGCGTCTTATACCAGTAGTCAGTCTTTGCAGGATAATCTACAAAGCATATATCCCCGTCAACGTCATTTCCACCGATGCTGTCAATACCCCACTGCCACATTTTCTGCCCGTAGTCATATCTGCTCGGGTTATCCGGGCTTTCGGTCCAGTGTGCAAGCCATATATCACGCTTTCCTACAATACGTTCCTTCTGATAGTAGCTTTCAAGCCACGCAGGATTTGCATACACTCCCGACGGAAGCCCTGCCTTGTTCAGCCTGTCGCAGAACTCAAGCGCCATATCGGTTCTTTCCTTGCTTGTGAGGTTGTCGATCTGACGCTGTTCCTCCATGTCGCAGAACACGGGATATGACGGCTTTTCATCGCCTATCGTCTTGATGCACGCATTTATCTGCCTGTCAAGCTCCTGACTGTCAGTCGCCGTAATATACCAGTAACAGCCGAAGTCTATTCCGAGCTTTCTGCACTGCTCGATATTGCGACTGAAATAAGTGTCCTCGTCCCTGCCTATACCGGCACGGATAATTACAAACTTCACGCCTGCCGACACAGCCGCCGTAAAATCGAACTGCTCCTGCGCCCTGCTGATGTCAATGCCCTTAACTTTTAACATATTATTCTTCCTCGCTTTCGCTTTTGTTTTTAATCTGTTCCATAATGCTTGTAAGTTTCTTCGGCACCGGAAGCCCCAATGAAGCAGCATTCTCGATAATGCTGATACCCTCGTTTGCAATATAGAACAACATTACCGCCGACATTGCGGCGGGAGTTCCGCCGAGTATGTATGCATCGGCGATGTGGCCGACCGCAACAAATACCAGTATCAGAAACTTCTTTGCCAGACCTCTGAAACCAACCTCTGATGATAAGCGCTTTTCTATGATTGCCACAACCACACCTGTGATATAGTCCAGTGCCATAAACGCTATCAACGCCCAGAATAGCCCCGTAACCTCGCCGTACATAAAGCCTAAAACCGCCCCGACAGCTCCTGCTATGCTGTCAATAATTATCTGTATCTTGCTCATTTTTTCGTCCTTTCCGCCTATTCGGCGCTGTTTGCTTCTTCTTTTCCCTGCTTTGCGAGTATTGCGAGCGCTTCCTCGCTGTCATCAGGGATCACTCTTGCCCCCTGCATAACTGCATCCTCGGATTCTATACCGCCGAGGACAAACGTTCCGTCCGGAAATATCTGCATTTTCATCACCTACGCTCTCTTGTTTGTATACTTTATCATGAATGACAGGGTCTTTGCTCCTGTCACCGACATTGTTATATTGCCGTTTTCTATGTTGAGATGCTCAACGGAGCCGTCTACGCTCAGTACATCCCTGTCGTATGCCGTTGCAATTGTCAGCGTCAGCACTATTCGGTTTCTGATAGGATTCGTGTTGCTGTCATAGTACGGTTCGATTTCGACTTGATTGTACCCCTCACCGTAAGTTGCATACTCAAAGCTCTTTGACAGTGCCGAAGACACAGTGCCGTATATCACAAGATCGGTATCGCACATCCAAGCTCGCCACGTTTTGTCATCGCACCAGCGTGTATAAGAGCGTTTGCGGGTTACCGATGTGTACCGTTGCACCGTGTTAAATCCTGTCGCTGAGATGAATCTGACATTATCGACCGTAAGCTCAAACGGCTCATTTGCACTTACAGGGCGGTTTGTAATGTATTGAGCTGACGCCGATGTACAGAAATACCGTTTGCTCTTGCCTTTGTCATCGGCTATATTTAACATCAGCGTGTTCAAGTCTACCGTCTGACCTGTCAAGTCTGAAGCTTTAAGATAATCCTTACTGTCAAGCTCGGATACTGTAGCCGCACCGACTTCGGTAGCAGTATACGCAGGCTTATTCTCGGTTTTCGTCCATTCGGGCATATCCGTAATATCTGACATATTATGTGTATGATTCTTCTCTGCCGCCCCGACTTCTTCCGCTGTATACACAGGCTTGCTTTCGGCTTTTGCCCAGTCGGATATCTCATCGGATTTCAGATATTCTGACAGGTCTATACCTGTTCCACCCGCCGCATTAAGTGCGCCCGAAATATAAAGGTTTCCGGCATCATCTACCACTAATGCGTTACTTCGCCTGTCCTCACCGTAACCGTTTCCGATAACCAAAAGCGCATTGCTTGTTGTGCTATTATATCTACCTATAGCAGTCATGTGCTCACTTCCGGCTACAGTATAATATCCCGAGGCATGGCTATTACTGCCTCTTGCCACAGTTCCCATACCCTCAGCATGTGCGCACCGTCCCGTTGCGAAAGTATTCATACCTTCGGCGTGTGCACTTTCGTTGCTGGCTGTCGTTTCTCTGCCCTCTGCGTGGCTGTAAGGAGCAGTCGCTGCTGTCTTACTTCCTTCGGCGTGTGCATAATATGATTCAGCTTTATTACCGGAATAATCGTTGAAGATCTCACAATTCTTATCGCTGTTTGTATATTTACCCACACCGTCATTTCCGCCGCTTGTTGCTTCCCCACACCGTCAAGGCGCTTTTCTGTTTTACTTTTTACTTGTACCGGTGTTTTAGACTGTTCGTTTGACGCAAGTGTCATTTCCAAAACGGTTGCCGTTGCCTCATCGGTAAGCTCCGCAAATGCACAGCTGACCTTATGCGCTCCTCGATACTTCCATACCAGCGTCGTCGGGAAAAATGCTATTGTACGATTAACATCTATTTTTCCACCGCTTCCGCATAAAGTATCAAAGCATTCGATCGCAGGATTACCGTTAAAAGAAAATTCAACACGCCGCAGTGCTATAGTCATAGCGTCTGCACAGGATTGAAACGCCGATTTTCGTGTTTCTATCGACAACGACTGCAACAGCGGATTCTCGGGAATATACAATGTGGCTTTTCTTGCCGCTGAATCATCAAGCGTTGAAATGTTTGTATACACATACTGCTCGCCGTCAAATGTTGTTGAAAAATACTTCGTCAGCGCACGGAGATCAAAAAATTCCGTTCCGGTACGCTCGTAGCCCTCTACCGTATAATCCGGATCATATATAAGTGCATCGTCAACAGTTGTTGTTTTTTCCTTTAGCTTTACTATTTCGAGCTTGCCGTATCGGTTAATTCTCGCCGATGCCGCCATTATCGCACAGCACCACTCGATCAAATCCCTGTATGTCTGTATTTCTGTTGAAATTGTAGAATCTACAGTCAGATTGTCGTTAGGATACGCACCGAAATCTGTTGTTGCAAGTTCGATACCAACATCTGCGGCGGCGTCTTTAATGTGCTGCTGTACAGTCTTTCTGCCACCTGCATACGCTGATATATTAACATCAAATCTTGTACTGTCATCAAAAGCCGTCAGCTTATGAATACTGCCCTTGCGCTTTGTAAGACTATTATCTACCGTGAATATTCCGAGCGGTACACTTTCCCATGTGCCGCCTGCAAGCAGTATTTCGTATTTCGGAGTAATGCGAGCATTAGCATACGACCGTGACAGAAAATCATCATCGTACACCGTTATATCAAGCTGATTTGTGTAAAACGTACCGATTTCAAAGGTATCACCGGAAACCAACTGTTCTTTCAGCGTAACGCTGTTGTTAACAATAATATCATCGGTTATGTTTATCGTTTCACCGTCACAGAGCTTAATTGTACCTGCAATGCGGTCTGTGCGGTTTTTATCCTTAATCGCCGCCGTGTAAGCGGCTGATACATCAAGCATAGAATCACCTCTTACTCTTAATATTCGATAAAGTTTACGCTTAAATCCCACAGCGTTTCTGCGGCGGTATCGGCATTAAGTACCATAGTTGCGCTTCTGTCACCGGCGTACATTGTGCAGGTCTTTGTGCTCGCAGTAGTCGGATCGAAAAATGTCGCAGAAAACGAATCGGGAGAAATCGCATTTGCTATAGCGGAAAGCTGCGACCTGTTCACCCTCCACGTTACCTGTATCTTGTACACCCCTTCTCTTATGCGATTGCGAAACATCACGCCTGTTTCACTTCTGCCGCTGTCCTCGCTGTCAAGGTCGGAGCGCTGTACGCCGTATGATTTGGGCGAAATCGGTGTGAAGCTGCCGAATTTTATAAGTGTCTGCATATTAACTCCTTCCGTTAAGTCTGCGGTTTCTGACGGCATTATAGCGTGCTACGGTTTCACCGACCGTATCTCCGTCTATATCGACCGTGACGTGTATATCTGCGGATTGACCGCCTGTACTGTCTGACATAGCCGAGCGTACAGCGTTATATATTGCTGTTTCTATGCTTGACGAGTTCGCAACTGCGGTACGGTTACCGATAGTGCCGACAAGCTCAGGGCCTCTTTCATTTGCTATGAACAGATCGCCATAGTCGGGGAAACCGCCGTCGGCGTATTTTTTTAACGCTAAAAGTCCTAAGCCACCCCAGGTATCCGGACTGTTAATCTGCCCGCTTTTCTGCAGTTCTTCATACGCTTTCTGCGGATCGTATGTGCTGAACTGCTTTACCGCATAGAGCGCTTCGTTGGAGGTAAGTCCGTTCTTTTCAAGAGCCATGTTCCACGCCTTAGAAGGATCGTATCCGGAACGCATATATTCGTTTGAATCAAGCTGTGCCAGGCCTATAGCTGTTCCGTATTTGCTAGATAGATCTATTTCTTTGAGTTCATCTGCGTGCGTCATTTCAAAAAGACCGGCGCCTACACTCTGCCAGAAGTTAGACCAGCCTTTTCCGAGATCCCCGAAAAGACCTTCAAACATACTGTTTATCTTTTCAAGTCCACCAAGCAAATCACCGTTAGCAAACTTATATATACCTTCTCCAATGCCTTGCCAGAAATCAGACCAACCTTCCCCCAAATCACCGAAAAGTGATTTAAACCTGTCATTAAGCCGCACCAGAGCATTGTACTGCTCCGTTTCGTTGCCGTTGAAAATATCGAAAATATCTTCACCTACGTCTTTAAAGAATTCTACAAATTCTTCTCCGAAAAGATCCGTGATTATCTCGTTTGCCTTATTAAGAACTCCCGATAAACCGTCAAGCAAACCGTCAAAGTCAAAATTCAAGCCTAAAGATGTTTCTAAAGATGTTCCGCCGACCTGCTCCTGCACATTGCTCATTGCTTCCGCAAGGCCCTCCGCATTCTCAACATCATCGCTTGACACCACGCTCGAAGCAAGCGTACCTGAATTTCCCGACAGTCTGTTAAGCTCGTCAAAACCTGCAAGACTGCGTTTTACACTGTCTGTAAGATTATCTGTGCTTTCTGCAACATCATCAACGCCCTCAGACGCATCACTTGCCGCTTCATTTTCTTTTTTCAGCTTTTCGGAGCTGTCCTCTACGCTTTCTGTCCCCTTGTTTGTCGCCATACCGAATAATGCCAGCGCACCGACTATTATTCCTATCCAGCCCATAGTCGCTTTTAACGCACTTGCGAACGTAAGCTGTTTTGGTATCAGAAATGCAAGTACACCGCTGTAAGCCGCTTTTGCAGCAGCCATAAGCCTTGTTGCCATTGTCACGGCAGGTATTGCCACAGCCATACCGATAGCGATTTTCATCATTGTCTGCTGTGCAGGCGTTGCCGCTTCAATCTTCGCTTGTATATCCGCTACAATACCGCCAAGCCCTCCGACAGCTTCTGCTACCGTCATTATCACGGGCTTTAAAGCGTTAAAAGCACCCGACAACACAGGAAGTACGCTCTGAACAAGCGGCAGGAGCGCTGTACCGGCTTCTGCGGCAAAATCCTCAAGCTCTGCCTTGAATGTCGTAAGCGCACCCGAATAGGTATCGTTTTCCTTTGCGTAGTTTCCTGCCGCATAGTCCGACTTATCAAGGAACATCTGCATAGCGGCATTGACCTTCTGCTGTGTGGTAGAGAGCTTTCCAAGTCCCTTTTCCTGTGCGTATATCTGCAGGTTCGTGTCGTTTATGGCAACACCGAGATTATCCATCATTGTGAAGTTGCCCTTTGCCATGCCTGCAACAGCTTCCATAGCGCTGTCTACGGATATGCCCATAATACTTGCCACATCAGACGCACGTTGCATAGACTGCGTTACCATATCGGCAGACTGTGCTACCGAAAAGCCCGAGCCCTGAAAGAGCGAACCCATTTTTGTGGCGGTCGCAAGATACTTGCTCTGTGAAAGTCCAAGCGAAGAAGCGGCAGTTTCTGCGGTTTTCTGAATCGTGCCGGCATAATTCTTGAATACCGACTCCGAACCGCCTATGTTCTGCTGAAGGTCTCCTGCAAGACTTATAGCTTGCTTGACCATATCGCCTATCCCAAGAGATGCAAGACCGGAAGCAAGACTTTTGAAAGATTCCATAGCGCCGGCAGAAGTATCTTCGCTCTGCGCTTTTTCACGTTCACAAGATTATCGTTGACCTGTCTTATCTTACGGTCAAAATCATCCTTGTTTGCACTGACTATAACGTTCAGTTCTTCTACTGTCACTTACTGTACCTGCCTTTCGTAGCTTCCGCATATTCAGCCATATTCTGCTTTGATAACTCCCAGTCCGACACGGGTATTCCCTCCGACTTATCACGTCCGTACAGCTTAGGAAATGCCTTTTCGATGCTGTGCGGATATTGCCTTGGAGCGTTGACACCTATGGCAACAAGTTGACCGATGCTATAAGCAAAGGCACACATCAAGCGTTCATTAAACTCGATGTGTGCCTTGTCATATTCGTTTTTTGCCTGTATTGCCTGCGTTATTTCCCGTACCGATAAGTCCCAGAAATCTTTATGCGTTATCTCTGCCGACAGTGCCGGGCGGTAGAGATTAGTTATCAGCTCTCCTGCACTGCTCCACTCTCTGCCTTTTCTGCGAGCGCCAGCAGTTTTTCTGCCTGCTGACGCTTGAAAAAACCCGACACCGTAAGCGTCTTGAAGAGTATTTCCGCCATATCCGAAAGGTCGCCACCTGCGTCTATGTAATCGTCATAGATCTCCTGCGCCTTTCTGATGTCGATATTCGCCTGAAAGCGATTTAAAGCACCCCACAGATACAGCGTTACTGTTTCAAGCTTGTCGAAATCCGCCATACCCGCAACAAGCGACTTGCCTGTTTTCTTCTCGATCTCGATTGCCGATGAAGCCGAGATTTTGAGCTTGTACTCAGTGTCACCGATTTTCAGTGTTTCATAAGGTAATCTGTTTTCTTCCATTTTAATATCCTCCGTTCGTTTGATTTTTTTGCATAAGAAAAGCACACCCTCTCAGATGTGCTTAATAAATTTTATTTCTCAGCGCAATTACAGCACTGTGTCGCTTCCGCCCGACATATGCTTGTTTATATAATTGACTATCTTGTCTGCTTCATACTTCTTATCTTTATTTACAGCCACAGCTACTGTTTTTGGCTCACCGTCGCTTGTATAATTTATTATGATAACATATTCAGTCACATTCTTAGGTCGTGATGCGATAATTGCACCCGGAACGCCGAACAGTAACGCTCCCGCAACGGTCGAGCCTGCAGAAGCTCCTTTGAGTTCGGAGTTCGTTTTCAACAAAGCAGACGTTATTTTTTCTGCCTTAAGAACAGAATCTTTTTTGTTTACCGTAAAAACTATCCTGTCACCAAACAAGGACAACAAACATTCGCACTCCCCCCTGTGGCAATCCGTACAGCGCCACACCGTAGCATTTTACAATGAAACGTTTAGATGAAGATATACTTTTACCGCCCGACTTTTTTACTTTCCTAATCCTGTAAACGCCATAAAGCAGGAAAAGCAGTGCCAAAGCGAGCATTACCGCACCGACGGTTCCTTGATTGCTGAAAAAAGCGAAAAAAGAAGCGATTAAAAGTATTGCTCCGGGTATAAAACAAACAACAGCTAATACCATAAATATTCCCTCCGTGATACTATATTTTTCTTTATAATACCACGAAGGGTTATAAATGTCAAGTTATGCCGCAGCAGTTACGTCCTCAAGCTCTGTAAGAGGTGTGCTTCTGAGCGTGAATTTCAGTGCCGCATTGACCTCTGCCGCAGAACGCTTTACCGATACCTTTGAGCTCCACTGATAGCCCGTATTATCCGGATAAATCAGCTTGAACCACACGGTTGCGTTCGATGTCTGTAACGCTCTCAGCGTGGAATACGCCGCCGCTACGTCTGCTTCCGACACGGCAGGATTTTCATCTTCATCGTTATAAAAGAACGTGAAGTCCAGATCGCCGTAGTCCTTGACACCGGGTATGTAACGCTTCGCACCGTCCGCAAGGTTCGTTACATCGACCTTTTCGGGATCACCGCCCATATCGGGAGTTGACTGCAAGCCATAAAGCGTCTTAAATGTGCCTGCCTTTGTGTCGGCATACTGTAATTTTGTGCCTTTTGATAAAAGTTCCATAATAATTTTCCTTTCTGCTTAAGGGCTATAAACCCTGTGATTCAGTTCATCTATTTTTGCGGAAAACCGCATACATTTACGCTGTAATTCGCCGTCGGGCATCATCTGTCCGAATATACGGCGAAAGCCTTTCGATACCATTACAGCGCTTATCTGTGCCGACATATCGGCTACAACAGCAGGCGTGTCCGCCTTATCCCATACATCAATCTGTACCGTGATAACCGACAGCCGCTCCGCACCGTGAAGTACGGTGTCGCTCTGATTTGCTATCTCACTTAACGTAATGACAGGAAAATCGGCTGTGGTGTCGGGGAACTGCAATTCCACCGTGCCTATATCGGCAAGCATATTAGCAATTGTGGGTATAATATCTATCATGCCATTGCGCTCCTTATTGCTCTTGCAAGCTCAACCTTGCAGGACTTGAAAACATACTCCCTGTTGCCAAGCAACGCAGGATAAAGATACGGTTTCGGCGGTGCGCCGTTCGTTATATGCCAGTTGCCTTTAGCGTCCTTGTATCTCCACGGTTGCATCGTGTGAGGTACACCCGGTGCGCCGTGCTGACCTGTGCCGAACTCTACAAACATGGCATATTCAACGTTTGTACCGACCGCCCAGACCTTAGGCTCAAGGTGTTCTGTAGAGATACTGCCTTTCAGCCTTCCTGTATCATACGGGCAGTTTACCTTTGCGTCACTCTTTATCTTCTGAACGCCTTTACCTATGCCCTTGTCTATTGCCGCATCTACGCTTCCGCCGAGCCGTCTGAGCTTAACCATAAGCCCTTCAAGTCCTTCGATTGACATTTCCATATGCTTAGGTCCTTTCTGCCGTTGCACTGTCGTGCATAGTGTAATGTGCGGCGGAGAGTATCTTATAATCTGCTCCGTCACACCTTACTATATCTCCGACTTTAAGCATGTCTTTATCCGTTGTTGCTATCGTCAGCATACCGTGTATTCTCTCGCCGTACAGTTCGACAGATACGCTGTCGGTTACCGGCTTTACAACAGCAGATATTGTCGCTACCTGTTTAAGCTCCGATACCGTTCCCACATAGTCGCTTTTCTTTGATACCTTGCGATACACCGCAAGCGTTCTTGCATCAACCGTCATCATTCGCACGGATAACACCGACCTTTCGGGGATAGTTCTGCAATCGTTTCTGCATATCGGGCGGCAGATCGGATATAAAGGAACGGGAAATACCGCCCTCGCTGCGAGCGGTTTCTCCCTCTGCTCCCTGTCTGTTATAGGCTATAACCGCAAGCTCTGTCTGCACGCTGATAAGCCTTGCAGGCATCTCATCTCTGCCGATAACGTCAAGGATAGTGTCCTCTGCACTGTCAAGAAGCACGGCGAGCAGTCCGTCCTGCTTTTCATCGGAAATGCCAAGACGGATTTTAAGCGTTTCCAGTGCTGTCATTGCGTTTCTCCTTACGATGTTGACTTAGGCAGTATCTTAATGCCGGTCAGCACACCTGCTTTTTTGGTGTTCTTGAGCGCAACACCGGCGATAAGCTCAACATCACCTTTCTTTACCGCTCCGGGCGCTGTAAGGTCGGGCATATAAGAGGATATTACCTTTGTACCTGTAGGCGAAATACCGTGAAAAGCGTCAAGACCTATCTTTATTGCGTAAATATCCGTTGTACCGTAAGCGGTAGTTGAGGGCGCTGTAGTATCAACGATATCTACCGAAGCCGTACCGTTGTAATATTCGCCACAGTCAAGCAGTGCTATGCCGTTGTAATATTCAACAGGAGTACCGAATGAATCTTCGTTTCTGCTGTAATAGCCTGCTCTCCTTGCACACGCTCTGAGTTTTGCCAGCATTTTTCCGTTCATAAGGAGCATATCTGGCTTGCCGTCAAGCAGTGAAAGGAAGCTGTCAAGCTCATCAAGGAACGCATTATAGTTAGTATCGGTAAGCGCCGATGTTGAAAGGTCCGCCGTTGACGTTACCTTTGTGTCCGCTGTTGAAAGTATCTTTTTTAATCCGTCAAACGTGCCTGTTACATAGCCTGCGCCCGAAGCGGCAGATGTGCCGTTAATAACAAGGTTCGTAAAATAGTTGGATGTTGCCTTTATCTTCTGCTCTGCCTGGAATGCGAGTTCATCAACTGCGCCGCTTGTGTTGGCTATAACTCTGTCAACCTCAAACGAACCGCCCATGATTACCGCTTCAGTCGTTTTCTTTTCTCTCTTTGCTTCGCTTGCCGTGTACTCACTGTTTATGGTACGCACCGAAGCGGTAGCAGGTGTTTTTAGCTGTACATATCCGTATGACAGCGTTGAACCGTTAGTGCCGGGTGAAATTGAATTGTCAAATACAAGTCTGTCAAGGAGAAGGCTTGAACGTCTGAATGTGTCGATTACCTGCTGATCCACTTTATCAGCCATACCGACTTTTGCTTCTGCAAGTGTGATTGCCATAATTTTTTACCTCTTTCTGATTATTTCCCTGCCTGCTTCATTCTCAGGGCTTCGGCAAGAGAGGCAGGTTCAGCTTTGCCCTTGCCCGATGCGCCTATTTTCGGCGGATTGCCCTTCATTCTTTCGTTGACCGCACATTCAACGGCTTCAGCAAATGCCTTGCTGACCGTTTCAATGCTTGTCTTGCATTCATCCGCACCGGTATAGTCAAGCACAGCGGCAAGCCCTACAGGAAGTCCCTTATCCGCAAGCTGTACCTTAGCTTCCGCCATAAGCTCACGCCTTGTAACCTCCGCCTCACGCTTTGCAAGCTTTTCCTCAGTCTGCTTACGCTGGTACTCGGCTTTCTGCTCTGCGTTCATTTTTTCGAGCTTCTTCGCCTCCGAGAGTTTCTCGTCTGCGTCCTTCTGCCACTTTGTTTTTGCTGTTTCCAGTGCCTTGCTTACACGCTTGTCAAACTCAGACTGCATATCCTTGTCCTTTAACATATCGTCAAAGGTTGGCTTCTGCAATGCGTTATCCTGAGCGTCACCGCCGTTATCGGCAGTCTGATTTCCGGGAACGTTTGCGCTTGCGCCACCGTCCCCCTCGCCCTCTGCGAAGTGCTGTAAGCCGATGAAAATTCTTCTGTTGTTCATGTTTCTGTCCTTTCTCCGCCCACTGCGTTCATTGCCCACAACGTTCGGAATAAATTGTTTTTGGGTATAAAAATACCGCTCCTTTCGGGGCGGTAAAATTATTAAGTTTTGTGCAATCAATTGCACACGGGTATAAGAAAACCGCTCACTGCTGTGGGCGGTTTTGTTCATATAAATTCAATAATGCTGTCAGTAAAGTCGCGATTGCTTACAATCGCAACACAGTTCTCCATATCGTATATTGGAACAGGTGCGAATTTTTCTTCACCGATTTTAATGTGAGAATATGGCTTTTCAGGCATTGCGGATAATTTTAAAACGCGATATTTGCCAATTGAAAATGATGATAAAATCTTATTCATAGCTGCCATACTCCTTTACATATTTTTTTAGCTCTTCTTCATAGCTTTTTAAATGATGTTTTGTGGTTTCTATTTCATTCCTCGGGATTTTATATTTCTTACTGTTCTCAATAAGATACTTTTTAGCCTCAATTTCATTCAGTATAGTTCTCAATGGTTCTGGCTTATCTGAATTTAAATTCCCTATATTCTGCATATAATGATGTGTTTCCTCTAAGACATCACTTATGCATACGTCATTTCTAAACAGCAATGTATCTCCGACAATTGCGGCACTTGCGCCTACATCATCAAGGTGTTTTTCTATTTCATCACTGCCGCGAATAATATTGGCGCCGTTTTTTCGTGCTTCTATTGTTAAATTGTTGAACTGTTCATCGCTAATAAAACGAAGTTTATCTCTTGATTTACCCAACTTTCTTAATCTTTCTTTTATTATACCACTTCCGCCCGATTTGTCAACACTATTAGCCTTATAAACCAGTTTTCCGTCCTCAGTTTTCTGCAAATTCTTGACCCACTCGTCAAAGTCAACATCTGCGCCTATCTCATCGCCCAGTTCGGCGAGCTCTTTATCAAGATCCTCCTCGCTCGGCAGAACAGGGAGCGTTGTAGAACGGCAGAACGGGTGCATAGGCGGAAGATTTACACCTGCCTGTGCGCTGTTACGCTTGAACACCTTACCGTCAAGCTCACGGCATAGATCGCTTGTGCGGCTGTCAAGGCAGGCGGAAAACTCGTATTCGTCAATGTCAAGCTCCTTGTAGCCGTACAGCTCCGCCATATTCGCAACACAGGTAGTTTCCGTCCGGACAAGCCTGCGTGCCTCGAAAGCGCCGACACCGCAGCGGTTCTTTATATCGTCCGCCATGTGCTGCTCGGACTTTCCTGCCATAATGCCCACAAGCATATCGTGCTTCAGCCCGTCTGCAAGTGCGTTTGTGTTATCCCAGACACGTTCGGAGAACATTTGTCCGCTCCAGTTGGTAGACAGAATAGCTTTCACACGGCTTTCGGGAATTAAATCAAAAGCCGCACGGTAATCCGCACCCTTCGTCACATCGAAAACCGTCTGCATATACGCACTCTGAATTATATCGCCCAGATGCTCTGCATCAACGCTTATTTCGGCGTTTGCAAGGCGTGAGCACATATCACTTATCTTGCTGTCAAGATCATTTAAGTGCCCTATTCTGTGGGCGTATGCAGGCGATGATAACAGTGTTTCAAGCTGTTGTTTCTTCTGCTCATCGGTGCAGGTGGCAAGAGCGGTCTTTATCTGTTCAAACATCGACTTGCCCGGTGCATTTTTGAGCATTGTTTCAGCTTCGGCAATACTCAGTTCAAACTTATCGGCAAATGTACTCAAAATGCCATTCGCTTCCCCTTGCAGATACCGAGCTGTTGCATAATAAGCCTTGCCGAGCGTATCGGCGGTGCTTTCCGCTTTTGCCGTGTAGCTTACCATTCGCTCTGCGGCTCTGTCCTCCCAATATTTCTTACTCGGATTCTTCATTGCTTTCGCTCCTTGCAAGCGGTGTGTTCATAAACATCTGCTGCTGTGTCGCTATAGCGTCCTGCTTCTGCTGTCGGAGTTCTTCTGCGGCACTCTGAGGATCTTTAACAAACGGCAGGAGCGACAGTAAAGTTTCCTGCGGCACTTTACCGTCAAGCGTTGCCACCACCTGGGATAATTCAAGCTCATTTTGAGGAAGCGAGCGTGTAAAGGTTATGTCTATCAGCTTCGGATCGATATGACCGCCCTTTATACCGATTATGTTGGAAAGGCACTCAAGGCGGTAACGTAAGCCTTCTGTGAAATACCGCTCTTTCGTCTTGGTTATCTGTTCAAGGTTCAATAGCTTGTACTTCATGGCAACACCCGAAGCATTCCCTGCAAAACTTTCATCCGACATATCGGGTACGCCCGAAATCTTGTGAATATCGGTAACAATACTCTTTCTCAGCACTTCCACGCTTACTTCATCAAACTGCCGTGTCAGAAAGCCTATTTCACCGTCCTGCGACAGCTCTACGACCCTGTTGCGCTGAATATCGCTATAAGTTTCCGTTTTTTCATCGTCTGTTTCACCGAGTATCTGACCTTTAATGTACATCAGGCTGTCAACGAACTGCTCCTTGTCGTTAACCCTGTCTGACTGCAACGTGTTATATGCGTCAATAAGGCTTATGACCTGCTCAAAATCGCCCTGTCGCTGACCGTCATTATAGATCTCATTCAGCGGTACTTTGCCGAAATAGTGCGGTATTATCTCGCCCTCCGATTTAAGTCCGAAGTTGCTTGTAAGCTCAAAGCACTGCGTTATCGTATCAGTCATAAGCTGACACTTGAAACACTCAGGCGTACTGTTGCCCGGCACGAAAACCGGATAGTAATACACGGCAAATACGGGATTTTGCTCCACAGTATCATCATAAACGACAAATGCGGACAGCGGAGTGATACGGGCAAGCTTCGGACGGCTGTCAGTGTCCATATAGATAAGTTCGTATGCTCTGCCGAATATTGCGGCATCGAGTGCAAGATCTGCGTCCTGCGTACTGCTGTCAGCATAAGAAAGGCAATCGGTTATTGCCGTAATATCCGTATCATCTTTACCGCTGTAAGAAACAGGAGTAGCTATCAGATACGAAGATGTAAACTTTGCGATATATGCGGCGTGGTTTATCATAACACGGTTGTTGCTCAGCACATCGTCACTTTTACGCCTGTCGCAGATGCGCTGTCTGCCGCAGTAGTAATTATCCAGCATCGTAAGGCGTGGCATTTCGTACTTATCGTGCTTTTCTATGTAATCCCGTGCTAATTTCGGCGTTATCATCCCCGCCGTTTTGTCCGTTGTGAAAATCGGTGATGTTATCATAAAATCTCCTTAATAAATGCCTAATTTCCGCTTGCTGAGCGTTGATTTCACTATCTTCCTGCCGATATAGTCCTCAAGGGCATAACGGATAGCGTCTATGGTGTGATTGTTCTTGTCGGGGAAGTCCGCTTTCAGCTCTCCCCTACTGTCACGGTCAAGTTCATATTCGTTGAACTCACGGGCGGCATTCGGGCAACGTGTACCGTCAATAATAATCTCTTCAAGGTTCTGAAGCCAAGTTATACCGTGCTCGACGCTTCCCGGACCTTTGACTGCCGTCCTTATGCGAAAACCCCTGTCCCGAAGCTCGTCGTTTGAGCGTGGCTCGGCAGACTCGGCAATGATTGTACCGTTCTGCGTGTTCTCCTTGCGGATTGCATTTGCAATAACGTCATACTTTGCAGCGCACCTGAAAAATTCGTAAAAAATAAACAGCCTGTTTCGCTTGCTGTCGAAATGAGCTGTTATATATACAAACGGGTCTGCGCCGTAGCCCCAGTCTATACCACGCTTGATATGATCAAATGACTTTATTTCCTCGTCCGTAATAGGACGGATAGTAATGTTTGTGAACACCTCTGCGCCCGTGCCGGTCACCTCTCCGAGATATTCATGCCTGTACTGCTCCGGCTTTGTCTGCTCAAGGTGCTTTGCTTCAATCAAAAACTGTTCTCCGAGCCATTCTGCCGGCACAGAACGATAGTCGCTGTGATGCACTATCTTGTCCGAGCGGGGAACAAGCACCTCGCTGTTTATCCAGTTTCTTTGGCTTTTCGGCGGATTGAACGTGTAAAAAACGGTGTATGTCGCACCGCCTCTGAGCAGGGATTGATTGATGGTGCGTATCTCTTCCATACCGCCGAACTCGTCCGCCTCCTCATACCACACATAGCGGATATAGCCCTTTCTGACTTTGGTAGATTTCAGCTTTTTCGGCTTGTCAGCACCACGGAATAAAATACGCTGTCCTGTCGGCGTGTAGACAAGCTCAAGCGGTGACTGCCTGCACTGCCATAAGTGCGACACGCCGAGCCTTTCTATTGCCCACAACAGCTGTTCATACACGCTGTCTTTCAGATATAAACCTACTTTTCGGATAACGACCGCATTCGCCATAGGATCTTTCATCATACCGAGCGGAATTTCCGTTGATGCAAAAGATGATTTTGTCGAGCCTCTGCCGCCTTTGAGCCAGTAATGCGTGTGCCTGTCTGCCTTTATATCCTTGTGCAGATCGTAGAACGAGGGCGCTATAATGTCGCTGAGCTTAACAGTCGTCAACTATCTTCACTCCCACATCCCCGTCAATACTGACCTTCTGCGTGTACTCCCCCGTCATCTTATTCAGCGTGTCTATTGCCCGTATCCTGTCCGACAGCTCGTTCTGCGCATCTTTTGCTATATCGGAAAGTATCGCCTGCCGTTCTCTTGCCGTCATTATTCGGGCAGTCTGGGCGTCTTCGGTGAGCTGTTTTATGTATTCCGTAATTGTAGTATTTTGTAGTAATTTTGAAGCATTAGTATTTGCATACTTTTTGCTGTATCCTGCCTGTATCGCACTCTGAGCGGCGTTACCGCACTGAGCGTAGTATTCGGCGAATTTCTTCTGTCTTTCGGTCATTGGCGGTACACCGTCCTTTCTTTTGGGTATAAGAATACCCGACACCGTTGTGCCGGGCTTCAGGAGGAAAACTTATTGTCTTTCTTTTCTCATTTTATATGATACCACAGAAAAAACGGACAAAACGGACAACTTAAAGATTTCTTTTGATAAAACGGTCGTGCGCTTTCCGTATCGTATCGGCTGTGTTGTCCCCGCCTATATCCATAGCAACGGCATTCCAGCTTTTACAGCAGACGTGCCGCAGATACATAGCCCTGCGTACAAGGCTGTCATCAACCGTCATTATGTACTCGGTAAGTTCACGCTCCTTTGCTTCAAGCTCTGCCTTTTTCTCCGCTATTATTTCCTCGATCGACCTCGTGTTTTCCACTCTGTCCTGCACTCTGTTGCTTATTCCGCTGTTGCAGGGAACGACATCAAACTGTGGAGAACCGACAGGAGATTTATTTCTTATTCGTTCAAGCGCCCGTTCCCAGAATTTTATCTCGTCACGGAGTGAACGGATGCTGTGGAGTTCTTGTTTGGTCATGTTTCCTCCTTTATCATCTCATTTACGAGTTTATCCAACTTCTGCGGTGAGATGCCATAAGAAACAATACGTTCCGTACCAATTTCTATTAGCTCTGTCTTGCGTGCTATCTTTTTAAAACGCTGAACAAACTCTCTGATTGTGTCTGCGTTGCTTCTGTCAGGAATTTTGCGCCCACAGAACAGGCAGGTTTCAGTTGCGGGTTTGCGTTTACTACTCGTTACCTGCTTACTTATCGGCGGTTTAGGAAACGGCATCCAAGCAATGACGACTTCACGACCGTTAAATCTTCCATCTTTGCAAAACCCTTTTTTCTGCTTAAATTTTTCGGCCGTTTCAATAGCATATAAGTCTTGCTCTACACTGATTCTGCCTGTTTTTGTGTCAAGGATGGCGATGTGATTCCACGACTGTTTTTCAGGAAGTCTATCTTCCACGCTTATCCATTCACTCATATTTTTCCTCCTTCAATTATTTCTTTCTTGATCATAGCAAGATATGTATCGACAATTCCTTCCCATTCCGCAGACGTTTTGTCGATTTCTGCTTCTTTTGCAAATTCTTCAACTATCGGCTTTATGCAGTTCAGAAAAATATAAAACCGTACTACGCTTCCAAGTTTTATATTTTCTTGTATCTGCGCATCTAAAGATCCTTTCGGAAGCGTTATCAGCATATTTACTTCGTTTTCGGTCAAAAACTGATCAATAATTTTACCAAGCGTTTCGATGTTCAGCTTATCAAACTTTTCCATCCTCTATACCTCCATAATCCGTATACCTGCGATCTCTTCGCCGCATATTTCGCAGTAATGTTTAATCATTTAAATTTCTCCTTTCAAATCCTTCCTCGCCGGTCATCAGCTCGATACACCTCAGCGCAAGCATCAGCTTGACATCGTGATTTCTTGTGCTGTTGATCTCACATCTCAGCTCGTCCGACCTTCGTATATTCTCCTGGTATCCGACCTCTGCCTCGTGATTTTTCCTTGTTTTGTCTGCGTCCTTGCGATAATCACAAAGATATGCGTCCTTACGCTCTTTGCAAAGTCCCTTCGGAAGCTGACCGCTGCGGTAGATACTGCCGAGCTGTGACAGCTTATCAAAGTATTTATACTCGGCAGGCGGAAAGTCGGTATAATCAAGCGTGTTTTCGTATGCCATATGCTCCAGCTTTTCAAATGTTGCCGGATCATTGAAATTTATCTTCTTCATAATCATTCGGTGTAAGGTGGTGAAGGGTTTTGCCCGTTTTCCAACACCTTTTATATATATTTATTTTTTTCATTTTCCGTATGAAAGGTTAGAAAAACCCTTAAACCCTTCACCACCCTTCACCCTCCTTTCAGCTTATAGCTATTCCGATGTAACAATTACCATTTTTTGCTCGCACCTTAGGATACTTTTTCGACAATTCAACACCAAACTTCGTATTTGACATCTTATACTCGTTATTGTCATCGCACCACTGCGCATACGCCGCATAAAGCACGTTAGCCTGCGCATAGCAGTCCTTGCCCTCTGTACACCTGTCCTCGACAAAAGCGGAGATAACATCCATCTCTCTGCGGTACTCCTTGACCATAGCGACTACCGCCTTCGGCATATGCAGCCCCTCAGCCTGATACAGTACGCACCCCTCTACTGCCCAGCGGAAGATAGCGGGCAGCTCACGGCACAGCTTATATTTAAGACGTGGGTCTTTCTTTTCTTCGGGTATTTGTACAGTGAACGGTATCATATGCACTCTGCGCCAGATACCTGTGTCTGTGCCTTGCTCTGATTATCGGCTTATGATTAGTTGCCATCCACAGTTTGAATTCGGGCTTGAACTCAAACTCATCGCCGTACAGCTTGCGGGCAGTAACTATATCATCGCCTGTAAGCTGCTTCAGCAGACCCTCGTTGATACGCACGCCCTCGTTAGGCTCTACAGACGTAACAAACCTTGCGCCTTTAAGACGTGCTATATCGCTGTTTATGGCACTGCTCTGATTACTGCGTACCATTATTGTTTCCGGCTGGATATTGCTTGCGTAGTCGCCCATAATTGCACGGATAATATCAAGAAACGTTGATTTACCGTTTCTGCCCGTGCCGAACAAGAAGAATACGCACTGCTCCGCCGTTGAGCCTGTCAGCGAATAGCCGACCGCCTTCTGAACATATCGTATAAGGTCCTTGTCGCCGCCGAATATCTCGTCAAGAAATTTCAGCCACTGCGGACAGTCGGCGTTGCTCGTGTACTCTGCCGACGTGATACGGGTGAAGTATGCTTCCGGCTTATGCTCACTCAGCGTACCGCTTTTCAGGTCAAGAACACCGCTCGGAGTATTAAGCACCATCTTGTACTTATCCATCTGTCTTAGGCACGATTGGAACGTGGTGCTGTGCTTCTTTAAGCATTGCCGATTTTGACTTGTTGCTTCGGCTTGATTTCAGGTGTTTTTCAAAGCTCTTTGCCATATCTCCGCCGTCCTCAGCGTCCATCTGCTCATATGCCTTAGCCTCTGCCTTCATCGCAAGTACAGCCTTATCGGCTATGCGCTCTATTGTTCCGCTGTTGTCGTAGCACCACTTCCTGCCGTCATAATACAGCCAGCGCTTGTCTGTATAACTGTAGCGGATCTCACTGCCGAATAAGTCTATAAGCCGTTCTGCGTTCCCTGTATCGTCAAATGTGTACAGCTTTACAGGCTCGTCCTGTGCTGTATCGAGCTTTGCGTGTACAACAGAGCTTTCACCTGTGAACCTTGCCGTAAACTGCGGTGATTTCTGTGCCGGTTCGTATACCTTCTCACAGTCGGCTATGGCTTTTTGTATCGTTATTGCACCGTAGGTACTGCCCGACTGCCGTCTGTCCCATTTCTCACGCATAAGCCCCGACTGTCTGTATATACAGTCCATCATATCCGCATCACACCTGCACCAGAACGCAAGCATATTACAAAGCGCCATATCAGCCTCAGACTGTGACACATATCCTGAATAATCGCCCTGCATAAGCGCATTGAAGCGTGGTGCGTTCTTTGCTTTTCCGGCGAGAGTTATAATATCATTTGCGGTTGCCGGAAGTGCCGGCACATAAGCACGGGGTACAGCGGAAGGCTCACGCCCTCCGCCTATGTACTTTTCGTGCAATGCCTTGATAGCCTCTGTGCATTCGTTTATATCCATATATTCGGCGCACGGATTGCCCGTCATAACGAAAAATCTGCCTGTTTCGTACATTTCGACATTGCCTCGTCTGCGTCCCTGCTTCGGCAGGTTTCCTTTGCAGATTATGTGAATGCCTTTGCCGGACTGCGACAGCTCGGTATATGACTGGAGTGTTGTTATAAATTCGGTGATAATGTTGTTTTCGGGTTTTGAATGCGGCTATCTCGTCACCCACTCCGTCAATATCCACACCGAAATACTCGCAGTTTCCGAACATGAATCCGACACCTGCAAAACCTGCCGAAGCCGCTACAGCCGTATTGAAATCCGACCATGTGGACGGATCGTTGGAGCGGGCAAGTTCGCCCGTATGAGGATTGATCGGAAGTTTTTTTATCTTACCGCCTGCCTCATCGGGTACAGCCTGCCAGCACACCCAGTTTGAGAGCTTTTTAAGCTCATTGGGAATATATTCGTACATTATTTCCCCCATCAGAACGGATAGTCGCCGTCATCTTCCATAGCGGCTTCCGTTGTTGCGGTTGCCGCAAAGCTCTCGTTTTTCGGCGCTGATACGGTATCGGCGGTCACGGCGGTCTTGAACTTATGCTTGCAGTCGGGGTGCTGTGTCGGTTCAAGATAGCTTACCTTTTCTCTTGTGGTGCCCTTATCGTCCGTTTCGTGCTTTACTACAGCTATCACACACTTGCCGACAAGATCATCGCAGTATTCCGCAAGATCCTTGTATTCCTTGCCGTCAGTGAGCTTTGCGGCCTTGCCTACTGCCATAAGTCTGCCGAACGTATAACCGTTTACCGCAAGGTCTTCCTTTGTAGGTTCTTTAGCCTTCCATATCTGATAAAACAGGCAGGCGTTGCCGTATTTCTGCTCCGGAATATCATTCCTTATCGTCAGTCTGAAGCTCAGCGATGTACTGCCGCTCTTATATGTTTTCTCGTCTACGCTTGTGATTATCGTTTCATATCTGCCTTCGGGCTTGAGCGCACTCGTAGCCGCTGAATTGTTCTGTGAAAATGCCATATTATTTATCCTCCGTTATAAGTCTTATTGCGTCTTCTGTGCTTCTGCATATACCTGCAACAGCACCCGAACGACGCATTTTTTCAATAAAATTCTTCTGTTCGGGGCGAATACGTCCCGTTTTTGTCTTTACCTCTATGAATATTGCCTTTCCGTCCGACTGCCTTACGCCGAACAGGTCTGAAAATCCGACCGGTACGCCCGTGTCGAAATATCTGCCGTCAAATGTTCTGCCCTTGCCGGCGTTAATGCGGAATATCACACAACCGTTCTCGGACAGCGCACGTCTGACAGCATTCTGAATACTGTGTTCTTCTGTCAATAGATAAAACCTCTCTTTCTTGCTTCGTAAAACGCCCAGCCCCTCTGATACCCTTTCTTCTTTGCGTATGCAAGCAGATCGGAATAGGACGAACAATCATCGGGACTGCTGAAATCCAGCCTGAAGCCCTCGATATGAATAAGCTCGGTGCTTTCGCTTGTTTCTATATCCCGGCTCTTTACCGGGAAAACATATCCGCAGTGAGGGCAGATACAGGGCTGACCGGGCGGCGGCGCTCCGAATGTATAGTAACATTCGGGACACTGTTTCACCTTTTCGGCATTCTCCGCAGCTTCTTTCTTTATGTTGCACTTGCGCTTTTCAAGCGACCACAGGCGGTCATCATCGGGCATTCCGAAGCGTGCGTAATTGCCGACATGATCAAGAATTATCGCACGCTTGCCCGGTCGATAGCGCATACATCTCATTGACTGCTGAATGTACAGCGTAAGAGATTGAGTGGGACGGAGCAATATCGCACATTCGCAGTCGGGAACGTCAAAGCCCTCCGATATTAAATCGACATTGCAAAGTATCGTTATCCGTCCTGCTCTGAAATCCGAAATAATACGATTACGCTCTGCATCGGGAGTTGTACCGTCAATGTGTACGGCGTTTATGCCTGCTTCTCGGAACGCTTCGGCGGTAGCGAGCGAGTGCTTAACACTTGAGCAGTAGCAGACGGCTTTCTTACCGTCTGCAAGCTGTCTGTAGTATCCGATAACATCACCGAATACAGCCTTTTTGATCATTGCCTTTTCAACGTCCGCCGTAACAAACTCGCCCATTTTGATATGAAGCCCCGATAAGTCGGCTACGGACGGTGCATAGTAGTCATACGGTGCAAGACAGTTGTGATCAATAAGCCATTTGGTAGACGGCCCGATTATCAGCTTGTCGTTGACATCACCCAGACCGTCACCGTTCAGGCGGACAGGCGTTGCCGTTACCCCCACACGAAGCACATCGGGGAAAGCATCATAGATTTTCTTGTACGACAGCGCAAGGCTGTGGTGATTTTCGTCTGTAATGATAAGCGCAGGCTTTGACAGTTTTTTTATCCGTCGTGCTGCGGTCTGCACCATCATCACGTCACAGTAGTTCATATCAACGCCCCAGCGTATGAACGTCCTTATTATCTGCTGAACAAGCTCCTGCCTGTGTACAAGAAATAACACCTTTTTCCCGTTGAATGTAGTCCGCCGTGCTATCTCTGCTACTATCACCGACTTACCGCCGCCGCACCCGAGAACAATGCAGGGGAGCGTGATAACCCTCACGCCACGCCTGCCTTGTCTGCTCGACAAGCTCACTCTGATACGGTCTTAGCGGCATTCTGCTTTTCGACCTCCTTCTTTGCACACGCTATGCACAGCTTTCTGCCGAATTTTGCAACCGAGCTTTCAACCATTTCCGCTACCGTATGCTTAGGTGTCGGCATAATGACGGCGCCGCATTCTTCACATCTGTCGGGCTCTGCACCCTCGCTGAGCCATGCGCCGAGCTGAGCACCTAAATCTTCGGTGATAACACCCGACCACTTATCGAGGAATGTTGTGTCTTTTGAAAGACTTGCGATATGCTCTGGTTTATCTGAAATGCTATGTCAAATTCATACTCGGTGTTATCACGCTGCACCGGCGCAAGTCCTATCTTGACAGGAACGGTCTTGCCCCTGTCGTTGATTTCCATAGCATAGCCCATCTTGGTACGCAGTGTAATGATTGTGTGGCAGTTGACCGACAGTATGGTATTGACAAGATTGTTCTGTATCTTTCCTGCCTCGTCCCATGCGGTATAATCGTTCTTTCCCTGACGCTGTGCTATCTGTGATTTGATGTCAAGCACTCCGCCCTCGTTATCCCATGCGTGTGAAAAGCTGTCCACTATTATTACGCCGTCCTCCCCGACCGCCTCAGCCGCCTGTCTGACGTACTCTATGTACTTTTCGGGCGAATACGGCGGTGTAAGCGGGGCGTAGAGAAATTCTCCCGTGCCGAGATCGTGACGATCGGCATAGAATCTGCCACGCTCGTGTTCTGTATCTATAAGGGCAACCTTGCCCCAGTTGCCCGTTATGCCTTTTGCGAGATAGAGCGCGAAAGCGTTTTACCGCTTCCCGAGCGGTCCCATGACCGCAATTCTCGCCTTTGATTTCTTTCTTGTTACGGGTGTAAATATATTGCTCATAGCTACCTCACTTTATCGTTATATACGGCTTTTTCTCAAGATGTACGGCAGGGAGCTTTTCTCCGCTGTCGAGCAGCTTCTTGACCTCTGACTTGCATATGGTCGGTTTGCTATACTTTATCAGCGATTCGTTGAATGTTTCGGCATAGTCAATAAACTGCCGCTCATCGTCAACAACCACACTGTCACGTCCCTCTGAGAACGTTATTTTTGCTCTCGGCATATCGACCTTTTTCAGTCTCATTGCCTGCATATCCTGTAACAGACGCTTTTTCAGAAACTCTGCCTTTTTGCGCTTTGTCTTTGCTCTTGCCGTCTGTTCCTTAGCTTCAAGCTCGTGGCTGTCTGCCTCACGCTCAAGGGATTTTATGAAGCAGGCGACGTTTTCGGCCTTTTCACTGAACTCACCCTCGATGCCTTCGAGAGTGTCAAACCACATCGTCAGCATATCGGCCTTGTATGCTTCAAGGTCAGCAATGACCTCGCCGTCATCGTCTATATACTCACCGTCAGCATTGGTGTCCGGTTCGTAGTCATTTATAGCGTCAAACGCATCGAAAAGTTCGGCAAACCTGCCGGTTATATCATATAATGTACTGCTCATACGATTTCCTCCGTCATTTTCTCAAAAAACTGCTTTGCTTTGCTGACAAACAGATCGTGATTACTGTCTGCGGAATTATTGCCGATAAACTCGCAGAGCCGCTTTGCCGCATCAATGGCAGTGGCAAGATACGCTTTAAACGTTTCCTTGCTGTCGGGTACTGTCACCGTAAGTTCCGACTGCTCACGCTTAGCGGCTTCAAGCTGACTGCGGAGCTCTTCAAGTTTCTTTTCATTCTCAGCTTTAAGGCTGTTCATTTGCTCCGTATGCTCACGGTTTAAGCGGATAGTATCCTGTAATGCGTCCTCCTGCACCTTGTCGATTTGCTCCTCGTATGTCTTGCAGATATTCTTAAAGGTGTCCTTGTCAACGGCACCGTCCGGAAGTGCCACTTCCACATCTATCGGACGGTTTTCAAGTTCCTTTATCTCGGCTTCGAGCGCCGCTATCTGCTGTGACAATGTGTTCTTTGCTTTTTCGAGTGATTTTGCCTGCTGAGCGGCGGCGGATGCTTCGGCTTCTGCGGCCGACTTATCGGCTACCGCCTTGTCCTTTTCCGCTCTTATCTGCCGTATCTGCTGTTCAAGCTCACGGACGGAGGTGTTTTCAAGGTCGGTGTTCTCGGTTATTTCTGTACGTTCTTCTTCAGAAAGGGAAGATAAAAGATAGAGCTTTTTCACTCCGATTTGTGTCCCCGGGGACACAAAATCAGACGGCAATTTCTCTATTACTTCTATATAACGATAAACCTGTCTGCGTTTGATTCCTGTTTCCTTTTCGCAGTAATCCTCGAATGTGTTATACCCCAGTTCCTTATAGAGCTTGCTGTCCCTCATTTCTTTAAAGCCCTTGCACATCTCATACAAGCTCTGCTGTGCTACCTGTGCCGCCGCTTTGATGTGGTAGTTAAGATTTACTGCCTTGACATAATCGTCTGTTACCGCCTTTTCTGTATCCGCAGGCGGTGTGCGAAGTCCGGGAATTATCATGCTGTTTTCCTCCTTGATTTTGTTTTTGATTTTTTCGCCGCAATACCGTCAAGGTACTGCTGATATTTCTTCTCTACATTGATTATTTCCTGTGGCTTTTCCTGCCCGCCGTTTGTAACCCAGTTGTTTTTATAACCTCTGCACTGGACTATTTTATAGTCGTTTGATACCTCCATCGTGTAGTACGGCTCGTCCGGTGCGGATTTTCGACGAAGAAACATAATCGTCAGCTTGCCGGTTGCGTGCCTTTCGGCGTAGCCGCCGACACAATGGCTTAGTTTCTGACCTTCGACGACTATTTCGTCCGTGCTGTCAGGCTGACGGATAAAGTATTCATCGGTTGCAAACTCAAGCATTTTCCGCTTCAACTTCAGAGCGTTCAGCTGCTTGGCCAGTTTAGCGTTTTTCTTTGCTTTTTCTTCAAGCTCCCGTGCCTGTCGCATAGCTTCTGCACGGTCGTGAGCCGCTTTCAGATTTTTCGGAAAGCATATCTGTCTGTCGCTGAAATCGGCGTTGAAGCTCTGCATTATACGGACATAATCCGAATAATCATCGATATTTACATTCTGCTTTAAAATGTACTTCGCAATTTCGTATTTGTCGGTCTTGAGTTTTCTCTTGAGGCTGTCGAGTGTGCCAAATGAATATCCTATATGTTTATTTATTTCTATAAGACGGTCAAGGCTGGTAATCTTAGAAAATTCTTCTTTTATTCTAAGATAGTCTCTGTACCCGATTTGCCCTTTGCGAATCGCCCGCATAACATCTTTTGTTACGCCGAGCATTTTGTGCGGTTCGGTTTCAGCCCAGTTGATCATGTCTTCATTGTACTTAACACTGCTATATAAGCCACACTTAATGAGTGCCTCAACATTTTTGTGTGCCTGCCAGAATTTCAGATATGATATGCTTCCGAAGTTCTCGCTTATTGCCGAATGAGCACAAGCTGTTCCTTTTAATGCAGGAAAATTAACGAAGCTGTAACTGCTATAATTGGGAAATACAGGCTCGCTAAATTCCGCTCGTAGCCCCCAGCCTGTCACTACCTTTGCGTAGTAACCGTTTTTACTCTTCCATGCGTATTTAGGACCATAACGGAACGCTTGATTTGCCGTGAATAAATACCGCTGAACCTCATTGATTGCAATATGCGGCATAATTTCACGAGCGTTAAAAAGCAGCGTAACCGTATAAAACCGTATGTACAGATTATCGGTCTTGTCGTCTGACAGAAACACTCCGACATTTGATTTGCACTCAACAACCGAGCCGTGAAAATTGTGATAATTGTATATCGCAGTGACAGTTTCGTCACAGCTTGTACAGAAAGTAGTCTGCCTATGTTTAACTGAGCTGTCATACTCACCGGGATACAGCTTTTCTTCGCATGCCGTGCAATATGCTGTGCCGCCATTATCTATAATAAGATACTTCATCGGCAACGTCTTTCTAATTTCACGTTCAAGCTCTGCTGTAAGCGGCGGGAAATTGTCTGTATAGCTTTCGGCTTCTTTTCTTGTCATATTGCCGCACCTCAGAAATCGAGCAGGCTGTCAAGGTCAAGCTGTAGCTTGCCGCTGTCTGCTTCTGTGGAAGTTTTGCTGTTGCTGAATCCGTTATCACCGAGATCAAGTGTCATAGTGCATTTTATATCCGCACCGGGAAAGTAAAACGCAACAGCACGCTTGTATACTTCGAGATCTTCGAGACTTGCGCCTGCACCTTTGACCGTTGCCTTGAGGCAGTCGGCAAAAGACTTGCCTGACTGCTCTATGGCCTGTTTAAACTCTGCATTCTGCTCGCAGAATTTGCAGATAGTCCTTAAAACAGCGTTTTTTACTACTGTTTCATACTTGCCGAGCTTTGCGTCTGTCAGCTCAGCTGTAAGTTTTTCTTTCATATCCATTGACTTTTTCCTTTGCCAGTGTTATACTGGTGTTGTGTAAAATTTGCTTTGCTCCCTCCGGGGAGCTCTTTTTTTATTCTTCTTCGATGCTTTCGACATCGTACCCGCATTCCGGGCAACACGGTAATGTTTCCCAAGCCGGCGCGCCGTGACACTCGCCACGATACTCGGTGTAGTGTCCAAGCTCTGATGCTGAGCCCGTCCAGTCGCAACGTTCGCATTTATACACGCTTCTTCCCTCTCTTTCTTCGTATCTCCGCTACCTGCTGTGCTCTGCGGAAGTGTACCTTGTCGGCGAGCTTCTGACCGTCCTTGAGTGACCGCCACTCACCGTAGCTCAATCCTGCTCTTGCCGCTTCATCGGCATCACGCTCGAGGAGGGCGTTAGGGTTATTTGCTTTCACTTGCTTTTCTTCTTTTTATTGATTTTCCGTGTGACCTCTGGGATAGAATCACCGCACACGATGTTGCTTGCAAGCAGCTGAGCCGCCATTATCCCTGACAAAGCGGGTGACTTTGGGAATTTCGCTATGTACATATCAAATAGCCGTTGTCTTGCTTCTATAACGTTGTCCATCTGAATATCAATACCGTAAACGCTTTTTAGTGCTATCAACCCGTCCTGCCAGTTTTTGCACAATTCAAGCTTTCGTGCAAGTATTTCTGCCAAGAAATTCCCCGTGCCACAGGCGGGCTCTATGTTCCTACTGATTTTGATACAATAGAAAAAGCCTTCTCCGGAGCAAAAGCCGCCGAAAAAGGCTTGAAATAAGGGCTTCCGAGGTCATACGCTGACTTTGGAAGCCCTTATTTTATGTGTTTAGTTGTCCTGCTGCTGCTCGGTAATGCGGCGAGATGCCAGCCTTGCGGTGTAGCGATTTTGGAATAATTAAAAGGTGGGGCAAAATTAAAAGGTTCAATCTGTGTAAAGAAATTACTTAATCAGCAGCGCGTATTTTATTAAGACGTTCTTGCGCTACAGCGCACCAACGCTCTTCAAGTTCAATGCCAATCCATTTAATTTTATGCCCTTGTTTATTTAGTTTCTCGCAACATACTCCCAATGTCCCAGAACCATGGAACGGATCCAAGATTGTTCCTTCATAAAACCCTTCTGCATTTTTAGGGCAGAATGCCTTTATTATTTCAGTAATCAGCGATTCAGGTTTTTGGGTCGGATGTGGTGTTTTTTCATCTTTGAATAATTTCCCTGCGAGGGTAGGAAATGCCCACACATCTCCACGCATAGCGCCAAGCGGATTCGGTTCCCACTTTACTCGTTCTCCCTTTGAGTTTTTGTAATATATAGGATTTTTTAAACGTTCTGTGCTTTTATATGGAATGCGAACATCATCAACATTATAAACCCATTTCTTGGATGATTTTGAAAACCAGAGAAACGGCTCATATTGCGTAAGCGGTGCTGTAGTAAGTCTGCTAAATCCGTTCTCATAATACCAAATATTCATTCGCCGATAATTCAACCCCACCTCATACATGATGGATTGAATAAAGCCAATATAGTGATGAATACCAAACCATATAATACTTCCGTTAGGGGTAAGCAGGTCACGGCATAATTCAATACGTTTTTTTGAAATCGATAGATATTCCTCCAACGAAAGTTTGTCGCTATTGTTTCCGAAGTCCTTATTAAGGTTATAAGGAGGATCGGTCAATACAAGATCAACCTTTATTCCAGCGTCCAGCATTTTTTGAAGGAGAACATCGGAGTCTCCACAGATTAACCCATTATAAACCTCTGCCATCACTTCTTGTCCTTCCTAAAGATCAGTATGTACTGATGATGGATGTTTTCTACATAGGCAAAAGGATAGCCGTACGGCAAAAGAGTTTTATGGTTTTGCAAGAGAACTTTGACCCCTTGCAGCGTGATTTTATAGCCGTCCACAGTTGTCCTGTGATTTAACGCTTGAATTAAATCACTGTGGAAACTTATAAATTCAGATTTATTTCTGAAATCTGAAACCACCAAACACATATACTTTTTGGGTCGTAGAAGTCTACCGCATTCAAGGAATACATCATTAACGAGAACGCGAAGAAACTCTTCATAGGTTTTGATATTTGCAAGGTCGTTTTCGTCATTATCTGAATAATTAGTAGCCAGATTATTGGCCAAACGCTCCTTTTTTACCTTATAATCAGCCTTCTTATTGAGAATAGACCAATAAGGAGGACTTGTAACTATAAAATCGAATGAACAAGCTTCAAATTTCTTTAATTCCTCGCGCGTATCTCCAAGGATAAAAGTATGTTTTTTAGATATGCCTTCTCCGACCTCTGTTTCCAAACGCTCAATCGCTAAATCATGCCATTTCTTTTGCAGTTCAATGCTTGTGCAAACACGCCCTTCAAGTTCACACGCTTTTGCGGTAGAGCCTACCCCACCAAAGGGATCGAGCACCTTCATACCCTTTTTTGTAAAAAAAATCACAAGACGAGAAATATCTTGAAAAGAAAACGGAGCGGGATGCTGACGCTCGATTTGAGCATGGGGATGTTTCGAACCAAGTCCTTTCTGGTAAAAGAAACTTTTTGTTTCGGGAAGCCATTGAGAACCGTTAAGGTCATTTAATGAATTACGGGGGTCTACTGGCTTATCGTCAGCAACTACTTCGAGAGTCTCCTTCGAATCCTCATCATCTCCAGAATTAATCTGTGGTGAATCATCGCTGGTGTTCTCCACAATTTTTCCCAAATCTATATCAAGTTTCATTTGATAAGGATTTTGTGGTGCAATAATGGTACGACTTTTTTCTTTATATTCTTCCAACTGGCTTACGGGAAACCGTCTCTGCCCACCAGGGGTTTTTGTTGGTAGGAGGATGCCTTGATCAACCATTCTATAAATAGTTGAAACGCTCACTCCGAGCATTTCAGCTGCTTGCTTAGTTCCAACTATATTCTCGGACATATTATCATTCCACCTTTCTGCGTAGTAATCGCCATTTCATATGATACCACACAGAGCAACACTTGTCAAGACTATTCAACTCTTTTCTCCACTGGTCTATTTTTACTTTTATTTCATAGGCTCTACAATCCCCAGTTCCTTATCACTCAACGGAATGTTATCGCAGTCAACTTGGGCGCAAAGAATACTTCTTAAATCCATATTGTCATAGTCGATGTAATATCGATCATTTTCAGGCTCAAGAACACACCCATTCCATAAAAGGAACATTAAAGCCCCAACGGTAATAGTTCCAATTTTAATTCCTTCAACGATGTTTACATCTCTTACGACCTGCCAATATCCCTGCCGGGCATTTGGCAACTGCAGACAAATTACAAGAGCTTTATTGTCATGTTTATGTATGCCATATCGTGTGTTGAGAACCGCAATATCATCCAGAATTCCCCTGGATGCATCAAGAGTATCTCTTCCGAATTCTATTTCAACAGCACCGAAGGAACCCGCTGGAGAGGAATATATTGCATCCATACGAGTATACACATCGCCAATCCTCCGCATTGAACACTTGCAGCCCAAAGCGATTAATAGGCTCCGGCCAACAGAGTTGTGATAGCTATTCTTTAGACGGAACAATTTGTCGTATATGGACTCGAATAATTGGTCAGATGCGTTAAGGGAGATACCTATACGTGGTATTTTCACTAACTGTTCAATCTGACACAGATGAATGGACTGTGTTGTCGAGTCTGCCTGTCTGATTTCAACATATCCTGTAGAGGCTGTGTTTACCGCCAATTTCCCTTTACTTGAAAGAACAGCGCACCTACGGGGCAACGACTAACACAAACCCCACAGCCTATACATTTCATCGAATCAATTACTGGTACAGCGGTAGAATCATCCCATGAAAGCGCTTCAACAGGACAAGCGTTAATTGATTTGTCGTTCGGAAACCCCACAACTCGGTCACATTCAATTTCATTCTCGGAAAAGTACATACACCTGGGATTTGTGCAACCAAGACATCCAATATGACATTCATCGCCGTTTCTGAAATATGCCGTTCCGGGAATCCCCTGATGTATTTCAATTGCACAAGGCATCTCCTTGAGAACAGAGAGATATTGCCTGTTTGTTTTTTCTTTAAATACTCGCATTGACCAATCCCTCCAATGTGTATAATTTTTCTTTGTCAAAGCCTTTTCCATCAACGAGGATGCTTACAGCAAGCGAGAGTAAAGATTTTAAATCAATCACACCGATTCTGTATCCATAAGTATCCTTAAAATCAGCAATGAGTCTTGTTACCTCGGCGCGCTCATTTGGCATATAGTACCCTACAGCTAATGTAGTAACATCTGGTGAAGTGATGTATGTTTTACGCGACAAGAGAATAATTTTATTTTCTAAAGCCTGCCGTATCGCTTTAATAGAAAGATGTTGTTCTTCAGTCGGCGATTTAATCTCAATAGGGATACTTCTTTCTGGATCATCAATAATTGCATCCCAACGGGCGCCATTATCTCCCGGCCTGGAAAAAGAACAATCAAACCCCATGATTTTAAACAGCGTAGCTATTAGCGGATAGAATGTCGTTTGTGTAGCATCGCTGTAATAATCAAAAAGCTCACTTACGATTATGCGGCTTTTTTTACCATTTCCTGCCATTTGGATAACTCGTTGTAGGAAATCATTGTCCTCTGGCAATGTTAGTAATTTGGTCGAAGCATTTTCAGGGATGTTCAGTTTCCAAATTTGCGTATTATTCAAAATTTCTCGTTCTGCAACAGTACTGTCAAACACATCAAGCCGATGATGCGATTCAGCCCCCAATCCCATTTTAAACCCAAGTGCCTTTTCAACTTGGGTGCGCCGAATCGTTTGCGAAGGGGAGAAGAGCAACTCTTTTCCGCCTGTTATACTTTCACATTTTTTTGTGTCTGCAACTATCAGGTCTTCAACTGCGGACATATCATAACCAGCCCTCGACAGCATAGAATAAGTACCCAGGCGTATCATTGAATCTTGCGTTTGTTCATCCAACGCAAGATACCTATCAAGACGTAGATCGTACATGTCTTTTATTTTTTCATAAGTCTCTATTCCATGCTTTGTGATTTGTAAGCATGAAAGAGATTTACCATAAAGGCTCTTATTCTTGATTGATTCAATCCAGTTACAACTTTTCATTAAAGCAATCGGGAGTCTCGTGCAATTATCAACAGGTGTGGGTTTCATGCCAAGACTTACAGCCAGATCATTGAATGCATCTTTTAGGCGCTGATAGTCCCCCCTCAAGGATTTGATAAATTGAATCATTCTTAAGTAGGAATCTTCATCTTCGTCATTAACACTCATCGGTCCAAGACATAACTCATGCTTATACATGATACCGCCCAGGTCGATAAAAGTACGCAAAGCACACTTAAAAAACCTTACTTTTTCATCATATCGCATATTATCGGTCAGCTGTGTAGGATTACTAATGCCAAGAACGCATTGCTCGTAAAGCTTAGAGCAGTCACCGGTAGATAAAGCAACATGAATACCAATATATGTAAAAACCATAGGATATGATGATTTTTCACTATAAGGAGTTACCCAACCAAGCATGCGAAATACTTCTGCATACATTTTCGCATTCATCAAAGCTGAGTTCATACTTTCCTGATCTGTATTACTCAATCGAAGAGCATCTTCTCCAGCATAACCGTAGGCGGTCATCAGCTTGCCCTGTGCAATTACAACAGCCATATCTTCCAACGTAAAATAAGCCTGGTCATGCAGTGCATTGTAAAGTTGCTTTATTACCTGAATCTGTGTAGAGTACTGTGTCCCAGGATTTCTAAACCTTAACATATTATTTATCCTCCAGCGCTACCAACATCAATTATATAGAGACATAAAATCTGCTGATTTACATATCAGGTTAGATGTCTCTCTCGACATTGGAGTTATTCTTTTATCGTTCCTTCTTTAATGTGATAACTGATACCACGAGCATTGCAAAACTCTATTACTTCCATAGCCATGTCGTTGAAGAACTGCTTGTGCAGTGTATATCTGGTAACTTCAGTATTGTAGTTCATCCGACCAAATATGATCCGGTCAACGAATCCCACTTTCTCCAACAGTTCCTGCAAATCTTGTCTAACAATATTAGGCGTTGGAAATGGCTCGATGCTTACCCAAGTCTTACACCCTGCATCGTGTAAAACTCTTAATGCAGCCAGCCGCTTTTTCCAAGGAGCAGAACCTGGCTCCATACGGTTTAGAAACGCTTCATTGGTAGAAATTAAAGTAATGCCGTACTCGTTCTTCTTAGAAAGCCTCGCCAGTTCAATTGGCAAAATACCCTTTGTTAGGACAGAGCATTTAATCCCGGCATCATTGAGCTTTTTGATCGCTGCTAAACTCATCTCATGTATTTCCGGATATTGATACATGAACGGATCCGTCGAAAAGCAAAGCTGAACGGATTCAATTTTATTTTTAAGTCTTGGTATCTCCTTATCCAGAAGTTCCAGGGTATTGGATACCAGATACGGCTCCAACCAATCCTCATAGGTTTTAATCTGTCCGAAGCGCTTCTTCATCATAAAAGCGTAACAAGGGTATTTACACCCATGAGCGCAGCCTTGTATATGATTCATCGTATAATCGCCATACTCTACCCCTGTCTTGTAGAGCATAGTTTTTCTGTCTATGTAGCCCTTTACCTTCTTCATTGGATCAGCTCCTATCAACAAAACTTATTGCACTTTTGCTCACATTAGCACCATAGTTTTGTTTCAGTTCATTTTTTATCTGAGACCTGAACCCATCAGATGGAAAAATCGGATGGCCATCAAGGAATGACCATATATCACTCAAGGGGACATTAGATCTTCCGTTAAACGCCTTCTGCAAGTATTCAGCGATGTCTTTTATGTAAAAGCAAAACTCATCGGTATGTGTTTTTGTTACACCTTTGCCTTCAAAGTCGAGCATAAGCTGGTTCTCTAATCCGTGCGTATTCTTCGTTGAGGATTTGCCGCCAAACGTCTGCCACGCAGACTGTTTATATAATCTGAATCCCTTAATATTGCTCGTGCAGTGAATCAGGTTGTAAACAATTGCATTTTTCTCGTTGAAGAACGGGAAAGCCGCAATATAGTACTGGTAGCCTCTATTGCGATGCAGGGCTTTGATGATGTCCTCGATACGTTTTTCGTACGCCTTCTTATCGCTGCCGTAAGGAATGAGGTTTTCCAAATCCATTAAGTAAGTCTGCTCGTATTTGTTTCTGGCATCCTCTTTCTTAACCATTTTTACAGCCCTCATGGAATCTGAAACCATGTGGTTAAGAATGACCTCGCTCCAGTTATTGATGAACGGCATGATAGCATTCCAGTCAATAGTAGCCTCATACGGATCGTAAACGAGAAGGTAGTGCTTCTTGTTAGACATTGTCTGGCCTAAACGCTTGGCCAGTTTATTTCCGTCTTCGGTTGTAATATGTACATGGAAGTTGCGACTGTCATTCAGCATCAAGCCTTTTAGATGATCTGTTCTGGCGGCACATAGGTCGCTAAAATACAGCTCTATTTGCTTATACGGATACTGTCCCGCAACATTCCGGAGGTACTTCGCAACACGGACTGGTGTGCCGAACACCTGCTTTCCTTCATCATCAACATATTCTCCGCTGTTGGACATGCAATCAATAAAAACAAGCCCAGAGCAGTATTGATTTTGAAGTAATTTATGCGCCCACGCCTCTACATACTTTTCGATTAGCTCAAACTTCTTTATCGTGTGTGGATTAGCGTGACCGATGATTGCATCACTGCTGCTCACTACTTGTTTCCTCCTCCGGAATTAAGTCCATAATGTCTCCGATGTTGCAGTCTAATGCTTTGCAGATTTTCATTAAGACTTCCATGCTCACGGTTTCTCCCTTGGACAGTTTCGTAACGGAGGCCCAGCTGATGCCAGCCGTAGCAAGTAAATCCTTCTTTTTCATATCTTTATCTATTAGTAGCTTCCATAGCTTTTTGTAACTTACTTCCATCGGGATCTCCCTTCCTTAAATCTAAAAAAAGCCTGTTTCAGGGCTCGACTTAGATATTATATCACGAAAGTGTGCAAAACACAAGAGGTTTTCTCTGAAAACGCTCGAATTTACACTGATTATGGTTGAAATTTCATCGTAGATGTGGTATAATATGTGAGTTCAAATCATTTCCAGTTAGGAGGGTGTGTCTTGTCCAAGAAGTATGATACGTTTGCGGCCTATCTTGAGGACGTGTACTATAACCAGATTTTCAGCAAAATTAAATCATACCTCTACAACAATAAAGGCCGTTTGGATTTGTCCACTTCTGTTGTCCCAGACCCTTCTTATGTGGAATTGAGCGACTTTCAAATTATGGGTGCCAATTTCCATGAGTCGGATGTTGACAGAATAGAATGCAAGATTACTGTTCGTGCCGATGTTGAAATCTCTGGACGTGGCCGACATGACTATGAAAGTGATTCAACCGAGTGCTGGCTTTCGATACCTTTTTCAGCAACTTTGAGAAATGGGCTCCAACAGGTCAGAATAGGCTGTGCATCAGAATATTCAAAAGAGCTGTTTCGGGCAGAAGATGCGCTTACAAAATACTTAGTCCCGTACATCTACGCAAAAGATCTCGATAAGCATGCAGAGAGATTTCTCGAAAAATACTGCCCCCGCGCGTTAGAGGAACCCATGTCACTCCCCATCAAGGAGATCGTCGAAAATATGGGGCTAACTGTTTATCATGCGCCACTGCCAGATGGTATCTTTGGTCGTACATATTTCAATGACGCTAATGTCGAGGTTTTTACAAATAAAGCTTGCACGGAAACAGCAGATCGGACTATTTGTCCCGGAACCATACTTGTTAACCCCGATGTTGTTTTTATGCGAAATATCGGCTCGACAAATAATACTGTAATCCACGAGTGTGTTCATTGGGACAAGCACTATAAGTTCTTCGAGCTTCAGAAGCTCTTAAACCCTGATATTCAAGCAATCTCCTGCGCCGTTGTCGAGGATTATAAGAAGAAGCCCAACCAGCTCGAAGATGAGCTGTCTTGGATGGAGTGGCAAGCCAATGCGCTGGCTCCCAAGATTCTAATCCCCGCAAAAACCGGTAAGACCAAACTCTCCGAAATTCTAAACAGGCTTCACAGGTCATACCGTGGTCGTCTCCGTGACGGGTACGTCATGGAGCTTGCCATAAGTGAGTTCGCTGATTTTTTCAAGGTTTCAACGACAGCCGCAAAGATCCGTGCTGTTGAGCTCGGTTTTGAGCAAGCCGCCGGTGTTTTCAACTTTGTCGATGGCAAGAACTACCCACCATTCTCTTTCAAAAAAGGCAGTTTAAAAAAAAGATCAGACTTTTGTCATTGACCGTAACAATATCATAATTCAGTCACTGCTTAACCCGGATTTGTCTGAGGATATTGCGGCGAGGTGTTTTATTCATGCTGGCGGTCTGCTTGTCATCAATGATCCTCAATATGTAAGCATTGTAGAGGATTCTGAACCAACACTCACCGAATATGCCTTGGAGCACGTCGATGAGTGCTGTTTGGTATTCGACCGCACTACACGGGTCAGTACCCAATACGATGACTCCTTTTACCGTATATGTTTCCTTTGTAGAGACGCCGATTCAAAGAGTTTCGTCGAGGCCAGCTTCAATCCGAAGGAAGGCAAGAATGAAGATGTCCGAAAACGTGCCCGTGAAATGGCTGCCATCGCAGCAGAGGCAAAGCGGGTCGCAGATATCCTTGCTGAAGTTCCTTCGTCGTTTTGTGGAACCCTTGACTATCATATCAAACGTCGTGGGTACACCAACGAGAAGATGGAAGAACGTACCGGTATCAGCTCTCGCATGATTCAAGACTATCGAAAGAAGAAGGATTCCAACATCACCTTGCAAAGCGTACTTGCTCTTTGTATCGGGCTGAACCTGCAACCGGCATTCTCATATGATTTAATCCTCAAGGCTGGTTTCAACATCATGACCGCCAAGGATGAGCACCTTATTTATAGGTATCTGATAGAACACCACCACATGGAAAACATCTATATGTGGAACGAAAAGCTGCAGGACGCCGGTATTCCACAGCAACTGCCCAAGAACGGAAACAAATTGACCGTTCCAGAAAAATAATTCGGAAGTCGCACTTCCGGTATAAAGCCCAGATATTACAAGGCTCTTATGTCGTAAAGACATGAGGGCCTTATTTTTTTGCCCATTTTTACAAGCTTTTCGATCCTTTAAACCGGAAGTCGCGTTTCCTCGTGAAAAACCAGATTCTCATTAAAATATTATTTGTGAGTAAAAGCTCTACTCACACCCACAAGCGGTACATCCGTTGGCCCCGGACGATCCAGTGCCTCTTGAAGGGACAAGTTAATATAAACAGCTGCCTACTGGATAAGGAAGCTGCAATCCGAAACGGAGAACTCCGTTAGGACTGCGGTTAGGTTTTTGCACCCATTTTGCGGCAGCGCCCAGAGTCCTCCGTTTCGAGAAATCGACAAACGGAGGACTTTTTATGAAAACCAATGCAAATCAGAACACATCAACCATCTACTACCGTCCGCTCAAGCAGTGGATCGAGGTCACCCCGGAACAGAAACGGGACTGGGAGCGGTTCGTAGGGACTACCCGCAAGGCAAAGCAGAGAGCCGGAGCCTGCTGCATCCCGTACAAAAAGAGCTACAAGTGCGACGGTATTTGCGACACCTGCGAGTTCCGCTGTATCCCGAAGGACGCTCCCCAGCATCTCTCCATCGACACTGAAATGGAGAACGCTTACGAAAACGGCGTCTCCCGCACCAGCTTTCTTGCGGACAGCAGGCTGACCACGGAGATCGATATCGATTCCCTGATTCTGGACGGCCTGCTCACGGAGCTTCAGTCATCCGACCCGGAAAGCTACGAGATCCTCATGGCTATTGCGGACGGGCTTTCCGAACGCGCCGGCGCAGAGCGGCTGCAGATGCCCCGAAACACATTTGTGTATAAACGCAACCAGCTGCTGAAGCGGCTCAAGGAAAAATTCTAAAATCTTTCGGCCAACCCCTTCGTTCCTGTCCAGATGGGCCATTGAAAGGCAACACAAGACGCCTTGGGAAAGGAGGGACCGCCGATATGAGTTACAACGCAAACCATTATGACGCCCATGCCGACGAGGACATTGTTGATGTCCTGACCGCGATCAGCGTGGTGTCAAGAAGACTGGCAAGCAACCTGAACATCGCACGCCAGCAGAGCAAATCCAGGGAAGGAGGAAAATCACATGAGCAGAATGAGCGATATGGCGCAGACCATCGAAGAACTTCGCAGTGCTGCCGCTGCTATTTCGGATGCCGTTGACTGGCTGACGAAGGTATTCAGCAGTGAACCGCTGGCAGAGGATGCTCCTGCTTCTCCTCCCGAACCGGAACTGACGCTGGAGCAGGTCAGAGCCGTGCTTGCGGACAAATCCCGCCAGGGGCACACCGCCGAGATCCGCGCCCTGCTTCAAAAATACGGCGCATCCAAACTGTCGCAGATCGACCCCGCACACTACAAGGCATTACTCGCCGAAGCGGAGGTGATGACGGGTGGCAGTTAAACACGCAGTCTTATCTGCTTCTTCTTCTGAACGGTGGCTCAACTGCCCGCCCTCCGCAAGGCTGTGCGAAGCCTACGAGGACAAGGGCAGCGACTACGCCGCCGAGGGAACGGATGCCCATGCGCTCTGTGAATTCCGACTGAAGCAGGCTCTGGGGATTCCGGCGGACGACCCAATCGAAAACCTCTCCTGGTACAACGAGGAGATGGAGGACTGCGCCGCCGGGTATGCCGCCTATGCATCGGAGCTTCTGGAGACCGCAAAGCAGACCTGCGCCGACCCGGTCATCCTGATCGAGCAGCGAGTGGATTTCTCCCGCTGGGTGCAGGACGGCTTCGGTACCGCCGACTGTATCGTCATCGCGGACGGTGTGCTGAACATCGTGGACTATAAGCACGGCAAAGGCGTGGAGGTCAGCGCCGTGGATAATCCGCAGATGATGCTGTATGCCCTGGGCGCTCTGGAGATCTTTGACGGCATCTACGACATCGACTCCGTCCGCATGACCATCTACCAGCCCCGGAAATCCAATATCAGCGTCTGCGTCATGGAAAAGGACGAGCTTCTCGAATGGGCACAGAACGACCTGATCTATAAGGCGAAACTGGCATACGAGGGCGGCGGCGATTTCCACTGCGGCGAATGGTGCCGGTTCTGCAAGGCAAAGGCCGAATGCCGGGAACGAGCCGAAGCGAATCTCGCGCTTGCCCGATACGACTTTGAGGAGCCGCCCCTCCTGACCGATGAGGAGATCGCCGGCATCCTGGACAAGGTTGATGCGCTTACCGCCTGGGCAGCGGATGTGAAGGAATACGCGCTCCAGCAGGCAGTCAGCGGCACGGCGTTCCCCGGATGGAAACTGGTCGAGGGCCGCTCCAACCGCAAGTACACCAGCGAAGCCGCTGTAGCCGCAGCCGTTGAGGGAGCAGGTTTTGACCCCTATGAAAAGAAGCTCCTCGGCATCACCGCCATGCAGAAGCTGCTGGGAAAATCCCGCTTCGAAGAGCTTCTCGCACCCTACATTGAAAAGCCGCAAGGCAAACCCACGCTCGTGCGGTCGAGCGATAAACGGTCCGAATGGAATACCGCGAAAAATGATTTTATGGAGGAAATGTAATATGTCTACCAACACAAACAGAGTCAACAACCCTATGAAGGTCATCACCGGCCCCGACACCCGCTGGTCCTACGCCAACGTCTGGGAGCCCAAGTCCATCAACGGCGGCACGCCGAAGTACTCGGTGTCGCTGATCATCCCGAAGTCTGACACTAAGACGGTGGCAAAGATCAAGGCAGCCATTGAAGCCGCCTACCAGGAGGGGCAGGCCAAGCTGAAGGGCAACGGCCGCTCCGTGCCTCCTCTCTCCGCAATCAAGACCCCGCTGAGAGATGGCGACATTGAAAGACCCGATGATCCCGCCTATGCGAACGCCTACTTCATCAACGCCAACTCCGCCACCGCTCCTGGTATCGTGGACGCGGACCGCAATCCCGTGCTGACCCGCTCCGAGGTGTATTCCGGCGTGTACGGCAGAGCGTCCATCAACCTGTACGCTTTCAACAGCAACGGCAACAAGGGCATCGCCTGCGGCCTGAACAATCTGCAGCTCATCCGTCCCGGCGAGCCCCTGGGCGGCAAGGCCAGCGCCGAAGCCGACTTCGCAACTGATGACGACGAGGATTTCCTCGGTTAAGACAAGGGAGGTAAACGACTATGACAACAATTCAGACGATCCTTCTCCTCGCTCTTCTCGCCATCTGGCTGTGTGTCAGCGCAGTCATTCTGATCAGCAGTATTCAGTCCTTCATCTATGACCGCAAGCGTGAAAAGCGTGAGCGGGAACAGGCGGCCCGTGATGCGGAGTATCACGAAAACCGCATGAAGCTGCTGGAGAAATAATAACCAAGCCCCAGGGCGGCGGAGCGATCTGCCGCCCTATTGGGGTATGGAAGGAAGTGACGAAATGCAAACCTTATCAATTGACCTGGAGACCTATAGCGACCAGCCCCTTGCCAAAACGGGCGTGTACCGCTATGTGGAGTCTCCCGATTTTGAAATACTGCTCTTTGCCTACAGCTTGGACGGCGGTTCCGTACAGCAGATAGACCTTGCCTGCGGGGAGAAGATCCCCTCGGAGATCCTTTCCGCTCTGGAGGATGAGACTGTGACCAAGTGGGCCTTCAACGCCAATTTTGAACGCATCTGCCTGTCCCGCTTTCTGGGTTATCCGACGGCGACTATCTGGAGCCGGACTCCTGGAAATGCTCGATGGTCTGGGCGGCGTATATGGGGCTACCCTTATCCCTGGAGGGAGTCGGGGCTGTTCTCGGATTGGAAAAGCAAAAGCTGACCGAAGGCAAAGACCTCATCAAATATTTCTGCCAGCCCTGTGCGCCAACTAAGTCAAACGGCCAGCGCACCCGCAATTTGCCGGAGCACGCCCCGGATAAGTGGCTGGCGTTCAAGCGATACAACATCCGCGATGTGGAGACGGAGATGTCCATCCAGGCACGGCTCTCCAAATACCCCGTGCCGGACAGCGTCTGGGAGGAATACCATCTCGACCAGGAAATCAACGACCGCGGCGTAGGGCTGGATATGGAACTGGTGCGGCAGGCCATTCAAATGGACGGACGCTCCCGCTCGGAGCTGACGCAGGCAATGAAGGAACTGACCTCGCTGGACAACCCCAACTCAGTCCAGCAGATGAAGCAGTGGCTTGCGGACAACGGCGTGGAGACCGATACCCTGGGCAAAAAGGCTGTGGCGGAGCTTTTGAAAACCGCACCGCCGGAGCTGCAAAAGGCACTGACCCTGCGCCAGCAGCTTGCGAAATCCAGCGTTAAAAAGTATCAGGCGATGGAGACTGCGGTTTGCGCCGATGGCCGGGCAAGAGGGATGTTCCAGTTCTACGGAGCCAACCGTACCGGGCGCTGGGCAGGACGCATCATTCAGATGCAAAATCTCCCGCAGAACCATCTGGACGATCTGTCCGAAGCCAGAGGGCTTGTTCGAGTCGGTGACTTTGACGCTCTGGAAATGCTCTATGAGGACGTGCCGGATACCCTTTCCCAGCTGATCCGCACGGCATTCGTGCCGCAGGAGAACAGGAAATTCATTGTGGCGGACTTCTCCGCGATTGAAGCCCGTGTCATCGCATGGCTTGCCGGCGAGAAGTGGCGGCAGGACGTATTCGCCGAGGGCAAGGACATCTACTGCGCCAGCGCGTCGCAGATGTTCGGCGTCCCCGTAGAAAAGCACGGCGTCAACGGACATCTGCGGCAGAAAGGCAAAATCGCAGAACTTGCTCTCGGCTACGGCGGCTCCGTGGGAGCGCTGAAAGCGATGGGCGCTTTGGAGATGGGGCTTCAGGAGGACGAGCTTCCCGCTCTGGTTTCCGCATGGCGTCAGGCGAATCCGAAAATCGTGCAGTTCTGGTGGGCGGTTGACCGCGCCGTGATGGGCGCCGTTACCCGTAAGACCACCACGAAAACACACGGAATCATATTCTCCGCCAGAAACGGGATGCTGTTTATCACTCTGCCGTCCGGCAGGAGCCTTGCCTATGTGAAGCCCAAAATCGGCGAGAACCGTTTCGGTGGCGACTGCATCACCTATGAAGGCGTCGGCGGCACAAAGAAATGGGAGCGAATGGAAAGCTATGGTCCGAAATTCGTGGAAAATATCGTCCAAGCGACCTCCCGCGATATCCTCTGCTACGCCATGCAGACCCTTCGCTGCTGCTCCATCGTTATGCACATCCACGATGAAGTGGTCATTGAAGCCGACCGCCGGATGTCCCTGCAGGCTGTCTGTGACCAGATGGGCAGGACGCCGCCCTGGGCAAAGGGGCTGCAGCTTCGCGCCGACGGCTACGAGACCGATTTTTACAAGAAAGATTAACGAGGTAACGCCTATGAGCATCAATAAATTCAACAGCGAGGGCTACTATGACCCTACCACCTATGAAGCCCTCACCAATATAGAAAAGGAAGAACGCGCCCTCCGCGCTTTCCGCCCCATCGTCTACATCTGCTCACCCTATGCCGGGAATGTGACCGCCAACGTGGAGAACGCTCGGAGATACAGCCGCTTCGCTGTGGACGCAGGATATATCCCCATTGCGCCCCATCTGCTGTTTCCGCAGTTCCTCAATGACGCCGATCCAAAGGAGCGTAAGCTGGGGCTGTTTTTTGGAAACGCCCTCATGAGCAAATGCTCCGAGGTGTGGGTATTCGGAGAGTACATCTCTTCCGGCATGGAAGCGGAGATCCGCAGGGCCAAATGGAAGAACTACCGTTTGAGATATTTTACAACTACGTGCGAGGAGGTAACCGACAATGCGTGAACTGAACATCGCCTACGGCAACAACCGGCAGGCAAAGAGGTGGGTCAACAAGACCATACGGTTTGACGATCTGAAAGAACGGCTCCGAGTGCCTATCCGCACCACCGAGTCCGCCGAGGAATATGCGAAGATGAGCCGCGCCCAGCGCGACACAGCTAAAGACCACGGCGGCTTTGTGGCGGGCGTGCTGAAAGGCGGCAGACGCAAGGTCGATACCGTGGAGAGCCGCTCGATGGTGGCGCTTGACGGCGACCGCATCGACGCCGCTTTTCTGGAAAACTATGAAACGCTCTGCCCCTATACCTCCGCGCTGTACACCACCCACAGCAGCACGGAGGAAAATCCCCGCGTCCGGCTGGTGTTCCCGCTGACCAGAGATGTGACCCCGGAGGAATTTGTGGCGGTGTCCCGTTATCTCGCTCAAATGCTGGGCATCGACTATTTTGACGAATGCTCCTACCAGCCCAATCAGCTGATGTACTGGCCGTCCACTCCGGCCAACGGCTCCTTTGTGTATAAGGAGACGGACGGCGGCTGGCTCAATCCCGATGCGATCCTCACAAAACACCCGGAATGGACAGACCCCACAAGGCTCCCCACCTCTTCCAGGGAGAGCAAGGCGAATACCATCGCACAGCAGAAGGTGCAGGACCCTCTGACCAAAGAAGGCGTGGTGGGTCTGTTCAACCGCACCTATTACCCTATCAGCAAGGCGCTGGAGACATTCCTCTCCGATGTCTATGAGCCGACTGACAACGAAAACCGCTGGCATCTGATTGAATCCTCCAGCATGGCGGGCGTGGAAATCAAGGAAGACAAATTCGTCTATAGCCACCACGCCAAAGACCCGGCTTACCTCAAGCTGTGCAACGCCTTTGACATCGTCCGCATCCATCGCTTTGGAGATCTGGATGAAAAAGCGTCGTACAAGGCGATGTGCGAGTTCGCCATGCAGCAGGATGAGGTAAAGCTGCTGGCGGCAGACGAACGAATGGCGGACGCAGAGACGGATTTCTCCGGCAGCGAGGATACCGACTGGCAGAAGCGTTTCCAGTACGAACCCCGCTCCACGGTGCTGAAGAATAACCTCCACAACATCACTCTGATCCTCCAGAACGACCCGCAGCTCCAGAATATCGTGTTCAACCAGCAGCTGGACGGTATGGAGATCAAGGGCGAGGTACCCTGGAAGCACCCATCTAAATACTGGAGGGACGCTGACGATGCCCAGCTGATCAGCTATGTGGATTCCCACTACGGCACATTCTCCCAGCGCAATTATCAGATTGCTGTAACCAAGGTGGCGGACGACCGCTCCTACCACCCCATCCGTGAATATCTGGCGGCTTTGCCGGAGTGGGACGGCGTTCCCCGTGTGGACACGCTCCTCATCGACTATCTGGGCGCGGAGGATAATTCCTATGTCCGCGCCGTGACCAGAAAGACTCTCTGCGCCGCCGTGCGCCGGGTACAGGAGCCGGGCGTGAAGTTCGATACCATGCTGGTCTTAAACGGTCCCCAGGGAATCGGAAAAAGCACCCTCATTTCCCGCCTTGCCGGAGAATGGTTCTCCGACAGTCTGAACCTGAGCGATACCAAGGACAAGACCGCCGCAGAGAAGCTGCAGGGCTATTGGATTCTGGAAATCGGTGAGCTGGCGGGACTTCGCAAAGCCGAGGTGGAGACACTGCGCTCCTTCCTTTCCCGTCAGAACGACATCTACCGTGCCGCTTTCGGCAGGCGGGCGACGCCGCATCCGAGGCAGTGCATCTTCTTTGGCACCACCAACGCTGAGTCCGGCTACCTGCGGGACACCACTGGCAACCGCCGTTTCTGGCCGGTCAAAACGCCGGGCGGCGGCGTAAAGCACTCCTGGGAACTTACCAACGAGGATATCAGCCAGATCTGGGCGGAGGTGCTGGTGCTTGTAGAGAACGGCGAAAAGCTACATCTGGCTCCCGACCTGGAGACGCTCGCCAAGAGTGAACAGCGGGAAGCGCTGGAGTCTGATGAGCGCGAGGGACTGGTGCGCGAGTATCTGGAGACCCTGCTTCCGGAGGATTGGGACGGCATGGATCTGTTCGACCGCCGCTCCTTCCTCGCCGGAGTGAATAATATCGGCCGTGTGGGTACGGTCGCCAGAACACGGGTCTGCAATATGGAGATCTGGTGTGAACTTTTCGGCAAGGATCAAGGCAGCCTTGGCCGCGCCGAATCCAATAACCTCACAGCAATGCTCACCAAGCTCGGCTGGGTGCGCAAGGAGAAAAAGGAGCGCGTCAGGCCTTATGGACCCCAGTTTGTCTTTGTTCCCGGCGATGTTCCCGATTGACTTTTCAGGAACGGAGCGAATCAGGAACAGTTCCCGACTTCCGGCAGTGTTCCCAGGGGAGACTCTGGGAACGCCGTCAGGAACACACCGAATGTGCCGCCGCAAGGCAACTTTATAGGCTCTGTTCCTGTGTTCCTAAAAAAGCATATAAATTGAAAATGTATCAAAAAGACTGTACAGAACCCGTAAATCACGCATACGCACGCGCGTAAGGATTTTCAGGTTTTTAAGAACGCGGAGGTAAATCAAGATGTCAATGTATGAAATAGACAGCGCATATGTCCGCAGGTGTCAGAAGCGGCTTCAGGAATGGGGAGCGCCCCTCTCCGGCTGGTACTGTGACTATATTTATGATGTGGCCGATGAAGATGAAGATTCCGACCATATCGAATTGTTCACTTGCGAACTCTGCGATTGTACGCAAGTACGATTTGTTCATGTGATGCGGCATAACGAATATTTTGAAACTGTTTCGGTCGGCTGTATCTGCGCCGGAATTATGGAGGGCGATATCCTCGCCGCCAGAGAGCGTGAGCGGCTTATGAAAAACCGCGCCAAGCGGAAGCGGAACTTTCCGCGGCGGCAATGGCGAAAAAACTGGTACGGCAACTATCAGCTGACTTATCAGGGCAGAAAGGTGTTTATCAACAATAAGGGCGGCAATCGCTACAGTGTTTATGTTGATGGCAAGACATCCTGGAGCTACAAGGGCAAACCTCTCGACAATTTTGTCTCCGCCGCCTACGCCGCTTTTGAATTGGCCGACCCCATAGAAAGGATACGCCCATGAGAGAAAAAGAGATAGAAAAGAAGCTGATCCAAGCGGTCAAACAGGCTGGCGGCATCTGCCCCAAGCTCGTCTCTCCCGGTTTTGACGGTATGCCGGACCGCATGGTGCTGCTGCCAAATGGAAAGATTGGCTTTGTGGAAGTCAAGGCGACTGGAGAAAAGCCGCGGCTGCTGCAGTTTTCCCGCCACAGGCTTTTGCGGCGGCTGGGCTTCCTGGTGTATGTGCTGGACGATGCGGAGCAGATTGGAGGAATGCTGGATGAGATACAAACCCCATGAATATCAAAAATATGCAGTGGAGTACATCAAGACACACCCCGCAGCCGCTATCTTCTTAGACTGCGGGCTTGGAAAAACCAGCATCACGCTAACAGCCATAGCCGATCTGCTGTTTGACAGCTTCGAGATCCATAAAGTGCTGGTCATCGCACCCCTGCGAGTGGCGCGGGATACATGGACGGCTGAAGCGGATAAGTGGGATCACCTACAGAACCTCATCTGCTCCGTGGCTGTCGGAACGGAAGCCCAGCGCCGGGCGGCTTTGATGAGATACGCCGATATCTACATCATCAACCGAGAAAACGTCCAGTGGCTCATCGATGAGAGCGGCATTCCATTTGACTTCGATATGGTGGTGATCGACGAGTTGTCCTCTTTCAAGAATCACCAGACAAAGCGGTTCAAGTCGCTGTTGAAGGTCAGACCTAAAATCAGCCGTATCGTCGGACTGACCGGCACGCCCGCTTCTAACGGTCTGATGGATCTGTGGGCGGAGTTCCGCATCCTGGACATGGGTCAGCGGCTTGGACGGTTCATCACCAAGTACCGCACCAATTACTTCACACCGGATAAGCGAAACGGCCAGATCATCTACTCCTACAAGCCCCTGCCTTATGCAGAAGACGCTATCTACCGGCAGATTTCGGATATCACTATCTCTATGAAGTCCGCCGACCACCTGCAGATGCCGGATCTGGTCAGCAGCGAATACACGGTTCAGCTTTCCGAGGAAGAACAGAAAAAATACACGGACCTGAAACAGGAGCTGGTGTTGTCGCTGGATGATGCGGAGATCACCGCCGCCAACGCCGCCTCCCTCTCCGGTAAACTCTCCCAGATGGCGAACGGCGCAATCTATGATGACGGCGGCGAGACCATCCGTATCCACGACCGCAAGCTGGACGCTTTGGAGGATATCATTGAAGCCGCAAACGGCAAACCGCTTCTGGTGGCTTACTGGTTCAAGCATGACTTGAGCCGTATTTCGGAAAGGCTGCAAAAGCTGCATATCCCGTTCTCCCAGCTGGATGGCGCCGCCAGTATCCGCAGGTGGAATAGCGGAGAAATCCCTGTGGCGCTGATCCATCCCGCATCAGCCGGACATGGGTTGAATCTTCAGTCTGGTGGTTCCGCCATCGTATGGTTCGGGCTAACCTGGAGTTTGGAACTGTATCAGCAGACCGTAGCGCGGCTCTGGCGACAGGGGCAGACTTCTGAAACCGTGGTGGTACAGCACATTGTCACAAAGGACACCATTGACGAACGCATCATGAAAGCCCTCTCCCAAAAGGAGCATACCCAGACGGCGCTGATCGACGCCGTAAAAGCGGACTTGAAAATCTGAGACAACCTAAGAAAATCCGTGCCAATCCGAGGATCAAAATTTCGGAGGTACGAATATGAGCGATATCACGATTTACGAGAACCTTGCAAACGCCATCATCCTGCAGGCTGTGAAGGATTACCGCATGGCGCTGAAAAGCCTGAAAGCCAACTCCCGGAACAGGACGGTGCAGACTGATAAAGCCGAAATTGAGCGGTTCTTCCGTTCGCAGTGGTACTCGACACTCACAGATGTGAATGGCGAGATGCTGATCCTCTCCCTGCAGAAGGAGGCGGACATATGACCGCAAAAGAATATCTAAACCAGGCGCGGCACCTGGACGCACTCATCAACTGCCGCTTGCGTGAGATTGACTACTGGAGGGATTTATCGAGCAGCGTCTCAGGCAGTAATTTCGAACCGCACTACAATCCAAACAAGCCGACTGAAGCCCCTTTTGCCCGGTGTCTTGAGAAAATCGACGCCATCCAAAAGGATGTGGCGGAAAAGGTGGCGTATCTGGTGTGTCTCAAGGAAACTATCAACGCGGCAATCGACAGACTTGCCAGCCGCGAGGAGCAACTGGTACTCCGTTACCGTTACCTGGATAACTGCTCCTGGGAGGAGATATCACGGATGCTGAATGTGTCGCTGCGCACGGTGCATCGCATACATGGATCGGCTCTTCAAAATTTTTCTGTTCCGGATTGAAAGTTGGCACGGTTTGGCACAGCATGGCACACTTGACTTATGGTATGATTACAATAGCAAAGTAGAATACAGAACGGCCTTCATGGGAGCGATCCTATGAGGGCTTTTCTTATGCCCCAAGGAGGTGGCAAAGTGCCTAGGAAACCGAAACGGCCGTGTTCCTATCCCGGCTGTCCAAAGCTGACGGATGGTCAGTACTGCAAGGAGCATGAAGCTGCCGCCCGCAGACAGTACAACCGATACGGACGTCCCGCCGACAGCAACAAGAAGTACGGCAGAGCTTGGAAACGAATCCGCGACCGCTATGCTGCGGCGCATCCTTTGTGCGAGATGTGTCTGAAGGAAGGACGGCTGACTCCTGTGGAGGAAGTCCATCACATCGTTCCCCTCTCGCAGGGCGGGACGCATCGGAACGATAACCTGATGAGCCTTTGCCAGTCCTGCCACACGAAGATTCATCTTGAGATTGGCGACAGGCAGGTCCGTGGCTGACGGAGGGGCGGTCAAAATCTTCGGGACCTGCATGAGCGGACAGCGGCCTGGGGCTTCGTGCGCGAAAAAGGCGAAATCAAAAGGGTAATAAAGGCGGCGTGCGGAAGCCGCTCTATTTTTTCGAGGAAAGGGGTGAGAAAAATGCCGACAAAATCCAATAACACAGGCGGGCGCGGCGGCGCAAGACCCGGTGCGGGAAGGAAGAAATCCGCTGTCAAAGAGAAAGCTGAGAACGGCAATCCTGGCGGCAGGAAACTGGAAGTGCTGGACATTCCCGAAGTCGAGGGTGTCGATATGCCAAAGCCCCATGAGTTTTTATCCGCCGAGCAGCGTGACGGAAGCACGCTCCAGGCGGAGGAAATTTATACGGAAACCTGGGAGTGGTTAAAAAAGGTGGGCTGCGCGGCGAAGGTGTCACCTCAGCTTCTGGAGCGGTACGCCATGTGCAGCGCCCGCTGGATTCAGTGCGAGGAGATGACCAACCGCATGGGTTTCCTCTCCAAGCATCCCACCACGCAGAAGCCGATTCCGTCGCCGTTTATTAATATCGGCATCAACTACATGAACCAGGCGGTGCGGCTCTGGAACGAGATCTTCCAGATCGTGAAGGAAAACTGCAGCACCGATTACGGGGAGGTATCTCCCCAGGATGATCTGATGGAGCGGCTGCTCCGCGCAAGGAAGGGGTGAAGCTATGTTTGAGAAAGTAAATCCGTGCCACCCGGACAAGGTGGCGGACCGCATTGCCGGCGCCCTGGTGGATGCGGCGTACCGGAAAGAGGAAAATCCCAGGATCGCCGTGGAAGTCCTGATCGGCCACGGCGTCTGCCATATCATCGCGGAAACATCAGTGAGCATTCCACAGGATGAAGTGGAATCCATTGTCCATCGCATCGCAGGAAATCTGCACACGGACTATCTGGAAATGCCGCAGGACGGATGTCTTGCCAATAACCAGGCGGAAGGAATCCGCTGCGGGGACAACGGCATCTTCAAAGGTGTTCCGGTCACGGAGGAGCAGAAAGCACTCTGTGAGATCGCCAAAAGTGTATATCACACTTATCCCTCGGATGGGAAGTACATCATTGACGAAGCAAGGCTCATCCTCTGCCAGAGCAATGCCCCTGCCGCAGAGCTGCGGAAACGGTATCCGGGCGCCGAGGTCAATCCCCTGGGCGACTGGACAGGCGGCACGGATGTAGACTCTGGGGCGACCAACCGAAAGCTGGGCAGCGACATGGCCGATTCGGTGACGGGCGGCGGCCTTCACGGCAAAGACCTCTCCAAAGCGGATGTTAGTGTGAACATCTACGCATGGCTGAAGGCGCAGGAAACGGGAAAGCCCGTGGAACTGTGCTGCGCCATCGGGGAAGATACGGTGGACGGCATCCCCTATAGAGAAATCGTGGAGACTGCCCGGAGATACATCCGGTCCCTCGGCGGCTTTGAAAAATTTGCGGAATGGGGGCTGGTGCGATGAAAACGACAACCGAGATGCAGCTTGTCCCTATCGCCAAGCTGGTACCCTATGTGAACAACGCCCGCACCCATTCCCCGGAGCAGATTACCAAGCTCCGCTCGTCCCTCCGGGAGTTCGGCTTTATCAATCCCGTCATCATCGACCGGGAGTTCAATGTGATCGCCGGACACGGAAGAATCCTGGCGGCAAAGGAGGAAGGCATCCGAGAGGTTCCCTGTGTGTTTGCCGACCATCTTACCGAAGCGCAGAAGAAAGCCTATATCATTGCGGACAACCGCATGGCGATGGACGCCGGATGGGATGAGGAGCTTCTGCGGGTTGAGATCGAGTCTTTGCAGGGGATGGACTTCGACCCTCTGCTTACCGGCTTTGATGAGAAGGAGCTGACAGCCCTGTTCGATGACGGCATGGATACCAAAGAGGATGACTTCGATGTGGACGCGGAGCTGCAAAAGCCTGCTTTCTCCCGGCTGGGCGACGTATGGACGCTTGGCAGACACCGTCTGGTATGTGGGGACTCCACAAAGGCGGAGACATACACCACACTCATGGATGGCGTTAAGGCAAACCTGGTGATTACCGACCCGCCATACAACGTCAATTACGAAGGATCGGCGGGCAAAATCAAGAACGACAATATGGCTGGCGAGAAATTCTATGAGTTTCTGCTTGCCGCATTCAAAAATATGGAATCGGTCATGGCGGCGGACGCATCCATCTATGTGTTCCACGCCGACACCGAAGGGCTTAACTTCCGCAGGGCGTTTGCCGATGCGGGATTTTATTTATCCGGCTGCTGTATCTGGAAGAAACAATCTCTTGTGCTGGGACGCTCTCCCTATCAGTGGCAGCACGAGCCGGTGCTGTACGGCTGGAAGAAAAACGGCAAGCACCAGTGGTACACAGGCAGGAAGGAAACGACCATCTGGGAGTTTGATAAACCCAAGAAGAACGGTGACCATCCCACCATGAAGCCGATCCCCCTGCTGGCCTATCCGATCCAGAACAGTTCTATGGCAAACTCGGTGGTGCTGGACTCCTTCGGTGGTTCCGGTTCTACACTGATTGCCTGTGAGCAGACCGACCGCATCTGCCACATCATCGAATTGGACGAGAAGTTCTGCGATGTGATTGTAAACCGATACATTGAGCAGGTCGGTTCTGCGGATGGAGTGAGCGTCCTCCGGGACGGCAGGACATACAGCTACGAGGAGGTCACGGATGGAACAGAATAAACTGACGCTGGGCAGCCTGTTTGACGGCTCCGGCGGATTCCCTCTGGGCGGTTTGCTCTCCGGCATTACTCCGGTGTGGGCTTCGGAGATCGAACCATTCCCCATCCGGGTGACCACAAAGCGGCTGCCCTTTATGAAGCATTACGGCGATGTATCCAAAATGGACGGCGCAGATGTAGAGCCGGTGGACATCATCACCTTCGGCTCGCCCTGCCAGGATATGAGCATCGCCGGCCGGCGGGAAGGTCTGGATGGCTCCCGCTCCAGCCTGTTCTATGAAGCCGTCCGAATCGTAAAAGAAATGAGGTGTGCGACCGATGGAAAATATCCAAGGTATATCGTCTGGGAAAACGTCCCCGGCGCGTTCAGCTCCAACAAGGGCGCAGACTTCCAATCCGTCCTCGAAGAAATCTGCTCGGTCAAAGGATACGAGATTGATCCTGCTCGACCTGCGAGGTGGCCAGCCGCCGGGGAGATCGTGGCAGACGATTTCAGTCTCGCATGGCGGGTATTTGATGCGCAGTACTGGGGAGTCCCCCAACGTAGAAAACGTATCTACCTTGTCGCAGATTTTGCAGGCGGGAGCGCCGGAAAAATACTATTTGAGTCCGAAGGCGTGTCTGGGTATACTCCGCAGGGCTTCCGTCCGTGGCAAGGAACTGCCGGAACTTTTAAGGAAGGCGCTGGAGCGTCAGGCTGCGTCTGCTTAAACGACCAGGGCGGCAGCCGCATGGATGTGACGGAGGATGTCGCGGCAACGCTCCGGGCGGAAAACCACGGACACCCTCCCTGCGTAATGGGGGCGGCAGGTTTTTGTACCGAGCATTCCGCACAGGCAAGGGGCATTGGGTATGAGGAGGAAACTTCTCCCACCCTCCGTGCCGGGACGGTGCCGGCGGCGGTCTATGAGAACCATAGCCAGGATACCAGATACACCGGTCCACTGGAGACAGCGCCTACAGTAATGTCTACCTACGGCATGGGCGGCAACAACCAGCCCTTTGTGGTGGAGACACCCAAGACGCTGAAGATCCGCTCCGGCTGCGATGGCGGCGGTAAAGGTGTGCTGATTCAGGAGAATAAATCTGCCACATTGGGATGCAACAATGACCAGACGGTATTCGTGCCGTTCGTGAAGGGCACCCGCCCCCATTCTCCCGATGAGGGGCAGCAGTGGAGAGCCGCCGATGTAGCGAATACACTGAACACCTACGATGTAGGCGAGGCCCGGTGCAATGAACTGGCGGTCAGGGTGTACGGCATCTGTTCCAAGGACAGCAACGCCATGAAATCCGAGAATCCCAAGAGCGGCTTCTACGAAGCAGAAACTTCCAGATGCCTGGATGCGAACGGCGGCAATCCCGCCTGTAACCAGGGAGGCATGGCTGTGGTGGCGGTGCAGGGTTCCATGATCGGCAGGGCGGACAAAAATGGTCCCCAGGGCAGCGGCGTGAATGAGGATGTGTCTTTTACGCTGGATGCTGCCGACCGCCATGCGGTGGCTTACTGCATGACTACCGGCTCTTACACGCAGGCATTAGAGGAACAATCCCCGACTTTGATGGCGAGGGACTATAAGGACCCGCCTGTGGTGAACGAGACTGAGCCGGAGTATATCGTCCGCAGACTGACGCCTACCGAGTGCGCCCGGCTGCAGGGATTCCCAGACTGGTGGTGCGCCGGTCTTGGGACAGACGAGCCGTCTGAGGAGGAAATCGAGTTCTGGACAGAGGTGTTTGAGACACACCGAAAGATCATGGGAACCTCATCTAAACCGAAAAGCCGCAATCAGGTTATCAAATGGCTGAAAGACCCCCACTCCGATTCCGCAGAATACAAAATGTGGGGCAACGGTGTGGCGCTCCCCAATGTTTACTTCGTCCTTTCCGGCATTGTATACTACTCACAATTCCCGGAATTTTTGTTGTGACATATTTTGTGCCGGATTCGCTTGCTATTTCCGCTGCTTAGAGTGATGAATGTAGTACCGAAAAACAAGGAGGTACAGAGAATGCGAATTGAATTTCACAGAACAGGCGCGGAAAGGAAGGCACTGGTAACAGCCATTGGAGAAATCCTGGAGGTCAGGCCGAAGTACAAAGGGATGCCAAGCGCCGCTTACGAAATCGACTATTTCACAGTAACGAAGAACGGCACTCTGGAGTTTGATGACCGGGCCGACAGCGAGGAGGTGGAAAACCTGCTGGAGCAGCTTGCCGACCGGGGAATTGTTGCAGCGCCTGCAGAAATGGTGCAGACATGGCTTAATGCAAAGGTGGAGGAATTATCTGAAAAAAGAGAAACCGAGCCACAGGCGGCAAACGTGGGGCTTACGGTGGAAATCCCTCTGGACAAGGTGGCGGTGGGCAACCTCACCAAGCTGCTGGACGCCAAAGGAAATCTGATACGGAAAGCCCTGGGCATCACCGATCTTCGCATTGAGGTTTTGGAAGATCGGGTGGCGTTCCCATGGTTCTCCCAGGTAGATGCGGATTCTGCAGCCGCCTACACCCATTTCATTTCCGCACTTTGCGAGATGAGCAGAAATGCCAAGCGAGTGACGGCGACCGAAAAGCCGGTGGATAACGAGAAATACGCATTCCGCTGCTTTCTCCTGCGGCTGGGCTTTATTGGCAGCGAGTACAAAGCGGAGCGCAAGATCCTGCTGAAGAACCTCTCTGGGTCCTCGGCCTTCAAGAATGGAGGTGCCGGCCATGCGGTTTCCGAGTAAAGATACCGTGGAGCGTATCCGCCGGGACTATCCCGCCGGCACCCGTGTGGAACTGGTGCGGATGGATGATGCCCAAGCGCCGCTCGCCGGTACGCTCGGCACGGTACTCGGTGTGGATGATACCGGTTCCCTCCTCATGCGCTGGGACAACGGCAGCGGCCTGAACGTGGTCTATGGGGAGGACATTGTGAGAAAGGTGGGTGACCGCCGTGCCGAATAACATTCTGAAGGACTTCTTCTATGGGAACATTAATCCGAATGAAAAGCAGTTTGATTGTAATTCGGAGTATGGAAAAGCCGCTGCCGGTCTGGCCGATGAAGAAGAAAAACTCCGATCCATGCTGGATCATGAGACGTCCGAAATCCTTGATAAGATGATTTGCCTGCAAGCCTCCATTACGGGCATGACCGCTGAGGAGTATTTTATTGATGGGCTGCGGACGGGATTCCGGCTGGCTCTCGCTATACTTGATGAAGGAAAAAACGGCTCTCTCACGCCAATTACGGATGGTGGAAAAAGGCTGTAAACTACACAATATCCAGCCGTCATCTTTGTGTAGTATATTATCGGAAATGGCCTTGCTATTATCCTCTTTTAGAGCGAATATGTGTACACCGAAAGGGAAAACACACCAAACGAAAACGGAGGATTTCAGAATGAACGAGAAAACCGCAAGGCAGATTACAGAGATGAAAAAGCAGACCATCGGGGTCGAGGTCGAGATGAATAACATCACCCGCCAGAAGGCAGCCAAGGCTGCCGCCGAGTTTTTCGGCACCGGACGCTACGAGAATACCGCCGGCCGCAACGGATACAGCACCTGGTCGGCCTGGGACGCAGACGGGCGCGAGTGGAAGTTCCAGAAGGATGTTTCCATTGCGGGACCGGATGACCAGAAATGCGAACTGGTCACCCCGATCCTGACCTACGATGACATCGAAACCCTGCAGGAGCTTTGCAGGCAGCTTCGTCACAACGGAGCCAAGAGCGACGCCTCCAGAGGATGCGGGGTCCACATCCACATCGGGGCAAACGGGCACACCCCGCAGAGCCTTCGCAACCTTGCCAACATCATGGCGAGCCACGAAAGCCTGATTGCCGAGGCACTGAAACTGGACCGGGGCCGCATGAGCCGCTACTGCCGCACGGTGGACCCAAGATTCTTAGAGCAGGTCAACCGGAGAAAACCCCGCACAATGGCACAGCTTGCGGATATCTGGTACAACAGCAACGGCGCAAATTACGGCAGAAACCATCACTACAACGACAGCCGCTACCATATGCTCAACCTCCACGCCACTTTTACCAAAGGCACGGTCGAATTTAGGCTCTTCCAGTTTGATGAGCCAACCGCAGAGCGCCGGGGCGGCATCCATGCAGGCCAGCTTAAGAGTTACATCCAGCTTTGCCTGGCCTTAAGCCAGATGGCAAAGGATGTGCGGACGGCAAGCCCCAAGCCCCAGCAGAACGAGAACCCCAAATATGCCATGCGCACCTGGCTCCTCCGCCTGGGCTTCATCGGTGAGGAATTTGCAACAGCAAGGGATTTCCTGACCCGCAACCTGACCGGGGACACCGCTTTCCGGCACGGCAGAGCAGCCGCTTGAAGGAACCGCAGGAGTTAGCCTCCTGCCACCTTATCCCTGACCGCTTCAGCGGTCTTAAGGTGGTAGAAGGGTAACCCCTTCGGAAAGGATGGATACCATGAAAGAAAAAAGATACTACATCGCCTACGGCAGCAACCTGAATGTCCGGCAGATGCGGATGCGCTGCCCTCACGCCACGATCCTCGGCACGGCAAACCTCAAGGATTGGGAACTGCTTTTTAAGGGGAGCCGGACCGGCTCTTACCTGACCATTGAAGAATGCGAAAACGGCACGGTTCCCGTGGTGATCTGGGAGGTGACGGCTGCAGACGAAGCCGCCCTCGACCGTTATGAAGGATTCCCGACCTTTTACTACAAGCGGGATATCCGTCTCCAGTACAAAGGCATCCGGACAGGCAGACGCAGGACGGTGACGGCCTTTGCCTACATCATGCACGAGGACAGGCCGATTGGGATTCCCAGCAATCTCTATATGCGGACTTGCCTGGAAGGGTACGACGCCTTCCGCTTTGACAAGAATATTCTGGTTGACGCCTACGATAAATGCAGGGAGGTATGCGTATATGAAGGATAATGTGATCCGAATGGCGGTTTGCCCGATTTGCGGCAGGACCTACCACGGCGCCCCGGCACTTTCCAGAGAGGATAACAAAACGCTCATCTGCCCGGACTGTGGCACCCGACAGGCGCTCCAGTCCATTGGCGTGGAGCCGTCCGAGCAGGAGCAGATCATTGAGACGATCCACCGCCATACGCAGGAGTAATGTACACAGATTCCTTCGCTGATCTTTGTGCAGATTATGCTCAGAATTAACTTGCTATTATGTGGTTTTAGAGCGAATATATACACACCGAAAGGGAAAAACAAAGAAACACGGAGGATGAAGACCATGACAATCAACGAAGCAATGAAAAAGTACAGACTGCCGAACCCAACCACCCCGGAAGACCTGGAATGCCGGTGGAGCAAGATCTTAACCTTCGGGGACAAGATCGTGATGGCGGGATATTTTTACAACGGACAGAACCGCCCCTGCTATTTCGGCGCGGCATACGAGTTCCTTACCGATGACCACACCTGCGAAGGGATGATCGGCCTGAAAGCAGCCAGCGGGGTTGAGTTTGAGGATGACGGCCACGCCATTGCCTGGGCGATGCATCAGTAAACAACAGCACAAACCAATAGCCTGAGATTGAGCCGGCCGGCTCTTTCTCTCGTACAGAACCATTTTGGAAGTCGCAGCGATGCGGCTTATTTTTATGCCATTTGGGAGGTGGTGTCTATGCGAAAACTGAAGAAATATAAGCCTACCAAGTTCATGGCGAAGACCTCGCACTATGATAAGGACGCCGCCGACTATGCGGTCATGTTCATCGAGTCCCTCTGCCACACCAAGGGCACCTGGGCGGGAAAACCCTTTGAACTGATTGACTGGCAGGAACAGATCATCCGCGACCTGTTCGGCGTGTTAAAGCCCAATGGCTACCGTCAGTTTAATACAGCATATATCGAGATCCCCAAGAAACAGGGCAAATCGGAGCTTGCCGCCGCCGTGGCGCTCCTGCTTCTCTGTGGGGACGGCGAGGAACGGGCTGAGGTGTATGGCTGCGCCGCTGACCGCAACCAGGCAAAGATCGTGTTTGATGTGGCGGTGGATATGGTGCGGTTCTGTCCGGCGCTTTCCAAGCGGGTAAAGATCCTGGAATCCCAGAAGAAGATCACCTACCTTCCCACCAACAGCTCCTACCAGGTGCTTTCGGCGGATGTGGCGAACAAGCATGGCTTTAATACCCACGGCGTAATCTTCGATGAGCTGCATACCCAGCCTAACCGGAAACTCTTTGACGTCATGCTCCAGGGCTCCGGGGACGCCCGGATGCAGCCGCTTTACTTTCTGATCACCACGGCCGGCAACGATACCAACTCCATCTGCTATGAGGTACACCAGAAAGCCATTGACATCGCAGAGGGACGGAAGGTTGATCCTACCTTTTATTCGGTCATTTACGGTGCTGCCGAGAATGAGGACTGGACAGACCCCAAGGTCTGGAAGAAGGCAAATCCTTCCCTGGGCATCACGGTGGGGATCGACAAGGTCAGGGCAGCCTGTGAATCCGCCCGGCAGAATCCTGGCGAGGAGAACGCTTTCCGGCAGCTAAGGCTCAATCAGTGGGTGAAACAGTCTGTCCGTTGGATGCCGATGGACAAGTGGGACGCCTGCGCGTTTCCGGTTTCCGAGGACGATTTGGAAGGCCGCATCTGCTACGGCGGGCTGGACTTGTCCTCCACCACGGACATCACGGCTTTTGTGCTGGTGTTTCCACCGCTGGATGAGGAGGACAAATACTACATCCTGCCCTACTTCTGGATACCGGAGGAAACCCTTGACCTCCGTGTCCGCAGAGATCATGTTCCCTACGATTTGTGGAAGCGCCAGGGGACGCTGATGACCACTGAGGGAAACGTGGTTCATTACGGCTACATCGAGAAATTCATTGAACAGTTGGGCGAGCGTTTCAACATCCGGGAGATTGCCTTTGACCGCTGGGGCGCTGTGCAGATGGTGCAGAACCTTGAGGGCATGGGCTTTACGGTGGTTCCCTTCGGGCAGGGCTTTAAGGATATGTCCCCTCCGACCAAGGAGTTAATGAAGCTGGTGTTGGAGGAGAAAATCGCCCACGGGGGACATCCGGTGCTGCGGTGGATGATGGATAACATCTATATCCGCACGGACCCGGCGGGCAATATCAAGGCGGACAAAGAGAAATCCACAGAGAAGATCGACGGCGCAATCGCCACCATCATGGGGCTTGACCGGGCGATCCGCTGCGGCAACGATACAGGCGCTTCGGTTTATGACAGCCGGGGGCTTTTGTTTATCTGAAAGGACGGTGATTCGATATGGGTATCTTTTCCGGGCTGTTCCGTTCCAGGGACAAGCCCCAGAACCGTACTGCAGGCAGCGCCTACAGCTTTTTCTTTGGAGGAAGCACGGCAGGCAAGCGTGTCAATGAACGCTCCGCCATGCAGATGACAGCGGTGTATTCCTGCGTCCGTATCCTGGCCGAAGCGGTGGCAGGTCTGCCGCTGCACCTCTACCGCTACAAGGAGGACGGCGGCAAGGAAAAAGCCATTGACCATCCGCTGTATCTGCTCCTGCATGACGAGCCGAACCCGGAGATGAGTTCCTTTGTGTTCCGGGAAACGCTCATGACGCACCTGCTTCTGTGGGGCAACGCCTATGCTCAGATCATCCGCAATGGAAAGGGAGAAGTGATCGCCCTCTATCCGCTGATGCCAGATCGGATGACTGTGAATCGTGACAGCAAAGGACAGCTATATTACGAATACACCGTCAGCATGGATGATGCTCCTACGATTAAGGGAAGCCTTGTCCGGCTGAACCCCTCCGATGTTCTGCATATTCCAGGGCTTGGCTTTGACGGGCTGGTGGGCTATTCCCCTATCGCAATGGCCAAGAACGCCATCGGCATGGCGATTGCCTGTGAGGAATACGGGGCGAAGTTCTTTGCCAACGGCGCCGCTCCCGGCGGTGTGCTGGAGCACCCCGGCACAATCAAAGACCCCCAGCGGGTACGGGAGAGCTGGCAGTCCACCTTCGGCGGCAGCGGCAACAGCAATAAGATCGCCGTGCTGGAAGAGGGCATGAAATACACGCCCATCGGCATCTCACCGGAGCAGGCGCAGTTTTTGGAAACGAGAAAGTTCCAGATCAATGAGATCGCCCGCATTTTCCGGGTGCCGCCCCACATGGTGGGCGACCTGGAAAAGTCGAGCTTTTCCAATATTGAGCAGCAGTCTTTGGAGTTTGTGAAATACACGCTGGAGCCCTGGCTGGTGCGCTGGGAGCAGTCCATCCAACGGACGCTCTTTTCTCCGGAGGAAAAGAAGCGGTACTTTGCCAAGTTCAATGTGGAAGGGCTGCTCCGGGGTGACTATGCCAGCAGGATGTCCGGCTACGCCACGGCGAGGCAGAACGGATGGATGAGCGCCAATGACATCCGTGAACTGGAGAATATGGACCGCATCCCGGCTGAGGAAGGCGGCGATCTCTACCTGATCAACGGCAATATGCTCCCGCTGGGAAATGCGGGTGCTTTTGCAGATACACAAACGGGAAAGGAGGAAAACCCCGATGAAGAAGTTCTGGAAGTGGAAGAACCAGGCAGCGATGGAGACAGCTCCGGCGGAACGGACGCTGTTCCTGAACGGCACCATCGCCGAGGAAAGCTGGTTTGACGATGACGTCACACCCCAGCTTTTTAAGGAGGAACTGATGTCCGGGGACGGCGATATTACCGTCTGGATCAACTCTCCCGGCGGGGACTGTGTGGCGGCCGCTCAGATCTACAACATGCTCATGGATTACCCCCATGATGTGACCGTAAAGATCGATGGCATCGCCGCAAGCGCAGCCTCGGTCATCGCCATGGCCGGCACGAAGGTGCTGGTATCTCCGGTGTCCATGATGATGATCCACAATCCCATGACGGTGGCGATGGGCGATACCGCAGAGATGCAGAAAGCCATCGAGATGCTTTCGAGCGTCAAGGATTCCATCATTAACGCCTACGAGATCAAGACCGGGCTGTCCCGCGCTAAGCTCTCCCATCTGATGGATGCCGAGACCTGGATGGATGCGAACAAGGCGGTGGAGCTTGGCTTTGCCGACGACGTCCTGCACCGGGCGGATATACCGGAGGATGTGGAGCCGCCTGCGGTGTCCATGCTCTATTCCAAAGCCGCTGTGGTGAATTCCCTTATGGATAAGATCGCAGCCAAATGCAGGACCAACCCTAAGAAAACTGAAAAACCCAACCCCCAGGGCCGCTCTTTAGACAGTCTTTACGAGCGGCTCAATCTTTTGAAGCATTAAGGAGGATACGACTATGACGATTTTGGAACTGCGCGAGAAGCGCGCGAAAGCCTGGGAAGCCGCCAAAGCCTTTCTGGATTCCCACAGAAATGATAAGGGCGTCCTGTCTGCCGAGGATGACGCCGCCTACACCCGCATGGAGCAGGAAATTACCGACCTTGGCAAGGAGATCGCCCGCCTGGAACGCCAGGAGGCGCTGGATGCGGAATTGAACCGTCCGGTGAACAAGCCCCTGACGGGTAAGCCTATGAACGGCAAGGAGGAGAATAAGACCGGCCGCGCCACGGATGAGTACCGGCAGAATTTCTGGAACATGATGCGCTCCAAAGCGCCTATGCCCTCTGTGGTAAACGCCCTGCAGATCGGTACGGATTCCGAGGGCGGCTATCTGGTGCCGGATGAATATGAGCGTACTCTGGTGGAGGCGCTGGAGGAAGAGAACGTGTTCCGCCAGCTCGCCAAAGTAATCCAGACCTCCAGCGGCGACCGCAAGATTCCGGTGGTGGCAACGAAGGGCACCGCATCCTGGATTGACGAGGAAGGCGCCTACACCGAGAGCGACGATTCCTTCGGCCAGGTATCCATCGGGGCCTACAAGCTGGGGACGATGATCAAGGTTTCCGAGGAACTCTTGAACGACAGCGTCTTTGACCTGGAAAGCTACATCTCCCGTGAGTTTGCCCGACGCATCGGCGCCAAGGAGGAAGAAGCCTTCTTTACCGGGGACGGCTCTGGCAAGCCCCTGGGCATCCTGGCTTCGAGCGGCGGCGCGGAAACCGGCATCACCGCCGCGTCCGCTACCGCCATTACGGCGGATGAGCTGATCGACCTGTTCTACTCCCTGAAATCGCCCTACCGCCGCAACGCCGTGTGGGTGCTGAATGACTCCACCATTAAGGCCATCCGCAAGCTGAAGGACAGCAATGGCCAGTACCTGTGGCAGCCTTCCCTGACCGCAGGCACGCCGGATACCATTCTGGGCCGTCCTGTGCGCACTTCCGCTTATATGCCCGCCATCGCCGCCAGCGCCAAGACCATCGCTTTCGGCGATTTCAGCTACTACTGGATCGCTGACCGCCAGGGGCGTTCCTTCAAGCGCCTGAACGAGCTGTACGCGGCAAACGGTCAGGTGGGCTTCCTCGCTTCCCAGCGCGTGGACGGCAAGCTGATCCTGTCCGAGGCCATCAAGGTGCTGGCACAGAAAGCATCGACATAACGGAAAGGGGGCGGCGGTGATGGACACTCTGCTGGAAAAAGTCAAGGCAAACCTGATTCTGGAGCATTCGGCGGATGATGCGCTTTTGCAGGGCTACATCACCGCCGCTGTTTCCTATGCGGAAAGCTACCAGCACGTCCCGGAAGGGACTTATGCTGAAAATCCCATGCCTGCTACCACCGAACAGGCGGTGATCATGCTGGCATCCCACTTCTACGAGTCCAGGGACGGTTCCACGGGCGGCTTTTTCGCGGACAATGTACAGGCCGGCCAGCAGGTCTGGAACACGGTCAACCTTCTGCTTCGGCTCGACCGGGAATGGAAGGTGTGACATGGGCTTTGGAAAGATGAACACCTTCATTTCGCTTGTGGAGAAACAGTTCACGCAGGATGATGAGGGATTCAAGACAGAAACGGATGTGACCGTGGCGGAGGTCCGGGCTTACCGGGAAGGCCGACATGGCAGTGAAAAATGGGCCAATATGGCGTCCTTTTCTACCGCCACCGACCTGTTCCGGTTCCGGGTAATCCCCGGCGTAGCAGTCACAACGGATATGCGCATCCTCTGCGATGGGCATACCTTTGAGATCACTTCGGTGGAAGACGTCAAAGGCCGGGGGATGTATCTGGAGATTATGGCGCAGGAGGTGAAACCCGGTGGCTAAGGTTCAGATGAAAATGCCGGACGACTTTCTGATGAAGGTGTCCAGGCTGGCGGACAAGACGGATGAGATTCTCCCGAAGGTGCTGGAGGCAGGCGCGGAGGTTGTGGAGGACAAGGTGCGCTCCAATTTGCAGGCGGTCATCGGCAGCGGGACGAAGTATGAGTCCAGAAGCACCGGGGAACTTCTGCGCTCCCTTGGCACTTCACCTGCCCTGCAGGATAAGAACGGTGATTTCAATGTAAAGGTGGGTTTTTCCGAGCCTCGTTCCGATGGCGACAGCAACGCCAAAATCGCCACCATCCTGGAATACGGCAAAAGCGGCCAGCCTGCCAAGCCATTCTTAAAACCGGCCCGGTCCTCTTCCAGGAATGCCTGTATCAACGCCATGAAGGCGAAGCTGGATGAGGAGGTGGAGAAGATTTGATCCTTTTATCGGAAATCAAGGCTGCGGTTACCGGCTGCGGCCTGCCTGTGGAGACGGGCGTGTTCTCCGATGAGCCGCCGGAGGAATATGTGGTGGTCACGCCTTTGGCGGACACCTATGAACTCCATGCGGATAACCTCCCAGAGTTTGAAACCCAGGAGGCGCGGCTCTCCCTGTTTACCAAAGGCAACTATCTGAAGCGAAAGGAGCAGCTTTCAAAGGCGCTTCTTGCCGCTGATTTTGTGATTACAGACAGGCGGTACATCGGCCATGAGGATGATACCGGCTACCACCACTATGCCATTGATGTGGCAAAACTGTATGGATTGGAGGAATGAACTATGGCTACCATTGGCCTTGATAAACTTTTCTACTCGAAGATTACCGAGGGTGAAAACGGCGACGAGACCTATGCCACCCCTGTGGCTTTGGCAAAGGCCATGACCGCCGAGCTTTCCGTGGAACTGGCGGAAGCTACGCTGTACGCGGACGATGGCGCGGCGGAGGTCGTGAAGGAGTTCCAGAGCGGGACGCTGACGCTGGGGGTGGACGACATCGGGAAAAGCGTGGCGGAAGACCTAACAGGGGCGGTAATCGATGAAAACGGCGTCCTGATCTCTGCGTCGGAGGACGGAGGCGCTCCGGTCGCTATTGGCTTCCGTGCCAAGAAAGCCAACGGCAAGTACCGCTATTTCTGGCTGTACCGGGTGATTTTCGGCATCCCTGCCACCAACCTGACCACTAAGGGCGAGAGCATCGAGTTTTCCACCCCGTCCATCGAGGGAACCGTGACCCGACGCAACAAGGTAGACGGCCAGGGCAAGCACCCCTGGAAAGCGGAGGTGTCCGAGGATGACTCCGGCGTGTCTCCCACGGTTATCACGGGATGGTACGATGAGGTCTATGAGCCGTCCTATGCGGATCAGACATCGGGCGCAGGCGGCGAAGGATAAGGAGGTTTTGAGATATGGATGAAAGAACTGCCACCGTCAATATCGGCGGGCAGGAATACGAAATGCTCCTGACCACCAGGGCGACCAAGGCCATCGCCGGCCGCTACGGCGGGCTGGAGAACCTGGGCGAGAAGCTGATGAAGGCGGAGAACTTTGAGATGGCACTGGACGAGATTGTGTGGCTGATTACCTTGCTGTGCAACCAGCCCATCCTCGTCCACAACCTGAAACACCCGGAGGACAAAAAGCCGGAGCTGACCGCCGAGGAGGTGGAGCTTCTTACCTCCCCGATGGAACTGACGGACTGTAAGGACGCCATCATGGAGGCCATGTACCGGGGGGACAAAACGCAATATTGAAAGTGAGTCGGTGGGAAAAAACACGGCGGCCGGGTAAGCGATGAGGAATTGTTTACCCGGCTTTTGTATTACGGCATGGCGCACCTCTCCCTTCGCATGGACGAGGTGTGGCTCATGCCGTTTGGTCTGCTGATGGATTTGTGGGAATGTCACAGGCAGTTTTTAGGGCTTGCAAAGCCAAAGCAGGAACTGACCATTGACGATGTGATCCCATACGGAATTTAAGGAGAGGGGGTGCGGCTTGTGGCGGATAATTTTGGCCTGAAAATCGGCATTGAGGGCGAGAAGGAATTTAAAAAGGCTCTTTCAGAGATCAACCAGTCCTTCAAGGTGCTGGGTTCCGAGATGAAGCTGGTTTCCTCTCAGTTTGACGCCAACGATAAATCCATCCTGGCGCTTTCCGCAAGGAATACCGTTCTGAACAAAGAAATCGACGCCCAGCGCCAGAAAATTGAAACGCTGCGGGCTGCCCTCCAGAACGCTTCCGAGTCCTTTGGGGAAAATGACCGCCGGACGCAGAACTGGCAGATCCAGCTTAACAATGCGGAAGCTGCCTTAAACGGCATGGAGCGGGAGCTTTCCGCCAACGAGCGGGCGATGGAATCCCTTTCCCAGCAGGAAACGGAGGCGGCGGACGCCACAGAGTGGCTCTCCCAGGAGATTTCCCGGCAGGAGGATGAACTTGCCGGGATGAAACGCGCCTATTCCAACGCCGTGCTGGAGTATGGAAAAGGTTCCAGCGAGGCAAAGGAACTGGAAGGGCGTATTTCCCGGCTTTCCAGGGAACTGAGGGAAAACCGGGAGCGGATGAAGGATGCCGGGGATGTGGCGGAGGATTTCGGCGATTCCCTGGAGGACGCATCCAACAGGGCGGATAAATTGGGCTCCGGCCTTTCGGTCGCTACGGTGGCGATGGGCAACCTCATCTCTTCCGGCATCCAGGCGGCATTGAGCGGCATCCAGGAGCTTGGCAGCGCCATCTGGAACCTGGACGAAGCCACTGAGGAATACCGGGTAGCCCAGGGTAAGCTGACCACCGCCTTTGAAGCGGCGGGATACAGCGGGGACGCGGCACAGAAATCCTACACGGAGTTCTATAAAATCCTGGGTGATACGGACACGGCCACAGAAGCGTCCCAGCTCCTGGCGCAGCTTGCCCAGAACGAGCAGGACATTACCAAGTGGACAAATATCGCGGCCGGCGTCTACGGTACCTTTGGCGATGCACTCCCCATCGAGGGTATGATCGAGTCCGCCAATGAGACCGCCAAGGTCGGGCAGGTCACCGGTTCCCTGGCAGACGCCTTAAACTGGGTCGGCATCAGTGAGGATGCTTTCAATGAAAAGCTGGCAGCCTGTTCCAGTGAAAGTGAACGGAACCGTCTCATCATGGAGACCCTCTCCGGGGCCTATGACGAGGCAAGCGGCGCGTTCTACCGCAACAACGAGGCGCTGGTGGCGTCACGGGAAGGACAGGCGCAGCTTGACGAGACGCTGGCGGGGCTTGGGGAGACCATCTCCAATGTGAAGAACAGTCTCCGGGCGGAGTTCCTCCCGGCAATCTCAGAAGTCATCTCCGCCTTTACCGACATGGTAAACGGCGTGGACGGGGCGGATGAAGCCTTTGCCGGAGCCATTACCGGGCTGGTAAACACGGCGGTTTCCATGCTGCCACAGTTTGTGGATACCGGGATGCAGATGCTGACCTCGCTGCTCTCCGGTATCATCCAGAGCCTTCCGGCTGTGATGGAGGGCGCGGCGCAGATCATCGTCACGCTGGCCCAGGGCATTGCGGCGGCGGTTCCCACCCTGGTCCCACAGATTGTCCTGGTGGTTACCCAGATCGTGCAGACCTTAATCGAAAACCTGCCGATGATTCTGGACGCGGCATTGCAGCTCATCACGGGGCTGGCCCAGGGGCTTTTGAATGCCATCCCGGTCCTGATTGCGGCCCTGCCCGCTATTATTACGGCGATTGTGGAGTTTATCGTGGTGGCGATCCCGCAGATCATCAATGCCGGGATACAGCTATTGACCTCGCTGGTCTCCGCGCTGCCGGAGATCATTACGGCCATCGTGGCGGCAATTCCACAGATTATTGACGGGCTGGTGACTGCCATCCTCGGCAGTATCCCCCAGATCATTGACGCGGGCGTGAACCTGCTGATCTCCCTGATCCAGAACCTGCCGACTATTATCACCACTATTGTGGGGGCGATCCCGCAGATTATTTCCTCGTTGGTGAACGCCATCCTGAACAGCATCCCCCAGATCATACAGGCAGGCGTCCAGCTATTCGTGTCGCTGATCCAAAACCTGCCCACTATCATCGTGGAAATCGTAAAAGCAGTGCCGCAGATCATCGCGGGAATTGTAAACGCCTTTACTTCCTCAATGGGGCAGATTGTCAATATCGGCAAGAACATCGTGCAGGGGCTGTGGCAGGGTATCCAGAGCCTTGCCGGATGGATCTGGGACAAGGTTTCCGGCTGGATTTCCGGCATCTGGGACGGGATCTGCAGCTTCTTTGGCATCAACTCTCCATCCAGGGAAATGGCCTGGGTAGGCGAAATGCTGGGCAGGGGTTGCCGGCGGCATCGAGGACAGCGCCGGCGAAGCGGTCAGCGCCGCAGAGGATTTGAACAACGGTATTCTGGGCGTGATGAACGGGCTGGCAGCGGATATGCAGTCCGCTGTTCCCTCGAATTTTGCCTTTGACGCCGGCGGGACGATCCGCTCTGCGTCCGGCGGCATGAACAGCGGGGGTGCGTCCTTTGGAACCCTCATTACCATCCAACAGATGATTGTCCGCAGCGAGGATGACATCCGCAGGATTTCCCAAGAACTTTACAATCTCATGCAGGTCGGCTCCCGCGCACAGGGCCGCATCATTACAGCCTAAGAGGAGGTGGGATTTATGGGCTTTCAATACAACGGAATTTCTTCTCAGTCCATGAATATCAAGGCCCGTCTTACCGGCTGGCAGATGGTTCCTGCTCTTCGGAGCAATACGGAAACTGTCCCCGGTAAAGCGGGCCTTGCGGACTTTGGGGCAGACAGCGGCGAGCGGTACATCGATGTTTCCTGCAATGTCTATCCGCAGAAAACCTTTGCCGGTTTGGTGGCAGTTTTAGATCGGGCGGCGGCATGGTTAGACCCTACGGTGGGGACAAAACAGCTTGTACTGGACGATGTGCCGGACCGGTATTTTATGGCCCGGCTTTCCGATACGGTAGACTGTGAACGGCTCCTGCGGTCGGCCGGTTCCTTTACCCTCCGTTTTCTTTGCCCTGACCCTTACGGATACGCGCTGGATGATGAAACCTTTACCCTCTCCCAAGCGGGGGAGCATGAGGTGGAGCGTGAAATCGGAAACACAGACTCCGAGCCGGTGTATTCCCTGCAGGGGACAATTTCCTCCGGTGCGGTTGTACTGACGACTAACGGAGAGACCCTGCGGGTGGTTGGCCCTCTGGCTACGGGTGAAGTGCTGGTGATCGACACCGGAATGGTCACAGCCAAAGTGACGGACAGCGCGGGCAATACCCTGCGAAACGGCCTGCCCTGTTTGGAGGAATTGAATTTCCCAGTGCTGCGCCGGGGTGTGAATGAAGTGGAAATCGCGGTTGAGGGCAGCGCCGTTTTTACCGAACTTCACATACAAGCCAAGAGCCGATGGAGGTAAGCGATGGCAGTAAAAACTACTTTGACTGCGCAGGAGGACTTTACCGGGGAATTTCCATCTGCATGGGCAGGCTCCGGCCTCTGGCGCTTTAACGAGTCCGAACCGGACAGCAACGACCGGCTGATGGATTCTTCCGGCAATGGCCGGGATTTCAATATTATCAACTGGAGCGGCACCACGGCAAACCTGCTGGAAGGCTGGCGTGGACATTATTTCCGCTTCAACATCAATAACCCAACCTCGGAGAAAACATATCTTCAAGCCGTAAACGACGGCTCGATTTTCTCCTCGCTGGGGGAACGGATTGTGGTGGGCGGCTGGATGAACCCCACCATTTACTCGGTAGGTAATACCTTCTGCCCTATTTTTAACACAAGGCAGGGGCCGGGCCAGCCGATCCTGTATCTTTCGCTGTATTCCGGGCGGCCCCGCCTAATGCTCTATAATTCCTCCGGCTCCCTGATTTTGGACGAGTCGGTAACGCCCCCGTTTTCTCTGGTAAACAACGGCTGGTATTTCCTCGCCGCTGTGATCGAGCCGGACGCATACAAAGCCTGCTATGTGGTAGGCGATCGCAGCACCGGTACAGTCTGGATTTCAAACGAGCTGACGATTGAGGGTGAACTGAACCGTTCCTGTACCGCCGACCTTATCATGGGGATGCACGCTGACACCTATTATTACGCAGGCGGCTTTGATGATTGGTTTCTGGATACGGATTCTTCTTTGACTGCCGAAGATCTGGCGGAATATTTTAAGGCCACTCTGTTTGCCAACGGCGGAGATATGTCCGGTGATGTGGATGCGCTCACCGAGCCGGGGAGCGTTACCCTTAGAAGCTCGGACGGAGCCTATCCATCCAGCGGGCAGCTTATTACAAAGGCGGCAGCCTGCTCCCTTTCCGGTACGGGACGCGTGGCTGCGACCAGCGAATATACAGCGGGCGTGACTGCCATTGAACAAGTGGAAACCTCCACTTCGGATGATTTGGAGGAATGGTCTGCCTGGCAGGCTATCGGCACCAGCGGCGAGCTGCAATCTCCGAACCGGCAGTATATCCGCTTCCGTGTGACGCTTGCCACTGAGGATACCAGCCGAACTCCGAAGCTGTTGGAAATCCAGCTCCACGATATACCGAAGGCCCCCTATGAAAAGCTGGGCTTTGCACGCCCGGTAGTGCTGGATGCAAACGGCGCGTGGGAAGCGGTTCTGGAAAATGCCTTTGATATTGTTGTCACCAGCGAAGTCAACGGGGCCGATACCATGGAATTTTATCTGCCTTTCCATGATCCCAAGCGGGCCATGCTGGACAATGAAAAGCAGGTGCAGATCGTCAATGACATTTACCGCATACGAACCCTCACCGATACGAAGGACACCGATGGCCGGATTGTGACTCAGGTCTATGCCGAAGCTGCTTTTTATGACCTGTCCTTTTCTGAGGAAAAAGAAACGGTGGACTTTAACGCGGATACAGCGGACGCGCCGATGCGGTACGCGCTGGAAGGCACCGGCTGGTCGGTGGGAACGGTCAACGTCACCACTCTGCGCACATGGCAGTGTACGGAGAAAAACGCCCTTTCCATTCTGCGGGCCACGCAGAATATCCACGGCGGCGACCTGATTTTTGATTGCCCGAACCGACTCGTCCATCTTCTTACCTTTGGCGGGAATGACAGCGGCGCTCTGTTTGCATATCGCAAAAATCTCAAAAGTATTGAGCGGGTGGTGGATACCCGCAGCTTGGTAACAAGGCTCTATGCCTATGGCAAGGATGGAATGACGTTCGCCTCGATCAATGGCGGCAAGGACTATGTGGAGGATTTCTCCTATACCACCGAAGTACGCATTTCCACGCTGGACTGCTCGAACTTCACCAATCCCTATCAGATGCTGGAATACACGCAGATGCGGTTGGCGGAATATGCGCAGCCCCGCGTTTCCTATGTTCTCTCCGCAATGGATTTGTCGGCCCTTACCGGGTATGAGCATGAGGCGTGGGCGTTGGGCGACATTGTAACGGTTGATGATAAAGACCTCAACCTGTCGGTAAAAACCCGCGTGGTGCGCCGCCAGTACAATTTGCAGGAGCCGTGGAAAACTGTGCTGGAACTTTCCACTACCCTTCGGGAATTGGGCGATTCCTCCGCACAATGGGATAAGGCCGCCGATGTGCTGGCATCCACCGATGTGATTGACCGGCAGGAAGTAAAGGACTTGGTGCCTTTTAACCATCTGCGTAATTCCCGCGCTGACAGCGGCATGAATTACTGGACGAACTCCGGCTTTGAGGTGGATGCGGAAAACGGCGTTTCCGGTACGGCTTCCTTCAAGGCAGAGGGCGTTTTGGGTATGACAAAAAGCCTGACACAGACGGTCTACCCGGCCAGCCGCCGGAGTTATACCTTTTCAGCGCAGATTGCCTCGGAGGATTTGCAGAAAGGCCCCAGCGGGCAGGTTGGCATCGAAGTAACCTTTGAATATGAGGACGGTTCCACGGAGACGCGGTTCATCGACCTCTTTTAATATAGAAGGGAGCGGCCTATGGCTTCTTTTTCGCAAACTGCCACCGACCTATCCCCCAAGGGGTACGGGAGGCTGCGTTCCATCACCATCCGGCTTTGTATTACGGATTGCACCGGCAAGGTGTATTTTACCGACATTATGGTGCAGGGTGGCTCCATTGCTACCGGCTGGGTGGGCCATCCCAGCGAAATCCAGTGGACGCTGGACGGGTAAGGAGGCTGGCATGGCGGAATTTACTCGATTTTCAGAAACAATTTTGACAAAACAGGATCAGCGGGTGGTAAGCATCACCGTGAAGCCGATGATTTCTGATTGTACAGGCCGGATTTACTTCACCGACCTGATGGTACAGGAAGGCGACCGGCTCACAGGTTATGTGATAAATACAGAAACAATTCTGCAAAAATACCGGGAGGATGGCTCCATTGTTCCTCCCCGTTTCTACAACGGCGTGGTGCGCTCGGCGGAAACGGTGGTGCTATTCAACCTCGGCTCCGATACGGCGGGGCTGGACTGCTATCTCTACCCGGTGCAGGACATGGCGGCGGGCAGCATTTCCGTGGCTTTGGGCGCGGGCGCACACAAGGCAGCTTTCCCTACTGCGGTAAGTGCCGGGGATGAGTTGGCCCTTCTGGCTTCTTCCCGGAAATGCCTGCTCAACGGAAGCCCCACGGAAAAGCGCGGCTTCTTTCAATACACGGCTGCCGGGGACAGCAAGCATCCGGTGACAGTAGAGGAGCATAAATCCGCCCGGCTGTTGTTTGAATTTCAGGAAATGCAGGAAGGCGGTGATCGGTTTTGAACCGGGACTATCTAAAAGGAAGGCGGTGCATGGTCTGGTCGTTCATGCAGAACGCTCGGATGTACGAGGCTTTGCGGGACTATGGCGACCGGCTGGATACGGTGGGGATTTTTACTTTTGAGGTGGATGCCACCGGGACGCTCTCGGAAACTGGCACAAGCATTTCCTCCATGATGACCTACATCAACAAGTGGCCGCACATTCACTGGATGCTGACCGTGATGAACCACGGGACAGCCAGTATTTTCACGGCTCTGCGCAATAACACAAACGGAGCAAAAGATAAGTTTTTAACCGAGCTGGTGCGCATCATGGAAAAATACCCGTGGTGTGCCGGAGTGGACATTGATTTGGAGCGCGGCGGCGGATATGAGAACCGGGAAGCGGCAAACTCCTTATTTCAGGCTATTTACCAGACGGTCAAAGCCTATGATTCCTCCAAACTCGTCAATATCTGCCTGCCCGGCATGACCGGCGTTCAGGGCAGTGTGGGCGGGGAAAACTGGTGCGTCTATGCCGACCTCAACCCGTACTGCGACACGGCTTCTATTATGTCTTATGGCATGGCGTGGGCAGGCAGCGCCCCCGGCCCCGTATCTCCCCGGAGCTGGTTAGAGGGCATTTACGATTACGCGGTCACGGCGATGTCCCCGGGGAAGATTTTCATGGGCCTGCCGGGATACGGCTGGAACTGGCAGATATACGACACCCCGGAGAACCTGGGCGAAACCTACCGGGGGGATTTCCAACACCTACTATGCCGCCAAGCTCTGGATGACCGGCGGCTACAACTTCACCGGGGATGCGCCGCCCCAGCCCATGATCCCCATTATTGCCTATTGGGACGATGTAGATATGGTGCCGTGGGCGCTTCCGCAGGTATATGACTACATGGAAGGATGGGATGCTTCCTCGGTAACTTCACCCCTGCAGCAGGAAGTCTATAACCGCAGGAGGTATCTGACCTGTTACGGGAAGGAGCAAAAGACCTCCTTCGGCACAATCTGCATTGACCGTGGCGGCGGCACACCGGATTCCTACACCGGGCTTGCCACTGTGTCCGATTACATGACGGTTCTCGGTGAGGACGCGACAGCAACCTTTCATTTTACGATTGAGCAGGCTGGCACCTATGACATAGCGGTACGGCTTGCTTTTCCTTTTTGGGATAAAAACGCGCTGAATGTGGCTGTGGACGGAAGCTCAAAGACCTTTTCGGAGAGCCGCCTGTGGTGGCCGTACTGGCGGCGCACCTGCTGGCTTTCCTTTGCTTCCGGCAGGAGCCTCTCCGCAGGCAGCCATACGCTTACGATCAGCGGCGGCGTTCCCGGTGTGCAGTTTTACGGTTTCCGGGTATGCAGCAGCTTTTCTGAGGAACCGTCTGCCGGAGAGGCGGCGTTTACCCTCTCACCCCGGCAGTTTCTGGACGTGAACGGCGAACCGGCCACCCCGGACAAGGGCTTTAAGCTCACCTGTGAAATGCTCCGGCGAAAACCGGATTCGGCACTGGTATGGTATGAGGACTTCCGGGATGATACCCCTCTGCCGGACAGCTACTGGACGACGCTCTCCGGGGAATGGTCGGTGTGGAGGGAAAGCTACACCACCGAGAACAGGCCCTATTCCTTGCTGGAAGGCTCCGGCAAGCTGGCATGGAAATATGAGGGATTCTCCGACCTGCATATCCGGGCGCGGGTGGGTTTTCCACAGAATGGCGGCGGACGGGCCGGGGTATTCCTTGGAAACCTGTTCTGCTGCTTAAACTACGATACTCAGCGGGTGGAGCTATACCAAGGCTCCACGCTTTTGGGGAGCTATGCCACCAGCTTTTCCAAAACCCCGGATGCGCAGCTCCACAGCGATCCAGCCGTCTATACCATTGAGATGCGAAAGCGTGGAAATAGAGTCCGGGTGTATTCCGGTTCCAGCTACACCCTGCGGTTTAGCGCAACGGTGAGCGCCACCTCCGGCTATGCGGGGATACAGGCGGACAATGAGATCGTTTGCGACCTGCTGCGAGCCGGTGATGCCTGGGCTTATGAACCCTATGAGTGTTTTGACGTGGTGTATCCGGATGGGGTGCGCACCAGCTTCGGACGGATCGCCCGCTCCGGTGTGACGTGGGACGAGGAATTTCAGATTTTCTCGGTGAACAGCGACGTGGATGAGGGCTCCACCCGCAGCGAGGATATTTCCCTCGACTATGATTTCTTTCATTCCCACCTGCTGGAAATTTCCTGCGGGAATGATTACACAGCCAAGGTGATCCCACGGGATATAAACGTCTGGACCGCCCGGCTGTTCTTGGGCGATGCAGATGGTTTTTCCATTCTGTATTATCAGGACGTGGATTCGCTGGTATATTGGGCCAACGAGGCTGCTTACCGGTGGGGCCTGCGCGGCATTGCGATCTGGTCTTTAGGACAGGAGGATATGCGGCTGTGGGAGGTCATGCCGAAACAAATCGAATAAATCATGGGAACTGGCGACTGCCCTGCGGGGCGGCCGCTTTTTTCAAGTACACAAACCATTTCAAGAAACGGAGGTATCAACATGAAGGAACTTTGGAATACGGCGCAGGTGATCTTTGCGGCAATCGGAGGATGGCTGGGCTATTTCCTGGGCGGCTGCGACGGGTTGCTCGTCGCCCTGGTGGTGTTCGTGGCGGTGGATTACATCACCGGCGTGATGTGCGCCGTCTCGGACAAGAAGCTGTCCAGCGAGGTGGGCTTTAAGGGCATCTGCCGGAAAGTGCTGATCTTCCTGCTGGTGGGGATCGCCAACATCGTGGATGTACAGGTGATTGGCACAGGCAGCGTCCTTCGCACGGCGGTCATCTTCTTTTACCTCTCCAACGAGGGCGTGAGCCTGCTGGAGAACGCGGCGCACCTGGGGCTTCCCGTGCCGGAGAAGATGAAGGACATCCTGGCGCAGCTCCATGACCGGGCGGAAAATACAGAAAGCGAGGGAAAATAACTATGGCTTATACGAACAGTTCACTGGTATCTTACACAAAACTCAGCCCGAACCACTCCGGGCAGCGGACGCACTCCATCGACCGCATCACGCCCCACTGTGTGGTAGGACAATGCTCTGTGGAAACACTGGGGAATATCTTCCTGCCGGTTTCCAAACAGGCAAGCTGCAACTACGGTATCGGCGAGGATGGCAGAATCGGAATGTATGTAGAGGAAAAGAACCGCTCCTGGTGTTCTTCTTCCAATGCAAACGACCAGAGGGCTATCACCATTGAGTGCGCGTCCGATACGGCTGAGCCGTATGCCTTTAAGGATGTGGTCTACCAGAAGCTGATCACCCTCTGCGCGGACATCTGCAAGCGAAACGGCAAGAAAAAGCTCCTGTGGCTGGGAGACAAGGACAAGACGCTCTCTTATGAGCCGAAGTCGGATGAGATGGTGCTGACCGTCCACCGCTGGTTTGCCAACAAGTCCTGTCCGGGAAACTGGATGTATGCCCGGATGGGTGATCTGGCGGAAAAAGTTACGGCACAGCTTGGCGGCGGGATATCCGGGAACACAGAGACGGAGCATCCCGAAAAGCTGACAGAAGGCTATTACCGTGTCCGCAAGACATGGGCGGACAGTAAGACACAGAAAGGCGCATACAAGATCCTATCCAACGCCAAGAGGTGTGCCGACAGCAACCCAGGTTACAGCGTGTTTGACGATAACGGGGTCAATATCTACTCGCCGGGCGGGGCTGCTTCTGCGCCGTCCGAAGATGTGCCGTTTCTTGTCCAGGTCAGCATTTCTGACCTGAATATCCGCAAAGGGCCGGGAACGGACTATGCCAAGACCGGTAAGTTTACAGGAAAAGGCGTATTTACCATCATGGAGGTCAAATCCGGGCAGGGTTCCACGGCTGGCTGGGGTCGGCTGAAATCCGGCGCGGGATGGATTTCGCTTGACTACACATCTAAAATTAAATAACCAAACTGCTGAATGCCCATCGAGCCATAACCGCTCGGTGGGCATATTTTTTTCGGCCAAAATTCGCTCTTCTGTCCAGATGGGTCATTGAGGGTAACCCTCGGAATGGAGGAACCAAAATGACCCATCAGCAAAAAGAACAGATAACTGCCCTACGCTCCCAGGGCTATGGATATGCAACCATTGCAAAGGCGATAGGACTGAAGAAAGATACCGTTGTAGCATTCTGCCGTAAGGTGGGGCTGACCGGCACGAAGGCCGCAGATAACAGCCGCATTGAACTGGACGCCGGATTCTGCCCGCAGTGCGGCGCTCTGCTTACGCAGACTCCCGGCAGAAAGCGCGTCAAGTTCTGCTCCGATAACTGCCGTACCGCTTGGTGGAATGCACATCCTGAAAAGGTTAACCGCAAGGCCGTATACCACTTTACTTGCGCTCACTGCGGAAAGCCCTTCACCGCCTACGGCAATACAAAAAGAAAATACTGCTCTCACGCCTGCTATATTGCAGACCGCTACAAAGGCGGTGACGGGCATGAGTGAGGATAAATTCCGCTCTGAAATGAGCTACCTTGCCGCCCTCTCCATCGCAAAGAATCTCAGGGAAAAGGGGCTTCTGAGCGAGGAGGAATATGCCGTAATTGATACAAATCTGCGGGCTGAGTTCTCGCCGTCTTTGGGTACATTATTATCGGAAAACGACTTGATATAATTGGCTTTCAGAGTGATATATAGTGTCGGAAAGGAGTGATTTCATGCGGATTGTAAATAAAATCGAAGCAAAAACACCGCAGATGCCGCGCCGCAAAAGGGTCGCTGCCTACGCAAGAGTCTCAATGGAGTCCGAGCGGCTGCAGCACTCCCTTTCGGCACAGGTCAGCTTTTACAGCAGTTTGATACAGAGCAACCCCGTCTGGGAATATGTGGGCGTATATGCCGACAACGGAATAACCGGCACCAAAGCCAAAGCCCGCGAAGAGTTCAATCGGATGATTGCCGACTGCGAAGCCGGAAAAATCGACATTATTCTGACAAAGAGTATTTCCCGTTTCGCGCGCAACACCGTTGACCTGTTGAATACAGTGCGCAGGCTCAAGGAACTGGGCGTTTCCGTGCAATTTGAAAAGGAGCGCATCGACTCCCTCACCGAGGACGGCGAGTTGATGCTGACCCTTTTAGCATCCTTTGCCCAGGAGGAGGTACGCAGCCTGTCGGACAATGTCAAATGGGGTACCCGGAAACGATTTGAAAAAGGTATTCCCAATGGTCGTTTTCAAATCTACGGATACCGCTGGGAGGGCGATCATCTGGTTGTCCATGAGGAGGAAGCAAAGATTGTTCGGCTCATCTACGACAATTACATGAATGGTTTATCAGCGGAAACCACAGAAAAGCAGCTTGCCGAGATGGGTGTGAAATCCTACAAGGGTCAGCATTTCGGCAACACCTCCATCCGGCAAATTCTCGGCAACATCACTTATACGGGCAACCTTCTGTTCCAGAAGGAATATGTGATGGACCCCATCAGCAAGAAAAGCAAAATTAACCGTGGGGAGCTGCCGCAGTATTTCGTGGAGAACACCCACGAAGCCATCATCCCGATGGAGGTCTACCAGGCGGTGCAGACCGAGAAAGCGCGCCGCCGGGAGCTTGGGGCTTTGGCAAACTGGAGCATCAATACCTCCTGCTTTACCAGCAAAATCAAGTGCGGTCGGTGCGGAAAGAGCTATCAGCGTTCCAACCGCAAGGGGCGCAAAGACCCAAATGCCAATTATACTATCTGGATCTGTGGAACTCGAAGAAAAACCGGAAACACCCATTGCCAAAATAAAGATATCCCGGAGCAGATGCTCAAAGAAGCCTGTGCTGCGGTTTTGGGACTGGATATGTTTGATGAGATCATCTTTTCGGAGCAAATCGACCGCATTGAGATTCCTGCTCCGAATGAGATGATTTTCTATTTTAAGGACGGCCACATTGTACCGCACCGCTGGGAATCCACCATGCGGAAAAACTGCTGGACGGATGAGCGCAGAGCCGCCAAAGGACGGTATGTGCAGGAGCATCAGCTCGGTCCCAACAGTTCCTGCTTCACCAGCCGCATTCGCTGCGACAGCTGCGGCGAGAACTACCGCAGGCAACGTTCACGGCACAAAGACGGCAGCTTTGATTCCGTATGGCGGTGCGCGTCAGGCGGAAAATGCAATAGCCCCAGCATCAAGGAGGAAGTCCTTAAAAACCTCTGCGCTGACGCTATGGGGCTGGAATCATTTGACGAAACGGCTTTCCGTGAGCAGATTGCCTGCATTCATATCGTTGCTCCGTTTCAACTTTCCATCCGCTTCTTTGACGGGCATACCTTTGAAGCGGCATGGGAAAATAAGCGAAAAATGCCCAAGCATACGGAGCAGCGCAAGCAGCATATGCGGGAAGTAATGATACAGAAATGGAGGGAAAAACGTGGCGAAAGTAACGACGATACCGGCGACGATCAGCCGGTTCACGGCAACGCCGATCAATGAAAAGAAAAAGCGCCGCACCGCCGCCTATGCCCGTGTCTCCACGGACAGCGAGGAGCAGCTTACCAGCTACAGCGCCCAGGTGGACTATTATACCAACTATATCAAGAGTCGGGACGATTGGGAGTTTGTTTCCGTATATACGGACGAAGGTATAACCGGTACGAATACCAAGCACCGCGAGGGCTTCAAACGCATGGTAGCGGATGCGCTGGCGGGTAAGATAGACCTTATCGTTACCAAATCGGTCAGCCGCTTTGCGCGCAATACGGTAGACAGCCTGACCACGGTGCGCCAGCTAAAGGAAAAGGGCGTGGAGATCTATTTTGAAAAGGAAAACATCTGGACGCTGGACAGCAAGGGAGAACTGCTTATCACCATTATGTCCTCGCTGGCGCAGGAAGAAAGCCGCAGCATTTCCGAGAACTGCACCTGGGGACAGAGAAAGCGGTTCGCAGACGGCAAGGTCACCGTACCCTTCAAGCGGTTTCTTGGCTACGACCGGGGTCCCGATGGCAATCTCGTCTTGAATAAGGACGAGGCGGTCATCATCCACCGCATCTACAGTATGTTCCTGCAAGGCATGACGCCGCACGGCATTGCCGCCAGGCTGACCGCCGACGGCATCAAGTCGCCGGGCGGCAAAGACAAATGGAACGCAGGAGCAGTTCGTAGCATTCTCACCAACGAGAAGTACAAGGGCGATGCGCTCCTGCAAAAGAGCTATACGGTGGATTTCCTCACCAAGAAGAAAAAAGGTCAACGAGGGCGAAATCCCGCAGTACTATGTGGAGGGAAATCACGAGGCCATCATTCAGCCGGAGGTGTTTGAACTGGTTCAGCAGGAACTGAAGCGCAGAAAGCAAGGTCGGGGCCCGCACAGCGGTGTCCACCTTTTCTCCGGCAAGATACGCTGCGGACAATGCGGAGAGTGGTACGGTTCCAAGGTCTGGCATTCCAACAGTAAGTATCGCAGAGTAATCTGGCAGTGTAATCACAAGTATGACGGCGAGGAAAAATGCTCCACGCCGCACTTGACGGAGGATGAGATCAAAACAATGTTTATTTCAGCGGCGAACAAGCTGATTGGTAAAAAGGCCGCAATTATCTCGCCTCTACGGGCTTCGCTGGACATTGCCTTCGACACCTCCGCACTGGAAGCCGAAACCGAAAAATTGCAGGAAGAACTCATGGTTGCCTCAGACCTCATCCAGAAATGCATCTACGAAAACGCTCATGTGGCGCTCGACCAGACGGAATACCAGAAACGCTATGACAGTCTTACCGCCCGGTTTGACACCGCAAAGGCACGGCTTGAGGAAAATGAAGCCACCATTGCTGACAAGAAGTCCAGACGGGCGGCAATCGAAGCCTTTTTGGACACGCTGACGCAGGCCGACCTGATGGAGAAATTTGACCCTGCCCTCTGGTGTGGGCTGGTGGATCATGTAACAGTTTATGCCAGGGACGATGTGCGGTTTACTTTTAAGGATGGGCAGGAAATTCGAGCATAAGCAGAAAATCTCCTCATTGCCAGCTACGGCAGTGAGGAGTATCTTTTTGCAAAAAAAATAACCGGGTAGTCCCATTTTCTCTTTTTACACCCCAGATGCAGTTTTTACACCGCAAAGGCACATTTTTTAATTATTCCCTGGCTTTGTATCAAACTCAGTAAGATTATTTCAAGAAATGTTGTGTCTATGCTCGCCCACATTTCTTCGGGTACCAAATCGCACATATCCTTGACGATGTGTGCCGGCGTAAAAACCTCGCCGAAATCACTTACACGCTGTTTACTTTTTATCAGCTTCTCAGTCATCGTGTACAAGCACCTCCGAGCGACTTGCCATAAAAGCGTCAAGCTTTTCGTACTTGCCTGATGATAAACATTTCAGCGACCATTTTCCCTTGCGCATTTCTACAAAGTAGTAGTAGATGCTGCTTATTTCGTTGTCTTCGCCTTGGAACTTCAGGGTATCGTACTCGTAGATTTTCTTGCCGTTCTTGTCTTTAAAGCCTGTAAATCCGGGAGCAAGATTAGCACCGAGCCAGTCGAAAGCCTTTATTCCCGACTGTTTCCATTCTTCAAGGAGCTTGCAACATTCTTCTTCCGTGCTATTCATCAGCACATCGTAGTTAGTCATCATCTCTTGTGACCTCCTATCATATCCCTATACCATACCTTCATAAGCCACCCCAGCCCGTACCAGACCGCAACAGCGACTATTGCAACGGGTAACATCTCGCCGCCTACAGCGAGGTATCCACGCTCTTGGAAAGCCACATCCATAAACAGCAGAGCTGTTATGTTGCACGCAAGAGCCGTTACAATTGCCTGTACTGCTCTTGCGAGTATGTACAGGATAACTTGTTTCTTCATTACGCTTGTCCCTCCATATAATTTCTCAGTACCGATTTCTCAACGAACCAGTACTTTCCTACCTTCTTTGCACCGGGTATCTTGCCCAGTCTGCAGTACCTTGTGACTTCGGGTATCGTGATACCCATAAGCCCTGCAAGGTACTCCTGCGACAGCATCACGGGCAAGAAGTCCCAGTTGCGTACTTGCGTCTTAATGCTTGCCATTGTGTACCTCTTTTTCCTTGCGTCTTACGCTGTCTTGTCCTTTACCTTATCGCCGTATGCCATTGATATAGCAAGCAGTTGCGCCGCTGTCGCATTTATCAGTGCGGCGGCAAGTTTTTTCTCGTGCTCTGGGAGCTTCTCATAGAGCTCGGTTGCGATTTTTACATCATCATTTTTCGTCATATTTATACCTCCTTTACATTATTTCCTTGCTGTGGTATAATCACCTCGAAAGGAGGTGATTATATGTTTGAGATAACTGGTATCGACGAGTTTCAAAAGGAAATCGCCAAATTTGAAGAACGTCTTGATAAGCTTTCGGAAAAAACATCAATCAAATTTTCTGAAATGTTTACTTCCGAGTTTATGTCACAGTATACTGATTTCGCAACGCTTGACGAAATGCTTGACAATTTTGGCTATGCGGATTTCTCTCAGGAAGAGTTTGAAGCAATACCTGATGATGAAATCAATGCAAAAGTTGCAAGCCACACAAAGTTTTCTACTTTTCAAGAAATGCTTGACAAAGGTTGCGAACTGTACTGTGAGCGACAGCTTATGATTTAATCTTCAACCTTAAGCGAGCCGATGATCTCCTTTGCTTCTTTAAGTAAAGAGAGTAAGCGGCTCACTTTTTCTTCTGCCTCGTCAAGAGCGCTTGTGTCAACGTTTATCGTCAGCGGCTTCATTTTGCTCACCTCGCTTTCTGTGATTTTTATTATAGCACCATTTTTACTACAAGTCAACAATTTCATAGCATTAAATTTACTGTTTTATAGCCAAAGTTTACCGCTTGCTTTTGTGCTAATTGCACAATTACTGCTATTTTGTCACTCGGCCAATAAATTTTGTGTTGACGAGTAGCATTATTTTTGCTATAATATAACCAAAGGAGGTGATACAGTGAAAGAGCAGTTACAGCAGTTGCGAAAATCAAGAGGCTTGACGCAAGACGATTTAGCGGAAATACTCGGTATAAGTCTTAGTTCTTATCAAAAATACGAGCGAGATGCTATCAGTCCTTCGTATGAAACACTATGCAAAATCGCCGACTTTTACCATGTAACTACAGATTACTTGCTCGGCCGTGAGCCTGCAACTGACCCTTTTGATATGTTACAATTGCCCGAAGATCAGAAAAGCGTTATGGAACGATTTGCAAGCTTTCCCGACGATGTAAGAGCGATAATTCTCGATGCTATCAAAGAGCTTGCAGAAGCGGCAAAGAAACGTCAGAAGTTAGACACTACAACAGCATATACAGCGGCTCGTGACGGAGATGCCCCGGGAACAGTTGAATTGCCAAACGAAAAAGTAACTCAGTTGTTAAATGCAGAAACCAAAAACAACGATTACTAATCCCATTGATTAAAAATCACCTCGTGTCGCATAATAGACATGAGGTGATAAATCTATGGAAATTAAACGATACAACATTGTCAGGAACACCTGCTGGAAGTGCCTTATAGAATGCAATGTTCGTACTCTCCTACACCGCTCGGTGAAATATGCACGCACTACGGCATAGGTATAGTCAACGACAGCGACGTAAAGCTTCTCCGTGAGGACGAAAGCGGAAGGATTGTGTGCGTCAGCAATACGATACGCATAATCGTCAACGACAGACACCCTATACAGCGCAGAAGATACACGATAGCTCATGAGCTCGGGCATTATCTGCTGGGGCATCTCGGCACTGATGTTTCACAGTTAAACCGCAGGCGTTACGATATAAAACCGGGCAAAGAGAGCGAAGCAGACGCATTTGCCGCTCGTCTTCTTGCTCCTGCGTGTGTCCTTTGGGCGCTGGATCTGCACACTGCAGACGAGATAGCAGGACTGTGCAATATGTCAGTACGAGCGGCAGGCTACAGAGCGGAAAGAATGAAAAAACTGTACCAGAAGAACAACTTTTTGAAATCTCCGCTTGAAAAAAAAGTCTACGAACAATTTAAGCCATTTATAAAGGAAAACACCCGCCACTAAAGGCGGGTACATAGGAGGTGGAGGTCAGAATGGCACGGATAAAAAACAAAGCCCGTGATGACGGGCGCTTGCAGTCTAAGGTGTACATCGGCACCAAGAACGGCAAGAAACAGTATAAGTATGTGTATGCTACAAACACGAAAGAACTTGAGCAGAAAGTACAGGAGCTGAAAACAAAACTGAATAAAGGTCTTGACCTCACGGCCGACCGTGATACTTTCGGCTACTGGGGCGAAAAATGGCTGAAGCTGAAAAAGATAGAAGTATCGGTTAAACGCTATGAAGCATACTCAAAACGTTTTGAAAATCTTGAACCTATACACGATTTTAATATATCTAAGCTGAAAGCTACAGACATTCAGGATATAATACTTGACTGCGCCGGTGAGCCGTCTGAAAAAACTGGAAAGCCATACGCAAAGCAAACTTTAGTTGAAATCCGAAATGTCGCAAAACAAATTATACAACTTGCAATCGAAAATCGAGTGCTTGACTACAACTGCGCATCTGCGGTAAAGATACCTAAGACGGCAGAAAAATCCACTCGTAGAGCTCTGACCGAAGAGGAGCAGTCCTGGATAACCGATACCCCGCACAGAGCACAGACAGCCGCTATGATTATGATGTATGCGGGCTTGCGCAGAGGTGAGCTGCTCGCTCTGACGTGGCAGGATATTGACCTTGATGCGCATACTATAAAGGTTGAACGCTCTGTGTCGATGATAAAAGGCAAGCCGCACATAAAAGAAGGTGGCAAAACTGATGCGGCGACAAGAACAGTATATATCCCCGGTAAGCTTGTCAACTACCTTAGAAGCACTGTGCACAACCCGATTGGACTTGTGTGTCCCACAGTCAAAGGCTCTTTGATGACCGAAACAGGATTTAGCCGTATGTGGGAAAGCTATCTTAACGATTTAAACATCAAGTACGGTAACTGGGCAGACTGTATGCAGACAAGCGGAAAATGCCCGTCAAAGTATGCGCCGATAGAAAAGCCGTTCTTGATACCTCATATTACTCCGCACTGGCTCAGGCACACTTTCATCACTTTGATGTACCTCGCAGGGGTAGACGTTTTGACGGCAAAAGAACAAGCAGGACACGCTGATATAAAAACTACGATGGCTATATATACACACCTTGATGAAAAATACAAAAAGAAAAGTATCAACAAGCTGGACGAGTACCTTGAAAGCATAAGTTAAAAAGTAGGGGTGTCAAATGGGGGTGTCAAAAAAATTACATTTCGCATAGCAAAGCCATTTATAAGGCTTTTGTGTTCTCATTCGTAATGAGCAGGTCGCAGGTTCGAGTCCCGTCACAAGCTCCATAAAAATAACCGCCCGGATTTAATGCCCGGGCGGTTTATCTGTTTATAACGCTTGTGTTCCGATTCTTATCATAATCTTTCTGATACGCTTTTTAACGGCAGTATACTTCTATTAATCTGCATTTTTCTGCAAATTTGCAATGCTCCTGCCGACAAGCCCTCTTTACAAGCTTGCAGCGTTCCCGAAAGTTCGCATAACCAGTTACGCTATCTTTTTTAGGGTGTCGGCATTTTACCGATACCTCAGGTGCGTAATATTTCGGAACGTACCGCTTGACATTTAAGGTTAAATAGCTTATAATATCAGTAATACAGGTGTTTCATCTGTACAAAAAGAGGTGGTCCTCTGCTATTTTGGCGGGGGGTTACCTCTTTTTTTACGTCAAACTTCACAAAAACCGCCCGGATTTAATGCCCGGGCGGTTTATCTGTTTATAACGCTTGTGTTCCGATTCTTATCATATTCTTTCCGATACGCTTTTTAACAGCAGTATGCTTTTATCAATCTGCATTTTTCAGCAAATTTGCAATGCTCCTGCCTGCAAGCTCGGCTGAGTATCGCACCTGCTCAATATCGTTTGCCAACGCTCCGAATTCTATAACCAGTGAAGCCTCAGCCAGATCCTGATTATAAAACCGATAATCGAAAAGCATAGGTCGTGTTATGCCTTTGTTATCTTTTTCTATCGCATTTTGCAAATATGACGCAAAGCGGAGGTTATCCATATAATCCGGCAATATATCCGTGCCATCGTCACATCCGCATATTATCATTATCTGTGCCGCTTTTCTGCCGTTGATTTCTGCAACGGGAGCTATTCTCACATCTCCGTCCGCTATTCCGTCACGGTGAATATCCAGCACTATTTTTATTGACGGATACTCTTTCAGCAACTCCTCTGTTCGTTCCCTGCTTCTTGAATAAGAGTAGTTGTAAACCGGATCGTCAAAGACCGTTCCGTCGTGCAGCGTGCTTATTCCGTTATCAGCAAGCGTCTGCGCAAGCACCGCCCCTACTCCCACAACACTGTTTGCAGGGCAAAGCGATCTGCCGTCATAATCGGTATCGTAATATCCGTCGCTGTCACGCTCATAGCTTTCGGTCGTATGCGTATGTATTATAAGCACCTGAGGTTCGTTGCTGTCCGACAGCGTGACAGAAGGCTTTTTCTCAGCCTCAGCACCTATAAGCTCCGACGGCAGCTTGGTGCAGTTTCTTATCTGACCGTTTTCGAGGTCTATTACATTGTCGCCGCCAATCTTCCCGTAGTGCTTCTCCTTGACCGTACCGTCCTTTGCCGTATACTGCGTAAGATCGTCCTTGTCCTTTCTTATGTTGACGGAAATCAGCCGTGTTTTTACATCGGCGGGAGCGTCGACCGGCACCAGCGTTTCACCGGAAATATCCTGCGTACTGCTTGACGGATTATCGGTCGCAGGCGCTTTCTGCTCCTGCTTTTCAGTCTTTGTTTCATTGTCCGGTTTCTCTGTGCAAGGCTCGGATAAAACCGTATCTTCATCCCTGCCGTCAAATTCGTTTACAGGAACAGCAAGCATAACGCTCAGTGCGGTAAGCTGTCTTAGTCCGTCTGAAACGCTTTTGCCGCTTACCGCTCCGGTTACGGCGTTTTCAGCTACGCCCGTCAGGGTAAACGATAATACCGCCGCAGTAAGCCCTATGCCAAGAACCTTTACAATACCTTTGTTTTTATTGCCTCTCATAAGCCTTTCCTTTCGCCAGGTGTTTTCTCGGTTGGATTTTTCTTGTTACAGCTTATGATTCATTTTCCGCAAATATTCAGGAATAATTCATCAGCATTGATATGTCGCTGTATGACAGTGACGGACACAGACTGCGGTTCAGCGCACAGGATATTATATGTGCGTACCTGCTTATCTCGGCATCTATATCATATCTTGTCACAAAAAATCTGTCGTTATCGCTTTCATACTCCATAGTGGTGGGAACGCCTACAGCGATTACCGGTATGCCTGCCGCCGCTCTGTCAAGACGATTCCTGTTGCCTGCGGTACTGCCCGGCGTTATGCCGGTATCCGTGACCTGTATGCTCCTGCAAAGGCGCTCCGGCTCACTGCACGCAAGGCTGTCTATCGCTACAATATAGTCTGCTTTTATCTTCTCCGCACAGAATATTGCGTGAAAGACGCTGTCTATACCGGAATTTGCCGAAACATCCGTCCTTATTACCGACACATTCCCTATTCCGTCCGCATTGTGCATACTTTCTATGAAATGCGAGGTCGCAAGTACCCTGCCTGCCGCTCTCCAGCCAAGACTGTCAGACGCTACAGACGGGTTTCCAAGCCCCGTGACAAGACATTTTCCTTCCGGAAGGAGCTTGTTAAGCACCGTACACAGCGCATGGATCTGACCATCCGCATAAGGAACGTCCGTACTGTCTACGGTAAAATATCTTCCGCAGGGGCGGTTAAAAAGAGCGGTTTCCTTTTCGGAAACGATTATTTCGGTTATCTTTTCTCCGTAAAGCTCATAGCTTTCACATCTTATTCCGTTTTTGCCCTTTACAAACTCCGCCGCCATATCTGTTCTTCCCGTAAGCTGCATAAAATTTCCTCCCGAAGAATTTTTTCAAAAAAATCGTAAAAAAGTATTGCATTTTCGTTTTGGACGTGCTATAATAAAGCGTATTGTGAAATATAACTATGATTATATGTAGATCTGTATAAAGGAGGTGCCGTAAGTGCCTAACATTAAATCTGCCAAGAAGAGAGTTTTAGTATCTGCTACAAAGCAGGCTCGCAATAAGGCTGACAAGACCGCTCTTAAGACTATTCTGAAGAAGGTTGACGCTGATACTAACGCTGACAACGTTAAGGTTGCAGTTAAAGCAGTTGATAAGGCAGCAGCAAAGGGTATTATCCACAAGAACGCTGCAGCTAGAAAGAAATCTCAGCTTGCTAAGAAGTTAAACGCTGTTTCCTGAGAATAACGATTTAACGTAACGCTCCTGCGGGAGCGTTTTCTTTTTTGTGTTAATTGCGGTGATACAAAAGCATCGGCTTGCATTATTATGTGCCGATGCTCTTTTTTTATCCCGAAATGCTTTTTACCGTATATCCGTTATCAAGCCAGTAGTCGATGACATCGGGCAGTATCGCCGTATTTGTTTCGGATACCGCATGGAGAAGATATACAGCCCCGTTGTGCGTTGCGGAGGTTATTCGCCTGTATGCCGTATCCCTGTCGGGCTGAGCATCCGTATTCCAGTCGTTGTATGCAAAGGACCACAGCACAGTATCATAACCCATATTTTTGGCAATGCGTAATGTTCTGACCGAAAATTCTCCTCGAGGGGGACGCATCGTAACGGTTTTGTATCCGCCGAAATTATCGGAAATATAAGTTTCAAGTCCGTGTATTTCTTCAAACACCATATCATCGCTTATATCCGGCAGTGACGGGTGGGTACAGCTGTGATTTCCGACCTCGTGACCCTCGTTTATCATACGGCTCACAAGCTCAGGACTGCTTTTTACATAATCAAGCGTCACATAGAACGTTGCCGTAACCTTCTTTTCCTTCAGAATATCCAGTATTTTTCCGGTACAGCCGTTTTCATAGCCCTCGTCAAACGTAAGGCAAATTGTCTTGTCATCTTTGCCGAATATGAATCTTCCGCCGTATGACCCGTATTTTTCCTGCGCCTGTGTCGCTCCTACAGGGCGGTTATCGCTATCGGTTTCATAGCCCTGACCGTAGCAGACCTTTTCACTGCCGTCTGTCAGAAAAGCCGTTTCGGCAGGCGTTCTGCCTCCCCTGCCGTTACGTCCGGTGCTTTGTCCGACAGTATTCTTATCGGACGTGCATCCGCACATGGACATTGCCGTCAATACCGTAAATACTGCGGCAGATATTTTTCTGTGCAAAAAAATCACTCCTTTACAGATATAGTATCCGTAAAGGAGCGGTTGTAATTCATTGAAATAAATGGCGGTTTTCATCAGCTGCCGAGATAAGTCTTGACCATTGCCTGCAAAAGCTCGTCACGATCAATATGACGGATCAGGCTGCGGGCGTTGTTATATGTAGTTATATAGGTAGGATCTTCGGACAGAATATAGCCGACGAGCTGATTTATAGGATTATAGCCCTTCTCCTTGAGCGCACCGTAAACCGTTGTCAGTATTTCCTTCATCTCGTTTTCTCTTTCATCCTTGAGCGAAAACGGCATAGTTTTGTCGATCATCAATATCAGTCCTTTCGTTAATATCTTTTAAAAACCGAAATTATTTTAAGGTTGTTATACTATTATACACTACCGTTCAATAAAATACAATAGCCGATAGCGAATTTTCGTTAAAATCACCAATAGCGGTTCTCATTTTTGGGTAATTGATAAAACTTTACAATTCGCTATTGAATTAATGAATAATTTTTGGTATAATAACAATAACCAGATTTTTCAGGGGGTACAATAATGGCAGAACAGAAAAAATCGCCATCTACAAACGGCGAATTCAAAACCTCTCCGCTCGGCTTCGACAAAGCCGAAGTAATGGCATACATAGTACAGCACAACAAAGAGCGTAAAGCCCTTAAGGAAGAAAATGAAGAGCTGAAAAGAGCACTCGAAGAAAAACAGCAGACGAATGAAGGTCAGAACAATGAGCTTACAGCAGAGCTTGAAAAGAAAAAGGCTGAACTTGACGCACAGATCCTTGAAAGCAGAAAGCAGGTTCTTGACGAAAGACGCAAGCTGGCTCAGACCGAAAAAGAACTGCACGTTATGCAGGACAAATACTCTGCCCTGACAGAAGAATTCACAGAATTCAAAAAACAGGCGGCAGCAAAAATAGATAAAGCAAAGCACAGCGGCGGAACAATTGACCCCGCTCAGCTTGCAGAAATTTCCGCAAAAGCAAATGCCGATGCAAACGCTGTAATAAATGACGCTCAGAGCAAAGCGAACGAGATTATCACAGCCGCAAAGGCATATTTTGCCGATACGGTAAAGAAAACATACGATTACAAGCAGTCTGTGCTTGAAAAGGCGGACACATTCGCAAACGGTGTTACATCAGGTGCGGCGGCTCCCGCAATAGATATTCAGGCTGTTCTTGCCGGCATAACCGCCTCAGTAAATGAAGCCGTTGAAAAGGCACTTGCCGGAGCGAATGCCGTAAACGATGCGGTAGCAAAGGCTGTTGAAGATACAAAGGCTGTGAACGATGTACTCGCTAAGGCTGTTGAAGAAGCCTCACAGACAGAAACAGCCACCGATAACACGGCTGACGTTCCCGAAGAAAAGCTGTCCGATGATGAGGAGCTTATCAACGCAAAGAGCGAGCTTGAAAATATCGGCGGACTTGACGAGAGCGAGCTTGACGCCTACGCTCCTATGGAAATCGAGCCGTATAACTTCGAGCTTAAGCTGGATATGCCGGCTCAGACGGACAATGACGATGACGACGATATGCTGACAGACAACAACGGTCTGCTCAGCTCATTTGAGATAGTTTCGGGTGACGATGACATTTCTGCGGATAACGTAGATACCGGCGATCTGCTCGTTGAGGAAACTCCTGCGGCAGATGATATAGCCGATCTGCTTGCAGAGGAGCCTGTTGTAGCATCTGCTCCCAAAGCCGATACTGCTCCTGTTGCGGATGATTTCACCGACCTTCTCGCAGAAGATCCTGCACCTGCTCCCACAGCTAAGGCAGAATCTGCTCCTGCAGCCGATGATTTCAGCGACCTGCTCGCAGAAGAGCCTGCTCCTGCTCCCGCAGCTAAGGCAGAGCCTGCTCCTGTTGCCGATGATTTCAGCGACCTTCTTGCAGATGAGCCTGCACCTGCCCCCGCAGCTAAGGCAGAGCCTGCTCCTGCAGCCGATGATTTCAGCGACCTTCTTGCAGATGAGCCTGCTCCTGCTCCCGCAGCTAAGGCAGAGCCTGCTCCTGCAGCCGATGATTTCAGCGACCTGCTCGCAGAAGAGCCTGCTCCTGCAGCTAAGACCGAACGGGCTGTCGACCGCAGCGGCGATAAACCTAAGGAAAAGCTGAACGAAAGTCGTTCAATGGGTGTTGCCGGCAAGGAAGAAAAGGTGAACGATCCCTGGAAGGATCTCGAAGCACAGATGAACGGCATGACGATCACTCCTCCCCCTGCACAAAAGCAGACGGACGATGACGGAATGACTTCTTCGTTTGACGATCCTACCGCTCCCGCAGCTTCCGCTAAGGAAGAAAAGATTGATATGTCCGATTATTCATCAATGCTCGGAGGAATTAATGACAATATGACCACCAACACGGCACAGTACGATCCTTCGTGGGATCTCAAGATGATGGAAGGTCTTAACGACAATGACGATGACGACGAGATGAGCTCGGATAACGTGGGATTCTTCGACCTTTAATCAAAAGTAAATATCATATGCCGGGAAGTGTACGCTTTCCGGCATAATAAATTCAATGCGAACAGGAGTACAAACTTGGAACTTAACACAAGCGAACTTAAAGAAAAGGCAAAAACGCTCAGAGCCGGCGACAAGATAGAGCTGAGCGGTACTGTATACACCTCCCGTGACGCCGCACACAAGCGTATAAAACAGCTTATCGACGAAGGCGGCGAACTGCCCTTTGAAATAGACGGTGCGGCTATTTACTACGCAGGTCCGACCGGCACTAAAGAAGGTATGGCAATAGGCTCATGCGGTCCTACGACATCCGGCAGAATGGACCCCTACGCTCCCCTGCTGCTCGATATGGGGTTATCCGCAATGATAGGAAAGGGAGAACGCAAGCCTGCCGTAGTAGACGCCATAAAACGCAACGGTGCGGTATACTTCTGTGCCATAGGCGGTGCAGGCGCACTCGCCTGTCAGTGCATAACCGAGTGTGAGGTAATAGCCTTTGAGGATCTTGGCTGTGAAAGTGTGAAAAAGCTGACTTTCGACAAATACCCTCTTATCGTTGCAATAGATGCTGTCGGCGGTAACATTTTTGAAACCGGCAGAAAGCAGTACGCAGAGGTCTGATTTAAGGATTTTTATATAAAATATCACGGCGTTTTTGAAGAACGAAAAAAATCGAAAAAAATTTTAAAAAAAGTGTTGACAAACGCAAAGCGCTGTGATATAATATAAAAGTCGCTGATACAGAGCGACAAAAACAGAAAGATATGGCGGTATAGCTCAGTTGGCTAGAGCACTTGGTTCATACCCAGGGTGTCGTTGGTTCAAATCCGACTGCCGCTACCATTTCTACGGCCCGTTGGTCAAGCGGTTAAGACATCGCCCTTTCACGGCGGAATCATGGGTTCGATTCCCGTACGGGTCACCACAAAGCCTCGCAGAGAGATCTGCGAGGCTTTTGTTTTATGTTTTTCGGCAAAACAGATATTTAAGCATCTCGTTTTGTTGAATACCCGGATATTATATGTTATAATAACCTTAGGCACATAATCCGCCGTCAGCGGATTATGCCGTACAAAAGTACGACCGACAGATAACCGCCGGATATTTCCACTCTTTCAGAAGGAGGAGCAATTTATGAAAAAAACAATTAAGTTTGACAATATGCAGACAATCACAGTTATAACTAAAGAGAGCCCTGAACATTCAGTTTCAGCAAATGATGCCGAAATGGACAAAGAGCCCGTGAAGCTGTAAGAGCAGCTATCAACCGTGCAACCACTTGTAAAAAACCGATTGCAATGTATGATAAGCAAAGGAAACAAGCATATATAGCAACACCCGACGGAGAGAAAAAATATGTCTGAAAGAAAACCGATGGTTCTTGTTTTTGCCGGTCCTAACGGTTCAGGTAAAAGTACCGTTACGACATATTTTGACAAGGTCGGCACATATACAAACGCTGATGATATTGTTGCGGCTACCGGAATGGATAATATGGAAGCGGCTCGTCTTGTCGATAAAATGAGATACCGATCTATTGAGCAAAAAGAAGATTTTACTTTTGAAACCGTTCTTTCTTCACACTATAAACTTGATATTCTGAAGAAAGCAAAAGAAGAGGGATATTTCATCAAGTGTTTCTTCATATTAACTGTAGATGCATCTGTAAACGTTGCCAGAGTGTCAGCCAGAGTTGCCTCAGGCGGACACAATGTTGATGAAAAATCAATCAGAGCACGGTATAGCAAATCTCTTGGCAACATTAAAGAACTTATGAAAATATGTGACATAATGCATGTTTACGATAATACAATCGAGCCTGTAAGGATCATACGAAAACACAAAGATGAAATTTCCATATATCCAAACGATTTGTGGAGCGAACAAATGATACTGAATTTACTTTGATTCTAAATGCAATCACGTCTTTTTTCTCTACTCTTTGCAATGAAAATTTGACATACCCATATCAAAAATCGGAATGCCCGTAAATATTGACATACCCATAAAAAAGTGATATAAATTAGTCGTAAAAGCAGATAATAATGTCTGTAATTTCTTATCATTCTACGGAGGTGTTTCAATTATGATGGGAAGACTGAGAGCGATGCGTGAGCCGCTCAAATATGTACAGGGCAGAGATGCACTGCTTAAATTTCACGAAGAAATGGGTTATATGGGCAAGCGCTGGCTGTTTGTATGCTCAAACAGCGGTTACAAGGCATGCCACGATAAAATAGAAAAGAACTTTGAAGGGCTTGACGACTACAGACGTTATGAGATATTCGGCGGAATATCCAGCAACGGCGAAATAAATAAGATGAAGGCTATTGTAGAGCAGGACAACATTGATACGGTAGTAGCTGTAGGCGGCGGCAGTGCCGTTGATACAGCAAAGGCTACCGCATACTACAGCGGAAAGCACATTGTGATAGTGCCTACAGTTGCGGCTACGGATGCTCCCTGCACGGGACTTTCCGTAATTTACAATGATGACCACAGCTTCGATAAATATCTGTTCTACCCCACAAATCCCGACGCTGTAATGGTAGATACGACCGTTATCGCAAATGCGCCTGTCAAGTTCCTTATTGCAGGTATGGGCGATGCGCTCGGCACATATTTCGAGGGTCGTGCTTCTATCCGCACCGAATCCGCAAGCCTTGAGGGTACGGGCATCACAAGAGCGGGTCAGGCACTTGCTCGTCTTTGCTATGACACGCTCCGTGAATACGGCAAGCAGGCTATCGAGGCTTGTAAGGTACACGCCGTTACTCCCGCGCTTGAAAATATCGTTGAAGCTAACGTTTACCTTTCGGGTGTCGGCGCCGATAACGTAAACTGCGCCGCCGCTCATTCATTCTACAACGGCGTTACTTCTCTCGGCATAAAGCACGCAGATCACGGCTGCTGCGTTGCACTCGGCACGCTTGTACAGCTTGTGCTTGAGGGTGCTCCTAAAGAGGAATTCAAGGAAGTTCAGGACTTCTGCCTTGAGGTCGGTCTTCCCGTAACACTTGAAGAAATCGGTGTTACAACTCCTGAACAGGTAAAGACTATTTCCGAGAACGCTTGTATCCCCGGCGAAACTATCCACAACCTCGCAGGCGATGTACAGCCCGTTGAACTGTATGACGCTATTATGCAGGCTGACGCTATGGGTAAGATTGCACTCGGCAAATAAGCATAAAAATAATAAAATCACCGACCCTTTAGCACTGTGCGAAAAGGGCCGGTGTTTTGTTTTGCTGAGTATGCCGACAATGGCTTTATAGCCTTTCAAGGCTTTAATATCGGCATAAAACAAAACCGCATCAGAACGATGCGGTTTTAATGGCTGGGGTGGAAGGATTTGAACCCTCGAAATGGCGGAGTCAGAGTCCGATGCCTTACCACTTGGCGACACCCCAATATTCTTTAAGTTATCACTGCCGTGACAACGTAGATTATTATATCACACTGAAAAGCCGATGTCAAGCATTTTTTGAAATATTTTTCGATTTTTTCGATTGTTTTTGTTTTTAGAATTACTGGTAGTTATATTCAGAATAGTTTAAACATTCTGTCAATTTTTCTCCCCCATTTTGTTGACTATGAATATACCTGCACTGACCAGTACAAGAGCAATCAGCGACTCAAGGCGGAATGCCTGCTGTGCCTCTCCGAGCAGAAGCGCAGAAAGAAGTACACCGCAAACCGGGTTCATAAAGCCGAAAACAGCGATTTTCGATACGGGGTTGTACTTTAACAGCAGACTCCAGATCGAGTAGGCACAAGCGGAAATAAACGCAAGATAAAAAAGCATCAGTACGGCAGGCAGGGGTGATTCAGGCAGAGTTATGCTGCCGCCTGCAAGTAATCCGATAACGGTCATGACCGCACCGCCGAGCAGGAATTGCCAGCCGCTGAGCATCATAGTGTCGGTGTCTTTGGAAAAGCGTTTTATTAGCACGGAGGAAATCGCATAGGCAATGGTGGAAAGAAGAATAAAGCCATCTCCTGTAAGGCTGAATCCGCTGAGCAGAGAGCGGTCAAGATTTATAACTACTATTCCCACAGTGCCAAGCACACAGCCGATAATCTTGAATTTTGTCAGCTTTTCAAGCCGAAAAACAAGCGATGAGATAAGTATGCACACAAACACACTCATACCCTCAATGACGGAAGATTTCACGCCGCTTGTATTGGCAAGTCCGATATAGAAGAACAGGTACTGTAAAATCGTCTGCGTAAGGCTCAGTGCCGCTACCTTCGGCAGTTCCTTGATTTTCGGAACAAGCGGTTTTTTGTGCATTATGCTTCCTGTTATAATAACCATAATTCCTGCTGCGAAAAAACGTATCCCCGCAAAAAGTATCAATGACATTGGCTGTGAAGTGTCAACGCCAAAAAGCCCGTAACCGATTTTTACGCAGGGAAAAGCACTGCCCCACAAAGCAGAGCAGAATATTGCTAAAATTGCGGCTATCCAAGTTTTTGTCAGAATATCGGCTTTCATACTAACCTCGTTATATGCACAAAATAAGCGGTATATCTTCGGCACAAACGCACAGACACACCGCTATATATTTTATCACTCTGAAAGAACAAGGTCAATACTGTTTTTTCTGATATTCCGACAGCGTTGCGGAACGCACAGCATCATCCGGAATGTTATCTGCTGAGCCGCATTGCAATCACCGATATATCGTCGCTCTTTTCGTCACCGGCATAGAATCTGGCGGTATTGGCGACTTCTTTAGAGAATTCCTTAAGGTCGGGCTGTTTATCCATCTCCCTGTAAAGCCATTTCTCGTTCAGCTCTGCACCGTCGCTTGTCATAACTATCATATCCCTGCTTCCTATCGTAAACGTTCTCCTGTCGTAGACAGGCTCGTCCTTTACTCCTATCGGCAAGCCCTTACAGCCTATGGTGACAAAGCGGTTTCCGCACTTGATATAAGTGTTGGCACTGCCTGCCTTGTATAAGTCAATCTTTCCGCTGTAAAGGTCGACAGCACATATTTCAAGAGTAGCAAAGCTCTCATCGGAGGATTTGCACACAAGCGATGTATTGATTACGCTGATTGCCGCCTCTACTCCGACACCTGCCTGCAAAAGACGTATTAGCATAGCGCAGGCAAACGATGAGTCCACTCTCGCCCTGCCTCCGCTGCCCATACCGTCCGATAATACAACATACGCTGTACCGTTCTTATCTATGAAGCTCTCGTAATAATCGCCGCAGGCAGTACCCTCCGTCTTGCTTATCTGACATATTTCAACATCAAGCGTGTATGTCGTTCCCGAAAAAAGACTCAGCTTACATGCCCCTCCGACACGGCTCAATGTCGGCAAATCAAAGCGACGGCGGAAAGCAAGCGTCATAGCCTCGCATATATCCTGCTTTGATGCGAAAAAACCGGTATCGGAATATGCCTCGACAAACATTCTTCCCTGCTCGCCAAGTTCCACATTCACTGCGTCTGCATCTTCACAGCCGAGCTTCGACAACACATTGCTGGCGGTTTTGTTGTACTGAGGCTCAATTTCTCCGCTGTTTTCAATCTCATCGGATAACTGCGAGAGAATCTGCTCCGTTGCCGACAGCTGAGCCGTCAGGATATTACGCATACGGGCAATTCTTCGTTTTTCCGTACTGCTCGCTACATAAACATCACACAGCCTGCGGATTTTGTCAATCAGTTCCTGCTTTTTAGGGCATCGTTCGCTTAAAGGCTCAGAAAAAGCATCCGGATCGGCACTTTCACCGGACTTTACCATATTTGTAATCTTCGCAAACTGTTTAATGCTGTCGCCGTACTCCTTGCCCCAGCATTGCATATTATACCTGCACTTACGGCATATTTCGTCACAGGCTGTATTGTACACCCAGCTTATATCGCTTCCTATATTATTATCCAGCTTTTCGGCAGTGATACCGACCGTTCTTCTGACCTCGGCAATCGCTCCTCCGGCAAATTTCAGCCGTTTTGAAAACAGTTTTCTGACGCTGTTTTCACCCGCTTTAACTCTGGCAATATCGCCCTGCTCGGCTGTAAGCTTTGCAGGTAACAGCATAAAGACCGCCGACGACATGAATATGCAGGCAACAACGGCGAGCTTTGAATTATCCATTCCGAACAGCGCAGTGCCAAGCGTTGCGGTCAGCACAAATCCTCCTGCGGCACTCAGCTTTCTTCCGCCGCTGAACATACCTCCGACAGCCGCCGCAGGAGCAACAACAGCCGCAAGAAAAGCATAGTCGGCTGTGGCAACCGCACACCCGAGTGCAGACACCGCACCGCACACAGCACCTGCTCCCCTGCCGTACTTCATAGCACTGCAAAGAGAAAGGCAGGATGCGAAAATTATTCCTATATTGAAGATGCCGACGCTGTAGTGCGAAAGTATACCGGACACTATAGCACAGCCGCCCAGAACGCAGATAAAGCTGAGAGGATCACTGCGGACGGTTATCTTTGCTATCTCACGCTTTTCGGCAAGCCGTGACAAGCGTAAGGCTACAACCGCACCTCCGCCTGCCATGACCGAAAGAATGATGCAGTTCATCACCTCGCTTACGGTAGACGATGTGAGAAAATTCGCCGCAAAAACAGAGCCTGCCGCCGTGACAGCCGATACTATCTCAGACACGGCTGATTTTCTGCGTGAAACTATCATACGGATGGCAACAACGGAAAGCAGAGCCGATGTAACAGTAACGCCGTCGGTATAATTACCGCCGAGAATATAGCCTGCCACGCTTCCCACAAATGCGCTGATACAGTCGATTCCGCTCATAGCCGCCGCAAACGATGCCGCAAACGGCGATGGCTTTCCGAGCACTGTACTCATTGAAATTACCGCCGCCGCTATCATTACAGCCGTACATCTTATTACCGAATGTTCACGGATATTTATCTTATCCTTTGTTACTGCCCTTGACATTTCAAACTTCCTTTCGCAATCAGACATCAGTCACCGACTATGTAATTATTTTACAGTTGTCCGACAGCGTTTTTTGTCGCAACGGGTAATGATATTACGCAAAAGAAAGGAGGTGCTGTCGTTTACGGTATAATGCGATTTCAAGCGATTATTTTCGGTAAGATTTTCTGCTGAGCGCCGACATAAACAACGCCGAAAGGTTGTGATTGTTATTTGTTTATATTTACAATTTTTGTTGTTTAACATTCACAAAAGCGATTGTAAAAGCTTGATTTTGTACAATAAAAATGTTAATCTAATAATAAGGAAGTGTTTCTTTACGCAAGAACAGGAAGTCAACACAAGAAACAAAACAACATAATAAGAAAAACGGGGTGAACTATCGTGAAAAAACTTACTAAAACAGCAATTCTAATCTTATCGGCACTTATGTTATTCGGTTGTACGGACAACAACGCACAGAGCGGTGCAGGAGATACTACACCGCCTGCGGAAAATTCGGTTACTGACAGTAAAAATGAAAGCTCGGCTACAGAAAACAGCTCTGCAACTGATAATACAAGCAAGGAAAGTGAAGAAAACCTTGTAAAGAATATCGAGGGGTATCAGACGTTTTCTTACGATAAGGACAAATACGAGATTACAAACGACTACATATATTGTAACATATGTTATTCCATATATGATATGTTTACTCCTGTTGAGCCGAATCTTGATGACTTGTATAAAGAAACGACAGACGTTAAATCATCGGAACTTGTAGCGCTCAAATGCAGAGTTGCAGGCGACAGTTATGTTATCATTGACGGTAAATGCGGTGAAACGTTGATTATGAAGCCGTTTTTATCTTTAATCTACACGCCTGTTGTTATAGAAGAAGTTGTCGATTCCAATAACGGAAAATGCTTGTATAATAAAGGGGATATATTATATATCAGTGAATATTATCATATAACAGAACAGTATAACGACAGAAGCTTAAATTTTGTGCAAACAGCGGAAGAAAATCTGAAAGCTCAATTTGAAAATGAGTCGGGTGAGTTTGACAGCAGTAAACACAGTGAAATTGATAAAAAATATTATGACGGGAAAATTGAGTATTACAACACTTTAAGAAGTGGAAACGGAAGATATATACATACAACGTGGAATCCTGTTTTATTGCAAAAGGGTCAATCTTATCTGATTTTTGCCGATAATGATACTACTGCGAATGAAGTTGACGGAAATATTTACAATAATGCTTATCCTATCGTTTTTGATTTAGAGCAAAGTGAACCGTTTGTGTTCAAATCAGAAAAGGAAGACAACGGAGTGTTCAGTGCAAGCTATGCATACCGTTATCAGTGGAAGATACTTAAAGAAAAATACGGGGAGCATTTCAAGAGCGATATAAATAATTAATAAGAACGCACTTTTGGGAACGCACAGTCAAGTGCGTTCTTTTTTTGCAGGGGTTTATAAAAGGAAAGTAAGTTTCAGTGACACAAAGTCACACTGTGTCATAAAATGTAAAGGGTACCCGAATAAAAAATACTTTCAAGGAGGAAAAACAATGGCAACATTCACAAACGTTGCTACCCTTTCGTATAACGGCACGGTAGTAAATTCAAACGTAACAACAGGCGAGATACAGCAGACTCTCGCCGCAACGAAGCATTCCCTTGCAACGACCTACAAGCAGGGCGACACTCTGACCTATATCGTGAATATTGTGAACACGGGAAACACAGCATTTACAAATCTTACGTTAACCGATAATCTCGGCGGTTACACCTACGGTGCAGGAACAGTATATCCTCTGGCATACGGCGGAGATATACGCTATTATATCAACGGCGCATTGCAGACAGCTCCTGCCGTTACAGCAGGTCCGCCTATGACAATAACGGGAATAAACGTTCCTGCAAACTCTGAGGCGCAGATAGTATACAACGCCATAGCAACGGCTTATGCTCCGCTCAATATTGAAGGCAGTATAACCAACAGCATCTCGATAACGGGTGACGGCATTACAGAACCTATCGCCGCCACAGAAACAGTAAATGCCGCAACCGCTCCTGCGCTTGATATTGAAAAGTCGCTCAGCCCGACAATAGTAAGCGAGAACGGTCAGATAACCTACACCTTTACCGTTACGAACAAGGGCAACACCGCTGTCACACAGGCAGACGATATTGTTCTGCGTGACGTATTCAACCCGATACTGAAAAATATCGGAGTAACCTACAACGGCACCGTTCTCAGCAATACACGCTACACTTACAATGAGGCTACAGGCGTGTTTGAAACTACAGCAGGTGCTATAGAAGTACCTGCGGCAACATTTGCGACAAACACAGACGGTACGGTTTCAGTTACTCCCGGTACGGCAGTAATTACGGTTACGGGCAATATCTGAGCAAAGCACGGATAAACACACATCGTCCGCTGTATGACAATCAAAAAGCAATAGATATGGGCGGTACGGCAAATGTCGTGCCGCCTGCATTCTGTCGAAAAACCTACATAACTTATAAAAATGGGGTTTGGGGCGTAGCCCCAAGGCAGGTCGCAGGGACGCCAGTCCCCGTATTCACCCCCGGCACGGATGCCGGGCGTGTATGCCAAAAGGCTCTATGCAAGGACGCATACAAGTGGTCGAACAAAGTCGGTGCAGGACGCACCGACAACAAACGACCACGATTGCACAGATGCAAAGCCAACCAAGCATACACAGCCTTTCACGGGGAAAAGGGGTTTTCGGCAAGGATGCCGAAATAAGGACACACCAAGCTTTGCACGAAGCAAAGCCAATAGAGTGTCCTAAAGGGGATAGGGATAATAAATCAGAAGTTTATTTCAAAAACAGACTTTTTCTACAATCTGAGGCGGTACGGCAAATGTCGTGCCGCCTGTTCATTATCAAAACATAAAAACAAAGAACTCCGGCTGTTACACCGGAGTCCTTTGCTTTGGGGAAATATATATGAAAATCGAAGATAGCAATTTAATCTGTCAGCTTGTTTGCTTTTCTGTTTCCTCGCTGACTGTGGTTATATAATAATGCTTGTTCGTGAAATTAAAAGAATAGTTTTGTGTAAATTAGATGAAAAGTGAACTCGCTTTTTGTCAAACTTTCACAATTCTACATTATTACACCGCCGCCGAGTACAATATCGCCGTCATAGAACACAACGTGCTGTCCCGGAGTTACCGCTCTTATCTTTTCATCAAACACGACCCTGACCGTATTTCTGCCCTGCGGATATACGGTACACGGCTGTTCGGTCTGTCTGTAACGTGTCTTTGCCTTGCATTTAAACTCGCTTTCGGGATATTCAAACGCTATCCAGTTAAGATTATCTGCATACAGCGTATCGGTAAAAAGAAGTTCGTTACTGCCGAGCGTTACGGTATTATTATCGGCATTTTTTCCGATAACATACATCGGTTTACCAAATCCTGTACCTATTCCTCTCCTCTGTCCTATCGTGTAAAATATAACGCCCTTGTGCCTGCCTATAACGTTGCCGTTTTCATCGAGAAAATCGCCGTCGGGGTAGGTGTTGCCCGTATAACGCTCGATAAAGCCGGCATAATCGCCGTCGGGCACAAAGCATATATCCTGACTGTCGGGCTTGTCGCTGTTGATAAGTCCGCTGTCAGCCGCAATATGCCTTATCTCGTCCTTTGTCATTTCACCGAGAGGGAAAACGCTTGCGGCAAGCTGTTGCTGGCTCAAGCGGTACAGCACATACGATTGATCCTTTGCGTTGCTTGTGCCGTCTGCGTTGATCGCTTTCTTCAAAAGCCATCTGCCGCTTTTTTCATCGTAACAACTGCGTACATAATGACCTGTGGCAATGTGATTTATTCCCTGCTTTTTCACCGCATCAAGCAGTGCGCCGAACTTTATCGTTTCGTTGCACTCTACGCAGGGGTTAGGTGTTCTTCCCGAAAGATAGCTCTGTACGAAACTTTTCTGTACCGTATCGGAAAACAAATCCCTCATATCAAGCAGATAATGAGGTACGCCGAATTTTGCCGCTATCGCCTTTGCGTCCTCGATGTCGCTTGCCGAACCGCAAAGTCCGCTGTCGTCCGTTCCTCTGCTGTCGTGCAGTTTCAGCGTATAACCGCTGACCTCATATTTATCCTTTAACAGCACAAGAGCCACCGAGCTGTCCACTCCGCCGCTCATCGCTATCGCTAATTTTTCCATATTTTTATCCTTTATCTTTAAGTCTTAAATGTACGATTGCACCGTAATGACGTATATCAAATTCGGGCGGTGCATTTGTTTTAAGGAGTTTTATATGCTCTTTTTCCCACGAATTTATCTCTTCTTCAGGCAATGATGCTCCTATGCCCCGGCAGGCTTTCACTCTGCCATTCCAGCTCTCTCGTGTGAAATGCACATCGAGAGGATATTCTTCGCTGTAGACATTGTCAAAATAAGCGTCATAGCACTGCGGTATATGTATCGGGTGTATTGTTTCGCCCTTGCCGCTCCAGTCGGGATTATATTTCAGTACAAGTTCCTCGCTCATACCTGCAATCTTATCTTCAAACGGTAGCCACGCCATATAGAGAACAACAAGGCTTCCGCCGCTTTTAAGCATACGTCTGAACTCAGGAATAAGTTTTTCGTGGTCAAAGTACCAGAAACACTGGCAAGCGGTTATAACATCGAACGAATTGTCAGGAAACGACAATTCTTCTGAGGCTGAGACATAATACTTTATATCCGTACCCTGCGACAGCAGTTTCGCCTGTTCTATCTGTTCGGGTGATATATCCGTACCTGTCCACTTTGCACCGAAGCGTAGCATATTACGGGGAATTACACCCGTTCCCGTTCCTATATCAAGCACACTCTGTCCCGACACACAAAGTCCTCTGTCAGTTATTCTGCGATAAAACTCATCGGGATATATATCACGGTACTTAGCGTAATCATGCGACGTTCTGCCCCAGTCAAACACCTTGCCATTGTCAATGTTGCTGTCTTTTATATTCATAAAAAAATCCTTTACAAAGTACCGCCGCTGTGTTTTCACGGCGGCGGTGCTGATGCAATAATTTAATTTTCTTCACTGCCTGCAAGCTGTGAGGGATGCTTTTTGAAGAAGTCAACTCTCGGCTCAAGGAACTTAAGCTGATGCTCGCTTTCGCCCTTGCAGAAGTAGTCCATTCCTTCGAACACATGATCCCAACTCCAGAAGTCCTCGCCGAATCCGAGATACTCTCTGAGCATCTCCGTACCCTCGGGAGCGAGGGGGTGCAGAAGGAGTGCGGCTGTTCTTATATAGTGGAACACGTTGATAAGCGTCTTTTTACGAAGCTCGTTATCATCTGCCGTATCAGCCTCACGGCTGAGCTTTGACCATACCTTGCTCGACTTTCTTACAAGCGAATCAAGCACATAGGTCACCTGGTGGAACTCAAACTTATACATATAACGCTCATATTCAAGAATAGCCTTTTCGCACTCTGCGATAACGTCCGCATCGGGTGTGCCTACGGGCATCTTGCCGTCAAAATACTTCTGAGCGTAATAGAAGCAGGAACGTATTGCTCTGTTGAATACGTTTGAAAGCAGGAAGCCTTCCTTTACAACAGGGTCGTTATCCTCAGGCTTTGCATCGGGGTTATAGGGCTTGGGCTGGAAGCTGACGCTCCTTGTGCCGAGCCCCAGTCCGAGCCAGTGCATACGGAGCTGTTCGGCTGTATAGTAGTTCAGCAGATCCGCCGCCATAGGAGGCTTTATTGAGCCGCTGCTGCTTGCTTTCTTGTCAAGGAACAGAATGTGGTTGTTTGCAACGAGGATAGGAAGCTGCATTTCGCCGTCCTCAGGGTCGGAGGTTATCTCTCCCTTTTTCAGTGCCATGAACATTGCCATTTCCGCAACGCCGTAGAAGTAGATGTTATCCGAGCCGATAAACTGATATACCTGTGAATCCTTTGAGCACCAGTAATCCTTGTAATGCTCCATATCAATACCCTTGCTCTTGAGATAAGCGCAGGTAAATGAGATAGGTGCCCAGAGCGACTCGGGCCATACCCATACGGTAAGTCCCTTTTCATCCTCAAGGTCGGGAGCCTTTACGCCCCACTCGATATTACCTGTAAGTCTGAACGGAACAAGCGTCTTGCCTGTTCTGAAACGCAGACCGTGATGTGCCATGATCTCCGTTGCCGCATCACGCTCATCAAGCGTGTCGAAGCATATCGTGAACGAAGGCTTTTTCGGGTCGTCCGTCAGCGTATGATGCGCAAGCAGATCCTTTATCTTTTCATAATCCTCACGCAGTTCTTTCTTGATATGAACAACGGGCGGTTCAAGGAACTCGCCGATAGTCTTTGAAACAAGAGAACGGACATTCGGCATCTTCTTTATTCTGTCAACATATTCGCCGAGCAGCTTTGTGTACTCGGTAAGGCGGAAGTACCAGTTCACAACGTCACGCATTACCGGTGTTTCGCCTGTCAGCGTGCTTTTGGGGTCAATAAGGCTTGAAGGCATATACTGATGTCCGAGATCGCACTCGTCAGCATAGCCCTTTTCCGACTGACAGCCGAGAACGGGGCATTTGCCTATTACCTGTCTGCCGTTTAAGAATACGCCAGCCTTTTCGTCATAGAACTGCGAGGTGGTGATTTTTTCAAGCTGACCGTTTTCGTACAGCCTTCTGATAAATTTGTCGGATACTACGTTGTGTATCTTTGCAGGCTCATCCAGTGCAGATGCACCGAACAGGTCGAGGCTTATATCATAATCTCTGAGCGTTTTTTCCTGGCTCTCGTGATTCTTCCTTACAAAATCCTCAATAGTACCGTCAAACTCTCCGCTTTCCTTCAGCTTCCTGTAGCTTTCTGCGATAGGCGAGCCGTAGCAGTCTGTACCCGATACGAAAATTACGTTATCCTTACCGATACGGTCACGCAGGAATCTTGCGTAGGTATCCGCAAATACAAACACACCGCCGACATGACCGAAATGAAGCTGTTTATTACCGTAAGGCATACCGCCTGTGATTACCGCTCTTTTCGGGAAGGACGGTCTGTTATCCTTTGACGGCTTGTTGCTTTTATAATTATTGTTATTTTTGTTGCTGTTTTCCAATTTCAACACTCCTCGATGAAGTTTATACAATTTTATAGAATTTATTGTATCACATATCAGCGGAAAATGCAATAAATTTGTGCGATTTTAGGCGTACCGCCGAAATTCGTTGTGCTAAGAAAGACAAGTACAGGCAGGTGCGGCTCAAAACCGAAAAAACCGTGTCGGATATGCTCATTTTTCAGCAAATCTTCTTGATTTTTGTATACAAATGTGGTATACTGAATTTATATTATATACCCGAAAAAACATTGTGTGATACGTTTGATTTGAGGAAATTTTCGGTATTATTTTAATTTGATTTATAGGAGGAGGACTTATCTGTGGAAAATAAAAGCGGCAGAAAAAATGTTGCCTTCTGTATCGGAGATCTTGAAGGCGGAAAAATGCTTTTACAAGGCTTTTGTAAAGTACTCGGCGATAATCTTATAAATGTACATATCTTCAACTGCTGTACCTGCTACTACGATGGAGCGCCGCATAATATAGGTCAGACCAACATCTTCACTCTCCCTAACTATGATATTATTGATATGCTTGTCATTGCTCCTTTTTATCTGAGCAGCAGCGAAGAAGTGATACAGCATACTATTGAACGTGCGGTAGAAAAGAACATACCCGTGCTGACAATCGGAAAGCAGTACGATTACCCCAACTGCTACTGCATAATGCCGGACTACCGTCGCCAGATAGAGATGATAACAAATCATCTTATAGAAAGACACGGCATAAGAAAGCTGAATTTTCTGGGAGGATTCAAGAACCACTTTACCAGTGACGAACGTCTTGCGGGCTTCCTTGACGCACTCAAAAGCCATAACATACCGATAGAGCCGTCAAGAATATATTACGGCAATCTGTGGAGCGCCCCTGCAATTCAGCAGGTGGAAAAGATGAACGAGGACGGAAATCTTGACTGCGGAGCAATTGTCTGTGCAAACGATACAATGGCATCGGCTGTTATGATAAAGCTGTCTGAGCTTGGCTTTGATATGCCGGGCGAAATTGCCGTCACCGGAATGGACGGTACAGACGAGGCCAACGGATATATCACGACCGCAAAGATACTCGCCGACAAAGCCGGCGAGGAGGCCGCCAATATCGTGGCTAATCTTCTTCTCAGAGGCAAGAAGCCTGCAAAGCTCGGCATAACTCCGCCCAACATAATTTACGGTATATCCTGCCGCTGTACGAATATGCAGAACGCCCTTGATCTCCTGCCGAAACAAAGGCACGATCTGTTCGAAGAACTATATGACGCAAGGCGTTTTTCGATAAGAACGGCGGCTATTGCGCAGGAGCTTGCAAACTGCTCTACATTTGACGATGCAAGCAGGAGTATTTCGGCGACGCTTTCGAGAATATGGTGCAACAATTCCTGGATATGTATCTGCAAGGACTTTATGGAAAGTTCGCTTGTAAACGATTCAATCGACGATATCGAAGACAACTGTCCCGTACACATACACGGCTACTGCGATACTATGAAGTGCATAGCAAGATACGCAGATAGAAAGCCGCAGAGCGAAACCGAATTTCCCACTTCTGAAATGCTCCCCGACTTCTACGAAATGTCCGACAAAAGCAAGGTCATTTTGTACACGCCTATTCACATAAGGGATAATACGCTGGGATACCTTGCGTTCAATTTCTATCCGTGGAGCAGTATGAACTATCTGCTGAACTATCTCACTATGGCAATGTCACAGCTTTTAGAATCGGTACGCAGGCAGAACGAGTTGTACGCATACGCAAAGAAGATCGATATGCTCTATATCACCGATCCGCTCACCTCGCTGTACAACCGCAGAGGCTTTTTCAGAATATACAACGATTATGCCGAGGGCGGAGTTAAGGATGACTGCATGGTCATTTCGGTGGATCTTGACAATCTGAAGCTGATAAACGACAACTTCGGACACAACGAGGGCGACAACGCTATTCTCACTATGGCAAACGCACTTAAGTCCGCCGCAGACGAGAACGATATATGCGCACGCTTCGGCGGCGATGAATATGTCGTATTCGGCAAGGGAAAGGGCGAATACGAGATGAATGCGTATATCGACAAGGTCAACGAATATCTTTCGGAATACAACCTGACAAGCGAAAAGCCGTACAATGTACACGGCAGCTTCGGCGGATGTATTGTGCCGAAAGGTTCAAAGCTCCATATAGACTATTATATAAATAAAGCCGACTCGAAGATGTACGTTGAAAAGGAATCGCATAAAAGAACAAGAATGCTGCATGACTACAGCAAGGATAAGCCTCAGACCGACGAGTAATATAAAACAGCAAGACCGCCTTTCCGGCGGTCTTTTTATGTAAAACGCATATAATCAGGCGTTTGTGCGGCAAAATACTATAAAATTATGTCGATTGACTTTTTTATGCAACGGTTGTATAATAAAATAAATGTGGCTTACAGCAAAAGTATGATATTGCATTTTGAAATTAAGGAGCTGAACTTTTGAACAAGACCGAAATACTTCTGTCGTGTATGTTTCTGAACGACAGCGAAGAAATGATAAAGCGTTCTCATATCACCTCAGACACGATTATAATAAATCAGTGCGATGAGGACGGATATAAGGAAGAGCATATCGGCGATGCATTTGTCCGTACTTTTTCGGTAAAGGAAAGAGGGCTGACTAAAAGCCGTAACCTCGCCATATCAAAATCCGTTGCCGATGTGTGTATTATCTGTGATGATGACGAGGTGTTCTCGCAAGGGTACGAAGAAGCGGTACAGAAGGCTTACAGCAGTCTTCCGCAAGCGGATATTATCATATTCGATATGGCAGGCAGACCTCATAAATGGGGTGACAGCATAAAAAAACTCGGCTACAGGGATATTATGAGCGTAAGCTCGTGGCAGATAACGTTCAGACGTGAAAAACTCCTCGCCAAAGGCATTCGGTTTGACGAAAACATGGGTGCAGGCTCAGGCAACGGTGCGGAGGAGGAATTCAGATTTCTGACGCAGTGCCGTAAGGCAGGACTGAAAATATATCACTACCCCTATGAGCTGGCAACGGTGGCTCAGACGCAATCTACTTGGTTCAAGGGCTTCGACAGGGAATTCTTTGTGAACCGAGGAAATACTACAAGATATATAATGGGGCTTCCCCTGTCCGTTCTCTATGCCGCATATTACGCTTTTGCCAAAAGAAAACAGCTGACGGACATAAATATGTTCAAGGCATTTTCATATACGCTCGCAGGAATAAAGGAAAACAGACTTAATAAACTGAAAAAAGGTAACAATTAATGGAAAAGATACTGAGTATAATTATCCCGTCTTACAACAGCAAGCCGTTTCTGGCAAAATGCCTTGATTCGCTCCTGTGCGAATGTACGGACAGGCTCGACATAATCGTTGTAAATGACGGCTCTACAGACGGTTGCGAACAAATCGCAGAAGAATATATTGCAAAATACCCCGCCTCGATAAGCCTTATAAACAAGGAAAACGGCGGTCACGGTTCCGGTATAAATGTCGGCAGTGAAAAGGCTGTCGGCAAATATCTTAAAGTTCTTGACGCTGACGACTGGTTTCTTACCGAAAATATTCCGCAGTTTATAAAGGCGCTTGAAAATACGGATGCCGATGTTGTGCTGACACCTCATCATACGATAAACATTTCAAACGGCGAAGTAAAAAGCTGGCGTTGCTTTCCGCCGCAGTTTGACAGAATATATACAATGGACGAGGTAATGTCGCAGTGGAAAAACTTTGACCGCAGCCTTACGTTCCACGGCATAACCTACCGCACCGATTTTTATAAAACAGAAGGAATAAAACTCAGCGAAAAGGTGTTCTACGAAGACCACGAATACGCCACCTTCCCTTGCAGTAAGGCAAAGAGCATACTGCCGCTCGATCTTTTCATATATGAATACCGCATAGGCGATGTGACGCAAAGCGTTTCTGCGGAAAATCAGCTTAAGCGTATAGGTCATACCGAAACCGTGCTTAAGCGTATGACCGCAGAGGGCAAGAGCTTTTCGGGTGCGGCGGCGCTTTATTGTGCAAAGAAAACACACCTTCTGCTGCTGAGCTTCCTTGTTACCTCGCTTTTGTGCGATAAAAACAGGAAAGCAGGCAGAAAAAGAGCCGATGAAATGATGAACTTTATGGATAAGGAATACCACGAAGTTTATGAGATGAGCAGAAAGCACTGCAAGATACTAAAAACGCTCAACAGATTGCATATAGGTCTTACAGGATATAACAAAATTCTTAACTCAAAGCTCTACAACAAAGTAAGACACAACAAGAGTTTTGATTGACGGAGGTATAAATGACACTTGTTCGCAAGGATAAAACAGGCGGATTTCTTGAAGTAAGGCACTACAAGGATCTGCTCATCCAGCTCGTTTCACGAGATCTGAAGCTGAAATACAGACGCAGTGTACTGGGATACGTCTGGAGCGTACTGAATCCGTTGCTTATAATGCTCGTAATGTACGTTGTATTCTCGAAACTGTTCGACAGAAACATACCAAACTTTCCTGTTTATCTGCTTGTCGGCAGAACTATGTATGATTTCGTCGTCGGCGCAACAAACAAGGCGATGGACGGTATAACCTCGAACGCCGCTCTGCTGAAAAAGACATATGTTTCAAAATATATGTTCCCGCTTGCAAAGGTCACAAGCTGTATGGTCGATTATGTCCTGTCACTCGGCGCACTGCTGATAGTCCTTATCTTCACAGGCTCGCCTTTCTACTGGACGATGCTTTTATTCCCTCTTATAACGCTCGAAGCGTATATATTCGCTTGCGGAATGGGATTCTTCCTCGCTCAGATGCACGTTTTCTTCCGTGACACAAGATATATATACAATGCGTTTACGACGGCGTGGATGTATGCATCGGCGATATTCTATCCGGTTGACATTCTTCCGAACTGGCTGAAGTTCATAGTTGAGAATCTCAATCCGCTTTATATCTACATCAAGCAGTTCAGAGATATCGCTTATACAGGCTGCATCTCTGATATGAAAACAATTATCCTCGGTGTTGCATATGCCGCACTCTTCTTTGTACTTGGTACTGTTATCTTCAGAGATAAGCAGGACAAGTTTATTCTGTATATCTGACGGAGGTATCGGTTTGGAAGATTATATCATAGACGTAAACAATGTGACCGTCCGCTTCAATAAGGCGAACATGAAAGTTGACAATATAAAAGAATATGTAGTGAGATTACTCCGCCGTGAACTGATGTTTCAGGAATTCATTGCACTGAAGGATATCAACCTTCATGTAAAAAAAGGCGAGGCGTGGGGGCTTGTCGGCACAAACGGTGCAGGAAAATCCACACTTCTTAAAGTAATCAGCCGTATTCTCAAACCCTACAAGGGAACTGTAGATGTAAAGGGTTCTGTTGCCGCACTTATTGAACTTGGCGCAGGTATTGATCCCAATATGACCGCAAGGGAGAATATTTTCCTCAACGGAACGCTTCTCGGCTACAAAAAGGATTTTATACAGGAAAAGTTCGATGAAATAGTGGAGTTCTCCGAGCTTCAGGACTTCCTTGATTCGCCCGTAAAGAATTTCTCATCGGGTATGAAAGCAAGGCTCGGCTTCTCGATAGCGACATCGGTACAGCCCGATATACTTATCGCAGACGAAATTCTCTCGGTAGGCGATGTCCGCTTCAAGAAGAAATGCTCGGAGCGTATGCAGAATATGCTGTCAAACGGCACTACCCTGCTGTATGTTTCGCACAATATGAAGTCTATCGAACAGCTTTGCGACAAGGCACTGTGGCTCGACCACGGATTACCCGTAATGCAGGGCACGGCAAAGGAAGTATGTGCCGCATATAATAAGAAAATGGGTGTCTGACCGCCGACCTTTACCGGCTGTCGCAGGAGCTTAGAAGGCTCTTGCGACAGCTTTTTTTGCGACCGGTTTATCCGGCATTATCAAAACGCAAATATTACCGTAAAATCACAGGCATTTAACCTGCTTTATTGTGCATTACTACTAATGCGTAAAACGGCTTAAATTCTTGACAAACAGCCGATTTCGTTGTATAATAATATGAGTTTGTTTTACGCTTTGAATAAAATTTCTTTACAGAAATTTTTATCTTTATTTTTTCTTTACCCGTTCAATGCGTATCTGTTTTTACGGCTAATAATTATCACGGTGGTGAAAACTTGGAAGAACAGCTTTCAGAAAAAGAACTTGCCGACCTTAAAGCAAAGGAACTTGACATACTCGTAAAATTCGACAGGATGTGCAAGGAGAACAATTTACGCTATTTTATTACAGCAGGAACGCTTCTCGGTGCGGTAAGGCACAGGGGCTTTATCCCGTGGGACGATGATATTGACGTTGTAATGCTCAGGAAGGATTTCAACAGGTTGAACCGTGTCTGCAGCAAGGCATTACCCGAAGGACTTTTTCTGCAGGACAAGAAAAATGACAAGGGTTACCCGTTCCACTTTGACAAGATAAGGCTTGACAATACAGAGGTTGTCGATCCGTTCCTTGAAGGCGTAAATATGCACAAGGGTATTTATATAGATGTTTTCCCTGTGGACAAGTGTCCCGAAAACAATAAACTGGCACAATTCATGTTCAAATGGGTAAGCACGACATCTTATGCGCTTATAGCAAAGCAGAACAAGGATTTTGACTTTGACTATACCAAAAAATCAGCCCGTATGCTTTATCACTTTATGATAAAGATGCCAAGAGGCTTTGTTATTGCGATTCGTGACTTTGTTGTCGGTATCTTCAATGTATTCTGTTCGGGCAAAAAGCTGTGTACCGTAAGCGGTGCGCACGGCTTCCCCAGAGAAACATATAAAAGCGAATGGTTTGAGGAGAAGATAATGCTCCCGTTTGAGAGCGGCGAATATCCCGCACCGGCAGGATATGACAGTCTTCTCACCAATATGTACGGCGACTATATGAAACCGCCGGAAGATGATGAAAAAAGCGGTCACTTCACAAGCGTTGAAAGTGACAAATAAGCATTTGAATAAGGAACTATACGAAAGGACAAAAAGCATGAAAAGAGTAATTACCTACGGAACATTTGACCTGCTCCACTACGGACACATTGAACTTCTCAAAAGAGCAAAGGCACTCGGAGATTATCTTATCGTAGTGCTTTCAACAGATGAATTCAACTGGAACGAAAAGCATAAGAAGTGCTATTTCAGCTATGAGATAAGAAAGCAGCTTCTTGAAGCTATCCGCTACGTCGATCTTGTTATCCCCGAGACCTGCTGGGATCAGAAGATAAGCGACGTAAAGGAATACCACGTTGACACATTCGTTATGGGCGACGACTGGAAGGGAAAGTTCGATTTTCTCAAGGAATACTGCGAGGTAGTTTATCTTCCCAGAACACCCGAAATTTCAACTACGCAGATAAAGCACGACCTGAGCGACAAGTAATATAAAGATAAACAGGCAGTCGCATGATTTCACGGAGGAACTAAAATGAGCAACCCCTTTACCTACGCCAATAAGGTACGCAAAAAATTCAAGGATCCTTACTGGGTAGCGAAAAACAAGTATATAACCTATTATGAGCAGTTACCGATAGATGAGAAGGTAATACTGCTTGAATCGCAGACCGCTACAAAGATCAGCGGTAACCTGTTCTATATTCTGAAATATCTTCTGACCGATGAAAAATATGCCGGATATACGGTTTACCTTTCATCATGGGGAAGATATGTAAAAAGCATTACGGCTATTCTTGAACACTACGGATTTGAAAACGTAAACATTGTTGTTTATGCTTCCGACGATTATATGCGTCTGCTTGCAAGCGCAAAATATCTGATAAACGATGCTACCTTCCCTAACTACTGGATAAAGAAAGAGGGACAGGTATATATAAACACATGGCACGGCACACCGCTCAAAGCCATGGGACGCAAGGTGCATAACGATGTATTCTTCGGAAACGTTCAGAAGAACCTTGTAAATGCCGACTATCTGCTTTATCCCAACATCTTTACGAAAGACGTAATGATAAGGGACTATATGCTCGAGAATATTTCTTCAAATTCCTATATACTCTGCGGATATCCGAGAAACACGGTATTCTTCGACAGGGACGCAGAGAAAAAGATAAGAGAAGAGCTTGAGATCACCGACAAGAAGATATACGCATATATGCCGACATGGAGAGGTACAGTTGACAAGGTCGGCGTATCAAAAAACGACGCATATCTTATGTATTACCTTTGCGAGCTTGACAAAAGACTTACCGATGACGAGATATTCTATATCAACATTCACCCTATGGCAATGCACGCCAAGAATACGGCGGAAGTCAGCAAACTCAAACATATAAAGAACTTCCCCGCAGAGTATGAAACATACGACTTCCTTAACATTGCAGACGTTCTTGTTACAGACTATTCAAGCGTATTCTTCGATTATGCCTGCACACGCAAAAAAGTGGTGCTTTTCCCGTATGATAAAGACGAATATCTCTGCGACAGAGGTATGTACATGGATATGGACGACCTGCCATTCCCTCAGGTATTTGACCTTGACGCTCTTGTTAACGAGCTGAGAAGCGAAAAGAACTACGACGATACAGAGTTTGTAAAGACCTTCTGCACATGGGACAGCATTGATGCAACCGCACAGCTTTGCGACAGAACAATACTCGGTATAGATACAGGACTTACAGTAGCGCCCGTTCCGAACAACAGCAAGGAAACGTGCTGATATATGCCGGCAACCTTGACAAGAACGGTATAACCACGTCGCTCAGATCCCTTATGAAAAATATTGACCTTGACAAGCGAAACTACTATATTTCATTCTGTCAGGGAAAAGCAAAAAGACACGGCGAACAGCTTGCAACATTCAGTGATAAGGTAAACTTCTTCGCAGTAGCGGAATACTTCAACCTTACAGCTGCAAACAAGACTGTAAACAAGCTGTACAAGGAACACCTTGTTTCTACGAATCAGTATATCAAATCGCTCGGAAAGCGTATCGAACAGAACTTCCTGCGTTCATACGGCAATGCAAAGTTTGACAGGGTCATCCAGTTCTGCGGATATGAGGACGAGATGATTCTGCTCTACAGTCAGTTCAAAGGTCAAAAGACGATATGGGTGCATAACGATATGCTCGCCGAAATCAAGACAAGAAGCAACCAGAGAAAAGACCTTCTTGAATATGCTTACCACACTTATGACAACGTTGTTGCGGTAACCGATGATATTGTCGCACCTACGCAGATACTTGCAGGTAAAGACAAGAAGATCAACATAGTAAAAAATACTATTGACTACAAGACGATCCTTGCAAACGGAGATCTCCCTATAGCACTTGACGAAACGACAAAGTGCTCGGTAGAACCCGAAAAGTTCTACGAGATCATGCAATCTGACGCAAAGAAGTTCATAAATGTCGGTCGTTATTCGCCCGAAAAGGGTCACGACAGACTTATAGACGCTTTCTATAAGCTCTGGCAGAAGGATAACAGCATATATCTTATAATAATGGGCGGCAACTCAAGAGCAAAAAAGTACGAAGAGCTTATTGAAAAAGTAAACGGAATGGGACTTACCGATAACGTTATACTTCTGCTTGCCGTAAGCAACCCTTATCCTATAATCAAGGCTTGCGACGGATTTATATTAAGCTCGCTGTATGAAGGCTTCGGTCTTGTACTTGCAGAAGCTGATATCCTCGGTCTTCCGATAGTTTCAACCGATATCACGGGCCCGAGAACATTCATGAAGAAATACGGCGGTACTCTTATAGAGAATTCCGACGAGGGTGTATACAAGGGATTACAGATGTTATACAACGGTGAAATCAAACCGATAAACGTTGATTATGAAGCATACAATCAGGAATGTGTAGCAGAGTTTGAAAAGCTGTTTGAATAATTTAATAATTTACCGATAATTAAACGGGGAGCATTTCACTTGGAAACGCTCCCCGTTTTTCTTATTCATTCACCTCGAACTTATACCCTACTCCCCATATAAGCCTTATGCTCCATTTTGAAGATAAGCCGTCAAGTTTGGATTTCAGCAGGCTGACAGATTCTTCGACCAGTGCGTCACTGCCCTTTGCATCAGGACCGAATACTTCATAGGCAAGCTGTTCCTTGCTGAACACACGGTTCGGATTTGCTATAAACGAGCGGAGTATCTCAAGCTCGTTAAGCCCCAGCGGATACTCCTTGTCGCCTACCTTCGCACAGTTATGTTCATTATCAATCGACAGCGTGTCATACTCGCCACACAGCTTCCCGTCATATTTGTCGAATACCTCCGACAGCTGTCCTATATCAAGCGGCAGCGATAAAGTATGCTCTCCACCGTCATTCTTCAGCGTATATATATCAGCCATAAGCGATGTATGGCGGCATTCCTGCTCTGCATCAAGATAGCAGCCGCCGAGTATTATAATATCGGGGTGAAGAACAAGACATTCACGCACAACGTGCTGTGTATCCTCGCTTATATCGCATATCGTTTTTACCGTAAAGCCCTCTTTTTCGGCATAGTTCTCAATAAAATCACATATATGCTCGTTGTCACAGGCTATTATAATCTTCTTTGACATTTCAGTGCCTCCGTAAAGTACACAATATTAAATATTAAAGCGATAAATCCTTATCGCCCTGTTTCTATTTATATTATACAGCCCCTCACGCCTTTTTTCAACACCTTTTTCAAAAATTCCGTCAATTTTATGTGTAAATCTGCATAAATAATTATCAATCTGCTGAACGACTTTTATATTAATGTAACAAAATTATCACTTTTCACATTTTACCCCTTGATTTTTATGCGTAAAGTGATTACAATAATAATCAGCGGTTAGCACTCAAACACAAAGAGTGCTAACAACTTGGAAATCAAAAGCACCGTCACAGTTAAAAAGTGACAGCAAATATAACAAGGAGGTCATTCAAAATGACGATCAAACCGTTATCGGACAGAGTAGTTATCAAGATGCTCGAAGCAGAAGAAACAACAAAGGGCGGTATAATTCTTACAAGTGCCGCACAGGAAAAGCCCCAGGTAGCAGAAGTTGTAGCGGTAGGCCCTGGCAAGACAGTTGACGGAAAGCTTGTTCCCGTACAGCTTAAAGTCGGCGACAAGGTTCTTATGAGCAAATACTCAGGAACAGAAGTCAAGGTTGACGGCGAAGAATACACAATACTCCGTGAGGAAGACATCCTCGCAGTTGTAGAATAATTGAAAGTGAGGAACATTCACAATGGCTAAACAGATTATATACGGTGAAGAAGCCCGCAAGGCTTTACAGGCAGGTATCGACCAGCTCGCAAACACAGTAAAGATTACACTCGGCCCTAAGGGCAGAAACGTAGTGCTTGACAAGAAGTTCGGCGCTCCGCTGATTACAAACGACGGTGTTACTATCGCCAAGGAAATTGAGCTTGACGATCCTTTCGAAAACATGGGCGCACAGCTCGTTAAGGAAGTTTCCACAAAGACAAACGACGCCGCAGGCGACGGTACAACAACAGCTACTCTGCTCGCTCAGGCTCTTATCAGAGAGGGTATGAAGAACATTGCCGCAGGCGCTAACCCTATGGATGTTAAGCGTGGTATCTCAAAGGCAGTTGACTCGGCAGTAGCAGAGATAAAGAAGAATTCAAAGGCTATCGAGAACAGCGATGGCATTGCCCGTGTAGCTACAGTTTCATCGGGTGACGAAACAGTAGGTAAGCTGATTGCAGAGGCTATGGAAAAGGTTACAACAGACGGCGTTGTTACTCTTGAAGAAGGCAAGACAGCAGAAACATACAGCGAAGTCGTTGAAGGTATGCAGTTCGACAGAGGCTACATTTCACCTTACTTTGCAACAGATACAGATAAGATGACAGCTAACCTTGACGATGCTTACATCCTTATCACAGACAAGAAGATAAGCAACATTCAGGACGTTCTGCCCTTACTTGAACAGGTCGTACAGGCAGGTAAGAAGCTGCTTATCATCGCTGAGGACATCGAGGGCGAGGCTCTTACAACACTTATCCTCAACAAGCTGCGTGGTACATTCGTATGCGTAGGTGTAAAGGCTCCCGGCTTCGGCGACAGACGTAAGGAAATGTTACAGGATATCGCAATTCTTACAGGCGGTACTGTTATCACATCAGAACTCGGCCTTGAGCTTAAGGATACAACTATCGACCAGCTCGGCCGTGCTAAGAGCGTAACAGTTTCAAAGGAAAACACAACGATTGTAAACGGCGCAGGTTCAACAGAGCAGATTCAGGCAAGAATCGCTCAGATAAGAGCCGCTATCGAAAACACAACAAGCGAATTTGACAAGGAAAAGCTTCAGGAAAGACTTGCAAAGCTTGCAGGCGGTGTTGCTGTTATCAAGGTCGGTGCCGCTACAGAAATCGAAATGAAGGAAAAGAAGCTCCGTATCGAAGACGCTCTTGCAGCCGCTAAGGCAGGTGCAGAGGAAGGTATCGTAGCAGGCGGCGGTACAGCACTTATCAACGCTATGCCCGCTGTAGAAGCTCTTATCGCAACTCTTGAGGGTGACGAAAAGACAGGTGCTAAGATAGTTCTCCGTGCTCTTGAAGAGCCTGTTCGTCAGATTGCCGCTAACGCAGGTCTTGAAGGCTCTGTTATTATCGACACTATCCGCCGTGAAGGCAAGGTAGGCTACGGCTTCGATGCTCAGAAGGAAGTATACGGTGATATGATCGCCGCAGGTATCGTTGACCCTGCAAAGGTAACACGTTCAGCTTTACAGAACGCCGCTTCAGTTGCAGCTATGGTTCTTACAACAGAGAGCCTCGTTGCCGACAAGAAGGAAGAAAATCCTGCTCCCGCAATGCCCGCAGGCGGCATGGGCGGTATGGGCGGAATGTATTAATTCCAAACTCAACAGAATAAGATCAGCCCGGTACGGAAAAATCCGTACCGGGCTTTCTGTTTGTTTATAGCTTATAATAGTTATACGCAGTTATTTGCCGCCTTTACCGAATGCCTTGCTCCAGTCAACGTTACGGGCGATTTTGTAACCGCTGTCGGTTTTAGTAAGGTCGGCGGAGAAAACCATATAACAGCTTGTACCGGGTGTCTGAGAATTAAGCACCATATAAGCCAATTTTACGTTATCACCGTCTTTATAGGCTTTGGCACAATCATAAAGGCATTCACGCTGTGATAAACTTTCTAAAGCCGGACCGTGCAATCCCGTCTCATTGCACCTGCCGATTGAAATTCCTTTCACGCAGAATTTACCGTCCTGATATGTGAATGTGTCAAAGTCCTTTTCAAACTGTTCAAATGTCGTAATATCGGAATATACCGACTTTTCCGATTCATAAAATTCCTTCATAGACGTAAACGCAGTCGGCTGTGCCGAACTTTCAAACCACTTATCATAATCGTCTTTTGGGACAGCGGTTATATCCGGCATATCCTTTATCTTGTTACCTGCATTGTAAAGCTCGGTTTCAAGCTTACCACACTTTTCAAGAATATCGGCAACCTCTTTTTGCACCTGCTCATCGTCAATGATTTTATCACCGAGCGCCTCACTGAACATTTTGTCAATTGTGGTTTTGCCGGGCGTCTTATATTCACTGCCGTAGTCGTAGATAAATGACGCTATATCACGTTTGCTTTCCTCTGCAGAACTGTCCACCACGCCTATTGCAGTAAATTTTTCGTCTTCATAAGCGGAAGTGGATTCTTCAGGCACAGAGGTTTCGGGAGTTGTGATGCTTTCGGTTGTTGATTCCGATGCAGATGATGTAACAGAGGTATCCTGCGATGAAACCTAGGTTGGGAGGCGTTATTGCTTTCGGCACAGCCGCTGAGCAGAGAAACAAGAATTAAAGTGCATATCAAAGTTGTTTTTTTCATAGAATCACTCCTTAATATTGATAAATTGTATGCCGGTGGGTTTCTTTCACTTTCAGTATACCATGCTTTAAAGAAAAAAACAATGGCAATTCTTCACTTTTGTATAAAAAATCAAAACGTTATAGCAAATTTCGTATAATATGTACATATAATTCAGAAACCGATTTTCATTATCTCTTAAGCCCACTGCCGTAATTTCGTTTTACGCATTTTTATATTGACATTCGCACTTTTAAGCGGTATACTATTAAAGTACGCATAAATTTATTTTAGCTTTTTAAAAAGGAATTTGAGCATGATATACAAAAACCCTGTGCTGAAAGGCTTCTACCCCGACCCCTCCGTCTGTTTTGCAAACGGAAAATATTATCTGGTAACAAGCACCTTTCAGTATTTCCCCGGTGTTGCGCTCTTTGAGAGCGACAATCTTGTAAACTGGAAGCAGATAGGCTATGTGCTGACACGTCCCGAACAGGTAATGCTTGACAAGATACCTGCGTCAGGCGGCGTATTCGCTCCCACTATCCGCTATAACAACGGCAGGTTCTATATGGTGACTACAAACGACACCACCCACAGAAACTTCTATGTTTATACCGATGACATCTACGGCGAATGGTCAGACCCTATCGAAGTCGATCAGGGCGGTATCGACCCGTCGCTGTACTTTGAGGACGGCAGAACATTCTTCATAAGCAACGGACAGGACGACTACGGCGAGGGCGGCGTTGTACAGTGTGAGATTGACATTGCTACAGGTAAAAAGCTCTCACACAGCAAGTCTATCTGGAAAGGTTCGGGCGGACGTTATCTTGAAAGCCCCCACGTTTATAAGATAAACGGAAGATATTATCTTATGGCGGCAGAGGGCGGCACAGAATACGGTCATATGGTGACATATGCCGTATCGGACGATATATGGGGCGAGTATATCACAGGCGACAACAACCCCATACTTACTAACCGCAACAAAGCGCCGTACATAATACAGGGTATCGGTCACGGAGATCTGATACAGGACAAGAACGGCGACTGGCATATATTAAGTCTCGGCTTCAGACAGATGGGTATATGGATGCCCTTCCACAGCCTCGGCAGAGAGGTTTTCCTCTCCCCTGCACACTTTGACGAAAACGGCAGGCTGTTTGCAGGTCTTGACGGCACAACAGACGCACAGTATGAAATAAAGGGCGATTTTGCTCAGGATAAGCTGCCCGTGTTCACATTCGGCAATACAGACCCTGCCGTTGACTGGTGTTATCTGCGTAAGCACCACCCCGAAAACTATAAGCTGTCGGCGGACAAGTACGAGCTTTGCGGCACCGATCTGACGCTTGACGATATGGATTCGCCTACTTTTATCGCAATGCGTCAGCGTGACTTTGATATGGAGCTTTGTGTCAACGTAAACCTTTGCGACAACGGCGAGGGCGGTGTCACAATGTATATGTGCGAGAACGAGCATTACGATATTGCGCTTAAAAAGACAGCGGACGGCACTTTTGCAATACTGAAGCTCAACATCGGCGGAATAAAGCACGAGCAGAACAGAGTTGCGGTAAATGCCGACAACGCAACGCTTATCGTCAGAGCCGACCATTATAATTACAATTTCTTTGTGAAATGCGGCGACACCGAAACACATCTCGGAAGCGGTCAGGTGAAATATCTGACAAGTGAGGTTTCGGGCGGTTTCACGGGTACAATGACAGGATTATACGCTGTAGGAGGTACGGCACAGTTCACAGGTTTCAGCTGTGCATACACCGAGAGCGAAGAATAAAAAAGAGGGTTATAATATGAGTTTTTTCCAGAAAGATATTGAAACTATGCCGAGAGCCGAGCTTGAAAAGCTCCAGCTTGAAAAACTGAAGCACATAACAAAATACTGTTATGACAATGTACCGCTGTACAAGAGAAAATTTGACGAGGCAGGCTTTGATTGCACAAAGATAAAGGCGCTGTCGGACATACAGTACATACCGTATACCACTAAGTCGGATTTCCGTGACAACTATCCTTTCGGTATGTTCGCAACACCGCTCAAAAACGTAACACGTCTGCACGCTTCGTCGGGTACAACAGGCAAGCCCACCGTTGTAGGCTACACAAAGAACGACCTTGATATGTGGTCTGACTGCGTTGCAAGACTTGTAACAGCCGCAGGCGCTACAGATGAAGACATAGTACAGATCGCATTCGGCTACGGACTTTTCACGGGTGCGCTCGGTCTGCATTACGGCCTTGAAAAGATAGGTGCTACAGTAGTTCCCTGCTCATCGGGCAACACCGAAAAGCAGGTTATGCTGATGAAGGACTTCGGCACAACGGCACTTGTCGCTACCCCCTCATACGCTATGAGAATAGGCGAGGTCGCAGAAGAAATGGGTATCGGCAGAGATGAGCTCAAGCTGCGGCTCGGTCTTTTCGGCTCAGAGGGATGCACTCCGGAAATGAGAGCGCAGATAGAAGATTATCTGCATCTGCTTGCAACCGACAACTACGGTATGAGCGAACTTATGGGACCGGGCGTTTCGGGCGAATGTTCACTGCGTTGCGGTATGCACTTCAACGAGGATCACTTCCTCCCCGAGATCATCAACCCCGAAACAGGCGAGGTCCTACCCGAAGGCTCAAAGGGCGAGCTTGTTATAACAACACTTTCAAAGGAGGCTATCCCGGTTCTGCGTTATCGTACAAAGGATATTACTTCTATCACCTACGAAAAGTGCGAATGCGGAAGAACTCACGCCCGTATGAGCAAGCCCTCCGGCAGAAGCGACGATATGCTGAAGATCAGAGGCGTAAACGTATTCCCCTCACAGATTGAGAGCGTTATAATGACAATCCCACAGATAGCTCCCCACTATCAGCTTGTTGTTACCCGTGAGGGAAGCAGTGACAGACTGGAGGTAAAGTGCGAGCTTGTTGACGGAAGCGTGCTTGAAAGTCTTGAATCGCTGTCCAACTTACAGAAAAATATCCGCCACAATCTTAAGACGGTTCTCGGCATTGATACAAAGGTCACACTTGTTGAGCCAAAGACGATTGAACGTTTTGAGGGCAAGGCAAAGCGTGTAATCGACCTTCGCAACAAGTAATATGAAGCTGAAATATGATGAAGCGGATATGCACGCACAGCTTGTAAAGGTGCTGTATCCCGATGAAACCGCAATGTTTCCCGTATACTGCGTATACAACGATAAATCCTTTATGGGAAGTGCTATGGAATACGGCTATTTAGCCGTTACCGACAAGGGCAGACTGCTGATGATACGCTATGATTTTATAGGCGATGGCAACTGCGGTTCGTGTCCGCTCACCGCTATAAAGAGGCTTAAGATAAAGAAGCTCCTTATCGGTCAGTACAAGCTTGAATTTACGCTTATGACCGACGGTAAGGATTTTAAGACGACAGTACAGGTAGCGCCGAAAATGGCTTTCGGAGCATTCCCCCATCAATACGCAAATTTAAATATGCTACTTGACGCACTGCGCCCTTATGCAGAAAATTAAAGAAAAAGAACCGAAAGAAAAGAGAAACTAAAATGTCGCTTGAAAAAGTAAAGGAATATTTCAAGGCATACGGCATAGAGAACAGAATAATTGAGCTGTCCGAGTCGAGCGCAACGGTTGAACTTGCCGCTCACGCACTTCACACCGAGCCTTGCAGAATAGCAAAGACCTTATAAAATGCAACATAAAAAGCGGAACGTGAAACCCACGTTCCGCTTTTCTTCATATTATGTTAAAATCAAAGTATCGTAAACACCGTACCTGCAACAATAAGCACAAGCCCCGCAGACGACATCGCCGTGAGCTTTTCCTTAAGGAATATCCTTGAGAACAGCACGACAGCAAGTATACTCAGCTTGTCTATAGGCACAACTACCGATGCGTCACCGATTTTTAGTGCGTAATAGTAGCACAGCCACGATGCCGCAGTAGATACGGCGCTTAGTGCGATAAACACAAACGCCTTGCCGCCAAGCCCCGAAAAAACATTCTTCTTGCCCTTTGCCGCAACAACTATCCACGCCATAACAAGCACGACAGCCGTTCTTATGGCGGTGCCGAGATTTGAATTGACATTCTGTACGCCTATCTTTGCAAGAATCGAGGTCAGTGCGGCGAATATTGCGGACATCCACGCAAATATCATCCACCTGCCTGCCTTTGACCCTCTTCCGGTATGTATGCTCATCATCAGCGTTCCGATGCCGATAAGCACCATCGCTATGATCTTATAAGCCGTTAGCTGTTCACCGAGAAAAATAAACGACATCAGCATAGCAAGTACGGTCGAGGATTTGTCGATAGGTGCGACCCTGTTCACATCGCCTGTTTTCAGAGCCTTGAAATAGCACAGCCACGAGCCGCCCGTCGCACAGCCCGAAAGTATCAGAAACAACAGCGTCATTCCCGTTACATTAGGAAGATCGTGCCATTCCCCCCGTTATCCATACGACCGCTATCGACAGCACAAGCACTATCGTTGTACGCAGTGCCGTTGCCGCATCGGAGTCAGCGTCACGCAGTCCGCACTTGCACAGTATCGTTGTTATGGCCGCAAAGAATGCGGAAAGCAACGCTATAAGTATATACATCATAGATCAGAAGCTTCTCCTGCAATAATCTCTCGGTGTTACGCCCTTCATACTCTTGAACACCTTTATAAAATAGCTGTAATCGTTGAATCCGCACTTCATCGCAATATCTATCAGCTTCTCATCGGTACTTGCGATAAGTTCACAGGCAGATTCGATACGGAAATAATTGAGATATTCAACAGGTGTCTTGCCCGTATATTCCTTGAACGCACGGCAGAAATAATTCCTGTTCATTCCGCACTCGTTCGCAAGTTCCTCAAGCGTTATGTTCTTACGGTAATTCTGCTCGATATAGCTTATAACATTCTTGAAACGGCGTACCTTCTTTATATCGCTCGCCGCTGTTTCTCCGCTCTGATAATGCTCCTGCCTTGCCACAATGTGACCGAGCATACACAAAAGCCGTCCGGGTACGGTAAATTCATATCCCGGCTCTTTTTCAAGCATTGCGTCTATAACCGCCTTTGCGTCCTTCGCAGGCTCGCTGTCAGCGGAAAAGAAGGTGATAAACCGTCTTTCATGGTTGATTATCGGCTGAAGATACAATGTGCATATCTGACTTGATTTAAGCAAAGCCGCCATATCAAACACAAGACAGTCATATCTGCAGTTGTCCTTCGGCGTACCGCCGTGCATACTTCCGCCTATTATCAGCGAACAGCAGCCTGCGTCTATCCTGTGTGTATGACCGTCAAGAAAAAGCTCGAAATATCCGCTCCTGACATAGATGATCTCGCACTCGTTATGCCAGTGCGGTATCATATTATAACGGGGAAAATTTTCTGTCACTCTGTAGCAGGCATACGGAAATTCCCTTGTGCCATGCTCACGTTTTTCTCGGTATTCAATGTATTTCATATTACGTCCTTTGGCTAAGTTGTCAAAATCGTCATATCAAAAATCGGGATAAAGTTAAAATAATCATTAAAATCCTCCCGATAATACAAATATTATATCATTTTTCTGCCATATTGTAAAGCAATCCGCTACTTATATATCAATATAGTGCAACTAATCGTCACAATGCACTAACGCAGCCCGTTTTTTTGTGCAGATTGCGGATTTTTGCTTTTCACAAAAATTTTTATTTTTAAAACGATTACAGCCCTTGCTAAAAAATTTCATTTAAGATATAATTATCATAGACGTTTCTGTAACGTTGTAATTTTTTCGCTACAGGAACAAAAATATTAGGAGGATTCTATGAAATTCGGTTATTTTGACGATAAGAACAGAGAGTATGTCATTACATCTCCCAAGACCCCTTATCCGTGGATAAACTATCTCGGCACACAGGGCTTTTTCTCGCTGATCTCTAACACAGCAGGCGGTTACTGCTTCTACAAGGACGCAAGACTGAGAAGAATTACACGTTACCGCTATAACAATGTTCCCATTGATATGGGTGGACGTTACTTCTACATTAACGACGGCGGTCATGTATGGAACCCCGGCTGGTCGCCCGTTAAGACAACGCTTGACAGCTACGAGTGCCGTCACGGTATGGGCTACACGATCATAAAAGGCTCATCAAACGGCGTTACAGCCACAGTTACATTCTTCGTTCCCCAGAACTTCAACGGAGAAATCCAGAAGGTTACAATCAAAAACGACAGCGATAAGGAAAAGAACTTAAAGCTGTTCAGCTTCCTTGAATGGTGCCTTTGGGATGCAAACGACGATACAACAAACTTCCAGAGAAACTTCAACACAGGTGAGGTTGAAATTGACGGTTCTGTTATCTACCACAAGACCGAATATAAGGAAAGACGTGACCACTACGCATTCTACTCTGTAAATGCCGATATAAACGGTTACGATACCGACAGAGAGAGCTTCCTCGGCTTATACAACGGCTTTGACGCTCCTCAGACAGTATTCGCAGGCGCACCCAATATGTCCGTTGCAGACGGCTGGTCACCCGTTGCTTCTCACTATATCGAAATCAAGCTTCAGCCCGGCGAAAGCAAGGATCTTGTATTCTGCCTGGGCTATGTTGAGAACAAGTTTGAAGAAAAGTTTGCTCCCGACCTTGACGAGAACAGCACAATTATAACAAGCGGCGACAGAAAGAAGAACATCGTAAACAAGGCTAAGGCACAGGCTATGATGGCTATGTGCGATACAGCCGAAAAGGCTGACAAGCTCCTCGCAGAGCTGAAGGAACACTGGAACAGCCTGCTCGGTCAGTACAGCGTTGATTCTCCCGATGAAAAGCTCAACAGAATGGTAAACATCTGGAACCAGTATCAGTGCATGGTTACATTCAATATGTCACGTTCCGCATCTTACTTTGAGAGCGGTATCGGCAGAGGTATGGGCTTCCGTGATTCCAATCAGGACTTACTCGGCTTCGTACACCAGATCCCCGCAAGAGCAAGAGAAAGACTTATCGACCTTGCCGCTACAATGCTTGAGGACGGCGGTGCTTACCACCAGTATCAGCCCCTCACGAAGATGGGTAACCACGAGCTTGGCTCCAACTTCAACGATGACCCGCTGTGGATGATTCTCGCAGTTGCGGCTTACATAAAGGAAACAGGCGATGTTTCTATCCTTGACGAGAAGGTTCCTTATGAGAACCGTGACGAGCTTGCAGACACAATGCTCGACCACATGAAGAGAGCGTTCTACCACGTTGTTAAGAAGGTAGGTCCTCACGGACTTCCTCTCAGCGGACGTGCCGACTGGAACGACTGCCTTAACCTCTCCTGCTTCTCAGACAAGCCCGGCGAGTCATTCCAGACATACAACAACAAGGAAATGTTCAAAGAGCCTCCTTACTACAGCAAGGTTGCAGAATCTGTAATGATTGCAGGTATGTTCTGTGCAATAGCTCCCGAGTACGTTGAAATGTGCAAGATGAAGGGTGACACAGCAGAAGCTGAAAAGGCTCAGGCTGAGATTGAAAAGATGAGAAAGAACACCCTTGAATACGGCTATGACGGCGAATGGTTCCTCCGTGCTTACGACCACTACGGCAAGAAGGTCGGCTCACACGAGTGCGAAGAAGGCAAGATATTCATCGAACCTCAGGGCTGGTGCGTTCTCGCAGGTCTTGGCAAGGACAAGGGCTACGATATTCAGACTCTTGACAGCGTAGACAAGTATCTTAACTCAAAACACGGTCTTGTTCTTAACAACCCTGCATTCACACACTACTACATCCAGTACGGCGAAATCTCCACATATCCCGGCGGTTACAAGGAAAACGCAGGTATCTTCTGCCACAACAACGCTTGGATAATCTGTGCAGAAGCCGCAGTAGGCAGAGGTGACAAGGCATTCGAGTATTATTCAAAGATTGCTCCCGCATTCAGAGAGGATATTTCCGATCTGCACCGCACAGAGCCTTATGTATATGCTCAGATGATTGCAGGTAAGGATGCTAAGCGTCACGGCGAAGCTAAGAACAGCTGGCTCACAGGTACAGCCGCTTGGAACTTCGTTGCAGTATCTCAGTACATCTTAGGTATCAAGCCCGAATACAACGGTCTGAAGATCGATCCCTCAATTCCTCACGAGTGGGACGGCTTCACAGCTTCAAGACTGTTCAGAGGCGCAACCTACGAGATCACAGTAAAGAACCCCGATCACGTTTGCCACGGCGTTAAGTCCGTTACAGTTGACGGCAAGGCTGTTGACAGCAATGTAATCCCCGTATTTGGAAACGGCACTCACAAGGTTGAGGTTGTTTTAGGCTAAGGGTTACAAGGTAATATAATAAATGCGAACTCCCCGCCGTGTTGGCGGGGAGTTTTTGTGTTGACAAGCGAGCGGATTTGTATTAAAATATCAGTAAGACTTATATCCGGAGGTGCTTATATGCGTCCTATGTCAGATGAGAGAGCAATAGAAAATGCAATAGTATCAACACAAATGGAAGGCTTTGAAGTAACCGAGAACGACAAAAAGCTTCTGATGAAAATAATCAAAAAAGAAATAACGCTTGATGAAGCCTTGAAGAAAATCAACAGTAGTTATAGGAACTGATTATGGCTTATAGTTTAAATTCAACAGATTCCGATTGTTATGAGGGCACACATATTCTTATTAACAAATTGGATATTCACAACGAAGAGCAGCTCAATAAGAATGAAACAATAATAACCACATATAAAGCGTCTGAATTGATATCTCAACCATTAACACCAAACTTCTGTTTTGAAGATTACAAAAAAATTCATAAACACTTATTCGAACTCCTATATAATTGGGCTGGTGAAATAAGAACAATTGATTTATCTAAAAGTGCTACAAATTTTGTTTCACCTGATAAAATACAATCTTTAGGTGAAAGTATTTTTAAACGGTTACAGAAACTAAACTATTTTCAACACCTCAATCGAAATGAATTTATTGATGAAGTTACTGATTTATATCATAGCATCAATATGCTTCATCCGTTCAGAGAGGGAAACGGCAGAACAGAACGAGTATTTTTTATGCAACTAATCAGAAACGCCGGTTATGATATTGATTATACTGCTATGCAATCAGATATACTCATGATTGGCAGTATACAGGCGTCAAGTGGCGTAATGGACATGCTTAAAGATTTTTTTGAAAATAATATTTCGTAGAGTGAATGTATTTACTCCCCGCCGTGTTGGCAGGGAGTTTTTGTGTTCTTATGCGAATAAATACAGCAAAAACCGTATGAGCGTTTAGTCGCCATACGGTTTTAATACTATCTGTCAGATACCCAGAACCTGTTTTTTCTTCTCTGTAAATTCTTCTTCGGTGATTACACCTTTGTCATAAAGCTCTTTCAGCTTTTCAAGGTCGTTATATCCGTTATCAGCAGGTTTAGCTGCATATTGAAGGTCGTTATATCCGTTATCAACAGGTTTAGCTGCATATTGCATTGCTGTTGCCACAGCAGGAGAAGCACTGTCAGCCATTATTACGCTGTTCAGCTTGCTCTGCATAAGTATAGGCGGTAATATAGGAACGAACAGCGACAATATAAGACTCAGCGTTGCGGTTTCACCCAGTATGCCTTTTTCATATCCGAGCATATCTATACGGTGTGCGCTCTTATATGTCCAGTATATCGAATAGAACGGAACAAACATACACAGCAATAGCTTGTTTATAGGAGTACGGTATTCCTCATTCTTGCAGGCGTTAAGGCTGTCGGTGGTGCGATATATCCACACGAGATAATAAATACCGCGGGTAAAAAGCAAAAGCAGAACGTGAGGTACAAGGGATTGGTAACTCTTGCTGTAAGCCGCACTGCTTGCAGGTACGTTGAATTTTTTGGGGGTAATTATTAATGACAGGGATAATATGAAAATTGCGGTTATCAAGAGAATATGCTGAAGATACTCCAGTAATAAGCCCAAATTAAAATGGCCGCTTTTCAACAAATCATAAAAAAAATAGAAAATATAAACAAAACATGCATATTGGAATACCATATAGGCGATGAGTGGAATTACAAAGACACACTTTCCGACAGTAATTAATTTTCTGTTGTTCTTTTGCTGTGCAATGAAAAGCAAAAAAATAATTACAAAGGAAACAATAACACATATGTTAGACAAGTCAACGTAATACCGATTGATTATGCAATATGCCATTCTCGTTGAATATAGTCCTATTACAATTAGCAAGGATATTAAAAAAAAGGCTTTTTTCTGGATAATGCACGCTATCGAGAAAAATATTTCTACCACTATATTTAAGTAATAAAATAATTTAGAACCCATCATTAGAATATTACTAATAATTTCCGGGGTACAGGTAAGTGCAATATGTATCACCGCCAGCACCGCAAACAGCACTCCGGCAATTCTCATCATCAATTTAGTGTTTCCTGTTATTACGGTTGTGTTTTGGCTTTCTTCAATGTTTACCATGCTTATCACTCCTTTTGCTTTCTTCCTCTATAAATCGGTCTTGGCTCGTCTATGCTTATTCTCCACGGACTGCCTGCTTTATCATGTTCAGCAGATTTGAGTTTCCTCTCACGGCAATACTTAGCTATAGTATCTCTTGGTATTCCCCATTTTTTCTCAGCCTGTAAAGTTCACATAAACTCAAAAAAATAAGCCCTTAATAATTAACATTTACACATATTTAGTAGAAATTAATCTTTTTTCTTAGTATAACACAGGATTTTCTATCTGTCAACAAGAATTTATATCTGACGGGCGGCTTTATTCTCCCTATTCAATTATCATTTATCCGTCAACCACTCGACAACATTCTTCACCTCAATGCCGTCATAATTTCCGATAGTGAATTTGTCAAGTGTCAAAACTCTCTTGCGGTAGTTATCCTTCACGGCTATAAGCGGAGCCATTTCCCTGTCGAAGGTTTCCTTAGCGGTCATATCGGCAGTTACCTGAATATACTCAAGTTCTCCGTTTCTCTCTGCCACAAAATCTATCTCTGTATTTCCGTACTTGCCCACGCTCACCTTGTACCCACGTCTGAGCAGTTCAAAATACACTACATTCTCAACCGAAAAGCCAAGGTCATAGCTTTTCTTAGGCAGTATAAGATTTCGTATGCCGAGGTCAACCATATAATATTTCGTTTTGGTTTTAAGAAGTTGCTTTCCCACAATGTCAAAGCGTTCCGCCGGGTAGAATATGAATGATTCGGTCAGTGCATTAACATAATCACTCACCGTATTCGGAGAAATTTTCCGTCCCGATGAAACAAGATAATTCGTAATGCTCCTTACCGTCACAAGACTTCCGATAACGCTTGAAAGGTACTTTGCGATAGTTTTAAGAAGCGATATATCCGTTATCCTGCCTGTATCGCTGTTATCCCATTCCTTACGCTTCTGCCTGTCCTCAATATCATTTACGATAACCGTATTGTAGATACCCTCAAGATAGGTGGTTATCTTTTCTTCCGTCTTTTCTGCCGTAGCAATGAAAGGCATACCGCCGTATCTCATATAGTCAGCAAAAGCACTGTCCTTGTCCTTGCTGTTTACCTGCAAATACTCTGCAAACGACAGCGGAAGCATTGATATTTCCACATAACGACCGCTGAGAAGTGTAGCAAGGTCGCCCGACAGCATATATGCGTTTGAGCCGGTGATATAAATATCAGTTCCCTGTTTTACATAAAGACTGTCTACTACCTTTTCAAAATACGGCACTTTCTGTATCTCGTCAAGAAAAATGTAAGTCGTTTTATCACTGCTTAGCCGAGCCTTTATATATTCATACAGCTTTTTATAGTCGCACAGTTCTTCGTATTCCAGTTCTTCAAAGTTTATCGCAATTATTCTGTCAGCGTCAACTCCGCTTTGTTTAAGATAGTCCTGATACTGCATAAGCAATGTTGATTTTCCGCATCTGCGTATTCCCGTCACTACCTTTATGACCTGTTCGTCCTTCCAGAGCTTCAGCCTTTCAAGATATTCTTTTCTTTCAACCAAAAAAATCACCCTCTTATCGTTCTGCGCTATTATATTATATGCTCATATTAGCACAAAATGTTCAGAATGTCAAGAAATATTCTCATTTCAGCACTTTTCTCAAATTTCTCAAAATAAATTCTCATTTTAGAATTTTTCTTTTCCGATCTGAAATCTCTTATTTCTCCCAATTTCCGCATATTTAAGTATATCGCTTTTGTCAGAATGTCAATAGACAAACCGCTTTTTTAATAGTATAATCATATTATAACATAAAACAAGTCGGTAAAAGCCGACACGGCGGTACGCCGTCTTTTGCCTGTTGGCAAAAGTTTTTATGTTAAAATGTTCTCGGACAAGCGGTGAGCCGCAAGCCGTGCTGCACGGCAAAATCCGCTATTGGCGGATTTTATGTCCGAGGTTATTATCGCAAGAAAAAATACACTTAAAAAGTGGGGTGTCGGTTTGAAGAATAAAGATAAAAAAGGAAAAGAGCAGATAAAAAAAACGAAGTTTTCCGATATAGACCTTTTTGAAGAGGGACATGAGGAAGAGCCGGACGAGCTTGATATTATAGACGGGCTTATAAAAAGATCCTGCCACAACGCAGGACAAGGAGCATAACGCATATCTGCGCCTTATGCACGAATATAAGGCAGAATACGCAAAACGTGAAAAATGTATCAAGGTCGGGATACTGCTCATTATCATCAGTGCAGTTGTATTTCTCGCCCTGATGTTCAGCCTTGACAGCAAAACATTCTTCTTGACGCTGTGGATAATCTTCATTATTTCGGGTATTGCGGTAATGACACGGATAGATTACCGTTGCTACAAGTACGAAAAGATACTCGGCATTAAAAACACCGACAAGGAAGACGACCTTGAAAAGATGAAGAACGATATCGACAAGACAATAAGCAACGCAAAAACTGAGCTTGAAAACGCAAAGGCTAACATAGAAACCACGATAGAATCGGCTAAAAAGGACATCAGCCGTCTTTCCGGAATGAAAACGAGGGAGCAGGAAAACAAATGAAGACAATATTCAGGATATTTTTAAGCGATATAAAAAAGATACGCACAAATCTTATGGCTTTTGCGGTAATGATAGGTATTTGTATACTGCCGGCGCTGTATGCGTGGTTCAACATTGCGGCAAACTGGGATCCGTACTCAAACACAGGCAATATCAAGGTTGCGGTCGCAAACTGCGATAATGGCACTAAGCTTGCCTCAAAGGAAATCAACATCGGCAATCAGATAGTGGATAATCTTAAAAAGAACACGCAGATGTGCTGGACGTTCGTAGATAAACAGCAGGCGGAAAACGGAGTAGTAACAGGCGAATATTACGCTTGTGTCGTCATCCCCGAAAATTTCAGCGAGAGCTTCACAAGCATACTTTCTGGCAAGCTGACACGTCCGCAGATAACCTACACGCTCAACGAAAAGAAAAACGCTATCGCTCCGAAAATCACCGACAAAGGCGCAGAGGCGATAAAAAATCAGGTAAACGAGAGCTTTATTGACACGATTACCACCGAGCTTGCAGGAATATTGAACTACACCTCCGAGCAGGGCAACAAGAAATTCACCGAGATAACAGACAATATAAAATCAGCCATAGGCGACGTTATCGACAATCTTTCCGCTTTCCAGAGCTCAATTTCGCTGATAAGCACAACGCTTGACAGTGCAGATACAATGATTGCAAACACCAAAAAGTCTATCCCGGATCTTGAACAACTTCTTGCTCAGTCAGGAACGCTTACCACATCGGCAAAGGACAGCATTACGGCAGTACAGGCGGTATCAACACAGATAACCGCCGCTACAGATACCGTCCTTAATTCGATCGACACGCTTTACAGCAATACGGAAAGCAGTATTTCGGGCATCACGGGTGAAATCGCCGCCGATGCCGACAAAGCCGCCGAAAAGATAAGAGCAACAGCAGAGATAAACAGAAAAACAATTGATGCACTGAATAATATCCGCACCCATGTTGTAACAGTCGGCGAAAAGCTCGGAATTGATGTCAGCATTATGACCGATGCAATCGACAGGAATATCGAAAAGCAGAACGCAATCATCGACAAATTAAACAGCGGTGCAGACACTGTCAGCGCAACAGGTCACGCCCCCGATAATTTTGAAAGTGATGCAAACAAGCTGATAACCGATTCAAAGAAAGATTTTGACGGCATAAAAACCACTTGGAACACTTCTGTCAAAACTGCTATGGATACCGCCGTAAATGAAGTGTTCAAGACGCTTGACGGAATTTCCGCACTGCTTTCTGACGCAGGAACATCTGTTCCGAATATCGAAACGGCTCTCACCGATGCTCAGAACTCGCTTGCAAGCCTTAAATCCTGCCTTACCGACCTCGATAAAATAATCGGCAACGCAAAGGATAAGCTCACCGATATGCAGAAAAAGGTCGATGATATAAGCAACGATCAGGCGCTTATAGCTTTTATCGAAGAGGTTTCAAGTGACCCATCATCTCTCGGCAAATTTATGAGCTCACCCGTTGAAATTAACACCGTCAAGGTTTATCCTGTAGAAAATTACGGCTCAGCCATGACGCCGTTCTACACGATACTCGCTATCTGGGTAGGCTCGATCGTACTTGTCGCCGTACTGAAAGCAGAGATCAGCCGCCGTGACATCGAAAAGCTCGGCAGTAATGTAAGACCGATACAGGCTTATTTCGGCAGATATATGATTTACCTTATGGTATCAATAATTCAGGCGATAATAATCGCACTCGGCGACCTTTTGTTCCTGAAAGTACAGTGTGAAGACCCGCTGTTGTTCATCATCGCCGCCGTTGTATCTTCTATTGTATTCTCACTGCTCATCTACTCGCTGACGATTACATTCAGCGTAATAGGAAAGGCTCTTGCGGTAATTATCCTTGTACTTCAGGTTGCAGGCTCGGGCGGTACATTCCCTCCCGAAGTTCTCCCCGAATTTTTCCGCAACATTCTTCCCTATCTGCCCTTCAGATACAGCATAAACGCAATGCGTGAAGCGGTCGCAGGCGTATATGCGCAAAGCTATATAGAAGACCTGCTCTACCTGCTGATTTATGTTGCGATAGCCCTCTTTATCGGCATAGTGCTGAGAAAACCGTGTATAAGGATAATGAAGTTCTTCAATAAACGCCTTGAAGATACCGATCTGATCATATAGCAATGCAATCCCCGACGAACTTTTCAAATCGTCGGGGATTGAATTTTTGGCTATATTATGCTAAAATATCAGTTGAGGGAAACCTTGGACGATAGGCGGTCAAATTCATCTCCCGAAGTGCGAAAGCACTTTGAAAGGAGGTGAAGCTGTGTACATAACTCTGGACAACTTAATTCAGATTGGTATTTTCCTAACGGGATTTACCGTTATGATATTCAGTATCATTTCTTTTGTTATAAATTTTACAAATAAAAAGAAATAACCGCCCCCTGTCGCAAACTGTGAGCGGTTATTTTGACTCTTACAGGGAGTGACCGTCTGTCGTTTCCCTCTTTATTTGTATTATAACACGATTTTAATGTGCCGTCAAGGCACATAGCGGCAAATGCCGCAAATTTTGCCTATCAGGCAAAACAAAATCGTGTTTCAACGTTCTCAGCCATTGCGCAGCAAAGCCGCATTTTTATGCGGCGAAATCGTCTTCTGACGATTTCAGGCTGAGGTTGTTATTGCGTAAGCAAAAACGTTCTCGGACTGTTGCGTGAGCAACACCGCATTTTTATGCGGCGAAATCGTCTTCTGACGATTTCAGGCTGAGGTTGTTATAACATAAAACCAAATCTATGTCAACTTAAACTCACCACGGCTTTACCGTGCCCACAATATCGCTTATCTTCTCTATTTTCTGTTCGGCGAGGAACTTTTCCATTCCCTCGCATACCTTTATCGGCGCATAAGGATCGTTGAAGATAGCCGTACCCATCTGTACAGCAGATGCACCTGCCATCATCATCTCGATAGCGTCCTCAGCCGTTGCGATGCCTCCCATACCGATAACAGGTATCTTGACCGCATTCGCCACCTGCCATACCATTCTTACTGCAACAGGGAACACAGCAGGACCCGAAAGTCCGCCGACATTGTTGTGCAGGATAGGCCGTCTTGTCCTTATATCAATTCTCATACCAAGCAGAGTATTTATCAGCGAAACGCTGTCTGCGCCCTCAGCCTCAACAGCCTTTGCAATTTCTGTGATATTCGTTACATTCGGAGTAAGCTTTACGATAACGGGCTTCTTTGTAGCATTTCTTACCGCTCTTGTAACGCTTGCCGCACCCTCGCAGGTAACACCCCAGGTAGCGCCGCCCTGCTTTACGTTAGGGCAGGAAATGTTCAGCTCTATCATATCAACATCGGTAGCGTCCAGCTTTTCTGCAACAGCTATATAATCGTCAATTACCGCACCTGCGATATTTGCGATAACCACAGTATCCTGCTTTCTGAGTCTGGGCAGATAGTAATTTATAAACTTGTCAACACCGGGATTCTGAAGTCCTACGGAGTTTAATATTCCGCTCGGAGTTTCCGCTATTCTCGGAGGGATGTTGCCGTCCTTCTTGTTTAAGGTCGTACCCTTGCAGGAAATACCGCCGAGTGCCGACAGCGGATAAAGGTCGGTATAGTCCTCGCCGAAACCGTATGCGCCGGAAGCGGCTATTACAGGATTCTTGAAATGCTTACCGCATACATCTACCGAAATATCAGGCTTGAAACTCATAATACTACCTCCTCACCGCTGAACACAGGGCCGTCCTTGCATACTCTAAGCACCTTTTCTTCTCCGTCACGGATAACCGTGCAGGCGCAGACAACGCACGCACCTACACCGCAGCCCATACGCTGCTCAAGAGAAACCTCCGAGTATACCCCTGCCTGCTTTGCCGCCGCAACAACTGCTTTCAGCATAGGAGTAGGGCCGCAGGCATATACCGCCGCAACATCACCCTTTGCAAGCTCATCTGCAAGCGGCTGTGCTATCGTACCGTATACTCCCGTGCTTCCGTCGTCGGTACATACTATAACGTTAGCCCCTGCAAGCGAATAATCCTTGTCAAGTATAACCTTGTCAAAGCTCCTGAAGCCAAGTATAGCCGTACATCTGTCGCCGTACATCTTTGCAATGTCAAGCAAGGGAGGCGTGCCTATTCCGCCGCCTACAACTATCACCCTGCCGTCCTTCTTTGCAGGAACGGTAAAGCCGTTGCCGAGCGGAGCGATAACGTCCATAAGATCCCCCTTGTTAAGTTCGGAGATCTTATCCGTACCCTTGCCCCTTACTTCAAAAACGAGCCTCATAGTGCCGTTTTCCTTATCGACCGAGCATATAGATATGGGTCTGCGGAGCATATATCCCTCCGCCTTTATCTGAACGAACTGTCCGATATGTGCGTTTTCGGCAACCTCGGGACATTTCAGCGTATATGAATATATCCCCTCACCGAGCGCTTTTTTATCAACTATCGGATATGAATCACAAAAAAAGCTCATATATTTTCCTTTCCTGCGGTTTTGCCGCTGTGTAAAAATCAAGGCAACACGTTATTTTATCATGTTGCCTTGCTTCCTTGTTGCATAATCAACTGCGCATTATTGTATTGTCATCCTTGACAATTTTCACCTTCGCCGTAAGCGCTTCATCATCGCTTTCACTTTGCTTCGGCTTTATCACGTTGCCCTTCTTCCTGTCTGCAGGCTTCGCTATAGCTTTAAGTCTGCCGTACATAAAGTATAAAACAAGCGACCCCACTATAACGTCAAGCACTGCCTGAAGGCTGAACCACGATTCCATAGCTCCCATAAGGTTGCTCTGCGTAATGTAGGTGTAATCCCACAGTGCCATAAGCACAAGTATTCTCAGCAAGCTGTTTATTATCATCAGATTGTCGTAATACTTCTGTGCGTTGTCAGCCGTGATTACAAGCGTCCTCGACCTATGCGGTATAAACATATACACTATCGAGAACACGAATGCCGCAAGTGCGATAAAAGGCACTATGCCGCCGCATATCCACATATATGCAGGTAATCCGTCAGGATAAACATTATTCAGCACCATTGTCGGATGTGCCATCTGATAATAGTATGCATATGTTGTCTGATACAGAAGTACCGCCATTATAAGACCGAAAGCGTCTATAAATCCCCTCAATATCGTGTAATTGAATTTTACTTTATATTCGCCTGTTCTCAAAATCGCACCTCATTATATCTTTGTTATATCTACCATTTCAAGATCGTCTACAGTCTTGTCCATAGCGATACACTTTACAAGAGCGTTCGCCGTATCGACCGATGTAAGACAAGCGATAGAACGCTCAACCGACTTACGTCTTATCTTAACGCTGTCGAGTGCAGGCTTTCTGCCTGTTTCGGACGTTGAGATAACGTAATTTATCTTGCCGCTTTCAAGCAGGCTTATTACGTTAGGCTCCTTGTCCTCGTGTATACGATAGGTGAAGTTTGTAGCAATCATATTTCTGTTCAGCATTGATGCCGTACCGCTTGTGGCATACAGCTCAAAGCCGAGCTTTTCAAACTTCTCCGCCAGCGGTACTATCTCGGGCTTGTCTGAATTCTTGACGGTGAACATTACTCCGCCCTTCTTGAATATCTTGAAGCCTGCCGCTATAAGTCCCTTGTAGAGAGCTTCCTCAAATGTCTTTGCTATACCGAGTGCCTCACCAGTTGACTTCATCTCAGGGCCAAGCTGTGTATCAACATCGTGGAGCTTTTCAAAGCTGAATACGGGAACCTTAACCGCAACATAGTCGCCAACGGGATAAAGTCCGCTGTGGTAGCCCTGCTCCTTGAGAGTTTCGCCGAGCATTATCTTTGTTGCAATATCGACCATCTGAACGCCCGTAACCTTGCTGATATAAGGAACGGTTCTTGATGATCTCGGGTTTACCTCGATAACGTAAACCTCGTTGTTATATACAACATACTGGATATTTACAAGACCGATTACGTTCAGTGCCTTTGCAAGACGCTCCGTATATGTCACTATCGTGCTCTTTATCTTGTCGGATAATGTCTGAGCAGGATATACCGAGATACTGTCGCCCGAGTGAACGCCGGCACGCTCGATATGCTCCATAATACCGGGGATAAGGAAGTCCGTACCGTCGCAGATAGCGTCAACCTCGACCTCAGTACCCATAAGGTACTTATCTATCAGCACAGGGTTTTCAAGTTCTGTAGCCGTGATGATAGTCATATATTCGGTAACATCGCTGTCGCAGTGAGCGATTATCATATTCTGACCGCCCAGAACGTATGACGGACGGAGCAGAACAGGATAGCCAAGCTCGTTTGCGGCTTTGAGCGCTTCCTCGGTCGTGAATACCGTATGTCCCTTAGGACGAGGAATTTTACACTTTTCGAGCAGTTCGTCAAACTTCTCTCTGTCCTCTGCGTCATCAATGCTTTCAGCCGAAGTACCGAGTATTCTGACACCGCTCTCCTGTAAGTGCTTTGTCAGCTTTATAGCCGTCTGACCGCCGAACTGTACTACAACGCCGTAAGGCTTTTCGGTAGCTATCAGCGAGTCAACATCTTCAAATGTCAGCGGGTCGAAATAAAGTCTGTCGCCCGTATCAAAGTCGGTCGAAACTGTTTCGGGGTTGTTGTTGCAGATAATTGCTTCATAACCCATCTCCTTGAGTGCCCATACGCAGTGTACCGAGCAGTAGTCGAACTCGATGCCCTGACCTATTCTGATAGGACCTGAGCCGAAAACTATTATCTTCTTTTTATCTGTCGGGTGCTGCTCGATAAACTCCGCAGCCTCGTTTTCATCGTCATAAGTGCTGTAGAAGTAGGGCGTTTCAGCCGAGAACTCAGCGGCACAGGTATCAACCATCTTGTATACTGCGTGACGTGTCTTTATGCCCTTGTCAGCAAGCTTCTGACCCGACAGCTTCTCGATAGTCCTGTCAAGGTAGCTGTACTTCTTCGCAAGGTCGTATTTCTCCTGCGTAAGTTCGCCGTCCTCAAGCCACAGCTCAAGCTCTGCAAGGTTTTTAAGCTTGGTTATAAACCACTTGTCGATAGTGGTTATATCATGTATCTCCTGAACGCTGAAGCCTCTTCTCAGCGCCTCGAATACGCAGAACGAACGGTCAACATCGACATCGTGGAGCTTTGCTCTTACTTCTTCGTCCGTCAGCTTCTTGAAAGTCTTTTTACGCATCGTGTCCATGCCAAGTTCTATTGAACGTACAGCCTTCATCATAGCTTCTTCAAAGCTCGTTCCGATAGCCATTATCTCGCCGGTAGCCTTCATCTGTGTACCGAGCGTTTTCTTTGCGTATACGAACTTATCAAACGGCCACTTCGGGAACTTTACTACAACGTAATCAAGTGCAGGCTCAAAGCAGGCATACGTCTTGCCTGTTACCTGGTTTACGATCTCGTCAAGCGAATATCCTATCGCTATCTTTGTTGCAACCTTAGCTATAGGATAGCCTGTAGCCTTTGATGCAAGCGCCGATGAACGTGAAACTCTGGGGTTTACCTCAATTACCGAATATTCGAAGCTGTCGGGCTTTAATGCAAACTGACAGTTACAGCCGCCCTCGACCTTCAGTGCTTGGATAATGTTCAGCGCCGCTGTTCTCAGCATCTGATATTCCTTGTCTGCAAGCGTAACCGCAGGAGCGATAACGATACTGTCGCCTGTGTGAACGCCGACAGGGTCAAAGTTTTCCATCGAGCAGACGGTGATAACGTTGCCCTTTGCGTCACGGATAACCTCGAACTCGATTTCCTTCCAGCCCGAAATACACTTTTCAACAAGTATCTGTGTGATAGGCGAAAGACGCAGACCGTTTGTTGCAATCTCGTGTAATTCGTCCTTGCTATATGCAATACCACCGCCTGTACCGCCGAGCGTGAACGCAGGACGTACAATTACGGGATAGTGTATAACCTCGGCAAAATCCAAAGCGTCCTCAACGGTTTCAACTACCTTTGAGGGAATACACGGCTCGCCTATAGCCTCCATAGTATCCTTGAACGCCTGTCTGTCCTCTGCCTTGTGTATAGTTTCGGGATTTGCACCGAGCAGCTTTACACCGTTCTCGGCAAGGAAGCCCTCCTCAGCAAGCTGCATTGAAAGGGTAAGACCCGTCTGACCGCCGAGCGTTGACAGAATGCTGTCCGGCTTTTCTATCTTGATTATCTTCTTTACTACATCAAGCGTCAGCGGTTCAATGTATATCTTGTCCGCCATATGCTTGTCCGTCATGATGGTAGCGGGGTTTGAGTTTATAAGTACGACCTCAAGACCCTCTGCTTTAAGCGCACGGCACGCCTGCGTTCCCGCATAGTCAAATTCAGCAGCCTGTCCGATTACGATAGGACCCGAGCCTATAACGAGAACTTTCTTTATATCACTTCTTAACGGCATTTCTTATTCTCCTCCATCAGACTGATAAATTTATCGAACAGATACGCAGTGTCATGCGGACCTCCGCACGCCTCGGGGTGGAACTGCACAGTAAACGCAGGTGCATTCGTGTACATAACGCCCTCACAGGTCTTATCGTTTCCGTTGATATGGCTTACCTTGCCTGCACTTTCGGGAAGGCTGTCGCTTACGACCGCATAACCGTGGTTCTGCGATGTGATGAACGTTCTGTCAACAGTAACATCGGTTACAGGCTGGTTTCCGCCTCTGTGACCGTATTTCAGCTTGACAGTGGTAGCCCCGTTTGCAAGTGCTAAAAGCTGATGACCGAGGCAGATGCCAAACGTGGGTATCTTGTGAGGGATAAGCTCCTTCAGCGTATTTATGGATACAGTGTTGTCCTGCGGGTCACCCGGTCCGTTTGAAAGCATTATGCCGTCCGGAGCAAATTTCAGTATTTCCTCCGCACTTGTGTCGTAGGGGAATACCGTCACGTCACAGCCTCTCTTTACAAGCTCACGTCTTATATTGAACTTATAGCCGTAGTCCATAAGCGCAACCTTGTATTTGCCGTTTTCGGCACTGAACTTCTCAGGCTGCTTTACGCTTACCTTCGGCACAACAGGACCTACAACATAAGCCCTTATCCTTTCAAGTGCCTGTGCCTTGAATTCGTCTGTCGGCTCGCTTGTTGTGATCATGCCGTTCATAACACCTGTTTCACGGATTATTCTTGTAAGCCTTCTTGTATCTATGCCGAACAGTCCGATGATGTTGTGCTTTTTCAGAAAGCCGTCTATGTCGCCTTCACAGCGGAAGTTTGACGGTACCTCGCAGTATTCACGCACAATATAACCGCTTACCACGCTTGTCTTTGACTCGTAATCCTCGTCATTCACACCGTAGTTTCCGATAAGAGGGAATGTCTGCGTTACGATCTGTCCGCAGTAGCTGGGGTCTGTCAGCGTTTCTTCATAGCCTGTCATTGCCGTTGTAAAAACTATCTCGCCTACGACCTCGCCCTCACAGCCGAAGCTCTTGCCCGTGAACACCGTTCCGTCTGCAAGTATCAGATATGCGGTCTTTGCTTTGTTAGCCTTTAAGTCCATTTAATTCGTTCCTTTCATATATTTTTCTTTTTTGTTCTATCACTTAAGGGAGCTGTATCTTTCCTACAAAGCCCATTATCTCATCTCTCATACGCAGTGCCTCTCTGAATGCCGCACCTGCGAAATCATGCTCGTCACAGCCTTCTTTTTTATATGCTGTCATTATTCCTCTTGAGCTGTTTACTATACCGCCGAGACCGTTCGCATCAAATGCGGCGGCAATGTCCTTGGCTGTTGCACCCTGTGCGCCGTATCCGGGGATAAGGAAGAATGTGTGAGGGAGCTTTTTACGAAGCTCGGCGATCTGTTCGGGATATGTCGCACCTACTACTGCGCCTACGCCCGAATAGCCGTACTTGCCGGGAAGTTCCTCTCCCCACTTTTCGCACATATTGCCCATTCTTTCATATACGGGAACACCGTCTATCAGCAGATCCTGAAGCTCGCCGCTTGACGGATTCGATGTCTTTACCAGTACGAAAATGCCCTTGTCGTTTTCCTTGCACACCTTGATAAGAGGATTGATACCGTCGCTTCCGAGGTATCCGTTTACCGTCAGAGCGTCGCCCATAAAAGGCTCGTATTCCTCGTTTCCTACCTTTACCTTGCCCAGATGCGCTGCGGCATACGCTTCCATAGTTGTGCCTATATCGTTACGCTTGCCGTCTGTGATAACATACATACCTCTGCTTCTTGCATATTCCTGCGTCTTGTACAGCGTTTTCATTCCTGCCGTACCGTACATTTCATAATAAGCCGCCTGAGGCTTTATTGCAGGAACTACCTCGTGGAGAGCGTCTATAAGGCACTTGTTGAATTCAAGTATCGCCTTTGCCGCACCCTTGAGCGTTTCGCCGTACTTGTTGAAAGCCTTGTCCTTTATGTACTGAGGCACATAGTCGAGCTTGGGATCAAGTCCTGCGACTGTGGGGTTCTGCTTTTCGCAGATTGCACGAAGAAGATTATCCATTGACATTTTCGTATCCATCCTTTTTATTTATTTCAAGTATATCGGAGCTTACTTGTCCTCGTATACTATTTTTCCGTTTACCAGTGTGTACTTTACCCTGCCCTTAAGGGTCATTCCCTTGAAGCAGGTGTTCTTTGACTTTGAGTGGAGCTTTTCGGGGTCTACCGTCCAGCTTTCATCAGCATCGAATATTGCAATGTCCGCAATATCGCCTATGCCGAGCGAGCCTCCCTCTATTCCCAGTATCTTTCTGGGGTTGACGCACATAAGTCTTACTATATGCATAAGGCTTATTGTACCTGTGTGATAAAGTCCCGTCAGTGTCGCCGCAAGCGATGTTTCCATTCCCACAACGCCGTTGGGAGCTTTCTCAAAGTCTGCCTTTTCCTCTGCACTGTGAGGAGCGTGGTCGGTTACTATGCAGTCTATAGTGCCGTCTGTTATAGCGGCGGTTATCGCCATAACATCGTCCTCCTCACGAAGCGGAGGATTCATTCTGTAGTCCGCATCTCTCGACAACAGCTTTTCGTCCGTCATCATAAAGTAGTGCGGAGCGGTTTCGCAGGTACACATAACACCGATATGGGTATTTCCTCTTATCGTGTTCACACTGCCCTTTGTCGAAACGTGCGCAATGTGTATCGGCATCTGCGTATCCTGTGCTATGGCAAGCTCTCTTGCCGTGATTATATCCTCGCTCAGCCTGCTCATACCCTTTACGCCGAGCTGCTGAGATATCTTTCCCTTGTTGATTATACCGCCGTCTATTATCTCAAGATCCTCGCAGTGCGAAATAACCTTCAGCCCCGCATAGTGCGCCTTTACCATAGCCTGCGCCATCATATTCGCAGATTCAACGGGTCTGCCGTCGTCGCTCACCGCAACACAGCCTGCCGCCTTAAGTTCATCATAGTCGCACAGTTCCTTGCCCTGCATACCCTTTGTGATACAGCCGACAGGATAAACCTTCGCCTTTGCTTTCTTTGCCTTGTCGAGAATATATTTTACCGTTTCCTTGTTGTCAACGGGCGGTTTCGTGTTCGGCATACACGCAAAGCGCCGTAACACCGCCTGCGACAGCCGCCTCACAGCCTGTAATAATATCCTCTTTATATGTCTGTCCGGGATCTCTCAGATGAACGTGCATATCGCATATACCCGGTATTACCGTAAGCCCGTTGCAATCTACCACCCTTGCGTTCTTATCATCGCATTCAAGGTTATCGCCGAGCGCACGGATAAATCCGTCTTTTATAAGTATGTCCTTTTTGCCTTCAAAGCCGTTCACATAATCAACAACGTGACCGTTTTTCAGTAAAATTGTCATTATAGCACCTCGCAATTCTGCACAAAAGCCGTGTCTTTCTTCCTTGACGATGAAAAACACGGCTTTAATTCATATCCGCCATTAGCAGATAAAAGATCCCATTTTACGAAAGATATGCTAATATCTGTATCGCACACCCTCGCCTATTTCCATAGTCATTTTATTATACTATATTTTCTGCCGTTTGTCTACAAGTTTACGAAATTTTTTTAATTTTTTATTTCACTTACCGGTACTTTATCTGCGTCCTCGTTTCTGAGTGCAATTACCGCACCTCTTACAAGATATGCCTTTATTCCGCTACCGCACAACACACAGGTGACTGTTGTTCCTTTTGTAAAGCCGAGATCCATAAGCCTTCTTTTCATATCTCCTGCAAGTAACAGCCGTTCTACCCTGCATTTTTCATCTCTTTCCAGCTGTGCCAGACTTCTCACATAAACGCCTCCTTCATTTCTTCGCTTATTGCCAGTTTATGAAGGAAAGCCGCAGGCGGTTAACCCCATCAGTTTGTAGAAAAAGTCTGTTTTTTCAAAAAAGTGCTTGTTCTCAATCCCTATCCCCTTTAGGACACTCTGTGGGCTTTGCTTCGTGCAAAGCTCGGTGTGTCCTTATTTCGGCATCCTTGCCGAAAACCCCTTTCCCTGGTGAAAGGCTGTGTATGCTTGGCTGGCTTTGCATCGTGCAAAGCCCTTGTGAATACACGCCCGGCGTCCGTGCCGGGGCTGAATTTGGGGCTGCCGCCCTCACCAAGCAAGGATGCTTGCAGTCAGTCGCACACAGTCGCTGCACGACGCAGCGACACCAACGACTGACAACCCGCATTGTGGCTACGCCCCAAGCAAGGACGCTTTGGTTGCTTGCCAAAAGTTTTGCACGATGCAAAACCAACATAGCAAGCAACGCTAAACACCCAATTTTAAAAGTTATGTAGGTTTTTCGACAGTCTGAGGCGGTTAAACCGTCTTTATATTATTCCAGACACGTTTCCTTATGCGGATTGTCATAATATTCAAAGCACAGCCTTATCTGCTCTGCCGTTGTTTTCTCATCCGCAAGATTATCCGGCAGAGCGTTCCTGTCAAACAGCCTTGTTTCCGTAGTTTCGATATTCTCTTTGAACTCTCCGCTGTCATATTCGCACAGCACAAAGAATTTCATAATGCCGTAAGGGCAATTCAGCCTGTTATGCCTCCTCCAGTCCTGCACGGCAATCAGCTTTTTGCAGTGTACCGAAAGCCCCGTTTCCTCCAGCACCTCTTTTTCTGTATTCTCTGCAACCGACAGATCTACATCGCACCATCCGCCCGGCAGCGACCACGTTCCGTTGTTTTCACGCACAAGCAGTATCTTCCCGTCAATAAAGACAGCCCCTCTGGTATCGAGCTTCGGCGTCTGGTATCCGCTCTCGTTACAGAACAGATCGTATACCTTTTCGAGCGGAATATCGGTCTTTGCCGAGATCATCTCTGCGGAGATTTTCCTCAACTCCTCATAGCGCTCCCTGCCGTACTTATCCTCGCAGTACGCAAGTCCTGCCTGTGCAATGCTCTGAATGCGCACAGCGTAATCGACCCACTTATCGCTCATATTTTCACTCATTTTTGACAAACCTCACCGTCTTATCCTTCATAGATATTTTCTCAACCCTGTACCCGTAGCATCCAAGTTCTTTCTTATACGTCAGAAAGGAATGATCTATCGGCACACCGCAGATTTTTGCTATCTCATCGTAAGTCAGCGTAATTTCACGCTCGCAGCACTTCCCGATATATTCCCACAAAGAATCGTACTTGCTAATATATCTCCTCTATATCCTCACAAGAGCCTCATCATCTTGCATTGATCCAGTCCTGCGTTCCAGAACTCAGACAACGGCAGGTTCTTTACCCTGCACACTATGCTTGCATTCATCGCACCGTGTCCGACTATCAGAATATCCTTGCCATCTTTTATCTGCGGATAGATTACCTCGTCAAGAAATTCACCCGTTCTGCCAAACAGCTCCTCAAATGTTTCCGCCCCGCCTATAGAACTTGTATACTGCTCAGGGTGGAAAAACAGTAAGTTTATCGGACAGTCGGGAATACTGAAGCTGTTCTCGATACCCTCATATTCCCCGAAGCACATTTCCTTCAGCCTGTCGTCCGTTACTATCGGCACATTTCTGCCCTCGAGCAATATCTCGGCTGTTTTCCTTGCACGGATAAGCGGCGAACAGTAGCAAATATCAAGATGCACGTCCTTATATTCCTCCCGTGCCTTTTCAGCCATTTCTATCCCCTCTTGGCACAGCGGAATATCCGTCCTGCCCTGTAATTTTTTCTTTTTATTCCACTCGGTTTTACCGTGTCGCATTATGTATAGCATTAAAATCCTCCGTGTAACGCTTTATCAGAAAAGATCAAGCATACTGTCAAGATATATTTCTTCTCTTACTTTCAGCCGGTATTCCGGCTTCGTCATATAGTACAGCAGAAATTCAAGCACTACCGCACTGCCAAGCCCCCTGCCCTCTATCTTGAACTGATTGAACCCCATCGGCAGATAGGTGTTTTCAATATCGTCCGTTCCGATAAACGCAGGGTTTTCCATAGCCTTTGAAAACTTGTACCCCTCGTTGCCGCCGGGAGAACGGCATATAAAATCCTCGCAATCCTCACACAGACTTTTACGGCTGACATTTTCATAACAGCTTTTCCTGTCGGTACAGCCGAAATAACAGCATTCGTTGCACAGAAATTCCACCTTGCTTTTCTGCTTTTCGGTAAGCGTTCCAAGCTTGTCAAAAGCCTTGTTAAGTCTGAAATCCGGTACAACAAAGCGAAAATCCTCACGGCTAAGCTCTTTTTCAAGCTGTATAAAATCCGTCAGAACCTTTGTGGTCGATGATACAAAATACAGACCCGGATAATTATTCCCTATATATTCAAGCAACAGGTCCGAACAGATTATAACGCCGTTTGGCACCGCTTTGCTTTCGCTGAACATCTCGCACAGCCTGTTGCACTTTCTGTCCGAAAGATGCTCTTGCTTTATAAGAGAATTGCTGAACGTTAGCCTTGCGGAAATGCCGTACTTCTGTGTAAGCTGAAGCACCTTTTCAGCCTCATCATCACCGAACCCCACACGTCCGCCGCCCCACAGACAATCCGCAGGAGCGCCGTATATCGAGCCTATCTCGCACCAATCGTAAAAATACTCCCTGTGATTATAGAATAAAGGCAGAAACAGGCTGTACAGCCCGTAAAACTCAAACAGACCGGGGAGGTGGAAATATGCCACAGCACCGTCACATTTTTCGTAAGTTTCCTGCGTCATATTCCCACCCCTTCATATTTCATTATATATCTTACACGTTCAAAAAGCGATTGCGGTCCAAAATCAACATAAAAACGTGGCTTATTCTTTTCATTAACAACTTTTCGGTACTTTTGCGAAATAAGCATAATGCGATACTCTCCACATTTCAACTAACATTTTAATACCTGTGTACTATCCCGAGCAAATCGCCGGTCTTGTCTCACCTCGAAAAAAGGTCAGGTTCTGTTGCTCGGTCAAGCTGAGCCAACTACGATGGGGATTGTATTCTGTTTTATATATCGTTGTTTCTTTTGTAAAAAAGCCACCGCAAAAGCGGTGGCTCAAAAAATTATTTACCTAAAACCTTCTTAACGGTATTAGCAATATTATCCGCACATAAGCCGAATTCTTCAAGCAATGCTGCCGCAGGACCCGAATGACCGAATGTATCCATAACACCGATCTTTGTAACGGGAACGGGATAATTCTCGCAAAGAACATCGCAAACGGCGCTTCCTAAACCGCCGATTATGCTGTGTTCTTCAACAGTAACTATCTTTCCTGTTTCCTTTGCCGCCTTGATTATAATATCCTTGTCAATGGGCTTTATCGTGTGTATGTTGATTACACGGGCATTGATACCCTGACCCTTGAGTGCGTCAGCCGCCTCAAGTGCCTGAGCTACCATAAGACCTGTAGCAACGATCGTTATATCATCGCCGTCACGGAGCTGTACGCCCTTGCCAAGCTCAAACTTATATGTATCCTTATCGTTGAAGATAGGAGTGGCAAGTCTGCCGAATCTCATATAGGTAGGTCCTACATAGTCTGCCATAGCGAGTACAGCCGCCTTAGCCTCAACATCATCGGCAGGGTTGATTACCGTCATACCGGGTATTGTACGCATAAGCGCAATATCCTCGTTGCACTGGTGTGTCGCACCGTCCTCACCAACGGAAATACCTGCGTGTGTTGCACCGATCTTAACGTTCAGATGAGGATAGCCTATGCTGTTTCTGAGTATTTCATAAGCTCTGCCTGCCGCAAACATAGCAAATGTGCTTGCGAATACGAGCTTGCCTGTAGTAGCGATACCTGCGGCAACGCCCATCATATTTGCTTCTGCTATACCGCAGTCAAAGAAGCGGTCGGGATATGCCTTCTTGAATATACCTGTCTTTGTTGCAGCCGCAAGGTCTGCGTCTAAAACTACGAGATCGTTTCTCTTTTCAGCGAGCATTACAAGAGCTTCGCCGTAGCTTTCACGGGTTGCTTTTTTCTCCATTTTAATACGTTTCCTTTCCGATTACTTTTCAAGCTCGGCAAGATGAGCCTTGAGTTCTGTCATAGCCTGGTTGTACTGTTCTTCGTTGGGAGCAGTGCCGTGCCATGATACCTGATCCTCCATGAAGGAAACGCCCTTGCCCTTTATGCTTCTCTGTATAATTACCGTAGGCTGTCCCGAGATCTTTTCAGCTTCAGCGAAAGCCTTTTCGATTGCGTCAAAATCGTGTGCGTCTATAGAAATAACGTGCCAGCCGAAAGCCTTGAACTTCTCGTCTATCGGATAGGGTGACATTACATCGCTGATTCTGCCGTCTATCTGAAGTCCGTTGTTGTCAACTACGGCTACGAGGTTGTCAAGCTGATAGTGTGCCGCAAACATAGCAGCCTCCCATACCTGACCTTCTTCTATCTCGCCGTCGCCGAGTATAGCGTATACTTTATAGAAATCGTTTGACAGCTTGCCGGAAAGAGCCATACCGCAAGCGGCTGAAATACCCTGACCGAGTGAGCCTGTGCTCATATCAACGCCGGGGACCTTGTTCATAACAGGGTGTCCCTGAAGCTTTGAGCCTATGTGACGGAGTGTCTTTAAATCTTCCACAGGGAAAAATCCACGGTTAGCAAGTACAGAGTACAGTGCAGGGGCTGTGTGTCCCTTTGACAGTACAAGTCTGTCACGCTCGGGCATCTGAGGATTTTTCGGATCTACATTCATCTTTGCAAAGTAGAGATATGTCAGTACATCGGCTACCGAAAGCGATCCGCCGGGATGTCCCGACTTAGCATTGTAAACGCCCTCGATAACACCCATTCTGACCTTGGTGGCAGTTATCTCAAGCTGCTTTTTTAAAGTTGCGTCCATTTTTTAAGGTCCTTTCCGGGCAAAGCCACAGGCTTTGCTTTCTCGTTTGTTTGTTCCTGATTATTATATTACATTATCGCCGATTAGTCAAGTGCAATGGCGGGATTTTAATCGGCGGAGAGTGCGGGCTGCTTTGGATTTTCATATTAAGTTAACTGTCAGAAAAAGAAAAAGAGCCTTGAATTTATATTTTCAAAGCTCTAAAATCTATATTCTATTGTTTATTGCTACTGAAATATTAGCCCATACAAGGGAAGAACACATAAGCCGTCAAATCCTGACAAGCGGTGTGAGTTTCGGGGTTTTTGACACCTTCAGATTTAAGCCATTCATAGTAGTCACTTGCAAGGCAATAGTCTATACAAGTAGAAAAACCTTGACTTTCATTAAATTCATAGAACTGGCAAAGATATTCTATAGCTTGTTTTTTGGAATACAAGCTATCGGGATGATTGGAATAAACCTGCGTCCAAGTGCTGTGTTGATATACTTTGCCCTTTGTTGTACCAACATCTGAGGGTTTGAAAAATGCGTATCCATTATCCTTAGCGTACTTTTCGCAAGCCTTTAATATATCTTCACAATCCTGCTTTGTAAATCTCCATTCGCTGTCTGGTATGTAAGTAAACGGTCGTATTCCGTAAACATTATATACATCATCATAAATTATTTCATACCTGCCGCTGTGTTTACCGAGATATTTTGAGATATATTCTTGTAATTGCTTTTCATAGCTGTCGGATTCATAAGTTTCAAATATGCTTTGCATATAATTGTCAACATTATTGCGGTCTTTCTCTGTGTATTCAGTAAAGCCGTAATATTCGCATAACTCCCTCAAATACTGTTTACTGCCGTAACTGTATTTGCTATAGAATGAATCTGCCTTGTTCGGAGTTTCCGTTTTCTTTGTAGTGGGTGCTTCCGGCTGAGTTACCTTGCTGTCGCTCAGATAGTCGCTGTGTATAAAGCTACCGTCAGAAAGTTTGAAGTAGCCTGTATCAGTCTTGGCTGTCACTGTCACCTTGTCGTTCACGCTGTACAGCTTGACCGTTTCTGCGCCGAGTACGGCTTTCTTACGGCTGTAGCAGTCGGTGTTGACATACTTAGTACCGCTTGCCTTTGTTTCTGTCCATTCGGGAGCGGGCTTTGTAGTAGCGGCGGTTGTTGTCGTTGCCGGCTTTGCTGTGGTGACTGCTGCTGTGGCAGCTGCTGTCGTTTCTGCCTTTTTTGTTTCCTGTGGCTTTGTAGTGACAGCGGTAGTCTGAGCGGTCGTTACTGCTGTAGTCGCTTCGGCTTTCGGCTCGTCAATCTTATCTATAACCGTTCCCGTAGCTGACGTTTCAGAAACTGCTGACATTGTACTATCCGCATTGCCTGCCGTGCAAGCACTCATCAGAAATGCCATATTGAACATTATTACAATAAGAAATGTATATATCCTTTTCATCATGAGCTCCTTTTTTCATTACACTGTTTTTAGTATATCATATTTTGCTTTTACAGTAAACATATCATCAGCAAAAACATAGCCAAATCTCAATTCATTATATCGGCAATTATCACAACTTCCCAAAAATTCAAATCAAGTAAAAAGCGATTCGTGTTTCACCTCGAAAAACCGCAGCTCTGCAACAACTGCTGTATTTATGTTTTTCTGTCGTCTTGACACGCTATTCTTTCCGTTGTATAATTGCAATCGGTGCGGTTTTCGCACTTTATTCTCCCGTCGGGGATGTATCAAGGATTTGATTTTATGCGTGGACTTGGCACTGTAATAAATGTCGCTCTGCTGATATTCGGCGGACTATGCGGATTGCTGTTCGGCAAAAAGCTGAACGAAAGAATAAAGGATACTCTGCTGTCGGTCAATGCCGTTGCAATAATGATGCTCGCCGTCGGCGGCGTTATGCAGAATATGCTGTCGGTATCTGAAGGCTCTCTTGTTTCGGGCGGCACTGTTATGATGATAGTCAGCCTCACCTTAGGCGGTCTTATCGGTGAAATAATCAATATAAACGCTCTTGTGGACAAGTTTGGCGAATGGCTCAAAATAAAGAGCCACAGTACCGGTGACGATTCATTTGTATCGGCATTTGTCAGCGCATCCTGCACTGTCTGTATAGGCGCAATGGCAGTGATAGGCTCGATAAACGACGGCGTAAGCGGCGATTGCTCGGTTCTTATCGCAAAAGCTATTCTTGACGCAGTGATTATCTGCGTAATGACCGCCTCTCAGGGCAAGGGCTGTATCTTCTCTGCCGTACCTGTGGCGATTTTTCAGGGTGTCATAACAATAATCGCAGTATTTGTCGGAGGCTTCATGACCGACCTTGCATTGTCTTACCTTTCTTATGTCGGCAATGTCCTGATTTTCTGCGTAGGACTTAACCTCATTCGTAAAAAACAGATAAGAGTAGCAAACCTGCTCCCCTCACTTGTGATTGCTGTTGCGTGGGGATTTGTCGCACCGCTTATATAAATGAAGTACATAATGAAAAACCGTGATCTTACCGTCGGCAGTATAACCGGCGGACTATGGGCATTCGCCGTGCCGCTTATGCTCGGAAATATAATACAGCAGCTTTACAACCTCGCTGATATATGGATAGTCGGCTGATATATCGGTGACAACGCACTTGCCGCCGTCGGCTCGTCATATACGCTCATAACCTTCCGTACATCCGTGATTATAGGTCTGTCGCTCGGTAAAGGTCTGTGCTACATCGACATAGGAATACTGTTTATGCTCTACGGCTGCTACAGAGCGGTAAATAAACCGTTGATGTCGGTGATCCTGACGATTCTTTCACTCGGAACAAGAGTGCTTCTTGCGTATATCCTGTCGCCCGTGTCCACTTTCGGAGTTATGGGAATATGGGTATCCATCCCTATAGGCAGTTTCCGGCGGACATCGCCGGCATTGGATATTATATTCTGCGTGAACGCAGCCGGTACCGAAAATAAGCAAGGACGCTGTATAAGATAAATATCAAATACCGAAGAATACGCCGTCCTGCATTTGTTAATCATTTCACAAATTCAATTTGATTTCTTTTGTAAACAATTTGAAGTTTTTCCTATTGACAAAAAACGTATATTATGATAGAATAATCAATAGATATACAGTAAACATTAAAGACGGCAGGCACAGCGGTATCGGAGGTCAGATGGCAGAAAAAGCAACTAATATGACCGGTACTCCTTTTCCGGACAAAGAAACGGAGCATACGATTTCCGATATGACCGATGAACAGCTTGTCAGTCGGATAACACAGACAGGCGGCGAAAAATACGCAACCGTGCTTATAAAGCGGTATATACCTGTTATTTCGGCAAAATCCACAAAGATGTCACTGCGTTGCCCGTCTGCCGATAAGGACGATTTGTTCTCTGAGGGGCTTCTCGGTCTGCTTAAAGCTATACGGCTTTATAACAGCGAAAAGGGTGCGTCTTTCGTAACCTTCGCCAATCTCTGCACAGACTCGGCTATGAAAACCTGTATATCAAAGGCTATCAAGGATAATCCTTTATCAAACTGTGAAGACTTTGACTTCGATCTTATAAAGGATGATTCACTGTCGCCTGAGGACACGGTTATTGATAAAGTTCAGGACAGCCAGCTTATGAACAGGCTGTCGGACGTTCTTTCAAAAAAGGAAATGAAGGTCCTTGAAATGTATCTTGCCCACTGCTCCTACGAGCAGATAGCAAATGAGCTTTCAATGAACGAAAAATCTGTAGACAATGCACTTCAGCGTGCAAAATCGAAGATAAGAAAATCAATGGGGAAATAAGACTTACCAAGTCTTCATATTATTACACGCTGAAAGCGTGAGAAATTTTAGAGGTATTTTACTATGTACGAAGACAAGACTCTCAAGTGCAAGGACTGCGGTGCAGATTTCGTATTCACAGCAGGCGAACAGGAGTTCTACGCTCAGAACGGCTTTACAAACGAGCCTAAGAGATGCAAGGCTTGCCGTGACGCTAAGAAGAACGGCGGAGCTAAGCGTGAAATGTTCACAGCTGTATGCGCAGGCTGCGGCGGCGAGGCTAAGGTTCCCTTCCAGCCCCGTGACGACAGACCCGTTTACTGCAGCGAGTGCTTCGCTAAGAGAAACGAGCACTAAGTTTATCGGCAATACTAATCGGTTCGGGTTTTAAGTCAGGCTATTCAGAGGAGTTTCGTACATTTTTCTATATTCCTGATAACAATGCGAATAATTGCATTAATTGCATATAGTATTCAAGGTAAAAAAGCAAAAGAGTCTTGCCGCAAGGCAAGGCTCTTTTCAGTTTGCAGAAAAAGTCTGTTTTTTATAAGATAATGCGAATTCTCTATCCCTATAAGAACGCTTTGTGGGCTTTGCGTCCTGCAAAGCCTTTGGGCGTTCTATCTCGGCATCCTTGCCGAAACCCCAAACCCCTTCCCCGTGGTGAAGGGCTGTGTATGCTTGGTTGGCTCTGCATCGTGCAGAGCCTTTTGGCATACACGCCCGGCATCCGTGCCGGGGCTATATTACTGGGGCTACCGCCCCTAGACCAAGCAAGGATGCTTGCAGTCAGCCACACAAAGCCACTGCACGATGCAGTGGCACAAATGGCTGACGACCTGTCGGGGGCTACGCCCCAAAGCAAGGATGCTTTGATTGCTTGCCAAAAGTTTTGCACGATGCAAAACCAACAGAGCAAGCAATAAGCGACACCCCCATTTTCAGAAAACACAAAGGTTTATCGACAGACTGAAACACCCTTTCGAGGGTGTTTCAGACTTTTTCTACAATCTGCTACGGGCTGTGTAAATCAGCCCGTATTTTTTGTACTTTTTTACTTTTTTCATGGACAAAACGTGCTTCTGTAGTGTATTATATATAACAAGAGCAGTCCGCCATACTGTTTTGCCTTTACGAAAGGAGCATTATTATGAAATCATCCGAAAAACACATTAAAACTTTACCGCTACTTATTGTATCATTATCCGTTATCGCTGTCGCAGCCGTGACAATTATTCTTTTGCTGTTCACAAACGGCAATAATACCGCAGGTTCATCCGGTTATATTATGCCTGCAAAGCCTCGCTTTATTTACTCAAAGAACAAGGTGCTGTATATGTATGACGACGGCACGGCGAAATGTATAAGCGAGCTTCCGGCAGAAGATTATACACTGACAAATGACGGCAACAAATTATTTTTTCTTTCCGACAACAGCCTATGGTGCGGTAATATTGAAAACGAAGAAATCAAAACCGAGAAAATAGCCGATGAGGTTGCCTTTTATACCGTAAACTCCGATGGCAGCAAGGCGATGTATTCCGCAAAAAACGGCGATGTTTTCGTATACTCAAAGGGCAGCGAAGCCAAAAAGATCGGTACAAACTGCACCACCGAATATATGTCGCTGTATATGAGCGATAATGCCGATAAGGTTATGTATATAACAAAAAACGAGCAGTTGAAATACTGCGATGGTACAAACGGAAAAGTAATTTTTGTTGATTATGTGAACAGCTATACCATAAGATGTTCGGAAAATCTGTCAACGGTAATGTACGGAAAAACCGATTATACAACCGATTACCCCAGACAACAAGTTATAGTATACAGTAACTTCGGGGAAAATAAAGAAGTATTCGGGGGATACGGAATTTTCAGTGCATATCCCGAAAAGAACATAATGTACTACACCGATTTTCGCAACGATCTATACTATTACGAAAACGGCAAGAGCGTAAAGATAAGGGATAACGACAATTCGGGAATATCCGCCTCAGACGAACCCGTGCTTGTTACAAGCGGCGGAAAAGGCTTTTTAGTTACCAAAAAAGATAAAACCGAAGAAATAGAATTCAGCGTCAAGGCAAGCTGTGTTTTGATTACTATGCGTGAGATCAGCGCTGACGGAAACACGCTTATCTTTACCGCAAGCGGGGACGGCAACTCAAAGATATACAGGCTTGATCTTTCGGACGGCTCTGATAAAACTCCTGTGGCAATCGATGATGATACAAATGTAACACGGATAACGCTTACCGGCGACAAAAAGGTCGTATATTCAAAAACAGAGTACGGCTCACCGATGCGTAACATTTACGTTGACGGCAAGCTGATTTCGGAAAATGCCGACAGCGATAATATAACATATCTTGACGGCAGTTTTTACTATATCAAAAACACCTATGGCACGGACGAAGAAGAACCGACAAGCGTTCTCACGATAAATCAAGACGGCAAGGAAACGGCAATAAAAGATGATGTCAGCCGTTACTGCGTGCTTGATAAGGACAATATAACGATGATATGCGGTATGAAGCATAAAGACGGTTTTCACGGCGGAACACTGTATCTTTATAAGGACGGCAAGATTGTAAAAATAGACGAAGAAGTAACTTCCATCGAAACTGCGGTAAAGAGATATGACAAGATAGATCTTGACTATTACAGTATGCAGTAAACATACATAGCAAAAGCACCCCGACACAGCGGGGTGCTTCAGTCTGTCGATAAACTGATTATTATTAAAGTCACACAGTTAAATATATCACCAACACCGCTTAAAACTGTTTCCATACCGACAAGCTATTAATAATTTCGTGAGTGCATCAGTGCAACTGCACTGACATTAATCTTTCAAAAAAACGCTACTAACCTGAGATATATGTACTAACCTGCGGACGTGTAGCGTTAAGCGTCCCTGCATTAACAGGTCATACAATGTTCAGATGGTTATTCGAGTTTAGCCAACACCCCGACGGGGTGGGGGTGTGAGTAAGGAAAGAGGGAGCCACGAGGGAGAGAACCTAAGAGATAGGGAGAGGGGCTGTCAAGTCCCTTGCCCTAGTCTCTTTGGTTCTTTCCCTCGTTAATATTGACAGGTGTACCCACTCGAATAGCGAACCCGAGAAGTGCTGTCCGACAAACAGAACTATCGGTAGCCTATTATCATAGTCAGGGCTGAATGATATAACAGAAGTATATCCCAATGAAAGACTTTTTCGACAGTCTAAAGCACCCCGACATAGCGGGGTGCTTTTTATTATCATACATCGTTTGCAAATCTCCGGCAGACACACCATAGATCAGAGCGTGTATTTATCACCGTTATTCTTGATTTTGCCGCCTGATACCGCCTTATCGACTGCGAACTCGACTGTAGAGGTCATCACCGTACCGAGCCTTGTGTAGCCGAATTTCTTTGCGGTCTCACGAATAAGGTCGGCTCTTGAAAGTCCTATCTGCTCTGAAAGCACCTCCGTCATAGCGGAGATTATTTCTTCCGACGGGATTTCCGTAAGCTCCCTTCTGTTGCCCTGAATATCGGCAGGACGATAAATGTCATAAGTATCGGGGTTTTGCTTGCCGAGCCAGAAGAACGCATTGTTCTCATCAATCGTTATACGCTTGTCGATCATTCTGAACACATCGGCAAGCACCTTGTCCGTGCGGTCGCCGCTTCTTGTTATGCCCCACGCACCTATCAGCTTATGCACAAGAGCGTTACGGCTTATCGGCGCTTCTGCCGACAAAATAAGCACTGCAAGTGACTGTATAACAGGAACCGTTTCAGGAAGATAAAACTGTTCGGGCGTTCCGACAGGCGCTATATCTGCCGTTTCATACAGCGTTGCCTTATTCGGCACAGGTGTTTTCTCGACCGTTTCAAATACCGGCGCCTGCTTTGTCTTTACTTCCCCGACAGGCTTTTCCTGCGGATGCTGTGCATTTTCAACAGCCTGCTTTATGTGCTGTAAAACTCCGTTGCTGTCGTCAAGCCAGTCGAGCGTCCATACACGCATAACGCTCCAGCCAAGCCCCTCAAGCACGCCCGGCTGAACCGCAAATCTGTCCCTTGCGGTTGCGCTTCTGTGGCAGTTTTCACCGTCAAGCATAATACCGAGAATATATGTTTCGGGGTTTTCGGGATCAATTATACCTATATCCATTCTGAACTGCGAACAGCCTATGTTGCACCTCGTCTTATATCCGAGCGTTTCAATGCCCTTCGCTATCTCGCTTACAAGGCTGTCATCCGCTTTTGCGAACATATCCGTGCGTCCTGCGATAACATTTGTACCTCTCGTTGCAAACTCAAGGAAGCCCTTAAGCCCCGCAACACCCTCCGAGCGTGTTCTCGTAAGGTCTATCTGCTCAGGACGCAGAACGGAATAAACTATCATTTCCTTTCTTGCCCTTGAGATTGCAACATTAAGTCTTCTCCATCCGCCGTCACGGTTAAGCGGACCGAAGTTCATCGAAACCTTTCCGTTTTCATCAGGACCGTAGCCCACCGAGAACAGTATAACGTCACGCTCGTCACCCTGTACATTTTCAAGGTTCTTGATAAACACAGGCTCGTCACACTTTGCGTCAAAATCAGCTATATCCGGATTCTTCGCAAATGCGTCAACCAGCATATCGTCAATTAAATTCTGCTGAACAGAGCTGAACGTTACTACGCCTATGCTGTCATTCCTCAGCTTTTCATCGCTCAGCCTGCGGATGATTTCATTGACTATAGCCTCCGCTTCAGCCTTGTTCTGCTTTGTCTTGCCCTTGTCATAGAAGCCTTCCGGACGGATAAGCCTTACCTGCGATACAAGGTCGTTCGGTGACGGGAACGTATACAGCTTATTGTCATAATACTTCATATTGCTGTATGCGATAAGGCTCTCGTGCCGTGAGCGGTAGTGCCACTTGAGATACATCTGCGGCATAGAGATTGCAAGGCAGTCATCAAGCAGGCTCTCCAGATCCTCAAGCTCGCTGTTGTCCTCGTCAATACGGTTGCTTGTAAAGAATGACGTAGGCGGAAGCTGCTTCGGGTCGCCTACTATAACTACATTCTCGCCCCTTGCTATAGTACCGACAGCCTCGCTTGTCGGAAGCTGTGACGCTTCATCAAATATCACAAGGTCAAATTTCGGGAATGACGGGTCGATATACTGTGCCACTGAGATAGGGCTCATAAGCATACACGGGCAGAGCCTTCTGAGCAGTGTCGGTATCTGGTCGAACAACTTTCTGAGCGGCATCATTCTGCCGTTGTTTTTGATAGCCTTCTTCAGTATTCCCATCTCGGAGGATGCGGCGCTCGTACCGTCTGATACGGGTATATTTGCCGACAGCCTTGCCGCAAGTTCCTGCATAGTGAGCCTCTGATATTCCTTTATCGTTCTTCTGTATTCGTCAATCAGAGCATCATACTGCTTTCCATTGAATGAGGCAAGCCGCTTGTCTGTGGCGATAGTCATAAGTGCCAGCTGATAATAAAGCTCGCAGTGATAAGCCGCTCTTATATTATCTGCCGATACAGTGCCGTTTTTATAGGCAAGGCTCACAGCCGCAAGCCCTGCGTCACAAAGCCGCTTATCCGCCAGGTTGAACGCCGCCTTGCTCTTTACAAGCGAAATATTGTCCGAAATTGCCTTAAATACCGAGTTAACGCTTGTAAGCCAATCGGCGCTTCCTTCAAATTCCGTGTTCACCGAATAAAGTTCAGCCAGTCTGTCGGATTTTTCCGTATAGCTTCTTACCGCCTCAAGATTTTTCGCACATCCGGCAATTTCCTGCGGTGAACATTTTACGAACACATTCATAATGTGCTGTTTTTCGCTGTCGCTGAATCTGTCTGAAGCCGCCGCCCCATAAACAGCCTCTGTCTTATGCACCGCCCTTGAAAGCATATCCCAGTCGGTCGCCATACCGGACAATATTCCGCCCGTTATATTCAGCGTCGGGATTATCTGCCCGATCTGCTCCGATTTTTCCGACAGTTCAATCAGCCTGTCATACAAAGGGCATACATCGCTCTTTTTAAATGCGGCAGGATTTTTACTGTAGACTTTAAGTTCCTTATACAGCCTGTTCTGACCTATCAGCTTCGGTAAAAACCACTTAGCCTCCGCCTGTTTCCATTTCACCCTTGCGCTTTGTGCAGGATATGAAAGCACAGCCTTGTCAAAGCCGTTTTCGATTTCGGTGCAAAGCGCATTGTATGCTTTTCCCGTTTCGCACAGCGTTTTCAGCTTTGAAACGACAGCGTCAAAATCCGCCGTACCCAATATCTCGTTTATTACAGGTGCGTCCTCGCCGCAGGCATCTATAAGACCCGATACGGCGTTCAGCCTTTCACGGCTGATATTTCCGTCAAGACCGACAGCAGTTGCTATAAGGTTCAGTGCCTCGTCCGCCCTGCCGTATTCCTCCGCAAGTCTGTCAAGGCCGTTTTTGAGGCTGTCACGCATTTCAGTGGAATATTCACATCCGCCGTATCTTATAAGCGGATGCTGTGCATAAACACCTATCTCGGATATTGCGACAACATATTCCGATATAATTTCCTCAAATCGTGCAATAGTACCTTCATCGGCATTTTGCAAAGCATCTCTGCCGATAGATATTTTCCCCTTTTCAGCCATACACTGCTCATAGCGTTCGATAGCCGTATACAGCGATTCACCGAAATTGCGCTTTTCGTGCAGAGCCTCTATCACAAAGTTCAGCTTTGCCTTTTCCTGCGCCAGCTTCTGTGCAACTGCGGCGTGTTGTTCGGGAGATTTTACCCTTGCCGTTTCAAGCGACTTGTTAAGCTCCGCTAAAACAGCGGATTTACTTGTCTTGTTGGAGTGAAGTTCAAGGCAGAACGGGTCAATCCCGATATTAGCAAGACGCTTCTGTACAACGCTCAGTGCCGCCATTTTCTCTGCCACAAACAGAACGCTTTTTCCGTGATAAAGCGCATTCGCTATCATATTGGTGATAGTCTGCGATTTACCCGTTCCGGGAGGGCCGTGTAGTACAAAGCTTCTTCCTGCCGATGCCGCAGCCACCGCACTCAGCTGTGAAGAATCTGCGTCAACGGGGACAGCAATATCCGTAAGCGATATTTTGCTGTCAATATCGGTATCCGCAATAAAGTCCCCCGTCAGTGCGTCGCTTGTCGCACCTTCCATAAGGCAGGATACCACCTTGTTGCTTTTAAGTTCGTCACTGCGGTTTCTTATATCGTTCCACATTACAAACTGACCGAAGCTGAACAGCCCGATAAAACTGTGTTCGATAATATTCCACGTTTTTTTGCCCATTATCGCCTGTCTTACGGTATTGAAAACAAGCGGCAGGTCAATTCCATGCTCGTCTTCGGGCAGAGGGTCAAGACCGTTTATCTCAATGCCGTGATCCTGCCGTAAATACTCTATCATCGTTACGTTTATCTGAGCGTCTTCCTGACGGCTTCTGATTATGTAACCCTTGTCACGGACATTTCTGACTATATCTATCGGTATAAGCACAAGAGGCGCATATCTCGCCTTTTCCGACATTTCACTTTCAAACCACCTGAGCATTCCGAGCGACAGGAACAGCGTGTTCGAGCCGTTCTCCTCCATACTCACCTTAGCCGCACGGTACAGCTTCTTAAGACTCTCCTCAAGCTCTGCTGCGTCCATGAACGTCCTTATCCTCTTGTTTTTCAGTTCCTGCTCGGCTATATTCCTTACAAGGTCCTTATCGGTTTCTATCTCAAACGTTTTAGCATCACGCATAGAAACCGTCCACTCTGACGGTGCCTCAAGGATGCGGAAATCCGTTCCGTCAGACAGCTTATCTTCAAGAAGCGACAGATCCGACACCATAATTTCGACCGTGCTTTTATTTATTCTGAAATTCAGCAGAGAATTTCTCAGCGAAAAATCAAGCAGCTTTCTTTCCCATATTTTCTGCTTTGTCATAGGCTCGTTACTGCCCTGCGCCACTTTTCCGTACAGCGACATATCAAGCTCGCTCGGTGCGCTCATTCTTATACGCCTTGCACCGTCGCTCTCCGTGTTTTCAGCCGTCAGAGCCTGTTCGAGTCTCAGCGGTATCGGACGGATACCGCTTCCTCTTGTACGGGCAATATCGACCGCACATATAAAGCCGCCCGGTGTATTCATATGATCCCTGCCGTGCTTCAGCGACTTGTCAAAGTCAACATTCTCCTTTGTCATATCCGTACATTCCACGAGCAGAAGTTCCTCCGCCCCTGCCGCAATACGCTTTTCTATAGCCGACACATCATCGGTAGCACAGTCCGCAAAGGTTTCCTCCTCAAGATGACAGCCACAGAAAGCGTGACCCTCTATGAATATAATGATAGGATTAAGACCTACAGCCTCAAGGCAGGACGCATACAGCACCGCAAGATCAAGACAAGTGCCTTGCTTCTGCTCCAGCACGGTATTTGCAAGACGTATCTTCTGCCCTATATATTCAAAGCTGGCAGGCGGCATATTGTACGCTATCCTTCTTGCACACAGTGCCGCATATAAAGCCGCCATCTGCTGTTTTACAAAGTTCGGGTTCTGCCGCTGATATGCGCTGAAGGCAGTCGTATCCGCCCACTTTTTAAGATAGACCGATGCTTCCGAAATGACTTTTGCTATCTCCGGGTGATTCGGCGTCACAAATGCCGCAATAAGCTCCGGATCAAACGCAAGACCGCTCCATTCGTTGAACGCAAGCAGCTGAACGGGAATATCCTTTTGGTAAAGCTCTTTTTCGTCTTTTGAAAGCGAAAAGCTTACAGTACCCGACACCGCCTCCGTCAGTGAAAACAGCATTTCCGTGCCGAGAATTATCCTCAGCGGCGAAATTTCAACAGACTTTCCCGACGGCACACAGCTTATATCATATGTGAAGGTCTTTGCAAAAGCCGGGTCAAAAGCGATAGTAAGCCTTACATCGCTTATATCCTCATCGCCCTCGTTGCCGACGGTAAGGTTTCTTATGAAAGGTATGTAATTCTGTTGCATTGCGAAATTGATTTTCGGTATCATATCGCAGCCCAGTGTCAGTACAGCGCCCATGTAACACCATCCTTGATTCAAAATAGTTTCCGCTGTTAACGGTATCAGTTAAATTATACTACTATATTCAATACCTGTCAATAAAACAACGACCCCGACAGAAAACTCTGTCGGGGTCGTGCTATGCCAAAAAAACAATTATTATTAAAGTTGAACATCTAAACGTACTGCCAACACTGCTTAAAACATTTTCCGTACCGACAAGGCATTAATATTTTCGTGAGTGTATCAGTGCAACTGCACTGACATTGACCCTTCGAAAAACGCACTATCCCTCGAAAAACACCATATTCTTGCCTCCCTTGTCAAAGGGAGGTGGATTGACGGCAAGGCACAAACTGTTGCTTTGTTGCTTTCTGCTTGCGATATGCCCACTCTTTTTATATTGTAAACTTTTCTGCCGTCAAGACGGAGGGATTGCTTTACACCACCGACCCTTCCAAAACCGCACTATCCCTCGAAAAAGGGGAGGTTCTGTTGCTCGGTCAAGCCGAGCCAACTACGGTGGGGATTGTAGTTGCTTAGAAGTTGTTTCCCTGATCCCTTTGGTTCTTTTTCTCTTTCATATTGACAGGTGTACCCACTCGAATAGCGAACCCGAGAAGTGCTATCTTGCAAAAAGAACTATCGGTAGCTTGCTATCATAGTCAGAGCTGAACGATGCAACAAGAAGCACATCAATCAAAAGACTTTTTATATAAAACATCGACCCCGACAGAAAACTCTGTCGGGGTCGCTTGTTCGTTTATTTACCTGAGAATCTTATCTCATTTATAAGTGCCGTACCGTTCTTCTCCTTAAGAAGCCAGTAGAAATCCTTCGTCAGCTCAAATTCCTTATCAGGCACCGTAGTTTGCGGATAGGAAACTACCTTGTTTTCCCCTCCCTCAAAGTCAAACGCCTGAATTGCCGAATTTCCTGCCGATACCGTAAACAGTACGGAGCATCCCTTGTCAAGTGCCACCGTCAGCAGTCCGCTTGCCGTTTCCGACCAGCCCTTTGTCTTGCACTTTACCATAACCGCCCCACCATATCCGGAGGTAACTATTCCGTCTGTAGCACCCGAAATATCAATCGTTTCACCAAATATTCCGGTTCTTATGTCTAAGCTGCAGTCAACGATCGAAAGGTCGTTGCTGTATATGCCGGTTGACGATTCTATGTTCGTTCCCGCAAGCCCTGTTGTTGTTATACTGCATCTGTCGAAGCGGATCATTTCTGCGTGTACGCCGTAATATTCAGCTGCTGCGGTAAATATCATATTGCTGAAATCAACACTGCCAATACTCTGTATAGCGTATGTATTTCCCGTTACTGTGAGATTCGGGCTGTCGCCGCCGATAAACTCCATACTCATAGGAGTTACATCGTCGTAGTCAAGGTGCGCCTGATATATCGCAAGCAGGTTTTCTGTAGTCGCCGTGTTACGTTTAGAGAGCGTAACATTTCCGTTTATGTTCACCTTAAGGCTGTTCGAGCTTACATACATCAGATATGCGTCAGCCGAGCCGTATCCGTCGCCTACGCCTATGCTGCTGAAATCGTCGGGCTTCACGCCGTTCATATCTCCTGCCGTAAGCGTAAGATTTTCAAACGTAATATCCGAAACGCTTTGCTTAACATACAGCATTATATTCTTTCCGACACCCGACAGCTTAAGACCGCTTTTGGTCACTGTCAGTATGCCTGTAGCGGTATCATACTCAAAGCCGCTTGCCTTGCCGCTGATAAACGTCTTGCTTTCGGTATCTATTATCGTGCTTGCACTGCCGTTTGAAACTGTCAGATAGCCGCTCATATCCTTTTCGGCTGTGAACGATACATTCTTCGACGGCATCGTGAACTTTCCGCCTTCAACCGTCACATCGTCCGTTGTCCACTCAAGATAACCGTCGGCTTTTTCCTTTACTGTGACCTCAGCACCGATTTTAGCCTTTTCCCTTGAACTTTCAACACCGTCAAGCGAGTAGATGACATAAACAGGAGTGATAGTACCCGTCAGCGTCATATCGGACTTGATTTCTTTTCCGATGACTGAATATCCGTTTTCGCCAAGCCATCCGCCGAACAGACAGCCGTCTGTATCAGGAGATGCCTCAAGCATATCAGCCGTGAACACCGTTCCGTAGTCAAACTTAGCTGTTTTATAGCTTTCGTAAACCTTGTTGGTATCAAGGTTTACAAGGCGGTAGGTTATTGTCATCTTTTTCAGCTTGTATGTTGCTTTGAACTCGGTCTTTATAATACCGTCGTCATTACCGAACGTTGTCGGAACGGCATTATCCCAGCCTGCAAACTCATAGCCCTCTGCGCCTGTCGGTACAGGAATATCCGACAGTGAGATTGCGTCGCCGTATTTACCGGTTATCTCATAACGCACCGTACCGTCATCGAACTCACCGCTCATAGCATAGAACACCACGCTGTAGATTTTGTCGGTAGCTTTCCATACCGCCTTCAGCGTCATATTGCCCGTTACTCTGAACGATTCACCCGGCATCACATCCGCTGTGCCGTTACCGTCAAGGTCAAATCCGACAAGCTCATAATCGCTGTACTTATCATCCTTTAAAGCGCCTGCCGTTGCACGATACAGATAGCCGTACTTTACCTTTACCGTTTCGTTTTCCGTGCCGTTGTCATAGTCAAACGTTACATCAAACTCCTTCGGCGTTCTGTTCCACCTTACAATTATAGTCTTGTAGGTCTTGCCATCAATCGTTGTGTTTTCTTCGTTTATCGGCTCTTCCTTAAGAGTATATGTATAATACTCGTCATCATACTGTGCAAGCGCCTCAACTTCGGCATCATACTTTTTACAAAGCTCATCATATTCGGGTCTGTAGCCGTCAAACTCGGACTTTACCTCGTGTGAAACCTCCGCACCGTTCTCGTTGTAAATATAAACGTCATAGTTTATATAACAGCGTCTGTCGTTGGTGTTCCACTTCATATAGTAGGTACCGGGCTTCTTCACATTATCGTTACTGCCGATTCTGTTTCCGTCTGCGTCCACAAAATACGACAGCAGATATTCGGTAGTATATGTGTCCTCAGGTGCGAATGCGGAATATCCGTAAAGCGCCGTTGCAAAACGGTAACCGTCCTGTACAACCGTCCTTATCCTGTCAGTTTCTATTTCAGCGCCGTTTTCATCGGTATATCTGAATCCGCCGCCATCGTTTGCGATAAGCGTTATGTAGTGATACAGCTTCGCAGGAACTATCTCAAAGTACACGTTGCTTTCCGGCATTATGCTTATATCGCCGTTGTACCTTACAGTTTCGCCTGCCGTATAACCGCCTACCGTAACATCGCTCTTTATAAGCACATATGACGGCTCGTAGAACGAATCCTCGCTGTCGGGCTTCGGATTATCGGGAATGCTGTTTATAAGCCGGTCAAGCTCCTGCGGCAAAGGCTTGCCGTAAATAATGTCAAACTTTCTTTCGGTATAATCCGCAAGTCTTACCGTTACCGTGTACAGCTTTCGCTTCATCACAGGCTTCAGCCTCATATCGCCCTTGACGGTTATCTTTTCATCGGGAGCAATATCTGCCTTGCCGTCACCGTCAATATCCCAGCCGATAAGCTCGTTTTCCTTACTGCTGTTGATGTTGTCGATAAATGTATCCGGCACTCTGAACTCAGTGCCGTATTCAACATATCTTGCACCCGCATAACCGCTCTCGTTATAAATATCGACTATGCATCTTCTTACAAGATAATTTGCTTTGAGCATAATGCTGTAGGCCGTCGGGTACAGCTTTTCGTATTCAGCCCTGAACGACTGCAGATCTTCTTCACTGCCGTAGTTTACCGCAAGCGGCTTAGTCGTATCAAGACCGTGTACACTGCCGCTGTAACTGCTGTCATAGTATCTGTATGCCAGAGCGTCTTTCATATACATCTGGTATCTCATACCGTCCGCTCTGTCGATACCGAAGCTTGCAAAATGAGTAACGCTGTTCACAGACTGTTTATATCTGTCGAACATTTTTATATCGTCAAGATAATCTACCGCCCACAGTTCGCTTACCCATCTGTCATTTTCTGTGTCAAAGTATTCCACCGAGTACAGCTTCTGTGCAGTGTATGTGTTAAGCGTGATGGTCATATCATCGCTGAGCCAGTAGTACGGCTGTATCTCTGTATCAAACAGCGACTTATCATAGATATAGCCGTTTTTATCGCAGTAGGTCGAAACCGCAAGCGAATAGCCGCTTACATATCCGCCCTTGCTTACAGTTACCGTATCGACAATTTCCGTCCTGCCGTCAGCCGATACCGCAAACTTCAGCGTTGCGGTCTTATCCTTGTCTTCAAGAGGGAAGTCAACTCCCTTGCGGTAATAGTACACATCAACGTCACCGATATGCTTTCTGCTGATATAAGCGCCCTTGTCTGCGTCATAGTACAGATTTTCCGTATCGGATGTGAACAGCAGATTCTGTCCTCCCGTATAGTAAAGGCGCAGTATACAGCTAAGCAAGCCGCTTGTATATCTGCTCGGAGCGTCGGGAGATACCGTGAGCGTTATCTTGCCGTCGTCGCTCTTGCTTACCTTGAAATACTTGCTGTAGCAGGCAGCCTTGAACTCACTGCTGCTCATCTGCCGTGTTACAATATCTCCTGTTGTTATATCAAGATATGTGCCTTGCGCAGGGATAAGTCCGTCTATCTCATAGACATTCGTATCCGTTTCCCGCAGTATTATGTCGGTATTGCCCTCAAGCGTCGGCTTATCCGCATAGATATATTTGTCGCCTACGCTGAATATCGGGAATTTGAACTGCTTTGCAAGCTCCGCCTTTTTCTTAAACAGCTTGCTTTCCGCAAATATCGAGATTTTTATATACACGCCCATTTCGAAGTATATTCCGCCTTGCAGCTCATGGTAATGTTCCTTCGGAGAAGCGTAGTATTTATTGTGTCGCATATCCTGCGAATGATAGTGCAGATAACCGTACAGGTCGGCATAAGCACCTATTTCAAGTGCCGCACCGACACTTCCGAGATCATTAAGGCCAAGAAGCGATACCGATACCTTACCCTCGATGCCCGCCTCAACGCCAAGATAGCCGTAAGCGTACATATCGAATATGTAACGGTCGTCGCCAGCCATTATAAATCTGTATACGTTTATAGATGACGGTTCCTTGATATTTCCTCTTATGCCAAGACCCTTTGCCTGAAGCACCGATGCTTCCATACTGATACCCGCCGCAAACGAAACATTGACCACAAAGTTAAGTTCCGTCTTTATAGACAGCGGCAGTATAGGCATGAACGTTGCGCTGAAAAGGTTCACCTCGCATAGCCTTATGGCTCCGCCCTTGTTTTCGAGCATTTCACGCACGTCTTTTATGATATTTCCGCTTTCCTTATCCTCGCCGTTCATTATGGCTTCTATCTCAACGGAAACATCTCTCTTTTCTTCGTTATCCTGCTGCTTATCGTCTTCTTCCTCATCTGCCGAGCAGACCAGTATCTTGAATGTTACATCCGTCTGCGACAAGGGCAGGAACTTCACGTTGAAGTCACGCTTTAAGCTGAGAGTGCCGCCTACGCCTATGATAAGGTATTCGCTGATGCTTACCTCAGCCTCCAGCTTTACCTTGTTCTTAAGCGTCATCTCATAGCTGAATGTGATGTTGAGCGCCGTCCAGTCCTGCTCATTCGGGAAACCGTTTATACATTTGAAATTAGTATTCTTCGCCGTACCGACCTTAGCGCTGATTGTAAGCCCTTCGAGAAGCTCCTTTACATTCAGCTTTATCTGCTTGTCGTTCCAGTTTACCCCGTCCATATATGTGTTGGACATAAGTTCAAACGGCGCATTGCCGTCACCAAGTTCCCTTACCGTCTTGCTGTCATATACAGCGGCGGCAAGCATATATGTAAGCTGCTGTGTTCCTTCGCTTTCATAAAGCTGTTCTACCAGCTTTTCCGTGTCTATCGCCTCGGCAAGCACATCATTTTCGACATACTTTTCCTTGAAGTAAATATCAAGTTCTTCGTATATATCGTCAACATCACTGCCGACCGTAAGTATCTTGTATTCATCGCCGAAAAGCTCATATGACACAACGTTCAGATAGCTCGGCTCTTCGGCATCGTCAGCGAATATTACCGTACCCTCGTGTATCGAGAGTGCCTCGAATTCACTGCGTGACATATAGATATGCTCGTTGTCGTCATCTTCTCTTATCCGGCTTTTCGGGATAGTAACTATGCCGTCCTTCAGAACTACGTTATTCGTTTCTTCCCTGTAAATGAATAGCGTAATGGTTCTTATCTTCTCGTCAGGCATAATGTCGGAATTGATGCCGTCAAACCGCACCCCGTTATCTATAAGGCTCAGCACATATGCGCCGCCTTCCGTCCAGTTGATAACAGGCTTTACAGTGTATACTCCGCTGCCTGTATTTTCAACTTTGAGCAGCGGCATTTCACCGAACTGATTTTCGATACTGATAACGTCCTGCAAATTATCGTCCGTTATGCTCTGTGATGAGATAAGCGAGAATGAAAAGTCCTCAGGCGCGTCCGATATGGTTATCTCGTTGTATTCAGGCGTTTCCGGCTTTATCTTATCCTCATCATATCCCGCATAAAGCGTTATATCACTGTTTACTGGCTCGTCCTCATAGAACGGTGTCGAACACTGCTTGTCAAGATACCAGCCGTTATTGACAGCGTTTTTCTTTATCGCTTCGGGGAGCCTGCCTATAGTTTCTCCGGCGGCAAGCGTAACGCTGTCTATCTTATTTCCGCCCAGCGTATCATATGTAACAGTTACGCTGTCGGCGGTTTTACCTGCCGTTACCCGTGCGGTAAACGTCTTTTTCGCGCCGCCTGCGGTAATATCCTTTGCAACCGTCACATCTGCGGTATCAGCCGCAGCTTTGCCGATTTCCTCTGCGGCAACATCAAGCGGCAGTGCCGTCAAAAGCAAAGATACGCACAGCAGCGAGGCGAGCATTTTCTTTGCTTTCTTCCTGTTAAGTGCAAAAAGTGCCGCAGCGCATATTACCACCGATATAAGCGGCACGGTCGGGTTTATCCTTCCGTCTGTTGCAGGATTGTCCGGAGTCGCTTCTACCGCAGAATACACGCTGTCATACTTCAGCGTTCCACCTGCAAGAAGTTCCGTTTCACCGCCGCTCACACTTCCGCTTTTAAGCTCATAGCCGTCCGGTGCCGTAATATCATAAGCAATATCGACAAGCCTGCCCGTACTGCCGTTTCTGATCTCAAGCGTTAACGCTATATCCTCATCCGCCGTATATTCTTCCTTGTCGGTTTTCAGCTGTACCGACAGCGCCGCCGCTTCTGCGGCTGATACCGCAAAGGTGACCGCCGACATTATCAGCGTCAGCGCAAAGAATAACGACAGGATGGTTTTGCATCGTTGCTTTGTTTTCTTCTTCATAAATGCCATATAAATACCACCCTTCCTCAGATTGCCGCTATAACCGCCATAATAAGCGGTTAAACCGACAGTTCTTCATACTATGATTATACAGCAAATTATTTCCTTATTTCGCTAACTTGCAAAATTGTAAGAAAAAAGATTTTTACTGTCTGAAAGCAAAACCGTTGCAACAACCGCACGGCTTTGCTTTTCTCAAAAATGTACAAAATCGACCTGATAATTTGTCTATTTTGTGCATTTTGCTTAAATCAGATTGACTTTTGTGGTAAAAACTTGTATAATGAATTTGGTAATCTGTGTAATTCGGAGGACTTTATATGAGCTTTTTTGATAAAGACGGAAACAGCCGACACGACTGGAATATATTTCTCGACAACTTCCCCACTATAGGTGTTTTCAAGCTGCCGCACGATTCGAATAAGGCGTATTACGATAAAAACGTTGCCTCTATGCTCCATATAGAAGGCGATAATATGAGCAAGGACAGCTTCTACGCACTGCTTGACAGCCTTAACGAGAATCAGATAGAAGGCTACAAGAACATATATATGTATACCGCCGACGGCGAAACAAGCTATATAAAAATCAAGATCGTATATGACACGGATTATATGCTCGGCTTCGTGCAGGACGTAACACAGATAATGGAGGCTCGTTCACACAAGGATAACGCTAAGGAATATGATATGCTCACAGGTATGTATACCCGTGACTACTTCATAAAACGTGTACGCAGTATGCTCTCAGAGATCAGCGGTACTGCACAGTGCTGTATGGCGGCGATACACATCAACGGCATAGAGCGTGTAGACAGCGAGCTGAACTACGATAAAACCGCACTGTGCGTTGCAACTGCGGCAAATGCGATAAAACGCTTTGCTTCCGATAACGTTATAATCGGCGTAAAAAGCTATAAGGATTTTCTCGTATTTTTCAGGCAGATGACAAAGTCTGAAATTTCCGACATTATGAAAAAGATGTACGATGCCGTTGCACGTTGCAAGCTGACCGATGAATTCGGCGAAACCATTGAAACTCGGAGCGAAGCATATACGATAACCGCAGGCTACTGCTGGTATCCCTCGCAGGCGGCTACTATAGATATGATGATAAACTATGCCGATTTTGCCCTTTTCAGAGCAAAGGCACTCGGCAGTATAAAAAGAGAGTTCTCAGCAGAGGAATATGTAGCCGAATGCAACAGCTATTCGGATTCAAAGCTCCTGACAGGACTTATTGACGATAACGATTTCAGCTACTGCTTCCAGCCGATAGTGTCTACCGTTGACGGCTCCGTTTACGCTTACGAGGCGCTTATGCGCCCGAAAAATTCGTCACCTCTTGAGATACTCAGGATAGCAAGAGAACACGGCAGGCTTTATGATATTGAACGGCTCACATTCGAAAACGTTCTGGAGATAATCTCCGCAAACCGTGCCCGTTTCGGCGAAAAGAAGATATTCATAAACTCAATACCCGATAGTATGATTACGGAGTACGATTTCAACAGGCTCTGCGAAAAATACGGAAATATCATGCCACAGCTTGTTATCGAGTTTACCGAGCAGGCAGACCTTACAGGTGACAAGATAGCAAGCCTGCGTCATCTTTTCAAGTCGAAGGGCTGTATGATAGCCATTGACGATTACGGAAGCGGATACTCCAACACTGCCGCTGTGCTGAGCCTTCAGCCCGATGTCATAAAAGTTGACCGCTCCCTTATAACCGACATCAACACAAACGTAAAGAAACAGCACTTTCTCACAGGCATCATTGATTTTGCAAGGCTGAACAATATAAAGGTGCTTGCGGAGGGTGTCGAAACCTATGACGAAATGAGCGTCACCATCCGCAGAGGTGTAGATTACATTCAGGGCTTCTATACCGCAAAGCCGCAGAAGGAGATCGTTCCCGATATACCCGACGCTGTCGCCGAGCAGATGCGTATGCTCAATATGTGCCGCCCCGAAATAAAAAAGGCTCGTGATTACATCGTCCACGACGGTTGCGAGGAGCATCTCGACATAGAAAAAATGCTTTCAGACAGATACACAGGAGTTATAGTTGAAAGTGCCGTTGCACACCTTTACGCAAACGGCTGTGATGTTATGTCGTTTGTTATCAAGACCGCAGACGGCTCAAAGTCGCACATAATACTCGAAAATGCCAACATAAAAGGCGCTCTGCGCCAGTGCATACGTCTTGGTGAAAATTCTGACACCACGCTCGAAATAAAAGGGACCGATTCGCTGAGCTATGACGGAATATCCGTTCCCGACTCATCAAAGCTTCTTATAACCGGCAACGGCAATCTCTACATTGATTCCTACCGTAATGACGGTTGCTGTATCGGCAGCAGCTATAACGATACCTTCGGCGAGATTACGATAGATATTAGCGGAAATGTTGAACTGCAAGCAAACGGCGACCACGGTATATGTATCGGCGGCGGCGTTTCCTCCTGCGAAACACCCATAAAGCTGCTCGGCGGCAATATCAAAATATCCTGCACCGGAAAAGATTGCATCGGTGCAGGCTCCTATGACGGAAGCTGTGGCGTAGAAACCGGCAACGCTACGATAGATATAAGCTGTTCGGGCGATAACGCACTCGCTGTCGGCTCTCTTTGCGGATATACCGATATAAAAGCAGACGGCACAACCTTCCTCATCCGCTCGCTCGGAGAACGTGCAGGCTGTATAGGTTCGCTGGCGGCGCTTGACGGCAGCACTCCGTCAAGGATAAATGTCAAAAACTCCACCCTTGACCTGTTGCTCAAGGCACAGTGCGGCTCGGCCGTAGGCTGTCGCAAAACAGCGTGCGACACCGTCATATCCGACTCGGACATCACCGTACACGTTGAAGGCGACGCTGTCGCAGGCATAGGAAGTGCAGAAGGAAAAGGCTCTCTGCTCATAAAGAACAGCGATATAAGATCAAGCTCATCCTCAGGCATTTACTCGCTCGATATAGGCTTTATGAACAAAGGCTGTATCATAAACAACTCCACCATAAATTCTCATCTTATCAATGACCCCGATTATCACGAGCCGTCAAGACTTATGCAACAAAATTAACATAATCATTCTGTAAAAAAACGTTTATTGAATCCGCACCGTTAAACATATCACCATCACCGCTTAAAACATTATACTAACCGACAAGGAATTAATAATTTCGTGACCTTATCAATGCAACTGCACTGACATTGACTCTTCAAAAAACGCCACTAACCTGAGATATATGTACTAACCTGCGGACGTGTAGCGTTAAGCGTCCCTGCATTGGCAGGATATTCAATGTTCATGTGGTTATTCGAGTTTAGCCAACACCCCGACGGGGTGTGGGTATGGGTAAGGAAAGAGGGAGCAAGAGGGAGAAAACCTAAGGGACAGGGAGAGTGGCTGTCAAGTCCCTTGTCCTGATCCCTTTGGTTGTCTCCCTCTTTCATATTGACAGGTGTACCCACTCGAATAGCGAACCCGAGAAGTGCTGTCCGACAAAAAGAACTATCGGTAGCTTGCTTCTTCATAGATAAATACTAAAAGATATAACAGAAGTATTTCAAACAAAGACTTTTTCTAAAAGCTAAAACCCTCTCCTAAGCCCAACGTGCTTAAGGGAGGGCTTTTTCTCATTTCAATATTAATATTCCCCACATTCACGCACTTATTTTTCGTATTTCCGCCCGTAAATGTCAAAATTGTTATACTTTTAAGAAGATTTTGTGAAATTTAGCACTCTCCTATTGACAGTGCTAAAAAGTGTGCTATAATGTAGTTGTACAAAGAAAGAGAGAGGGTCTCCGGAAGGTACAGGGCGACAACAACAGGTTCTGTGACAAAGCAGATACCGTTTGATATACGGAAGGAGAAATGACTTATGTTACCCGCAATTTTCAACGAAAACTTATTTGACAATTTCTTCGACGATGATTTTATGATGCCGTCAATGTTCGGCAAGAACGATCCCCTTTACGGCAAGCACGCAAAGAACGTGATGAAGACCGATGTCCGTGAAACAGACAACAGCTACGAGCTTGATATCGATCTGCCGGGCTTTAAGAAAGAAGATGTATCGCTGAAACTTGACGGCGGTTATCTTACGATCAGCGCCTCCAAGGGTCTTGAAAAGGACGAAAAGGAGAAGAAGGACGGCAAGTACATCAGACGTGAGCGTTACGAGGGTCAGTGCAGCAGAAGCTTCTATGTAGGCGACGGCGTACAGGCTAAGGACGTAAGCGCTAAGTTTGAAGACGGTATCTTAAAGGTATCCGTTCCGAAAGCCGCACCTCAGGTCGAAACGGATAATGTTATCGCTATCGAATAAACGACAGCAGGCACACACATAGCAGTTACACGGTCGGATAATAAACCGACCGTCCGATATACGGAAGGAGAAATGACTTATGTTACCCGCAATTTTCAATGAAAACTTATTTGACAATTTCTTCGACGATGATTTTATGATGCCGTCAATGTTCGGCAAGAACGATCCCCTTTACGGCAAGAACGCAAAGAACGTGATGAAGACCGATGTCCGTGAAACCGACAACAGCTACGAGCTTGACATTGACCTGCCGGGCTTTAAGAAAGAAGATGTATCACTGAAGCTCGACAGCGGCTATCTTACCATCAGCGCCTCCAAGGGTCTTGAAAAGGACGAAAAGGAGAAGAAGGACGGCAAGTACATCAGACGTGAGCGTTACGAGGGTCAGTGCAGCAGGAGCTTCTATGTAGGCGACGGCGTACAGGCAAAGGACGTAAACGCAAAGTTTGAAGACGGTATCTTAAAGGTATCCGTTCCGAAAGCCGCACCTCAGGTCGAAGGCAATAACGTGATTGCAATCGAATGATCCGACCTTTGCATTTGCAGATAACCTCATAATATAAAGTCCCCCGGGGCAAGCGTTCAACCGCTCGCTTCGGGGGATTTTTCTGCATTTATTCACAATATAAAACCACAGCGGTGCAAATTTTCTTCGGGCTGAATGTCCTTTTCATCATTACCGTCGCTGTCACAGTGAAGTGTCGCAGTGCATAACGCTTCTATCGACATATCTATAGCCTTTTTTACATCATTGCGAAACACAAAAGTAAAATCATCCTCAAGAGCCGCATTCGTATCTACTCTTTCGGCCATGACACGCTTCACATTGTCAAAGAGATTTCTCGCCTCTCTTGCGTTTCCGAAATTACATCCCTGTCGGTTTCTCATTTCATCAAAGCAATCGTATAAAATATCATCGCAGTTTTCGCTGAGGACGTATTTTTCCTGTTCCAGAAAACTGCCGAATATATCGCAAAGCGTTGAGTTGTCATATCCGTCAAATTTTACCCTGATACCTATTCTTGATGCCATGCCCGGATTTGACTCAAAGAACGCCTCCATCTTGTCCTCATATCCCGCAAATATGCAGTATACCGATGAGCGATAATTCTCGATATTCTGAACTATACAGTTGATAGCCTCTATATCAAACTGCGACTGTGCGTCCTTTTCCGACAGGGTATATATTTCATCAAACAACAGCACTCCTCCGCCCTTTTCCGCAAGGTCGCTGAACAGACTATCGCATTTGCGTGCGGTATGCCCGACATATCCGCCTACTATATCCGACTTTCTGCACTCGGTAAAATTGCCTGCCGAAATAAAGCCCTCTTTTGCAAGCATATCCGCAAACATTCTTGCAACTGTGGTCTTGGCCGTTCCCGGAGGTCCTGTAAAAGCCATATTGTACGCAGTACCGACAGGCGAAAACCTTATCTTGTTCATACGCATCTTGTCATACTTCATACATCTTACCTGACGGCGCACTGTATCAAGCTGCTTTTTCACGCCGATTAATTTCTGTGCGGATGCACAGCACGGAAGATTCGTTTTATCGTGTATTATCAGATTCGGAAAATCCTCCGCTTTAAGCGTGCAGTCCGTCGGCGGCGAATTTTCGTAATGCTTTGATATTACATATCTTGCCGCTTTGTATGCGGTGTATTCATCATAAACGTTTTCGGCGGCGGCAAACTTTTCTATGTATGGCTTTACCGAAGCATACGAAAGATGGTTTTCCTCAAACTGCTTCTCTATCACACCTGCCAGATACTCTGTGCTGTCTGCGGGAATGTCTATATGGTCAAAGAACATAGATTCCGCTGTCACTTTGCAACCATCGGCCTGCATATTATCCAGCCGCATATGGTTCGGATCCTTCTTTACCAGCACAAATATTATTCTATTGCCATACCGATCGATTATGTCTACGTTCTTCTTAACCGAAGAAGCATTTTCGGCCATCATTACGAAATACATTATATCGATCGGCAGTTTTTCATCACAGTGAATATCTGCTTCATCCGCTTCATTATCCGCTTCGTCATCTGCTTCATTATCCGGCTTTTCATACACCTCATATTCCGGCAGACAACATTCAAAATCCTCAAAGCCGTATTTGTCATCGAACCCATCATCGTAATATTCTTCGTCTTCTTCGTATTCTTCGGCTTCATCGTCTTCTTCGTATTCTTCGTCTTCATCGTCTTCATCGTCTTCATCGCCGAAATACTTATCGTATTCATCATCCGACACACCGCCGGCTTCGTTTTCAGACCTTGAAGAACCGTTCAGACCGAAAAAGTCTGATTCAGAAATAACATAATCTTCATTCTCTGCATTTTCTATCCTTCGTGTAAGCGGAATATCAAAATTGTCCGACAGTGCCTTTGAAATAACCGTCACAGACGCCAGCATATCAGTCATATCATAACCGCTTATAAGGATATGGTTTACACGCTTATACGTCTGTTCAAAGCTCCTTACATTACAGCGGATATTGTTCGCATAACAGCTTACATTTTTAAAACGATCCCTGCTCTCAAGTTCTTTCGCAAGGCTGTCAAACTCAGCCTTGCCAAAGTTTATGTGTGCATCTCTCAGCGAGGGAAAGCTATCTTTCAGAAACATATAGTCGCCTCCGTCAATGGAAAATATTATCATTCGTAACTCCTGACCGCAGAGCATCGGGCAACGGCAAAACGCTCTGTCGGTCGGACGGTTACGTTTTCGGCTTCAGAGATCCGACAGACTGCCGGCTATCAGTCGCTTTCATCGCACAGTCTGCGGAATAAGTTGTGATTACCGGCGTTAGCATAGCTGAAACCGTCTGCTTGTCCGATAAAACTTAAAAAGTCTGTATCCGGAGAATTATCCCTGCTGTGATAGAAATCAACGAATGATGCAAAACTACCCTCGTCCCTTGCATACCTTGCGTTTTCGCCGAGCAAGGATACCACGCTCTCAATAATTTCATCATCGCTGAGCAGTACCGACGACACACTGCATCTTCTGTAGTAAGCAGTCATTTCATCCGGATTTCCGCTTCTTGAATATCTGACATACATACAGTACATAAGCGGCATGAAGTAGCGTTTATTCTTGCCGAAATCGGTAATAATGTCAAAATAGTCCCATGCCTTGATTTTTATGATACGGCTGAAAAGTCTTACAAGTCTGCGTAAAGGAGCGGTTCTTATGTATTCGCCAAAATAGCTGTCCTTGTTTTCGGCTGTGACAGCAAACATCTCTATAGGATAATTCTGCGTTTCATCGTCATTTGCAATAAGCATAATCGACCTGCTCTCCACTGCGCATATCCTCTTTGTTATTGCCGCCGCTATCACAGGCTGTCCTGCCTTGATCATAGCGATTACAGAGTCCTCTGCGTCGTCCGAGCGGAACATCATATCATCGGGCATGCAGGCTATATGTCCTGCCACCGTTTCGGCTGTCATTCCGGCCGACAAGCTGTCCGCTATACCCAGCTGATACGCTGTAATCAAAAGCTGTAATCCTTCAGCTGACAAACGTTCTCCGTATAATTCTGCGGATGTGATGCTTGCCATAGCCGATGCTTTTCCGCCGCTATTCGAGAGACTGCTTTCTGCAACTTCGCAGAATCTTCTGTCTGGCTTGAACTCTCCTGTCTGCGTATCGGTGAAGCTGTCGGTATCATCACCGAAGAAATCATTCAGCTCCTGTTCGTTCATTTCATCCATATTATTCACCTCGTTATTCATCTCATCGCTCATCTTATCATTCATCTCATCGTTCATCTGCTCTTTTTCCTCGCACTTCTTGATTTCTTCAAGCGCCTTGTCAAGCGCTTCAGATGTTTCTATCGGTTTTGATTTCATATCGCACCTCCGAAAGTCAGCTCCGCATCGTCGTTATACTTTATCAGATAATAATCGCTCAGTTCCTCCTCTATTTTCTCGCTGACCTCTGAGTACGGCATATCAAGAACAAGGCACAGCCTTACCTTTGCCGCATCCGCAAGCAGCTTCAGGAATGCAATGTAATCAAGCATCTTTATACCGCCGAGGCTGTTTACGGGCATCATATTGCAAGGAAGTGCATTCCAATGCATTCCACGGCTCTGCGTTTCCGACAATACGATTATCGTTCGATTCATTCTCTCAAGCACATACGGCTCTGCGTTTCTTGCGTATACATGAGAAAAGTCGGTGTTTCTCAGCAGGAACGTTTCCATGTCGATTCTGCAATGTGTAAATTCATAGCTGTATGCTATACTTAATTAGCATTTGAACATATCAAGCTGACACAGCAATCTCTTTACTTGCCGTTAATGCGCGTCTACCAATAGTCCGCACAAAGCAAGAGTAGCGTAAAGGTATAAAAATTTCAAACTTCTTTGTAACGAAATTCCGATTTCTCCGTCTAACCTATGAAGCTGAAGGAGGTGATGACAAGTATGGACTATGAAAAGCTCTATAAAGCCTACTATTTACAGGTATACTCGTATACTATTTCTCTTGCCAAAAATCGTGAGATAGCAGAGGAAATCACGCAGAACACATTCTATAAGGCTGTTTCTACAACATCACAATTCAAAGGTAAGTCAGATGAATTGACATGGCTGCTCCATAGCAAAAAAATCTTTACCATGATGAAATGCGAAGCCGTCAGCGAGTAGCTGATGTGAGTGAAATCAATGACTTGCCATCAAATGAAAATGTTGAGAACTCAGTTGCAGATTCTGACATGGCGTTCCGCATACACCTCGTTCTTCACCGTTTGGAAGAACCATACAAAGAAGTCTTTCAGCTTCGCGTATTCGGTGAACTATCTTTTTCACAAATCGCTGCAATTTTTGGAAAAACAGAATCATGGGCGAGAGTTACTTATCATCGTGCAAAGCTAAAAATTCAAGAAAGGATGGATGAAAAGCATGAGTAAACAATGCGATATTGTTCGAGATATTCTTCCGCTGTATGTTGACGGTGCTTGCAGCGAAGCAAGCGCAGAGATGGTAAAAGAGCATTTGAACGCCTGTGCTGACTGTAACGCAATTTATCAGAAATTGCTTTCTCACACGAGCGAAGATGTTCTTCACGAAGAAAGCGAAAGCGTTATTATGCGCCATGAGGCAAAAGAAAAGCAGAGAGGCAGAAAAAAGATAACGATTGCTGTTCTCGTTTCCATCGCTCTTTGTATCATTGCAATTTTTACAGCTCTCTTTCTGTTACCTATAAACATTGCTTATGAGCCTGTCAAAATCAACTTCCCATTTGAGGTTGAAGATGTCGAAAGCGTTGAAATGTACCACTATGACGGAGTGCCTGCATCAGCAGAAAAGAAAGTAGTTGTTGCTGAAAATGATATAAAGACCCTGTATGATAAGTTCAAGGGCTTATCCCTAAAAGACAAAACGACTGAGGAAACTGCCGGAGCAGATGTGACCAGCTTTAGATTTAACCTCTCAGATGGAACAAGCTACGATTTGATTTACGCCTGCTATGGAGTTAAAAACGGCGAATTGAAGTCAGAAGCAGGCGGTTTTAAGTATTTCACAAGTGCGGATATTGGCTCTTATTGGAACAATTTGAATACGGAGCTTGAGGCAATTCCTATCAATGAGAGTGAATTGCCGTGAGCAGATAGCAAACCCAGCCGAGCCTGTCAACGGTCAAGATGAACGGCGCAAATGCGCCGCCGTTGACAGCCCCGCCCGTCTTTGCTGTTCGGTAATCAAGAGGGCGACAGCATCAAGATGCTGCCGCCCTCTGCCATTATTCAGAAAGGGGATTTTCCATGACCGAACACGAAAAGTATCAAGAACATATCCGGCATACACACGATGCCTTTTGCAAGACCGTTATTCGCCACGCTGCCATAGACGCAGCCCGGAGCATACGCAGCCGCCGCAAGCGGGAAATCTCGCTTGAATATCTGATAGAAGAAAAACACTATCCATTCAGCACCACAGATAAATACTTTGCGGAGCAAGCTGCCATGAACAGCTATCCGCTTTTCGTCTGCGGTCAGATGGTGCTTTTGGAAAGTCCAGAGCTTGCCGCAGCGCTGTCCGCACTATCACAGATGGAACAGGAAATCATTTTCCTATACTACTTCCAACGATTGACGCATAGGGAGATTGGACGGAGATATGGACGGGCAGGCAACACAACCGGGCGGCGTATTCAGATGATTTTACGGCAGCTACGGGCAGAGTTGGAGGGCTTGTCCTATGAACCAGCTACTTCCCTATGAAACAATCGTTAAGGCAAGCGAGGGCGACCCGGAAGCTGTTGCCGCCGTTCTATCTCATTATGCCGGATATATCCGCTCCTGTGCGAAAATGGACGGACAGATCAACACAGATATGCACGAACATATCGTCGGGCGGCTGATAGAAAGTCTGTTGAAGTTCCGCTTTGACCGCTAAACAGAAAAGTTGTATAATTAGAGCCTGACAAATTAAACTTTAATGAGGGTAGAGCAAATGGAACAGATTATCAATTATAGAGACATACCCACAGATAAAAGGATTGACATATTAAATGCTCTTGAGCGAATAGGTTTTTTTCCTGCATACGGCGGTGTGAGAACCATGCAACAAATTATGGAAAAGTCAGTTCCGGGTTCAGGTCCACAATTCTATTTCGTTTTCCGTGAAAATGAGTTGATAGGGTACAATTTTTTCTCATCGGGGACACTAAGAAATATAAAGCGTTCCCATGGCTTGCTATTAGCAATATGGATGAGCAGAAGTTGACTGTTTGCGAAGAACTGATGAAAATACAAATTGCTTTTTTTGAAGAACTCGGAATGCAAAAGATAGCAGATCATTGCGTTAGGATTATGGAAGATTACAGAAAAGGGATTGGAAAGCAGAAAGAAAGCGATTGCAGATAAATTCCATTTGAAAAACGGCTGACAATTTAATACCGCCACCCATCACAGCGGCATATAAGCAGTAAATCTTGAAAAAGGTTTGCTGCTTTTTTTGCGCCTATTTTCAAAAATCTTTGGCAAACCACACCGCCGGATTGTTGTAGGGAGCAGACAGGGAAAACAAAAAAAATTTTCGCTGCGTTTGCCAAAACGCACCCTTTTCACCGTTGTAGTGGTGAACAGCGGGCAGAACACGCCGCCGCAATCGCTATATTGGTGAAGCAAGCCAGTATATCCGCAAACCAGAGCCGCCGAGGAAAGCGGTAGTTTTTTAGAGCAAGATTCTACCACGGTGCCAAAATCCGCATATCTGCGGTTTTGCCCCTTTGGTAAATCTTGTTGGGGAGTGCCTTCCCCAAACCCTGCTCATGCGCCCTGTCGGGCGAGAAAGGAGGTCATCGCTTGAAGAAAAAATACAATACGCCCCACCGCTGCCATGTGGTCAAAACCCGCATGACCGAGGAAGAATACGCCGACTTTACCGAGCGGCTGAAACACTATGACATGAGCCAAGCCGAGTTTATCCGGCAAGCCATTACACGGGCGACCATTCGCCCCATTGTTACCGTGTCCCCGGTCAATGATGAACTGCTTGCCGCTATTGGAAAGGTTGATAGCCGAATACGGGAAAATCGGCGGCAACCTTAACCAGATCGCCGTGCCCTCAACGAATACGGAACGCCCTACAATACGCTGTCCGTTGAAGTGCGAGCCGCCATTTCCGACCTTGCCGCCTTGAAGTTTGAAGTCTTGCGAAAGGTAGGTGACGCTGTTGGCAACATTCAAGCATATCAGCTCTAAAAATGCGGATTACGGTGCAGCCGAGCAGTATCTAACCTTTGAGCATGACGAGTTTACCATGAAGCCCACCCTTGACGAAGCCGGGCGGCTCATACTCCGGGAGGATTACCGAATAGCCACGCTGAACTGCGGCGAGGAAGATTTTGCCGTTGCCTGTATGCGGTCAAATCTCCGATACGGCAAAAACCAAAAGCGGGAAGATGTGAAAAGCCACCACTATATCATTTCCTTTGACCCACGGGACGCAGCGGACAACGGCTTGACCGTAGACCGGGCGCAAGCATTGGGCGAGAAATTTTGTGCCGGAAGCATTTCCCAGGACACCAAGCCATTGTCTGTACCCACCCGGACGGACACAACCACAGCGGCAATATCCATGTTCACATTGTTATCAATTCTCTGCGTATTGAGGAAGTACCCTTGCTGCCCTACATGGACAGACCGGCAGATACCCGTGCCGGGTGCAAGCACCGCTGTACGGACGCTGCTATGGAATACTTCAAAGCCGAGGTCATGGAGATGTGCCACCGGGAAAATCTCTATCAAATCGACCTGCTCCATGGCAGCAAAAACCGCGTGACCGAGCGTGAGTATTGGGCGCAGCGGGAAAAGGACAGGCAAAGCTGGACAAAGGAAGCTGCCGCCTTGCCAGCCGAGGAGAACAGCCCGCCAAGCCCACGAAGTTTGAAACGGACAAGGAAAAATTGCGGCAGACCAGGCCATACGCGCCGCGCTGTCCTCTGCCGCCAGCTATGACGAGTTTGCCGCCGTTCTTTGCAAGAGGGCGTGACCGTCAAGGAGAGCCGGGGACGGCTTTCCTACCTCACCCCGGACAGGACGAAGCCCGTTACCGCCCGAAAGCTGGGAGATGATTTTGACCGTGCTGCCGTTCTCGCCTTTTTGGAGCAGGACGCCTACAGAAGCCGCCGAGCAGACCGCAGCCGTACCCGAATACCCCCGCAGCATAAGGGAGCGTTTGCAGAGCAAAAAAGCTGTCCAAACCACCCCGGAAAAGGACGGTATTCAGCGCATGGTTGACCGGGCAGCGAAGCGAGCGGAGGGAAAAGGCGCGGGCTATGACCGCTGGGCGGCAGTCCACAATCTGAAACAAATGGCGGCTACCGTTGCCGCCTACGGGCAGTACGGCTATTCGCCGGAGGAGCTGGACGCAGCCCTGGTATCCGCCAATGCGGATTTACAGGACAGCACCGCCAAGCTGAAAGCCCTGGACGCTGCTATCCGGGAGAAAAAGGAGCTTCAGACACAGGTGCTTGCCTATGCCAAGACCAAGCCTGCCCGTGACGGTCTGAAAGCGCAGAAAACGGAAAAAGCCCGCAGCGCCTACCGGGAACGGCACGAAAGCGATTTTATCATAGCGGACGCAGCCACCCGTTATTTTCGGGCGCATGGCGTTTCCAAGCTGCCAAGCCATAAAGCCCTGCAAGCGGAAATCGAGCAGCTTACCGCCGAAAAGAACGCCCATTACAACGAATACCGGGAGAAAAAAGCCCGTGTCAAGGAGCTGCATACCGTTAAGAGCAACCTTCCCAAATTCTACAAGGCGAAAAGGACAGAGAGAAAAACACGAACAGGAGCGTTAAAAACCGCCCCAAACGATACCCAAATGGGGATATGCCCTGCACCCTATCCGCAATACTACCCACCCTTGAAACTGGGCGTACAGCGCAGGAAATCCCCGAAAATGATACCGAGAAACTACATTTTTACCGTCCTATCCGCTTATACCAGCGGAAACGGCAGAAAGGAGCGAGAAATGCCGCGCATGAGCAAAAAGCGGCGGTTGGAATGGAGCTTTTTCCTCAACCACCGAAACCGTATTACCTACAATGACCTTTGGCGGGGCTGCACACACGGCTGCAAGCAGAGCTTCCGGGCGATTATCGTCCTCTGCCCCCGGTATTTCTCTAAGAGATGGAAACACAGGGAGGACACCGCCAATGGCAGATAACCGCAAATATTACTACCTTAAACTGAAAGAAAACTTCTTTGACAGCGACTCCATTGTGCTGTTGGAGGACATGAAAGACGGATTTTGTATTCCAATATTCTCTTGAAGCTGTACTTAAAATCGCTGAAAAATGGCGGCAGATTGCAGCTTGACGAGCATATCCCCTATACCGCCCAGATGATAGCCACGCTGACCCGTCACCAAATCGGGACGGTGGAACGGGCATTAGCCATCTTCCAGCAGTTGGGGCTTGTGGAGCAGCTTGACTGCGGGCTGCTTTATATGACCGACATCGAGCTGATGATCGGTCAATCCTCTACCGAAGCGGAACGGAAACGCGCCGCAAGGCTTGAAAATAAGGCACTTTTGCCGCCGCGGACAAATGGCGGACATTTGTCCGACATTCGTCCACCAGAGATAGAGATAAAGAAAGAGATAGATATAGAGATAGAAAAAGAGAGAGTTAGAAACGGGACAAGCCCCCGCCCGCAGCTATGGCAGATACAACAATGTTTTTCTTTCCGATACGGAACTGGATGAGCTGAAAGCGGAACTGCCCGACAAATGGGAGTATTATATTGACGGCTTTCCGGCTCATATCGCGTCCACGGGAACGAAATATAAAAACCATGCCGCCACGATCCGCAGATGGGCGGCAGGACGAAGCCGCAAAAACCGCCGAAAAAAGGCATACCCGATTACACCTTTAAGGAGGGCGAGAGCTTATGACTAACTTTTTACAGATACGAGTTTTGAATATGACGGCTACTACCCCACAGCCGGAGGACTACACGGGCGAGGACGGTCTGCTTTACTGCGGCAAGTGTCACACTGCGAAAGAAGCCTACTTCCCGGAAAAGCAAGCCGCCTTGTTTGGGCGTGACCGCCACCCGGCAGAATGTGACTGCCAGAAAGCCAAGCGTTTGGAGCGTGAAGCCGCCGAACAGCGCAGAAAGCACCTTGATACCGTGGAGGACTTGAAGCGCCAGGGATTTACCAATCCTACCATGCAGGAATGGACTTTCGCCAATGACAACGGGAAATGCCCGCAAATGGAGATTGCACACTTCTATGTGGAGCATTGGGAAATCATGCGCGAGGAAAATATCGGCTATCTGCTATGGGGCAAGGTCGGCACAGGAAAAAGCTATTTTGCCGGTTGTATCGCTAATGCCCTCATGGAGCAGGAAGTCGCTGTCCGCATGACGAACTTCTCTGCGATTTTGAATGACCTGACCGCCAGCTTTGAGGGGCGCAACGAGTATATCGAGCGTCTTTGCCGTTTTCCTCTGCTTATCATTGATGATTTTGGAATGGAGCGCGGCACAGAGTACGGTTTAGAACAGGTCTACAATGTGATTGACAGCCGCTACCGCAGCCGCAAGCCCTTAATCGTTACCACCAATCTGACATTGGACAGCCTGCAAAATCCGCTGGACACCGCCCATGCCCGGATTTATGACCGCCTTTTGGAAATGACCGCCCTATTTTGGAAATGAGTGCCGAAACCCCTATCCTCTGAACAGGCTGAGAACTGGGGCCCGCCGCTTTGAAACGGCGCAAGAAAAGCGTAGTTTTCCGCTCCAGCTGAACAGACTAAAAGAATTGATGAAATGAAAGGAGTTGCCTATGGCAGAGAACAAGCAGAACACCACCCCGGAACGCCGCCCGGACTGCGTGACAGAGATCCGCATGGGCAACACCGTCCTTATCGTTTCCGGCTTTTTCAAAAAAGATACCACCGACACCGCAGCCGATAAGATGATGAAAGTGCTGGAGGCGGAAGCCGCCGCAGGACACAAAGCCCAGCTTTCGCCCTAACGCTACAAGCCGCACAGTAAAAAATCGTCATTTTGACAGGCGGTAAAGAAGCAGAAGCCGCTATACAGACAGCCGCCCCATGTGGTATAATCGAAATACGGAATAGTGGGGCTGGCTGTCGGAAACGGAGGATTTTATGTTAAGACAGACCACCCAGAAAATCACTGCCCTTTATCCAAGACTATCCCATGAGGACGAGCTGCAAGGCGAAAGTAATTCCATTTCCAACCAGAAGCGTATTCTTGAAACCTACGCAAAGCAGAACGGTTTTTCCAATCTGCGCTGGTACACGGACGATGGCTATTCTGGTGCGAACTTCCAAAGACCGGGCTTTCAATCCATGCTTGCGGATATTGAAGCCGGGAAAGTGGCTACTGTTATCGTAAAGGATATGTCACGGTTAGGGCGAAACTACCTGCAGGTGGGAATGTATACCGAGATGATTTTCCCACAAAAAGGCGTCCGCTTTATCGCCATAAACGATGGAGTGGACAGCGCACAGGGCGACAATGATTTTGCCCCTCTGCGGAACATTTTCAACGAATGGCTGGTGAGAGATACGAGCAAGAAAATCAAAGCTGTAAAACGGTCAAAAGGCATGAGCGGCAAGCCTGTTACGAGCAAACCCGTGTACGGCTACCTCATGGACGAGGACGAAAATTTCATCATTGACGAGGAAGCCGCACCCGTGGTCAAGCAGATATACCGTCTGTGCCTTGCCGGGAACGGTCCGACCAAGATAGCCCGTATGCTGACCGAGCAGGAAATCCCAACGCCGGGAACGCTGGAATACCGCAGGACGGGCAGCACACGCCGCTATCACCCCGGCTATGAGTGCAAATGGGCGACAAATACCGTGGTGCATATCCTTGAAAACCGGGAGTACATGGGCTGTTTGGTGAACTTCAAGACGGAGAAACCGTCCTACAAGACCAAGCACAGCATAGAAAATCCCATTGAGAAACAGGCAATTTTCGAGAACCACCATGAGCCTATCATCGACACCCAGACATGGGAGCGTGTGCAGGAATTACGCAAACAGCGCAAGCGTCCGAACCGCTATGATGAAGTGGGCTTGTTCTCTGGTATGCTCTTTTGCGCGGACTGCGGCAGCGTCATGTATCAGCAGCGTTACCAGACCGATAAGCGGAAACAGGACTGCTATATCTGCGGGAACTACAAGAAGCGCACCCATGACTGCACCGCACATTTTATCCGCACCGACCTTTTGACTGCGGGCGTTCTCTCCAATCTACGGAAAGTGACGAGCTATGCGGCAAAGCATGAAGCCCGGTTTATGAAGCTGCTGATCGAGCAGAACGAGGACGGCGGCAAACGCCGGAACGCCGCCAAGAAAAAGGAACTGGAAGCTACCGAGAAACGCATAGCCGAGTTATCCGCTATCTTCAAGCGGCTGTATGAGGACAACGTAAGCGGTCGCATTTCTGACGAGCGTTTCACGGAGCTGTCGGCAGACTACGAAGCCGAGCAGAAAGAATTGAAAGAAAGCGAGCCGCCGCATTACAGGCGGAACTTTCCAAAGCACAGGAAGCCACGGTTAATGCGGAAAAGTTTATGAAAGTTGTCCGGCGGCATAACTTTGAAGAACTGACCCCTACCCTGCTGCGGGAGTTTGTAGAGAAAATCGTTGTGCATGAGTGCAACCGATTATTAAAACAGTATAATGAAATGTATTGCCAACACTGCTTAAAACAGCTTCCGTACCAACAAGGTATTAATAATTTTGTGAGTGTATCTGTGCAACTGCACTGACATTTACCTTTCAAAAAAACGCCACTAACCTGAGATATATGTACTAATATGCGGACGTGTAGCGTTAAGCGTCCCTGCATTAACAGGATATACAATGTTCCGGTGGTTATTCGAGTTTAGCCAACACCCCGACGGGGTGGGGGTGTGAGTAAGGAAAGAGGGAGCCACGAGGGAGAGAACCTAAGAGATAGGGAGAGGGGCTGTCAAGTCCCTTGCCCTAGTCTCTTTGGTTCTTTCCCTCGTTAATATTGACAGGTGTACCCACTCGAATAGCGAACCCGAGAAGTGCTATCCGACAAAAAGAACTATCGGTAGCTTGCTATCATAGTCAGAACTGAATGACATAACAGAAGCACATTAAGCAAAAGACTATTTCTACAAGCTGCTAATTTTGTTCTTTTTTAAGTTTAAAAAAATTTTATTAAACCTATTGATTTTGTAGGCTATCAGGTGTATAATATAAATCGGACTAAATCTGTCGTCTTTACCGCATCCCTTTACAGTGCGTTAAACGGCATTTAGCATAAAGCAGGAAGAAAGGAACGATAGTATAAATGCTTAAAACAACGATATACCTTGACAATGCGGCTACCACAAAGATAAGCGATAACGTTCTCAACGCTATGCTGCCCTATCTTACGGAGGAATACGGCAACCCCTCCTCTATCTACACTCTCGGAAGAAATTCCGCAATAGCCGTAAACAAGGCAAGACATCAGGTCGCACAGGCGCTCGGCTGTGAGGACAGCGAGGTTTATTTCACAAGCTGCGGCAGTGAGAGCGACAACTGGGCGATAAAAAGCACCGCAAAAATGATGGCGCTAAAAGGCAAGAAGCACATAATCACGTCTGTATTCGAGCATCATGCGGTTCTGCACACAATGGATTCTCTGAAGAAGGAGGGTTTTGAAATAACCTACCTTCCCGTTTATTCAAACGGCATAGTTAAAGTCGAGGACGTAGCAAACGCAATCCGCCCCGATACAGCCCTTGTCACGATAATGTACGCCAACAACGAGATAGGCACGATACAGCCCATCGCTGAAATCGGCGAGCTGTGTAAGCAAAAGGGTGTCATCTTCCACACAGACGCAGTACAGGCTATCGGCAACGTCCACATCAACGTAAAAGAGCAGAATATAGATATGCTCTCCCTCAGCGGTCATAAGATACACGCACAGAAGGGTTGCGGTGTTCTTTATGTAAACAAGAAATACCGCCTTCCTCCCCTTATTGACGGAGGCGCTCAGGAGAGGCAGACGTGCCGGCACAGAAAACGTTCCTGCTATAGTAGGACTCGGCGTAGCTATAACAGATGCCGTAAACGGTATAGATTCCAAGAACGAAAAGCTGAAAAAATTCAGCGACAGGATATATAACGAGATAATGAAGATCGACCGTGTCCATTTAAACGGCGACAGAGAAAAGCGTATGCCGAGCAACCTGAACTTCTCGTTTGAGGGCGTAGAGGGCGAGAGCTTACTGCTCCAGCTTGACCTTCAGGGCATTGCCGCATCGAGCGGTTCCGCCTGCACATCAGGCTCACTTGACCCCTCGCACGTTCTTCTGAGCATAGGACTTCCCCACGAGGTAGCGCACGGCTCACTGCGTATCTCAATGTCAGAGTACACGACTGAGGAGGAGATAGACAAGCTGCTCGAGGTTCTCCCCGTTATTGTAAACAAGCTCAGAAGTATGTCGCCCCTGTGGGATCACATCGTCAAGGGCGAAACATTCAAAATAAAGTAAACATTGATTTATTCGAAAGGAAGTATTACTGATGATTTATTCTGAAAAGGTAATGGATCACTACGCCAACCCCAGAAACGTAGGCGAGATTGAAGATGCAAACGGTGTCGGCGAGGTCGGCAACGCAAAGTGCGGCGATATAATGAAAATGTACCTTAAAATTGAGGACAACACTATAAAGGATGTCAAGTTCAAGACATTCGGTTGCGGTGCGGCAATCGCCACAAGCTCCATAGCTACCGAGATGATAAAAGGCAAGCCATTATCCGAAGCACTGAAGCTGACCAATAAAGCGGTCGTAGAAGCGCTTGACGGTCTGCCGCCGGCAAAGCTCCATTGCTCCGTACTTGCAGAGCAGGCTATCAAGGCGGCTATTGCCGACTACTACACAAGACAGGGAATCGACCCCACACCCTTTGTAGGCGAAATAAAGGACGACCACTGCGACAGCTGCTGCGGTATATGACCCTATTCTTATATTATAACAAACAGCCTTGCGAAACCCGCAAGGCTGTTTCAGACTGTCGGAAAACCGGTTATTATCAAATCCGTACCGATAAACATATCGCCAACACCGCTGAAAACATTTTCCGTACCGACAAGGCATTAATATTTTCGTGAGTGTATCGGTGCAACTGCTCTGACATCGACTCTTCAAAAAACGCACTATCCCTCGAAAATCGCCAACACCCTTGCCTTTAAATGAACGCTCTGTTTGTTTCGCACTATCCCTCGCCTCGCACTATGTCCTTGCCTCCCTTGTCAAAGGGAGGTGGCTTGACGGCAAGGCACAAGCCTTAACATTATTGCATTTACTTGCGATATGCCCACTTTTTTTATATTGCATACTTTTCTGCCGTCAAGACGAAGGGATTGTCACGCCACCATCTCTCGCCCCGCACCAACCCTTTCCAAAACCGCACTACCCCACTAACTTTTCTTAATGCCAACATCTATATGCACTTATATGCTTTTACATTCGCACTATCACACGCCCTTTTCGTAGGGCGAGGGGCTCGCCCCTCCCGTTGCACCAAACCTCTCCATTCCCACAACCTTCTCAAAAGCACATCCACCGCCACGCCTCGCACTAAAATTGCTTTCCTTGCCAAAGGTGAGCTTCTATTGCTCGGCTTGACCGAACCAACAATGGTATGGATTGTAATTGTTTAGCAGATGTTTTCCTGATTGCTTTGGTTCTTTCCCTCGTTAATATTGACAAGTGTACCCACTCGAATAGCGAACCCGAGAAGTGCTGTCCGACAAACAGAACTATCGGTAGCTTGCTATCGTAGTCATAGCTGAACGATATAATAGAAGCACATTAAACAAAAGACTTTCCCTAAAATCTTACAGCCTTGCGAAACCCGCAAGGCTGTTTTGCATACCGTGAACACATCGCCCACTACCCTATAATCTTCTCCATCCACACCATATCATACTCCCTGCCGAATTTTTCGGCACATTTATGAAACTTTCCCACAAGCGTATACCCCTGCTTTTCGTGGAAGCTGATGCTGTCGTGGTTCAGATACTCATCGTCTTTATCCGTACTTGCTATGCAGGCATACGCATTCCTTACCCCCATATCCGCAAGCCGTTTTTCAAGTTCCCTATATAACGCTGTTCCCGTACCGTGACGCTTTTCATTCACATCAACGTATATCGATGTTTCGGCAGAACGCTCATAAGCTGCCCTGTCCTTGAACACTCCGGCATAGGCATATCCAATTATCCTTCCGTCACGCTCAGCCACTATGTAAGGATATTTCTTCAGCGTTTTTTCTATCCTCCGCCTGAAATCCTCTGCAGACGGCACATCAATCTCATACGTTACCGCCGTATTTATAATATAGTAAGAATAGATGCCTAGCAGTTCTTCTGCGTCAAAGGGCGTTGCCGTCCTTATTTCTATATCTGCCATCACTCCGCACTTCCTTAAAAACATATTAAAAGCAAAAGTGCCACAGCAATACCGCCGTGACACTTCATTGTGCTTTATCGGATTTTATAATGCCTCCGAGCCTTTTTCGGGAGATTCGATTATCTCATCCTCCACTCCGTCCTCGGTAAAGGAAAAACTCTTCTTGTCCGCATCATCGTCAACATCGGAAATATCAACATCAACTCCGCTGTTTATCGACACTACCATATCCTTGAGATTGTTTATCTCGTTTTTGAAAGCCGTGCCTGTTGTAGCCGCCTTCTTCATAAGCTCTGCGCTCTTTTCCCTGCCTGCCGACACAATCTCGTTCACGCTCTTTGTGAGCTTTTCACTGCCTGTCTTTACTGCGCCCGTGCAGTAGACCGAAGCCTTGTGGAACTTATCACTGCACTTTTCCTTCACAGCCGCTACAGCCTCAGGATTTTTATCTATATATTTCTTAGCTAAAATATACCCCGTACCGACAGCCGCCGCAATACCGAAAAATATCATTGCTTTATTCATACTAAACATCCTTTCCGGGTAAAACCCCGTTTGCTTATACTCAGTATATACCATTTTTTACGAAAAGTAAAGCCTATTTTGTCGGATTTACTGCCTCAAGGCGATATATCGGAAATCCCTGCTCGGAAAATCTCTTTTCATACTCCGTCACAATATTTCCTTCAAATCCGCTGTTATGCAGATCAAGGCTGACATTCTTCAGCTTGAAGCCGCACTGTGACAGATTCTCTATCGAAAACTCGAACAGCTTCATATTGTCGGTTTTCTGATGTATCTCACCGCCCGGTATAAGTATGTGCTTATATATCTCAAGAAATACAGGATGGGTAAGACGGTGCTTTTTATATGTTTCCTTAGGATAAGGACAGCTGAAATTAAGATAAATGCGTTCTACCGAATTTTCGGGGAAGAATTTTTCAAGATACTCCGCTTTACCCATAAGAAATTTCAGGTTAGGCAGATTTTCCTTTACCGCAAGCTCCATAGCGCTGACTATTACGTTTCTTGCCATCTCCACCGCAATAAAATTAATATCCGGGTTACGCCTTGCCGCTTCAACCGCAAAGCCGCCTTTTCCGCAGCCTACCTCAAGATGAACAGGATTATCATTGCCGAATATCTCCCGCACATCAAGCGTTCTCTGCTGTGTTTCACCTCTTTGCTCTGCGGCATAATCCACAAGCCAGCCGAGATTCACGTTGCCGCAAGCGTCAAGACGTTCATCAAGGTATTTTTTTCTTCTCATTCTCATAAGTGTTACCGCCCTTATCTTGTTGCCGACAGCATAACGTAATACGTCTTGAAACGCACCTTGTCAACAATGTTTCTTGTTGTGTTGTCAAGCACCACGATATTCATTCCACGCTCATTGAGCGAGTAGTTCTTGTTGCCCATTTTGATTGTCGATTCATCTGCGTCACTGATTATCTGCGTCCTATAGCCCAGCACATCAATAACGCCTGTATCGATCCTGTCATCCGACAGTTCCTCACGGACAACCTTGCCGCCCTCTATTATCGCAATATAATGCTGGTTTTTCTGAGCCGTAAGCAGCTTTTCAAGTCCCAATTCCTTTACAGCCGATAAAGCGCCGTCATTATATCCGCCCGTCACATCTCCTCTTGCCGAGATTATGGCAGTGAAATTCTCGCCTTCTTTCAGCCTGTACATATAGTTAAGGAAATTATCCTCGCTTCTGAGGTTAGTGTTCTTTTCGTCCTTGCTTTCTTTTGAAAGCACAAATTCCGTATACTGCGGAACAATGCTCTTGTACGGCATAACTCCGTGGAAACCCTTCTCCGATACCGTAAGACCGAAATAGTTGTACCACAGATTAGCACCAACTACTACAGCAAGGAAAGCCGCAAATATCGTAACAGGACGTGTAACGAAGTTCACAAAACCGTTCCTTCTCTTTTTGAACACCCTGTTCTTCGGCATATATCTTTCGTCAGCATTAAACTGCTCTCCGAATACAGACGAATACTTCTTCTGCTTTTCGGGCTTTTTGTTTTCCACAGCTTCAGCCGGCTTTGTCACTATATCGCTGTCGCCGCCGTCCTCAGCCATGATTTCGGCTAAAATTCTCTGCTTTTCCTTTTCTATATCGCTCAGTTCAGGCTCCGCCTTTTCGGGTACGGGCTGTGAAACTGCTTTTTCCTTTTTGGGTTCGGTGGCATACTTCTTGGCATATTTTTCGGGATGCTTGGAACGTATGACCTCATCTACCGTTTTATCGAATTCAACCACAGCTTCGGGATTTTTCCTGCGTGCAAGATAAACCTTTGCGCAGTTCATATAGTACCTTGCTATTGACGGTATGAACATTATCATCATAATGTACAGATACATCGAGAAACGCTCGATAACAAAGTGCTTTGTCGCTATAAACCATATTATGAAGTTGAATATCGCAAAGTTCGTGAACAGTGCCGACTCTTTCGGATACGCCTTTCCGTATCCCGTGAAATGTGCGATAAGCGCAAGTGCCGTGATTATCGCAGGCACTATAATATAAACAGGTGAATAGCCCTGCGTGATAAAGTTAAGTTCAAGGTAGCCCTTGTACTGCGGAAGAAGCACAACCGCAAACCGCAATATCGGCCACGAAAGCAGATATACAAGCGCTGTCAATATCGCATATATCGGTACAGTTATCTTTGTGGGCTTTATGAACGCCGCAATCAGATACAGCGGTATCAGCACTATTACTGTGCTATGGAACAGACACGCCAGGAAAATAAACAACAGCACCATGAAATGATTGCGTTCCTTCATAAATCTGTAAGCGCAGAGTATGATCGCAAACGCTATCGACTGACGGATAAAGCTCAGCGAGCAGTAGAAGAACGTCAGCGATATGAACATCATCGTTGACATCCATATATTTTCACTGTAACGGAATATCGCATACGCCGTAGGTATTAATATCAGCAGTGCGTACACCGCATACATTATATTCACATCTGCGGTAAACATCGAGATCAGCTTTGTGACGATCGTAAAGCCCGGCTCATACCCGTAGTTGAATATCGAAAGTCCGGGTGCATTCTTGATATTCCAGAAAATATAGATATACGAATAATAATCGTTTCCCAGTCCGTATCTGAATACGCTTATAAGATACATTGCCCCGAATGTCACGATAACATAACAGAGCTTCTTCACCACATTCGGCTTATGCTCGATGAGCGGATAAGCAAGCACAAGCACAAGTGCCATAAGTATAAGATATACTGCCATAGTTTTTCCTTTCGTAATAAAAAAATAAAGCACCGCACAACTGCAAAGTTACCACCAAGCAGAAAATGCAGTGCATATTCATCAGATAATTATGTATTTTCCCTGTGTCACAACAGGCGCAACATCAAGGGTAAAATCAACTCCGCATGACATTCCTGCGGTTTTCAGCGTTTTCTCCACAGCATCATACGCCATTTTCGGAGAATTGTTCTCCTGGCTTAAGTGACCGAGTATCAGACGGCTTGTACCTTTTGCGACAAGTTCCTTACAAAACTCAGCCGAACAGCCGTTAGAAAGATGTCCGTGATCCCCCGAAATCCTCGTTTTGAGATACGGCGGATATTTCGGATTTCCCTTTAACAGCACAGGATCGTAATTTGCCTCTATATATACCGTGTCGCTTCCGAGCAGATTATCCCTCACCTCATCGGTAACATAGCCTAAATCGGTACAGCAGGCGACCTTATGCTCGCCGAACTTCAGGGTGTACCCTACGCTTTCCGCAGCATCATGCGGTGTATGAAAAAAATCAATATCCATATCGACAGGTACGCTCTTTATTTCCGACAGCGGATGAATAACCGCCGTCTGCTCTACCAGCTTGTCAGAAAACAGCCTTCTTGCAGTGCCGTCCGATGCGTACACAGGAACAGACGTTCTTTTCGTTATCTGTCCGAGTGCTTTCGTGTGGTCTATATGCTCGTGTGTCACAAGCACAGCCTTCACCGCCTCAAACGGTATACCGCAGAGTGCCAGACCTTCCCTCAGCGCCTTGAAACTGCATCCTGCGTCAACAAGTACGCCCGATGTGCTGTCACCGACAAAAACGCTGTTGCCCTTGCTTGAAGAGCATACAGGAACAACCTTTGCCATCAGAGTGCCTTTCTCATCTTTTCGTCATCGGGATAATAACGCTTTACTATATCAGCGCCAAGTGCCCTCAGCTTTATTTCCATATTCTCATATCCACGCTCAATATGGTGAATATCTTCGATTTCCGTAGTACCCTGCGCCGCAAGTCCTGCAATGATAAGCGCCGCACCGGCCCTGAGGTCGCTCGCCTTTACCGGAGCGCCCGTAAGATGATCCACGCCTCTTACTACCGCTACCCTGCTGTCAACGGTAATATCCGCACCCATTCTGCGAAGCTCGTCAACATACTTGAAACGTGTATCGAATATGCTCTCCGTTACCATACTTGTACCGTTCGACATTGCCAGGAGCGTTGTCATCTGCGGCTGCATATCTGTAGGGAATCCCGGATGTGGAGAAGTCTTTATATCCGTACCCTCATAATGAGGTCTGCCGACTACCCTTACATTATCCGTATCGTCCTCTATCTCAACATAAACGCCTATCTTGCGCAGCTTTGCCGTAATAGGCTCAAGGTGCTTCGGTATAACGTTCTTGAGCGTAATATCACCGCAGGTAGCCGCCGCAGCCACCATAAACGTTCCCGCTTCTATCTGGTCGGGGATAACCGAATACTCTGTGCCGTGAAGCTGTGAAACGCCCTTCACCTTGATAACGTCCGTACCTGCGCCCATAATATCCGCACCCATAGAGTTGAGGAAATTCGCAAGGTCCACTATATGAGGCTCCTTGGCGGCATTTTCAATTATAGTCAGCCCCTCTGCCTTTGCACAGGCAAGAAGCGCATTTATCGTTCCTCCGACAGTCACCTTGTCGAAATATATCTGCGTACCGATAAGCCTGTCAGCCGAAAGGTCAACGATACCGTGCTTTATATCAGTCTTTGCACCAAGCGCCTCAAAGCACTTGATATGCTGATCGATAGGTCTGCTGCCAAGGTCGCACCCACCCGGTAGCGGCACGCTTGCCTTCTTGAATCTGCCGAGCAGCGCACCTAAAAAATAACTGCTTCCTCTTGTGGAGCGGGCAAGCTCATAAGGTACCGTTCCGTCCTTGATTCTGGACGTATCCACCTCTATCTTCGACTTACTCAGCCTTCTTATCTGCGCTCCCATGCTCGAGAGTATCTCAAGAGCAACATCAACATCACTGATTGACGGTACATTTTCCAGTATGCACTTATCTTCTGCAAGTATCGCCGCAGGAATTATAGCTACCGCCGCATTTTTTGCTCCGCTTATCCGCACTTCGCCTCTCAGCGGAGTGCCGCCTTTTATAATAAACTTTTCCAAAAGTCACACTTCCTCGATTCGCTGAAATATAGAATTCGATATAATAAAACGCCCTTTAAGGCTCTGTATCTCATAAAACAGTGCATCGGAATGATATTCGGGTACATACCGACACAGTATAAAATTATTATAGCATATCTGCCGTAAAAATAAAAGCATTTTTTTCAGCCGCTTAACATTTCGTCATATTGCACTATATAGCCTGTGTTTTTATGGATTTTTTATACATATAGTCTTTTTGCAGTCTTAGCGGCTTAATGTCCGGACTTGTCGCCATACTTGTTGTACAGCTGTGTACAGAACTGCTCGATTTCCTGTTCAAGTTCCTCTGCGCTGTCTGCGTCAAGCATCATACTTCTAAGCTTGCTGTAAAGCAGCTCTCCGCCCTCTTTTTCTTTTGTTTCGGGAGGAGTAACGTAAGACGAGGTCTTTGTCCGCTCACTCGGCAGAAATGGCTTCGGCTTGTCAACGTTAGTGACATAATGCGGCGAGATCTGGTTTGATCTCAGGTCATCAAGCGTGCTTTTTGCTTGCCTGCCGTATATCATCGCATAAAGACAGCCGCATTTATAAAGTGCCATTATCATCTGCGGTGACGGCGCTACGCCGAAAAGCGTGGCAAGCGAAACAGTGTAATCCTGCAGTTCCGCATATTGTTCGTAATCACCGAATCTCATAGTCAGGCTGTCGCTTTTCGCTATCACCGCCGCTATAGCCTCGCTGACAGCGTTCGTGTATTTGTTTGTCGGACATATATCTATCGGACGGTAGTATTTCCTGCGGTATTCCGCCAGCATCCGTGCCATTTCCTGCGGACTTTTTCTGAAATCGTCAACAAAGCGTATCATCGAAACCTTGTCAAGCTCAAAGTTCTTTTCAAACATATCCGTGACCCTCATATAGTCCGACCCGTGCAGACAAAGCTCCGATATAACCGGCCTTTCGATTTTCGGTATAAGGTCGGTCAGCTGTGCAGGCACGACAACATAGGCAAAATCGAACGAATTTATATACAGCAAGTCACGCACCGAGGTCATACGAAGTATTATCTTCGACATATCGCTTGCAGGCGGTATCATAATAAAGCTGTCTGTGGTCATTTCGATATAGCTTACCCCGAACTCGTGCAGTGCGTCCGTATAAGCCTTTATTGCCTCAGGCTTCACATCGCTTACAAACGATGAATCACACAAGCTGTTATCAATAATAGAAACCTTCATTCCTATATGCCTACCTTTCAAAAATAAACCGCATATCATTTTCATAATATTTTATCACAAAACGAAAAAAATTTCAATACCGACCGCCGCCTCTTGACATAATCACGTTAATATGGTACGATAATATGATAAAAAATGAAAGGGGTAACTACTTTGCTGGAATTTCAGGACGTAAAATGGCAGCTTCCAAGCGGAGAACCTATTATAAAAGGCATAACCTGTAAGCTTGACAGCAGGCTTACGGTAATTACAGGGCCAAACGGAGGCGGCAAGACCTCCCTCGCAAAGCTCATCGCAGGTGTGGAAAAATGCACATCGGGCAAGATTCTCCTTGACGGTACGGATATAACGGATATGGACATCACAGGCAGAGCAAAGCTGGGCATTGCCTACGCTTTTCAACAGCCGGTACGCTTCAAGGGTCTTACGGTAAGAGATCTTCTTGAACTTTCCGCAGGAGAAAAGCTAAGTCACAACGAGCTTTGTGCGCTTCTCGGCAAGGTCGGTCTGTGTGCGGAGGAATATATCGACAGAGAGATGAGCGGCGCTTTATCGGGCGGCGAAGCAAAGCGTATAGAGATTGCGACCGTGCTTGCAAGAAACGTCAAGCTGTCGGTATTTGACGAACCGGAGGCAGGAATAGATCTCTGGAGCTTCTCAAGACTTGTGGAAACGTTTGAAGAAATACGCAACGGCACCACAGGCTCGCTCGTTATAATATCACATCAGGAGCGTATTCTTTCGATTGCCGATGAAATAATAGTAGTCGCAGACGGCACAATACGCACGGCAGGACCCCGTGAGGAAGTCCTTCCGAAACTGCTCGGCGGAGAATACGCCTGCAGATGTCCCCAGAGAAACGGAGGCGGTTGTCAGTGAGCAATATAATGGACGTAAATTTCAACGGCACAACAGCCGAAATGCTTAAGATAATCTCCGATTATGACGAGGTATCGGGCTTTGCGGGTGCATACAACATCCGTGAGGACAGCAAGTGCGCCGGCAGAAGATCGTCGGAGAATATCACTATCGAATCAAAAGAGGACAAGCCGGGTATAAATATCCGTGTAAAGCCATTTACTGTTGGTGAAACGGTATTCATTCCCGCCTGCGTTACCCACAGTGACGTTGACGACCTTGTTTATAACGATTTCTACATCGGAGAGGGCGCTGACGTTGTTGTAGTAGCAGGATGCGGCGTGCATAATGATGGTGAGGAGCAGGCTCGTCACAACGGCATTCACCGCTTCTTCCTTGAAAAAGGCGCAAGAGTGCTTTATAAGGAAAAGCATATCGGAACAGGCAAAGGCACAGGACTAAGAAAGATCGACCCCGTCACAGACTGCGTTCTTGACGAGGATTCATATCTTGAGATGGATACGATACAGCTAAGAGGTGTCGACAGAACAACAAGAAGCACTTCCGCCGTACTCGGCAAGGGTGCAAAGATAGTTGTCCGTGAGCGTATAATGACCGACGGTGACGAGGAGGCCGTAACAAAGTTCCATGTCGAGCTTAACGGCGAGGACAGCGGCGCAGACCTTGTTTCACGCTCTGTTGCAAGAGGAAATTCCCATCAGGCGTTTTACTCCGTAGTCGAAGGTAACAACCGTTGCACAGGCCATTCCGCCTGTGATGCGATACTTGCGGATAACGGCAAGGTCGATGCACAGCCGGCTCTCAATGCGGCTAATGTTGATGCCGCACTTATTCACGAGGCGGCTATAGGCAAGATAGCAGGCGAACAGATATTAAAGCTCTGCTCGCTGGGTCTTACAAGAGAAGAAGCCGAAGAGAAAATAATCGAGGGCTTCCTGAAATAACCACGATATACAAAACCACCGTTGCATACCCGCAACGGTGGTTTTTCATCCTCTTATACGTTTTTGAAAATCAACCTTTTCGTCTGCGGAACACTCATCAATACAACCGCTCCGATAACAGTAAACACTATCTCCGGCAGCATATACGCCCCGTTATAAAGCAGGCTGTAAAGACAAGGCTCGTTTACGGTAAAGCCGTTCCACAGCTCTCCGAATGAGCCGAATATCAGCACTCCGCTTATATAATGGCACACAAGGCGCAGACCCATAGCCATAACGCTTCCGCCAATCACTCCGGGCATTCCGTATTTTCTGAAAATTCCCGCAAGCCCCAGCACCGTAAATGCAAAAATATAGTCGATGAATATGCACGCCACAAGCGCCACAGGAGTCAGCCCCCAGCCGAACAGCCCGTCCGCACAGCCCTGAATGAACTGTATCAGAGCAAACACAAACGATGCCGCAAGACCGTTTGCCACACCTCTTTTGATGCTGAAGACAATTATCGGTAGCATCGACAGCAGAGTGATCGATCCGCCCCACGGCAGATGAACGATCTTGACAAAGCTAAGCACGGTCGCAAGCGCAACCATCACCGCTCCCTCAACAAGTGTAAGTACCTTTTCGTTTTTCATTTGAAAAACCTCCGTTAAATTAATTTAACCGAATACCTGCTTTAACGTAAAAATTCCCCGATTGGATACAGTCGGGGATAATACAAGCTATAGAAATATCGTGAAATTCCTACGGCGGCATTATCCGCATCAGGTCAAGGGTCGAAGTCGAACTTCCTCTCAGCAAAAAGCTCCCCTATTCAGTCTTTTTATATTGTACCACCGGTTTTCAAAAAAGTCAAGCGTCATCCTGCCACGTTTTTTCAAGGTACTTCACAGGCACGTTTTCCGTCAACCATACGCCGTTTTCAGACAGATAAAACACATATCCGTCCCTTGCCATCTCTCCGCTCCTTACACGGTATATAAACGGCTTGCCGTGCCGCATACCAACCTGCGTTGCGGTTTCGGTATCCTTTGACAGATGAACGTAAAGCCTTGTTTTGCGGATAATCCCGCCGCTGTCGATAGATTCGACAAATCTTGTCGCAGTGCCGTGATAAAGATATTCCGGCGGCACAGCAGCCTTCAGCCCTACGTCAACATTTACCGAATGACCCTGATTCGCTCTGATGCGGCTTTTATCCTCGTTAAACGAATATCTCTGCTTGCTGTCGTTTTTCACGATTTCGCACAACCGCTCAAAGCTCACCGGCTCCATATTTTCGCTTATACATTTCAGAAGCATATCAACGTCCGCCCAGCCCTGTTTGTCAAGTACAAGTCCTGCTATTTCGGGCTTATGCCTTAAGAGCAGTGCCATATATCTGCTGATCTCTGTATCTGTCATGATTCCACCTCCGTTTAAGTTGTTACTATAATTATACCATAAAATCAAGTCGGTGTAAACCGACACGGCGTTACGCCGTATTTTGCCGTCAGACAAAAGATTTATGGTAAAACGTTCTCGGACTGTTGCGTGAGCAACACCGCCTAAAACTGCTTCTGTACCGACAAGGCATTAATATTTTCGTGAGTATACCGTTACAACTGCACTGACATTAATCTTTCAAAATCCGCACTACCCCTCGAAAAGCACCACATTCTTGCCCCCCTTGTCAAAGGTGAGGTGCTGTCGCCCGTAAAAAATTCGGGCGACTACCGGAGGGATTGTCTCCCGTTGCACCGAACCTCTCTATCCCCACGACCATTGCAAAAGAACGATAATCCCTTGCTCGAACCACCCCTCCTCAAAACCGCACTACCCCTCGAAAAGCACCACCACACTTGCCTCCCCTCGAAAAAGGGGAGGTGGCACGGCTGATACAATTTTTTGGCTTGCTGTACAGTATTCAGATAGTCCTGCCTTTACGATTCTGAAACTATTCCGAGCCGTGACGGTGGGGATTGCTCCCCATCCGCACCATCATTGAGATTTTCCTCACTACCCCTCAAAAATCGCCACCACCCTTGCCTTTAAATGAACGCTCCGGAAGTGCTATCTCTCAAAAAAGAACTATCGGTAGCTTATTATCATATTCAGAACTGAACGATATAGCAGAAGCATATCAGCCAAAATATTTAATCATTTCTTCCTGTCAAGAAAAGCAAAACGGCCGGCATCTCTGCCGACCGTTCCTTTATATTCCGTTATAATTACTTGCTTATAACTACATTAAGACCCTCTGCGCTTTCAACTGTGAAGTGCTTGTCTGTAGCTGTATGTGTAACAGTGATCGTATCGCCGTTTCTCTCAGCCATAACAGTAAGCTCAAGCAGCGTCCTTATCGTAGATCTTGCACTGAGTGTTCTTGCCGTCCTCAAGCTGATAGATAACAAGCTTTAAGACCTTCTACATAGTCATATGCGAAGTTACGCTCAAAGTTACCGTAAGCGATTATGCTGTTGGGGCAGCATACATACCCATTGAGAAGTAGTCGTACTTCTTGTCGTACCAGTTACCGCCCTCAAGAACTTCTCCTGTCTGAATATCGGTCCACTTGCCGCGAGGCAGATAGAACTGAGCAGTACCCTCCTCGTTGAATACGGGAGCGATAAGCAGGTTATCACCGAACATATACTGTCTGTCAAGAGGTAAGCAGGCAGGATCGTCGCTGTATTCCATAACCATAGCTCTCATCATAGGAACGCCCTTTTCGTGAGCCTTTACTGCGTTAGCGAACAGATACGGCATCAGGCGACCCTTGAGCTTTGTGAAGTGACGCAGAACGTCGCACGCTTCTTCGTCAAAGTTCCACGGTACTCTGTATGAGCTGTTGCCGTGAAGTCTTGAGTGTGAAGACATAAGGCCGAATGCAGACCATCTCTTGTATAAGTCGGGTGAGCCTGTAGCCTCAAAGCCCGAAATATCGTGGCTGAAGTAGCCAAAGCCTGATAAGCAGAGTGAAAGTCCTCCACGGAGCGTTTCAGCCATTGATTCGTACTGGCTGAAGCAGTCGCCGCCCCAGTGTACAGGGAACTGCTGACCGCCGACCGTAGCAGAACGTGCGAACAGACAAGCCTTATCCTTGCCGTAGAATTCCTCAAGCACCTCAAATACGCACTTGTTGTAGAGATATGTGTAGTAGTTGTGCATTCTGTAAGGATCAGAGCCGTCGCTGTATACAACATCGGCTGTGGGTATTCTCTCACCGAAGTCCGTCTTGAATGCGTCAACGCCCATCTCGCACAGTGTTCTCAGCTTTGCCTTGTACCACTTGCAAGCTTCAGGATTCGTAAAGTCAACGATAGCCATACCGGGCTGCCACATATCGCACTGGAATACGCCGCCGTCCGTCTTCTTGATGAAGTAGCCGTTCTTTACGCCCTCGTCAAATAAGGATGACTGCTGAGCGATATAGGGGTTTATCCATACGCAGATCTCGATCTTCTTTTCCTTAAGACGTGCGAGCATAGCCTTAGGATCGGGGAACATTCTCTTATCCCAGGTGAAGTCGCACCAGTTGAATTCCTTCATCCAGAAGCAGTCGAAGTGGAATACCTCCAGAGGAATATCACGTCTTGCCATTTCGTCTATGAAGAACGAAACTGTTTCCTCATCATAGTTTGTGGTGAATGATGTTGTCAGCCACAGACCGAATGTATATGCAGGAGGAAGTGCAGGCTTACCTGTCAGCGTTGTGTAAACGCCGAGTACGTCTGCGATCGTCTTACCGCCCATTACGAAGTATTCCATTCTCTCGCCCTGAACGGAGAAAGCAACCTTTGAAACCGTTTCGCTTGCTACTTCAAACGTAACGTTCTCGGGGTGATTTACAAATACACCGTAGTTTCTCGATGATACATAGAAGGGGATCGACTTGTATGTCTGCTCAGAGCAGGTACCGCCGTCGTTGTTCCATACTTCTACCGTCTGACCGTTCTTTACGAATGTAGAGAACTTCTCGCCGAAGCCGTAGATGTTCTCGCCTACGGAGATGTTGAGCATCTCTCTTATTCTTGCAGGCTCGTCTGTAGATGCGTGTGCGTAGAAACGCTCCGCCTTTGTGCCTTCCATACGGTAGTCTGTGAGCCAGGGCTGTTCTTCGATATAAGAAGTTGTTCTCCAGCCTTCCTTTGTGAGCAGCTTTCCGTCATAGAAATACTTAATATCCCACGCTCCGCCTGCCTTGCCGATTCTTACCGAAGTCTTGTTCGAAACAAGCTCCCAGTACTCGTCCTTCTCGTTTATAACAGGCTTGAAGTTTGCATCCTCATATAATGTGAAGTCCGGACCCTTCTTTACAGCGCCCTTGTAATGCTCGATCGTAACCTTGATTGAATCGGCAAGCGTAGATGTAAAGGTGATCTCAAGAACAGGACCGCCAAGCGTCATTCCTCTGTTACCGATCCACTGGTTAGTGGCATATACGGTTATCGAGTTGTCTGTAGCCTTTACCTCATAGATCTGAGTTGCATAGTTTACGTCGTAGCCCGACTTGTTCATCCAGAAACCGTCTGAATACTTCATAGATTATACCTTTCCTTTCAAAACGGCGGTCACACTTCCGCCAAAATTTACTTTCCATACGGGTATTCCCCCGCTGCTTCTTGCTAAACGACCCTCTGCTCACGGCGCTTTGCACACCGCACGCCTCACAAACAGTTATTGCATAATTTGTAACTTGCTATGTTTTTTGCAACCCGTCACAGCCTTCACAGCTCATCGCAACCCGTCATAACCTACCTTGATTTATCACAGCTTTTCACGACCCATTTCAGCCTGCCTTGATTTATCATAGCTTATCATAACTTATCACAATCCGCAACGTTTTATCGCCGTTCGTGTAATCGTTTACCCGTTGCTTATTCTAACATATAAATTTACAAAAATCAAGGGGTTTTCGAAAAATTTTTGAAATTATCAAAAGCCGCCGTTCTGACCCTCCCAAACCGCATAATAAAGCACTTTTTATCATATACAAAGCCCACCGCCACAGAAAATCCCGTAGCGGTGGGCTGTGATATTTAAAACTTACTCAACCGTTTTAACCTTAACGCTTGCATACTCACTGAACTCGGTCGTACTTCCCGTCTTTCTGAACGATTTTATTCTGAAAGAATAAGCAGTACCCTTTGCAAGTCCCTTGACAGTAAACGTAAGCGTGGTGTTGTTCTTTGTGGTAGCAAGTGCTGTCCACTTACCGCCCTTGTACTGCTCGATAACGTAGCCCGTAGCCTTGTCATTCTTGCTCCAGTCGAGCTTTACCGCACTTGCAGAAACCGCAGAACCTGTGAACTTTGCCACATTCGGTATCCTCGTCTTGCCTGCAATTCTCACATAATCGCTGTAAGCTGTAACACCGCCGACAGTCTTATATGCCCTTATTCTGAACGAATATGTGGTATCATTCTTAAGTCCCTTAACCGTGAACTTAAGCGTTGTGTTATTCTTCGTAGTAGCAATTACCGTCCACTTACCGCCCTTGTACTGCTCGATATGGCATTGATACCAACAGCTTACCTATCCGTACCCGCCTTTATAGCCGTATACTCACTGAACTCGGTCGTACTTCCCGTCTTCCTGAACGACTTTATTCTGAAAGAATAAGTAGTACCCTTTGCAAGTCCCTTGACAGTAAACGTAAGCGTGGTGTTGTTCTTTGTGGTAGCAAGTGCCGTCCACTTTCCACCCTTATACTGCTCGATAACATAGCCAGTAGCCTTGTCATTCTTGCTCCAGTCGAGCTTCACAGCACTTGCAGAAACCGCAGAACCTGTGAACTTTGCAACATTCGGTATCCTCGTCTTGCCTGCGATTCTCACATAATCGCTGTAAACATTTGAAGCACCGGCAGTCTTATACGCCCTTATTCTGAATGAATATGTGGTATCATTCTTAAGTCCCTTAACAGTAAACTTAAGCGTGGTATTATTCTTCGTAGTAGCGATTACCGTCCACTTACCGCCCTTGTACTGCTCGATAGAATAGCCTGTAGCCTTGTCATTCTTAGCCCATTCGAGAGTTATCCACGAGCCTGTTACCGATGTGACCTTGAGATCGGACACACCGTCAAGAAGCGTAGCCGCCTTTATAGCCGTATACTCACTGAACTCAGTCGTACTTCCCGTCTTTCTGAACGATTTTATTCTGAAAGAATAAGTAGTACCCTTTGCAAGTCCCTTGACAGTAAACGTAAGCGTGGCATTATTCTTCGTAGTAGTAATTGCCGTCCACTTACCACCCTTATACTGCTCGATAACATAGCCCGTAGCCTTGTCATTCTTGCTCCAGTTGAGCTTTACCGCACTTGCAGAAACCGCAGAACCTGTGAACTTTGCAACATTCGGTATCCTCGTCTTGCCTGCTATTCTCACATAATCGCTGTAAGCTGTAACACCGCCGGCAGTCTTATACGCCCTTATTCTGAATGAATATGTGGTATCATTCTTAAGTCCCTTAACAGTAAACTTAAGCGTGGTATTATTCTTCGTGGTAGCGATTACCGTCCACTTACCGCCCTTGTACTGCTCGATAGAATAGCCGGTAGCCTTGTCATTCTTAGCCCACTCAAGAGTTATCCACGAGCCTGTAGTCGATGCTACTTTGAAATTGTACACACCGTCAAGAAGCGTAGCCGCCTTTATAGCCGTATACTCACTGAAATCGGTTGTACTTCCCGTCTTTCTGAATGATTTTATTCTGAAAGAATAAGTAGTACCCTCTGCAAGTCCCTTCACAGTAAACGTAAGCGTGGTGTTGTTCTTTGTGGTAGCAATTGCAGTCCACTTTCCACCCTTATACTGCTCGATAACGTAGCCCGTAGCCTTGTCGTTCTTGCTCCAGTCGAGTTTTACCGCACTTGCAGAAACCGCACTGCCCTTGAACGAGGCAACATTCGCTATTCTCGTCTTAGCCGCAAGTCTTGTATACTCACCACTGTATTCCGTTGTACCGGAAACCACATAGCCCTTGATTCTGAAGGTATATGTCGTATCCGCCTTCAGTCCGTTTACAGTATATGTAACTGTTGCGTTACTGCTCGTCTTTGCAATCTGCGTCCACTTTCCGCCCTTGTACTGCTCAATGATATATCCCTTTGCATTTGCGTTCTTATCCCACGCAAGAGTCAGCGAGTTTGTACCCTGCGTCTTTACCTTCACTCCGGTTAATTCTGTCAGCTTTAACGCAGGCGTATAATTATCCTTATAGCTGTAACCGCACTTTGTACATTTATGAAGAGTGTAGCCCTCATTATCGTATGTCGGACTCACAACTTCTTCCAAAAATTCATGTGCGCATTCTATATCAAAGTATACATAATCGCTGCTATTGTGTACCCAATCTCTCCAGTCAGAAGTATACTGATGGAACATATTGCTGTTGTATGAATCTAATACAGCTCTATATTGCCCTTTTCCGAATGTTGCTTGAAAACCGCTGTTAACATATGTCTGCCTGCAAACAGTCTTGTATTCATCGCCTGATAAAACCTCAACAGTTAAATTATAATGCGTTGTTTTATCGGTAGGATCCCATGTAAACGATACGTTATCAGATTCTTTAAAACCATTTGATGAAATATTTAAACATGGTTTACTCGGTAAATTTTCATTATAGCATATATCGCATTTTTCGTATATTGCTAAATTGCCGCCGGTAAACTCCTTATATCCGCATCTCTGACACAAATGCGCATACTTATGCGGATGCACCGCCTCAAAATATGTACTTCCGTAATTGTGTCCTAACGCAGAAGTCGAGCGTGTTTCGCTGTTTGAACATCTTGAGCAGGTTCTCTTTTCACTGCCGCCTGATGTGCAGGTAGCATTTGTTACAGTAGACCATGAACCATAGTTATGACCGAGCGCCGATGTCGAACGGCTCTCTGTCGCTCCGCAGGAGCATTTACGTTCTTCCGTTCCTCCGCTCGTGCAGGTCGCAGATGTCGTTGTGTACCATGAGCCGTAGGAGTGAGAGCTTCCCGTTTTTTCGACATAATACAAACGTATCCAACCCGAAACACCGTTGTACGTTAAATATCCCCACTTATTATCACTGCTGTATTTGGTTACGCATACAATATTGCCAGCATTTATTGAGCCTAAGTTAGCAGAATTTGTTGAGGCTTCTTTTCTTATGGTTTGGTAGCCGTCAGGAGAAGTAAGTTTATAGTGGTCTGTTACAGACTGCGATGGAGTAGGTGTTGATGAATTATTTTCAGCAGTATTTGCGTTGTACACATATACTTTGTAACTATAGCTATTTACTACACTAACGAATTTGTCGTAAGTGATGTATCTTAATCCTGCATTTTCATTTTTATATCCGAGATAATCCAAATAATAAAATCCATTTGCATCATACGAAATATAAGAAATTGAATGCGGTGAATTAGAACTGCTTTGCATACGGATGTGCTCGCCGGCTTGTAGATATTTCATAATAAATGATTTTAAATTGCTTGATGTAAGACCACCGTTTCTGCATATAATATTTGCAGAATTCGAATCACCTGCACCATCTTTGCCGTAAATTATATTTGATATATATCCGGCATACCAAAAGCAACCTCTTCTTTTTGAAGCCATATTTATTTTATAGCCATACACCGTTTCTTCTGCAAATGTATCTAACCAATCGCCACCATCCGCATCTAAATTACAGTGATTATTTGGAATTGTCTTACCGCCATATACCGCATATTCAGACTCAAAAACAAGATAATAAATCATATCTTTGACAGATTTACCGCTTTGCACTGTAGAACTAATATTCTTTTGTTGACTAGTAATATTATTCAAAGCACTTGATACACGTGAATCATTCTTATTTGTTATCGCAGTTCCCCACTTACTTGCAGAAACTGCCGCCCCAGCCGTCAAACTCGTACTCTCCCTCACCGCAGGAAGATTATCCCCCAGCGGCGTTGCAACGGCCGTCAGCATCATAACCGCCGACAGTACTGCCGCACCCAGTCTTTTTACACTTTTAATCATAATTTTCCTCCTTAAGCGACTGTATACAGTTGTAAAATAACCGCAATCTTCTTGTTTGATAATACCTTAAATTTTTCCCTCTTTCAACCTATCGGGCAAAATCAACTTTCATAACGACAAAAAAAGCACACAAATTCCGATTACTATACATTGTAACAGATAATATAAAAAGGCACAGTCCGACCTATGCAGACTGTGCCTTTATTGCCATATTGAATTTTACGCAGAAATTTTGTGCATTACTTACAGAGGTGCTTTCAGAAAGCCCCCCCCCGTTTACATAAATTGTAATTCATCACCTTGCACATATTTTTCTCCGCAAATATTCACCATAAATGTTTTTTGATTTTATTTTAGTATATCACCGTGAACAATATCTGTCAAGTATCGACCTTGAATTATCTGATTATTCGTTTATATCTTAGAAATAAATCACCGCCGGAGCCTCCCCCGACGGCGAAAAAATATAGTTTAAAACTTACTCAGCCGTTTTAACCTTAACGCTTGCATACTCACTGAACTCAGTCGCACTTCCCGTCTTTCTGAATGATTTTATTCTGAAAGAATAAGCCGTACCCTCTGCAAGCCCCTTCACAGTAAACGTAAGCGTAGTGTTATTCTTTGTTGTAGCAAGTGCCGTCCACTTTCCGCCCTTATATTGCTCGATAACATAAGCTGTAGCCTTGTCATTCTTGCTCCAGTCGAGCTTTACCGCACTTGCAGAAACCGCAGAACCTGTGAACTTTGCAACATTCGGTATCCTCGTCTTGCCTGCAATTCTCACATAATCGCTGTAAGCTGTAACACCGCCGACAGTCTTATACGCCCTTATTCTGAACGAATAGGTGGTATCGTTCTTAAGTCCCTTAACCGTGAACTTAAGCGTGGTGTTGTTCTTCGTGGTAGCAATTACCGTCCACTTTCCGCCCTTGTACTGCTCGATAACGTAGCCCGTAGCCTTGTCATTCTTAGCCCACTCAAGAGTTATCCACGAGCCTGTTACCGATGTGACCTTGGCGTTCTTCACCGTACCTAAAAGCGTTGACGCTTTGACAGTCACATAGTCGCTGTAATTCGTCTTTCCGCCGTCATTCTTATACGCTTTTACACGGAATGAATACGGAGTGCATTCCGCAAGCCCCTTGACCGTGAATGTCAATGTCGTGTTATTTTTCGTAACAGCAAGTTGCGTCCACTTACCGCCCTTATACTGCTCGATTATATAGCCCGTAGCACCTGCATTTCTTGCCCAGTCCAGCTTTACTGCCGTAGCCGTAACGCCCTGTGCCTTAAGCCCTGCGACATTTGCAAGCTTGGTCTTTACCGCAAGCCTTGTGTAGTCGCTGTAGACCGTTCCTGCAAAGGCTCTTATCCTCAGGCTGTAGGTCGAATTGCCCTTGAGAGAACCTACAGTACAGCTTGTAACACTGCTGTCGGAAGTCCTGAACACCTCGTTCCACTTTCCGCCCGTGTACAGTTCGACCGCATATCCGTCCGCACCGGAAACCTTATCCCATTTCAGCGTAGCAGAACCGCTCGTAACCTTATCTACGTCAAAACCAGTCACAGCGTCAACCGTTGTAACCGCAACCGGTTCACAGATAAAGCCGTTGTCATTTGCGTATTTTTCGCCCGCACTGTTCTTATAGCAGTATACCTTGAAACCGGCGATCTTCGTATAACTCTCATTATATCCGAAAGCATGACTGTCTATGGCTGTAACGCTCTCAGGTATCTTTACGCTAAGCAGAGCCGTGCAGCCACAAAACGCATCTTCGCCGATGGTTGTAACGCCCTCCGGTATGGTTACGTCAGTAAGCGTTTTACAGCCGTAAAAAGCACTCTCGTCGATTACCGTCACACTTTTCGGTATTATCACTTTTGTGAGTGCTTCACAACCCATAAACGCACATCTGTCTATGCTCGTAACGCCGTCCGGTATGCTTATATCCGTAAGCCCTTTACAGAATCTGAAAGTATAACTGTTTATCTTCCCAAGATTCTTCGGCAGCTTGACGCTTGTCAGATTACTGCACCAATAGAATGCGTCTTCTCCGATGCTTGTAACGCTGTCAGCTATCGTTATACTCTTCAGCAAATAACAGCTTGCAAATGCACTCTTGCCTATGCTCGTAACACCGTCGGATATCGTCACGTTTAAAAGCTCGGTACAATTGCTGAATGCGCCTTCCCCGACAGTTTTCACATTTCCGGGTATAGTGACATCAGTCAGCTTTTTACATAAGCTGAACGCACCAAGTCCGATGCTTGTTATGTTTTCCGGAATAGTCAGGCTTTCGAGAGAACTGCATGAGAGAAACGCTCTCATTTCGATTGTTTTAATACCCTTCGGTATATGTACGCTCTTAAGCGAACTACAGCTTCTGAATGCGTATTCTCCCAAATATGTAACTGTGTCCGGTATTTTTACGTTCACGATAGCGTCACAATCCGAAAACGCCCAATCTCCTATGCTCGTCACGCTGTCCGGTATGGTTACATCGGTGAGCGTTGTACAGCTTGCAAATGCCATTCTTCCTATACCGGTCACCTTTTTTCCGTCAATTTCAGACGGTATGACCAACGTACTTGCACTGCCCTTATATTTTGTTATTTCGGCTGTATCGCCCGAAACGCTGTACTCAAAATCTCCGTACACCTCTGCCCCTGCATTGACAACAACGCTCTCCCTTATGACAGGAAGCACCTCTCCGAACGGCGTAGCGAAAACGCCGACCGCCATTGCCGCCGCCACAAATCCGCTTGCTAATTTTCTGTATTTCATATCAAAATCCTCCTTGAATTGTTAAAATAACGAAAGCTGCCGCACCCCTGCACTACACTTTTCCTATATAATAGAATATAACTCTTTCGGCAAAGTTACAATACCCAAAAGGGTAAAAATTGACCCACCGCCACAGAAAATCCCGTAGCGGTGGGTATAATCGAGTGCATTATAGTATAAGTACAGTATTGATATTTAAAACTTACTTATCCGTAGCAACCTTAACACTTGCATACTCGCTGCTCTTGTCCGCACCGTCAACCGTTTTGACAGATTTGATGCGGAACGTATATGCCGTACCCTTTGCAAGCCCCTCAACCGTGATTTCGGTAATATCATTATCCACAGCCTTGATTTCAGTCCACCGTCCACCCTTATACTGCTCGATAACGTAGCCCGTAGCCTTGTCGTTCTTGCTCCAGTCGAGTTTTACGGCACTTGCAGAAACCGCAGAACCAGTAAACTTTGCCACATTCGGTATATCAGTTGTTCCGACTACTCTTACATAACTTCCGTAAGTTGTTGTATCTCCGACCGTTTTATACGCTTTTATTCTGAACGAATATGTGGTATCGTTTCTCAGCCCCTTTACCGTGAACTTAAGCGTGGTGTTGTTTTTGGTGACCGCAATTTCCGTCCACCGTCCACCCTTATACTGTTCAAGGACATAACCCGTAGCACCGGTATTTCTGTCCCAGCCGAGCGTAATCCATGTACCCGTGGTCGATGTGACCTTAGCGTTCTTCACCGTACCTAAAAGCGTTGACGCTTTGACAGTCACATAGTCGCTGTAATTTGTCTTGCCGCCGTCATTCTTATATGCTTTTACACGGAATGAATACGGAGTGCATTCCGCAAGCCCCTTAACCGTGAATGTCAATGTCGTGTTATTTTTCGTAACAGCAAGTTGCGTCCATTTACCGCCCTTGTACTGCTCGATTATGTAGCCCGTAGCACCTGCATTTCTTGCCCAGTCCAGCTTTACCGCCGTAGCCGTAACGCCCTGCGCCTTAAGTCCTGCGACATTTGCGAGCTTAGTCTTTACCGCAAGTCTTGTGTAGTCGCTATAGACAGTGCCGTCATCGGTATCTTTGAATGCCCTTATCCTGAGCGAATAGATTGAATCCGCCTTGAGAGAACCTACAGTACAGCTTGTAACACTGCTGTCGGAAGTCCTGAACACCTCGTTCCACTTTCCGCCCGTGTACAGTTCGACCGCATATCCGTCCGCACTGGAAACCTTATCCCAGCCGAGTACCGCCGATGATTTTGTCTGCGAGCCGGAAGCAAAACCCGTAACCGCAGGAACTATAAGCTGTTCCTCATAATTATCCTTATAGCTGTAACCGCACACCGAGCATTCATACAATGTATACCCTCTGTTGCTGTAGCTTGGTTCAACCACGGTTTCAACATATTTATGCCCCGTAGCCGCTATTTTTTCCTGTGCCTTAATAACCGCATTACAAACCGAGCAATGCTTACCCTCGGTATATCCGTCCGCAGTACACGTTGCCGCTACCGCCTTGTCGACAACCTCCGTATGACCCTTTGCCTCAATTACAGTAACATCGGTCTTTGCGTCACATCTTGAGCAATGCCTTGACTTCGAGCCGTCATTAACGCAGTCGGCTTCTTCATCGACCGTCCACTGTTCAGAATAATCATGTCCGAGTGCATCAATCGTCTTGGTTTCCTCCGCCCCGCATACCGAGCAGCTGCGTATCATTTCACCGCCCTCAGTACAGGTGGGCTTAACCGTGGTTTGCCATTCGCCGAACATATGGCAGGTACTTACCTCAAGCATTTTACATTCGCTGTAGCCTGTTTCACTGCCGTAATTTTTAAATGCTCTTATTCTGAACTCATATTTTGTTGATTCCGCAAGTCCGCTGACAGCATATTTGCCTACAGAGCCGTCATTCAGAGTTGCTATCTCTTTCCACTCGTCACCGACAAGCTGTTCAATGAAAACTCCGCATTTTTCCGATATGCCGTCCCATTTCAATGTCAGACCGTTCTTATTTATATCCGTTGCCGAAAAATCGTTGAACTTCTCGTCAAACGTGAGCGAGATCCACTGTGTAGCCGTATTGTTGTAGTCATAATATTCGTCATTGTCGCTGATAACGGTAACCGTAATCTCATCGCTGAATTTACCCTCCGGCACAAGCTCCGATTCGTCAAGCTCGGCAATCTTGGATTCGTTGAACGAAATATCGTCAAAGTGTCTGCTGAGTATCTCCTTACCCGTGCTGTCAGATACCTTCAGCGTTCCGCCTGTTACAACATCGGTGTTGTTGAGAACAGTAAAGATAAGCGAATGGTTTTCGCCAAACTTATACTCTTCCGTTTTCACCTCAAGGTCAGATTTAGTAAAGTCAAGACCATATCTGTTGTTTTCGGGAGTTCTGTCGTTTTCAAGATAAGTGTCAAGCGCCTCATCTGTAAGCACCGATGGATCGGAAGGCTCTGCTACCGTAACATATATCTTCTTGCCGATACAGTTGTCTCGGGCTTAATAAGCAGGGTGCATTCCGACGTTTCACCGGGCTTCTATATTAAGGTTTTCCAGTGTATAGGTGTTTATCGTGTTCATCTGCTCATCGGATATTCTAAACGCTGCTGTCTGCACCGTTTCCGAGCCGTTGTTAGTAAGCGATACATCTATCGGTATCTGTGAGGAATTGACAAGATATGCCGGATCAAAATCGATATAGTTGACCTGTATATCGCTGACCGTTTTTATCTTTACCGAGTACAGCTTTCTCTGACCGCTGTACGTTTCATCGTCACAGGTGCTGTAGAATACATTATAACCGTCAGAACCTGCATAGACAACATTACCGTCTGTTGAAGAATAAAGATATGGCATAGTCCAGTCTGTGCCGTTATAATTCATCACATATAAACCGCTCTCTGACTGATTTGCACTGTCGAAATAGTATATCGTATTGTCATCAAGCACTCCGAAGCAGTTGCCGATAATCTTATCGGTACTGATTACAAAATCCGTATTCTCTGAATTGAGATAACTCAGCTTTCCGCCATCGCTCCACAGCAACATATCATATTTTTTATTGCTGAATGCAATACTGTCTATATCACCCTGCGCAACAAGATTTGTTTTACTGCCGTCAAAAGAAGTGATATAAAGCTGTATATCGTCTGTGGTCGTCAGATCGCCGTCCTTATCGACAGTATAGGCTATATAACTGTTGCCTGCCAGTGTACCGACATCAGCCGAAAGAACGTTGCCGATCTCCGTTTTTAGTTCTGTTACATTCTCTCCGTCATAAATAACAATGCTGTTATTATCGGTGTTGCCGAACGGATTACCGTCCCCGTTATTTACCCATACCGCAAGATTTCCGTCAGTTTTCGGAGCAAAGCTGTATCCCTCTTTGCTGTATATCATATTCGTGTTTTCAAACTTCATCGTGTCGGGATTGAATTTTGAAACTGCGATACCGATATTATCCGTTATTTCACTGTTGGCGGCGTCATCGGCAAATTCCTTTGTTGCCTGCTGATATATAAGGAATATATCGTCACCGCTCTTATACAGCTTCGGTGCAAGCTCGCTGTACACACTGTCATTTATTCTTTCAGGTGTACCCCACTTGCCGTCCTTATAGACAGACGTTACAATATAGCTCTGATTGTTTATACCACGGCTTTCATCGGTATTGACCGTTGCAAGTATCGTCATATCTTCCGAGGTCAGAATATCCGATGAAGAAAACTGCGACATATTTCCGGCGATAAGACCGCTATTGCTGTTTGTAAATTCCGCAGAAGCACTCTCTTTTACAATATCGTAATTGTCTATATCAAATATTTCTTCTATCGGCTCTTGCTGACTTTGCGCCGCATAAGCGATGCTGTTCAGCACATCAATACGTTGCTCTATTGTAGCCGTCATCATACTTTGCGGTTTTGTATAAAGATTTCTTGAGCCCTTGAATATAGTGTAGTTATATGTAAACCACAGCACATTTGCCCTGAGCCCCGCCTCGCCTTTTATATCTACCGAGTTGACGCCCTTTGCGTTTTTATCAGGGCTCATAAACGTGATTTTAATCGGCATAGCAAGACTGCCGTACACACCTACATTTGCGACCTTGTCAATGCCTATTCCGGCATAAGGCTTGAAATACGGCTCTACAGTAAGCTCCAGAACAGTATTGTTTGCAAATCCGCTGCTGTTACCGTTCTTTACCCAGCTCATATCAAAGTTTCCCTCGACAGAAGCTCCAGCTTTGATATTTACAGTTACAGGAATTACACCTACAAAAAACTGATGTGAAAGTGTTACCGAATAATCTGCGGTTACTATTACGTTTATACCGAGCGTATAGGTGTCCTGTCCGGGCTGTATCTTCGCATAACCGCAACCGACTATCGTCAGATCGAATCCGTCCTTTAATCCCGGCAGCTTTGTTTTTCCGTTACTTTTGATATACTTGCTCTTCAGCTTAGCTAAGGATTTTGCTTTCAGCAAAGGACTTGCGTTCTTCCTTGAATCCTTCAGCTTATCAAAAGAATCCTTATAATCAAAGAATTTGCTGTCAGAATCAAGTACATCCTTAGTTACGCCTACACCTATCCTGATTTCATCGCCGGTGCATTTAGCATATAATGGGAATGACGGGACATCAATATTCCACGAGCCAAGCCACGAAAGGTCATCGCTCGGTGCAATCGACACGCTTCCTGTTGAAAGCTCAAAGCTGTTTTCACTCACCTTATTGTCAACCGCTTTAAGATTGACTCCGTAGTGGTTTCTTGAGCCGTCCGAAAACTTTTCAACTATCAATAGCGAAGAGCTTTCATTAAGCATAGATGTACTGAGCTTGATTTTCTTTGTGCTTGATGTTGTCAGGCGCTTATTTCCGTCATACACCTCGTATGTAGCATTTTCATTACTGTCGGAAGCACAGTACAGATAGAAGTCGTAATTTTTTTATAACCCCATATTCTTTTCTTACAAGATCAATGGTTTTCGCACCTGTCAGCACCTCTGTAGCCTGAAAATCATTTACATAATTATTGATTTTTCCGCTTGTGTACACCGTGTCTATATCGGATTTTTCGCTGTAATAAACCTTATCGGCATGATATTTCTGCGCAGTGCCGACAGGGTACATGATTATCGTATTGACATCAGCAGTCAGTTCATTTGCCGAAATATATTTGTCAACATATTTGTCGGCAGATATTTTCCATGTGCTTGTAGCAGACGGAAAAGAAATACTGGCAAATCCCCCTGTAGACTTAATGCTCATACTATTATCAGAAATCGTAAAGTCTTCTATTGTTTTTCCAAAATCATTAACAACTTTGATTTGGTATGTAGTTTTGGTAGGAATAGATGGTAACCAATTGTATTCGCCTAACGAAATGAACGATATTCCATTGTTTTTGGCATATCTTTCTACTCCAGTATTAGAATATCCGCTAATAGAAAATTCATCGCTTACGCTTTCAAAAACATCTGAACCAATACTAATGTAAGAATGATTCAATATGGTTGCGTTGCGAAGATTAGTGCACCAATAAAAAGCTGAATCGCCTATACTTGTAACACTGTCTGGTATCGTTATGCTTTTAAGGCGTTCGCAAGCAAAGAAAGCATAATCGTCGATATTTTTCAAATGTTCTGATATCAAAATACTATTAAGATTTGAGCATTGTTCAAATGAAGATTTACCTATATTCACTACACTGTTTGGTATTGTTAAATCCTTAAGGTTAGTGCAATTACTGAAAGCACTATCGCTTATATTTATCACGCCGTATGGTATTTCTATATTCATAAGACTTATTCAATAACTGAAAGCTTTTTCGCCTATACTTGTCACACTAGATGGAATAGTATAACTGCTATCAGTTTTTCCTGGAGGATAATACACAATCTTAGTTTTATCTTTATTAAATAAAACGCCATCTATCGAAACATAATTGTTATTTCCATAATCAACATCAACTTTCAAAAGATTAAAGCAACCATAGAAAGCATTATTTTCTATACTTATAACACTGCACGGTATCGTTATGCTATTAAGATTTGTACAAAATCCAAAAGCACGCTCACCTATATTTATTGTACTGCTAGGTATAGTAATGTCTACAAGACTTGCACAACAATCAAATGCATAGTTTCCTATATCAATTAAGCTATCCGACATTTTTAAGTTTTTAAGATTTTTGCAGCCAGAGAAAGCAGCGTCACCTATACTCGTCACGTTATTCGGTATTGTTACTTCTATAAGGCTTGCACAATCTCTAAAAGCATCTCCCCCTATGCTTGTAACACTGTTTGGTATGCTATAACTCTTATCAGCTTTATCCGCTGGATAACAGATTAACTCTGTTTTAACCTTATTAAAAAGAACACCATTCAAAGATGAATAAATCGTATTACCCTCAGCGACAACTATTGTCGTGAGGCTTGAACACCCAAAAAATGCATCATTGCCCATCTCCGTCACACTGTCAGGTATTTCAATACTTGTAAGACTGCGCAACCGTTGAAAGCATAATCGCCTATACTCGTCACACTGTCCGGTATCGTTATACTTGTAAGGCTTGAACAACCGCTGAAAGCACTATAGCCTATCTCCGTCACACTGTCCGGTATTGTTACGCTTGTAAGGCTTTTGCAATCCCCGAAAGCCCAACTGCCTATACTCGTCACGCTCTTCCCGTCAATTTCCGCCGGAATATCAACGTTTTCTGCACTTCCGATATAATCTGTAATCTCAACCGTTCCGTCATCTAAAATACCATATCCAAAATTTCCATACGTCTCCGCCCCTGCCGTTGTCGCCACGCTCTCCCTTACAAACGGCAAAATATCCCCCAAAGGCGTACCCAGAACGGCAAATGCCATCACCGCCGCAACAAACCCTGCCGCAAATCTTTTAAGTTTCATAATACACTCTCCTCGTCATATTGCAAAAGCAAGTATAATGCTTATAACTATTCATTTTAATGATACCACTATTTGCCGAAATGTCAATATTTTCGACAAAATTAACACGCAAAACAGCAAATTGCGTTAAAAACAACAAATATATTAATATCATTATAATTAGAATGATATATATTAAAATGCAACTACATTTCCCCACCTTCCCCTCAATTCTTAAATTCATCACGATTCATCAACCTGTGCATATTCTGTCTGTTCTGCCAAAACCCCTTGACAATGCGGAAAAACGCAGTTTTTTTTATAATCGAATCATCACCTTGATATTTCCATTCACGGAATTTATTATCAAAGCATATACTACTCTTGTATCAACTATAATATACCATAAATTTACATAATGAGGTGATTTTTAATGTGTGGAATAGCAGGTTGGATAGATTGCCGCAGGCTGTGCGACAGCGCCGCAATAATGCGTAGAATGGCTCAGACAATGGTTCCGAGAGGTCCCGACAGCGGCGGCTTCTACACCGATGACAACTGCGCCCTCGCCCACCGCCGCCTTAGCGTCATAGACCCCGCCCGAAGCGCCCAGCCTATGACCCGTAAAACCGCCCTCGACAGCTACACTATCGTCTATAACGGCGAGCTTTACAACACCGCCGAAATCCGCTCTGAGCTTGAATCTACGGGCATTTCGTTCACCTCCTCCGGCGACACGGAGGTACTGCTCTGGGCATACATCACCTGGGGCGAGGCGTGCCTCGACAAACTCAACGGAATATACGCCTTTGCCGTGTGGCAGGAAAAGGAAAAACAGCTCTTTCTTGCCCGTGACAGAATCGGCGTGAAGCCGCTGTTTTACTACGAATACGCAGGTGGTCTTATCTTTGCGTCCGAGATAAAAACGCTCCTCGCCCACCCTATGATAGAGCCGATAATCGACCGTGACGGCATCGCTCAGATAATGCTCTTAGGTCCTGCGAGAAAGCCGGGAAGCGGCATCTTCAAAGGGATCAGGGAGCTTCGCCCCGCCGAGTGCGCAATGTACTGCCGATGCGGCCTCAGAAAGCGCACCTACTGGTCGCTCCACGCCCTTCCCCATAAGGAAACCGCCGAGGAAACCGAGCAGCACATAGCCTACCTCCTGACCGATGCCATAAAGCGCCAGCTTGTCAGCGATGTTCCGCTTTGTACAATGCTTTCGGGCGGTCTTGACAGCAGTATCATAAGCGCCGTTGCCGCCCGTGAATTTGAGCAAAGCGGCAGGCAGCTCACCACCTATTCGATCGACTATAAGGACAACGAAAAGAACTTCCACAGCAGTAAATTCCAGCCCGATATGGACGCACCGTGGATACGAAAAATGTCAGCGTTCATCGGCTCTAAGCACATAAATGTCGAGGTCGATACGCCCGCTCTGACCGACGCTCTGGAGCTGTCGACCTATGCCCGTGACCTGCCCGGAATGGCTGACGTAGACAGCTCTCTGTACCTGTTCTGCAAGGCTATCAAGGGCAACTTCACTGTTGCTCTCAGCGGTGAGTGCGCCGATGAAATCTTCGGCGGCTATCCGTGGTATCACAACGAGGAAATTCTCTACAAACCGGGCTTCCCGTGGGCTTGCTCGACCGCATCCCGTGCGGGTCTGCTCTGCGAGGGGATACTGGGTGACATCGACCCGAATGATTATGTCAACTTCTGCTGTAACGAAACGCTTAAGAACACCGAATATCTCGACACCGACAGCCGCAAGGACAGACGTATGCGTGAGATGTTCATGCTGAACTTCTATTGGTTTATGCAATGCCTGCTTGACCGCAAGGACAGAATGAGTATGGCTCACGGGCTTGAGGTCAGAGTGCCGTTCTGCGACCACAGAATCGCCCGTTACGCTTTCAATATTCCGTGGGAGATAAAAGCGGCAGGCGGCAGGGAAAAAGGCATTGTCCGCCGTGCGATGAAAGGCATACTGCCCGACGATGTACTCTGGCGCAAGAAATCTCCGTATCCCAAGACCCACAACCCGACCTATCTCGCCGAGGTTATCCGCAGGATGAGGACCGTGCTTGCCGACAAGGATTGCCGCCTTACTGAGATCGTCAGCCGTGAAAAGCTGTTACGGCTGTGCGACGATCCGACACTGTTTGAGGGCAACTGGTACGGTCAGCTTATGACCTCGCCGCAAATTTTCGCCTACCTCTTGCAGATAGAATATTGGCTAAGGCGGTATGATGTGAGGATTGACAGGCAATAAGCATAGAAAACGGGTATCGGCATTTTACCGATGACCGTTTCAGACTGTCGATAAACCTATATAATTTTTGAAAATGGGGTCGCAGGGGCGTAGCCCCTGACAGGGTCTAGGGGCGGTAGCCCCAGTAAAATCCCCCTTTCCTGGGGAAAGGGGGCAGGGGGATAGGGGTAGTGAGTTAGAAGTCTGTTTTTATAAAATAGAGTGGATTCCATATCACTATAAGAATGCTTTGTTGGCTTTGCGACCACAATCGCAGGGAAGCAAAACAAACAGAGCGTTCATTTAAAGGCAAGGGTGATAGTGCGAGGCGAGGCGGTTGATGTGCTTTTTGAGAGGGTTGTGGGAATGGAGAGGCTGGTGGGTGTAAAGCAATCCCTCCGTCTTGACGGCAAAAAAGTTTGCAACATAAAAATGGTTGGCATATTGCAAGCAGAAAGCAATAATATCAATGCTTGTGCCTTGCCGTCAATCCACCTCCCTTTGACAAGGGAGGCAAGTGTGATGGTGCAAAGCAAGGGATAGTGCGGTTTTGGGAGGGTTGGTGCGGGGCGAGGGATTATTGTCCTTTTACAATGGTTGTGAGAAGGGCTATATTCGGTGCGACGATCCGACACTGTTTGAGGGCAACTGGTACGGTCAGCTTATGACATCGCCGCAGATTTTTGCCTACCTCTTGCAAATAGAATATTGGCTCAGGCAGTATGATGTGAGGATTGACAGGCAATAAATACGCAAAACGGGTATCGGAAATTTACCGGTACCCGTTACAGACTGTCGAAAAACCTCTATCGTTGTTTAAAATGGGGTTGAGGGGCGTAGCCCCCAACAGGGACTAGGGGCGGTAGCCCCAGTAATATAGCCCCTTTCCGGGGGAAAGGGGTTTGGGGATAGGGATAATAAATCAGAAGTTTATTTCAAAAACAGACTTTTTCTACAAGCTGAAACGGGTATCGGCATTTTACCAATACCCGTTATATTTTACTTCTTTGTTCGGACTGTCAACAATATCTGCCGATTTTCTCAAGAACGGCAATAAACCGCTTGTCATCACGGATAGCGTTATATCTGTCCGCCTGCATTTTATCGTACAATTCCTTGCAGTCCGTGAAATCGTAATTCTTGATAGTATTGAACGGACCATATTCGAGATTATTTACAAGCAGAGATGTGTGCCGTGCATTTTCGGGTAGCGTATCTGACATTACAGCAAATTGAGCCGCTTTTTCAAGACTTGATAACGCGAGCTCATAATCGCCCTCAGACATAGCCAGATCAGCAATATACCTATGCGTAATTGACACTGTACCGCTGTAATTAAGATAATCGCCGTCATCAAATACAAGTTCAAGAATCGCAAGCGCCTTTTTCATTATTTCTATTCTTTCCGCATCGGACATAGTTTCATTCCTGCATCCGAGGTCAGCCAGATTTATTAACGCACACCAAAATATACTTGTATACCACTTTATTGCACGTTTCAGATGTGTTTTCTGCTGTTCTCCCTCATATAAATCCCCGAGAACTACTGTATCGGTACATCCTATATTGGGAAGCTTCTTAGCGTATTCAATCGCCTTTTCCTTTTCTCCGAGACTTGAATAGATATAGCAAAGCTGCTGAGTTGTTTGGTTAATAATCGCACCGTCTGTGCAATGCGATAAAATACGATTTCCTATTTCGGCAGCCTCACGATTGAAGCTGATTTTTTCTTCTTCGGACAATCCCCGACCGTCTTTGTATTCACAGAATGCCAGTTGATTGACAAGCCTGAATTGAAGCTCATAATTTGTAGGATAGGTTTTTACCGCATCACGCAGTAGCAGAATATTCTCATAGATCAAGCCCTTTGAGCCATTCTCTTCAAGCTGTCCGAGCAATTTTTTTAGCTGTTCCTCGCTCCTCCAATTCTCCATTCCCATAAGCTCGTCAAGAGTAATTTCAAAGTAGCTCGCAATAGTCGGCAATAGCGTTATATCGGGATAAGTCGTTCCGTTCTCCCAGCGGCTCACTGCCTGTGCCGACACACATAGAACATCAGCAAGCTGTTCCTGTGTAAGCTCACGCTGTAATCGGAATTTCTTTAGGTTTTCGCCAAGTTTAAGCCCTAGATTTAGCATAGTGTTTTCCTCCGTACTGTTCATTTGGAGCTCCTGCTATAATAATATTCGATTTCAGCAGATTTGTCTATAGCTCGTTTGTTGAGAAGAATTCAACTATAGTGAGAGTGATTGCCGGATGCTTACCGAACTTTGTTGATATATTATGAAGTCTAAAGTGCTTTTAATTTATACACATATAAGCTGAACCTAAGTCATATGGAATAAACCGTTCCGCAAATTCTATTACCGACTTTATTTGATTATATCTCAGGTTATCCTCTCCGTTTGTTCCCTCGATTATATCAATGATTCTTTCGTTTTGCATAAAAGTCAGTTTCCAGTGGTATCCGTCAATAAGTGCTTTACCGTGATTATCGGAATCATAGCAAAACAATTCAGAAGCCGCCGGGTTAATAATATGACCTGCCGTTTCTTTATTTATCCGAAACAGAATGTCATCATTGCTTTGGAACAAATCTCTGTATTCAATAAGACCGTTTCTGTGAATACACACTCTGTACCGTTTGTCATAAGCCGCCTCATTGTATATTTCGAGACGGTTCACCATTCTGAGTAACATATGACGTTTACGTCTTGACTCGTAATTGCTCATTATACGCTTTCTGAATTCAGCCGGAACAGGAACATTGTATTTGTCTACATAATTTGTAAAAACATCAGTCCGGTAGTACAGCCCATCCGAATAGATGTTTCCGTAACCGATAATTTCGTCGGGATTTATAATGTCACGCTCTGTACCGGGACAGCAGATTACACAATGCTCTCTCAGATATTCCAGTATTATTTTCTTTTGGCTGTCCGGTTTTTCGCAAACAAGCTCTTTTATTTTCGGAAGCGATTTATCGCCATATTCATAAGCAAATCTCACGTCTATATGACTGCGTTCCATAGTAAGCCTTTCAATATCGAATTTTGATATTATGCAAAAGCGGTCACAGCTTGCCGCCGTGACCGCTTTAGTTTGTAGAAAAAGTCTGTTTTTTCAAAAATGCCGGTTCTCTATCCCTACAAGAATGCTTTGTTGACTTTGCGACCACAATCGCAGGGAAGCAAAACAAACAGAGCGTTCATTTTAAGGAAAGGGTGTTGGCGGTTTTCGTGGGATAGTGCGGAAAATCTCAATGATGGTGCGGATGGGGAGCAATCCCCACCGTCACGGCTCGGAATAGTTTCAGAATCGTAAAAGCAGGACTATCTGAATACTGTACAGCAAGTCGAAAAACCTCTACAGCCGTGCCACCTCCCCTTTTTCGAGGGGAGGCATGGATGCCCGAAGTTGAACGCCCAAAGGCTTTGCATGGACGCAAAGCCAACAAAGCGTTCATTTAAAGGCAAGTGTGATGGTGTAAAGCAAGGGATGGTGCGGTTTTGGAAGGGGTGTTGTAAGGCGAGGCGGTGGAGATGAGGCAATCCCTCCGTCTTGACGGCAAAAAATTTGCAACATAAAAATGGTTGGCATATCGCAAGCAGAAAGCAATAATATCAAGGCTTGTGCCTTGCCGTCAATCCACCTCCCTTTGACAAGGGAGGCAAGGGTGATGGTGCAAAGCAAGGGGTAGTGCGGTTTTGGAAAGGCTGGACGGAGCGTAAGATATTGAAATTGATAGAAGTGCTATCATAAAAGCTTCTAAGGCATTAACAATCCCCACCGTCACGGCTCGGAATAGTTTCAGAATCGTAAAAGCAGGACTATCTGAATACTGTACAGCAAGTCGAAAAACCTCTACAGCCGTGCCACCTCCCCTTTTTCGAGGGGAGGCAAGTTTAGTGCGAGGCGAGGGATAGTTTACAATAACAATGATATTTAAAGCGGTCACAGCATATCACCGTGACCGCTTTTATTAATTAACGCTTTGTTTATTCCCGACCGTTCGCTAATCTCAATAACGCACCAACCTTTAAAAAGGTCGGAATTTGAAGCGGCTCACAGCCGCAGGCGGAATTTGAGGCGGCTCACAGCCGCCCGCTTAGCTGTCGAGGGTTTTGGGGGTGTCTATTTTTTCGCCTAAGAACTTGGGTAGCTCCATGCCTGCCTGGTTGAACATTTCACCCATAGGCGGAATAGCTTTCATTATACCGCTGATAAAATCGGCTGTGGCGGTCTTGCCGTTTTCGCCATTTGAGCCGCCGTCCCAAACGGTTACCTTGTCTATCTTGATGTTCTTGATAGCTTCTACCTGTATCTTCATCAGCTCTTCCATATTGTTTGCAAGAATCAGCTTGATTGCGCTGTCTGCGTTTCCGCCTGCGGCATTTACAAGCTCTCTCATACCGTCAGCCTGCTTTACGAGTATCTCCTGAGCGCCTCGTGCCTGTGCTTCCATCTTTGCAAACAGAGCGTCAGCCTCACCCTTTGCGGTACGGCGTGCAACCTCTGCCTGAGCCTCTGCCTCGATCTCAGCCTGCTCCTTGGCAATCTTAGCCTTAACGATTATATCCGCCTGCTGAGTTGCAGTTTCGAGGGCGGCACGGGTCTGTTCTGCCTGCTGCTGTGCTATGTAGGCTTCTTCCTTTGCCTTAGCTGCCTGAACAGCTTCTGCGGCTGTAGCAAGACGCATTGATTCCGCTTCCTTTTCACGTCTTAAAGCCTCAGACTGAGCGACCTCGATCTTGGACTCGTTCTCACCCTTGATAGCAAGAGCGTTTGCGGCAGCGACCTGTATACGCTGGTCACGCTGCGCGTTAGCCTGACCGATCTCACCGTCACGATCCTTTTCGGCAACGGATTTCTTCGCATCGTTGATAGCCTTTGCGGCAGCTTCCTTACCGAGCGCTTCGATATATCCCGACTCATCGTTGATATCGGTTACGTTAACGTTGATAAGACGTAAGCCTATCTTCTTAAGCTCTATCTCAACGTTATTTGATACGGCAACAAGGAACTTGTCACGGTCGTTGTTTATCTCCTCGATCTCCATAGTAGCAACTACAAGACGTAACTGACCGAATATAATGTCCTTTGCAAGCTCCTGTATCTCGTTCATTCTCAGACCGAGCAGACGCTCAGCGGCATTCTGCATTATACCCGGCTCTGTCGAAATACCTACTGTGAATCTTGAGGGTACATCAACACGGATATTCTGCTTTGAAAGTGCGTTCTTCAAATCTACATTGATCGATATGGGCGTTAAGTCCATAAACTGATACGACTGGATGATGGGCATAATGAATGCCGCACCGCCGTGTACGCACTTTGCGCTTCTTGCCTGACCGTTCTTGTCGCTTCCGACTTTACCGTAGATAACAAGTATCTTATCCGAGGGACACTTACGGTATCTTGATAAGATACCCATCAATAATGCGAATACGATAACTACCGCAACGCATATTGCAATTAAAATTTCGGGCTGCATGAATATTTCCTCCTGTAACTTAGAAATTGCTTTATTGCTTATTTATCCTTTTCAACCGCCACGACATCGCCACGCACGTCTATTATCCGCACCTGCGTTCCCGTGGGGATTGCTTCCTGTTCATCGGTGACAGCCGAAAGCTCTATGAAACGCTCTCCTGCCGCTATTGTCACCTTTCCCTCTCCGCTTTCGTTTGCGGGAATCGGGATATATACCCTGCCCTTTTCACCGAGCAGTCTGCGCACGTCAATGCTTCCGTCCTGAGTGAGCCTTCTTGTAAGCTGAAGCACCTTTGCAACTCCGAGCATCGCAAGGAATCCCAGCACAAGCGCAATTATTATAGCTATCGCAACGTGAAGTCCGAGCGAGGTACATATAATACCCGTCCAGCCGAATACGCACAGGAATGTCATAATTCCCTGCAATGTGAAAAGCTGCATTGTGCCGAAGTCCGCTGGATTCGAGCCGTCGCCGATTGCCGTATGTTCACAACCGTCTATTGCGTGCGCTCCCGGCATATCCGTCGGTATATCCGCAGGCATATCGGGAACATCTCCAAGACCGTCTATTCCGCTCGTGTCACTGAACTCAACGCCTTCTCCTCCGTGACCTATACCTATCATAAGCAGGATAGTCTGTATCACTATAATAAGCGTTGCGGGTATGGCTATGCAGTAAAAGACCTGCATTGTAATACCGAGCGAATTCCACCATTCAAACATATCTTCCACCCTTTCTTTTCATATAATACTTCTGCCAAAATATTTTTCACGGGACATCCGTGAATGTCGGGTCTGTCACTTGTTGTAATAGCCCAACGTGAGAAGTATAAGAAAATTCTTGTCGGTCAGCGTCCATTGCTCATTTACATATTTGAACTCGATAGTATACTCGAATTCTTTCGATTTGAACTCCTTGTCGCCGATAACGCTGTCTATATAATCCATCTGTGCATTGTAGTCATTCTTGAATTCCGAATTTATCTTTGAATCGGTCTTTTCGTTGAACTTCTCCATATCAAGAGCGGTAAAGGTGCCTGTGACACTGCCTGTTCTGGTTTCCTTGTCAGCTTTTTCGGTCAGATTATCATAGGTAACATAATTATCAAATATAGACGCTAAGGTAGCGGAATATCGTGAGAGCCATTTTGCGTCATAATCTGTGCCTGTATCGGTAAAATAAAGCTCCATACTCATTTTGGAGAAGCTGCGGCAATACTCCGCAAGACTGTCATAATCCTTGATTTTTGCAAGCGTGAATATCTTTTCAACGGTTTCCTTCGGAGAAAGCTGTACTGTGGAGGTTTCTCCCTTATCAGAACAGGCGGTCATCGCAACCGCTGTCGAAACCGCACAGAAAAGAGCCGCCGCCCTTAATAACGTTTTCTTTAATCTATATGAAAATTTCAATTTCAATATCCTTTCTGCCTATAGCAGATCTTGCTATGTAAATTTAATTTACCTTAATTATAGCACATTTGAACGAAATGTCAATATCAAACTTTGCAATTGTAAAAAATAAGCAGTTTGCACAATATAAGCCTATATTTTTTGTGCAATACACAGAAAATCGACATTATTTGCACCGCAGATAAAGAATTTTTGGCAAATGCACTTGATTTTTTTACGGCTATCTGCTAAACTATCAATATAAAAGGTAAATTAAATTTACAAAGGCTTTTTAAAGGTAATTATCCGTAACCGTCTGAACGATAAATACTTTATCAATGCGGAAGGAGTGAGAATATGAATTCTGAAGAACTGGGAAAAAGAATTAAAGAAGCACGACTTGCCAAGAAGATGACACAATCCGAGCTTGTCGGAACGTTCATTACAAGAAATATGCTCAGCCGTATCGAAAGCGGAAACGCCTGCCCGTCCGTGAAAACGCTTGAATATCTGGCAGGACGGCTTGACCTGCCAGCAGGAAGTCTTATATCCGACGAGGTGCAGGGCGAGGAAGATCCCGACAGAAACGCACAACAGCTTATAACGGTAAAGCGACTGTACAAGGACAGCGATTATTCCGCCTGCATAAAGGCGGCGGAAAAGCTCATCGGCAGTGAGTTTGAGGACGAGGGACAAGCGATAACGGCACGCTGTTGTATAGCTTTATCGGAAAAAGCTATGAACAGCGGAGATAAAGCGGCGGCAATAAAATATGCAAAGCAGGCGCTTGAGCTTGCCGACAAGGGCATTTACAAAAGCCGTGAAATAAGCGTTGACGCAACGCTGAAGCTGTCGGAAATCGCAGGAGGAAAGTAATATGGATCTCATTATTAAGATGCTATGCGATATACTTTTCGACGTAGGAACAACAGCAGGCACAAGTCACAGACTGCCGAAACCGTTAAGGATAATCTGCTGTGTGCCGGCATTGCTTGCTTTCATTGCAATATTTGCGATAATGGCTATAGTTGCGGTAAAATGTGTGCAGGATATGCCTGCTGTAAGCATACTGCTTGGCGCACTTGATATAATTATGATATTTTTGCTTCTGAGCATATTCAAAAGGGCTTTCGGAACAGGAAAAGATAAAAAATGATTGACAAAGCTCTTTTTTTGGTGTATAATATTATCGTTGTGATGTCGGAAGACGTCACAGGATATATGCAGACGTATCGAAGTGGTCATAACGGGGCTGACTCGAAATCAGTTTGCGGGCAACCGCACGTGAGTTCGAATCTCACCGTCTGCGCCATCAAGAGGCTATAAAAAAGATATAGCCCGTGAAAACCCTGATTTTATCGGGGTTTTCACCGTTTTATACGGCAAAATTTCAGCGACCGTTTTTGTAGATGTAAATCGGTCGTTTTCCCTTTATATAAGGTTTTGAACTCTCACACAACCGAACACCCAATACGCAGGCAGATAGAAATCAAAAATCTATAAGTAAAACAACCTTTTTTGCAGCTAAAGCACACAATGAACTGAGGTGAAATACTGTGCAGCTTCTTTATGGCGTACCTGAAGATATTGAAAAATGGATGGACTTAATAACAGAGGTTCGATGGGATTTTCCGGGGCTTGAAACACAGGAAAAGCTAAATGAGCATAAAACCAGCGTCCTGAAATTTATGGATAAACGACAGGCTGTTTGTGTAAAAGAAGAAGCCGAAATTGCAGGAGTTATATTGTTTTCGAGGGAACACAACATGATCTGCTGTCTCGCAGTTGCACCCCGATACCGTCGCCGCGGTGTGGCTACAATGCTTATGGTTGAGGCGCTTGCCAATTTAGACAGGGCAAAAGAAATATCGGTTTCTACATTTCGGGCTGATGATGTAAAAGGAATTGCACCAAGAACATTGTATGAGAAATTCGGTTTTGTTGCGGATGAGCTTATAGAGGAATTCGATTACCCAAATCAAAAATTTGTCCTTTTCCCCGCCGGCGCAGAGCGAAAAGCCAGACAGATGTCTATTAACGGTATGGTTCGGGAAATCAGCCGTATTCTTGCGGACTGTGACCCTACAATATATTTGTACGGTTCGTCTGCATTGAATGATTTCAGATTGGGTTGGAGCGATATTGATATTTTAGTCCTGACGGAGAAGCAAATATCCGAGTCACAGGCAAATTTGCTTGTAAATCTCCGCCGGACTATGCTCGCAGATGAACCCGATAATCTTTATTACCGTTCTTTTGAGGGCGCTATGCTCACCAGAAGTGCCTTTCTCGCAAACGCTGATGACCGAGTGGTTTATTGGGGTACAAGCGGAGAGAGAATTACCGACAGGTATTTGCTAGATGGCTTTGGCAAAACAGAACTGATTGAGAGCAGCCTTCTTTTGTACGGGAAGGATATACGAAAAGAACTGAGATATCCGGATTTACATGAGTTGTATGCCGATGTAAATCGTCACTATAAGACTATAAGAAAGTACGCACAAAGCACCGGAAGAAATTTTTATTCTTTCGGTTGGCTGTTGGATATATCTCGTTGCATATACATACTTCGCACAGGCAAGATTATTTCTAAAACAAAAGCGGCAGAATGGGCGCTTCAAAACAATCTCTGCCCGGATGTGCACGCTCTAACAACCGCATTGAATGTCCGCAAATGCCCGTTAAAGTACCGATATGATAAAGATACATTCGACTATGCTGAAACACTTGGCGAGATTGTTCAGCGTTTTGCAGATGTGTTAGAAAAAGAATTGAAAGCAATTGAATAAGAAAAGGCGAAAAAATCTATTTTATAGTCCTCCCACAACAAAACCCTTGAAGGCTGAGGCTTTCAAGGGTTTTTATTTATGAGTATATTTATGGATAGCGAAAAGGCTCCGACAGTGCAAGTCGGAGCCTTTGCTGATATTTATTTTGCCGGCGGATGTCATTCTATAAGGCCGCTCTCCTTTAAGAGCAGTTCGACATCGGTGCCTTTGGCTTTTTTCATTACGACTTTAAGCAGCATCTTTTCCTTGAATGAGAGCTTTATATCCGTTATCGGCTTCTTGTCTATAGCGTAGTAGCAAGCACGCAGAAGCTCACGGACATCATATTTGCTTCCCCATACCTCAGGAACGCCACGGTCAATGTCAAGCAAGGTGTAGACAGATTCCATACCGGTACGCATAGAATACTCGGTAGTGAAGATGGTGTCACGGGGCGTTTCGGCAAACTGACCGATGAAAGCGAAGTTTACTGCGCCGTCCGGAACTACCTTAGGTCTGTCGGATTCCTTTCTCGGCTGGAAGAATGCGTTTATATAAGGCATATAGCACGTTGTGGTGTTGCAGGAGTTTTTGGCAAGCGCATTGATTTTTTCTGTCGGTACACCGATGTGGTAGAGCCACTCACGGCAGATCTCCTCGCCTGTGCAATCACGCATGGCTTTCTTTACATAGTTGCCTTCCTTGTTTGTATTAAGGGAATACAGCCATACAAGAACCATATTCTTATCCTGCGACTTGAACTGAGGCTGACGGTTTATCGTCCACGAAAGATACCAGTTTTCCGTGCTGTCCTTTACGGTGACAATGCCGCCTGTTGTTACCTTGCCCATGCGTGGGTCACGCTTGCAGATATTCATAATATATCTGATTATCTCATCGTCCGAGGTCGCTACTGTGGCGCTCATCCAGTTCGTAGCGTCAACATCACTGCAGAACTTGTCGGGGTTGCCGTATTCGCCGTTCTTCGCCTGTGCCGCAATAGCCTTCCACATATCCCACGATTCACCGAATCCGTTCTTTACACCGGATAAATCGGGGGCGTGGGTCTGATCGCCGTAGCAGGATGTGTCGGTACAGCAACCGTTTGTGATGAACACAAGGTCGTCCTCGATAAGATCTATCGTTTGCTGCTTTCCGTCCTTTATATAGACTATCTGCTTTGCAATCTTTCTGCCGCCGTCATCCTTGATGATGACATTCTTCACGTCCATTCCGTACTCAATGCGAACACCGTGAGCCTCAAGATATTTTACAAGCGGAAGTATCATACTCTCGTACTGATTGTACTTTGTGAAGCGCAGTGCGCTGAAGTCCGGAAGTCCGTCTATGTGATGAACGTAGCGGCAAAGATAACGCTTCATTTCAAGAGCGCTCGACCAGCGCTGGAAAGCGAACATTGTCTGCCAATACAGCCAGAAATTCGTGCTCCAGAAGCTGTCAGGGAGAACCTCCGAGATCTTCTTGTCCTCAAGATCCTTTTCGGGCGTTAAGAAGAGCTTTGAGAGTGCCATTGCCGATTCCTTGTCAAGCTCGAACTTCTTGTCTGTGTGTGCGTCCTTGCCGCAGTTTACCGTTGCACGACAGAGAGAATAGTTGGGGTCGTGCTTGTTGAGCCAATAGTATTCGTCAAGCACCGATACACCGGGCGTTTCGATAGAGGGAACGTCACGGAATGTATCCCACATTACCTCGAAATGATTATCCATTTCACGACCGCCACGCATATAGAAACCCTTTGTAATATCCTTGCGTCCGTCACAGCTTCCGCCTGCAAGCTCCAGTTTCTCAAGAAGGTGGATATGCTCGCCCTTCATCTGTCCGTCTCTTACAAGATAGAAGGCTGCCGTAAGTCCGGCAAGTCCCGTGCCAATGATATAAGCTGATTTTTTGTCGACATCCTTCGGCTTTTCGGGATGTGCGAATGCTTCATAAGTTCCTGCTGAGTAATACATAAAAACCTCCTGAAAATTTATTTTCTGTCCTTATTATATCCACATTTCCGACTTCTTTCAATAAACAAAAAAAGCGCCGTGCTAAAATCTTTAGCACAGCACTGTAAATTGTATAAATTTTTATCAAAACGGACATTTTGATAAAAACGGCTCACAGCTTGAAACGATTCAACGCATCGGAAACGGAATCTTTTATAAGCAATGCGAGCTTATCTATTATCAGCCTCGGGTCTTCCTTCATATCGCCTTTTATCCAGTCAAGCATTATCCCTATGAACACATACGAATATATCCGTGCGATAAATTCCTTGTCCTCATCACGCACGGTTATTCCTTTTGACTGCTCATCTATTACTCCCATTATCAGACCGTCTGTCAGTGGTTTCAGATATTTTTCCACCTGCTCACGATCGACACAGCGGTAGACATTCATAACAAACGGTTTATTTGCAAGCACAGCCTCAAATATATTCAGAAAACCCTCCTGCCAGGTATCGTGGGTCTTCTTTTCTTCAAGCGCTTTTCTTGCATCTTCAAGGCACGACCATTCCACAAGGTCGTAAATATCCTTAAAATGATAATAGAAGGTCATCCGGTTTATGCCGCAATCCTCGGTAATATCGTTTATAGTAATCTTGGTAAGCGGTTTTTTCAGAAGAAGATTTTTAAGCGACTGCTCGAGTGCCCTTTTAGTTACCTCAGACATTTTACCCTGTTTGCAAAGTAGGTGGTAACTTTTTATTATTTCTCTAATTTGTATCCATATACATATTTTCAAATGCCATTTTCAAACTTGTAGGATAATTTTCGGTCTTGTATCTGATTAATTGTGCTTCTAATTTTTCTATCTCAACTCTTAATTCTTTTTTCTTAGCGAAAGATAAAAAGCCAAGATTTTTTAATTCATTACGTTTAAGTTCGATTGCATAGTATTGTTTTTTTATTTCAGAATTGAATGTTTGTTTAGCTTCTTCAAAGGATTTTTTTCCTTTCGTTAGCTTCGGAAATATACATTCCAACGCATTTATTAATTTCTTTTTCATATTCTTTATTTATACTAGGCAAATCTGTTTCTTTGCTTTCTTCTAATCGTATTTGCTCGATGCGCAACGCTCCTATATTTATTAATTTTTCAATTTTTTGTTCAGTGACAATTTTATTAATCGTCATATTGATTATATCGTTAATTTCATCTTGTGATTTTCGTATTAGATCTTCCGTGTTGCTAGAAATTGTTTTTCGCATCCATTCATCTAAAGCTTTTTTATCTTTCAACTTCGTCAAACTGCTCGGTATCGATTAAGCATCTTACTCGAAGTATCATTGCATTGATGTCTGTCGGATCCTTCAGAATATTATTTCTCAGCTTTTTAATAACTGAGCCATACTGATCTTGCCAACCATCCAAGTTAAGATCACGCATTGCTCTCGCTTCCGTGTACCAGCCGAGTTCAACCATAGAGGGCTCTTTGCTCTTTTGGAGTTCTAACGCATAGTACATTATCTTTCGTTGATCATCAAGCAGTGTATATGCACCAATGTACATACGATTGATTCTGTCTCTGTCCTCAGCAGAAATATCAAACGTTTCATCAGTGAGTTTGTATTCTCCACTGTCAGATTTTGATTCCTCAGTCGGAGTGATATATGTACCGCTATTTCTCATTGCTTCCAGTTGCTCAACACTCAACTGTTCGTAGCGATAAAGATTAGCGTTCATCTCATTTAAGATTGAGTTAGGATCTATCTGTTGAGGTGTATACTCTCCAAACAGAACGCCGTTGTTATAGGAGAACATTGGTTTTTCTGTCGCAGTCAAGCACTCTATGACCTTATCCGCATCTTCAAGCTGAAGGTAGAGATCGGCGGCAGTTAAATAGCACTCGACAACATCAGCAATACTCGGTTTCTCTTTTTTCAGGAAGTGCTTAATATAAGCTAATTGCTCATTGACTTCAATCATAATTTTATCTCCTAAAATTTATCAATGACTTATATTTTTTTCGCATTCATTAAACCATTCTTCGACTAACTCAATTACATCCTTATCATAAACATCGGTTGCATTTTCATAATTGTAATTTGAGTCAAATGACTTAGAGTTAACATTGTATACTAATTTGAATTCGTGTGGACACTTTGCATTATAGGTATCACAAAGCTCAACAATGCTTTCTATATCTTCTATTCCACAATGAAAGAATTCCTTAATTTGAGCATCTGAACACCAATCATTGGTTGTGAACAACTTGCCATCTTTCTCAAAAAATGCGTCAATATACTCTTCGTCATCATTTTGTAATATGTATACATATATAACGTCTGCACTCTTTTCAGAATTCTTAAGTAATTCAAGGCAAAGCGAAATAACATTAGCTTGTGCATCAACAAATGCATCTTCAAAACCTTTTAACATAACAGATCTCCTTATTGTTAGATTTTAATTATTTGTTTTTATTATTAGTTTTTATTATTTTCATAAGCGAATACTCGTTTAATATGTCATTGATATCTTTAGAATATAAAAACTTAATAGTCTCAATTTCTGTTTCATCTCGTAATAATGCAAGTATTTTTAACAACTCCGGATTTTTTTCTATGTTTTCCAATCGTTTTTTGCACAAATCTATGACTAGTGGATTAAGAAAGGTTTCTAATCCGAATTCTTTTGCAGTAGCAAAAGAATCAACATCATAAATACCAAACTCGAGCAATTTTGCATAAATATCAGGATTATATGGACAACTTTTGAAAGAAAGCTCTAAAACTGGAATTTTATCTTCTACCATATCTAAATTTTTAAGAAGTTCATTTGATCTTTGAATATTAAACATTCTAACTTTAGAATAGTCAAATATCCCCTTAGAGTCAAGCTTTAATAGAAAAATTTGAAGCAATTCTGATACATATTCTCCAAATGCTTCTGCAATTTCTTCATATGTTTTAGCCATTACAGCAACATCTTTTTTGCCTCTTACAGATGAATTTCTGGTAGTCATTTCATCAAATGCTCTTTCGAAATCTTTGTCAGCATTTTTAAGCTGTTTTTTTAAGTATTAGCTTCAAGTGCCGCTAAGGTCATATGTGCAACTAAACTACTTGAATACATAGAAATTCCTGTTCCTGTTACTTGGGAGTACGCAGAACGTTGCACATTATCATATCCATCTATAAACGATTGTATTTCCTCTGCAAGATTGCTACTTAACCCTTTCATCATATTTTTGTATGCGTCAACGTATTTTAAGTATCCTTTATTATTTTCGAATATATCACTATCGGTTATGTCGTATACGCCGTATTCCGATAGCATCGATATAATCTTTTTGCCCTCATTGTGCATTTTTTCTTTTAATTCATTCTCAATCGCACCAACCTGACAGGGCTTCCCATCTATAATAGAAGATATTTGCATTGTTTCCAATAGCGCATTTGATAAAAACTGACTAATTTGACTGAATTTATCGCATATTTTGAGATACTCTTTTAACTCACTGGGTAGTGCGTATTCTCCGCCTATAAACTTAACCGAAAAATCTGACATTCAAATTTTACCTCCCAACACCTTGTAAGCATAGAAACTAGATTATAATAATCAACTTCTAATTCCGTTATTAATTATAGCACATCAGCATTAGTTTTTCAATATTAAAAAATGTAATTTATTTCAGACGTTAACCGTTTTAGTTATAGTACCTTGAAATCACAGCCCCACTGTGCTATAATATTAGTCCTATCCCATAAACAAGCTTAAAACAAGCCGTTTTGCGAAAGGGGAAAATTATGAAGATCTATGCTGTGTCGGATACTCACAACTTGAAACGATTCAACGCATCGGAAACGGAATCTTTTATAAGCAATGCGAGCTTATCTATTATCAGCCTCGGGTCTTCCTTCATATCGCCTTTTATCCAGTCAAGCATTATCCCTATGAACACATACGAATATATCCGTGCGATAAACTCCTTATCCTCATCACGCACGGTTATTCCTGTTGACTGCTCATCTATTACTCCCATTATCAGACCGTCTGTCAGCGGTTTCAGATATTTTTCCACCTGCTCACGATCGACACAGCGGTAGACATTCATAACAAACGGTTTATTTGCAAGCACAGCCTCAAATATATTCAGAAAACCCTCCTGCCAGGTATCGTGGGTCTTCTTTTCTTCAAGCGCTTTTCTTGCGTCTTCAAGGCACGACCATTCCACAAGGTCGTAAATATCCTTAAAATGATAATAGAAGGTCATCCGGTTTATGCCGCAATCCTCGGTAATATCGTTTATAGTAATCTTGGTAAGCGGTTTTTTCAGAAGAAGATTTTTAAGCGACTGCTCGAGTGCCTTTTTAGTTACCTCAGACATTTTACCCTCCGGAGTATTACTTTTTGGCGCATTATACCGACAGTGAAATCTGTTCGTATCACGCAATTCTGTCTGATTATATTTTAGCACATTTTCATAAAATTTCAAGTAAAAGCTGAGCTATGGTTTATAATACGCTGTTATTTATACTGCGTCTTGCGGTGCGGATACTGTTTTGTACGGATTGCACCGGGTAAACCGAAACGGACAGCCGTGAAGCTGTCCGTAAATCTTATCTGTAATTTTTAACGCTTATCGTCCTTTGACTTTCTGTTGCTGATGACCGAGCCTGCAATAATTCCTCCTACAAGGACTGCCGCACCTGCTGTGCTTAACACTATCCAGCCGGGGAATGCGTTGCTTTCCGCTGTCTGCCCTGCAATAAGTCCGTTCTGTGCCATTTCTGCTCTTGCATTACTGCCGTTGTCAACGGGCGATTGAGCGGACGCATAAATGCTTACCGTTATTAATGTAGTTGCAAGTGCAGCTATTGTTGTGATTGTTTTTAATAGTTTTGTCATAATTTTCAGTCCTTTCATAGTTTTACGTTTCATTGATGTAATGTAAGGTGTATTTTCTTTCCTATTTTTAGTATAGCACATAAAAACTGCAAGTCAATATTTATGACAAAACTGTAACTATTTTGTTACCGGTTTGTAACCTTTTCCGGCTGTTCGACAGGTGCATCAACTGCCGCACATTTACCTGCGGACGAATGAGGGCTTTCATTATACAGAAAAGCGGCTGACAGCCCAAAAAAGCATCAGCCGCATAACAGATATAATTGTATAACCCGTATATACATTATTAATCAAGCAATACAGTTAAGTCATAACCGAAGCATATCAGACACACCGCTATATACAGAATCGGATTTGAAATAATGACAATTAACCGTTCTAAACCCGTTCTGCACTTTCGCAGAAAATAAAATGTTGATAAAATAACGAACAAGAAAATAGCACACCATGCATAATAGATAGAATCCAACAGTTCGTTCAGAAGACAAGCAATAAAGATAAAAATTAAAGAAATCGCCGGCACGATAGCCCTGTCTTTAAGATAAAAGCTTGTATCAGTTTTGGTGATCAGAGTAATTACTATCGGAAGAAATCCGCCAAGTAAAGCACTGAACAAACAGCCGAGCCTTAAAGCGTTTAATTCTTTGCCAATAGAAAAAATGACAAAAGAAGTTCCGAATATCAGACATATTAATATCGGGAAAAACAAAGAACCGATAATCTTTCTGCTTGTAAAATTATGCTTCATAAAACCTCCGATACCGAAACACTACAGTTTAGTTTTGTTTTTTGCAGACCAATCTTGTTAATTTCGCTAGAGCGAAAGACGGCAATTGTACAATAAGCATTTCTAATACTATAATTACCGCATCGGTATAAACATCGGGATTAAAAAATTGGGAACTTCCTCTATGGAGATAGTATAATAAATACACTCCCTCGTTTTCAAATATCAAGACAAACAGAAATGTAATAACCGCACCGCAGAATATTACGTATACGGGCAAATCAAAACAAAGAACCGCCAGATACGTTATAAGTATTACCGCAACGAATGAGCAAGCTATCTGAATGTCATCAAAACTGCCGTCCATAACGTACATAATAGAATGGATAAGTATATGCATTAGCAACACCAATACTTGCATCCAGATACCTAAACTTATGTTTTTTGCAATCTTCATTTAATCCTCCTGTCTGTCGAGGTTGAATCAGATAGTATAACACCTGTAAGATATGTTCTTTTTCCTGATTTCAATATATCATGCAAAAAAAGGTAAGTCAATATTTATGACAAAACTGTAACTATTTTGTTACCGGTTTGTAACCTTTAGAATCATTCCGAAAGTGTGTATGTATCAAGAATAAAGCTTCCGCTTGCAACGTTGACATTAACATTTGCTTCGGCATTTCCGTATGAAATACTGCCGCTTCCTGTAAGTTTTTCATTTCTTCCGTCAAGACCGATTTTTATCGAACCCGAAGCAACGCTGTATGCTACCCGTGCCCCTGTGTCCTTTGGTACGGAGATATGCGCTTTTCCGCTTGCTACTTTTGCATCTATGCCTGTAATCTTTTCTGCACAGCCAAGCGTAAGCGAACCCGATGTAACATTTGTGTACAGTTCACCGCCGCCTGCATTCAGTGAAGTAATTTTACCGGAGGTAAGACTGTATTTGCTCTTTTCGCTTATGAATCCGTCAAGTGTAGTCTTACCGCTGAGTACCGATACATTTACATTTTTGTGTTTATGAGTTCTTGAAGATATATCAGCCGATCCCGATGATACAGTAATATCAAAATTTTCTGCGGCAACACTTGAGTTTATCTTACCGCTGTATAACTGAATTTTTGTACTTTTTTCAGTATGCGGCATATCTCCCGACAGCGAGCCTGAAGCTACCGTTACATCTGCGTTTTCAATCGTACCGTTATCTCTGTAGCTTTCGGGAAATGATATTTCTATCTTTGTCGGAACGCTTGCAAGTGTAAAGAGTGAAAAGAATGAAAATCCTGATTTTTCTTTAATGTTAAGCGTACCGTCAGTGATATTACATTCTATTTTCTTGTTTTTATCCACCGTAACATAGCTTACCTTTACCTCGTTACCGTTGTTGTATGAAATATTTGCATTTGCACTGAGTACGCTTATATCAAGTCCTGAAAAAGTATCTGTAAAAGTAAACTCCTGCTTTTCTGAGTTTTTGTCGATTATGTTATTCATATACTTCTCTCCTTCAAGCAATGTCGGCAATGCCGTAACTGCACAGCCCAAAATTCCTAATGCCAGCAAAACGGCTGATATTATTAGTATTATCTTTTTCATCAGAAACCTGCCTTTCTGCCTGCAAACGCTCTTACATGAAGTCTTGCTACCGCTTTTATCACACTTGCAAAACCTTTTATAACGTTTGGCGTGAACGGTGCCATAATTCCGCCGAGTCCAAGGATAACCATTCCTGCAAATACATTGAACATTCTGCCGAACAGAAGTGCCGTAACACTGTCAGAAACAAACGGCAGCATAACGGAAATGATACTTGCCACACCGGAAACAATAAAAGCAAACGCTACCGCAATATAAACTATAACAAGTGATGCCAACGTAGGCAATGCCCAGTCAAGCACAAACAGATCAAGCAGTATAACACCTGTTATCATTCCGCCGCTGATCTTACCTGTATTGCTGTCAACCTGATTTACCCCGGCAGTGATATTCTGCACATTGCTATTACTGCTTTGTACATTTTCCGAATTCTCCCCGACATACTCCTTTACTATCTCAACGGGATCTCCAAGCTTTGTGCATATCTCGCTTTCGGTTTCGCCGTTTTCCTCTCCCTCCGAGAAATGACGTTCAAAATCCTCTGCCATTTCCCCGAACGATAATGAATATTTCTCAGCCTGTGATTTCAGAGCCGCCATAAACTCTGCTTTAGTGTTGTAAGTCATAATTCAATTCCTTTCTTCAATCAATACCGAGTATCTTATTGACAGACTTATAGAAATCCGACCATTCGCTTATCTGTACCGACAGCTTCTTTCTGCCGATGTCGGTCAGCGAATAATACTTTCTTGAAGGGCCCTCGCTTGATTCTACAAGATAGGAGGTGATGCAACCCTCGTCTTTAAGCCGTTTCATAAGCGGATAAATTGTTCCCTCTGTGATATGGATGCTCTCCGAAATTGCATTTACAAGCTCATAACCGTAGCAATCACGGTCTGACAGCAGAGCCAGTACGCACAGTTCCAGCGTTCCTCTTTTAAGTTGTGGATTCATACAACGCTCCTTTCTGTTTCGTTGTACTAAGTATAACACAATGTACCTTGCGTTGCAAGGTAGCAAGCGTTAAATTATAGCCGAAATTATCGGCGGGATTTTGTGTATTCTGTACATAAGTATAAAACCGCCGTGCAAAACACGGCGGTTATAGGTTGTAGAAAAAGTCTGTTTTTCCAAAAAAGTGCTTGTTCTCAATCCCTAACCCCAAACCCCTTCCCCGTGGGAAGGGGCTGAGTGTGGGGCTGCCGCCCTCACCCCGCTTGGGGCTACGCCCCAAACCCCATTTTCAAAAATATAGAGATTTTTTGACAGATTGAACCGCCGTGTTTCGCACGGCGGTTCATAGTTTATCTGATTGTTTTTGATTACTTGATAACTCTTACAGAAATCACAGCTTCTCCTGCTCTTATCTTATCGGCTACGCTGTCTGCATTGCCCTTAACGTCAAGAACCGTATAAGCATAGTCCTTCTTTGACTTGCTCTCCATGTTCTCAATGTTCATACCTGCCTCAGTGATGCAGGTCGTAATCTTTGCGATAAGGCCTTCAACATTCTTGTGGATAACGCAAATCTTAGCGTCACCTGTCATTGACATTGAAACGTTGGGGAGGTTTACGCTGTTTACAATGTTGCCGTTCTCAAGATAATCCTTGATTTCGTTTGCAGCCATAACAGCGCAGTTATCTTCACTTTCGGGAGTGGAAGCTCCGAGGTGAGGAAGTGCAACAACACCGTCAACACCGAGTATCTTGTCGCCGGGGAAGTCGGTAACATAAGCCGCCATACCGCCGTTTGCGAGAGCTTCAACAACTGCGTCCTCGTTAACAAGACCGCCTCTTGCAAAGTTCATAATGCGGACGTTCTTCTTCATTGTCTTGATAACGTCTGCGTTTATCATATCCTTTGTTTCGGGAGTAAGCGGAACGTGTACTGTGATATAGTCGCAGGTTTCGAAAATTTCCTTGTTGCTCTTTACATACTTAACCTTGTTTGAAAGGTTGAGAGCGCCCTGTACAGAAAGGAACGGGTCTGCACCTATAACTTCCATACCCAACTCAGCGGCTGCGTTTGCAACTAATGCGCCGATTGCGCCAAGACCTATGACACCGAGCTTCTTGCCCTTTATCTCAGGACCTACGAACTGGCTCTTGCCTTTTTCAACAAGCTTGCCTACTTCGTCGCCCTTGCCCTTTAAGGTCTTTGCCCAGTCGATAGCGGCTGTGACCTTACGGCTGCTGATGAGCAGACCGAGTATTACAAGCTCCTTTACTGCGTTTGCGTTTGCACCGGGAGTATTGAATACTACGATACCCTTTTCACTGCACTTGTCAACGGGAATATTGTTTACGCCTGCACCTGCTCTTGCGATAGCGAGTAAATCATCGCCAAGCTCCATTTCGTGCATAGAAGCGGAACGAACGAGTATTGCCTGCGGATTGTCTATATCGTCGCCTACAGTGTACTTGCTTCTGTCAAGAAGGTCTGTACCGCAAGCGGCAATCTTATTTAATGTCTTTACGTTGTACATTGGTATATCCTCCTGTACTTAATTAAAATCAGTGCTTAAGCGTTTTCGGCTTCAAACTTCTTCATGAACTCAACGAGCTTTTCAACACCCTCGATAGGCATAGCGTTGTAGATAGAAGCTCTCATACCGCCTACGGTTCTGTGACCCTTGAGGTTTACAAAGCCTGCTGCTGTAGCTTCCTTTACAAACTTTGCGTCAAGCTCCTCGTTGCCTGTTACGAAAGGTACGTTCATCAGCGAACGATCCTTCTTCTCTACCGTACCCTTGAACAGCTTGGACTGATCAAGGAAATCGTAAAGAATCTTTGCCTTCTTCTCATTGTGAGCCTTCATAGCCTCAAGGCCGCCCATCTTCTTTATCCACTTGAACACCTTGCCGCAGATATAGATACCGTAGCAGGGAGGTGTATTGTAAAGAGAATCGGCATCAGCCTGCGTCTTCCACTTGAGCATTGTAGGAGTTGCGGGGTTAACGTCATCTCTGATGAGGTCTTCACGGATTATAGCGATAACAACACCGGCAGGGCCAACGTTCTTCTGAACACCGCCGTAGATAACGCCGTACTTTGTTACGTCTACAGGCTCTGATAAGAAGCAGGAAGATACATCGGCTACAAGATCCTTACCCTTTGTGTTGGGTAACTGCCAGAACTTTGTGCCGTAGATAGTATTGTTTTCGCAGATGTAAACGTAGTCTGCGTCTTCGGGAATATCAAGATCCGAGCAATCGGGGATATAAGAGAATGTCTTATCTGCCGATGATGCAACAGCTACAGCCTCGCCGTACTTCTGTGCCTCCTGATATGCCTTCTTAGCCCACTGACCTGTGATTATGTAAGCAGCCTTGCCGTTCTTCATAAGGTTCATGGGAACTGCGGCGAACTGCTGTGACGCACCGCCCTGTAAGAACAGAACCTTGTAGTTGTCGGGGATATTCATAAGGTCACGGATATCCTTTTCTGCTTCCTTTATAATTGCATCATATGCCTTTGAGCGGTGGGACATCTCCATAACGGACATACCCGTTCCTTTGTAGTCAAGCATTTCATCTGCTGCTTCTTTAAGTACTTCTTCGGGAAGTACCGCAGGACCTGCGCTAAAGTTGTAAACTCTCATTACCAAAAGCCTCCATGTTATATTACGGTGAATTACCGTGTTTCCGAATTCCGCTATGGCGAATTTCGCCTGCGTACTATATTATTATACTATCTAATTTGGGTATTGTCAATGACTTTTGCAATTCGGGCGGTGTTTTTTCGTCAAAAATGCCGAGTGGGTAAGAAAAAAGCGGCGGAACTATCCGCCGCAACAGGTTGTAGGAAAAAGACATTATCAAATATATCTATTTTATGCCATTAAGTATTTGCTACCGATAGTTCTTTTTGTCGGACAGCACTTCTCGGGTTCGCTATTCCATTTAATAACGTTGCTGCTATTCACGCGGGAGACAACCAAAGGGACTAGGGCAAGGGAGCTAGGCGCCCCCTCTCCCTATCCCTTAGGTTTTCTCCCTCGTGGCTCCCTCTTTCCTTACTCACACCCCCACTCCGCCTGGGGTGTTGGCGAAACTCGTAAAACTACCTGAACATTGTATATCTTGTCAATGCAGGGACGCTTAACGCTACACGTCCGCAGGTTAGTACATATATCTCAGGTTAGTGGCGTTTTTTTGAAGGGTCAATGTCAGTGCAGTTGTACCGGTATACTCACGAAAATATTAACACCTTGTCAGTACGGAAAGTGTTTTCGGCGATGTCAGCAATAAATTTTACAGTACAGCTTTAATAAAATCATTTTATTTTATCTTTCAGAGATTTCGGACACGGTTATGTCCGCATTACAACTCTGAGCCGTAATTTTTTATAAAATCGTGATAGAAAACTATTCCTCGTTCAAGCGATTCTACGCTGAGGTTTTCGTTAATTGCGTGTGCGCTGTTAAGCTGTGCGCCCGTCATCATAAGCGGAACGAATCTCAGTACGCAGTCGCATATCTTCGTATAGTGACGTGAGTCGGTGCCTGCCAGCATTATATAAGGTATTCTCGGGATATCGCCGAAGGTTTCCTTTATTCTCTTGTTGACATACTTATACGCATAGCAGTTCATATCCGCAACGGGCGGAACGTCAAAGCCTGCCAGCATTTCCATAGAAATTCCGAGCTTGTGGCACAGCTTTCCGAGCTTTTTATACGACTGAGGTAAAGGCTCGTGCACCATAAAGCGACAGTTTGCGGTAACGCTTGCCTTTTCGGGAATCACGTTTGCGCCCTTGCTTCCCTCTGCCATAGTGAAAATGCAGGTGGTCTTTACGACCGCTCCCGCAGGACCGCCTATCCTGTGCATTATGTACGGTGCTATCGGGGCGAAAAGCCACAGATTTCCGTACAGCAGGCGGTGTCTGAAGTGGTGCATATACGGTGCCATAGCGTGATACTGCACTCTTGCGGGGTGGGTTATCCTTTTCTTGAACGGGTTTCTGTGTTCGATTATATACATCAGCTTTGACAGCTTTGCAAACGGGTTATTGTTGAACGGAACGCTTGCGTGACCGCCTCTGCTCCTTGCGGTGAACTTTATGTTGGCTCTGCCTTTTTCGAGTATGCCTATCATAGCGTTATGGGCTACCATTCTGCCCTTGACACTGTCCTCGTATGACATTACAGAGCCGCCCTCGTCCATAACCAAATCGAAATGTATGCCCTTTTCATAAAGATATTCGACCGTCTTTACTGCGCCGTCGCCGGTTATTTCCTCGTTGTTGGAGCTTCCGACATAGACATCGCACACGGGGGTGAAGCCCTCTTTTATAAGCTCCTCTATGCTTTCGAGTATGGCGCATAATGCACCCTTAGTATCGACCGTACCTCTGCCCCATATCTTGCCCTCGGCTATTTTGCCCGAAAAAGCGTCATACTTCCACTTTTCGCTGTCGGCAGGAACAACGTCCTGATGCGACATAAGGCATATCGGGTTGCGGTTCTTATCCTTGCCTCTCCATATAAACAGCAACGCTCCGTCAATATCGACACACTCGCATACCCTGTGGATATTCGGGTACTGCTGTTCGAGCAGGTCGTGGAATTTATAAATCTCGGTGTTGTCGTTTCTGCCACGGATACTTACGGTAGGTACCTGTATTATTTTTGACAGATGTTCTGCGTGGGTGTCGCAGTCGATACCGTCCTTATACGGATCGAACGGCTTATCGTCAGCAAATTCTTTCTTCATAAATACGGCACGGAGTACAGCAATAAGAAACAGTACGGCATATACCGCAAGAAGTCCGAGTAAAACATACAGTACAATCAATAAAGGGTTCACAGTGAAAATTCCTCAAATTATTTATTACGATAGCTGTTGCTGTAAGAACTGTAACAGTTATCGCTCTTTAATTGTACCATATTCACAAAAATTATGCAAGTATCTGCTTATTTTTTTACAGCATTTGATATACAGATGACAATTGCGATGAGGACGCCGCCGATCGGATAACCTATCCAGCACAATTCCCAGTTATTAAAGCAGAATCCCATTATAAAAAGCACAATAGTTGCCGCAAGCATTATACTGCCCGATATAGCCGAAATCAGCTTTTCGGCAAACGGCTTATCGGGATTATTATCCTTATTGTATTCCTCTACATCGTACTTTGCATACTGCATACCGCCGTATATAAACAGCGGTGCGGCAACGGTAACACATAAAAGCAGAACAGCCTCACACAGTGCGCCAAAGCTTTCCTCAGTCATAGCATCAGGTACGACCTTGTCGACAAAGCTCTGCATTACCATCAATGCGATTATGCCGAGCAGTACAAGCACCGTACCGCCGGCGATAAAAGCGGGAAATTTATTTCTGAAAGCCTTTACCTGCTCTACACTGTAAAACGGCTTGATATTGGGATTTTCTTTGACATAGTTGCCGTGTCGTATGCCGCTTACTATAAATATCGCCGCACCGATTGTTACAAACAGCATAAATATTGCCGTTGCTATTGTTTCGTCAAGTCCCAGACCTACCGTAAAAAGCAGTGTGGTAACACCTGCAAGCACAGTTTCTGTACCAAGACAGATAGCACTTGTAAAACTGTTCATTTCCTTATCATATCCTGCGGCATCTTCCGTAAAGTTTTCTTCTGCACTGCCCTTGATCAGTTCGTCAAGCGTGCAGCCAAAGTAATCGCTCAGCGTGATAAGCTTATCAGTTTCGGGAAACGCAGTGTCAGATTCCCACTTTGACACAGTCTGACGTGACACATTCATAAACTCCGCCAGATCCTCCTGCGTCATATTTTTTTGCTTTCTGTAAAACTGAATATTTGTTCCTAAGCTCATATATACATATCCTTTCCGACAGCTTTTCTGTCTGTCGTTATGTTAGCATAATCGGCGTATAAGGTCTATAAACTTCATGCTGCTTTTGAATATTTTCATGTAAATTTGCGGTTGCGTTGGCTTCGTAGAGCCGTTTTCGACTTATCGCACTTTGCGCTCCAGATACAGCAAACGGCAGAAAGCATACACCCTCTGCCGTAAGATTATTTTGTAAATTTCAAGCAATCAGTCTATCGGGTCGCCTTTAAGCTCTTCTTCGGTAAGCTTGATCGTTGACTTGTCGGGGGCTTCGACATTCATAAACTTTCCGACAAAGGTGGACAGAATAAGTCCTGCGATTATCGGAAGATAGAACGTTAAGAATCTCCATATAAATGTTGAGATGCCGACATATTTCGTGCCGTCCGAGCCGATGAATATATTGCTGAAGAACAGCGTATAGCTTCCCTCCGCCGCACCGAGCGCACCCGGCAGGGGCATAAATCCGGAAATCATCAGAACGAATGCCTGACAGGAAATAATCGTCAGATAATCCGTACCCGAAAGTCCAAAGCCGAGATAAATTACATACGAGATCGAGAAGTAAGCTGTGAGCTGAATTACATTATAAATGATAAGTCTTATGATAAGCCACGGTTTTTTCTTGATGAACACGAAATTATCATGATATTCGTCTACAATTTCTTCTACGGATCTGATTTTCTTTATCTTGTCTTCCTCGCTCTTTATAAAGCGGAACTTGAAAATGTGTATCTTTGCAAGCAGTTTTACAGCCCATACAGCCATCTTCTTTACGGGCTTCTTGAAAAACGCCAGCATAAAAAGCAGTATTATTACGATAGTATTTATGATAAATCCAAGAATTACAAGCGCCATAAGCGGTGCGTAGTCGGTAGAGAAATTATTGAAACGGGCTATAAGCACCACAGCGGAATAGCCTGTAAGCACAAACTGATACATTATGAATTTGCTCAGCAGAGATGTCATTGCGTGTGACATAGGAACGCCGAACTTCGTGAAGTAATACACCTGCATAGGCTGACCGCCCGTTGATGACGGAGTGATGCAGTTGAAATACTGACCGAGCAGGGTCGTCATAAATGTTCTGCTGAACTTTGCCTTAGGGTATGTAGCCCTCAGCGCCGCATGAACGCCGAGTGCCTCCAGCAGCCAGTATACTATCATAAGGCCCATCGCTATGAACAGGAATCCGACATTTATCTTCTGAATTGAATTGACAAGATTATCAAATCCGTCCACAAAATACACATAGAAGATCATGAATACGAATGCAATTGCGCAAATAATAAGATTCAGCTTATTCGATTTTTTCTTTTTCATTAAGCCTCCCGGATTTGAATAAAGGCATTTTCAGTCTTTACACATTTAACCCAATTTTACAATAACATTATAATTATATCTCATAATGCAGTTTTTGTCAACGAGAAAAAGGTCAATATATGCCGTATAAGCCGCAAGGTCGCTCAAACCGCAGAAAATCGGGTATTTAAAGCGTTTTTGCCGTAACGGGTCGTTTCATCATTACTTTAAGTAATGGCACTATTCAATATATAAATATCGAAAACGCTTGAATTTTTTCCGCCAATCTGCTATACTTATGTGTGGCGATCTGAAGCGTCTGTATTTTTACAGATGCTCCCATATATAACGAAAGGAAAGGTTTTTTCAATGTATAAAATACTCAAAAGACGTCAGCTCAACGAAAACGTTGTACTGATGGAGGTAGACGCTCCCTTCATTGCGAAGAAGGCGTTGGCAGGTCAGTTCATCATTCTGCGTGTTGACGAAAAGGGCGAGAGAATACCTCTTACCATTTCAGACTATGACAGAGAAAAGGGTACTATTACCATCATATTCCAGATAGTAGGTCAGACTACTATGCTTTTATCACAGCTCAAGGAGGGCGACGCACTGCTCGACTTTGTAGGCCCTCTCGGCAAGGCAACAGACTTTGAGGGTGCAAAGAAGGTATGTGTTATCGGTGGCGGCGTAGGTAACGCTATCGCTTATCCTTCTGCAAAGCAGTTATTCAACGAGGGTGTTGATGTTGATGTTATCGCAGGCTTCAGAAACAAGGATATAGTTATCCTTGAGGATGAATTCAAGAAGGCAAGCACAAACTTCTATATCACGACAGATGACGGCTCATACGGCGAAAAGGGCTTTGTTACAAACAAGCTCCAGAGCCTTATTGACGCAGGCAACAAGTACGATCTCGTTGTTGCGATAGGTCCTGTACCTATGATGAAGTTTGTCTGTGAGGTTACCCGTCCTTACGGCATTAAGACACTTGTATCACTCAATCCTATTATGATCGATGGTACAGGCATGTGCGGCGGCTGCCGTGTAAATGTCGGCGGAGAAATCAAGTTTGCGTGTGTTGACGGCCCTGACTTTGACGGTCATTTAGTAAACTTTGACGAGCTGATGAAGCGTAACTCGACATACAAGGAAAAAGAAGCTCACGACAGAGAACACTGCAGACTTTACAAGGCTGAGCAGTAAGGAAAGGACGATAAGAAAATGCCTAATATGTCATTAACTAAGGTTCCTATGCCCGAACAGGACCCTAACGTAAGAAACAAGAACTTCCTCGAAGTTGCAATGGGATATACAGAAGAAATGGCAATGGAAGAAGCATCACGTTGCCTTAACTGTAAGAACAAGCCCTGCGTAAGCGGTTGCCCCGTTAACGTAAGAATACCCGAATTTGTAGCAAAGGTTGCAGAGGGCAAGTTTGAAGAAGCGTATGAGATAATCACAAGCACAAACAGCCTCCCCGCAATCAGCGGCCGTGTTTGTCCTCAGGAAAATCAGTGCGAGGGCAAGTGCGTAAGAGGTATCAAGGGCGAGAGCGTTTCGATCGGACGTCTTGAGCGTTTCTGTGCAGACTATCACATGAAGCACAGCGATGCAAAGGCTGTTAAGCCCCAGTCGAACGGCAAGAAGGTTGCAGTTGTAGGTGCAGGCCCTTCAGGTCTTACCTGTGCAGGCGACCTTGCAAAGAAGGGTTACGAAGTAACAGTATTTGAAGCATTCCATACAGCAGGCGGTGTTCTGGTTTACGGTATCCCCGAATTCAGACTTCCCAAGGCTATAGTTAAGAAGGAAGTAGAAAACCTTCAGGATCTCGGTGTTGAAGTAAAGACAAACATGGTCATCGGCCGTGTTCTGTCGGTTGACGAACTGTTCGAGATGGGCTACAAGGCTATCTTCATCGGCTCGGGTGCAGGTCTTCCCTCATTCATGGGTATCGAGGGCGAGGATCTCATCGGTGTTTACTCAGCTAATGAGTACCTCACAAGAACAAATCTTATGAAGGCTTATCTTGACGATTATGATACGCCTATCATCAAGAGCAAGTCGGTAGCGGTTGTCGGCGGCGGTAACGTTGCAATGGACGCTGCAAGATGCGCTAAGCGTCTTGGTGCTGAAAATGTATACATTGTATACCGCAGAGGCATGGAAGAAATGCCTGCCCGTAAGGAAGAAGTACATCACGCTATGGAAGAGGGCATCATCTTCAAGAACCTCAACAACCCTGTCAAGATACTCGGTGATGAGAACGGCAGAGTAAGAGCTATGGAGTGCATTGAGATGGAGCTCGGCGAGCCTGACGCAAGCGGCAGACGTAAGCCTATCGCTAAGGAAGGAAGCAACTTTGAGCTTCCCGTTGACACGGTCATCATGTCAATCGGTACATCTCCCAACCCCCTTATCAGAAGCACAACTCCCGGTCTTGACACCAACAAGAGAGGCTGTCTTGTTGTTAACGAAGACACAATGCAGACGACCCGTGAGGGTGTTTATGCAGGCGGTGACGCAGTTACAGGTGCGGCTACGGTAATACTCGCTATGGGTGCAGGTAAGCAGGCGGCTCAGAGCATTGATGAATATCTGAGCAAGAACTGAGCGACATAAAATTAAATGCAGAAAAGGCTGACGTGATTATGCGTCAGCCTTTAGCTTTTTGAAAGTCTTTTATTTGATGTACTTCTATTATATCATTCAGCTTTAACTATGATAATGAGCTACCGATAGTTCTTTTTGTCGGACAGCACTTCTCGGGTTCGCTATTCGAGTGGGTACACCTGTCAATATTAACGAGGGAAAGAACCAAAGAGACTAGGGCAAGGGACTTGACAGCCCCTCTCCCTATCTCTTAGGTTCTCTCCCTCGTGGCTCCCTCTTTCCTTACTCACACCCCCACCCCGTCGGGGTGTTAGTGGAACTCGAATAACCACCTGAACACTGTACATCCTGTCAATGCAGGGACGCTTAACGCTACACGTCCGCAGGTTAGTACATATATCTTAGGTTAGTGGCGTTTTTTGAAGGGTCAATGTCAGTGCAGTTGCTTTGATAAGGTCACGAAATTATTAATGCCCTATCGATGCTGAAAATGTTTTCGGCGGTGTTGACGATATATTTCACTTCGTGGCTTTAATAATAATCCTTTTATCATCAGCCTTTTTGTTATGTTTAAGCCTGTATTTTGCGGTGTCTGCCGATAAGAACGCCGTTTTATAATCCGAAGCTGTCTTTCAGTATCTTTTTTCCGCTTTCGGTGACAAATATTTTCTCATACGCATTTCTGACCGCATTTTCGCTTGCGCTATCCTCGTACAGATTTACTATGAAATCCGCCTCGATGAGTATCTGCAGGTCTTTGCCGTCAATATCCGTATATGTGTGGTGGCGAGCGATAAGATGCGTCACACGCTCTGCGACATCCTCATATCCGCCGACCGACTCAAGAATTTCCTTTGCGATAACCAGACCGAGCTTTTGCTGTATCTCGCCGTCATTTCTGCCGTAGAGCCGTTCTCCCTCGTGAATGCCTATATCGTGAAGTATCGCCGCAGTTTCAAGAGCTTTCATCATTTCGTCAGACAGCTTCTCCTGCTTACCGATAAGCCTTGCGAAGCTGTGTACTTTTATAAAGTGCTGTATCCTTTTAGGGTCGCCCTTGTCATATTCTATCGCCGCTGTCAGAAGCCTTTCGTGCATAATATTACCGCCTTATTCGCTCTTGCTGTCAGCGGTGCTGTCAGGCTTGCTGTCTGTTTTGCTTTCGGTATTGCTTTCGGTATTGCTTTCGGGTTTGCTGTCCGTTTTGCTCTCTGTCTTGCTTTCTGTTTTGCTGTCGTTTGCGGTATTCTTCTTTTCAACCGTCTTGAAAACGGTATCCGATATTACCTTTATCTTATCAATGCTTGCCGTAATCACACGGTTATCCCACATTGTAAGTATATACGGCTTGTCGCCATCGATTATATCGCAGTAAAGCGTGGTGTACTTTTCGTCATACAGCGTTATGTTTCCAAGCTCGGACAGCTTTCCGTCGGCATAGCTGTAGAACTTGCAAACGCTGACCTGCGATATTCCGTCAAAGTACATAACGGGTATTCCGATCGTTATCTTTCCGTCCTTTTCATAATAGGCAAGCTGTGAAATATCGTTGCACACGGGGCTTGTAAGATAGCTGTTCCAGTCGCCCGAAGTATTGCTTTCTGCGGTGATGGTGACCTCCGCTTTCTTATCGCCGCCTACGGCAAGCAGTATGCCCTGTCTGTTTCCGTCCTTGTCAGCCTTTACGGTGACCTGCGCTGTCACATTGTCGTTCAGCTTCACGCTGTTGGTGTTTTCTGTGTTTTCCGCCTGTTCGCCGTTGTCGGCATCCACGCTGTACTGCATAGGCTCATCGCCGTATGATGTTACAGTAACGGTTTTTCCCGTACCGCTTATCGAAGCTATTCGCTGTCCGTCTGCGATGCCTTCACAGAAATTTATATTGCCAAGTGTTTTGCTCGTTGTGATAATGACATTATGACGTTCATCGCCTGTGTAAATTTCTCCGAAAGCCGCAAAGTTATCATCCATAGCAATAACCAGACCGGGATTAAGCGCAATATCGGATACTCCGGTTATTATACCGCTCAACAGATCGTCAAACTTTACATAAGCTATCTGTGTGTAATAATTATTGTTTATCCTGCTCGTGTCTGTTGCGTACATCCCGTCAGAGTTTGCCGAACATCCGCCGATGTCACCGACTATAACGCTTTTCGTCATAACCTCGCTATCGCCTGCGGGGGCTATCATTGTTGCGGTATAATAGTTGAGTCCGCTTACATAAGACGGCACCAGCATATTTTTAAATTCAACAGTCTGCGTTGTTCCTTTATGCGTGTATGCAGGAACAAACGTTTCCGGTTTCTCCGATTCGGCTTTATCAATATCAAAGCTGTCTTTCGTCACGGCGTAAACCTTATTACCGTTTGTATATAAATCAATAAGTTCTCCTGAAAGTATATATTCATCGGTCGATTTTCCGCTTAACATTCCGCTTTCGTCATAGGTGCGGATAACCGTTGCGTTGTCCTTACTGCCGACAACCGCAAAATACTCTCCGCACTTCACTATTCCTGCATCGGTAAGACCTGTGTCAAAGCTGAAATTGTCGCTTAGCTTGCCGTCCTTTTCCTTAGCACCGCATATCTCTGTATCCTTTACCGTAGCGACCAGATTATCGCCGTACACGTTTTTTGGCAGAGCGACAGGCTTCTTTTCGACCGTCACAAAGGTGTCGGGAAGCTGATAGCTAATCTTGTCCCGTGCGGCTGTGGCTTCATTCAGAAGCGTTTCATAGCTGTCTATGTTCTGCTCGACCTTTCCGGGAATATCATATGTAAGGTCGGGAATTATTCCGCAGGCTCTGAGCTGATTCAGTGTAATTCCTCCTGCGACAAGCACTGCCGCACCTATAAACGATGTGATAAGGCAGCCCTTTCTGCGCTTTATGACAACGCAATCCTCCTTATCATCGGATACGTCATAATCCGCATTGTTGTCCATAAGCTCGCCTATGGCACTGCCTATCTCCCTTGCGTTACTGCCTATCTTTTCATCATCGGATATTATGCCGTCAAAATCTTCCGCTTCCTCGCCTGCAGGATTAGCTTCTGCGACAGGCGGTGCCGGTATGCAGAACTCCATAGTAACGCTCTTGCTGTCGCTGTCGGAGTTATCGGTCGGGGTGCTTTCTTCCTGCGTAGCAATGCTTTCCTTTTCAGTATTATCTTCTTCGGCTTCTGCGGCAGGAGCTTCCTCAACGTTTTTCTGCTCGGATTCGGGCAAATCTGTATTACTGTCTGTATAATTCGATGTATTTTCTACAGTTTCGACATTTTCTTCGCTGTCAATTTCTTTCTGCATACGAAGAATAAGTGCCTCAGCCGCAGAAAGCTTCTCACTGTCGGGTGCTTCCTGTGTGTTTGCTTCGGGTTTGCTTTCCGATATATCGGCTGTATCTTCCTGCTTTGTTCCTGTTTCTTCTTCTTTATGAACGTTCTTTTTTGCGGTAAGCTCCTCAGTCATACGGCGGAGTGTTTCTTCTTCACGGCGCTTTCTCTGCTCTGCAAGCTCCTTACGCTGAGTGGCGACCGCAATTATCATACGGTAATCTTCTCCGCTCAGAACGGAATTATCCAGTATCTGCAAAAGCTCATCGAACTTCAGATGAGGGTTTTCCTCTATTCTTCTGAACTCCATATTACCGATTTTGCTGTTTCCTAAAAGCTCAAGAAAATCCGAACCGCTTATTTTAAGCTCCTTTAGCTTACGCAGAAATACTCCTGCGGTCATATCTCCGTTATCCTCGAGCAATCTCCTTATTTCTTCCGGTTTTACTCTGTCAGGTATCTCTAAGGAAGAAACGTATTCTTTTATCTTTTGTTCCAGACTAACCATCTATTTTCTTCCTCCGTCAGATATTCGATCCCGAAAGCAGTTGTGCTTTCAATGTTACCTCTGCATTGGTAAGGCAGACCCCTACCGTTTCTTCGGTATAGCCGCACAGCTTGGCGGTTTTCTCCGCACCGCATCCGCACACCGTGCTGACGCTGAGCACAAGACGCTCTATGTCGGGCAGATCGTTGAGCGCATTTCTTATCTCAGAGCCGCTATCTGTCTTTGTACATAACTCGCCGCCTGTTTTGTTGATGTGTCTTATCTTAGTGCAGAGTATTTTTACAAGCCATTCTATGAACTGCGGCGATGAAGTAAGCCTTGCCGCAGGCAGTGCCGCAAAGCTGTCAAGCACTGTCAGGCGTACCGCCTCTACAGCGGCATCCTCGCTTTTCATTGCCATTCTCGCTATTTTATATACAGGTCTGTACACGGCTCTGTAAAGCTGTGCGTAACCTTCCGTATCGCCTGTCTGCGCCTGTTTTATAAGGGCGGATAATTCCTGTGCGTTCATCTTCTCACCTCAAAATGTACATATATATTTATCATACCACAAAATCCGCTTTATGAAAAGCCTTTTTCGCAAATTTTCACATTTTTCATTTCCCGCCATCCGTTATATTGTTGCAAGGGGAGATCATTTATGATAAAATAACCGTATAAACGGAGGGCTTTCTATGACCGAAAACGAATTTGAAAAACGCTTTATGGCTGAAATGAGCGAACAGCAGAATACCGCTGTCAAGGCTGTACAGGGAGCGGTTTTACTGCTTGCCGTACCCGGCAGCGGAAAGACGACCGTGCTTATAACGAGGCTTGGATATATGATAAATTGCTGTGGCATCAGCCCCTCTGAGATACTGGCGGTGACCTATACCAGAGCCGCTACGCTTGAACTGAAAAAGAGGTTTGCCGACCGTTTCGGAAGCGAATGCGGCGCAGGTCTTGAAATAAGGACAATAAACGGTCTGTCCGCCAAGATCATCGAGTATTTCTCCACGGTATACACGGATGAAAACGTGCCGCATCTTATGAGCAGGGAGGGCGACCGCAAACGGCTGATAAGCGAGGTTTATCGCCTTGTCACAGGTGAATTTGCGGACACTGCTACCATAAATGACATCGGTGCTATGATAACTTTTGCAAAGAATATGATGCTGTCGGACGAGGAGATAGAAGCGCTTTCGGGCAGTGGCTATGACACGCTGAGAATATACAGGGAGTACAACCTTGCGCTGTCGTCACGCTCGCTTATGGACTATGACGATCAGATGGTGACGGCTCTTGAGATACTCCGTAAATATCCCGATATACTTGCATACTTTAACGGAAGATTCCGCTACATCTGTGTTGACGAGGCGCAGGATACATCTAAGATACAGCACGAGATCATTCGCCTGCTTGCCGCAAAAAGCGGTAATATATTTATGGTAGGCGATGAGGATCAGAGCATCTACGCTTTCAGGGGAGCGTACCCTGAGGCGCTCATCGACTTCGAAAAGACGTATAAAAACGCACAGATACTGTTCATGGAGCAGAATTTCCGCTCTACTCCCGAAATTATCGGGGTGGCGGATTCATTCGTAAAGTGCAATCGTTTCAGACGTGAAAAGACTATCCGTGCTGTGAACAAATCAGGTATACCTGTCCGCATTGTACGCTGTGAACGCAGAAACGCTCAATATGACTTTCTGTGCGGTATCGCCGCAAGAAACGAACAGCAGACAGCGGCACTTTTCAGAAACAACGACAGTGCGGTCGTTCTTGTCGATATGCTCGAAAGGAACAATATCCCATACAGGCTGAAGGGCGGTGAAAAGACCTTTTTCACAAGCAGGCCTGTGCTTGACATCACGGAAATAATCAGATTCATCAATAACCCGTATGACATTGACAGCTTTATGGCGATATACTATAAAATAGGGCTTTATATAACAAAGCAGACCGCCGAGGCGGCTTGCAAAATTAGCTTGCAGAGGCATATCACGATAACCGACGCACTGCTCGGCATTGATACAGGTACTCAAATCAGCGTAAATTCAAAGCGGAATATACAACAGACGGCTCAACTGATGCGGCAGGCGCAAAGCAGCAGTGCAACGGAAGTGCTGAGCATCATCCTGCACGGGATGCAGTATGCGGATTATGCCCACAAGAACGGGCTTGACGAAAACAAATATGATATTCTCCGTATGCTTGCGAGAAACGTAAACAGCAGTGCGGAGCTTATAGACAGGCTTTCTGAACTGAGCGGAATCATGGCGGAGCATAAGGACGATTCATTCAGCAAATTCACGCTGTCCACCGTGCATTCAAGCAAGGGGCTTGAGTATGACTGCGTTTATCTGCTCGATGTAATAGACGATGTACTGCCGTGCATCACTAAGGACAAGCTGAACGATAAGGAGGATATAAAGCAATACGAGGAGGAGCGAAGGTTGTTCTATGTTGCTGTGACAAGAGCCAGAAAAGAGTTGTATCTGTTTTCGTGCAAGGGCGAAAGCTCGGAATTCCTTGACGAGATAGAGAAAAATCTGCCGATAGAATACACTGACAGCAACGATATATTCTTTTCTCTGTTTGCAAGAGATATGCTCGGTCGTGTTTACTGCAACGGCAAAAACGGCAGAGGCATTATTATCGCCTGCTGTGCGGAAAAGCTGTGCATACGCTACACAAGCGGTAAGACCGAACTTAAAACGCTTGCCGAAATGCTAACGGACCGTGACCGCACGGTAACATATATAAAGAGCGAGGAGCTTGAAAAGCTGAATGTTACCGCCGAAAAGCCGATACCGAAAAAGACAGAAGATATAAGGCTCAAAGCAGGGGACAGGATATATCACAGCTCTTTCGGCAAAGGTGAAATTAAGAATATCGACAAAAACGGAATCGGTACGGTTTATTTTGAAAGCAACGGCGAAACAAAACGGTTAATGCTCAAAGCGTGCCTTGACAAAGGAATTATCGGTTTATCTTAACAAACAGAGTGATATTCTGCGGCTGTTTCAAGCCGTGACGTGAGGTAATGCTGCGATGGCTTCTCGCTGTCGGCGGTACGGACAAGGCAAAGCGGAGAATACGGATTTTCGGGAATACAGAGCCGTTTACGACGGGTGCCGATTTGCCGTGCGAAGCTGTTTACTTAAATCTTCTTAATGTTATCACTTAAATTTACATACATTTGATTAAATTTTCACATATTACGCTCCGCACTTTTGTGCAAAATAGCTGAAATTTAAACTGATAAACTGTAGAAATAGTGAATTGAAATTTATTCACTTTTCGGTTATAATATAAACATCTTGGTGTAAACGTATACACGCAAGAGTAACTTAAAGGAGGACTAAAATGAAACTCTCAAAGAGAATTCTCGCTTGTGCGATCACAGCGGCTATGGCAACATCAATGCTCTCAGCCTGCAACGGTTCAACGACCACAAGCGGTTCTGCAAGCGATGCCGGTACATCGCAGGGCAATTCAAGCACGACCGAAAACAGCAACAGCGGTGACAATTCTTCTGCAGGCGGCAGTAACGGCGGCAACATTGTAGAAGCACCCTCAAACGGTGACACGCTCAAGTGGCTCGGTTACTATGATCTTAACACAGACGACAAGGAAATCGTTGACAAGTTCAACGACGCAGGATATAAGGTAGAGACAATTTCGACAAGCTCAGCGGAATACTTTACAAAGCTCGCACAGCTTGTTGCTTCTTCCGACTCTCCCGATATGGTACGCTATGAGTGGCAGTCATACCCCCACGGTGTAGCAAACAACCTTTATACTTCACTTGACGATTATGTTGACTTTGACAGCGATACATGGTCGGGTATGAAGGATATGATCGAAAACTTCAACTACGGCGGAAAGCACTATTATCTTCCCTACCGTGTAAATCCCGGCGTTGTACTTATATACAACCAGACTGCTCTTGACGATGAAGGTATCAAGACAGACCCGCTGGAGCTTTATAAGGAAGGCAAGTGGACATGGACGGCATGGAAGGATATAATGACCGAATGGTGCAACATCGGTGATGAATATTACGGTGTAATGCCCACAGGCTTCGTAGCGATGCCCTTCATAGTTTCGACAGGCACAACGCTTATAGATGTTGACGGTCCTAACAAGCAGATCATCAACAACATGAAGGACGCTAACGTCCAGAGATGTCAGGAGTTCCTTTCCGACCTTGCAAATCAGGGTATGGTAAATGCAGAATATGCAGATCCCAGTACCTGCCTTTCAGATACAAAGACACTGTTCGCAGAGTTCGGTCTTGACTGGGGCTGGACATCGGCACAGGGTGCAGCAAAGGATCAGGATATCAGATTTGTTCCGATACCCAGAGATGACAAGGCTGACAAATACTACACCAACACCGATACATTCGGTTATCTCGTTCCCGCAGGTGCAAAGAACATAAAGGCTGCTATCAAGTACATGGAAATCTGCCGTCTTAACGAAATCGACCCTGAACTGATTGCTAAGTCAAAGGCTGAAATGACGGCTGAGCATCTTTATTATCCCAAATGCCCCGAATGCGGCGTTTCTACACCCGACAAGACTCTGGAGAAATGCCCCAGCTGTGGTGCAACACGCAGAGAGAATAAAAAGCACTCGGCAATGTCTGAAGATCTGTACCAGATCTATACCGATCTGAAGGACACAACGAGCGACAAGTTTACATTCCTCTTTGATGATTGCTTCGGCTTCTCAACCGACCTTACAAATATGCTCCAGCAGGGCGACAGCGAAGGTAAGGGCTGTGTACTCGGCGGACCGTTCAAGTTCGGCGAATCCTACACAAATCTTCGTGATTCATACTATGGTACAGTAGAATCATTCCTTGAGCCTTACAGAGCTTTAATGCAGAAGAGCTGAGGATAAACAAGTCAATAATAACAACGAAGGCACCGCTTAGGCGGTGCCTTAAGTTATATATGTCGGTTTTAACCGACATCTCAGACTGTAGAAAAAGTCTGTTTTTCCAAAAAAGTGCTTGTTCTCAATCCCTAACCCCAAACCCCTTCCCCGTGGGAAGGGGCTATATTACTGGGGCTACCGCCCCTTGTCCAAGCAAGGATGCTTGTAGTCAGCCACACAAAGCCACTGCACGATGCAGTGGCACAAATGGCTGACGACCTGTACGGGGGCTATGCCCCTGCGACCCCATTTTCGATAAACAAGAGGTTTATCGACAGACTGATATGTCGGTTTTAACCGACATCTTTTTCTTCTTCCTTTTCTTCCATTGTGATAATTATAAATGCCATAGTCATAAACACGGCACAAATCATCACAGCCCACTGATTTATTGCTGTCACGCACAGATCGCCTGCGACAGCGCCGACGGCGAACATTGCGTTTATGCTGAAAAGAAGCAAGCCTTTTCTCAGATCGTCCCTGTTTTTATGAGCGACGTATTCGCATATGGATGAAGCCGCTGTTCTCATATTGCCTATACACATTGTGGTGGCGCAAGCGTAACTCTGCGGATATGCGCCTCTTATGCTTATCTTTCTGAAAGCCTCTACCTGTGCGCCGCAGGCAAGAGAAATGATACAGTTGCAAAGGATATTAAGCTCATACGGTATAAATGCCGCAGCAAAGAGTGCCGCCGCCTCGAACAGAATAACTATCTGCCGTCTGTGGAGCGCTCTGCCCTTGAAGATATGATGCACTGTCTGTGCAAGCACAACGCCTGCTATAAAAGCCATTACGGGAGCAAAATATCTGAGGGCGACAACAAAATTGCCTTTTGCCAGATTTACCGCCATAAGAAGAATATTTCCCGTCTGGGCATTGGCGAATACCTCTCCCCTGCACATATAGGAGTATGCGTCCATAAATCCTCCGGACATTGCAAGAATGTATACAAGCACCATTGAATTTTCGCAGACGCTGATTTTCTTTTTCATAACATCACCGATAGTAATTGTAGCACATCGCCGCATATCTTTCTATTGTTAAAAGCAACAAAAATTATCATAGGCATCAAGGGTGAAATGTAAAAAAGTAAACGGGCTGTCCGAAGCAGCCCGTTAAACTATCGTCAATTGATTTTGTTGCCGCAATTCTGACAGAATGAAGCACCCGGAGTTACCGGAGTACCACAGTTGCCACAGAATGACGGCGAAGCCTGCTGTATGGGAACTTCTGTATTTGCATCTTCCTGCGGAATATTCTGCGGAGCTTCCTGCCGGGCAGGCTGATACTGTGCATTGTCCTGCGGTATATTCTGCGGAGCTTCCTGCCGGGCAGGCTGATACTGGGCGTTGTCCTGCGGTATATTCTGCGGAACTTCCTGCCGGGCAGGCTGATACTGTGCATTGTCCTGCGGTATATTCTGCGGAGCTTCCTGCCGGGCAGGCTGATACTGTGCGTTGTCCTGCGGTATATTCTGCGGAGCTTCCTGCCGGGCAGGCTGATACTGTGCGTTGTCCTGCGGTATATTCTGCGGAGCTTCCTGCCGGGCAGGCTGATACTGTGCGTTGTCCTGCGGTATATTCTGTCCGTACTGCTGAGGATAGCCCTGCTGAGCATTCTGTCCGTACTGCTGAGGGTAGCCCTGCTGAGCATTCTGTCCGTACTGCTGAGGGTAGCCCTGCTGAGCATTCTGTCCGTACTGCTGAGGGTAGCCCTGCTGAGCATTCGGCTGACCGTAAGGCTGATAAGGGTTGTACTGAGGTGCTCCCGCAGGTGCGGCCGCACCTCTTATAAGACCGTTTGCGGCATTGTATTTTCCTCTTGCTATACAGCTTACGATAAATGCCGCCAGTCCGAGCAAGCCTGCCGTAACAAAATACAAGGCATAAAACAATATAGGCGTGCCGATATTTGCATCAGCTCCGAAAACTGCCTCTAGCGACATACCGAATCTTGTAGGAACTATCAAAAATCCGAACACTGCTTTCAAAAATTCGTCAGCCGAATCAAAGAAACCGTCCGACGCCATATTAAACAACAATGTAATGATAAGGAATGCCAAAATGAGTAATATGCCGACGATAAAATCAATGACGGAAATCACCTGAGCGGCTGTTTTTGCTCCTCCTGCCTTTCCTTTTATGTAAAACGGTGCAAGAATAAAGCAAGCTATTGACGATAAAGCCACCACAATGGCAACTATGAATAAAATTGTCGGAAATGTCATATATTCCGAAAACATTTCTTCAATGTAGCCTGTCAGCTCTTGTATGTCCTGTAATCCGAACCCCATAATTTTCCTCCTTGATAACAGATAACTGTATTTTCCGTAAATTGTTTATCACATTAAATGTGATCTACGATACCATTTTAACACAGTTGATAACTCAAGTCAACACAAAATATATTGCCTTTTGGAGCTTAATGTGATATACTGTTTTTATATAAGCCGTCACACAGGCTGTCGGCTTACAGATAAATGTACTTAATGAAAAATAAACAGAATATGATTATTAGTATTACAGAGCAGCAGGGCTGCTCATCCGGTTAAAGAAAGGCGGAACAAGATCATGTGTGGAATAGTAGGATATGTAGGTGCAAAAGAATGCACCGCAATACTTGTAAACTCACTTACGAAGCTGGAATACAGAGGTTATGACTCGGCAGGTATAGCCGTGTTTGAGGGCGACAGGATAAAAACCGTCAAGGCAAAGGGCAAGCTCAAGGAAGGTCTTATCAAAAAGCTCGAAAACGAGCCTCATTTCACAGCTACGGCAGGTATAGGACATACACGCTGGGCAACGCACGGCGAGCCGAGCGACATTAACTCTCACCCGATAGGAAACGGCAGAGTATCCATCGTTCATAACGGTATAATCGAAAACTACCGCAAGCTGAAGGAATTTCTTATATCTAAGGGATACGGCTTTGAGAGCCAGACCGATACCGAGGCTGTGGCAAAGCTGCTCGACTACAACTATGACGGCGACCCTATTGATACAATAATCAGGACGATTGCCGATATAGAGGGAGCGTATTCGCTCGGCATAATGTTCAGGGAGCATAAGAACCGTATATTTGCGGCAAGAAAAGAAAGTCCTCTGATAGTCGGCAAGGGAAAGGGCGAAATGTTTATTGCGTCCGATGTTACCGCTATAATCGAATATACAAGAGAATACTATCTGCTTGAGCCGGGTGAGGTTGCGGATATAACAGCCGACGGCGTTACGTTCTATGATATGCACAAGAATGTCATTGAAAAGGAATTACAGGTTGCTACCTGGGATGTTTCGGCGGCTGAAAAGGGCGGTTATGCTCATTTTATGCTCAAGGAGATATGCGAACAGCCGGATGCACTCAAAAAGACGATAAATCCCCGTATCAAGAACGGCTTACCCGACTTTTCAGAATGCGGTCTTACCGATGAAAAGCTGAGGAGCTATCACCATATCTATATAGTAGGCTGTGGCTCTGCAATGCACGCAGGCATTGTAGGAAAATACGTTATCGAAAAGCTGGCACGCACTCCCGTTGTTGTGGATATTGCGTCTGAATTCCGCTACCGTGATCCTCTGCTTGCGCCGGACGATCTTGTAGTTATTATCTCGCAGTCTGGTGAAACCGCAGATACGCTTGCCGCTCTGAAGCTGGCAAATTCAATAGGTGCGGATACGCTTGCGATAGTAAACGTGGTTGGCTCATCAATAGCAAGAGAAGCAAAGATGGTAATGTATACCCTTGCGGGACCTGAAATATCGGTGTGCTCCACAAAGGCATATATGGTACAGGCGGCGTTTATGTATCTGCTTGCTTTCCGTGTTGCGTATGCAAGAAACGCAATTGACGAAGAACAGTGCAGACAGCTTATATCGGAGCTTTCACAGATTCCCTCAAAGGTACAGAAGTGCGTTGACGATCAGACGCAGTACCAGAAGGTAGCATCCAAGCTGATAAGCGCAGACAGCCTGCTGTATATAGGCAGAGGTCTTGACTATGCGCTCAGTATGGAGGGCAGTCTTAAGCTGAAGGAAATTTCCTATATCCACTCGGAAAGCTATGCCGCAGGCGAGCTGAAGCACGGCACTATCTCCCTTATCGAAGACGGTATGCCGGTCATCGCAGTTGCCACACAGCACGATCTTTACGAAAAAACGATGAGTAATATAAAGGAAGTAAAGACAAGAGGCGCTACTGTTGTAATGGTATGCAGTGAGGATATGAAGTTTGACGGGAACGATGTTGATTATCCCGTTATGCTCCCTCTTGCAAGGGACCTTCTTATGCCGCTTGTCGCTGTAGTACCGTTACAGCTTATCGCATATTATACTGCGGCGCTCAAAAACTTTGATGTTGACCATCCGAGAAACCTTGCAAAATCGGTAACGGTCGAATAATCACGGAAAAGGAATGTTCAAATGTACGATATAACAGGCGCAGTTTCTCTGTGGGATCATCTGGCTGAAACCTCAAAGCCGATAATAATATACGGTATGGGTGACGGCGCACAGAAAATACTCGATGTATGCTCCTTGAAGAATGTAAAAATATCGGGATTCATGGCGAGCGATGACTTCGTGAGAGGTCACAGCTTTGCCGGCTTTGAGGTGAAAAAGCTGTCCGATATTGAACGGCAGTTCGGTGACTGTATCATACTCGTTGCTTTCGGCACTCATATTGACGATGTGATACAGCGTATCATTGCCATTTCGGACAGGCACGAATTATACGCTCCCGATGTTCCGGTAATAGGCGGAGGATTATTCACAAAAGAATATGCCGAGGAGCATAGAGCCGAGCTTGAAAGAGTTTACTCGATGCTTGCGGACGAGAAATCAAAACAGGTTTTCGACGGCTGGCTTGAATATCGTATAACGGGAAGGATACAGCCGCTTTTACGCAATCAGACGGATAAAGCGGAAGGATATGAGATACTTTCGCTCGGCGGCAACGAAACCTATGCGGATCTCGGCGCTTACAACGGCGACACGATAACCGAGTTTCTGGAAGTGACGGGCGGACAGTTCAACAAGATTTTTGCAATGGAGCCTGACGGGAAGAATTACGCAAAGATGAAACGCATACACTACAAGCTGAGCCCTTATGACTTCAGAACGGTGAATGCCGGTGCGTGGAGCTGTGATACGGTCTGCGAATTCATATCAAAGGGCGGAAGAAATTCATCGCTTATCCCCTATGAAAAAGGTAAGCCTGTCAATCCGTCACGGATAAAGGAGATAGAAATGCGCAGTCTTGACAGCTTTGTAAAGGACGAGCGTATAACCTATATAAAATATGATGTTGAGGGCAGTGAGAGCGAGGCTCTTGACGGCAGTAAGACAGTAATAAAGCGTGACAAGCCGAAGCTGCTCGTTTCGCTCTATCATCGCACGGAGGATATGTTCGCCCTGCCCATAAAGGTAACGGAGCTGAATCCGTCATATAAGCTGTATTTAAGACAGCACCCGTATATTCCTGCGTGGGATATGAATCTTTACTGCATATAAAACAATTCTGAAAGGGAAACGAATGAAAAAAATCGTACTTGTTATCCTGCTTGTGCTTGTTACCGCAGGAATAGGGCTTTTGCTGTATATGCTGCTTACACGCACAACTCCCGTGTACGCAGGCAGCAGCAGGGAAATTATAAGTGACGGCTCAAATTTTGCCGTTTCGGCAAGCTATTATTCGGGGCTTGACAAGGCAGAGGTCGATACTGCCCTGCTTGATGTGCAGGACGGCGTAGAGGGTGCATTGACAGCTTATGACGCAATTCTTGCAAAGGGAACGCCGGTGTTCCATCCCACCTTCAATATAGCCTTGTCGGACTACGGAACGGGTTATTTTGCCGTGCAGGGATATGCGGAGGATATACCGCTCGATAATCAGAAGCAGGTAGGCTTTTACTGTGCCGACCTTACGCTTAATATATATACGGACGGAAACTCAAAGATAATATCCCTGCGGAACATAATGCCAACAGAGCTTACACGTCAGAATGTTACTCTTCCCGTAATATATGACGATGCGTTATCCGCAACGGCTCTTCTCAGCGACAGCACAGATTTTGATATGAGCCTTGCTTTTCTTGACGGCAAGACAAGCACTACGCTGACGTTTGAATGGACTTATAATGTGCGATGCAGTGTTCCGCTGAATCTATCGGGGCTTGACGAGCAGACGGTGAGCGCCGACATTACATTCACTAACAACAACGGCGTTGTAACAGCCGCATTTGCCGGTTAATGCAAAAATTAAAATTAAGAGTTGCACAGATTAAACATTTAATGGATATTTTATAGTTGCTAATCGCCATAATTATGTTACTGTGCAACGTTTTTTTGACGAAATTGCATAATTCTTTGCAAGAAAACGAAAAAACGCTTGCAAAACGGCTTTATTTGCATTATAATTAAAGCATGGGTGCAGTGAAAAACTGCGTTAAAATTCTTTATTATAAGGAGTTTGCGATAATGGAAAAGAATGAACTGATAAAGCTGAATGAAGAAGCTAAAAAGCAGTATGACGAGCTTTGCAAGCAGGGTCTGAAGCTGGATATGTCAAGAGGCAAGCCCTCTCCCGCACAGCTTGATTTATCACTTGATATGCTGACACATTGCCTTGACGGTGATTATATGTCGGAAACCGGTGTTGACTGCCGTAACTACGGCGTGCTTGACGGTATAGAAGAAGCAAAAAGACTTTGTATGCCTATGCTCGGTGTTGCTCACGATGAAATAATCATCGGCGGTAACTCAAGCCTTCAGCTTATGTACGATACAATGGCAAGAGCGATGCTGCTCGGCGTTCTCGGTGGCGACAAGCCCTGGGGAAAGAACGAAAAGGTGAAGTTCCTCTGCCCCGCTCCCGGTTATGACAGACATTTTGCTATCTGCCAGAGCCTCGGCATTGAGATGATTACAGTACCTTATACCCCCGATGGTCCCGATATGGACGTTGTAGAAAAGCTGGTAAGCGAAGATGAGCTTATCAAGGGTATCTGGTGCGTACCTATGTACAGCAACCCCGAAGGCATCACCTGCTCGGACGAAACGGTAAAGCGTTTTGCTAACCTTTCGCCTAAAGCAAAGGATTTCAGAATATTCTGGGATAACGCTTACTGCGTTCATCACCTTACAGATACTCCCGACACTCTGCTGAACCTTCTTGAAGAAGCTAAAAAGACAGGCAAGCAGAATATGGTATTTATGTTTGCGTCCACATCAAAGATTTCATTCCCCGGCGGCGGTCTTGCATTCATCGGTGCGAGTGCGGAAAACATCAAGTTTATCAAGAGCCAGATGACATTCCAGACTATCGGCTACGATAAACTCAACCAGTTAAGACACGCTCGTTTCTTCAAGGATTTTGACGGCATAAAGGAACACATGAAGAAGCACAGAGCTCTAATCGAGCCTAAGTTCAAGATTGTTCTTGATATGCTCGACAAGGAGATTGCTCCCACAGGCTTCGGCTCTTGGCACAAGCCCAACGGCGGTTATTTTATCTCATTCAACGGTCTTGACGGCACAGCAAAGCGTACTGTTGAACTTTGCAAGCAGGCGGGAGTTGTTCTGACAGGCGCAGGTGCGACTTATCCTTACGGCAAGGATCCTCACGATAACAATATCCGTATCGCTCCGACATATCCTACCGAAGCAGAGCTTGCAAAGGCTATGGAGGTATTCTGCGTTGCAGTAAAGATTGCGGCTACCGAATCGCTTTTAAAGTGATTTCTCTTTCACAATGTTGACGAAACATTAAAATCGTGTTATAATAATAGGGCTGATTTACGTCAGCCCTTTATATTTACGCCTGTAGCTCAGCCGGATAGAGCAATAGCCTCCGACGCTATGTGTCGTGCGTTCGAATCGCATCAGGCGTGCCAAAAAACTGCACCACAATCAACCGTATTTGATTGCGGTGCTTGTTTTTTGTTGTCAGCCTTGCGAGGAGAACGCACAAAGACAGGATTTGCAATTTGCCGGCGGAAATGCTATAATTAATATATAAGATTCGGAATCAGTTTTTAAATACGGAAATCAGGTGAATTTATGACATATCGTAAATACCCGGACGAAAAAACGGTAAATGAATATATTGCTAAAAAAGAACCGTTGATATTTGCAATCTCCTTTGACGGAGAAACAGTACTTATGTCACGGCTTGACGACAGCTTTGAGCATCACATACTGCTTGCAAACTTCGGCATAAGCCAAAATGACATTGATAAATATTTCAGAGTAATAGTTGACGACCGCTCTGCCGAATGGACATTCGTATGCCCGCATGACTACTGCGGAATTACCGACAGGAAGAAACGTATAACACGCTTCTATAACGATGGATTTACGGCTATTTCGCACGTCCTGTCTGATATAGGATATTTCTCAGACCTCACTATCCCTCGCCGTTACAGGCGACACTTTGATGCTATGGGAGATGATTCGTCCTATTTGCCGTATTGAATGAAATTTAACATACTGAAAGTCATAATCAACCGTATTTGATTGCGGTGCTTGTTTTTTGTTGTCAGCCTTGCGAGGAGAACGCACAAAATTATTAATTTACTTAATAAAACAAAATAAGGGCAACGTCAGCAACTCCACCCTTACAAAAATATCATTAATATTATACTCGTTTTATTTGAAATTGTCAGCAACAAATACACAGCGTTATTCTGATTTTAAGATATTTGTCCTTTTTATTGTACACTGTCTATGCTACAATAACAACATAAACAAAGCACTTGCGAAAGGGGCGGATATTATGTTTGACTGGAACGGAAACGGTGAGCACGATCCCTTCGATGACTTTGTCACATTCGGGCTTCTTGAAGATATGATAAACGATGAGGATGAAATGCCCTCTGCAAAAAATCGTAACAGGAGAAATCATCATCGCTATGACATCTATCAGGACACTAACGGTGCCCGCAAGAATGCAATAACAACCTTCTGGCTTGTTTTAGGATTGATAATTCTTATTGTCGGTTTTATTCTGATAATCTGCAATATCAAAAATCAACTTCTGATAGCACTTTCTATATTAGGCTTAGTATTTATCAGCTATGCTGTAATGTCACGGGGCTTTGACAAAGATGATTAGCATACGGCAATAGTCCGAAAGGCTATAGCGGTAAGCAGACGTTATTTGTCCTTTTTATCATACAATCCTTATGCTACAATAACGACATAAACAAAAGTCACATCTGAGAAGGAGTGGTATTATGTTTGACTGGAACGGAAACGGTAAGCACGATGCCTTTGATGATTTTGTCACCTTCGGGCTTGTTCAGCACATGATTGATGAAAGCAAGAAAAATGAACAGCCACCTGCGCAGAATAAAGGCAGGACGGTTTATTCACACCACGTCAACGATGAGGACAAAACCGATACTCGCAGTGAAGCAGTAAAATGCTTGTGGATACTTTTCGGAATTGCTATTTTAATCGGCGGTGTTGCTTTTATAGTTTGTTGTATTGAAAATCAGCTGCTTGGATTACTCGTTCTGATAATTACGATAATAGTAGGCTTTATCGTAATGTCGCAAGGCAACGACGACTAAAACGCTTAGCATAAAGTAACAGCCCGCAGGAGTTTTATCTTCCTGCGGGCTGATTTTTTAGATTTATACGCTTGCCGTTTCTGCGGTTACGGCTGTATTTGATGTGTTTGCGGAGCAGAGGGGGCAGACGTTTGCGGTTTCGCCTGCAATGAATTTCATCGCCTTGTCGGTACTCCAGAAGAAACGCTCCTCGCCGTAGGTTTCGATAAGGCCGCAACGGTGGAACATTTCGTCAACGGCAGGCTGTACGCACGAGAAGTATATTTCTATCTTCCTTGCGGAAAGGCTGTCGCAAAGCTCCTTCATAGCCTGTACACCGGAAATATCCGCTATAGGCACGCCACGCATCGAGAATATCAGCTTTCCGCCGTCATCGACCTCAAGATGTGAGAGCTTCTCCGACAGCTTGTTTGATGTTCCGAAGTAAAGCGGACCTGTGACATATACGACCTTTGTGCCGCAGAGTTTTCCGTCCTTGTCGGCTATATCTATCTTAGCAGGGTCAACATCCGCAACGTTTACCGTCATATCCGAAACCTTAAGCACGAACATGATGACCGAGAAAAGTATACCGATTATAATTGCGACAGTGAGGTCGAATATAACCGTTGCCGCCATTGTGATAAGATACTGGAACATTGCGGTCTTTATCTTTCTGCCGAAAATGTCCTTTATTACCGCAAACTCGTTCATTCTCCACGCAGTTACGATAAGTACGCCTGCAAGCGCCGCCATAGGTATCTTTGACATTACGCCGCCGAGCAGGAACATTGACGCTAAAAGCACCAGTGAATGTATTACACCTGCAATTCTTGTCTGTGCGCCGCTCTTTATGGCAACGCTCGTTCTTGCTATTGCCGCTGTCGCAGGCACACCGCCGAAAAAGGGTATCAGCATATTGCCTATGCCCTGTGCTACAAGCTCCTGATCGCTGTCAAGCTTTTCATTCTTCATTCTGCCTGCGCTCGCACCGCACAAAAGGCTCTCGATAAGTCCGAGTGCCGCAATACTGATTGCAGGGAATATAAGATTCTTGACCGTGTCAAAATCTATCGCCGTAATATCAAGCCTGTCATTAAGTAAAAGCGTCTGCGGTATCTCGCCTACAATGCCGACATTGAAATTGAATATGAAGTTCAGCACCGTTGCTATTATAATAGACATAAGCGACGACGGAATGATAGCATTGAGCTTTTTGGGGTATATAAGCATAAACACTATAACGCATACGCCGATTGCTATTGCCTCAAAATTCAGCGTCTGAGGCGTGTTGAAGTAGCTTACTATTTTATCTATAGTAGAAGCACCCTCGCATTTAAGTCCTGTAAGGTTGTTTGTCTGACCGAATGCGATTATTATTGCTATACCTGATGTAAAGCCTGTGATAACAGGTGTGGGTATAAACTGCACCAGTCCGCCGAGCTTGAATATTCCGCACAGCAGAAGTATAACACCCGACATAAAGCAGGCGATGAACACACCCTGTATCTGATATGTAGCCACAAGCGAGCAAAGGATAGCCGCCATAGCGCCCGTAGGTCCTGAAATCTGATACGAAGCACCCGAAAGCAGTCCTATTACAACGCCTGCGATAAGCGCAGTGATAAGTCCTGCGGCGGCAGTCGCACCGCTCGATATACCGAATGCAAGCGCAAGCGGAAGTGCCACAGCCGCTACCGTAATACCGGCAAGCACATCTTTCCCGAATTTTCCTGCATTATAGCCTTTGAATTCTGTCTTTAAACGTTTGAAATAACGCTTTATCATTTCTCTCCCTCTTTCCGTTCCTTTGTCCTGCGGACAAACAGCAACCTCTATATTCTATACCCGAAAGAAAAATTTGTATATATCAAAACTCAACAAAGATTTGTTCACATCGGGTAAATTTTAAGTTGATTTTTCGTTTTGCATAAAGAAAAGCCTTCCGCTGTCATAATGACGGACGGAAGGCTTCGCTTTTGATGTTTTACTGTGCCACTTCAAGCAGCTTGTTGTTTACTCTTGTCTGCACTTCAAGGTAATAGGCTGTTTCGGCATCGTTCATATCCGAGCTGTCCCACTTTTCAAAGCTCTGTGAAAGCTCGTTATATTTGTTGATATATGTCGCATAATCTGTGATAAGGCTGAGGTCGGTCGGGTTTGCCTGATACTTCTTCATAAAGTCAACGTAATCGTTCATAAAGCTCTCGTAGTTGTCCATAGCCTCTTTGAAATCACTTCTCAGGCCACTTGCATCGGCTTCTGCCGGCTTGCTTGTTTCGGGAGCATTAGTTGTTTCGGGCTTTGACGCATCCGATGACTGCTCGCTTTCATCCGGTTCTTCAGGAGGTCTGACATCTATACGCATAACATTGAAACCGACATACTCAAGGGAAACATACCAGCCGTCAGCGTTATATGCGTAATAGAATTTGTCGTCCTTTCGGTAACCAACGGTAAATCCTTTATCTATACAAGCCGTTACATATTCGTTATAATCGGCTTTAGGCGTATTTCCTAAGTACAGGGAAAATCTATCATCACGTTCATAGTCGATTTTTCCAAATGTCGATTTCGGCTTCGGAACAGCGTTTCCTGCCTGACCGATAGGGAAAATAATTTCATCCATTTCCATAGGTGCTTTAAGCAGTATAGTTAAATCTTCACTGCTACCGAAATATGTAAGCTCTATCTGATAACCGTCTGCGTTAAACGCTGTGTATCCTAATGAATCTGTTTTTTCTTCTACGGTAAATCCTCTGTTCTTGCAGGCTGTGAGATAATCTTTGTACTGGCTATCGTCTACCGATTTGAATGTTATCCACAATTCTTCTTCGGTGTTTTCGTATGTATGATCTACAGTTCCCTTTACTTCGGGGATAATATTACTCAGCACTATTTCATCCGACCACGCTTCATAACTGTTGTTACTGCTACTGCTGTCGGCAGATACCGAGCTATTCACGGTGTTACTGCTTTCCGTCTGAGAAGATGTGCCGTTGCTGTTGCACGCTGTGAGTGATAATGTGCATATAAGTGCCGCCGCTATCGCTATGAAGCGTGTTCTTGATTTTTTTACTGTGACTTTCATAAATACCTCTCATTTCGTTTTACTTGTTCTGATGATCCGCCATATTGAACGCTCGGAGTAGTCATATTTCTTAGCGAGTTTAAGAATATTCTTGCCGTTATATTCCCTGATAATTGCCCTGTGCGTGTATTCCTTTGAGTACAGGCGACCGGGGAACGAAACCTGAGTTCCGTGAAACATTTTATGAATTATTCTGGCATTTTCAATTCCGATTTCATTCGCTATTTCACGATAGACCTCATTTAATCCGTTAATCTCGTTTTTCATAAGCTCCGTATCTTGTTCCTTAAGCGTTCTTTCATCCATTGACATAATACCACCTCGCAACAGACATAACAAATGACATTTTCATTGCATTTGGCAGTACGCTGTCAGTTAAAACAGCTCTGATATTGCTTTTCATAATAAAAGCTCCTTTCCGAACAATTCCTGTTCAGAAAAGAGCGTGTTATTTTTGCGAATTAATCACTGAAGTTCCTAAAAAACGACCTGCAGGATAAAACCTGCAGGTCGCATTTTTATTCACTTTTGATGTTGCTATGCTCGTGGGTGCTTTCCTTAGCAATCTCCCTGAGCTTCATTCTGTTCTCTTTGGCTATCGTTTCATTGTGAAGCCACATCTTTATAAGTGCTACCGAATAAAGAATACCGGAAAGAAGCATTACACCTATACAGATAAGAATGAGTAAGGATGATGCAGGCGAACCCTCCGGGAATACTCCGGGGAAGAAAAGCAGAGCCAGTACTGCGATATAGATAATAGCCGTGCAGACCTTGCCGTACCAGCGTGCGCCGTCAAGCTTTGTCTGCTTTGTCTTTAAAAGCACAAGTCCCATGATTGCCATAAAGCCGTCCTTCAAAAGCCATATAGCAAGCAGTATCCACATCAGCGGATAATTTATCGCTATGCAAAGGAACAACGTTCCCTGCGTCAGCTTGTCGGCAAGCGGATCGAGGAATTTGCCGAACTCGGTTATCATATTGCATCGCCGTGCTATCTGTCCGTCAAGGAAATCGGTAATTCCCGACGCTACGACAACTGCGGCGGCAAGATAATACTCTCCGCTCGTTCCTGCGGTGACATATAACCATACAAATATCGGGATAAGCAATATTCGCACAAAGCTCAGTATGTTCGGAATTGAAAATATATCTTTTTTCATCGGCTCACCCCTCTTATTACATTGAAAAAAAGCTAACTTAATTCGACTGATTCTGCAGATTAATGCTATAATTATACTACAGAAAGCCGAAAAAATCCATATTTGCAAGATAATTTTGTAGGATTAAACGAAACTTGGTAATAAATTCACGGTTTTGTGTGATTTTTGCTTAAACAATTACAACTATTTTTCGTCTGCAAGAATTATTGCCCCGAAATAAGCGAGTAATACACTTTGTAAAGCTCCTGCGTTGAATTTTCAAGAAAATAATAGTGTGCTATGTACGGAACAAGAAGTACAAGCAGAAGAACCGACAGTGCAAGAAAATAAGCATTTATCGACACCAGTATCAGCGACAGCAGGAAGAATATCGCAAAGCTCATCGTTACTATGAGGTGGATAAGCCTTTCGTGCTGATAGAAGCCTATCCTTACAAGAAGCTGCTGTGCAAGCACTTTCTTGTCAACGTCAGGGTCTGCCGCCTGCATTTTTATATATTCCTTATATTCTTTAATTTCATTTTTCATAAAAACGCCTTCTTTTCGGCTTATTATAATGCGCTGTAGTAATCACGCATTTTTACTGCGAGCCTGTCGCAACGTTCATTTTCGGTGTGTCCTGCGTGGCCTTTTATCCAGCGGAATTCTACATCATGCGTATCGAGCAGCGGAAGCAGCCGCTCCCACAGATCGACATTAAGTGCGGGTGTATTGTCGGACTTTTTCCAGCCTCTGCGTTTCCAGCCGTTCACCCAACCCTTTGTGACAGAATCCACAACATATTTGCTGTCGGTGGTAAGTATCACCTTGCACGGATATTTCAGTGCCGTCAGCGCCTCAATAACTCCGGTAAGCTCCATACGGTTATTGGTGGTATGCTTTTCGCCGCCGCTCAGTTCCTTTTCTTTTCCGTTCCAACGGAGAATCGCACCGTAACCTCCGGGACCCGGATTGCCGCTGCACGCTCCGTCGCTGAATATCTCAACTGTCGTTTCAGGCATTTTTATTTTCCTTTCCGGCTTTTCTTTTTGCCGACATTCTTATAAACACATCTTTCCAGTACCGCTGGAACGCCAGCAGATTATCGGTTATATGCCGTTCAAAGAACGAGGACAGAGCCTCTATAAGAACGGTTGCGCCCATAAGGATCCCTGTCATAACTATCATTTCAAAGCACATAGGCTTAAGGTCGAGCAGGAAATCACGCAATATGAATATATCAGCCGTAAATCCTCCTATCAGGAAAATAAACAGACCTATTTTCCACGGCTTGAAGGGCATACAAACCTTGAACAGTATCACGAACGCCGCAAATCCTATGCATATGGTTGACATTGTTTCGATGCTGTAATCGAAGGTTTCTCTCGGAATTATATCCATCCAGCCCGAAATATAGCGCATAAGCACTATTCCGACAAAATTGAACGTTATCAGCAGTCCGTGCATTATGGATCTCGGCAGGACATTTTCTATAAATTCGCCCTTTACACGCTTGAAGTTAGGCTCCATAGCAAGTAAGAACGAGGGTATGCCGTTTGTGAACATATTGATCTGCGTAAGCTGTATTGCCTGAAGGGGATAGCCCATAGGCACAAAGCAGAACATAAGCGCCGCTAAAAACGAGTATACGGTTTTGTAAAGGAACAGCACGCTTGAACGCTCGATGTTGTTTATAGAGCGTCTGCCCTCGCCTACTATCTTCGGCATTGACGCAAAATTGCTGTCGAGAAGGACGATGTTGGATACGTTTCGTGCCGCATCGCTTCCGGATTGCATAGCTATAGAGCAGTCGGATTCTTTCAGTGCAAGGACATCGTTTACACCGTCGCCCGTCATAGCAACGGTATGACCTTTGGCTTTAAGTGCCTTTACAAGCTCCAGCTTCTGATACGGCGTTACACGGCCGAATATCTTATACTTGTCAGCCGCCTCCCACAGTTCTTCATCGGTTGTTAATGTCGATGCGTCAACGTAATTTTCATAATGCTCAAGCCCTGCACGCTGAGCTACTCCCGAAACGGTAACGGGGCTGTCGCCCGAAATAATTCTTATGTCAACGTCCTGCTCCGCAAAATATTTAAGCGTTGCAGGGGCTTCTTTTCTTATGCAGTCGGTGATTCTTACAAGCGCCACAGGAGTTATATTTTCGGGCAATGCGCCGCCCTCAACTTCGGGAGGCATATTGTCGCTGTGTGCAAACAGCACAACTCTGTATCCGCCCTCCGACAGCGTCTTTATCTGTTCTCTAAGAGCGTCTGTCATAGCATCGCCCAGTATAAATTCAGCCGCACCGAGAATATATGTTCCTTTATCCTCGAAAGCCGCAAGGCTCCACTTTTTCGCACTTGAGAAATGCACCACAGTACTTGCCGACCATTCTCTTTCGGGCAGGAAACCGTCTTTTTTGTATCTGTCCATTACGGCAAGCGCAGTGGGGTTATTATCGCCGAGCGCATATATCATCTCGCAAAGAGCTTTTTCGTGATCGTTATCGTCAAGAGAGATAACGTCGGATACCTCCATTCTGCCCTCGGTTATCGTACCTGTTTTATCAAGGCAGAGAACGTCAACTCTTGCAAGGGTTTCCACGCAGTACAGATCCTGCGCAAGCGTTTTGTTCGTTGCAAGTCTGATAACGCTTACCGCAAGCACCATACTTGCCATAAGCACAAGACCCTCGGGTATCATGCCGATTATAGCCGAAACCGTATTTACAACGGCATCGGTGAACGTGTTGTGCGCAAGAAGCATTTCCTTGCCGAACATCAGCAGTATCATCGGTATAATACATACGGAAATCATCTTCAGTATATAGTTTATGCTTGCGAGCATCTTTGAGTTATTCTTCTTGATATATTTTGCGCCGCTTGTTATCTTATTGGCGTAATTGTCTGCGCCTATGCGGATAACCTGCGCCTTTGCATTTCCGCTTATCAGAAACGAACCGGACAGTATCTCATCGCCCTTGTGCTTTACGATAGGGTCGCTTTCACCTGTTATAAGGCTCTCGTTTACCTCGCAGTCGCCCTCTACCGCTATGCAGTCCGAGCAGACCTGTCTGCCTGCCGACAAAATCATTATATCATCAAGAACAATATCCTTTACGGCTATCGACTGTATTTCGCCGTTTCTCAGCACATCCGCTTTAGGCGCAGAAATAAGAGCCAGCTTGTCGATGGCTCTTTTTGAGCGTATTTCCTGGAATATACCTATTGCCGTGTTGCATATGATAACGCCTAAGAACAGACAGTTCTTGAACGAGCCTACCGCAACGACAAAAGCCGCCAGTATTATGTTGATAAGGTTGAAGAATGTAAGGCAGTTATCCTTGAATATCTGCTTTACCGATTTGCTCGGTATATTGAAATCTCCGTTTACTTCCCTGTGCGATGCGGTCGCTTACCTCTTTCGAGGTAAGTCCCGCGCCGACATCTGTTGCATTTTCAAGTGATATGCTTTTTTCGGCATTTGGCATAATATAGGTTATATCCTTCCGTTAAAATAAAATTATTCGGTGCTGCTGTCGAGGCTGTCGGTGATATTGCTTTCGTTATCGGGAGTGTCTGTACCGTTCAGATAATCGACATAATCCTTAAGCTCTTCGTCGGGGTCCTTGCCGGCATAAACGTTTTTGGTAACAGTTATCCCGTATTCCCAGAACCGAGCCGTCTGAGGTGTGTTCGGCATAGCATAGGAGAATGCCAGCTGATCTACAAATCCGTCCAGCTTTTCATCTATGTCAACGTTAGCGGCAGGCAGGGTTCCTGTCATCTTTACTCTGAGCCTCTGCATATCCTCGCTGAGAAGATAGCGTGCGAACTCGTCCGCCTCTTTCGGATGATCGCTTTTTGAATACACATACATAACTCTGACACCTGCAATGGAATATGTATTGCTTCCGCTTTCAAAAGACGGAAGGTTTACTATGCCGTAATCTATGCCGGAGGCATCGGCCTTGCTTACAAACCACGGTCCGTTCACAAGGAAAGCCGCATCGCCGTTAAGAAACAGATCGTCATAATCGTCATATTCAAAATCCGTAACGTTCGGCGGCAATATTTCTTTCATCTGTCCGAGAAGATCCATGCCGTATTTTGCAGATTCGTTAAGCAAGCCGTAGTCATTGCCGCTCATCAGCTTATTCCCGTCCCTGCTCATCAGCATAGCAAGATAATATACCGTATCTGCATGGAAAATAAAGCCGTATTTGCCGGGATAGAGCGTATTGAAGCCCTTGCTCCAGCCTATCATACCTTCCCACGTTGACGGAATATCATTCAGATCTACGAATTTCTTATTGTAGAAAAGGGCGTACGTTTCGCAGGAAACCGGGTAGCCGTACATAGTATCGCCGTACATCACGGAATCCCTTGCAGAAGTCATTGCCACTGTATTTACAAACGATGTGTCGATTGTCGGAAGTATAAGATCGTTGGCGATAAGCTCCCCTGCCATGTCGCAGGGAGATGCAAACAGATCCGGTCTTTTTACCGTACTGTTCTTATCCTTAAGATTTATTATAGCGTCGGGTATCTCTACGTTGACATATTCAATCGTTATGTTAGGGTAAAGCTTGTGAAAGCTGTCTCCCGCTTTTCTGATAAATTCATCGGGGCCGTCCTTTGACTCCCATACCGTAAGCGTTATATCGTCCTTTGTCAGACTGTTGTTGGTGGCATACGGCTTTGACGTCGCCGTACCGTCAGGACGTGAGGTGTGCTGAGTTATAATATGGCTCTCTTCGGAACAGCCTGCTGTCATCATTGCCGGAATCAGCGCCAAAACAGCAAGAAAAACCGATACCGATCTTTTGTATTTCATATGATCCTCCTTTGCACAATGCCTTGTGAAAAAGTCAAATCCTGTATTCACATCCATATTATAATTGTACAACAACTGTACGGTTTTGTCAACCGCAACAGCACTTGCAAAAATACGGATCTTATGATATAATTACATTAATTGTAACGTTTATATAAGTATTGCCGTACATCAAAACGGGGCTTACCGCCGGTACGGTTTATTTGAAAGGATATAAAAATATGGAGCCTGAAAAGAAGTACGAAACAAGCAGTATCGATGATATAAAGGCGCTGTTTGAAAGCAGAACGGACGATAATATAATTCCGCTTGACGAGCTTGACGGCAAATTCAAGCCAAAGCCTGCCGCAACACCCGTCAAAGCGTCCTCACCACAATATCCGAAAAGGAAAACCTCAGCGCAGAAAAAACGTAACCGCCTGATAGCGAATATTATGATATACAGCGGTATAGCCCTGCTGATAATAATGTGTGCCATACTTGTAACGCTGATTTTCACAGGCAATAACGGCGACAGCATAAAAGGGCTTGAGATAACAAACAGCGGTGATATTACACTGCGTATCGGTCATTCCGAAAAACTCAAAGTGAAAACCGAGCCGTCAGACACGGAATATGCGCTGTCATATGTCAGTGCGGATACGTCTGTTGCGACCGTTTCGCTTGACGGAAAAATCACAGGTGTGTCGGACGGAAAAACCGAAATTACGGTAAGCAGCGGAGAGCTTTCCGACAGCATTATCGTTATTGTAAAGAAGGATATAATAGAAAAGCTCGATGTATCTCTTGCGGCTCTGTCGCTTGACGGCGGAGAGGAACAGAAGGTTACTGCAAAGCTGACTCCCTCTGACGCAAAGGATGTATCGCTCAGCTGGAAAAGTGCCGACACGGAAGTTGCAACCGTTGACAAGGACGGAAATATAAAGGGAGTAAACACGGGCGAAACAACCGTCACCGTTACCGACTCCGTAACAGGACTTTCAAAGGATATAAGCGTCACTGTAAATGGACTTGAGCTGCCGGATTCGATGGAATTTGACAAAAAGAGTGTTACTCTTGAGGTCGGAGAGGTATATAATTCCGTTTTAAAATTCTCGCCTGAGGATATTACACACACAAGCGCCATATACTATACCAGTGACGCAACTATAGCCTCGGTAACGAACGAGGGCGTTATCACCGCAAAAAGCGAGGGTAGCTGTACCATTGAGGCGTACTACGAAAATGATTTCCGACTTGTTGCTACTATGGAGGTGAATATCATAGATCCGTATGTAATAACACAGCCCGAAACAACAGTTCCCGAAACGCCGAAGCCCGAAACATCAAAGCCGCAGACATCCGAACCGCAGACCCCGTCATATAACGGCTCGCACAAAATGGAGGTTATAGACGGTATCACTTATTTTGACGGCGTTATGATAGCAAACAAGACATACACTCTGCCTGCAAGCTATAACCCCGGTGTTCAGCCTGTCGCTATGGACGCTTTCTACGATATGCAGGCTGCCGCCGCCGCTGACGGCATTTCGCTGTGGATCTTATCAAGCTTCCGTTCATATGAGGATCAGGATGTTATATACAACCGCTATGTTGCGCAGGACGGCAGAGATGCCGCAGATACATATTCTTCACGTCCGGGTCATTCGGATCACCAGACAGGATACACATTCGATCTTAATTCTCTCGAACAGGACTTCCAGTACGATCCGGCAGGTCAGTGGCTTGACAAGAACTGCTACAAGTACGGCTTTATCATCCGTTATCCTAAAGGCAAAGAAAGCTCCACAGGCTATATGTATGAGCCGTGGCACGTCAGATACATCGGCGTAGACCTTGCCACAAAGGTAACGCAGAGCGGTCTTTCGCTTGAAGAATATTTCGGGATAACGTCACAGTATCAGGACTGACAGGAAAATTCAATACCGTATAAATTGAGGCGGTCACTGCATAACAGCAGTGACCGCCCTGTTTTTTATTGCTGCCTCGTGTCGCCCTTTTTATCGGTCAGCAGAGGCTTTATCAGTCTGTATATCTCACCTGCACGGGTGGTGCCGTATTTTTTCACGATACGGTTATTTATGCCCGACTTGGTAGTAAGCTCATTGATGCACTTCTCGACAAACTCAAGCTCATCACTGTTTGTTATCAGCTTTTCAAGCTCGGAATGAAGCCTGCTGTGTTCTCCGGATTCTTCAGCCTGCTCAAGTGAAACGGCACAGCAAACGTTCACGTTCTTCTCCTGCCAGAACCTTCCCACAAGCTCGAATGCCTTATCGTTTGAAATAATGCAATAATTCTCCTCGGGAGCCTCCCGTATCATATATCCGAGATAGGAAACAAGCTGAAAATCAAGTGCATTTTTCATTCCCACCTGCGCCTCGACATAAAATATATCGGCTTTGCTCTCGGTTATTCTTTTGTGCATATTGAATGTCAGCACACCTGCGTGTTCACTGTAAAAGATATAGCACTTATCCTTCTCACCGAGCTGTTCTATTCCCTTAAGCCCGTCTGAGTGAACATTTTCAAAGTCAATAAGATATATCATAAATGCTCCTGTCGGTTTACATTTTTATGTTCTGCATATTGGTTACGGTACGGATATATCTGTCGTATTTGTCACACACGGCATTCACATCGCCGAAGGCTATCTGCTTTCCCTTGTCAAGCCACAGCACCTTATTGCAAAGCCTGCGTACCTGCGGAAGCGAATGTGAAACAAACAGGGTACAGCAACCGTTCTTGATTATATTCATCATAGTTGCCTCGCTCTTTGCCCTGAAAGCCGCATCGCCTACGGAAAGAACCTCGTCGAGTATCAATATTTCGGGCTCCATAAGGCAGGATATTGAAAAAGCAAGACGTGACTTCATACCGGATGAAAGCTGCTTAAAGGCTCTGTTTTCAAACTCGGTAAGCTCCGCATATTCAAGTATATCCTTGTACTTTTCGGTAACGAATTCCTTTGTATAACCGAGCATCGCTCCACGCAGAAAAACATTTTCCTTTATTGTAAGGTCAGGGTCAAAGCCCGAACCGAGCTCTAACAGTGCCGCTATCTTTCCGTTTACGGTAACACTGCCCTTTGCAGGCTTCATAATGCCTGAAATTACTTTCAGGAGGGTCGATTTTCCTGCGCCGTTCGTACCGATTATTCCGAGAAAATCGCCTTCGTCAAGGCTGAACGAAACATTGTCTACCGCAGTAAACTGCTCGGTCTTTATGTCCCTCTTTACCTTTTTGATAAGATATTCCTTAAGTCCGATCTCTCTGAAATTGCTTATTGTATACTGAACTGTAACGTTTTTTACATCAATTACCATTTATATTCCTCATTAATAATAATAAACAAACTTCTGCTCTGTCTTGCTGTGGATGAAATATCCGATGCCGAGCATACCAAGTGCAAACGACAGACAGATAATATGCTCCGTTAAACTCGGAACGGACGCCTGCATAACAAGCTGACGCATATATGATATATAATGATATACCGGGTTTACATTGAATATGAATCTCAGCTCCTCGGGGAAGTGCTTGACTTCATAGAAGATAGCCGACATATACATCAGAAGCATTGTGAATATCTGGTAAAGATACTGCATATCCCTGAAGAACACGAAAAGTGCGGACAGGATATAACTCATTCCGATATTGAAAATAATAAGACAGAGTATCGGGTAGATTATCAATAAAAGATGCAAGCCGAAGGTTATCTTGCAGAATATCATGAATGCAAAATAAACAATCAGTGTAAGAAGGAAATTGAAGGTTGCCGCAGAGTTGGACGACAGCACAAAAAGGCTTTTAGGTACTTTGACTTTTGACAATATCGCCCCGTTTGAATACATCGAGAACATACCGTTAGTAGTCGCATTGGTGAAAAAGTTGAACATCAGCGTACCTGTGAGCAGGTAGATTACAAATCCCGAATCAAGACGGTGGAATATATATCCGAACACAAAATACTGAACCAGGAACGTCAGAAACGGTGAAATTATGCTCCACAGCACGCCGAGAAGCGTTCTTTTATATTTCTTCTTGAAATCACGCTTTGTCAGCTCTTCAAAAAGGAATCTGTACTGCTTCACCTTTTGCTTGAAGGTCATATTCGCACTTGTATTGATAGATACGCTTACCTTTTCGGCTTTTTCCTTAGGCTTTTCATCTGCGTTTCCGAATATGGTCTGAGGCGGTTTCTTAGACTTTTTCTCTGCCTTTAACGCAGGATTTTCCTTTGCCGGTTTTGACGGTGCAACGCTGTCGTGCGACACATTCAATCTATGCTTTACAGGCTTTTCATCATCTTCAAACTCCGAAAGGCTTTTGTAATGTACATCACTGTCCGGTTTTTTTACTTTTGGGGACTCTGCCGCTTTCGGTGCCTGCTGTGCAGGTTCTTTCGGCCTTCTCTGTCCTTCACCGACAACACCTTTCAAATGTTGAAGGTTCTTTGTGGATATTTCAATGGTATTTTCTTTACCCTGTGTTTTTTTCTTTTCATCTATAGAATTAAGTATCATGGTCGCACCCGGCGCTGACTGTGACGGTGCTTTCTTATCCGCAGTGCCTGCACTTTTTGCGGTTTCCTTGCTTACGTCCTTGTCGCTGCCGATTTCAGCCAGTATATCATCAATACTGAATTTATCGCTCAATCGTAATTCAACCCCTTAATATTAGCTTATCAGCATAGTTATTCCAAACATCAAAATATAATTCAATTTTACCACATTCCCGTGTATATTACAATATGCAATTGCTACAAAGAAAAAAATTCAAAAAGTACCGCATTATGCAAAATGCGGTACAGCCCGACTATACTCCGGTAGTCTTTTCTTTAAGCTTAATCATTGCTTTACGAGGTATAAATCCGAGTAAAATCGGTTTCAGGGCATAAAGGAATCCTACGGGCATAAGGCCGAGCCTTTTGAAGCCCTCTGTTCTCACTTTGAATTCGTCGCACCTCATCGAAAACGAAACACGTCTTGTCGATCTATCGTAATGGAATCTGTACAGCTTCTCCGGCAGATTTGCGGACTTGAAGCCGTCTGCGCAAAGTCTCATAAATAAATCGTAATCTTCGTATTTGCGGTTTTTGCCGAGCGTTCTGTAACGCTCTTTATCAAAAACCTCACGCCTGAACATCATACTGCCGTGAATAAACGGCGAATTGAACAGAAAGCTCCGCTTGTCAACGGTTTCAGGCATTATACGCTCGCCGTATACACCTTCGCCCTGCGAATAAAGCTCGCAATCTGTTCCGATGAAATAAGTATCGCTGTGATTTTCAAGGTACTCGGTCTGTTTTTCAAACCTTCCAGGAAGGCTGATATCGTCATCGTCCTGCCTTGCGATATATTTTCCGCTTGCTACATCAATACAGGCATTCAGAGCCGCCGCAAGTCCTTTGTTTTCCTTGAAGGAAATCAGCTTCACACGGCTGTCTTTAATACCGTCAAGCGTTTTTTCTATGTCGTTTTCGGACCCGTCATCGCATATTATAAGCTCAATATCGGATACCGATTGCGACAAGACCGAGCGTACAGCACTTAAGAGCATATCGGGATCGCTGTTATGCACTCCCATTATTACTGATATTAACGGCATAGTTTTCTTCTCTCCCTGAGCAGTCTTAGCCTTTCCCATTCACGCACGCTGAGTCTGTAAACCCACGCAGGCTTACAGCCTGTCAGCACAATACTGCCGTACAGCCAGTAAATATATTTATCGGGATAAATGCTTTTTCCTTTTTTCTTTCTGATAATTCTGACAGGCAGAAGAATATTTGAAATACTGCCTTTACAGTTTCCCGCAAGGCACTGAATCTTCGCTTCGGTCACATCATCGCTGAACGGGAACGCTCCCAGAATTTCAGCCTCCTGTTTGTCCGGCTTATACATAAGAGCCTTGAGAAGTCGGGCGGATATATCTCTCATTTTGCATATCGGGATATAATTTTCATTTTCGCACGCATATTCCGTAAATCTGGCGGCTGTTTTCGTCTGTATTTCCGCCATTTTTACCATTTCTGCGTTTGCGCCCGACAGCACGGGAATGATTTTTCCGTCGCATTCACTGTACCCTGTAGTCATACCGTGCGGCGCACTGCAAAAGCACTCGAACAGATTGTTGCAGAAGGTCGGCACATATTTATATGCATCTGTCACGTCAAACAAAAACGCCTTATAATTATCGTCCTCACGTCTGTAAAGCCCGAAATAATATCCTATAATATTATCGTCCGTCCTGCCGTTTACAAGCGCTGTCAGCGTTTTCTGTACAGTACCCATCCAGCCGCTGTCCACAACGGCGATTTTCCCTTTTTCAAACAGACCGCTTTGCTCAAAATATTTCATTATATTATGATAATTGTTTTCGGAATTATTTTTAATTTCACAAAGCAAAGCGGAATCGTTTTTTATTTTCTCGCAAAATGCGGAATATTCGCTGTCGCTGAGGTCTTTATTTTCGTCATCAGAAAAACCGATTTTTTCGTAAACCTCTGCACGTTGACGATTATCAAGTCCTGCTCTCTTTAAAAAATTCTTTGCACTCTTTAATGTATAGCCTGTAAATAATCCTGCGTTTTCGAAATCCTCCGCCGTTTCACACTTGTAATAAAGCGCATTGCGGAGCGAATAGCGTGAAACATAGAGATAGCTTGTCTGTATTTTGAGCTTCTTTCTTTCGATTATTATATCAGCTATCTGCTTTAAAATATATCCGTCACGGGAAAGAAAGAATATCCTGTTTATATTTTTCTTTTTTACGCTGTCAAGAATATAGCTGACATAACAAAACAGCACAGGTGCGGTAACGTATGCCGTGACCTGTGCCGGAATATTATTCTGCAAGTCTTCATTCATATCATTTGCTGTCTTATCTGCCGCATCAAGAAGTGACGGACAGCAGGATAACAGCCTTCTGTATTTATCTGTTTTCACCCGACAACACTTCCGTTTCAGTTTTTGACGTTGGTATATCAACGTATTTTCCGTAAATCTCAGCCATTTCGGCAAGCGAATTTTCGATTCCGTATTTATCGGCACAGGAATATCCGTTTCTGCCGAGCTTTTTGCATAACTCCCCGTCCGAACTTAGCAAACGCACCGCCTCAATAAACTGCGACACATTGTTGCACTCACACACGATGGAATTCTCGCCGTTTACCGCATATTCTCTCGTTCCTCTGTTATCCGAAACGATAAGCGGAAGACCTGCTCCCATAGCCTCGATAGCCGCAAGTCCGAGTCCCTCACGGTAGCTTGGGAAAATAAACGCATCCGCACCGTGCAGAAGCTCCTTTGCGTCATAACGGTAGCCTGCGAATATGATCCTGTCTGTGCAACCAAGCTCCTTTACAAGATCTCTGCACTTATCCATACTTTTGCCCGTGCCGCAGATAAGCATATATACGCCCTTGTTGGCGGCAACCGCAGCTATAGAGCATTCAACATTCTTGTTCTCGTTGATCTCGGAATTTGACATAACGAGAAATGCGTCATGCGGTATTCCGAATTCATCTCTGATGTCTTCTCTTGTACGGATAGAATTTCTGACACGGCTTAAATCAATGCCGATACCGGAAATTTTATAAGCATCGCATTTTTTGTTGCGGCACATTTTCTTTGCCGCAAGATAGTCCTCTTCGTTTATCGTGATAATTCCGTCGGTGTAACGAATCATAGCCTTTTCTACGCTATAGTATAAACGGCTTATCTTAGGTGCGCCCTTATAGAAATGAAAGCCGTGAGCGGTATAAAGCACCTTTGTGTTATGCTTTTTTCTTGCATCCCTGAAAGCGTAACGTGCGATAGCCGCCGCCACGGGAGTGTGGCAATGCACAAGCTCGTACTCGTTTTCGTCAATCAGCTTGCGCAATTCCTTATATGAGCGGAAATTCTGCGTAGCAAACGGCGAACGGTAAAAGGGCACTATGTAATATTCATCGCAATAGGGTATATGTCTTGCCTCTTCCGGTTCAAAGTCATCGCCTGCGCATACATGAACCTTGTATCCGTGTTCCTTGAACCACTTCATATACGGCAGATGGAACTGTATAATATGCTTTTTGGTAACAGACGCAACAAACAACACGGTCTTACTCATAAATACAGCCCCCTATCTGAAAAATAAATAAAAACCGAAATACAGCTATTCAATCATACATACTGCTTTTATTTTACTATATCATCAGGCAAAAGTCAATATTATTTGGGAGAAATGCACTCTGTGAGCAAAAATTGATCATATTACGCAAAAAAAGCACCTGCTTTATATCTATCGTCCTCTTTTATTGCTCAAAAACGGCTGAATTATCGCAATTATCTGCTCCGCCCTGTCCTTACCGTACTTTACGGTTATTCTTCTGGTTATTCCCCGTACCGTTACAAGCTCAGATATACACTTGTTGACGAAATTGCATTCATCCTCGTCATCAAGCACAGCTTCCAGCCTGTTGTCGCTCACCGCCACGCTTTTTTCAGCCGGCAGTTCTTCCGGTGCATCTGCCCATACATCGGTATTCTCAGGCTCTGCCACGTTTTGAGCTTCGTTTATCTCCGTTTCGTACACCTGCTGTGACGCAATATTTGCGGCATCCGCTCTATCCTTTACAGGAGCGCTCATAACTTCGTCAATTGTGGCTTCTCCTACAATCTTCTGCACGATCCTGTAAACTTCTCCGCCTCTGTTCGTTCCGAAATGCTTGCTTAGAATATTATTGAAATGCTCTTTGTTGATTTTCTTTTTCAAGCATTCCTCGACAACGATCATCTCGTTTTCGTTTAAACCGTGTTTCCCGATTTTCTCGAAAACATTGTTTTCTTTGAACAGCCTTAAATGTTCGCTGTCGTATCTGCAGTCAACCACAGGCGACAAAAGGTTACGGATTTCCATCGCCCTTCTCTTTCCGAGCTTTGATGCCAAATATTCCTGTGTTTGTGTAAGCGAAGACATTCTTCGGTAGGCTCTTTGCGTCAGCACTCTCTCATAGCTGTTTGTAAGCATCTGTCCGATATAATCGGATATATTTTTTTCGTTGCTGTTCATAAAGAGCAGTTCACTAAAATCCTCCAGGACGTCTGCATCGACATTTTCCTTACACCAGTAATCTGTAACGCAACAAAACATTTTATCTCCGGATACAACGTAAAAATGCTCATCGGGATGTTTTGCGACCAGATAGCCCAGAAAGGTGACAAGCTGAAAATCGAGTGCATTTTTGCCGTGTGCATCAACCATTTTGTAGTAGAATTTTGCTTTGCTCTCAATGATTTTCTGATGCAAGTCAAAAGACAATGAGCAGGCGTTGACGCTATAAAAGATATAGCACTCATCATTTTCACCGAGTTTTTCGACACCTGTCAGACCTACTGAATGAACATTTTCAAAATCAACAAGATATACTGCCATTTTTAATTCTCCTATCGAATATAAATATTTGCGTAATTTGCTGTTTTGCTCCTTATATCGACATAATTATACAAGAAATCCGTTCCTTAAGTCAATACAAACAAAAAATTAAGTCCTGTTTATGGTACAGCATACAAAAATCCCCGACAGCCGTACTGTCGGGGATACAAATTATTCAGAATACAAATTTATCAAGACCGGGTTTAAGCGCCTCGATTACATCCTGCGGAGTTTCGGGGTATATGTCAAACGGGAACTCGATGCCCATATCGTCGTATTTCGTCTTACACAGCTTTCTGAACGGGAGAAGCTCCGCGAAAGTGACATTTTCGTGCTTATTTGCTATATCATTAAGCAGTTTGATATTCGTATCATTGTCATTTACGCCGCATACCGTCACCTGTCTTATCCACGTTTCAACGTTCATTTCGGTCAGCTTGTCAAGAAATTTCAGCGGTGCGTCAAGGGAGCAACCGATATACTTCCTGTAGTCCTCGTCATTTGTCATCTTTATGTCAAGCATACAAAGGTCGGTGACCTTGAGAAGTTCCGTAACGTCATCGTTCATTATACAGCCCGATGTATCAAGACAGGTATTTATACCCTGCCTTTTACATTCCTTAAAAAGCTCGGTTACGAATTTTGCCTGCATAAGCGGCTCTCCGCCCGATACCGTGATACCGCCGTCCTTACCGAAATAATTACGGCATCTCAGCACCTTTTGCATTACATCTTTGACGGTGGCTGTTTTTCCGCCGCTTGCATCTCTTGTTTCGGGATTGTGACAGTATCCGCAACGGAGCGGACACCCCTGCAGGAACAATACAAACCGCACTCCCGGACCGTCAAGCGTGCCGAGCGTCTGTATTGCACTGTATCTGCACTCCATATTACATCACCGTGTGGAACGTTCTGCTGATGACCTCTCTCTGCTGTTCCTTTGTCAGTTTGTGGAAGTTGACAGCGTAGCCTGATACACGGATAGTAAGATTGGGATAAGCCTCAGGATTTTCATACGCCTCAATGAGCATCTCCTTGTTGAGAACATTTACGTTGAGGTGATGCGCATAATTTGAGAAGTAACCGTCAAGTACGGCAACAAGGTTTTCCACTCTCTGCTCGTCCGTCTTTCCGAGCGCATCGGGAACTATAGAGAATGTATTTGAAATACCGTCACGGCAGTAATCGTACTGGAGCTTTGAAACGGAATTCAGCGATGCTATAGCACCGTTTGTTTCACGGTTGTGCATCGGGTTTGCACCGGGTGCGAAAGGCTCGCCCTTCTTTCTTCCGTCGGGAGTTGAGCCTGTCTTCTTGCCGTACACAACGTTTGATGTGATCGTAAGTGCCGAAAGGGTATGACGAGCGTTTCTGTAGGTCGGATTCTTACGAAGCTCAGTGGACACTCTCTGGATTATGTCCTGAGCTATTTTATCTACTCTGTTGTCGTCATTGCCGAACTTCGGGAAGTCGCCATTTGTGTCAAAGTCAATTATATAATTGTTTTCGTCACGGATAGGCTTTACATCGGCATATTTTATGGCACTGAGCGAGTCAGCCATTACAGACAGTCCTGCAATGCCGAATGCCATCATTCTGTCAACGTCTGTATCATGCAGAGCCATCTGCGTCTTTTCGTAAGCGTACTTGTCGTGCATATAGTGGATAACGTTCATCGTATTCACATACAGCTTGCACAGCCACTCACGGTAAATATCAAGTCTGCCTCTTACCTCGTAATAGTCAAGCTTGTCGCCCTGTAAAGGCTCCATCTGAGGACCTATCTTCATTCCCGTAACATTATCATAACCGCCGTTTATGGCAAGGAGCAGGAGCTTGGGAAGGTTGAATCTTGCACCGAAGAACTGCATCTGCTTGCCGACCTTCATAGCCGATACACAGCAGGCGATAGCGTAATCATCGCCGTATTCCATACGCATAAGGTCGTCATTTTCGTACTGTATCGAATCTGTGTCAACGGACAGCTTTGCGCAGAACTTCTTGAACGGCTCGGGAAGTCTTTCAGACCACAGTATAGTAAGGTTCGGCTCGGGTGAAGAACCGAGGTTATAAAGGGTGTTCAGCATTCTGTAGCTGCCCTTTGTGACCAGAGGAACACCGCTGTTGTTCACACCGCCGACGCTCTCTGTTATCCACATCGGGTCGCCGCCGAAAAGTTCGTTATATTCGGGAGTACGCAGATGTCTTGCACTGCGTAGCTTCATTACGAAATCGTCTATAAGCTCCTGCGCCTGTTCTTCTGTAAGAATGCCTCTTTTCATATCACGCTCAACGTAAATATCAAAGAAGGTCGATGTTCTGCCGAGCGACATTGCCGCACCGTTCTGCTCTTTTATAGATGCAAGATAAGCAAAGTATGTCCACTGGATAGCTTCTCTCGTATTCTTTGCGGGCATACTGATGTCATAGCCGTACATAGCCGCCATTTCCTTCATCTTCTTCAGGAAGCTAATCTGCTGGAAAAGCTCCTCGGAAAGACGGATCGTATCTACGTCCATTATGTTTTCTCCGACCCTTTTCTTGTCAAGCTGTTTCTGCTCTATAAGATAGTCAACACCGTAAAGCGCTACCCTGCGGTAGTCGCCGATTATTCTTCCTCTGCCGTATGCATCGGGCAGACCTGTTATAATACCTATATGACGTGCAAGCTTCATCTCGTCTGTATAAACTCTGAATACGCCGTCATTATGCGTTGTACGGTACTCGAAGTGTTCTTCAACGCTCTGCGACAGCTTGTAGCCGTAAGCCTCACACGCACCTCTCGCCATTCTGATACCGCCGAAAGGATTTACTCCTCTGCGAAGCGGAGCGTCTGTCTGATAGCCAACGATAAGCTCGTTTTCCTTGTCAAGATATGCCGCAGGATAATTGCAGAGAGATGATACCACCTCTGTGTTTATATCCAGTACACCGCCGTTTTCACGTTCTTTTTTGAAAAGCTCTCCAAGCTTTGCGTTAAGCGCTTTTGTGCGCTCGGTAGGACCGCATAAGAACTCCGGTCCGCCTGAGTAAGGCGTGAAGTTTGTCATTATAAAGTCACGGGTATTGATACCCTCCTGCCATTCACCGGGCTTGAATCCGTCCCAGTAATCCTTGAAGCGAACGCTGAGGTCAGTTGTGTTTCCCATAATTTTACCTTTCCTTCCTGCGAATAATCGCAATACACGTTTGCTGCTTTTCAGCGGAATATTTTTCCGCATACAAAACAAAAAGCAGCCCTATTCGGACTGCCCAGACGGTCGGCATAAGGTGTCCGCTTGATTCGGCGGGCAGGCAGTTACAGCACCCGTGTTGATTCACGGTTATCCGTCAGCGGTAACTGCCGTTTCCTATGGTTTGAGTATAGCACAGCTATATACTTTTGTCAATAGCGGAAATGTAAAATTTATATAACAGTTTTTACCGTAACGCATGGCATAATTGCCTGCCGTTATGCTGTATACAAAAATCCGCCCCGGACAATGCACCGGAGCGGAAAATATTCTGCTTATCGCTTACTTGCAGAGGTCTTTCTTTTCAATAAGAGTTACACCATTGTCGATAAGCACCTTAGATGCCTTCTCGACATCTTCGACACGGATAACAATATCCGCTCTGCCTGCAACCTTACCCATTACGGAGTACATATACTCAACGTTTATTCCGCAGGCATTTATCTTGCCCATAACGTTATATAACGCTCCCGAAACATCGGGGATAGTGAATGCGATGACCTTTGTAACAGCCGCTGTACAGCCGTCAGCCTTCAGTGCCTCAAGTGCCTTGTCGGTATCATCTACTATCATACGCAGTATGCCGAAGTCCGCCGTATCCGCAATAGTCATTGCTCTTATGTCGATGCCTGCCTTGTTCAGTACCTCCATAATACCTGCAAGTCTGCCTTTTTTGTTTTCAACGAAAACCGAAATCTGATCAATATACATACTGTACCTCCTCCAAATTATTTCTTTTCAAACTTGTTCTTTATAGCCCTGTTATCCTGAACTCTTACAGCCTTGCCCATTGAGCGTGCAAGGGTCTTTGGTTCAAGCAGCTTTACATTGATTCCTACGCCGATAGCGGAATCTATCGCCGTTTTTACCCTTTTTGTGTAGTTTTCAAGCGTCTTTACACCGTCACCGAACATATCCGGACGGGTTTCGAGCTGAATTTCAAGGGTATCAAGATTATTCACTCTGTCAACGACCAGCATGTAGTTGGTAGCCTTTTCGTCAACCGACAGCAGTGCCGATTCAATCTGTGACGGGAATACGTTTACGCCTCTGATGATAAGCATATCGTCTGTTCTGCCCTGGGGCTTCAGCATTCTGATATGCGTCCTTCCGCACTCGCACTTATCATAGATAAGAGTAGCTATATCTCTTGTCCTGTATCTGATAAGAGGCAGTGCCTCCTTTGTTATACAGGTAAATACAAGCTCGCCCTGCTGACCTGCGGGTAATACCTCAAGCGTATCGGGGTCGATGACCTCTGCTATGAAGTGGTCCTCGCAGATGTGCATACCGCATTTATACTGACATTCGGCAGACACGCTGGGACCCATTATTTCCGACAGTCCATAGATGTCATAGGCATTGATTCCGAGTCCGTCCTCTATCTGCTTTCTCATCTCGTCTGTCCACGGCTCTGCGCCGAACAGACCTGCCTTGAGATTGAAATCCTCTTTTTTGAAGCCCTTTTCGTGCATAAGCTCTATAAGGCTTATAGCGTATGAAGGGGTCATACAGATTATAGAAGTACCAAAATCCCTGAACATTTCAAGCTGACGCAGGCTGTTTCCTGCCGATGCGGGAATAACGGTAGCACCAAGCTTTTCTGTACCGTAGTGCATACCAAGACCGCCTGTGAACAATCCGTAACCGTAGCAGACCTGAACATAATCGTCCTTTGTTCCGCCGATATTGGTAAGCGCTCTTGCGGCACATTCAGCCCACACGTCAATATCATGAGCCGTATAGCCGACAACTGTCTGCTTGCCTGTTGTACCCGATGATGCGTGTATTCTTACGACCTCTGAGCTTGGTACGGCAAACATTCCGTAGGGGTAATTGTTTCTAAGGTCCTGCTTTGTCGTAAAAGGCAGCTTTGAAAGATCTGCGATAGATTTTATATCCTCGGGTCTTACTCCTGACTCGTCCATCTTCTTACGATAAGGTGCAACATTTTCATATACACGTCTTATTGTGCGTGAAAGTCTGTAGGATTGTAACGCCTCTATTTCGCTTCTTGGCGCACATTCGATTTCTTTGTTCCAGTAATTCATTTGTCTGCTCCTGTTTTATGTAATATGCAATTTTAAGACAGCAAAACGTTATTCTGCTGTTTATACTATTGATTTTATCACAATTGCATATCAAAGTCAATTAAATATCGTGCTTTTTGTGCACAGTTCATCAAAACGCAGTTTATACCTATGCACTTTGACAAATATCAGAGAAAGGCGGGGCTAAGGTTTGTTTAAGGTTGCAGATGTATCATATTAAAAACGGAGATGCTGCTATTGCAAACCTGCGTTTCAAAGGATATAATAAATATGACGGAAGAACAGAAACGGAGAATATACATTGTACAGAAAAAGACGATACAGGCGCAAAAGCTCGAAGCCGCAAAAGCTCGCCTTGATAGGAATTGCGGCGGCGGTCACGATCGGTGCGTTTTTGACCTTATTGAATATCGAAAAGCAAATTGACACAGACAGCACTTCATCGGTGCAGGAAAGTGAAACTACCGCCATTACTGCCGATGCCGTTGCTGTAACTGACATTGCCGAGCCCGAAAAAATTGCTCTTATAAGCGGAAATGTCACAACAGCCGACAGCGTAAAGCTCCCCGATTGAGATAAAACAACTGTTGCTCAACTACACCTCGGACAAATACGAATACGCAGGTGAACTGAAATACAGCCCGCTGTCGCAGTATTTCAATACTGACAGTACATACGGCAGGCTGTACGCAGGTTTCTGCAATACCTCGCTTCAATATCTGATATATGCAAGGCAGTGCCGCTCTGCCGATCTTCGCTATGACGAGGCTTCGTTTGTGATAAACGTAGAAAGTGCGACCGTGAAAAAGGGCGTTTACACGATAAACTATACCATAAGCGAAAAGGTTGCGTTCGCAATATGCGATGCCCCTGCCGAGTCCTGCGGCATGGAAGTCGAGGCGCAGATTTCCAAAGGCACAGACGGGAAATACAAGTTTGACATTCTGGCGGAGGATACCGATGTAAACCTGCTCATAGAAAAACGTGTAATGAGTTATCTCGGGTATGATTATGAAGAATATTATCTCAAGGATATGAAAATACCCGACAACCTCGATTACGATAAAATGTATTCGGGCATTCTCAAAAAGCTCAAGGCGGAAGCGGAAAGCAACATAAACAAGCAGGAGCAGATGCTTGCGGACTATAACGCCGATCCCGACAGCTTCAAAGCCTCAAAGACCGCAAAGCACAGCTACGACCGTGACAAAGCCGTTGCTTATTCTTACAAATGGGTAAACGGCGAAAGCGTAGTCAGAAACCCTGCTTACAGCGACTATGCCATATACGGTGGAAATTGCCAGAACTACGTTTCGCAGTCGCTGTTTGCTTCGGGGATACCTATGGACTGGAGCGGCAGTGAGCAGTGGAAATGGTTTGACGATGAAAGCGACCTTTCCGAGCTTCCTACAGGAAGGTCGGGGTCGTGGTCGGGTACGGAATATTTTTACGAATACTGCAACAAGAATACGGGCAAGGGCATCGTAGCCGAAACAGACGGTAATATTTTCTCCGCACAGCTCGGTGATATTATCCAGTATGTAGTTGACGGCTGGGCACACCACAGCGTGATAGTAACAAAGGTAATATATGACGATGGCGGCAACGTTGTCGATCTTCTCATCAACAGCAATACAACCGACAGAGTTGATTATCCTATGAGTGCATACGGATATACGGATATAAGGCTGATAAAGATAATCGGATATAATGATAAATGATAAAAGCTGTATACTGCGGACGCCCGTAGTATACAGCTTATTTTTCTGCTCTTTCGATATTCCCGATAATATATTCATACTCGGGGTATGATTTTCTTATCCTTTCCCTGCACCGCTCGCAGAACTTGTCAAGCTGTGCCTTGTCATCACGCATTTTCTGTTTTGCGCCCCACAGATGCGTATATCTGCTTTGCGGCAGGAACAGCCTGTCCTTGTCAAGAAGCGTCGTGTATCCGATGCCGCACCTTTTTGCAAGCATAGGGAGCAATCTCTGTTCAGCGAAAACCATATATGTAAGATAATCTCCGCCGTACACCGCCGACTTCATAAACGCTATGGAGCGTGATGTGTAATACTGCTTGAAATCCTCATCGGGAATATACAAAAACGCCGTATTGAGCGGTAACGTTGTGTAATCAAGTCCCTCGTCAAGCACCTTGCCTTTCAGCCTGAACGATGAAACATCGGGGTAGACGGACGGCATCAGCTCCTCCTCGTGTGCCGCAATTATCTTATCCTCAAACGGAGGATCCTCCCATACTATGAAATCCGTATCTATCATTGCGCACGGTGCGGAAAACTGCTGTAAAGCAATCAACTTTCCTCCCGCCCAGAACATAACAGGGTCTATCCCGTCAAGATCATCGGGAATGACAACCTTTATATCGTTCCATATATCGTTTATGCCGAGAGCGGAAAAAAGCTCTGCTCCTGCGCTGTCGGTAAGCATAGTTATGCTGTTGCCGTTTTTGCGCCATTGCAAAGCCGAAATCACTGTGCAGTATATGTCGGGTAGGCTCATAGTGAGCTTCTTACCCGGATTCTTGGCGAAAAAAGCCGCCGATGAAAATGAATGGAATCCGTTCATATAAGATGTATCCCGTATCCGTAGCGGTTAAGCGGTTCGGATGAGAAGAAAAGCATAAGCGCCTTAGGCGTAAAGCTGCCGCCAACGCACAGCTCGTCATAGGAAAAACTGCCCGAAAGAAAACTTGTTATATCAAAACTGCCGATATTGAACGAGCCAAAACTCGTTTTACTCGAGCCGTACTCATATTCGTATTCATATTGATGCTTATAAGAACCAAACGAACCTGCAAACGAACCGCTTCCCGTCATAACGGGAAGTCTGAACGAACCGTCCGCCGATAAAACAACTGTTCCCGCTTCACGCTTTAAAAACGGAGGTGTCACCGTCTTGAAATGATAACCGCCGTATTCGCCGCTGTTATTTTCGCATTCAGCTTCTTCATTTGTTCCTGTGAATATATCCTCAAGTGCCTTGTCCACGTCGCCGTTTCTGTCGATGTTATCAATTCTTGCCGCTTCGTTATCATAGCCTCCGAGCCTTAGCCAGTCAGCAAGTCTGCCGCCGAGATAATAGCCTTTAACATCGGTTATATTGAAATTGTCCCTGATACCGTCAAGGTCGGATACCTTTACTCCGCCTATCCAGAGGCAACAGTTCTGCATAACATCAATCCTTTCGTAAGCATACCTTTTTCAGCGGCGCACGCTTTTTCTCACCATATCAAGCAGTATCGGAGCAACATTCAGCGACGGCTCAGCCAGCACCGCTTCATACAGCGACTCTATAACAGCTCTCGCCTGTGCCTTGTTTGCGACAAGGCGATGCGTGATAAGATCGTTTTCTTTTATGGCAAGCTGTGATATACTGTAGCATTCGCCGGACGCAATTATATCTTCAAGCATTGTCAATGTTCTGCGGTACATTGCTATAACGCCCTCATGCACCGTAGGCTTCGCCGTATCATCGGCTATACGGAGCTTTATCAGCTTTTTAAGTTCCTCGTGAGAATACTCACAAAGCAGCCTTTTAACAGCCGTCCTGTCCTCCGTGATACTTATATCGTGCGATTCTATCAACATATCCGTGTCACTGCGAAGTTTAAGCTCCGCCCTGTACTTTTCGAAGAAATTCGCCGCTGTTATCCTGCCGTACTCCCCGTGACCGTAAAAGAATGTGTTGCCGTGCGAATCACAGCATCTGCAATCGGGAATACCGACATTGTGGAACAGCATAGCATACCGTATATCAGCCTGCGGAGGCGCAAACTCAACACTTTTGGAAATATGCTCCCACAGCGTGCTGTCATAATATCTTTCCTTATATCTCTGCGCTTTCAGCAGTTCAGGCTCTATTGCGGAAAATACCTCCGGAAACCGAGCCATCACGCCCGAAATATTTCTTGTAAGAAGAATCCTTGTAAAGCGTCTTGACAACTCGTGCTTATCCGCATCACGCAGAAGCGGTGCGTCCGCCTTTATTGCGTCGGCTGTAACGCTGTCGATCTCATAATTCTCTGCGCCGAGCAGTTCAAGTGCTGTCAGCATATTGAACGGGTTTGTAACAAGGCTCGACTTGGGTTCGAGTTTAAGCGTCAGCTCGTTTTCGTCAAGATCGTTTTCGTGCCACATCACAACGGGATATTCGCCTATTGCTTTCAGCGTTATCACGCCGTCCTTTATGCACAGTATGCCGTCAAACGGATCTCTGAATCCTTTTCTTGGATGGTATGCGATTGCAAATGCGGAAAAATCACGGTGAACAAGGTCGAAAATGTAATTGTCGGTATAGACTGCTTTTCCGTCCTTTATTTCGCCGCAATAGCTTGACACCTGTATTACAAGTCCAAGTGACGACACCATAACACTGCTCATATCCTCGTTTTGCGAAACTATCCGCATATCACGGAACACATACAGCATTTCAGCAAAGTCCGCCGTAGTGATAATATCATAATCCATAGGCGAGCCGCCTCTCAGCAGTTCAGCTACACACTGTCCGACAAAATACGCCTTGTTACCTGCACATTCAAGCATTTTCAGCACCTGCAATGCCTGCTCGGGAATATTCAGCGTCTGTCTTTTAACAGCCAAGTACGGTCACCTCTTGTTGTTTATTTATCGGGGTATCCCCAGCCGTCCACGCCGCTCTTTCTGAGTGCCGTGAACATTCTGAGCTTGAAGCCCTTGTCCTTATGCTCCATATCCCTTAAAAACTCTTTTGTTTTCTGCCTTGTCGTTGTCTTGTCCGCAGGGCAGACCGACTTCACGATCTCAAACCCATTGCGGTTGCAGGCGGATAACACCTGTGACTCCGGCGCAAGCACAAGCGGTCGGATGACCGTTATATCCTTGCGGTCAAGGTGGGTCTTAGGCGAAAAACATCCTATCCTGCCCTCGTTGAACAGATTCATTATAAATGTTTCAATAACATCGTCATTGTTATGTCCGAGCGCCAGCTTGTTACAGCCTGCCGCCTTTGCCGCATCGTGAAGCGCACCTCTCCTCATATTCGCACACAGAGAACAGGGGTTAGGCTCTTTTCTTATGTCGAATACTATCTCGCCTATCTGCGTATGAACAAGGCTGAAAGGCACGTCCAGCTTTTCGCAAAGCCTTGCCACCGCATCATAGTTATTCGGCACACCGTTGAAACCGGGGTCAATCGTGACAGCCGTTATGTCATAATCAAACTCCGCAAACCTTCTCATTTGCGCAAGTCCGGCAAGCAGAACAAGGCTGTCCTTGCCGCCGGATACTCCCACTGCGATTTTGTCACCCTTTTGTATTAGGTCGAAATCCTGTACGGCTTTTCTTATATATCCCAGTATCTTCTGCATTATTTCTTATCCTTTTTGTTCTTGCCGAATCTGAAATAATTCTCACGGTACTTTATCGGGATATTCAGCTTTCTGCTCAGCACCATTACGGTTGCGTCCGAAGCGATGGTCAGCGCAATGAAGATTATGCAGATAACATAAGCCGTATTATTATTTGCAACTATTGCTACACCTCCCGCTCCTGCGGCGATCAGTGCAAACAAAAAACGTGTTTTCTTGAATATTCCCAGAGCAAGCTCCAAAAACACTCCTCCTTTATACCGGCATTAATCCTCGCCGAGCTTCAGTGCCTTGTTGATATTTATCTTTCTGATAATAGCACCGAGTATCGCAAATCCTCCGAGAAGCATTATCGCAATAAGTATATACATCTTAATGTAGTCTGCCTGCATTGCCGCTACTCTGTACGGCGGTATCTGCTCGTTTACATTATACATATACTGGAACAGCGGTACAAACAGGTCGCTTGTAACTCCGCCTATGATAAATGCGCAGATTATTGAAACACCCGATACCAGAAGCTGTTCATATCCCAGTATTCCTATTATCTCACCGAACGAAACGCCCATAGCCCTTAAAATACCGAACTGCAGCGTCCTGCCCTTTATGGACAGTATCCAGTAAATAAGGAAGCCGATTATAGTCATTACCATTATAATTATAAATCCGAGCGTCAGCGCACCGTTCATACCCTGCAGTGAAGGATCCGTCTTTTCGCTTATCAGCATCTGTGAGCTGTCCTTCACGCTTTCGAGCGGCAGCATAGACTCCTCTATACTCTTGTAAAGAGCCTCGCTTGTTGCGCCGTCTTTCATCTTCAGCCATATCTGATAAGGCTCAAGCTCTGTTCTCGCCCTTACATAATTATAATTCATTACCGCAAAGTCACACTCGTTGGGGTTAAGTCCGGGCCAGTAGTCAACTATAGCCATAACAGTGGTATCAAGGCTGTCGTTTCCGCCCCACTTGAACGAGATTACATCGCCCTGCGAAACATTCGACTTTTCCGCAAGTCCTCTTGAGATTATAACACCGGAACGGCTCTCTACAAGAGCATTGCAGTAGTTCCACCAGTGGATAGGCAGAAGATCGTTTCTGAACCACGCCGTCTGTGCGAATTTATCAGGCTCTATTGCCATAAGAGTAAGATCCGCAACATTCTTGTTTGCAATTCTCAGCTTTACATTATCGTTTACAAGAACTCTTGTGGCGATCTCCACGCCGTCAAGCGCCTCATAACGTGAAAAGTCGGTTTCTACATAGGTGCTTGAGCCGCCCTCCTCCGAGGTCGAAAGCGAGTATTCCGTCATTACGACATCTGCGCCGTTCTCATAATAAATCCTGTCACTTATATTGTTGTTTATGGCTCTCGCTGTATTTGCGGAGAACAGACCGAATGAGAAGGTCATTACAAGGAACAGCATAAGGAAACGTTCCTTGCCGCCCTGTGAACGACAAACGGTAGTTATAGCCATATACTGTGAGGGTGTCCAGAACGGACGCAGTACATAATACACAATCCTTAAAAGATACGGATAGATACGGATAAACAGCAGACCGAAGCCCAGTATCATAAGCGTTGAGAATATGAACAGAAGCGGGTCAAGCTCGCCTGTCGCTTCAAAAGTACCCTCAGCTATAGAATTTGTGATATTGGTTGTGTAGAAGTAAAGGAAGCCGAATGACACCGCAAGAAGTACAATATCGACACCGCACTTTTCCCACAGCGACATCTTTACGACCTTTGTCCTGCTCTGCTTATACTGTACGATAGTCAGCTTTGACGCAGGGATAATCGGTATCATTGTGGTAAGGAAGAATACCACTACCGCAAGCAGTGCGTAAATAATGCTTATTCCGGTTATCTTTGCGGCAATTCCTGTGCGGTTAACGAACTCTAAAAATCCGTTTGATACTCCGAGGAACTGACACAGCACAAGTCCGATGAACGGTGCGACCACAAGCGTCACAATACCGAGTATGCCCGACTCTGCGGCATACATACCGAATATCTGCCACGAACTTGCACCACGGCTCTTGAATACGGCAATCTCGTTGCGCTCTCTGTCAACGTTCAGCTGAGATACCATGAACAGATAGAATGCCAGCATTACCATTGCGGGTATCTGAAGTATCCACAGTATACGGGTGAGCTTTTCCGCACGCTCGGTATAGTTGCCGATTATATCCGCAACGTTGAATTCGTGTGCATATCCTGCCTCTTTATAGAACGCATCGTCCTTTTCAAGCTCCGCAGTAACAGCGGATATTCTGTTCATATCAAGCGTATGATAGTCAAGAGAATATCTTCTTGCAATGTTTACCGCATTGAATCTGCCTGCGGGCATAAGGTCGTTTCTTACCATATCGTAATCAACGAATATGGCATTGAGATAGCTGTCGAGCGTTTCTGCCCAGTAGCTGTCGTTGTCGGTCTTCTGCTCATATACGCCGGTGATTTTCACATAGTACGGCTCAACACCTGCCGCAAGCGAAACTATCTTATATGTATTGCCCATATTTATGCCGAGCGTTTTGAGTGCATCTTCTGAAGCAAGTCCCTCGTACACGCCGTCAACAGAGGTCTTTGAGGGCAACTCGCCTCTGACGAGCTTCATATGGTCAAGGCTGTCGGTCATTCCTATAAGCTTCAGCCTTGTAGACAGTTCCGAACCGTTACGCTCGCCGTTTACGATATAAAGGCAATCGTCGATAAGCGTTGTCTTGGTGTTCTCCGAGGCGATCCCTATAGCATTTATCCTTGAATCCGACTTTGATACAACATCATCTATCGTTGCCTGCTGGGTATTAGTATCGCTCGTTATCTGAAGCGTCTTTGTAACGGAATACAGACCGGGATATTTGTTGTTGTCGATCTGGTACTGCTCCATATCCTTTATCAGCATACGCTGTAAGGATGCGTCCATATATATCGGAATAGTGCTCATCATACCTGCGGCAAGCAGGAAGCCGATGAAAAGACACAGCACCATCCATTTTGTGTTGCGCATTTTGCGCCATAATAAAGTAAACATCTTGTATTATTCCTTCCGAAAGTAAAGCCTGTTCAGTTTGCCGTCTTACTTGACAACAACCTCGTCACCCTCGGAAAGTCCCGATACTATCTGGATCTCCGTAGCATTGCTTATGCCTGTTTCGACATCCGTTTCCTTCTTGACACCGTCTTTATAGACCTGTACATAGTTCTTACCCGACAGCGTCTTTACAAGATACTTCGGTATTACGATCGCATTATCCGCCTGTTCCTTGATATAGCTTATATCCGCAACCGTTCCTACCTTGCTGAAACCGGGCAGACTGCCCTTGAACTCAGCATATATCGAGCTTGTATCCTCGTCACCCTGTTCCTTTGCCTCAACAGGCGTTTTTACTATAGTACCCTTGTAATCCTGCTCGTCGATAGTTATTGTAACTTCCTGACCTTTTGTGAATTTTTTATCATCGTTGACGGTCGCCTTTACATATATCTTATCGGGATCTATTATTGTAGCGATAACCTTGTACGCCTGTACCTTTGAGCCGGCATTCATACGCTCCGCAAAGCTTACAAGTCCGTCACACGGCGCATACAGCTTGGAGGTATCGTACTCGTTCTGAAGCTGTGCCAGTGTATTCTTCTCGATCTCAAGCTGTAAACGGTCATTCTCCGCACCGCTTGAGCCGTATGTATTCTGCGCCTGCTGGACCTTAAGCTCCTGAGTGCGTATCTCGTATTCAAGATCTCCGGTGTTGTATTCGGCGATAAGGTCGCCCTTCTTTACCGTATCTCCCGCTCTGACATATATCGTTTTAAGAGTTCCGTCACGCTCTGTAAACGAACAGTCCTGCTGAAGCTCGGATACGCAGTAGCCGGTCGCACTCGCCTTGTTTATTATAGTCTTCTTTACCGCCTTATAGGTAGAATATGTAACGTCCTCCACCTTAAGCACAGGCGGATCGAGCAGCTTTTCTTCCTCCGGGAAAAAATAGCATCCGGAAGCAGAGCCTGCCATAGCAAGCACTACAGCTATTGCGGCGGCACGCAAAACAGTCTTTTTCATTTTTACTTTCCTTTCCTTTGAACAAAGGGATTTTTGCATCTTTTTCCGTTTATAGAAAATCAAGGATTTTGCTGGCTTTATATGTACAAAATTTAAAAAACACTATAGAGATGCTTATTTTAATTTTAGCATTTTTCACATAAATTTTCTACACTTTTTCAAAATTAAACGATATGCACAAATACCAAAAAGGTTATTTGTTTATTTTGTACACCGTAAAGCAACTTTAAATAATCGAAAAGCACTTGAAAAAGCCGAACGGATTTAGTATAATAGTGAGTAGTGTTTATTTTTCAAATTGACATATAAAATCAATACGACGGGCAGGAAAAGCTCAAGGGAAGGAACAAAATAATGGCTACAAAGTATGTATTCGTCACCGGCGGCGTTGTGTCGGGACTCGGAAAAGGTATCACGGCGGCTTCACTCGGAAGACTGCTCAAGATGAGAGGTTACAAGGTAACTATCCAGAAGTTCGACCCCTATATAAACGTTGACCCCGGTACGATGAGTCCTTATCAGCACGGTGAAGTTTTCGTAACAGACGACGGTGCCGAAACCGACCTCGACCTCGGTCACTATGAACGTTTCATAGACGAAAACCTTTCAAAGTACAGCAATGTAACAACAGGTAAGATCTACTGGACAGTTCTTAATAAGGAACGTCGTGGAGATTATCTCGGCGGCACGGTTCAGGTAATCCCCCACATAACAAACGAAATCAAATCAAGAATATACAGAGTTGCAAACTCGGCAGAAACCACCGCAGATGTTGTTATAACCGAAATCGGCGGTACGGTCGGAGATATTGAAAGCACTCCCTTCCTTGAGGCTATCCGTCAGGTAGTTTCGGATGTAGGCAGAGAAAACGTTGTTTATATCCACGTTACTCTCCTCCCCTTCATCACAGGCAGCAACGAGATGAAGACAAAGCCCACACAGCACAGTGTAAAGGAGCTTCTCTCACTCGGTATTCAGCCCGACATTCTCGTTTGCAGAAGCGAGATGGAGATTCCTCAGGATATGAGAGATAAGATCGCCAGCTTCTGTAACGTTCGCAAGCAGGACGTTATCCAGAACCTTACCGCTCCTTCTCTTTATGAAGTACCTCTTATGCTTGAAAAGGAAGGTCTTGCAAAGGTTGTATGCGATCATCTCGGACTTGATCCCCGTGTTCCCGATCTCAAGGAATGGGAGGATATGGTTCAGCGTCAGTACAACGCCACAAAGAATACCGTAATCGGTCTTGTAGGCAAGTACGTTGCACTCCCCGACGCTTATATTTCCGTTATGGAATCCCTGCGTCACGCAGGCTTCGAGAACGAATCACACGTTGAAATAAAACTCATCAATTCAGAAGAGGTTACTCCTGAAACGGCAGACGAGCTTCTGCATGATTGCGACGGCATTCTCGTTCCCGGCGGCTTCGGTGACAGAGGCATCGAGGGCAAGATTGAGGCTGTCCGCTACGCAAGAGAGCATAAGAAGCCCTATCTCGGTCTTTGTCTTGGTATGCACATGGCTACAATCGAATTTGCACGTCATGTGGCAGGTCTTACAGACGCAAATTCAAGCGAATTCCACGAAGGCGAGCAGAACGTTATCGACCTTATGCCCGACCAGAAGGATGTTGATATGGGCGGTACAATGCGTCTTGGCTTATATCCCTGCAAGCTTGAAGCAGGTACTATTTCCCGTGAGGTTTACGGCGATGAGCTTATTTATGAAAGACACCGCCACCGCTATGAGTTCAACAACGTATTCCGCAAGCAGCTGACAGAGAGCGGTCTTGTTATCGCAGGTCAGTCGCCCGACGGAAAGCTTGTTGAAATAGTTGAGCTTCCGAGAAGCGTTCACCCCTGGTTCGTGGCTGTACAGTTCCACCCCGAATTCAAGTCACGTCCCAACAGATCGCACCCCTTATTCAAGGACTTTATAAGAGCGTCGCTTGAACAGGCAAACAAGTAAAGAACGAACAATAACTGCCCGTGAAAGCGGGCGGTTATATTCATATTACGGGATATTTTACATTCCCTTTACACCTTCAGACCGTATTTAATCCATTAAAAGAGGTAATTTATGACAGACAGCAACGTTTATGATAACCGTGAATTATCGTGGCTGAAATTCAATCAGCGTGTACTCGAAGAAGCGCAGGACGTAAATGTTCCGCTCTTTGAGAGAATGAGGTTTATATCAATATTCACAAGCAACCTGGACGAATTCTTTATGGTCCGTGTCGGCTCACTGTATGATCAGGATCTGGTAGACCCTCAAAAGTGCGAGAACAAGACGGGTATGACTGCCGCAAGACAGCTTAAGGAAATCGCACGCAGGGTAAAGGATCTGCTCTATATTAAGGACTGCGCCTTTTCAGAGGTTTCGGCAAAGCTCAGCGAGTATGCCGAGCTTAAAAAGCCCGCCGACCTTAAGGGCGACGATAAGCTGTTCTTAAGGCTGTATTTCGAAAGAGAAATTCTCCCTTTGCTTTCTCCGAGCATTATAGACAAGAACCACCCGTTCCCGTTCTTAAAAAACAGAGCGATATATATCGGCACTCTGCTCAAAAGCAAAAACGAGGAAGAAAAAGCAGCTTGTGGGAATATTAAGTGCGGAATGTGACAGGGATTTCCCCCCGTGTTATTTTCCTGCCCGGTCAGAATCTGAGATATGTTCTGGCAGAGGATGTGATATTGCATTACATTGATACCCTGTTCCCGAATTTCTTCGTTGAAAACCGCTGTATCATGCGTGTCACGAGAAACGCCGACATTGACGTGAACGAGGCTCTTTACGATCACGATATGGACTTCAGAAACGTAATGGAAGAACTGTGCCGCAAGAGAAAGAAGCTGATGCCGGTAAGAGCCGAGTTTTCATACGACGCTTCACCGGAACTTGTAAAACGTATGCTTGATTATCTTGAGTTGTCAGACAGCTTCTCGTTTATGCAGAGCTGTCCTCTTGATTTCGGCTTTATGTCCGCACTTGAGGATAAGCTTGAAAACAGGAGCGAGCTTTTCTACAATCAGGTTTCTCCGCAGAATTCAATAATGGTAAACCCGTACGAGAGTATGTTCGCCCAGCTTTCACAGCACGATATACTTCTGTCGTACCCCTACAACAAGTTCAAGAACTTCCTGCGTCTGCTTGATGAGGCGGCTGACGATCCTTATGTTTCTTCCATAAAGATAACGCTTTACCGTGTCGCAAGAAACAGCGAAATCGTAAGCGCTCTCATAAGAGCCGCAGAAAACGGCAAACAGGTAATGGCGCTTGTTGAGCTTCGTGCCAGATTTGACGAGGAAAACAACATCGGCTGGAGCAAGAAGATGGAGGAGGCAGGCGTTAAGATAATATACGGCCTTGACGCTCTGAAGGTACACTCAAAGCTGCTGCTGATAACACGCAAGCAGGGAAGCAACATCAGATATTATACTCAGATAGGCACAGGTAACTATAACGAGAAAACCTCACGTCTTTACACCGACCTTACGCTGATGACATCGGATAAGGACATAGGTGCGGACGCAAGCACCGTGTTCAACGCACTGTCGCTCGGTACGACAGTTGAGAGCAGTACAACACTGCTTGTAGCGCCTAAATGCCTCAAGTCACGCATTGTGGAAATGATCGACAACGAGATAACCTACGGTACTAACGGCTATATCGGCCTTAAAATGAACTCGCTCACCGACAAGGATATTATAGACAAGCTGATAGAAGCAAGCTGTCAGGGAGTAAAAATAGAACTGATAATAAGAGGTATCTGCTGTCTTATCGCAGGAGTGCCGGGTTACACCGAAAACATATCGGTCATTTCGATAGTCGGACGTTTCCTCGAACACAGCCGTATCTATATTTTCGGCAAGGGCGAACGCAGGAAGGTATATATTTCCTCCGCAGACTTTATGACCAGAAATACCGAGCGACGTGTGGAGGTTGCCGTACCGCTGAAGGATAAGATAATTGCCGATAAGGCAGTAGATATATTCAACACAATGCTCAAGGATAACGTCAAGGCTCGTGTGCAGGGAAGCGACGGAATCTACCGCCATAAAAGAGCTATGCCGGGCGAGGAACACATAGAGGTACACAAGCTGTTCTATGAACGTGCATATCAGGAAGCCGAGCAGGCACAAAAGCTATATAAAGAGCCTAAAAAGTCACTCTTTGCAAGAATCCGTGCAAGACTGCAAAGTAAATAAACGATAAATCTGAAGCGGAGCAGATGGAAATCTACTCCGCTTCAGATTGTAGAAAAAGTCCATTTTTATAAAAATGGAGCAAATTCTCTATCCCTAACCCCAAACCCCTTCCCCGTGGGAAGGGGCTATATTACTGGGGCTAGGTAGATTATAATATCAAGTGCAACACAAAAAAATATGGACATCATACTCACTTTCGTGTAAAATGTAATTACCACAAAACAAAAGACACGGAGGTAGAGTATGAAGTCCTATACACATTTTTCACACTATCTGAACGAAATTGTCTACAACAATTTTTGTCAGAAGGAAAAGGAGTACGAGAAATTGGAAGGTTGATGGGCAGAAGTGCTTCATCAATAAGCAGAGAAATAAAAAGAAACTGTAAAGATAAAAAGAGGTATAATGCGTGGTGGGCAACGTCACTTTACATATACAGAAGAAAGAAGTGTGTAAGGAAACACGTCATCCGACCGGACACCACACTTAATATTTACATTCTTGAATGTTTCAAACGCTTTTGGTCGCCTGAAATTATAGCGCATAAGTGCAAACAACAAGGTTTCAGCGTATGTTGTGCATCTATATACCGGGCATTAAAGGAAAACAGGCTTCAAGGTTTGTCAAGGAAAATTGCTCTGCGGCGTCACGGAAAAAAGTATATCGGCAATCGCAAGAAATGCAATACAATTCACCCGGTTCACACTATTCACGACAGACCGGAAATTGTAGAAACAAAATCCCGTATAGGCGATTTTGAAGGCGATAGGGTTTATGGCGGTATCGGTAAAGGTTGCGCTGTTACTTTTGTTGACCGAAAAAGTAAGCTACTTGTTGGTTCAATAGCAATCAGTAGAGAAAGAAATACAATCAGAAAAGCTATCTCCAGAGCTTTTGAACTTATGGAAGTTCCTATGCCGATTGAAACAATCACGTTGGATAACGGTTCTGAATTTGCTGATTTTCTCAATATCGAAAAAGATTTAGGCACAACAATCTATTTTGCTGATTTGCACTCTCCTTGGCAACGAGGTTTAAACGAAAATACAAATGATCTTTTACGTTTCTTCTATCCTAAGGGCACTGATTTTTTAAGTGTTTCCGAAAAAGAATTCCAAAAAGTTATTCATTTAATTAATAGTCGTCCTCGCAAATGTCTTGGCTATCTTTCCCCTCTCGAATTTTTGTCTAAAAAGTGTTGCACTTGACTTGACAATCTACCTACCGCCCCTAGTCCCTGTCGGGGGCTTCGCCCCTGCGACCCCGTTTTTAAATAAGCAAGAGGTTTATCGACAAACTGAAGCGGAGCAGATGGAAATCTGCTCCGCTTATATTTTATCTTTTTCTGCTTACTGCACAAGATCCCCGTATACAACGCCAAGTCCTACTGTGCTCATATAAACTCTGCCGTATTTGTTCATATCGCCTACAACAAAATATCCGTTGCCGGGACCGCCGAACTGATGCTGATCATCGCTTACCTTGCTCCATGTCTTACCCTCGTCCTCAGACCAGTAAAGGCCTATGGAATCATCGTTTGTGGGCTTGCCCCATACGAATATGGTATAAGGATCGCTGTCCGTCTTGCCCTTGCCAAGACCTACCGCCAGACAAGCGGCTAAAGAATCCATTCTTGTGAATGTTTTGCCGTTATCTGTTGATACCTGAAGTCCCATTGAAGGATAGTATACAACGCCCTCCTTGCCGGGTGCGACCACAGGTCTTGCCGCAGTGAATACAGAAAGCGTCATATTCTGAGTAAATGTCTTTCCGCCGTCCTCGCTGTAGAAGAACGCACCGCCGCTTGCGGCATATACATAATCGGAGTTTACGGGGTCGCAGATGATTTTCTTTGAGCCTACTCCACCATTGCTCTTTGTCCAGGTCTTGCCCTGATCGTCGGAATAGTAGATGCTGCTGTCGTTTCCGGGTGCCCAGAAGAATCTCTTTCCGTCAGCAGAAACTGCCACATAGCCGCCGTAAGCGATCTTTCCGCTCTCAAGCGGCGAAACGGTAACATTCACCCATTTCTTGCCTGCGTCAAGCGTATACCAGAAGCCCGGCTTTTCTTCACTGCCGCCGCACTTTACCCATATATCAGTTGCCTTTGCCGCTATCGCAAGACCGGTCATTGAGCCTGCAACGCTGTTATGTACCATACCGTATTCTTCGGCACTATCCTGTACAAAACCGTCATAGTCGCCTATAACGCTTACCAGCTTACCGCCGGGTATGCTGATTATATCATACGGAACAGTTTCTTCTATGCCCTTTGAGAAGAAGTAGAATTCGGGGCTTTCATCCCATATATTATCGCAGGTGAACACACCGTTACCGGATACCACCATTATCTTATTTGTGTTATTGGGATCAATCGCCATTGAACTGCACCAGTGCATAGACGCTGTCGAGATCCACTCTACTCCGCCGTCACTCATCTTCATCTTTTCGTTGAGAAGCGTCCAGTTCTTGCCGCCGTCCGTAGTAACATAGAATTCATCGCCGTACTGACCGTTAGGCTGAGGAACATATATGTTCTCTGTGCAGGCAACCATTCTGTCGGGGTTTGAAGGATCTATCACCACATCACCGAAGCTCTTTTTTGCAGGAGAAATATCTGTCAACGAATCGTTCGACATATCGAGAATTCTTACGCCGCCGGCAATTCTGTTATTGTTCCATGGCCCTTCGGTATTGGCATAGGTAATGACGATCTTGCCGTCACCGTTGTACTTCATTCTCTGAACCATGATTCCCTTAGGTGCGTCTGCAACAGAATTCCATGTAACGCCTCCGTCGGTCGATTTATAAAGGTTTTCCTCCTGTATTCTCGAAACAGCCGCATATATAGTTGTGCAGGCACTGTCATCGCCCGACTTGGGGTCGATTATGATACTGCATATACCGTTGCCGTTTGATGTTGTCGTCTTTGTTCCCATATCAAGCGCAGTGAACGTTTTTCCGCCGTCAGTCGACTTTATCATACCGCCTGTTCTTCCGCCGACATATACTATATCGCTGTTCTTGGGGTCAACCGCAATACGCTCGCCGTTTCCTCTGCCCATACCGTTTCCGTGTGCCTTTATCATATCCGTAAGGTCGGTACGGTTCCACGTTTTGCCGTAATCATCGGAGTATAGAAGGCAGGTTTTGCCGTTGCTGAAATACTCCGTGCCTGCAAGCATATATACCTTGTTAGGATCTTTTTCTCCGAATGCAAGACCGTCTATACCGAGCAGACCTCTGTCTTCCTCACTTATATCGTAAGACATGGATTCCCACTTCTGAGTATCCTTATTATAACGATATGCACCGCCGACATCTGTACGGGCATAATATAAGCCCTGCTCGCTTGTTGCAAATACGCCGCTTACGAATCCGCCGCCGCCCATAGCTACCTGGCTGAACGTAAACTGTGCCTGAGCCGTTCCCGAATTGCCTCCAGATGTTGTATTATCGCTTGTCATACTGCTGTCGCCACTGCCCGATGAGGTCACGTCGCCGCTTGACGATGTTCCCGAATTATCGTTTCCGTTACAGCCTGCGGCACATATCGCCGTTGCTACCGCAAGTATGACCGCTGTTATTTTTCTGTACTTCATTCCTTGTTCCTTTCTTGTTAAAGCACGCTTGCTTAATTTTCATGTAAACCTTTACACAAGTATTATGCACCATTTAAGTTAAATTTGCAAGACTTGTTTTGCTATTTTGTGAATATGTGATAAATCCTCGTAGCCACTATTGGTGATAATCACGGATTTTGCAACAAGAAAAATATGGGCGTGACTTTTGTGCGCTTATATAGTATAATCTTTGTGTAATCGAATACAAGTCCTGTCTTATCACGTTTACGGCAGGCAAACGGAAATGGAAAAGGAAAAGAAAAATGAAAAAACGCATCATCTCCCTTATCTTATGTGCGGCAGTAATAATATCCGCCTGCGGCTGCAGTGCCGATAACGGCACCTTGTCAGCCGACAGTTCATCATCAGCTTCGGCAGTGTCTTCTGCCGAAGCCGCATCGCAGGATACCTCCTTAGACAGCGGTTCGTCTTACGATACCTCGTCAGACGCTTCTGATAAAACAAGCTCCGATAAGCAGAACAGTTCGTCATCTGACAGTTCAGACAAGCAAAACAACTCGTCCGATGCTTCTTTTGAAACGTCAAAGCCTTCGACAAACAAGCAGGAAACCGGTTCTTCTGCCGTTACGTCAAGCAAGCCCGCAAACAACACAGGTTCAGCAACAAACAAGCCTGCGTCTGCAACCGCCGCCGATACCACCAAAAAGCCTTCCGCAACGACTACCACAACAACCTTAAAGCAGACTGACGACAAGCCGCTGAACTTTTCGAAAACCTATGAAGCGGAAAATGGAAAGCTGTCAAACGATATGTCCGTCATATCAGGCGGCAACGCATCCGGCGGAAAGTCGGTAGGTAAATTCGAAAGTGACCGCTCCTACTGCCAGATTAAAATAAATGTTCCGTCAGACGGTATTTATGATATTGTAATACGCTCAATGGGCATCGGCGGTCCCAAAGAAAACGACATTTATACCGATGGTAAGAAGGTAGGCACTTTCACCAGTGAGAACAATAAATTCTCGGATTACACCGTAAGTGCGGTAAGCCTTACAAAAGGCGACCACAATATCCGTATAATCAAGTCATGGGGCTGGATAGAGCTTGATAAAATAACAGTAAAGACGGGTGCAAAAATAAGCAACAGCACCTATAACATCACATCATCTCTTGTCAACAAGAACTCCACCGCAAACACGAAGAAGCTGTACAGTTTCCTTAAGGACAGCTACGGAAAATATGTAATCACAGGTCAGCAGTGTGATGGCGGAATAAACGGCAACGAATTCAAAGCGATAAAAAATCTTACCGGCGACTACCCTGCCCTGCTCGGACTCGATATGATGGACTACACTCCGTCAAGAACGGCACTCGGTGCGTCCTCTTCCGCTGTCGAAAAGGCAATAGAATTTGCAAACAAGGGCGGAATCGTCACATTCTGCTGGCACTGGAACGCTCCGACCGAATATCTTAACAGCACAGCCAACAGTCCTGACGGCTGGTGGGGCGGCTTCTATACGCAAAGTAGTAAATTCGATATAGCAAAGGTTATGAACGGTCAGGACGCAAAAGGAAAGAAACTGCTTGACCGTGATATCAAGGAAATAGCTAAGCAGTTAAAGCGCCTTGAAAAAGCAGGCGTACCGGTTATATGGCGACCTCTTCACGAAGGCTCCGGCGGCTGGTTCTGGTGGGGCGCAAAAGGCTCAGACGCATACAAAAAGCTGTGGAAATACCTTTATAAAGAGCTTACAAATACATACGGCTGTAACAATCTTATCTGGGTCTATAACGGTCAGAGCGCCGACTGGTATCCGGGTGACGAATATGTTGATATTGTAGGCGAGGACATCTATCCCGGAAATCACGTCTACGATCCTCAGGTAAGCCGTTTCAGACAGGCGATAAACTACGGCAGTAAAACAAAGATAACGGCTCTCACAGAAAACGGCTGTATCTTTGATATAGATTCCGCCGTGAGCATAAACGCACTGTGGAGCTGGTTCATGACATGGGGCGGCGAGTTTACCGTTAACGGCAGTAATTACAGTGAAAAATACACTGAAAAATCGGTTATAAAGAAAATGTACGCAAGCAAATATTCATTAACTCTCGGATCGCTTCCGAAAATCTATTGACATAAGCTGAAAACGCTCCGACAGGAACACCTGTCGGAGCGTTTTTATTACCGTTTTTAGCTTACGATATTTTTGATATAATTATCATACCATAAGCGAGCATATCTTGTTGCTGTACTCAACGGGGTCTTCTATAGGCATACCCTCAACAAGAAGTGCCTGATCGTACAGAATCTCGCTGTATGTTTTCAGCTTGTCCTTATCCGTTTCATACAGCTTTTTCAGCGTTTCATAGATAGGATGCTCTGCATTGATCTCCAGCACCTTTTCAGCCTTTGCGTCATGCTCTGCGGGCATCTGGCTGAGCACCTTCTCCATCTCTATTGAAAGCAGACCGTCACTGGTCAGGCATACTGCGTGGGACTTCAGTATCTTTGACAGTCTTACATCCTTTACCTTACCGCCGAGCGATTCCTTCATGAAAGCAAACATATCCTTGCTTTCCTCAGCCTTAGCCTTCATTTCTTCCTTTTCTTCGGGAGTTTCAAGGTCAAGGTCGCCTGCGGATACTGACTTGAACTGCTTTTCGTTATAGTCGACCATCATCTGTAAAGCAAACTCGTCAACGCTGTCGATAAGATAAAGTATCTCATAGCCCTTATCCTTTACAAGCTCGGTCTGGGGGAGCTTGTCTATCTTGTCTACAGTTTCGCCGCTTGCAAAGTAGATGTACTTCTGATCTTCCTTCATTCTTGAAACATACTCTTCAAGAGTTACCAGCTTCTTTTCGTATGAAGAATAGAACAGCAGCAGATCCTTAAGCAATTCCTTGCCTGCGCCGAAGCCGTTGTATACGCCGAACTTTATCTGAAGTCCGAACACCTTCCAGAACTTTTCGTATCTCTCACGGTCGTTGCGGAGCATCTTTGTAAGTTCGTTCTTGATAGAACGCTCAAGGCTCTTTTCGATTATCTTGAGCTGTCTGTCGTGCTGCAGCATCTCACGGGAGATATTGAGCGACAGATCCGCAGAGTCAACAAGACCCTTTACAAAGCTGAAATAGTCGGGGAGCAGATCGGGGCATTTATCCATTATAAGAACGCCGTTCGAATAAAGCTGTAAGCCCTTTTCATAGTCCTTTGAATAGTAGTCGAAGGGAGCTTTTGACGGAATGTACATCAGTGCATTATATGTTGCGGTACCCTCTGTCTTTGTATGGATATGTGCGATAGGATCGTCATAGTCGAAGAACTTTTCCTTGTAGAACTGATTATAGTCCTCGTCTTTAAGCTCAGACTTGCTCTTGTTCCAGATGGGTACCATACTGTTGAGCGTTTCTATCTCGGTATGTGTTTCATACTCGTTCTCAGTGCCTTCCTTGAGGTGCTGATGGCTTACCTCCATCCTGATAGGATAACGGATATAATCGGAATACTTCTTTACTATCATACGGAGCTTGTAGTCCTGAAGATACTCGTCGTACTCCTCTTCTTCGGTATTTTCCTTTATCTTAAGGGTTATCTTTGTGCCGACATCTTCCTTGTCACAGTCTGTGATAGTATAACCGTCTACGCCCTGCGAATACCACTTATATGCCTGCTCACTGCCGTAAGCCTTAGACTCGACAGTAACCTCAGACGCTACCATAAAAGCAGAGTAGAAGCCTACACCGAACTGACCGATAACGTTTATATCATCCTTTTCTGTATCGGTATTGTCGTTCTTGAATTTGAATGAACCGCTGTTTGCGATAACACCGAGATTATTTTCAAGCTCGTCCTTTGTCATACCGATACCGTTATCGGTAATTGTTATAAGACGGTTTTCCTTGTCAACCGCAAGGTCTATGCCGAGGTCTTTTCTCTCTATGCCGAGATTCTCCGTCAATGACTTGAAATACAGCTTGTCAAGCGCATCGCTTGCATTTGAAATAAGCTCACGCAGAAATATCTCCTTATGAGTGTAGATCGAATTGATCATCATATCAAGCAAACGCTTTGATTCTGCCTTGAATGCCTTTTTTGCCATAAAAATCATTTCCTTTCTATGCCTGCGCCTTATATAGCGGCGATAATACTGAATTTACACCGATCGCAACCGGTTTAGCACTCTATCACTCTGAGTGCTAAAATATATTATAACACTATTTTTATATTTGTCAAGAGGTGTTTTAAAAATGTTTGTAATTAAAACAAATCCGTGATTTCAAGCGGAAATTTTAACATCGGCTATTGACAATTGTTCATTTTTGAACTATAATAATATTGTTCGAAAATGAACAATATTATCTTTTGACAGAAAGGACAGGCATATGACTACAAGCAGCTTCTGGAATTTCATCTCTGCCGCAGAGGACGAATACAGCGTGTACAGAAAGCGCATTATGGCAAAGTTTTCTCTCTCAGCCGCAGAAACGGATATAATTATGTTCCTTGCGAACAACCCCGGCTATGACACGGCGGCGGATATTTCAAAGGTCCGCCGTATACTGAAATCGCAGGTTTCGGTTTCTGTAAAATCACTGTGCGAAAAGGGCTTGCTGACAGGTACTTATAAGGACGGAAACAAAAAAAGCGTGCATCTTTCACTGACGGCAAAGGCAAAACCTGTTGTCACATACGGCAAAAAGGAACAAAGCGATTTTGCGGCTGTTCTGTTTGACGGATTTACCGATGACGAAATCGCCGCATTTGAAAGATACCATATTAAAATACTGGACAATATAAACAGAAAAAGGAGCGACAAATAATGCAATATCTTATAACGACCGCCGTTTGCCTGCTTGCAGGTCTTGGCGCAGGTCTTGGAACAGGGTTTGCCGGTATGAGTGCGGCGGCGGTAATCACGCCTATGCTTGTTACATTTCTCGGTATAGAGCCGTATACCGCTGTCGGAATCGCCCTTGCCTCAGATGTTCTGGCAAGTGCCGTATCGGCTTACACATACGGAAAGAACAAAAACCTTGATATTAAAAACGGGCTTGTGATGATGATAACAGTGCTTATTTTCACTGTTGTCGGCAGTTTCGTTTCAAGCCTTGTGCCGTCGGTTACAATGGGCAATTTCTCGGTATTCATGACGCTTTTGCTCGGCATTAAATTCATAGTAAGGCCTGTAATGACCACAAAAGCCGATATGAGCGCAAGATCCGCAAAATCGGTATTGATAAAGTCAATCATCTGCGGTATTATGGTCGGCTTCATCTGCGGATTCATCGGTGCGGGCGGCGGTATGATGATGCTCCTCCTGCTCACGAGCGTTATGGGCTATGAGCTTAAGACCGCAGTAGGTACAAGCGTATTTATTATGACATTCACTGCGCTTACAGGCTCTGTTTCGCACTTTGCGATAGGCGGACTTCCGGATATGCTCCCGTTCATCCTCTGCATAATCTTCACGCTTATCTTTGCAAGAATAGCCGCAAAGATAGCGAATAAGGCAAGTCCGAAAACGCTTAATCGTGTAACCGGTATAATACTTGTTATACTCGGCGTTGTAGTTCTCGGTTTTTCACTGATTAAATAAATCCGGCAAATAAATATAACTAAAGCCACGATGATAAAAAATCGTGGCTTTGATATTACTGTACCTCTACCTCAGGCATTTCTTTCGTTTCATCCTTCTGTAAAGCTTTCTTCTCTCTGAATATAAGCGAGAAAACAGTTCTTACAACAGGACCTGCAAAAAAGAGTTGCCAGCACAGAGCCATAGGAAAATTGGTTATCGTTGTCTGAATCCACACCGCAATAACTTCGCTTCCTGCATTTTTGAACAGAAGAGTTGCGGCAAGGCTCATAAGCGGACACATAAAGATAACTGAAATAACCGAGATACCGAGAACTATGAAAAACGGATTATCACGTTCAGGATTAATTATTTTAAAAGTCTTGTACTTTGCTATCCTGCCGACTAAAAAAATATCAAGCACGAAAGCAATAGGTCCCATTATCACAAGTTCTTTGAAAGCAAGTAAAAAGACCTCATTTGTCATGCCGCCGATATTAAGAGCTATATTATAGCATATCATGGCGTATACCATAACGAACACCATCATAACGGTAAACACGATTTCCTGAAATAAGTTTTTTGGCATAAAAAATTCCTCCTGATAATAACAATTTGCACTTTATTGTGTTGTTCGTTATCATCCGGGGGATGTGCGTTTCCAATTAGACCAATATTCTTTTTACGTTATAGATTTTAACATATTCCGTACCCATAGTCAATTGTGAAGTGAAACGAAAAAAGCACCGCTTTGGCGGTGCCTTTTTGTATACATATCACTTTTCCTTTTTACACTTTTTCGCTTCTGAATCTTCCGACAACATTTGCATTCTTGTCAATGTTTACCTCGAATCTCAGCGTACACGGCGAATAGTGAACATTTTCGCCTTCTGAAATAACCTCATAGAAGAATGCCAGAGCGCCTCCGTCCTCCATACGTCTTACTGCGCACTTGCAGAAGCCTTCGGCGATTGCCCTCTTTACATAAGGTATATCACGGTCGTATGTACAGAAATTGTCCTCCGTAACGGGAATATTAACATCCCCGTCAGAACAGCTGTTTTCTCTCAGCATAGTTTCAAGCGGTGATACTTTCTTACGGCTGAATTCCGCAAACGGTGCTTTCTTGGCAATTTCGCCCTTTCTTGCAGGGTGTCCGTTTATTTTCCAGCACGGCCGTGTAACAACGACCGTTTCTCCTATATGGAAATCATTGTTGAGATGCTCGCTCTGTGCCGAATAGAAATCAAGCGTATCCTTGTCTATCACGACCTCTTTTGCCTTATCACGCACTATTCCGACAAGTTCAAGCATAGAGAGCAGCTCGCCTGCCTTTTCCATGCACTTTTCATCGCTCCATATCTCATAATTGCGGAAGTTGTTTCTCCAGTACGTCTTTATCGGCAGATCGCCTATAAGCGCCTGTATCCTCATTTCCCAGTCGAACAGTATACCGCTCTTACTGCGTATCTTGTTCTCCTTGATGGCATTGAGCGGTTCAAGCAGCTGTGCAAACGATGCGATATTATCCGCAATATCCTGCGCTATGTACTTTCTTGTATCGCTGGTCTTCTTTTTCTCGTTTTCTTCCTCAATCTTTTCATCGCTGTACTTATCGAAATCGTCCTGTCCGCCGTCAGCCGTATCGAACAGTGAAAATACCTCTGAAGGATCGTTAAATGTTTTCTTTACCTCAGGCTCGTCATCCATAAGCAGATTTCCGAACAGATCCTCTACCTCGGCAACATTCTCATCGTGCTTTTCTTCGGTAAGCTGTACAGGCGTATATGCTTCGTCCGGCAAATCGAAGAAGTCCATAGTTCTCGGCTTTTCGTCAGCGTCAATCGGCTCGTCCGGAGTTTCGGACAGCTCATCGGATAATGTACTTTCCTCAAAAATACCGCTTGTCTGTTCAAGATCGTCGTCCGAAATATCTTCGGAGCTTCCGGTGCTTCCGGTGCTGTCAGCGATTTCGGATATTCCTATAAAGTCGCCGAATTCTTTCAATGCGTCCTCTACAGACTCAGCTGTACGAACAGAAGAAACAGGCTCGCTTGCGGTTTCCTCTGCCATTATAGCGTGGAACTGTTCTTCAAGCGACTTTTCTTCGCTGTCGGCAGTTTCTTCCTGCTCGGCTATTTCTTCAAGAGCCTTTACTGCGTCCTCGACAGGCTCGCTTACGGGTTCTTCGGTGGCGGTGTAATTTTGCTCATCGCTAATTTCAGCTTCGCTGTCGGCGGTTTCTTCCTGCTCGGCTATTTCTTCAAATGCCTTTACTGCGTCCTCGACAGGCTCGCTTACGGGTTCTTCGGTGGCGGTGTAATTTTGCTCATCGCTAATTTCAGCTTCGCTGTCGGCGGTTTCTTCCTGCTCTGTGATTTCCTCAAATGCCTTTACTGCGTCCTCGACAGGTTCGCTTACGGCTTCTTCGGTGGCAGTGTCATTTTGTTCGCTGTCGGTTTCAATGTCGGCGGTTTCTTTCTGCTCGGCTATTTCTTCAAATGCCTTTACTGCGTCCTCGACAGGCTCGCTTACGGGTTCTTCGGTGGCGATGTCATTTTGCTCGCTTTCAGCTTCGCTGTCGGCGGTTTCTTCCTGCTCGGCTATTTCTTCAAAAGCCTTTACTGCGTCCTCGACAGGCTCGCTTGCGGCTTCTTCGGTAGCAATATCATTTTGTTCGCTTTCAGTTTTGCTGTCGGCGGTTTCTTCCTGCTCGGCGATTTCTTCAAAAGCCTTTACTGCGTCCTCGACTGGCTCGCTTATGGGTTCTTCGGTAGCAGTGTCATTTTGTTCGCTTTCGGTTTCAATGTCGGCGGTTTCTTCCTGCTCGGCTATTTCTTCGAATGCCTTTACTGCGTCCTCAACAGGCTCGCTGACGGCTTCTTCGGTGGCAGTGTCATTTTGTTCGCTTTCAGTTTCAATGTCGGCGGTTTCTTCCTGCTCGGCGATTTCCTCAAAAGCCTTTACTGCGTCCTCGACAGGCTCGCTTATGGGTTCTTCGGTGGCAGTGTCATTTTGTTCGCTTTCAGTTTCGCTGTCGGCGGTTTCTTCCTGCTCGGCGATTTCCTCAAAAGCCTTTACTGCCTCCTCAACAGGCTCGCTTACGGCTTCTTCGGTGGCAGTGTCATTTTGTTCGCTTTCAGTTTCGCTGTCGGCGGTTTCTTCATGCTCGGCGATTTCTTCAAAAGCCTTTACTGCGTCCTCGACAGGCTCGCTTACGGCTTCTTCGGTGGCAGTGTCATTTTGTTCATCGTTAATTTTGCTGTCGGCAGTTTCTTCCTGCTCGGCTATTTCTTCAAAAGCCTTTACTGCGTCCTCAACAGGCTCGCTTGCGGATTCTTCGGTGGCAGTGTCATTTTGTTCGCTGTCAATTTCAGTTTTGCTGTCGGCAGTTTCTTCATGCTCGGCGATTTCTTCAAAAGCCTTTACTGCGTCCTCGACAGGCTCGCTTGCATAAAGATCGAAAATGCTCTCATCAACAGGCAGATTTACGTCTTCAATTTCTTCATTATCCTGTATAACAGACGGCATTTCTGCAAGCTCCTGAACCGCATTTGCTATCGGAGCGGATGTCATTATCCCCTTTTCAAGCAGCATCTGTTTCGGCATTTCGGCTTGCTCGTCAAAATTCTCCTCAACTGCCGTTACTGTTGCCGTTACTGCGGGTAAGGCTTCTTCGGCTTTATCCTCGGCTTTTTTGCCGCTTTCGCCTGCGTCCTCGCCTTCATTACCGACAGACGATTCAAGCCTGTTGAAATGGTCGAATACACGCTCAAAGCTAACACCGGTATCATCGTCATCTTCACTCTGAGTAAATGTAAAATTGACAGGCGCTATCTCAGGCTCGGTTTCGGTTTCGCCGCTATCCCTTTCGGACATAGGCTTATACCGGCGTACAGCCTCATCAATACGGCTGTTTATCGCATCGGTCTGTTCTTCCTCGCTTATAGGCTTTCTGATTATCTCCTTATGAGTTACCTTGCCGTTTTTCCATACGGTCAGGCTTTTCTTTCTGAGCGGAGTCTGCGTTTCCTCCAGCTTTTTCTTGGCATATACAGCCGCACCTACGGCAGCCGCCGCACCTACAGCGGCAACAATCGCCTTACTTATCTTCATATATTATCAACCTCCCGGCTAATGCCGAAATATTATTCAACACTCTTGAGTGCCTCGACCATATTGACCTTCATAAGCCGTCTGTGCATAAACAGCATTACTATCACGGCAAAGCATATCGTTATAAGACCCGAGAATACAAAGCTCATCGGATGCACTGTTCTGCCGAACATAACCATATCAATTTCAGCCGTCCTTACGACAAAGTCAACAAGGAATCTTCCGAATATCATACCTGCCACTGTTCCTATAAGGGTAAGTATCACCGTTTCCCTGAACACATACATTGATACTTCCTTATCATAGAAGCCAAGCACCTTGAGCGATGCGATCTCCCTTATACGCTCGTTTATATTGATGTTCGTAAGATTATAAAGCACTATGAACGCAAGCGCACCTGCACTCACTATAAGAACCACTATTACAAAAAGCAGTGATTTGAGCATAGAACTGAATGTTCCCGCAACGCTTGTCTTGAAGCTTACTCCCATAACTCCGTCTATCTTCATAAGCTCCTGTGCAAGCTCGTCCCTGTCACTTTCGGTCATATCGTCGCCGTCCTCAGAGTTGAAGAAGAAGCAGTTATACGGCAGTCCTTCCTCGCCGCTAAGCTCCTTGTACAGCTTTTCCGTTATATACACATAGTGATGGGCGTAGTTTTCGCATATCTCCGTTACCGTAGCAGTAACTCGCTTCGTTTCCGACAAAGCTATCGTTACCGTATCGCCCTTCTTTATACCGCCGAGCAAAGATGCCAGCTTCTCGTTTATTATAACTCCGTCGTCGGTTACCGTGTACTGTTCGCCTGTCCGTCTGTCCTTTACCGTCACAAACTGTGCGATGGTTTCGTTGTCCGCTCCGCCGAATATATACGCTTCTGTGCTTTTCTTACCGTTATATACCGTTATCTGCTTTTGATATATCTTGTTGCCCTCGCAGTCATAACGTTCAAGCATCTTTTCTATCTTTGCCGTTTGTTCATCGGTCACTGTATTGTCATAAGCGGTAATACCGGTATAATTGCTTATCTCGCCGAACTGCTTTTGCAGAATATCGTTTACGCTGTCATACACGCCGAAGCCCGTCAGCACAAGCGCTGTACAGCCTGCAATGCCCACTATCGTCATAAGCATTCTTCTCTTGTAACGGAATATATTACGCATCGTTACCTTATAGCTGAACGAAAGCCTGTTCCATATAAAGCCTATACGTTCAAGCAGTATCTTCTTACCGCTCTTTGGTGTTTTCGGCCGCATAAGTGCCGCAGGGCAGTCGTGAAGTATGCCACCGCACGAGAAATAAACTGTAACAGCAGTAAGCAGTACAGATACCCCTGTGGTACATATCATAAGTATATAGTCATACGGCAGAAGAATATCGGGGATAACATACATCATTCCGTATGCGGTAATAATGATCGCCGGGAATATCTTCATTCCCACAAGCATACCCGATACAGCGCCAGCCGTTGCCGCTGTCAGTGCATAAAGCAGATATTTGAATATAATAGCGCCGTTTTTATAGCCAAGCGCCTTGAGCGTTCCTATCTGGGTACGCTGTTCCTCTACCATTCGTGTCATCGTGGTAAGACATACAAGCGCCGCCACCATTACAAAGAACAGGGGGAACACCATAGCTATATTGCCTATTCTTTCGGCATTCTGACCGTATTCACTGTAACCCGGATTATCATCACGGGTAAACAGATACCACTCAGGTCTGCTCGTCTTTTCGAGCTTTTCCCTGCCGTCGTCTATCTTCTTCTGAGCATCGGCAAACTGCTTGTCCGCATCGGTTTTTGCTGTTTCAAGTGCCGTCTTGCCCTCGTTATACTCCTTCAGACCCTTTTCATAATCGGCATAATTCTTGTCATACTCCGCTTTACCGCTGTCATACTTTGCCTTGCCCGAAACATACTGTGCGTATCCTGCGTCATACTGTGCCTTTCCTGCGTCATACTGTGCCTTTGCGCTTTCGTACTGTGCAAGTCCGCTTGTGTACTGAGAATATCCGTCCTCGTACTGCTTTTTTCCGTCCTCATATTTGGCATAACCGATTTCGTACTGCAGCTTTCCGTCATTATATTGCTTAAGCCCGTCATTATACTGTGCAAGTCCGCTCTCATACTGTTTCTTCTGCTTGTCAAGCTCCGCCTGCGAGCTGTCGAGCAGCTTTATGCCGGCATTATACGCCTCTTTGGTGATATTACCCTTCTTGTAGGAATCCTCCAGCGTATCACGGCTCGTACTTATCATTGCCTGCTGACTTAATATCTTTGCGTTTGCATCGTCAAGCTGAGCCTTGCTCGACTTTAGCTGTGAATCCGCATTCTCAAGCTGTATTTTAGCCGTAACAAGCTGTATATAGCTTTCGTCAAGCGTTTTCTTTCCGGCTTCAAGCTGCAGCTTCGTTTCGTCCAGTTTTTTCTTTGTACTGTCAAGCACCTCTTTTGTCGCCGTCAGAGTAGCACCGTTTGTATCAAGCTCCTTTTTTGCCTCATCAAGCTGTTTTTTCGATTCATCAAGCGTTTTCTTGCCGCTTTCAAGCTGAGGCTTTGCTTCGTCAAGCTGTTTTTTTGCATCAGACAGCTTCTTTTCGTTTTTCTCTATTTCTGCGTATGCTTCGCTCTTCTTTTTATCAAGCTCTTTCTGCCCGTCGTCAAGTTCCTTCTTTGCATCGCCTGCTATTTCGTCAAAACGCTCTTCTTCTCTTACATCCGCTATTTTCTGTATCTTCTTTTCAAGAGCGTCACGGGCATCCTCATATTCATCGCTGTAACAGCTGTACTGCTTTAGCTCGTCCGAGTTTATCATAACCTGAGTATATACCTCTGTCTTGAAACAGCTTTCCGGTATGTAACAGATCATATAGACAGAACCGCTTCCTATGGTCGTGTTTCCACGCTCCGCATCAGATATATACATAGGTGATGCGAATTTTCCGACTATAGTAAATTCCTTGACCGACAAAGTTCCGTCTATATCCGTGTCTTCATCGCCACACAGCGTCAGCTTGTCCCCGACTTTATAATGAGCAAGCAGTTTACCGCTGTCGATAACGCACTCGTTTTCTTTTTCGGGAAGTCTGCCGTCAACTATCTGCAAAGAGCTGTACGGATTGTTTTCGCCCGTTTTGTCAAGAGAATATACCCTTGCGACCTTCTTTTCGCCCGAATCCGTGTTGACGTATGCGTCCGTGAAATATCCGGGATAAACATCAACATCCGGAAGCCCTTTTTTCAAAGCGTCTATATCGTTATCGTCAAATCCGTATGTAGATACCAGCCTGATATCCGACAGGGAAGTCCTGTCGTAATAATGATCCGACGATACCTTCATCGCAGGAGCGCTCTGCAGAAGTCCCGCAAAAAATCCTGTGCCGATAGCGATTATACCGAATATCGAAAGAAAACGACTTTTTGTTTTCTTCATCTCGGCAAACGCATTTTTCAGCATTGCATTTTTCATATCCGTTTCCTTTCCCCGCTTACCACTCTATTTCTTCAACGGGTGTCGGATGCTCGTTTACGACTATTTCGCTCACCTTACTGCTTTTCATGTGTATAACCCTGTCAGCCATAGGACATATCGCCGTATTATGCGTTACGAGTATTACAGTCATATTTTCACTGCGGCAGGTGTCCTGAAGTAATTTCAGTATCATCTTGCCGGTGTTGTAATCAAGCGCACCCGTAGGTTCGTCGCACAGCAACAGCTTGGGCTTTTTCGCAAGTGCTCTCGCTATAGCCACTCTCTGCTGTTCACCGCCCGAAAGCTGAGCCGGGAAGTTGTTTATTCTGTCGGTAAGTCCGACCTTTTCCAGTATCTCTACAGCAGGGATATAGTCCTCCACCGTCTGAGTAGACAGCTCAATATTCTCCTTTGCCGTAAGGTTCGGGATGAGATTATAGAACTGGAATATAAAACCTATATCGTATCTTCTGTAGTCGATAAGCTCTTTTCTGCTGTAACCGCTTATCTTACTTCCGTCTACATAAAAGCTTCCCGATGTAGCGGTATCCATACCGCCCAGTATATTAAGCACCGTAGTCTTGCCCGAACCGCTCGGTCCTACGATTATTGCAAATTCGCCCTTTTCAATGTCAAAGCTGACCTTATCGTTTGCGTTGATTATTATATCGCCCATACGGTACTGCTTTGTAATATCGCTCAGCGTAACAAAACTCATTGTAATTCCTTGCACCCTTTCGTCCGTTGTTTCCTGAAATCGTTACTCTATTAAATTATACCATTTTTCACGGTACAATTCAACAGCCGTTCTATATTTATTTATAGTGTATTCCGACATTTTTAACTCCCTATAAATTTCAATGCCGTTAAAACAAAAATTATTCTCATTTTACTTGACAAACGCATTTGCTTATGCTACAATATCAATCGGAAAAATCCCTTATCAAGAGCGGTTTACATTTTCTGCATTAAAATGCAGATCGGGAGTCAGGCTCCGTAAACCCAGCAACCGTTTCGCTTGAGCTTTCTTTGCGAAAAATGGTGCTAATTCCTACGGCACGGCAAGGGCTGTGACCGAAAGATGAGGAGCAGGCAGTCAGCAAGCTCCGAAAGGGGCTTTTTTTAATGCAGTTTTACGCAGGTATATGCGTATGGGATACGGTTTAAAACCGCTATATGAAAGGAAAAATCAATGGCAAAATACTTATTCACTTCCGAAAGCGTAACAGAGGGTCACCCCGACAAGATCTGCGACAGGATCTCAGATGGTGTGCTTGATGCGATATTAGCACAGGACAAGAACGCCCGTGTAGCCTGCGAAACCTGCGCCACAACAGGTATGGTTCTGATAATGGGCGAGATCACGACAACAGCAAACGTTGACATTCCTGCAATAGCAAGAGATGTCATAAAGGAAACAGGCTACGATAACAGCGACTATGGCTTTGACTACAAGACCTGCGCTATCCTCACGACCCTTGACAAGCAGAGCCCCGATATAGCTATGGGCGTTGACAACGCTCTCGAGGGCAGAGATAACAATGAATTTGACACAGGTGCAGGCGATCAGGGTATGATGTTCGGCTATGCGTGTGATGAAACCGAGGAGCTTATGCCCCTTACGATTTCCCTTGCTCACGCACTTTCAAAGAAGCTCACAGCAGTAAGAAAGTCAGGCGAGATACCCTATCTTCTCCCCGACGGAAAGACGCAGGTAACAGTAGAATATAATGAGGACGGCACTCCATCAAGAATTGACACTGTCGTTGTTTCCTCACAGCACAAGGCTGACGTTACGCAGGAACAGCTCAGAGCCGATATTATCGAAAAGGTCATAAAGACTACCGTTCCCGATTCTCTGCTTGACGAGAACACAAAGATGCTGATAAATCCCACAGGACGCTTTGTAGTAGGCGGTCCTCAGGGCGACAGCGGTCTTACAGGCAGAAAGATAATAGTAGATACATACGGCGGTGTCGGCAGACACGGCGGCGGCGCATTCTCGGGAAAAGATCCCACAAAGGTTGACCGTTCAGCCGCTTATGCCGCAAGACACGTTGCTAAGAACATTGTAGCCGCAGGCATAGCGAAGCGTTGCGAGGTTGAGCTTGCATATGCTATCGGCGTTGCACAGCCCGTATCTGTCTTTGTTGATACATTCGGCACAGGCATAAAGCCCGACAGCGAAATTTCAGCCGCTGTAAGCAAGGTGTTCGACCTTCGCCCCAGTGCAATAATCAGCTCACTGAATTTAAGAAATACAAAGTACGGACCTCTTGCCGCTTACGGTCACATGGGACGCACAGACCTTGACGTTGCATGGGAAAAGACAGACAAGGTTGACGAGCTTAAATCAGCACTTGATATAAAGTAATCAGCATATAACACTAAAGCCGTTACGGAATACCGCAACGGCTTTAATCATAATCAAACGGAGAACAGAAATGACACATATACGCCCCGCAACCGAGTCCGATGCTTCACGCATCGCAGAAATAATCGTCACAAATTACAGGGTAAATTTCTACCCGTTTTTCAGAAATGACGCCTTTTATTTCGGTGAACTGAACGTCCTTGACACTGCCAAAGAATATTCAGCAGGCTCAGCCGCACTTAAAAACACATTTGTCTATGACGATGGTGTAATAAAAGGCATTATACGCATTTCGGGCAACGAGGTCGAAAAGCTGTATGTAGAGCCGCTTTTTCAGAATCAGGGCATAGGTGCAGTGCTTCTCGGTTACGCTATCAACAATTTTGCCGTCAATGAGCTGTGGGTGCTTGAATACAACAAGCGTGGAATAGATTTTTATCGCCGCAACGGATTCAGCCTTACCGGCGAAAAAATCACAGAAGATGAATTTGTGCCGCTATTAAAGATGAAAAGAGAATAAGCCGACATTATTTCTTAAGGACAGCATATTGTACAAGATGCTTTTTAATCCTCAATATCCATCTGCTTTTTGTATTATTATGTGACGAATTATCCGGCCGGTGAGCAGTTCATCGGCGGCTTTCGTATACGATTTTATGCGAACACGGTGAAATTTTCGTTTTCGGCGACGGGCTTTCCGTCGGGGGTGTCGCTGTACTCTATGCGGTAATCTATACCGTGCTCTCTCAGCATATCAAAAAGCGGAGCGTACATATCAAGAATACGTCCTGCGTTTTTTGCATTCAGCCATATACGGCTGTTTTCTTCGCATTCGGGCGGTGTCGGCAGTAAATCAAGCACGGGCATCATACGCTTTAATATCTTCTGCTCACGGTTTGTGAGAATGCGCCTGTGGAATATCAGCTTCATAAAGGCGACTATATCGTACTCACGTTCTTTATGCGGTACGAACACACGGATATATCTTGCGTAAGGCTCGCCGTTCACACGGTGGTCATACAGCATATCCGGACGTTTTCTGCGGGTAACCTCAAGGGCGGTTTCTTCCTGCCATTTTGCAACGGCATCGTGTGCGCCTGTCAGCAGAACAGCGGGAACGGCTCTGTCGTGCCATATCTCCGGACGGGTATACTGCGGATGCTCAAGCAGACCGTTATAATGGCTCTCTATGCTGTAGGCATCGCTGTTGGGAAGCACTCCGTCCTGAAGTCTTGCTATCGCATCAGTCAGTATAAGCGCAGGAAGCTCGCCGCCGGTCAGAACGTAATCACCTACCGAAATCTCCTCCGCATTCAGCTCATCAAGCACTCTCTGGTCAACGCCTTCATAATGTCCGCAAAGTATTATTAGGCTGTCCTCTGCGGCAAGCTCCTTTACAATATCCTGCGTCAGCACTCTGCCCTGCGGCGACATATATATCACACGGGGAAAAGTATCCGACTCCTGCTTTATTGCGGTTATGCAGTCATATATAGGCTGTGCCTGCATGACCATACCCGTGCCGCCGCCGTAAGCCTTGTCATCAACACGGTTGTGCTTGTTTCCGGCATAGTCACGGATATTGTGACAATGTATATCTATATGACCTGCTTTTCTTCCTCTGCCGACTATGCTTTCAGACAGGTACGATTCGCACATATCGGGAAAGAGGGTAGCTATATCAATCCTTATCATAGGTTCTCCGTTTATTCTTCGTCAAACAAGCCGTCAAGCGGTCTTATAACAAGATAGCCGTCATCTATATTCTTTTCGAGCAGGACCTCAGGAATTGCAGGGAACATCAGTTCCTTGCCGTCGGGAGTCTTAAGCTCGTATACATCCGCCGCACCGTGCTGGTATATGTCGGTGACCTTGCCATAAACCTTGCCCGTATCTGCGTCACGGACTTCAAGGCCGATAAGATCCTGAATGAAGTTTACGCCCTCGGGCAGTTCTACATCGTCACGATCCATATACAGCATTTTGCCGACTATCGTCTTAGCCTCGTCAACATTATCTATACCGCCGAGTTTAAGCACGGCGAGAGTTTTATGGGGACGTGCCTTTTCGACCTCAAGCTCCTGCTTGTCCTTTCCCAAAAACAGCCTGTCAAAGCTGCATATAACATCGGCGCTGTCGCAGTAATACTGTACTCTGACTTCGCCGCCAAGTCCTTGCGTTGCTACTATCTTACCTATCTCAAGAAACTGTTTTCTCATACTGTCCTCACTTGCTTATTATTTCAAGAATGTCTGCGGGCTTACGGGCGATATACTTTGCACCGTTGTCACGAAGCTCCTTTTCGGTGCGAAAGCCCCACAAAACTCCGCAGGAGGTAAAGCCTGCATTTACGGCGGTTTGCATATCGACTCCGCTGTCGCCTATGTACAGCACCTCGCAGGGCTGTACACCCAGCTTTTCCGCTACATCAAGCGCACCATCCGGACAGGGCTTCGCCTTTATCCTGTCGTCAAGTCCTCTTATATAATCGAACACGCCGCCGCCTAAAAAATGCGGAACGACCTGCTGTGCTATATCGTGCGCCTTGTTGGTTATGACACCGAGCTTCATACCTTTTTCACGGGCGGAACGTAAAAGCTCGGGTATGCCGTCGTAGGCGGCGGTCTTATCCTCGCTGTGAGCGGAATAATACTCCATAAACATAGCGAGCGCCTGTTCCTTATACTCCTGTCTGTCGGGCGGTAAGCACCGCTCTATCAGCTTAGGTATGCCGTTTCCGACAAAATATTTGTATTCGTCTATCGTGTGGGTAGGAAATCCTAATTTGCACAAAATGTGATTTGCACTGTCGCCCAGATCGTCAATCGTATTCAAAAGCGTACCGTCAAGGTCAAAAATAAGTGCTTTATAACTCATAAAATACCTCTTTTCTATGCTGTTTTCTATAATATTATATAGCTTTACCCTGTTTGTGTCAACCGAGCCAACAAATTAAATTGCGTGAATTTGCACAAAAAGTTATTGATTAAATGCTGTTATTATGCTAAAATCGATACATACGGCAAGATGTGTCGTAAACAGGCTTTGCATAAAACATCAAGAAAGGAAAAAGCTATGAGCACAAAAATGTACATAAACGGCAGTGACAGAAAGGGGCATATAAACCCGGAGATCTACGGTCATTTTTCGGAGCATCTGGGCAGATGTATCTACAATGGTATCTATGTCGGGGAGGACAGCAGTATTCCGAACACGAAAGGCATCAGAAACGATATTGTCGAGGCGTTTAAGAATATTAAGATGCCTGTCCTGCGCTGGCCGGGCGGATGCTTTGCGGACGAGTATCACTGGAAGGACGGCATAGGGGAAAAGTCACAGCGCAAGAAGATGATAAATACCCACTGGGGCGGAGTGACAGAGGACAACAGCTTCGGCACGCACGAATTCTTCGATTTCTGCGAGATGGTGGGCTGTGAGCCGTATCTGTCGGGTAATCTCGGCTCGGGCACAGTGCAGGAAATGTCAGAGTGGATAGAATATATCACCTCGGACTGCGATTCGCCTATGACGCAATTAAGAAAGAAGAACGGCAGGGAAAAGCCGTGGAAGCTGAAATATCTCGGAGTCGGAAACGAGAGCTGGGGCTGTGGAGGAAATATGTCGCCGGAGCAGTATTCCGCACTTTACAGGCAGTATCAGACGTATTGCAGAAACTACGGGGCAAATCAGCTTTACAAGGTCGCCTGCGGACCGAGTGCGGATGATTACAACTGGATGAAGGTTATAACAGAAAATATCAAGCCGTGGCATACGAATGCGGTGAGCCTGCACTACTATACTGTGCCTACGGGAAAATGGGAAGATAAGGGCAACGCTACCGGATTTACCGACGAGGAATATTACATAACGCTTGAAAAAACGTGGTATATGGAAACGCTTGTAAAGCGTCACTGCGATATTCTTAATGTAAATAATCCCGAAAATAACATAAAACTGGTTGTAGATGAGTGGGGAACGTGGTATAATGTAGAGGAAGGCACTAACCCGGGATTTTTATTCCAGCAGAATACGATGCGTGACGCTATGGTGGCATCGATCAATCTGAACATTTTCAACAGCCACTGCGACAGGATCTCTATGGCAAATCTTGCGCAGGCGGTGAACGTTCTTCAGGCACTTATCCTTACGGAAGGCGAGAGAATGATACTGACACCTACATATCATGTGTTCGACCTGTACAAGAACCACCAGAACGCAGAGCTGTGCTACAGCAGTATAGCGGACGAAAAGCAGGAGGGATATAATCTTCCTGTTATTTCGCAGAGCGTATCGGTAAACAGCGACAACGAAATGACTTTAACGGTTTCAAACTGCTCGCTTACGGAATGCAGAACGATCGAAGCGGATATATGCGGATTCAGTTTTGACTCTGTAAGGGCAAGGATACTGAGTGCTAAGAGCGATGCTCACAATACCTTTGATGAGCCGGAAAACGTTACAATCACGGAATTTGACAAGGTAACAAAGAGCGACAAAGGAATAACATTCACGCTTCCGCCCTGCAGTGTTGCTGAGATAATTCTTTCATGAACGTCTGCAAAAGATGTCTGCTGAGCCGTATGAGTGCCGAGGCGTTTCAGAATATCAAAGAGAATATAGAGCTTATTCCCGACGAGAAAAAAGCTGATGAAGCGCTGTACAAAAAACGTCTTGAAATATGTACGGAGTGCGACTGCCTTATAAACGGTATGTGCAGTAAGTGCGGTTGTTTTGTGGAGATGAGGGCGGCTTTCGCTGTCAGCCGATGTCCGCACGAAAACAAGCTCTGGTAAGTGAAAGGAAAAAATGTAATGGCTAAAATGGAAAAACTCGAGCGTGATTACGGCGAAATTCTGTGGACCGGCAAAAAGTGCATAATGGGTATGCCTATCTCATTTACAAGATATATAATTACGTCAAGCGTATTATATACGAAGGTGGGATTTCTCAATATCAAGGAGGACGAAATCGAGCTTTACAAGATAGTCGACAAGACTATGAAGCTGTCGCTGGGTCAGAGGATGGTCGGATGCGGTACTATCGTGGTAACGTCAAGGGATTGCGATACTCCGAACAAGGAGCTTAAATCCGTCAAAAAGCCGAGAGAGGTTAAGAAGATTCTTGACGAGGCGGTAAAGCTGGAGCGTGACAAGTATATGGTAAGAGGCAGAGATATGGTCGGTGCAAACCTGCACGGTCACGGCGATATGGGCGAGGACAATCTGCACAGCGAAGATTTTGACGAAATGGCGGATATGTAATTGGACAAGATAAAGGAAATATTTAAAATGGCTCTGCACCCGTCACAGTGGAAGGAGCTTTTCACAAGATACCGTGAGATAATAATGTATGTTATCTTCGGGGCGCTTACAACGCTTGTGTCGATAGTGACGTACTTTATAATCCGCTGTATATTCCCGAGTGAAGAAAGTGTACCTCTGTTTTTAAAATGGACGTACAGGCTCAATTTCAGCGGAGGGGATTCTTCAACGGTATTGCCCAACATCATATCGTGGATAGTGTCGGTGACATTTGCGTATATCACAAACAGGATATGGGTATTTCAAAGCAAGGTAAAGGGCTTTGCAAAAAACACCCTTCAGGCTCTGTCATTCTATGCGGCAAGGCTGTTCACGCTGTTTGTTGACCTTATAATAATGTTCCTGCTTGTAAATCTTCCGGGCATCGAGAACGGGCTTTATGAGTTCTGCGCTAAGGTGTTCTCGAACATTGTCGTGCTGGTGCTGAATTATGTTTTCAGCAAGGTGTTTGTGTTCAGAAAAGAGAAGAAGAAAGAAGAAGACAAGAATTAGGGTGATGATGCGAAAAAAGCCGGGCTGATGCCCGGCTTTCGTTGCTATGTTGTGTGGTTAAAAAAGGACGCTTGTGTGTATCACTCCATATATAACAGAACGATTGACAGTTGTCTGATTTCGGTCGTTAGTATTTGCATTGGCAATTATTTTTCCATTTTTTACCTCCATCACAAACATCACATGGCCAAGATCGCCGTTCGTGACAATTATATCTCCGGCTTTTATATTTAAATTTCTATCATATTTTACATTATATGTCTTATAGAGGTAATTCTGCAAACCACCACAATTAATGTAATTGTATTTTGCGTTGTGCCAACCTGAATCTGTCTTAAGTCCGGCATACTCAAGGATCTGACTGACATAATTTGCACAATTATTACCTGCGTAGTAATTGTAGTGGGGGTTTCTACGGCTCTTACTCCAATGGGCTTTTGCGTATTCTCTTGCACGATTAAGGTCAAGCTTTACGCCTGAAGTTTTGGAGCTTTTGACGGTATTTTTTGAAGCAAGCTTATTAAGGCACTTTTCAACCGCCTTTTCCCATTCTCTTCCAACTATACCATCTGCGGTTATATTGTTACGGCGCTGTAAGGTTTTGGTAGCAGAGCGTGTACCATCGCCGAAAATGCCATCAATAGCAAGTTTGCTTCCGGTGATGTAGTTTATGAGACGCTGGACGGCTTTCACAACAGGCTTTCTATTCGTAGAGCGGTAGTATGATATGACATAAGGATGGCTCTTCACTTTTGCGAGGTCTTTTCTTGCATCGTTTACAGTGTAGCTTGCCGCAGAAGCAGAGGCGGAGATAGAAAAATCAGCTGAGGGCGATATCGAACTTAATGTGCCTGTGCAGGTTGCAGTTATCATCATCAGGATTGCCATTGCAATTGTGGCGATCTTCTTCATTATTATTGATCTTGACATTTTGTTTTCCTCCTACTTGAATTGGGTTTGAGTTTTTATGATGCGGTGCCTGTTTGAGTTAAGACGTATTATTCATGGGAATCAGCTCCTTTCGTTTTCGCTATGATTATTATAGCATGACGATTTTCGGTACTCAATTAACACAAACGAGATAAATTTGATGAAAAATAGATATAATTTTGATTTTTGTGTACATTTCGGAATATAAGTCATGGTTTTCGGAACATAAATCACTGTTTTTGCATTGTATTGATTTTCAAAAATAAAGGTGATATACTTATATCTGGAGTATCTGTAGTTTGAATACGAACTAAATTTTGAAAAGGAGATTGGTATATGAAAAATAGAGAAGAATTTTCTTTTAGAAACATTATCAGACGAATAGTCGTCGACGATAACGGAAAAGCTCCGACAATATTTGTATCTGTACGTGGAAAGTTATCTTATACAACGATATTTAACAAAATTTTTGAAACAGATTTATATAACGGATGCGGTTATTACGCTAATGAAAAAATAAGCACAAGTTTGTTTAATAGAAATAGCAATTACTTAGATAACGATGGCCATATACGTTTTGAGCAGAAGATAGCTTTAATTGAATTCAAAGAAGCCATGAAAGATAATATCGATAAGTGGGTAGAGCACCTTAAAAAGATCATCGAAAATAGGCAAGGATCCAAATGGCACATTAATATAAAAGACAACATGACGTCTTTGAAATGATTGAATTTGCAAGCTGCGAATGGTATGAAAAAAATAAGCTGGTTTATCTTATTAATGAGCTTAAATCAAACGAAAAAACTCTCGCTGAAGCTCTGCTGTACCTTTTGATTGTTTCTCTGTTTCCGGTTTGCAAGGATGAAAATGAACTTTATAAAGATAATCCCATAACAAACAAAAAGACTGTTTCTGCCGATATGAAAAATTCCATGTCGATGAAACCTTTTTTGGAATTGCTGGAAGAACGGCATAAAATATTACTTGAATCGTATGTACCTGTATTTGATTTGCAATACTTGATTTTTACAATTGGAAATGTTTTGAAAGTCGACAACAGCATGATTATTAAACTTGTTTTTATCGATTATAATAAAATGAACAATAACGGCGATGAATTCAAGTATTTAAAATCCGGAAGCAACATTCAAAAAATTTTGACCGAGTATAAATGGGAAGATTTAACCGAGAGTCCGTTGAATTGTAAAATTCCTGATATACGTGAATACTACAACAACAAGTTCGGCAAATATGGAGTTAGCAGTCAGTTCTCAGTAGAAGATTGCAGTTATATATGCAAAGAGATTAAAGAATTATCCGGCAATGACAATGCGACAGACGAGGATATAGCACACAAACTTAAAGAAATATTGGATACAATTCTTGATAAATGGCTGCGACTCGATTGTCCGATTAACACTAAGGTCAAAAAACTGAAAACAAATATTGATAGTATAGATTTTTTATATTGCGATATCAGCGAATTGAAGTTGAGGCTTGCAAACTATTTTCTTAAGACAGTTGCAGCTTGCATTCAGATAAACGGTGATCCGACTGCAACTATATCATTTGACTTAAATGATAAATTGCCGGCTAATAAAAAATATATAGATTCGTGCTTTAACAAAATCAGACGGTATATAGAAAATGACAAAGATTTGAATGATGATTCACTTCAGACAGAACTGAAAGATTATATCGATTATTTAAATCAGTTGTCCAGAAATCTCTTAAACGGTACTTATGAGTTTTTATCATTTTTTAATTCTGTCGCAAATAGTTTTACATCGGCAGTCAATAACAAATATATTCAGGAAAAGATTATTTTTAAAGATTCGAAAATTTATACACCGATTTTCAACGCATACGAAAAAATATATGATTATTATGATTTTGAGGTCAGAAACAAAATAAATCAGAGATATATTGTACATCCTGAAAATGATCTGTTGCTGTCACATATAGCATATGATTATTATCAAAAATACTCACAGAATAAAAAAGCGGTATTGGAATTTTCTATGGTAAACCGTAATAATGTAAAAACAAAATTCAGATTAAGACCGGCTTCTGAAAATGATCTAGAGGTGCTTATAAAGATAAATTCGCCTTCTTCGCCGTTCAGTAGAAAAATATTCATAAGAAGCGAAGAAAATGAATTAGAATACGGAATAGATAATGGATTTATCTGGGTGATCGAAGATGTTTCAGACGGTGAAAATATACTTGTGTGTGAAGCTATAATCATACCTAATATCACAAAAGACAAAACGGAACTTTGTGATTATTATCAGACAAGTAAACTTGTAATTGATTGGATGGAAAAAAAGGAGATCGATGAATCATCAAGCTTTTCGATTTATGATGCTGTGATTGTAAATCCGGGAGAAAGCGGAATGACGTATCGAGGTCTTGGCTTTCAGAGACTTACTTTGAAATTGTGCTATTATCTTTCAAAAGACAGCAGTAATTTTATAGCAGCTACCGTCAGCCCTTCAAATCTTTACAGTCATAGAAATTTCGAAATAAGCAACTACGAAGTCATGAGCAAAACTTATTACACATTTAATGATGAAAGTCCATATTATAAGCAATATATTGAAAAGCATAAAGAGGAATACATAGCTTCCATAGATGAAATTACTAAGAGTTATCTGAAAGAAAACCGGATTTCATATGATGATTACATCAGCGAAAAAGTTGCAGTGAGAGATTTTCTGGTATATGAAATCAAATAAAGAGCAATCATATTCAATCAAATTAAATGTTCCGAATTTAGCTGAACGAGGCTAAAAATATTCCCAAAAATCAGAAAAGTTAGCCTAGCATATTTATGCGGGTGGCGGTACAATAAAAGCATAGCCGGTCGGCTATGCTTTTATTGTATATTTTTTTTTGCAAGGAGGAACAGAATTATGTTATTTGAAAAATATGATACTTTTATCGGTGTGGTTATAGAATGTAAAGGGATCCGTTATTGGGTGAATTGCGGAAATGAAATGTTCAAAGTAGTTTGTAAGGCGAACCTTGCTAAAGGCGAGAAGGTGCTTTTCGGAGTTACAAATTATTTAATTTCAAGAGAAGGAATTACATACTATGCCAATGTCGAATCGGTTTATGAAAAGACAGCATAATTGTATTTATTTGCATCAAGCAGACGTAGGAAGAAAGCACATCCTGTTTTTATATCATGGAGATATTAATCGCTCTGTGTTTTTTCGTCATCGGTTTCTTCGGTATCCTTGCGGTTCATCTCTTTTTCAAGCAGCGGTCTTAACAGCGAATAACGCAGCATCTTCCTGTTGTTATCCACCATTGTTTTCACAAGCTCCTTAGTGCCGATAACTATTATCATTTTCTTAGCACGGGTAACTCCCGTGTAAAGCAGATTTCTGTAAAGCAGGTTGTGTGTGAAGGCGGTTATCGGAATTATCACCGCATCATACTCGCTGCCCTGACTTTTATGTATCGTGATGGCGTAGGCGTGTTCGAGCCTTCTCAGCATTTCGGAGGTATATATCGCTACTCTGCCCTCAAAGTCTATGGTCACGTTCTGGGAAAAGCGGTCTACCGAGCGGATGATTCCGATATCGCCGTTGAAAATTCCGCTGCCCTTTTCATTGTTTTTTGTCCACAGTACATCATAATCATTCTTCGTCTGCATTACCTTATCGCCTGTTCTGAAAATAACATCGAAGAATTTCAGTTCCGCCTTATTCTGTGACGGCGGGTTCAGGGCCGACTGAAGCTGTTTATTAAGCTCTTTTGTTCCTGCCATACCCATTTTTGTAGGGCAAAGCACCTGTATATCGTCTATCGGCGAAAATCCGTAGGTGTCGGGCAGACGCTGTTTTGCAAGCTGTATCACAAGCCCGGCAATATCACTTTCAAGCGACTTGTTCATAAAGAAGAAGTCGTTCTGTCTGTCATCAAGTACGGGAAATTCACCATTTACTATCCTGTGGGCATTTGTTACTATAAGGCTCTGTGCCGCCTGTCTGAATATCTCTTTAAGCTCCACTGACGGAATATAATGCGACGCTATAAGATCCTTCAGCACGTTTCCTGCGCCTACGGACGGAAGCTGATTTGAGTCGCCTACCATAATGAATTTAGATGTGGGCTTAATCGCTCTTACAAGCGAACACATAAGAAGTGCGTCAACCATCGACATTTCATCGGCTATTACAACATCGGCAGGGAGCGGATTTGTTTCGTTGCGCTTGAATTTAAGCTCGCCCTTTGCGGTAAAATCGACCTCAAGCAATCTGTGGATAGTTCGTGCAGGCTCGCCTGTGAGATCGGACATACGCTTTGCCGCTCTGCCTGTCGGGGCGCACAGAAGTATGCGTTTCTTCTGCGCTTTAAGAATCTTGATAACACCGTTCAGGGTCGTGGTTTTACCTGTGCCGGGACCGCCTGTCAGAATAAATACAGAGCCTGTAAGGCAGGCGCTGATAGCCGCACGCTGAAGATCCTCGTACTGTATATTCTCCGAAAACTCTACTCCTCTTATCTCATCGGAATAATCCTTTTCGTACTGTGCGGAGGTTCTCAGCATAAAGGCAAGTTTTTTCGCAATATAGGTTTCGGCAAGGTAGTATTCGGGGAGATACACAAACTCACGCTTTCCGAGCGTTATTCTTACTACCCAGTCCTTCTCCTCGCAGTCGTCAAGGCAGGATTCAAACTGTCTGCGCTCGATTCCGAGATTATCGCAGACGGATTCACGCAGTTTTTCAGTCGGCAGGCAGGTATGGCCTGCGTTTGCGTTTTCGTGCAGGACGTACACTATACCTGCCCGTACACGATCGCTGTTCTCCGCATCAAAGCCGAGATCTGCTGCCATACGATCGACCGAGCGAAAATCTATATCTATGCCGCTTGTGCATAGTATGTAAGGGTTTGTCTTGATCTGCTTTATGCTGTCGTGCTCAAATGCAGACCATACGCTTATTGCGTGGGCAGGTCCGAAATTATATTCACCGAGAAATTTTATTACCTCGTTTACGCCTGTTATCTTGTGATATTCGTTTGATATGTACAGTGCCTTGTCGGAGGTTATGCCTTTTATCACGGTGAGCTGCATACAATCGTTATCTATTATATCCAGTGCTTCCGTGCCGAATTGCTTTACTATTTTCTTTGCTATGGCGGGGCCAAGCCCTTTTATAACACCTGAGCCGAGATAGGCGGATATTTCGCTTTCCGTTTCGGGCATTGAACGCTCGCACATTGCCGCCTTGAACTGTCTGCCGTACTTCGGGCTTGTTATCCATCCGCCACGCAGACTAAGCCGTTCACCCTCGTTCACATCGCCCAGATTTCCGACTACCGCTATAAGTCCTTCGTCACAGCCGAGATTTATGACAGTGTAGCCGTTATCGGCATTTTTATATATAACGTCCTCCACAGAGCCGCTCAGCTCTACGGAAATATCGACCTTCTGATTATCCAACACGCAGCCTCCAGTTCTCCAGATTCTATATCTGTTTTTTCTTTGTCGCTCTAAGTGTCACTCTCGGACAGTCAGCGATAAGATTACGGCATATAACGGCGAACTCACTGTCGCTGAGCAATTCTTCGCCGGCATTTATTATAACCTTGCCGTCTGTCGCTTTAAGGGCGGCTCTTACCTTTCCCTCCACATCGTCACAGCCGTCGGGCGTTACGCTGACAGGCGGAGTGGCAGGCATGCCGAGATTTCCGATGAAAAGAATAACGTTAACAGCCCCCATAATACCGAGAAAAATCATAGCGAAAAGCATTAAGTATGCACCACTCATAAGATCAACTCCTTCTGACAGTTTATCTCATTATATGGTGCATACGCATTTTACGTTACGGATTGCAGGTGCAGAGAATAGCGTTCCAGCCCTCTTTTTCCGATATGCTTTCAACCTTTATATTGTTTTCCTTCAGTGCCGACAGCACCTCGTCAAGTCGCTCGGTGATAATGCCCGACACTATCAGCTTGCCGTTCTTCTTTAAAAATCCGCTGAAATAGGGCGACATTGACACGATTACATCAGCTACTATATTGGCGGTAATTATATCAAAGCCTGTGCCTATCTTCTCTCTGAGCGGCTCATCATCGCTGATATTTCCTATATAAGCGGAAACCATATCACTGCCGAAGCCGTTCTTTTCGGTATTTTCCTTTGCGGTGCGTACCGAGTTTTCGAATATATCCACCATTACCGCCTGCTTTGCACCGAGGAGAAGTCCTGCGATGGACAGTATGCCGCTTCCCGTGCCGAGATCGAGCATTCTGTCGCCCTCGTGTATCTGCTTTTCGAGAAGCTCCATTACAAGACGGGTGGTGTGGTGCTGACCTGTTCCGAATGACGAAGCGGGGTCGATCTCAAGTATCTTTCTGCCGTCTGTATTCTCTACTTCTTCCCAGCTTGGCTTTACTATCAGCTTTTCGCCTACCGTGAACGGCTTGTAATACTGTTTCCAGTTATTTGCCCAGTCCTCCTCACGCACGCAATCTATCGTTACGTCAAGGCTTCCGTAAAAATCATCCGTATCGTTTTCCTTAAGCTCATCAAGAGTGCCGCCGAGCGCAGAGAGCATTTCCGCACCCTGCTCATTATCCTGCACATAGCAGGTTATGTGCGGTTCTACGGTTTTAAGTCCCATAAGGCTGTCATCTACATAATCCCAGTTATATTCCTTGTTTTCGAGGAACTCCTCAAAATCGGCGGGATCGTGAATTATAAATCCGTTAAGTCCAAGCTCGGACAGGCGCATTACAAGCACCTGTATCGCTTCACTTTTCGTATATACATCTACCTGTCTGAATTGCATAGTAATACCTCTTGTTTTTTATTTGCCGATGGGGCATAAATATCTATAGTATATTATCCTACATTTCGGAGAAAAAAGCAAGTGTTTAACGCAAAAATGCACCGTCCTTATAAAAAGGACGGTGCAAAACATTCAAGGAAGAACCAATGTTAAATTCCGGATTACCGTTAATCGTTATCCTGCAGAGCCTCGTAAGCCTCTTCGCCTGTACGAACCTTGATTACGTTTTCAACGTCGTATACGAAAATCTTACCATCGCCTATCTTACCGGTATAGAGTGCATTCTTGGCAACCTCTACGACCTTTTCAACAGGAACCTTGCAAACTACGATCTCGACCTTCATCTTGGGAAGAAGTCTTGCATCTACGGGAACACCACGATAGAACTCAGTTGAACCCTTCTGCATACCGCAGCCCATTACATGAGATACCGTCATACCGGTGATGCCGATAGATGAAAGTGCGTGCTTGAGAACTTCGAACTTCTCCTGGTTTGCGATAATGTCTACCTTTGTCATCTTTACATCGCTGTCGCTGATAGGAGCTCTTGCCTTTGAAACGTGCTGTACGGGTACAGATGTTTCAACAGGAGCAGCCGTAGTAACAACTGCTGTATCTTCTGCGGAAGAACCGCTGTATACGCTGTCGCCTGCGATAACGAAATCTGCGTAGGAACTCGGCAGACCGTGTTCTGTTGTATCAAGACCCTTGAGCTCTTCTTCTCTTGAAGCTCTGAGGCCGATCGTGTGCTTTAAGATATAGAATGTCAGGAACATCGTTACTGCTGTGAATGCACAAACCGAAACAACACCGAGTAACTGGATACCAAGCTGTTTGAATCCGCCGCCGTAGAACAGACCCGTGATGCCGTTCTGACCTTTACCTGTTGCGAATAAGCCTACTGCGATAGAGCCCCATAGACCGTTGAAGAAGTGTACTGCTACTGCGCCGACAGGGTCATCAACTTTGAGCTTGTAGTCGAGCAGCCAAACACCGAAGCAAACCAGTAAGCCTGAAACAATACCGATTATTGTTGCGCCGAGTGCGTCTGTATCTGCACAGGGAGCCGTGATAGCTACAAGTCCTGCGAGCGATGCGTTAAGGCACATCGAAACATCGGGCTTGCCGTTTTTAAGCCAAGTGAAAATCATCGTTACTACCGTTGCAACTGCGGGAGCAATTGTTGTGGTAAGGAATATATCTGCGAGGTAATCTACGTTGGAAGCTGCGGCACCGTTGAATCCGTACCAACCGAACCAGAGGATGAATACACCGAGTGCGCCGAGAGGGATTGAGTGACCTAAGATAGCTCTGGGCTTACCGTCCTTGCTGAACTTGCCGATACGGGGTCCGACCATTGCGGCACCGATAAGAGCCGTAAGACCGCCGACCATATGTATTGCAGTTGAACCTGCAAAGTCAACGAAGCCAAGCTGTGCGAGCCAGCCGCCGCCCCAGATCCAGTGAGCCTCGATAGGATAAACGACAAGGCTGATAACGAATGAGTAGATGCAGTAGCTGATGAACTTTGTACGCTCTGCCATAGCACCTGAAACTATCGTTGCTGCGGTAGCGCAGAATACTAAGTTGAATACGAACTCTGCACATCTGTTGAAGTCTGAAAGCTGAGTAAGAACGTCAAGATTCGGAACACCGATAAGTCCGAAGAATGTATCTTCGCCAAGCATCAGACCGAAGCCGAGAAGCACGAATGCAATCGTACCGAGGCAGAAGTCCATTAAGTTTTTCATTATAATGTTGCCGACATTCTTTGCTCTGGTGAAACCTGTTTCAACCATTGCGAAACCGCACTGCATAAAGAATACCAATGCGGCACCGATAAGGTACCATATACCGTTGCCGTCGCCGACGTTGAACATCGTGGCGTTAACGGTTTCCTGAATTTTGTCTGCCGACTCGGCAGCAAGAGTTAGCGTGGATAAGAAATCCATTGATAACCGCCCCTTTCAATAGGTAATTTTCTGACTGCGGCTGTGCCGCTTTTTTCTTGAAACGGGTCTGAAAAAATTCTATCTGCACCCCTCTGCGCCTTTGCAGATACTGCAGAACTTTTGCAATCCCGCTTAAAACAAAAGGAGCCGCACGAACTTTTTGTGTTCGTGTAGCTCCGTTGCTTACAAGTATTATTATACTGACGGCGGGGTGATTTGTCAACGCTTTTTTGCAAGTTTTTTATTTGTTTCTTGCATTTTGTGAAATCTGCATAATATCTTGATGAATTTTTCGTAAAGCAGTTATGCAGTTGTGCCAACAGCATATTGGAAATCGGATTGCGGATATGACTGATTTTCGGGTTTTCCACTTCTTTTTATCGGAATCGGGACGTTTTTTGTCAATTATGACGTATGAATATAAATATCCGTCATACTGCAAATTCCTGCATTATTAATTCATTTTTCGGTGTTTATCCTGAATAACGGGTGGATTTTTGCAACAGGAGTTTAAATTTCTCGCAATATTTATGTAAAAACTACCGCCTGTACGGGTTCTGAAATCAAAAAAGCGACAGGTAAAGCCATGTACGGCAATTCAAGGGCGGAGCCACCGTAACTTCTGTCGCTTTTTTAGTATTATATGCTTTTTATATCACGCTGTGAATATTCTTGTTCCTCGCATCTTTCCGCCATATACATTCCAAGCTCGGCGAACACGGGCGGTATATCATAGACTGTCCTGCCGTCCTGTTCGCACATCGTGCATTCGCCCGGAGTTGTGGGTGAAAGCATATCCCATGCGGTGACGAGGTTATCCGCCTTGCGTATGCCGGCATTTTCGAAAAATCCGTCATAAAGGGTGCTTTGCTCATCGTTACGGTACAGGTTGACGATGTTGTACTTGCATATCATCATTTCATCGTTTGTTATATGAGAGCCGACGCCGAACTGTGATATTCCGTCATCGAGAAGTATTTTTCCGACAATATCCAGCACATCTCTTATCATAGCGGAGGTGCAATCGTCAAGATAATAAATATCCTTGTGGAAAGCGATGATGTTCCCGTTTTCGTCCTTAGGCTCGGCGGTTTTTGGAGTGGGAAGCTCCAGAATAAAGAACAGCCTCTCGTTTTCGTGCAGTTTTATGAAATTTTCAAGCAAGGGCAGAGTTTTTTGTGCCGATACGTTTGCGGTGAAGAATTTTCCGTCCATTTTATAACCTTCGCTGAGTTTATCGGCAAAGGAAATCGAAAAACCTTTTCTCATAGTAAGCATAATTTATACCTCTTATTTTCTTCCTGCCAAATACATTACAACCGTCATCGCAAGCCCGGACACAAGTCCGAACGCTCCGAATTCACAGAGCCACTCACTGTCAACTATCGCTTGTAACGCCTCAACGGCACTGCTCCCGGCGAACATTTCAAACAGAAACGCAAAAATCATCATACCGAGCGTCCATAAAACGCCGAAAATCAGTCCCGTCAACATTCCGACAAGAAGGAACGACAGAAAATTCTTATCAAAGTCTACCGCTTTACATTCCTTTCGTGTAAGCTTTTTCAGCTCTGCTCTCTTTACGGCTATTGCGGCGGCTTGTGAAATATCCTCGTTTCCTGCGCAGCACGAAAAACTGTTTGAAATATGATAACCGCCATTGCGGAACATACTTGAATAAATATCAGCATTACTATAGTCAAAGCCGTCTTTCATCACAATAGTTCCGCTCCTGAATATGATTATCAGCTCTCCGTCGGAGCACATTTCATCGCAGTGTACCATATAAAGGACATTCTTCTCACAACCGACCAAATACGCCTTATCATGACTTTGAGTCAGATGTATACCTTTAAGCTCACCTGTTTTTCTGAAATCGGGATAAACGCCCTCATAGCCGGCTTTATAAAGTGTATCGGTGATATTTTTTCTTATCCGAATGTTTTCGGGTTCAAGTCCGATTATTTCCGATATAGTGGGATAATCCTTGCAAAGCCCCCCAAAAATCATATACAGTTCACGCCAGAGCGGTTCATATTTCACATCATCAAGCCCGCTGAAACGTTTATTTGAAATTCCTGTTTTATCACGTCTGACATTCTTTAAGATGCTTGCGGTAAACTCATTTAATCCATACTTTTCGGCATAAGCTGTAAGAACCGGTAATTCAGGTTTCACTTTAGAGCTGTCTGTAATTTCCATAAGCTCAAGCACAAGCGGTAGGTAATTACGCTCAGCTTCGCTGATAAAAGTTTCATCAAAGCTGTATCTGTTATATATATTAGCCGCCATACAAACTACTATATCCCATACGCCATCGGAGTTATATGTTTTCCTGCACGGCATCATTTCCGCATTTGCGCAATCAAACTTCAGTTCAAAATCTTCATCACCTCGTTCTTCGCTCCATACTGAGAAATGAATCATATTTTCATTTTCATCAATGCACATCTCATAGACAAGCACATAGCTGTCTTCAGGCATTGTATATTCGGTTTTAACTTTGTCAAGGCAAACCTTTAAAATGAAACCTTCCATATCAAAGAGAACAACCGCATTTTTTTCTTCCGTTCCGGTCAGATATATATTGCAATAGAATAACGAATCGTCATTGAATTTGCTGAATATTTTTTGCGTGAGCTTATCAATATTATTCATAACTGCCTCCCGTATTATTTTGTACTTACATTTTACCATAACTGCCCCGACAGTGCAACCACAAACGCAAAAACACCGCAGTGGAAACACTGCGGTGAATGTTAATGTGGGAAGCTCCTGAATAAAGAACAGCCTCTCGTTTTTGCCATATTGATGATATGCTTACTTCTTCTTTATAACCGTTCCCTGTCTTGTTTCCTCAACGGTGTAACCCATTGCGGTTATCTTATCTCTAAGCTCATCGGCAAGTGCGAAGTTCTTATCCTTTCGTGCCTGCTTTCTCTGCTCGGCAAGCTCAAGAATTTCGGCAGGAAGCTCATCATTTGTATCGGCAGGTTTTTCGTTTACCGCCTTTGCCTTTTCGATAAGCGACAGTGAAAGCACCTTGTCGAAGTCGGCGATAAGCGCCAGCTTTGTTGTGGGTGTTGTGTCAGCCTTCAATACATCATACAGCGCAGTGATTGCAAGCGATGTGTTTATATCGTTGTCCATAGCGGCGGTGAAGCCCTCACGGAGCTTATCGTAAGCCGCCTTGTCAACCTCGCCCTGCTCCGCCTTTAAAAGCTGTGCTATCTTAGCGACCAGCTTTTCGTATGCACCCTTCGCATTATCAAGATTCTCATAAGAGAATACGAGCGACTTTCTGTAGTGTGACAGCAGGCAGAAGAAACGGTATATCACGGGGTCGTAGCCCTTGCTTTCAAGCAGGGATACCGTAAGGAATTCGCCCTTTGACTTGCTCATCTTGCCGCTGTTTGTATTGAGGTGGTGAACGTGGAACCAGTAGTTGCACCACTTATGACCGAGATAAGCCTCGCTCTGTGCTATCTCATTTGTGTGGTGGGGGAATGCGTTGTCGATGCCGCCGCAGTGAATGTCAAGATATTCACCGAGATGCTTCATACTTATGCAGCTGCACTCGATATGCCAGCCGGGGTAGCCTACTCCCCACGGGCTGTCCCACTTGAGTTCCTGATCGTCAAACTTTGACTTTGTGAACCACAGAACGAAGTCTGCCTTGTTTCTCTTGTTGCCGTCCTCCTCAACGCCTTCACGGACACCAACCGCAAGGTCTTCCTCCTTGAAATCGTTGAAAACATAATACTTTTCGAGTTTGGAGGTATCAAAATAGATATTTCCGCCTGCTTCGTAAGCGTAGCCCTTTTCGATAAGAGAAGAAATTACCTTGATGAAATCTGCGATACAGTGCGTTGCAGGCTCTACAACGTCGGGACGCTTGATGTTCAGCTTCGTGCAGTCCTCGAAGAAAGCGTCTGTGTAGTACTTTGCTATCTCCATAACTGTCTTATGCTCACGCTTTGCGCCCTTCAGCATCTTGTCATCGCCTGTGTCGCCGTCGCTTGTCAGATGTCCTACATCGGTAATGTTCATTACACGCTTTACATCGTAGCCGACATAGCGCAGGTACTTTTCAAGCACATCCTCCATAATGTAGCTGCGCAGATTTCCTATGTGCGCAAAGTGGTACACAGTAGGTCCGCAGGTGTACATATTTACCTTGCCCTCGACATTCGGCACAAATTCTTCCTTTTTGTGTGACAATGAATTATATAACTGCATTTTCTTATCCTCGCTTTTATTTAATATTGTTTTCTTTAAGTTCTTCTCTTAGCAGATCTATCTCGCTCTGCATTGTTTCAAGCTTGCTCTGCAAGGCACATATCTGCTGTGCCACAGGGTCGGGAATGTGTATCTGGTCAAGGTCGCAGGCATTTACCCTCTGACCGTCACGGCGGACTATCCTTGCAGGAACGCCGACCGCAGTTGAGTTAGGCGGTACCTCCGACAGCACAACGGCATTTGCGGCTATCTTTGCGTTATCGCCCACCTTGAAAGGACCGAGAACCCTCGCTCCCGAGCCTACCATTACATTGTTGCCGAGCGTGGGGTGACGTTTACCGGTATCTTTACCCGTACCGCCGAGCGTTACGTTCTGATAAAGCGTGCAGTAGTCGCCTATCTCGGTAGTTTCGCCTATTACAACGCCGCTTCCGTGGTCGATGAACAAGCCCTTTCCTATCGTTGCGCCGGGGTGTATCTCTATACCCGTTTTTCGCAAAGCACGCTGTGATATCCACCTTGCAATGAAATAATGCTTTTTAAGGTACCATTTATGCGCCCTGCGGTATGCCCTTACAGCCTTGAAGCTGGGATACAGGAAAAACACCTCAAGATCGCTCTTTACGGCAGGATCTCGTTCTCTGACCGATTTTATATCCGCTTTAATTTTATCGAACATATGTTTCCTACCCTTCTCCGAAAATAAAAACGCCCTCGTCTGCATAACAGACGAAGGCGATATTTCTATCACGGTTCCACTTCGCTTCGGAGCTTACACTCCCTTTATGTCTTTAACGCAGACTACACGGGCAGAGATACTGATAAGTCTAACGTTCCCTCTGCCGACCCGGATAAAAAATCCGTACAGCCGCACTTCACCGCAAATCAGTCTGCCGTCTTTCACCTTACACGGCTCTCTGTAAGACTTCATTTTCCGGGTACTCTTGCCATACACGGTCTTTGCACTTATGCTTCATTATATGTTTAGTGTATCATAAATGCAACGCTGTGTCAAGCGTCGGCAACCGTAAATTTCACATAGACAGGCTATAAAGCGCTGAAAACACGCATCTTTGCGCCTTCAGGCGTTTTCTATTATTCAAATGCCTTTTTAAGATCGTTGAAGCTGATTTCTCCGCTGATGTCCTGTATCTGAACGGCACCCGAAATTATCTTGAAGAAGAAGTCGGCAATATTCTCTACAGTCAGCTCCTTTTTCTCGCCGTCAGCCCTTGTAAGCGAATACGCTTTGAGAATCTGGCTGTTAAGCGCTCCTGCACCGATAAGGAAATGGTTTTCGAGCTTCTCGAAATCTATAAGATCGGCTACAAGCACTCTGCCCGAAACAGAGTAGCTGTTTACGGTCGTTGTCGAGCCGTCATCATTGTCAAGCAATACTGTACGCTGATGATCGTCGTCAATATCCATACGGATCTTGCCGGTATTCTCATTTTCCGGCTCGCCTTTATACAAGGCTCCGAGATGTGCCATAGAAATATTATAAAGCTCTGTCTGCGGTAAAAACGCAAGAGGCTCGATTGAAAACGCCGCAGGATACAGCATATAATTCACGCCTGAAATCTCGATGCCGGGCGCATTGAATGTGCCGAATACACTGTTTATGATGTTGACACTCTTTGTTGCGAACACGCCGCCAAGTACAACACAGTTTTCAAGATATACCTCGTTGCCGAAAACGCTGCCGCCTATATAGCAGTTTTTAAGCCTTACGGTCGGTGCGTTGACATCGGAGCAGAAAAGCACCCTGCCCTTCACCACAAGAGCCGCTATGCTTTGCGCACCGGCAACGGCCTTGTTGAATTTTACCGTACCGGATATATCGGTGCCGACATGAAGCTCGGTGTTAGCAAATACCGCACCCTTGAATATTACGCCGCCGTCTTCTATCTCAACGTTATTGCCGAAAACGCTTCCTTCAAAAACAGAATTCGCCTGTACCTTTATATTTCTTTTCAAGTCCTTTGTGCCTTGCGGAAGAATGCTTGTTTTCACAATATTGTCATTGAAGAAAAGATCCTTATCGTCAAATCTGATCTCGTTTAAAGTATTCATTTGTTCCTCCTGAATCAAGTATTAAACCTGTTTGATGTTAGGGCAGTCTGATTTCCACATTCTAAGCATTTCGGAATAAACACGTTCCTGAAATTCATTACGATCGGATAATCCTGTGTAATTATCCTGTACCATATTTGAAAAAGCCTGCTCTATCAGATTCAGCTCATCGTCCGGTATCGGTCTGCTTACATTGCCGTTTTCCTTTAAATATGTACTTGTCGCCTCAAGGATCCGTTCTTTTCCGGTAACGTCAGACGAAAAGCATCTGCTGACTACCTGACTGTTTTCCAGACCTTCCGAAACGCAGTATGCAACAGGTATATAAGCCTGCTGTTCGTCTTGTTCAACGCTCCTGTTCCATAAGGCATTGCGCATTTCTTCACGGTAATGAAGATTATTGAACAGCAGATCTCCGAGTCTTTGCAAAACTCCGGAAACCTTTTCCCTTATGCCGCTTATCGCTATCTTTTCTCCCGAACCGCCATGACTGCCGAGCGAATCGGCGGTTTCGGCAGCCGCCGACAAGAATGGCGCTACCAGAAGCTCCTGCTTTACTTTTTTTCCTATTCTGAACGCAGGCTTATTAAGCTCGGTAACACGTCTTTCAAGCTCTTTGTCAAGCTCGGAAATAACGGCACTGTATTTAGCCTTCTCACGTTCAAAATCCTTGAGCATTCTGCTGTGCATAGAAGTAACAGCTTTTGAGTGTTCCAGCAAAAGTGCCATCTTTGTCTGGAGCAATGTGTTTGTTTCGGCTTTCTTCGTGGAAATATCATTACGGATCAGATTATAGAATCCGCTTATTATGCCGTCGGAAACCTGTTCGGAGCATTCGGCGATGGCCGCACAATTTGCCGCATTCATCGCCGCAACGGACGCAGTAAGACCGTCAACGTGATAATTTGCGGACTGAACGCTCTGATCGAATGGCGCAGTGTTTACTGTGACATTCATATTTACCGGAACGTTCTGTTGATAATATTCCGTTACCGTGCCGCCGTGTTCGCTCGGCGGATAATGTACGGTCACCGAACCCGACACGTTTAGCACACTTGAAAAAGTCTGAATATAACTCATCAGCAGCCTCCTTGTCGGAACAGCCTCATCATCTGCTCAGCAACTCTGCGGTCTACCGCCGATGATGAAATAAGAGACTGGAATTCATCGGATATGGTGCTTTTTTCAAAATCGCTTTTCTTATCATCTTTAAACAAGTCTTCACGATTAAGGATATTAAGGCTTATGCTGTTCTTCGCCTGCTCGGAAAGATAGTCAGGGAAGTTCAGGCTAAGCACATACGAATCCTCTACCAGTGAGCTTTGCTTTGAGGAATATATCACGGGTATATATTCCTGAGTCGTTTTTTCCGTGCTGCTGTCGTCCAGCATTGTATCCATAAGAGATCTGTACAGCTGATTCTCGCTCACCTTTCCTGCAAGATTGTCAAGCGATCCTGCGGTCTTTTCCTTGATCCTGGAAACCGCAATTTTCTGCTTCGAGTTATCTACCTCGCCTGACGTTACGATAACCTCCGGAATGTGATGCTCGAACATACCGAGTATCGTCTTCTGTCTTGTGCCGCTTATTGCAACGGCATTCTTGTCAAGCTGTGATATACGGTTTGCCAGTGCTTTGTCAAGACCTTTGAAAATCTGGGAATACTGTCTTTTTACACGGTTGAAATCCGATTCCATACGATCCCTTGTTTTTCTGAGCGTCTTGCTGTATTCAAGAAGTAACGCAAGCTTTGCCTGCATTTCGGTATACGCAACCGATATTTTCATAGACAGCTGAGAACGGATAAGGCTGTGGAAGCCTGCGTCAACGTTGTTGCATATTTTTTTGGCAGACGCTTTTTCAGAGGCTATGACCGCTGTCTGCATCGCAACAACAGCCGCAGTGGTCGCCGTAACGTGATTGGAGACGGACGAAACTGTTTCAGCCATTGGTGTTGTATCAACAACAAAATCAAATTCAGCCATACTTATCCCTCCTCATTTGTATCCGTTGAGGGATCTGTTTGCTGTGAGGCGGAGTTTTCGGTTTCTTCCTGCACCTGTGATGCGCCGTTTGTATCTTCGGTAACGGAAGCATCATTTACCGGAGCTTCGGCGGAAGATGTATCCTGCTCCGGCTGAACAAAGCCGGGTGCAACGGAAGCTTCGTCAAGCAGTGAGTCGTACATATTGCTGCCCTCAGCAACGTTACCGCTGTCATCGGTGGGATTGCCGTAAAGCGGGGCGGAAGAATAAGGCGATCCGATATTATCGTTGACCATACGGACAAGATCCTTGCCGAGATTGTCATATACATCGGGGCTTACGACAGGTTCGGGGAGGAGTACGGCCTTATCCGCAACAAACGGGCTTACGCCGACAAGATTTCTGTGACGCATATCGAGCGAATTGATGTCGGAGAAAGCTATTGCCGTATCATGCGCCATAGAATCTCTCAGAGAGCCTTCGTAATATTCTATATATTCGAACTGCTTTGTGCTTTCGTCTATGCTTTCGTTTACACGATCCATAAAGTCTGCAAATTCTTCCTGCTGCTGATTGCACTGATTTGCCTGTGCCTCAAATCCTGCAATCATCTCTGCCTGGGCATCGTTTTCGGCAACCTCGCTGTTCGAGATGCTTTCAGCCATATTTTTGCCCTGCTTCATGGAATCGCTGGTCTTAACCAGTGACTGATACATATTGTATGCGTTCATATAGCTTGCATACGTTTCACGCATATGAGTAATCAGATCGTCCGCAGTCTTACGGTTATCTCTGAAGTAGTTGCCTATCTCGGACTTCCATCTTTCGACATACATTCTCTTCTGATCGTCTATGTTGTTATATATCTTCAGACGCTCTACACGGTTTTCTTCCATAAGAGCGGCTATTACAGGCATAAATATTTCTTCATCAATCTGGTGCATACCAAACGGCATTGAAGTTCTTGAGCCGTCCTCGGCGATCCAGCTGTCTGAGAAAAGCTCGTATTTTACCTGCGAGCTTTTCTTGAGGTTAAACGGAACATAATCGTTGACAGCGGTATGATAATCAAAAAAGCTCTCGGCTCTGGCTCTCTCGATCTCCTCCGCTTCAAGAGTGGGTGAGTACTGAGTATATCCTGACTTCAGAACAAGATTGAATATGGAGGATGTATAGTTTGCAAGCTTGCTCTGCGAGGAAATCTTTGATTTTGTAAGCATCTGTACAGAGTCCGCAAGACGCTTCATAAGGCGCTTGATGTACTCGTTGCTGTCGGAGTCGCCGGTCGATTTTATCTGATCCTTCAGAGCGTTGAGCGAAGCAAACTTTTCAAGGCGCTCTTCAAAGTCAACATCGAATACGTTGATCGAATCGTGTGCGCCTATGTCAGTGGTCGAATATTCATGCAGATATTCCGAATCCCTGCTGTCGGGGCTGACGATAGGAAGTCTTACGGAGGCGTTGCTGCTGTCGGAAAGCAGGAAGCTGATATTTCTTACCTGACGGTCTATATTTCCCATATAGTCGTACAGTGTAACGTTCTGTATAGATGTGGAGTAGTCTGAGGTGTTGACGCTTTCTGCCAAGCTGTTGCTTTCGACAACGGGAATGGTTTCAAGCGCATCGGAAAGCTGCTGAACGGAATCCTGAAAATCATCGGGCTGATTGAGGATATTGAGCTTGAAGTCGGTGTCTTCCACGCAGCCTGTATGATCAAGCACAATGCTTTTATCCTCGAACGGAACCTTTGTCGCAACAGGAACATAAACAACGCCGATCTTTTCGACCTTATAGTCCCTGCGTATATTGCGGTGACGTTCGTTGCATTCGGCAATAAGGCCGTCAAAGCGGTCTACCTCCTGCTGATATTTCTTACTTTTAAGAAGCTGTGCTATGCCTACGGGGAAGGTGATGAGCAGACAGAATATAATCGTTGACATTTTCTTTGCCTTGTCACGAGCATCTATCATCTGATTCTTCTGCATGACCAGATCCTTCATGTTCTGCTCTTCCTGCATTTCCGCCGCTACTATGGTTTCTGCGGCGGATTTATAATAATCAAAAAGAATTTTAGCCTGATCCTGATAAATATTGGAAGATGTATTGAATACCTTGCCTGTCATATCTTCAATCCTCTTTTCTTATAATATACTTTTACGTTCTTTGTAAAGAATGTCAAACTCATTGAACTTGCCGCTGAGTGACGCATTTTCGGCTCCTGCCGACGATGTAAGAAGCGGATCGTTTAATATCGCATTCAGCTTTGCGAGCATCTGCAGCTCGATCTCACGAGCCTCGGGGTTATCGCTCGGAGAAAGGTAACGCATATTTTCTTCGATCTTTCTTGCATTTGCACGGATCTTGTTTTCGCTTTCAAGAGAAGATGTCATTGCAGTAAGCTTTGCAGCTCTGTTACGAAGCTCCGTCACAACGGACTTCTTTACCTCTTCGTTACGGAGAGAGTCGTCTATATGCTCCTTCGTGACCTGCCCGAGGAAAGCCCACAAAAGAAGAACAAACAGAGCTATGCACTGTATTATTATCGAAACCGCAAGCGGCATAAAGACAAATACCAGTGCAATATTGACAGCCGAAAGCAACGCATATATCGTCAACCCACGATAATAAAACGTTCCTCCGAGAACAGTGCCTGCGACATCGCCTGTGAACGGGCCGAAAAACATCGGCAGGAAAAACAAAATATATGTCAATAAAATGCTTACGAATGAAAAGGTGTATGCCACCGGATTGAACGAGAACAGCGGCATCAGAAGTATATAGGCAAGCACTATTATCAATGTGCCGACTGCAAAAGCGATCAAACCGAATACGGACGAATTACGTTTTTTCATAATTACCTCCCTACAATTACTGCAGTTTATTTCCGCAGACAGGGCAGAACTTCTGTCCGAGCTGAACAGGCTTGTGGCACTTCGGGCAGACGTTTTCGTTAACAGCATTCTGACTTAGTACCGAGCCGCACGTTACACATCTTGTTGCGTTGGGCGAATTATCGGCTCCGCACATGGGGCAGGGATTGTATTTGTTGCCGCAATAAGGGCAGAAGGCGGACTCGGTGGAGAATTTCTTACTGCAGTTGGAGCAGAATACCTCTCTTCTCTGCACGCCCTGTCCCTGAGGTGCGCCGTAGCCCATACCCTGAGGAGCACCGTAACCCATACCCTGAGGAGCGCCGAACTGCTGAACGGGCTGAGGCTGCATCATAGCGCTGCCCATAGAATTGTTTCCTGAGAACGCACCTGTCATCATAGCGACACCGAGAATACCCATAGAAGAGTTGTTATCCATTGCTTTTCCGGCAACGTCAAACGACTGTTTCTGCTGCCATGTATAGCCGGCGATAGCCTGTGCGGAACGATCCGACATAGCCTCTGCGATTTTCTGACCCTCGGCAGACGAGGTATCGAGATTTACCTCAGTGATATAGAAGCCTGCCAGTTCAAAACCGTATTCCTCCCAGAACTCAGCCATAGGCTGTTTTATGAACCTTGAAAGATCGTCAAGGTGCATAGCTATTGTATTTATGCCGACACGGTTGGCTGTCATAAATGCAACGATAGTCGAGTTCGTCTTGGAAATCATAGCTCCCTTGAAATGATCGGTAAGCTCTGCAGAGGTGAAAGAACGCAGTGTTCCCACCAGTTTTACCAGAAAACGCTCGGCATCGGTCACCTTAAGACCGTATCTTCCCTTTGCCACAAGCGGCAGCATCTGTCCGTAGTCGGGATCCATAAATCTCATCGAAGATGTTTCCCAGTCGATGTTGAGCGGAGCTACCTTGTTTACGAACCAGACCTCCGCCATGAACGGATTCTTTCCGCCGAAGGGTATGCCGTACAGATTTCTTAATAACGGAAGGTTCTGAGTGGAAAGGGTGTGCTTTCCGGGTCCGAATTTTCCGAGTATCTGTCCTTTTGAAAAAAGTACAGCCTCCTGCGACTCATGTACTATAAGCTGAGTATATGTACTGAGATTGCTGTGCGGAAAGCGATATGCAAATTCCGCATTGTCCTGTGGGGACCATTCCACCACGTCAATAAATGCCATAACGGTTCCTCCTTTATTTAAATCCGTTTATGAATTATATTTTGCAACGGATATTCATATGATATTATATTACTGTGAAACAGTGCAATAAAACCATCGTTTTTGTGTGTAGCCACGAATTATATTAAATTATATAAGCTGTCGCATTTACGGTAAAACTGTAGAATTATACACAAAAAGGCAGTTTAATGTAATTATTATATCATTAAAATTATACAATATCAATTTGATTTTTGCAAAATTTCTGTTAATTTTGCTAAAATGTAAAAAACAGCCCCATTATTTTCTTCGTTTTGAACAAAAGAAAATAATGGGGTCTGAATATGCGTATGATTGTATGTTGCTTTACTCCGAAATATTCTTTGCAACAGGCAGTCTTACGCAGACAAGAGTGCCTTTGCCAAGCTCGCTGTCAAGCGTCACCGTGCCGCCGTAGCAGTTGACGATATGCTTTACTATGGAAAGGCCCAAACCGGTACTGCCCTCTTTGGTGCTTCTGCCCTTATCCACTCTGTAGAAACGCTCAAACACACGGTTAAGCGACTCCTTAGGGATGCCTATGCCGTTATCCCTTACATAGATACAGCCTGTCTCGCCCACATCGTGAAGCGTTATCTCAACCCTGCCGCCGTCCTTGTTGTACTTTATAGCGTTGCTGACTATGTTTTCGACAAGCTCGTATATGTGCTTGTATGCGGCACGGACGGTAAAGCTGTCGCCGGACAGTTCTATCGTGACATTCTTTGCGCAAGCCGCAGGCTCCAGACATTCCTTTACCGCTGTGCATATCTCGGACAGCTTACAGTCGGTCACTTCCTCGGCTGTGGTCTTATTTTCAAGGGAGGATATTTCAAGAATGTCGCTGATTATTGTTGACATTCTCTTGGCTTCGGTAAGAATTTTTCCGATGTAATAGTCCTTCTTATCCTTAGGCACAAGTCCGTTTTCAAGAAGCTCGGCAAAGCCCGAAATTGCCGTCAACGGCGTTTTCAACTCGTGACCGGCATTTGCGAAGAAGTCGGCTTTTAGCTGTTCGGACATACGCTTGTCGGTAACGTCACGGATAACCATAAGTCCGCCGTGCATTGCGTCTATTCCGCTTTTGGATACGGGGAATACCTGCACGAGCAAAATTCTTCCGTCAACGGTGCTTTCTATGGTTACCGTCCTGTCTTCGTTTGCCGCTTTTTCCGCTCCGCTGATTATCTCGGGCTTTCTTGCAAGTTCGGGTACGGTCGAAGCACCGTTTTCATCAGAAGCACCGAGCAGCTTAAGTCCGGCACGGTTTATTGAAATTACCGAAAGATCGTTATCGTAAAGAATTACGCCGTCCTGAAGGCTTTCAAGTATGAAACGCTCTTTTTCACGCTCGTTTTCAAGCGTCTTCATATTATCCTGTATGCTTTTACGCATAAAATTGAACATTGTGACAAATTCGTCAAGCTCCGGGTATTTATGCGACGGTATCTCGTCAAGCTCCGCAGAGATTTTTTCGTCACCGACATATTTCATGCCGCTCATAGCCTTTGATATGCTGTTTATCGGCTTCATTATCTGGCGGGCAACACTGCTCACCGCTATAAGCCCTGCTATTATGCCTATTGCGGCAGCTATCAGCATAGGCGCTATGAACATTGACGCAAAATCCATATAGCTGTTTATATTGTAGCTTATTCTGATTATATCGTCGTCCTTGACCTTCATAGCGGCATAGATCTGATTTTTGCCAAGCGTCTTTGAGTATCTTACGGCTACTCCGCTTCCTGTAAGTTCTGCCTGCTTTATCTCCTCACGGGTGCTGTGGTCATCGTCCGGCTCACCGTCGATATAGGTATCTACAAATACAGTTCCGTCCTTATTGATAAAGCTCACTCTGGCATTGCCGACAAGTGAGCTTAATCTGTTCGCAAGGTCATAGTCGTGGTTAGCTTCGTCCTCATATATCACACGGATAAGTCCGAGAGAAGTCAGCATATCGCTTTTTCTGACGTTCTGCTCCGTACTTGAAAGAAGTGCGGTAGCGGATACAACGCACACCGACATAACTATCGCAATTACTATAAGAAAACGTACTATAAGTGCTTTTTTCATCTGTACGTCCTCCTGTTATTCTCCTATAAATCTGTAGCCTACTCCTCTTACCGTTTTGATAAGATGAGCGTTCTCGGCATCATCGCTGAGTTTTTTTCTGAGCGTTCCTATGTGCATATCGAGCGTTCTTGTTTCACCGACAAAATCTATGCCCCACACTTTCGTGAGAAGCTCCTCACGGCTGACTACTCTTGCCCTGTTCTTAAGAAGATACAACAGAAGCTCATATTCCTTCAGCGTAAGCTCTATCGGTCTGCCGTCACGGCTCACCTCTCTGAGAGATGTGTTTACCGTTATGCCGCCTGCCGTAATCTTATCGGAAACGCTGTCTGATGTGCTTCTGCCGGAACGCCTTAAAAGCGCCTTTATTCTTGCGGCAAGCTCCATAATGCCAAAGGGCTTTGTGAGATAATCGTCTGCGCCGTTTTCAAGCCCGAACACCTTGTCTATCTCGGCTGATTTTGCTGTCAGCATAAGTATCGGCGTATTCTTTGTCTGCTCGTTTTCACGAAGAATCTTCACCGCCTGCACACCATCCATACCCGGCAGCATTATGTCGAACAGGAATATATCCGGCACCTGCTTTTCGGTTGCGGCAAGGCAATCCTCCGCACTGACAAAGCTCTCCACCTCGTATGAATAAGCCGAAAGAGCGACCGTCACAAGCTCTCTTATACTGTCGTCGTCCTCTGTTATATAGATACGTTCAGCCATTGTATCAGCCTCCAAAGTTTATATAATACGGGTATTCTTGTATTCTCCCGTCTTGAAGAATTCCACCCACTCGCAGATATTTACCGCATGGTCGGCTATTCTTTCAAGATATTTTACTATCATAAGGGCATCGACCGCAACATCGCCGCTGCAATGCTCGCTCTTTATAAGCTCTACTATGCGGTTTCTTATAGAAACGAACAGCTCGTCAACCTCATCGTCAGCCTTTATCGTTTCATTCGCAAGCTCCATATCGGTTGTTACAAATGAATCTATAGAGTGCGAAACCATTATTATTACCTTTTCGCTCATAGTCTGAATCTCTTTTACTATGTGCATGATAGCGGATACGTCTGCGGTAAGGCTGATCTCCGCAATATCTGCGGCATTGTCGGCTATACGCTCCATATCAGTCACCATTTTGAGCGCCGCAGAAACCTTACGAAGATCTCTTGCGACAGGCTGTTCACGAAGTATTATGGACAGGCACTGGCTCTCGATGTTCTTCTCTTCCTCATCTACCGCTCTGTCGCCGTCTACTACCTTTTTTGCAAGAACGGCATCGCTGTCACGCAGTGCTGTGATAGCTGAAGCTATCGCCTCCTCTATCATTCCGCCCATACGGATAAGGTCGTTATTCAGCTTTCCGAGCTTATGTTCAAATGTTTCTCTCATTTCTGTTTGCCCTTTCTAATATAATATCACACATAACGTATAAAATCAACCGAAACGTCCTGTGATATAATCTTCCGTCCGCTTATCAACGGGACGTGAGAACAGTTCATCTGTCGGTGCGTACTCGACCATCTCTCCTACAAGGAAGAAAGCCGTGTAATCCGAAATTCTTGTTGCCTGCTGCATATTGTGAGTTACAATAGCTACCGTGTACTTTTCCTTGAGCGTGTTCATAAGCTCCTCGATTTTAAGCGTTGATACAGGGTCGAGTGCCGATGTAGGTTCGTCCATAAGAATGACCTCAGGCTGAACGGCGATAGCTCTTGCGATACAGATCCTCTGCTGCTGACCGCCCGAAAGACTGAGTGCGGATTTATGAAGTCTGTCCTTTACCTCGTCAAAAACAGCCGCACCGATAAGGCTCTCCTCGACTATCCTGTCAAGCTTTGCCTTGCTCTTTATACCGTGTACTCTCGGTCCGTATGCTATGTTATCGTAAATGCTCATCGGGAAAGGGTTGGGCTTCTGGAACACCATTCCTATCCTGCGGCGCAGTACGTTAGTATCAACACCGTCAGCGTAGATGTCCTCACCGTCAAGCAGGAACCGGCCTGTTATCTTACAGTCAGGCACAAGATCGTTCATACGGTTAAGGCTTTTCAGATATGTGGATTTGCCGCAGCCCGAAGGACCGATGAAGGCGGTTATCTTATTTGTCTTTATATCAAGGTTTATGTCCTTGAGAGCGTGATTTTCTCCGTAATATAGATTCACATTTCTTGTACAGAGCTTCACATCGCTCTGAGGTACGATTATATCTGACATTGTTTATCCTCTTTTCTTTTTACGGCATTATACCGAGCGTTTCTTTCTTATTCTGTAAGCGACCAGCTTTGCGCATATATTGATTATAAGCACTGTTACAAGCAGTACAAGCGCTGTAGAAAATGCGTACTTCATTTCGGCACCGCCACGCTGTGCGTACTGGTAAAGCTGAACAGTGAGCGAGCCGCCCTGATTCATCACCTTGCCGAAAATATCACCGAGCGAATTTATACCTACCTCAGCGGCAATACCCGCTGTAAAGATAAGTGCCGCAGACTCGCCTACTATTCTGCCTATGGACAGAATTACCGAGGTCAGTATACCGTCTATACAGCTTGGAAGAACAACGGTCCTTATTGTATGCCACTTAGGTGCGCCAAGTCCGACAGCACCCTCTCTGTATCCCATAGGAACGGTCTTTATCGCCTCCTGCGTGGTACGGATTATGGTGGGCAGTACCATTATTGACAATGTCATCGCACCTGTAAGCAGTGAGTAGTTTACCTTGAAGATATTGTAGAAGAACACACTGCCGAAAAGTCCGTATATGATTGAGGGGATACCTGCAAGCGTTTCGGTAGTAAATTCGATTATTCTTGTAAGTCTGCCCTGCTTTGCGTATTCGGTAAGATATATTGCCGCACCTACACCGACAGGTGTTGCGATGATAAGCGTAATCACTACAAGATAAAGCGTATTGATTATATTGCCGAGTACGCCGTAGTTTTCGTAAGGATATGAGAACGCCGGAGTTGTAAGGAAGTTCAGGCTCATTCCCTCTGTGCCTTTTACGGCTATGTATATAATCATACCGAGCGTCAGCGCAACGACTATACCGGACGAAAGAAAAATCAGAGCCTTCAGCACTATGTCGCTTACTCTTCTGCGCTTTTTAGTAAGAGAATTCGTAACTGCTTTTGCCATAGTTTTCGCCATAATATATCACGCCTTTCCTGCGGTCTTTGCCGCTTTTTCCTTTTTGCCGCCCTTTTTGAGAATGCCGTTGAGTATCAGATTTATTATCATAATGAACACGAACAGCACAAGTCCTATCGCAAAGAGCGCCTCTCTGTGAAGTCCGCTCGAATACGGGAATTCGGCAACGATACCTGTTGTGAGGAATTTTACCGATGAGAACAACTCCGGCATATTTGCGCTGTTGCCTGCAACAAGGATGATAGCCATAGCCTCACCTATCGCTCTGCCGACACCGAGAACGACACCGGACGCAATACCCGACTTTGCGGCAGGGATAACTACCTTGAAGATAGTCTGTATCTTGGTAGCTCCCAGTCCGTAGCTTGCCTCTCTGTATTCGGAAGGAACGGCGGATATTGCGTTCTCTGAAATGTTTATGATAGTGGGGAGTATCATTATGGCAAGTACGATTATGGCACTTGCGAGGTTTGCGCCGCCTGTGAACTGATGTGTAGGATCATTAGCATAAATGACCTCCTCCAGTGCGTACATAAGCGGCTTTACAAGATTTGCGCCGAGCAAACCGTATATAACCGACGGGATACCCGCAAGAAGCTCGACCGCAGGCTTTACTACGTTCTTCATAGCCTTAGGTGCAAGCTCGGACAGAAACACCGCTGTGAGAAGTCCTATCGGAACACCGATCACTATTGCACCGAGAGTGCCGAATACCGACGTGAGAATCAGCGGAAGGATACCGAACTGTTCTTTTTTTGCGTACCATGTGTCGCCGAACAGAAAATCGGTCAATCCGATTTTTCCGATGGCGGGAGCACCCGATATTATCATATAAATTGTTATCATCAGGACGCACGCTACCGCTGTGACTGCACACACGGTAAATATGTACTTCATTACACGCTCTGTAACGTTTGTGAATCCCGACTTTTTACTTCTTATAGCAGATCTCTGCTTTCCGACCGAGCCTACCGCAACTGCTGCGCCGCTTGTCTTTTCCAAGTAAACCATCCTTTCAGGGCTATACATACTTATACAGCAATTTCCGGTAACGGATTGCTACCGGAAAAGTGCTTACTGTACAGGAATTATCGACTTGTTTTTACTTTACGGGAACTGCACCCTGTGCAAGTACGAGTGCCTGACCTTCTTCTGAGAGAATGAAGTCAAGGTAAGCCTTAACGAGCTTGTTATCAGAACCCTTGAGTGTTGCGCAGATAAAGGGTCTCTGTACTTCGTAAGTGCCGCTCTTTACATTTTCTTCTGTAGCTTCAACACCGCCGACCTTGAGCGCTTTTACTGTTTCGTCAACGTTTGCAAGTGAAGCGTAACCGATAGCGCCGTCTGTTGTTGCTACTGCGTTGATAACTGAACCTGTAGACTCAAGCTCCTGTGCGTACTTCGGTTCCTTGTCGCCCATTACGATAGACTCGAAACCGTCTCTTGTACCTGAACCGTCCTCACGGCCGATAACTACGATTGACTTATCATCGCCGCCAAGCTCCTTCCAGTTTGTGATTTCGCCGGAATATACCTTAGCGAGATCCTCAAGTGAGATGTCTTCAAGCTTGTTTGCGGGGTTTACCACGAGAGCGATACCGTCAAGTCCTACTACTGTAGCGTCAAGCTTTTCAGCTTCTTCATCCTTGAGTTTTCTTGACGAGTTACCGATGTCGCACTTGCCTTCGGAAGCTTCCTGGATACCTGTACCTGAACCTGTGAGGTTTAAGTTAACTGTTACACCCTTGTTCTTTTCCATAAATGCACCGTTAACAGCCTTGATAACCTTTTCCATTGATGTTGAGCCGTTCATTGACAGTGTGCCGCTGAGTTCTTCTGTAGCAGCTGATGATGCTTCTGCGGATGATGCTCCGGAAGATGTGCCTGCTGCGGATGAATCTGTGCCTGCTACGCTGCTTGTTGCAGTTTCTGAACAGCCTGTTGCTGCAGCAACTATTGCTGCGCCTGCGATAAGTGATATTAACTTCTTGTTCATGTTGTTTCCTTTCTAAAGGGTCATACCCCTCGGAGTTTTCCTGATACTCCATAATATTTATGTACGTTTTTTATCTGTCGTTCGGTTTCCCTCCCGGCTACATTTCATATTATAGTCACAACGGGCTTTACATTAAAGCAAGGAATGGTATAAAGTCGGTAAAGTTTTTGTAAAGCCGCATATTCCGCATAGCAAAGCCAAACTATACACCGACTTTACATTTTTGCCGTGCGACTTTACATTTGATTTTTAACGCTTTACAGCTTTCAGCCGTCACTGAGAATAGCTTTATATCTTGATTTGACGGTTAATTTATGGTAGAATAATATCAAAAGTTACACGAAAGAAGGTATAATATGCCACACTCATCGGGCGGAGGCTCTCACGGGGGCGGAAGCCACCACTCCTCCTCATCACACAGCTCGTCACACCGTTCATCATCGGGAGGCGGCTCAAGCAGAATAAGAACCAGCCACACATATTTCCCCGGTGCAAGAAGATTCGTCTACTACAGAAACGGCGTTCCGAACTACGTCTACTCGGATACCGATTTATCAAAAGGTCCGAGCAAGCTGAGATTTTTAATGCTCATATTCTATGTACCGTTTGTTCTGGCGGCATTTTTGATGATATTCACGTCTTTCGGCGTACCCGAAAAGCTGAAGGTTGATTATAACTCGCAGATAGTTATACAGGACGACGCTAACGTTCTCGGAGATACAACGAAGCTCGGCGATGCACTTGAGGATTTCTTCAACACAACAGGTATTTCTCCTGCGGTAATAACTGTGTACAATTCCGACTGGGAGGACAACTATACCGACCTTGAGAAGTACGCTTATGAGCTTTATGTAAACCGGTTCTATGACGAAAAGCACTGGCTGATAGTGTATTCTCAGCCGAAAGATCCCGATGACGAATTCAACAACTGGTACTGGGAGGGTATGCAGGGCGATGATACCGACAGTATCATTACTTCATCCGTAGCATACGATTTTACAAATGATCTGCACAAGAGGCTGCTTGTCGAGGGAACAAAGGTAAATGACGCTATCACCGACAGCTTCAACGCACTTACTCCTACCGTAATGAAGTTCAGATTTGATGGCGAAACCTTCGGAATAGGAATCTTTATGCTCCTGTTCGTCTGCATACACGCATTCTTTATGGTATTCTTCCGACCTGACGCAAAGAAATATAAGGGAGCAAAGGAAGTGCCTCTTGACGGCTACTATGCTTCTCCTCAGCAGACTGCACCGCAGCCGCAATCTGTCGTAATGAAACAGGCCTCCTGCGAATACTGCGGAGGTGTTTATACCGTAGGCAGCTGCAACGCCTGCCCTCACTGCGGCGCACCTATTCAGCCGCAGGATTACACTGTTCCCGTACATAACGGCACAAGTACAGCAGGCGCAACAGATACAACAAACACAAACACACATTAACAATCATTGAGGTATAATATGAACGGATCAAGGATAACCGATTCACCGATAGGCGCTGTACTGCTGATAATCGGCTCGGTCATAGCGGTTATGGCGCTTGTCTGTGTCATCATTCAGCTTTACAAAAATCATATTTCAGACAGAAGTATGTGCCGTGAAATTTACGGTACAGATAAGCCTGCTAAGCATAAAAGTGTGCCGAAAAAATTAAAGGCTCTCGAAGAACGTTTTCGGGAGCTTGATATTCCGCCGGTTTATTCGTTCACGGGTAATTGCTACTGCGAACATTTCACGGTAACGGCGAAGCGTGAATTTATATTTTATGTATGCTGTCACACGGTTGGCGGCAAAACGCTTGACAAAAAGCTGTTTTTAAATCCCGAAAAAGCAAGGCGGTACATTTTCCGTGAGGTTATGGATATAGTTCTGAACAGTTACGGAGAAGAAGGGTATTCAGTATACGCTTCAGGGCTCACCGCCGAAGAAAAAGCACTGCTCGGAATATAATCCGCAGGATTCAAGCCGTATATAACGCAAAAATCCCCTCCGCTTTTGCGGAGGGGACAGTTTTATGCTTTGTCTGTCAATCAGACACTGCTGTGCTTCTTAACGTAGTCTACAACCTCGTCAACAGTTGTGAATGCCATGCTTACGCAGGTATCTGCACAACCGTAGTAGATAGCGATTCTGCCTGTATCAGCGTCGCAGAGTGCTGCGCAGGGGAATGTAACGTTCTGAACGTCGCCTACGCACTCATAGTACTCTCTGGGGTTGAGAAGGTACTCAGCGCAACGATACTTAACCTTCCAGGGCTTGTCGATGTCGAGGACAGCAGCTGAGAAGCTGTATACATAGCCGTTGCAGCTCTGGAGAACGCCGTGGTAGAATACCAGCCAGCCTTCGCTTGTCTCTATCGGGATAGGACCTGCACCGATCTTGAGTGATTCCCAGCCCTTCATAGGAGCCATAACGTGCCTGTGTTCGCCCCAGTACTTCATGTCGGGCGACTGTGAAAGGTACATATCGCCGAAAGGTGTGTGACCGCTGTCTGAAGGACGGCTGAACATAACGTACTTGCCGTTTATCTTACGGGGGAACAGAACACCGTTTCTGTTAAAGGGGAGGAATGCGTTCTCGCACTGGTGGAACTCCTTGAAGTCCTTTGTCCAGCCCACACCGATTGTAGGCTTCCAGCCGTATGCGTTGCACCATGTGATCCAGAATCTGTCCTCGATCCATACGCATCTGGGGTCGTAACCGTACTGCCAGGGGTTAGCTTCTGCAGTTTCTGGGTCGTCGTTTATCCATTCAACCTTTTCTTCGTTGAGGTTCCAGTGTACGCCGTCCTCAGAGAAGCCTGCGTGGATAGCCATGTTTCTTTCCTTGTCGTCAACACGGAAAACACCTGCGAACTTGCCCTTTTCGCTCTCGAAAGGAACAACTGCGCTGTTGAAGATAGAGTTGCTGGTAGGAAGAAGGTCACGGGGGATTATGGGGTTGTTGTCTGCACGCCAGATAACGTCCTTACAGCCTGCGGGTCTGTCCTGCCAGGGAATGTTCGGTAATGATGTACCGTTGATAACTTTTACGTTCATACTTGATTCTCCTTGATAAGTCATATTTCCGTTAAGAAGCGTAAATCGCTCTTTGTATTAAGTATATCATAGCCATTCTTCAAATGCAAGAGTTTTTGTTAAATTTTTTTACTTAATTTTTAGGCTAATAAACTAAAAACAGATTAAATTTTGATTACAAATCTACATTGCGTATTATAGCAGAGCATTCTGTGCTGTTGCTTATATCCGATGCGTTGAAAAAACGCAAATAACAAAATTGCGGATAAAATTACAGCACCTGTAAATCGGGCATTCGGAAATTTTCACAAACGTATAGTTAGAATATACTAACAATTTGAGTTAGAATAAACAAACTTTTTGTATTTGCGTTAGTCGGTTTGATTTTTGCTTGACAAACCGCTCTGCTGTGAGTACAATATTTTTTGTTAGCAGGTGCTAACCTTTTATTTGGCAATCAAGTTAGCTTGTTCTAATTTAATTAGCATTAACTAATAAGGTTAGCCAAGACTATATAAATAAGACAGTCGGAACAAAAGAAAGGATGACGTTCTATGATGCCGCTCATACTCGCATCTGAGGGTGACGAAAATATCATAAGGAAAATCGGCGGAAGTCCTGAGGTCAAGAAGCATCTTGAAAACTTAGGATTTGTAGTCGGTGGCAACGTAAAAGTCGTTACAACTGTAAACGGTAACCTTATCGTGAATGTCAAAGAGGCAAGGGTTGCGATAAGCAAGGAAATGGCACAAAGAATCATGATATGATTCTTATTATAGAGGAGGATAACCGATGAAGACATTAAAACAGGCAACTGTCGGAGAAACCGTCAAGGTTGTCAAGCTGCACGGCGAGGGCGCTATCAAGCGCAGAATTATGGATATGGGGCTTACAAAGGGCGTAGAGGTATACGTCCGCAAGGTAGCACCCTTAGGCGACCCTGTTGAAGTAACGGTAAGAGGCTATGAGCTTTCGCTCAGAAAAGCCGACGCCGAAATGGTAGAGGTCGAATAATCTCTGCGTTTCAACAATTTGATCAGGTAATAAACTTAAATGGTTAGTGAAAGCTAAGGCTTTTATGGCTTTATGAAAGAGAGGAATTATCCCGATGAGTTTAAAAATTGCGCTCGCAGGTAACCCTAACTGCGGCAAAACCACATTGTTCAACGCTCTGACGGGCTCAAACCAGTTTGTAGGTAACTGGCCCGGCGTTACCGTTGAAAAGAAGGAGGGTAAGCTCAAAAAGAGCGACGGAGTAGTAATTACCGACTTACCCGGTATCTATTCACTGTCACCCTACACACTTGAAGAAGTAGTTGCAAGAAACTATCTTATCGAGGAGCGTCCCGATGCTATACTCAATATCATTGACGGTACGAACCTTGAAAGAAACCTTTACCTTACAACACAGCTCACAGAGCTTGGCATTCCTGTTGTTATTGCCATCAATATGATGGATATAGTAAAGAAGAACGGCGACAAGATAAACATTGAGGAGCTTTCAAGGGAGCTTGGATGTAAAGTAGTTGAGATCTCGGCTCTTAAGGGTACGGGAATAAAGGAAGCCGCAGACGCTGCGGTTGAAGCGGCAAAGAACGGCAAGACAGTTCCTATGCACACATTCTCAGGTCCTGTTGAGCATACGATAGCTCACATAGAGGAAGCCGCAGTACACAATATGCCCGAAGAACAGCAGAGATGGTACGCTATAAAGCTGTTCGAGCGTGACGACAAGGTTATTGAAAAGCTGAATCTTGACAGCGCTGTAATGGCTCACATCGATGAGGACATCAAGAACGTTGAAAAAGAGCTTGACGATGACGCAGAAAGCATTATAACAAACGAAAGATACGTTTACATAGCTGAGCTTATCAAGGGCTGTTACAAGAAGAAATCGGCAGGCAAGCTGACAACCTCGGATAAGATTGACAAGGTCGTTACAAACCGATTTGCCGCTCTTCCGATATTCGCTGTAATAATGTTCCTCGTTTACTATATTTCAATGGTAACGGTAGGTACAGCCGCAACAGACTGGGCTAATGACGGACTGTTCGGTGACGGCTGGCACTTGTTCGGAATAGGCTCGGCAGATTATGAGGATGCATCGGGCGCTTACTCTGACGCTTTGGAGGCTGTTAACGGTTTCGTTACGATAGAGCCTGACAGTGACGATTTTGAGCCGGGTACTGCTCTTGAAACGCTCAAGTCATACAAGCCCGAAGGCGAGAATCCTTCAGTGCAGATAGATGTAGAGGACGAAGAAACACTTGAAGTAAGCCAGCTTACAGTTTACTACAAGGAAATCCCTGCAAACGCAGATAAAGACACGACACTCGGCATCACATATCTTGACGCTGTAAAGTACTTTGAAGAAGGCGGCGAAAGCGCATTTGAAGAACCCGATCCCGCAAGCTACGGCGTATGGGTACCCGGTATCCCCGTACTTATCGAGCAGGGTCTTGACGCTGTTAACTGCGTAGACTGGTTAAAGGGTCTTATCCTTGACGGTATTGTTGCCGGTGTAGGCGCTGTACTCGGCTTCGTTCCCCAGATGCTCGTACTGTTCATTCTGCTTGCTATTCTTGAGGCTTGCGGTTATATGGCCCGTATCGCATTCGTGCTTGACCGTATCTTCAGAAAGTTCGGTCTTTCAGGTAAATCGTTCATACCGATACTTGTCGGCACAGGCTGCGGTATCCCCGGTATCATGGCATCGAGAACAATTGAAAACGAGCGTGACCGCCGTATGACGATCATGACAACAACATTTATCCCCTGCGGCGCTAAGCAGCCGTTCATAGCAATGATAGCAGGCGCTATCTTCGGTGGTTCACCGTGGATTGCAACGGGTGCATACTTCTTAGGTATGGCGGCTATCATCGTTTCGGGTATCATTCTTAAGAAGACAAAGATGTTCGCAGGAGATCCTGCTCCGTTCGTAATGGAGCTTCCCGCATACCACATTCCTACAGTTGGAAACGTACTGCGTTCAATGTGGGAGCGTGGCTGGTCATTCATCAAGAAGGCAGGTACTATCATCCTCCTTTCAACTATCGTAGTCTGGTTCACATCATTCTTCGGCTGGGTAGACGGTGCATTCACAATGCTCGATGAATCACAGATGGATTGCAGTATCTTAGCTAATATCGGTAAGGCTATCTGCTGGATATTCGCACCTCTCGGCTGGGGCGACTGGCAGGCGACTGTTGCGGCTGTTACAGGTCTTGTTGCAAAGGAAAATATCGTTGCGACAATGGGCATCCTTTACGGAAGCGGCGACGCTACTGTATGGCAGACGCTTGCAAGCAGCTTCACAGCTGTAACGGGTATGTCGTTCCTCGTATTCAACCTTCTCTGCGCACCTTGCTTCGCTGCTATGGGTGCTATCAAGCGTGAAATGAACAACGCTAAGTGGTTCTGGTTTGCAATCGGTTATGAGTGCGGGTTCGCTTATGTAATCGCTCTTATGATAAACTACTTCGGCAAGCTGTTCACAGGCGCACTTGCAGGTGCAGGCGACATAATCGGTCTTATCGTTGCATTCCTTCTCCTTGCCGCTCTTATCTACCTTCTCGTTCGTCCTTACAAGGAGAGCAAGAAGCTCGGCGTTAAGGTCAAGGTTACAAAGTAAATTCTGAAAGATATTAAAAAGGAGTGATCTTTATGGATCCTGTTGTAGGTTCAATAATCGTAGCGGTAATTTTACTTGCGGTGATCATACTGATCATTCACAAGCTGGTAAGCGACAAGAAAAAGGGCAAGTTCTCGTGCGGCGGCTGCGTCGGATGCAGCGGTCACTGCGCCGAATGCCACGGCTGTAGTTCAGCCCCTGAGTCGCAGACGAAGAAAAGCAAATAAGTAATCAATAAAAGTATGAAGCGGAGCCGTGTGGTTCCGCTTTTGCTTATAGAAAAAGTTTTTTAATGCGCATCTGTTATATCATTCAGCTTTGCCTGCGATAGCAAGCTACCGATAGTTCTTTTTGTCGGACAGCACTTCTCGGGTTCGCTATTCGAGTGGGTACACCTGTCAATATGAAAGAGGGAGACAACCAAAGGGATCAGGGAGAGGGACTGCTGCCCCTATCCCTGTCCCTTATGTTTTCTCCCTCTTGCTCCCTCTTTCCTTACCCATACCCTTACCCGCTGGGGTGTTGGCTGAACCCGTAAAACCGTCTGAACATTGTATATCCCGTCAATGCAGGGACGCTTAACGCTACACGTCCGCAGGTTAGTACATATATCTCAGGTTAGTGGCGTTTTTTTGAAGGGTCAATGTCAGTGCAGTTGCACTGATATACTCACGAAAATATTAACTCCTTGTCGGTACGGAAAATGCTTTCAGCGGTGTTGGCAATACATTTCATTATACTGTTTTAATAATCGGTTTTTCGACAGACTGAAGCGGAGCCGTGTGGTTCCGCTTTTGCTTTGAAAAGGAAGATAAAAAATATCCGCACTGCCGTGCAGCATCTGTGGCAGTGCGGATAAATTTATCTGTTTATTTCAGCTTTTCGGCATCTGGTATGGCATCTGTTACCTCTACCTCAGCCTTCTGCTTGTAGCAGGAGAATATCTCATCAAGCTCAAGCTTTTTCATCTTAGGTGTGACAAGGCTCACAAGCGGTACGATTATAAGTCCTGCGACCATAAGGAACATACCGAAGTTTACGGGAGATGCAACATTGAAGCCGAGTATAGTACCTGCAGGCTTGATTATCATATGCAGTACGGTGCCGATGACGCCTACGCCGAAGCTGACATAAACGCTTATCTTGGTAACACCCTTCCAGAAAAGGCCGTACATAAACGGTGCTAAGAACGCACCTGCAAGCGCACCCCACGAATAGCCCATAAGGTCTGAGATAAGAGCGTTCTTGTTGAGGGCGATTATTACCGATATTGCAAGGAAGATAGCTATGAAGGCACGCATTACTATAAGCGACTTTTTCTCGTCGAGCTTATTCTTGCAAAGCGGATTTATAAGGTCGAGCGTCAGCGTTGAGCTTGATGTAAGTACAAGCGAGGACAGCGTTGACATTGATGCGGAAAGAACGAGGATAACGACAATACCGATAAGTATTTCGGGGAGCGATTCGAGCATCTTCGGGATAATTCCGTCCGAGCCTATCTGCGCAAACTCCTCATCAGATACGAATATTCTGCCGAAGCCGCCGAGGAAGTAGCTTCCGCCCGCAACGACAAGCGCAAAGACAGTTGATACTATCGTGCCTGTTCTGATAGAACGCTCGTCCTTTATCGTATAGAACTTATGTACCATCTGAGGAAGTCCCCACGTTCCGAGCGATGTGAGTATAATTACGCCGAGCAGATTTATCGGGTCGGGTCCGAAGAACGAAATGAATCCGCCGTTGAGACCGGGAGAAGCCGTGCCCTCCGTGCTGATATGCGACAGCTGATTCAAAGCCTCGCTGAAGCCGCCCTTTGAGGCAAGCGTAGCCGCAATTACCGCAACTATGCCGACAAGCATTATAATTCCCTGCACGAAGTCGTTAAGCGCCGTTGCCTTATAGCCGCCGACAATAACGTATACTGCGGTAATTACCGCCATACCGACAACGCAGAACGAATAATCAATATTGAACGCCATTCCGAACAGTCTTGACAGGCCGTTATAAACGCTCGCTGTGTACGGGATAAGGAATACGAACACAATTATCGCCGAGATTATCTTCATAGCCTTGCTGTTGAAGCGTCTGCCGAAAAATTCCGGCATTGTGGCTGATTCAAGATGCTTTGACATTACTCTTGTCCGTCTGCCTAAGATGAGCCACGGCAGAAGCGAGCCGAGTATTGCGTTTCCTATGCCTATCCAGGTTGAAGCAAGTCCGAAGTTCCAGCCGAATTTGCCTGCATAGCCGACAAAGATAACAGCCGAAAAATAAGATGTACCGTATGCAAAAGCCGTGAACCACGGTCCTACGCTTCTGCCGCCGAGTACGAAATCATTAACTGTGGAAGTCTTTTTACGGCAGTATATGCCTATGCCGACTACCGACAGAATGTACAGGATGAGTATTGCTAATATCATTTTCTGTCCCCTTATAAAAGAAATAATTATGACCGTTTAAAGTGTTATCGCTTTCAAGTTACGTCACTTTAAACGGCTAAAATGATTATATACGAAAAAACCCTCTTTGTCAAGCAAATGACAGGAGGGTTTTAAATAATTGTTATTTGTTACAAAAGAGGTAAGGGGAAATTATGCAAGATTACATCTTGCTCAGTTTGTAGAAAAAGTCTGTATTTATAAAAATAGAGCAAATTCTCTATCCCTATCCCCAAACCCCTTCCCCTCGGGAAGGGGCTATATTACTGGGGCTACCGCCCCTAGACCCCGTCGGGGGCTTTGCCCCTGCGACCCCATTTTTAAATAAGCAAGAGGTTTTTCGACAGACTGATGCAAGATTACATCTTGCTTAGCCGTCTTCCCTTGTTACCTTATCAAGAGCGATTGATGTTATAATCTTTTTATCTCCGCTCTTTGTGATAACATAAGTCATAGACTTGCTTGAAACCTGCTCGTTGACAAGACCGGGTATAGATACCGTAGGCGGATAATAATCAACGGTGAGCGTGTATGTTTCGCCGACATTGCTTATTTTCGAAACTACGGGGTAGTAGTTCGGGATACGGTTTGTGTCTGCCACGATGTATACCTTTTTCTCAGAATTGTAGGTTGCGAGGTCCTGCACATGACCTACCGTCTGGTGCTTTACCTCAATACTGCTTCCGAAAACATTCTTTGCCGCAGTTTCAACGTCAAATTCGGGGATATACATTACACCCGTGTCCGTTTCGTAGTTGGACGTGTCGCCCGTGAGAAGTATTTTTGAAACGGCTATCTTTATTATAGTTGATTGTGTAAGCGTTGAAGCATCCTCAAAGCTTGGGGGATCGGTTGCGACAACGGGATAAAGGTAAAGGGCGAACTCTTCCTTAAGGTCGGTCTGATTGGCTATTCTGCCTATCCCTCCGCTGATCGCTATTACGGTATTTACCGCACCGACTACAGCGAACACGATGATAAGAAGCCCGACAACAAAGTAGGCTATCTTCTTTGCAAGCCCTTTGTGGCGGTGTTCAGGAACATCGACAACGATGACCTCGTCCTGCTCGATCTCGCTCGGATCCTCCGACAGCGCCTCCTCTATAGAGCCTGCAAGTCCGTGAAGAACCTTGTTCTCGCTTTTTGCCTCTATGCGACTTTTATTCTTAATCCTCTTTTTTGCCATTTATAAGCGTTCCTCCTACCCTCTTGTCTGACCGTTTCCGTTGACAAGATATTTGAACGTTGTAAGAGCCTCAAGGCCCATAGGTCCTCGTACATGGAGCTTCTGCGTTGATATGCCTATCTCTGCTCCGAGTCCGAATTCAAAGCCGTCCGTAAAGCGTGTGCTGGCATTTACATATACAGCCGCCGCATCGACTTCACGCTGGAACTTCTCTGCATTACGCAGATACTCGGTCACTATACACTCGCTGTGGCCTGTGCCGAAACGGTTGATATGAGCTATAGCTTCATCTATATCATCTACTATCTTTACGGCAATCTTAAGGTCGAGGAACTCTCTGCGGTAGTCTTCATCATCGGCTATCTTTTCAAGCGTGATGTATGCACTGCTTGCTTCATCACCGACAAAGGTCACCTTTCCGTTCCACCTTTCAGCGAGCTTCTTCAAAAAGCCCTCAGCTATATTCTTATGCACAAGTACGTTTTCGATGGCGTTGCACACAGACGGACGCTGTGTCTTTGCGTTATCCACTATATCCACTGCCATATCAATATCGGCGAAGCGGTCAACATAAACGTGGCAGTTGCCCTCGCCTGTCTGTATTACGGGAACTGTAGCGTTCTTTATTACGGCGTTTATAAGTCCGCCGCCGCCTCTTGGGATAAGTACGTCAACATATTCGTTTGCTTTCATAAGCTCGGTTGCGGTATCTCTTGAGGTGTCCTCTACAAGCTGTACGATGTCAGGATTGACGCCGTGCTTTTCAGCCGCCGCTCTCATAATACCGACAAGGCACTTGTTTGAATTTATCGCATCACTGCCGCCACGCAGAATTACAGTATTGCCGGCTTTAAGGCAAAGGCATCCTGCGTCTACCGTAACATTGGGACGTGACTCGAAAATAATGCCGATTACACCGAGCGGTACGGATTTTTTTATTACGGTAAGACCGTTGGGCAAGGTGTTTCCGCCGAGAATTTTTCCTACGGGGTCGGGCAATGCCGCAACCTGTCTTACACCCTCAGCCATACCGTCTATTCTGGCATCGGTAAGGGTAAGACGATCCACCATAGAAGCCGCCATATTATTTTCGTGCGCCGCAGTTATATCAAGCTCATTTGCCTTTTTTATTTCATCTCTGCCGTTTTCAAGCATTGCGGCGATAGTGGCGAGTATATCGTTTTTAAGCGACTGCGACAGCATTGCCGAGTTTTTAGCCGCCGATTTTGCCTTTTTTCCGAGTTCGTCTATGTAGCTCATATTTTTCCTTTCAGTCCTCGTCTGCGGTGAATACTGTGCAGACAGCCTTATTCTCAAACAGATCGTAAAGTATTTCGGGACGCTGACCGTTGATTATTACAGTCGGTATGCCGTGCTCCTTTGCGATAGTAGCCGCCTCGAGCTTTGTTATCATACCGCCGCTTGCAAACTCACTGCCCTTGTCCTTTGCAGAGCTTATCATCTCGCTTGTTATCTGCTTTACCTCAGGAATCAGCTTTGCACCGGGAAGTTTAGGGTTCTTATCATATAAGCCGTCAACGTCGGTAAGGATTATCAGCAGGTCGGCACTGCACAGCGCCGCCACTATTGCGGATAACGTATCGTTCTCGTCAAAGTCAAGCTCCTGTATCGAAACCGTATCGTTTGCGTTGATTATAGGCACTATGCCCATATCAAGAAGCGTATTGAACGTGTTTATAACGTTCTCTTTTCTTGTCTTGTTGCTGATAACGTCACGGGTAAGAAGCACCTGTGCGACCGTATGATTGTAGTTTGCAAATTCACGGTCATAAATGTGCATAAGCTCACACTGACCTATAGCGGCGCAAGCCTGCTTTTTCGGCATCTCCTTAGGCTTCGAGTGAAGTCCTGCCTTTGCCGCACCTACGCCCTGTGCGCCGGATGTAACAAATATCACGTCCTTGCCGGAATTTTTCAGATCCGACATTACCTCTATCAGCTTTGAAACACGTCTTATATTAAGATTGCCTGTGTTATGGGCAAGCGTGCTTGTGCCTACCTTTATAACAATTCTCTTTACGCTTGAAAAATCCATCATATATTTCCTCTTGCTTAGTCGAGCAGAATACGCTCGTCACAATATTCACATTCGCATATATCGCCCTGTACCTTGAAGCTGTGGGGGAGATAATGCTCAGTCTTTGTAATGCACTTGGGGTTTGTGCATTCAACATCGTTCTTTATCGTACCTGTCAGCAGCTTAGGCGCACCGAGCCTGCCCTCAAGCACGGACATTATAAGTGCCATACGCACGAACATTCCGTTCTTTGCCTGAGTAAAGTACATCGCTCTCGGATCGTCATCCACATCCATTGCTATCTCGTCTACTCTGGGGAGCGGATGCATAACTATCATATCCTTTGGCGCTTTCTTCATTTTTTCGGTATCAAGACGGAATACGTCCTTCTGCCTGTTGTATTCTTCCTCGCTTGAAAAACGCTCCTTCTGTATTCTTGTCATATAGAGCATATCAAGCGATTCGCCTGTTATCGCCTCGTCAAGAGAATATATCTCCTTATAAGTACAGCCTCTTGCGTTAAGCACGTCCTTGATATATGACGGCAGAGCAAGCTCGGGTGTTGATATAAGTATGAACTCGTTGCCCTCATAGCGTGACAGTGCCTTAAGCTGTGAGTGTACCGTTCTTCCGTAACGCAAATCGCCGCATAGACCTATCTTCAAATGGTCAAGCCTGCCCTTTTCGTTTTTCAGCGTCAGCATATCGGTAAGCGTCTGCGTAGGGTGCAGATGTCCGCCGTCGCCTGCATTTATAACAGGGCAATCGGCTGTGAGTGCCGCCGCTTTTGCACTGCCCTCGTATGGATTTCTCATTACAAGAATATCGGCATAGCTGCTGACTATTTTCGTTGTATCCTTGATATTTTCGCCTTTGGAAACAGAGGATGTTGACGGATTATCAAATCCTATTATCGTACCGCCGAGCCTCAGCATTGCAGTCTGAAAGCTCATCTGCGTTCTTGTTGACGGCTCGTAGAACAGAGTACCCATTATCTTTCCGCTGCATCTTGAACGGTAAAGTGCGGGGTTCTTCTGAATCTGCTGTGCCAGTTCAACTATCATATTCCACTCATCAGGTGAATATGAATCGAGGTCGATAAGATTACTGAATGTTTCCATTGTTGTCATTTCCTTCCTTGCTTTGCGCATCCTCGCCTTTTTGGAGGGGAGTTATATATCCTTCCTTTATGCCCTCTGTGCTTTCTTCGGGCATAAAGATAATCTTGACGGTTTTAAGTATAAGCAGAATATCTTTGGCAAGTGTATATTTTTCAATATACATAAGATCGAGCTTCAGCTTATCGTAAGGGGTAGTGTTATACTTGCCGACAACCTGTGCGTTACCGGTAAGTCCTGCCTTGACTTTAAGGCGGAATGCGAACTCCGGCATTTCCTTTTCATACTCACGGCTGATCTCGGGTCGCTCGGGACGGGGTCCTACGACAGACATATCGCCCTTGAAGATATTGAACAACTGCGGAAGCTCATCGAGTCTGACTTTTCTTATGAACTTTCCGACAGGGGTCACTCGTTTATCGCCGTCGCTTGCAAGCCGTGCCACGCCGTCGCTTTCGGCATTTACAACCATGCTCCTGAATTTCAAAAGTTTGAATTCTTTACCGTCCTTGGTAAGACGCACCTGCTTATACAGCACCGGACCATGATCGCACAGCTTTATAGCAATAGCTGTTATCAGCATAAACGGAGAAGCAATAATAATACCTATCGAGGACAGGAGAATGTCAAAGCAACGCTTGAAGAAACGCTGTTCAATACCCAGTCCGTAATTTTTGGAAATGATAAGCGGAGTGTCGAACAATTCCATATTATCGCCGCCTCTTACGATAATATCGCTTATCTTAGGTACAAGGTAAGTCCTTATCGATGTCTTGAAGCAGTATTTGAGTATGTCGTTCCTGATCTCGTTCGGAGTATCGCATATCACCACGCCGTCATAATTCGGTATCTCCGCAGTAATAGCCTCCAGCCCCTCGGAAACATTCATCATACGAGTGATATTGTACTTATCGCGACGACTGCTCATTTTTTCCACCAGCATTCTGGCAGGCTGTTCAAGTCCGTATATCATTATCACGTTCTTTGCAGGGTATAAGGCACGGAATATCTTTCCGCTTATAAACGCCCACAAAGCTATCACCACTGCCTGATACAGCGTGCCGACAAGAAGCGGTCGGGGGTCAAGCATAGATCGTGATATAAGGCATATCTGGATATAGGTTATGAAGTTTGTGCAAAGTGTAGCAAGAATCTGCGACACTATAATATCGGTGGTCTTATGAGAGCCGATCTTAAGTCCCTTGTATATTCTTGAGAAAACATAAAGAATTGCAAAGTACAATCCGAATAACAGCCAGTTTCCTTTTCTGAAGAAGCTGAAAGCCATCTCGCTGTTATAGTAATTCAGCCATATAATGCCGAAGGTGGAGGTTTCCCATGTAAGAAGTACCAGAGCATCTACTATAAGAGCGGTACGTTTGTATTTTTCTTTATCCTTATTCAATACGACACATCCTTGAAACCGCTTTTGAGCGGAAGTAGTTTATAATCGAATTTAGTATAGCACAATTTGTCGTAATAATCAAGACTTTTGCCGTTATATCACAAAACGCTCATCTTATATATTTCGGAAAACAATGACAGCCCACTGTAAAACAGCAGGCTGTCACCGGGAAATAAGGAAATAAGGAAAATACAAAAGAAAGTGTCGCTTTCTTTTTGTATTGTCTTGAGTATATCATAGCAGGTGTACTATAAAAAGGACAGACTTGTTCCGAGTGTAAAAAGCAAGCAGGCTTACCGGTAAGGGTAAGCCTGTCAGATTGTAGAAAAAGTCTGTTTTTGAAATTAACTTCTGATTTATTATCCCTATCCCCCTGCCCCCTTTCCCCCGGAAAGGGGGGTGAATACGGGGACTGGCGTCCCTGCGACCCGCCTTGGGGCTACGCCCCAAACCCCATTTTCAAAAATTATATAGGTTTATCGACAGTCTGGCAGGCTTACCGATAAGGGTAAGCCTGTTTGCCAAATACATAAAATGGATGGTAACCAAAATACTAAAAGAGGTTTATCGAAAACGCTTGCCCGAAAAAATTAACAGGCATCGTATCTTCCGTTTCCCGTGTCGGTAAAATATGATACGGGAAGTTAAAAAGGAGAAAACATCTGTGCCGAAAAATGAGGAAAAACAGCACAGAACTATGTAAACAGTGAACAGATAAAGACCTTTCACGATGGGTTGTCAGGCCATCAGCCTTTAACGTTCATATCCGCCGCAACGGACTGTAAATTTCGGTTGGCAGTCTGTATTTTGCAGACCGCCGTTTGGAAAGGATGTTATACAATGTATATCGGAGCATCTGCTCCTCGTAATATTTATAATATCTTCGCTGTCCGATAAAACGGACTTGGAACGTAGTTTTATATTGCAGATCTGCCCGGAATAACCGATACCGATATTCCGGGCAATCCTGCAATGACTTGGAAAGCCAAGACAGCCAAACACAGAAGGGAGAAAGAGGAAAAATATCGGTTTTATTTCAACATTCCGCAAAGAATGTTCATTGTCGAGGCAACGGCGGTAACAGCGTCACTGCCGTTGCAGAAAAGGAAGGATTTATGTACTACATTTCGGAGCTTGTCGCTCCTTCGTTATGATTATATTGTAACATCTTCGCTGTCCGATAAAACGGACTGATGATAATTTTTGATTTGCAGTCACCGTAGCCGATGACCGCAAAACGAAAGAATGTGAATATTGTCCGGAGCTTTTCGCTCCCTCGTTATGTTTATATTATAACAGAGGTTGTGTCCTATAAAACGGACTGCTTTTCCAGTTTCCAATAATATTTTCTGTTTGCACTGGGAAAATCACTCATAACCCCGTGTTCGGGATCGTAGAATGTGCCATCGGCATACAGCGACCAGTGCCAGCAACGTGGTGTTTCAAGGCTGAGCAGGCAAAGGGGAGGCAGCTGTTCCTTTTTCTGTACCGCTATACGCTCATCGGATATATGAACGCCGTGTTCTCTGAACGTTCTTTTCATCTCGGCAAGGGTGGTTTCACGGTCATTTTGGAGAAATGTAACTATCTCTTCAACCGTCTTTCCGAGTACCATAGCAAGCACAGCCTGACCGCACTGTAAGTCTGTAGGCTCGTGAATATACTCTATCATACCGTTGCCTGTCCTCTTTTCTTAGGAAGAATAATATTCACCGACTCGTGCAATACCTCGATATGAGTATCTTTTTCTCCGTCTGCCTCTTCTCCGTCAAGCGACCACGGCAGAGCCTCATCACTGTGGATGTCAAGCTGTTTTGTATGGAAGAAATCAAGAAATTCATTATCGTAATTTCCGCTGAGAAGAGCCTTTGCCATAAGGCTTATCTGGACAGGCGTTTTCGGGCAACGTACAAGCATCACTTCAAAAACTCCGTCACTCAGATCTACAAGATTCTCGTCAAGCTTGATTATTCCGCCGACAGATGTTGCATTGCAAGCCGCACCGAATATGTAATCGCCCTCGTGCAGTATTCCGTCCGAATCATATACGCTCATATGATACGGCTTTATCTCGGCAAGCTCCTTTATTCCGCTTAAGATGTACGCAAAATGACCGAATGCGTTTTTGAGATTCTGCGGTGTGCCGTAAGAGCTTTGAGTAAATGCGCCGAAAGAGGCTATATACATAAATTCACGCTCGTTGAATCTTCCTGCATCAAACGCTTTGGGCGTACCACTTACAATATCGTCAGTCGCTGTCATAATATCTGACGAAAGTCCTATGCCGTATGCAAAATCATTTGTTGTGCCGGACGGAATGTACCCGATTTTTGTCTTGTGACCGCCTTTTATCATACCGTTTGCCGTTTCGCTGAGCGTTCCGTCGCCGCCGCAGCAGACAATCATGTCATATTCGCCGCCGTGCATCCTTGCGGTTTCGGTAGCGTCGCCTCGTCTTTCGGTAACGTGTACGGTAGTTACATATCCGCCCTTTTCAAGACGGCTGATTATCTCTACAAGCTCACCTGTTATTCTTCTTTTTCCCGAAACGGGATTCACTATCAGTAAGGCTTTCATATTAAAATTCCTCCGATATAATTTTCTTATATTATATTACACGATTTTTAACTGTCGGTCAACTGTGGCGCAAAAATAATACCGCACAGCGTTTTTACCGTGCGGTGAAATATTATTTTTCAGTCTTTGATTATCGGCTCGGTCGAGCTTCCCGGAACGGCGTTTTCACGGGCATATACTGCCTCTTTCAGCTTTATAAAGCCGTTGTAAAGGCTTTCTTCGGGCAGTGCCTTCAGTGCCGCTATCTGCTCTTGCGTAAGATATGACGCTAATTTACGGGCGGTATCCATCGAAACGTCCTTGCTCTGCAAAGCGTTTATATCGCTTATGCTCAGCTTTTCGGCAAGCGCTTCAAAAGCCAGATTTGCATCATAATTATCGCTGTAAATTATCTGATTTACCGTTGTTTTGCTTTTCGGCATCATTGTTCCGTTTGAGTCGATAGTATAATCTCCCTCAAGCAAAAGCTCGCTCACGGTGCAAAGCTCAAAGCCCTGTTCCTTTAGACTTTTAAGCACGGTCGGCAGTGCCTGAGTCGTGTTTTCAAGGTCGTTATGGAAAAGCAGTATTGATCCGCCCGAAATATTCTTTGTTGTACGCTCGATTATTGTTTCGGGGGTCGGCTTATCCCAGTCTATGCTGTCCTTGTTCCACTGAATAACGCTCATTCCCATTCCGAAAAGCGTAGTTACTGCCTTGTCGTCATATTCTCCATAGGGCGCACGGTAAAGTGTGGGGGCATTGCCCGTTATCATCTTTATCTTGCGTGAGCATTCCTTTGTATCGGCTATGAGGTCGTTTACGTTCATACCCTTGATATGCGGATGCTTATCGCTGTGGTTAGCTATCTCGTGGCCTGCATCGCTGAGCTTCTTTATATCGTCTGCATACTTATCCGCAAATTCGCCCGTAACAAAGAATGTAGCCTTCGCATCGGCTTCGGCAAGTATTGAAATCAGCTTGTCGGTGTTGCTGTTTCCCCACGCACAGTCAAACGTAATGCTGATTTTGTTGTCGGTGCGTTTTACGTTATATATCGGCAGCTTTACGTTTTCCGCACCGGTATCTATAGACGAGAGTATGGCGAATACTCCTATAGCGATGCCGGTAATCAGCACTAACACAAACATGACCGCACGGATAAGCTTACGCTTGGTCATAGTCATAACGAACATAATAAATCCTCCTCGCTTTTTCATCTGAAGAATTATATGTCCGTGTCCGGAAGAAAATGACAAGCAACGGGGATTTTTTTGTTGTTTTGCGGGCAAAAGAAAAGCTGTCATACGTCTTACCGCATGACAGCTTATATTAATTACTGGAAATTCTTTTTAAGATCGTCGCCGAACTTCTTTATCTTATCAAAGAAGCTTGTGCGCTTTTCGTAGTTTGACGGAGTAAGCTCCTTTTCAAAACTCAGCAATGCGTCCTTCTGCTTCTTGTTCAGCTTCTTGGGTACTTCGATAACTACCCTTACCATCTGGTCGCCCCTGCCTTCACGCTGGAGCTTCTTTATACCCTTGCCTCTCAGCCTGAAAACAGTACCCGGCTGTGTACCCTCGGGTATGCTGTACTTAACGTTGCCGTCTATTGTAGGCACTGTAAGCTCGTCACCGAGAACCGCCTGTGAATATGTTATCGGTATCTCGCACCATACATCGAAGCCCTTACGTTCGAATATCGGGTCTTTGCGTACCGTAATGCGTACATTAAGGTCGCCCTTGGGACCGCCGTTTGTACCGCAGTTACCCTCGCCTCTTACGCAGAGCGTCTGACCGTTATCTATACCTGCGGGTACATTGATAACGACTTTCTTACGGCGCTGTACTCTGCCCTGACCGTTACAGGTTGGACAGGGTGTTTCTATTATCTTGCCCTTACCGCCGCAACGTGAGCACGGACGTGTGGAGGACATCATACCGAACATACTTCTCTGCTGTACTCTTACCTGACCGCTTCCGTGACAATCGGGGCAGGTCTTGGGAGTTGTGCCTGCCTTTGCACCGGAGCCGTGACAGCTGTCACAGGTTTCGGCACGGTTTATCTCAACCTCGTGCGACAGGCCCTTGCACGCTTCCATAAAGCTGATGTCAAGGCTTATGGCTATATCCGAGCCTTGTCTTGGTGCATTGGGGTTGGAACGCTGTCCGCCGCCACCGCCGAATATAGAGTCGAAAATATCGCCGAGGTCTATGCCGTCCGCTGACGAGAATCCGCCGGAAAATCCGCCGAATCCGCCGCCGAATCCGCCTGCACCGCCGCCGTATGACGGATCTACACCTGCGTGGCCGAACTGGTCATACTTTGCACGTTTCTGCGGGTCGGAGAGAACGTCGTTTGCCTCGTTTATCTCCTTGAACTTGGCTTCAGCCTCAGGATTATCGGGGTTAAGGTCGGGGTGATACTGCTTGGCGAGCTTACGGTAGGCTTTTTTAATTTCATCGTCGGTCGCACCTTTCTGCAAACCGAGCACTTCGTAATAATCTCTTTTTTCTGCCATAATGGTCTAACCTTCCCGACAGAATTATCTGCCGTTTTATAAAGTATTGCAAAATCAGCAATATGAGCCGAGAGTTCCCGGCTCATACGCAATGTTATTGATTAGTTGGCATCTGTGTAATCAGCGTCAACCACATTATCATCCGAACCGCCTGCGGCATTTGTGCCTTCGCCCTGAACATCTGTCTGAGCAGCCTCAGCCTGCTGTGCTGCAGCGCCCTGTTCCTTGTAGATTCTCTCGGCTACTGCGTAGAATGCTGTCTGAAGCTCTTCCTGAGCCTTCTTGATAGCTTCAACGTCTGTACCCTTGAGAGCTTCCTTAAGAGCGTCGAGCTTGGGATTTACGGAATCCTTATCAGCCTGTGTAACCTTGTCGCCGAATTCGTTCATCGACTTTTCAGTCTGGTAAACCATCTGATCTGCGGCGTTACGAGCCTCAACCTCTTCCTTCTTCTTCTTATCCTCAGCGGCGAATGCTTCAGCTTCCTTAACAGCCTTATCAATATCGTCCTTGCTCATATTTGTTGAAGCGGTGATGCTGATGTGCTGTTCCTTACCTGTGCCGAGATCCTTAGCGGATACGTTTACGATACCGTTGGCATCTATATCGAAGGTTACTTCGATCTGGGGGATACCACGGGGAGCGGGAGCGATACCGTCAAGTCTGAATGTACCGATAGACTTGTTATCCTTGGCAAATTCACGTTCACCCTGTAAGATGTTTATATCAACTGAGGGCTGGTTATCCGAATAAGTCGAGAATATCTGGCTGTGCTTTGTAGGAATGGTCTTGTTTCTCTCAATCATTCTTGTGCAGACACCGCCTGCTGTTTCGATACCGAGTGACAGAGGAGTTACATCGAGCAGTAACAGACCTGTTACTTCCTTGTTGAGAACGCCGCCCTGCAGAGCCGCACCCATAGCAACGCACTCATCGGGGTTGATTCCCTTGAAGGGATCCTTGCCTGTATATTTCTTTACGGCTTCCTGTACAGCGGGGATTCTTGTAGAACCGCCGACTAACAGTACCTTGTCGATCTCGTTCATTGAAAGACCGGAATCGCTGATTGCCTGCTTGAAGGGACCCATTGTTGCTTCAACAAGGTCGGCTGTCAGCTCGTTGAACTTTGCTCTTGTAAGCTGAACGTTCAGGTGCTTGGGGCCTGTAGCGTCTGCTGTGATATAAGGAATATTTACGTTTACCGAAGGAGCGTTTGAAAGTGCGATCTTTGCCTTTTCTGCTTCGTCCTTTAATCTCTGCATAGCGAACTTATCGTTCTTGAGGTCGATACCGTCGCTCTTCTTGAATTCTGCTACAAAGTAGTCGATAAGACGCTGGTCGAAGTCATCGCCGCCTAAGTGGTTGTTACCTGCTGTGGCAAGAACCTCCTGTACGCCGTCGCCTATTTCGATAACGGATACATCGAATGTACCGCCGCCGAGGTCGTATACGACTATCTTCTGCTCGTTTTCCTTATCAATGCCGTAAGCTAAAGCTGCGGCTGTAGGCTCGTTGATGATACGCTGAACGTTAAGGCCTGCTATCTGACCTGCGTCCTTTGTTGCCTGACGCTGTGAATCTGTGAAGTATGCGGGAACGGTGATAACAGCATCTGTTACCTTTTCACCGAGGTAGCCCTCAGCCTCTGTCTTCAGCTTCTGAAGAATCATAGCTGAAATCTCCTGAGGTGTGTACTTCTTGCCGTCAATGTCTACCTTGTAGTCACTGCCCATGTGACGCTTGATCGAAATGACCGTTCTGTCGGGGTTTGTAACTGCCTGGTTCTTTGCGAGCTGACCTACAAGACGCTCGCCGTCCTTAGTGAAAGCAACAACTGAAGGAGTTGTTCTTGAACCCTCGCTGTTTGTGATAACAGTAGGCTCGCCGCCTTCGATAACTGCTACACATGAATTTGTTGTACCTAAGTCAATACCTATTATTTTTCCCATGATAATTATCTCCTTACCGTAAGGTTCTTACAGAACCGTTTATTCTTCGGGCTTAAGCCCATTTGATTGCTTTTTACTTTACGACTGCTACCATCGCAAAACGGAGAACCTTTTCTCCTATTTTATAGCCTTTCTGGAATGTGGCGGCTATAGTGCCTTCTTCCTTGCTGTCATCCTCAACCTGCTGTACAGCCTGATGATACGAAGGATTGAACTGTGCGCCGTCCGATTCAATCACCTCAACGCCTAAGTTCTGAAGAGCCGTAACAAAGCTCTCGTGTATCATCTCAACACCCTTCTTGTAGTCGGGGTCTTTACACTCCGCCGCAAGCGCTCTGTCGAGATTGTCCATAACGGGTAAAAACTCCGTTAGGTTTCTTGCCGTAATCTCGGGGGAAAGCTCCATTCTTTCCTTGGCGGTACGCTTTCTGTAGTTGTCGAATTCCGCCATAGTCCTGAGCAGCTTATCCTTAAGGTCGGCAATTTCGAGATCCTTGGGATCTACCTTGATTTCTTCGGCTTTTGCTTCAGCCTTTTCTTCTGTCACCTCTCCGGTTGTTTCAGCTACCTTTTCGGTGGCTGTGTCTGCGGTCTGCTGAGTTTCTTCCTTGGTTTCCTTTTCCTTCTTACTCAAACTGAATCCGCCTCCTTTTCTTCGTTCTTTTCTTCTTCGTCATTGCCTGCCGACAGTGCATCGGTGACCTTTGACGAGAAATATTCAATATACGGGATCAGCTTTTTGTAATCCAGTCTTACAGGACCTATAACTCCGAAAGAGCCTGCCTTTCGTCCGTCCTTATTGAAGCTTGCCGCTATCAGACTGGAATTGGTAACGGCGAATGTATCGCTTTCGGCTCCGAACTTTATCTGTATGCCTGAGAACGTATCGTCAAGCCAGCTGCAAAGCTCGTTCTTGCCGTCAAGTATCGTTGCTATCTGAGTGTTCGAGAAATCAGAACAGGTCAGCAGATTCTTTTCTCCGCTGAACTCTACCTGCTGCTGCATTTCAGCCGATATATCGACTACCGCTTTGAGAAGCGGCGATAACGTCATCATATATCCGCCCATTGCCTGCGTCAGCTTATCTATATATTCATCGGACAGTTCATCAAGGTTTACACCTTTGAGGTTCTTGTTTACAAACTGCGTGAAGAAATCCATCTGCTCGTTTGTAAGATCAAAGCTCAGCCTGCATACCCTGTTTCTGATATTGCCCTCGGAGGTTATCAGAAGAAGAACATACATTCTTTTGCCTGTGGGGATAACGTCTACCTTTGTTATTACCGAAAACTTGTTTACGGTGTTGGTAGAAACTATCGCACATTTCGTAATATCCGCAAGAGCCCTTGACGCATTGTCGATTATCTCGTCATCGGTCGCTCCGCCGATATTATCAAATATACGGTCTATCTCCTCTTTTTCTTCATCGGGTAACTGTGCGGGCGACATTACCTTTTCTATATAAAGCCTCAGTCCCTGATATGTCGGAAGTCGTCCCGAGCTTGTGTGCGTATGCTCAAGATAGCCCTGCTGTTCAAGAGCCGCCATCTCATTTCTTATAGTTGCACTTGAAACTGCATTATCCAGCTTTTCGGCTATCAGCTTTGAGCCGACCGCCTCGCCGGTGCGTATATATTCGTCAACTATCGCTTCAAGGATTCTGAGTGTACGGTTTTCCATATTCCTTTTCCCTTCTTTCAGCGGCACTCCGCTGTTTCCGGCCGGTTAGCACTCATAATTTTTATCTGTTAGCACTCTACCTCTCTGAGTGCTAAACACAATATAACACACTTTCAGCACTTTGTCAAGAGATTTTTTAATAAAATTTGCACAAATTATTATTAATTTCTGTGTACGAATTTGTGCATTTACATTTTTTAGAATTTGCGATAACTTATGTCTTAATAATGATGCGGATTTTTACGCATACTATTCACGCAACTCACACAACTCACGAAACGCTGTGCCGTTTTAAAACGGCAACCGTTTTACATTATGAAAGGAACAACAATGGATAATAACGATTTAAAAAAGCAAAACAGGCTTATGAAAAATCCTGTCCCAAAAACGCCTGAGGAACGCAGTGAAACAGAAGAAATAATTCTTGATAATTTCTGCGGATGCTGTTCCTCATCGGACTGCACGGGGCTTATTCCTTCCGACCCGACGAGCGAAACGGCGGCTGATGAATACCGTAATGTTTATCCCTATGCCGTACCGGACAGTGACGGGATACCGTATACCAAGAACAAGAAAAAGACTTACGGAAAAGAGGGTACACACGGCGGTGTGTAAATATAAAAGGCTGTCGGCTTATGCGTGCCGACAGCCTCAATTTATAAAAAAGTCTTGTATTTGATATACTTCTATTATATCGTTCAGTTCTGACAATGATAGCAAGCTATCGATAGTTCTTTTTGTCGGACAGCACTTCTCGGGTTCGCTATTCGAATCAATGCACTTGTCAATATTAACGAGGGAAAGAACCAAAGAGACTAGGGCAAGGGACTTGACAGCCCCTCTCCCTATCTCTTAGGTTCTCTCCCTCGTGACTCCCTCTTTCCTTACTCACACCCCCACCCCGTCGGGGTGTTGGATAAACTCGAAAAACCACCCGAACATTGTATATCCTGTTAATGCAGGAACGCTTAACGCTACACGTCCGCAGGTTAGTACATATATCTTAGGTTAGTGGCGTTTTTTTGAAGAGTCAATATTAGAGCAGTTGCACCGGTATACTCACGAAATAATTAACGCCTTGTCAGTACGGAAAATGTTTCCGGCGGTGTTGGCGATATATTTCACTGTGTGGCTTTAATAATAAATCAATTTTCCGACAGCCTTTATTTACTTCATATTTTCAAGTACATCTATCACCTTATCGAGTGACGGTGCGACCGCATACACAGCTTTAAGCTGTTCCTCCTCAGGCTGAGTAAGGTCGGGTACCATTACAGTGACACAGCCTGCACTGCTTGCGGATTTTACGCCGTTGGGGCTGTCCTCAAGCGCCATGCACTGTGACGGCTCAAGCCCCAGCTTTTCGCAGGCATAAAGATAGATGTCGGGACAGGGCTTGCCGTTTTCGAGCATATTACCGCAGATTATAGTTTCGAACTTGTCATAAACGCCTATCTTTTTAAGATACTCCTCCGCACGTTCGATATTTGTAGCGGTAGCGACCGCCGTTCTGTAGCCGTGTGACGTAAGATAGTCAAGCAGTGTGTCAAGCCCCTGCTTTTTCTCTATGCCGTGTACGTCCGTGTATTCCTTCATCAGCTTTACACGCAGATCGTGTATAGCCATATAGTCGCAATCTTCTCCAAACCACTCCTTGAGCTGCGGTATTGCAAACTTTCTTGAAAATGATCTCAGCGCAAGTGCGTGTCTGCGTTCCATAGGAAATCCGAGTTTATTTGCCGCCTCGCACCAGTACTTGACGAGCAGTTTTTCGGTATCGAGCATAAGCCCATCCATATCAAATATTACAGCCTTTATCTCCATAGTTACTCCTTTATTCAGGTATAGAAAAAGTCGTTTTTTGGTGTAGAAACTTCTCTAACCCTAACCCCAAACCCCTTCCCCACGGTGAAGGACTGTGTATGCTTGGTTGGCTCTGCATCGTGCAGAGCCTTTGGGCATACACGCCCGGCGTCCGTGCCGGGGCTGTATTATTGGGGCTACCGCCCCTAATCCCTGTCGGGGGCTTTGCCCCTGCGACCCCTTTTATAACAAAATACTACTCCTTATATCTTCGTCATATCTTCGTCATCTTGGCAAACTTTGCGGCAACCTTCTTGGTGCCTTTATCGTCAAACGCTATTTCAAGCAGCCAATCTCCGCCCATTGCCTTTGCCGAAAGCACAGTTCCGTCACCGAATACCCCGTGATGCACACGCTCGCCCGGCGCATAGCTTACATTCTCGACACGTTTTTCCATTTCACGCTGTCCGGCACGGTACGATCTCTGCTGTTGCTGTAAATAGCTTGTACGGGGCTTCATCTGCTCTGCGCTTCTTGCCGCCGCCGACGCTGTAACAGCCGTATGATCGTCATAAGCCATATACTGTGACGGTATCTCCACCACAAAGCGTGAGACCTTGTTTCTCATTGTCTGACCGTACAGCATACGCTGTTTTGCACAGGTAAAATAAAGATGTCGCTTTGCTCTTGTTATTGCAACGTAGGCAAGTCTTCTTTCTTCCTCTATCTCCATCGGGTCAAACTGTGAACGGTAGCCGGGGAAAATATTTTCTTCTGCGCCTACTACAAATACGGTGTCAAATTCAAGTCCCTTTGCGGAGTGCATTGTCATAAGCACCGCCTTGTCGTCATCGGCTTCAAAGCTGTCCATATCAGAAACAAGCGCTACCTGCTCTAAAAATTCCGATAATCCCGCACCCTCGTTTTCCTTTGCGAAGGTTATCATATTTGATTTAAGTTCGTTAATATTTTCAAGGCGGACCTCACCCTCAAGTCCCTGTCTTTGCATTGCCTCTCTGTAGCCGAAGTGGTCAAGAATATCGTCAATAAGGCTACCGTCCGAAATATCATCGGTATGCTGTGAAAGCTCGCTGAACGTTTCACCGAGCGGAACAAGCACCTTTGCCTTTCTTGACAGCGACGGCAGGCTGTCGCTCTCGCACATTGCCTGTACATAGGATATTCCCATGCCCGATACAACACGGTTCAGTTCGTCAAGCGTTGCCGCACCTATTCCTCTTACAGGCTCGTTTACGATTCTTCCGAAGCGCACTTCATCATAATTATTGTTAAGCACGCAAAGATAAGCGATAATATCCTTTATTTCCTTACGCTCATAGAAACGCACACCGCCGATTATCTTATAAGGTATGCCGCTCTTTGCAAGCGTGGTTTCGACCGTTCTTGACTGGGCGTTGTTACGGTAGAGTATAACGTGGTCGGCGTACTTCTTTCCCTGCTTTACTCCGTCAAGGATACGCTCTGTTATAAACATCGCCTCTTCCTGCTCGGTAGAAAAGCGATCCATTCTTATCTTATCGCCGTCACCGAGGTCTGACCACAGATTCTTGTTCTTATGCTGAGTGTTGTTCGCTATGACCGCATTTGCCGCTTTAAGTATGGTTGCGGTTGAACGGTAGTTCTGCTCCAGCTTTATGACCTCTGCGCCGAACTGTTCCTCAAACGAGAGGATATTCTCGATGGTAGCGCCTCTGAAACGATAGATACTCTGATCCTCATCACCTACAACGCACAGGTTTCCGCTGCCCTCAGCAAGCAGTGACACCAGCTTATACTGTGCCGCATTGGTATCCTGATACTCATCAACCATTATGTATTTAAATCTGTTCTGCCAGTGTGAAAGAACATCGGGACAATGTGCAAACAGCTTTACAGTCAGCATTATTATATCGTCAAAGTCAAGCGCATTCGCCGCCTCAAGCCTTGCCTGATAGTCGGTATAGATAGTCTTTGCGGTAGAAAGCTGATAATCGTCACTGCCGTTCTTTCCCTTTGTCGAAAACTTATCGGGAGTTATCAGCTTATCCTTTGAGCGTGATATTAAATTCTGCACCGCCTTCGGAGTTACCGCCTTGTCGGAAATATTATGCTCTTTCATTACCGTCTTGATAACCTTAAGCTGATCGTCGGTATCATATATCGTAAAGTTGGACTTATAGCCCATACCAAGTTTCTCTATATCCTGTCGCAGTATTCTGACGCAGGCACTGTGGAACGTTGCCGCCCATATACCGTCAACATCTGCGCCCATATTTTCAAGACGTTCCTTAAGCTCTGCCGCCGCCTTATTCGTAAAGGTCACCGCAAGTATGTTCCACGGCTTTACTCTGTCCTCGCCGAAAATCTCAGAAAGACGCTCAGCCGCATCAAAGTTGTCGATTTCACCTGCAAGAAAGCTCTGTGCAAAAGCGACATCATCGTCGGACAGCTCTCTTACGGTATTGCTGTTATACGCATTACCGAAAAGGAGCATATTTGCGATACGGTTACAAAGCACGGTGGTTTTACCGCTTCCTGCGCCTGCCACTATAAGCACTGCTCCGTTTATACGGAACACCGCCTTTTTCTGCATATCGTTTGTACGGCTGAAATACTTGTTCAGCACCTGTTTTTTCAGTGTTAAATAGTCCATAATTACCCCTTGATATTATGCCGTTTAAACGGCAAGAACGGGGAGGGTATTCCCCTCCCCTGATATTAAAAAATGAAAAATTGAGGTTGCCCTGTGGGCGTATTTCAAAACTTCTTATTCTGCCTTGCCAGACCGTCAGTTGCTCTTTGATGTACTGTCGCTCTTGTCACTCTTGCTTTCTGTGCTGTTTGCACTGCTGTCAAGATTTACAAAAGGGTTTACACCGTCACCGATTATCTGAGGTAACTGACCGTTCCAGTTGTTTATCTTCATATAATCAATGTAGTTGGGACTTGTTTCAAGCTGTTTTTGTACAGCCTGTATAGCGTAAGCCTGTGCGTCCGCTTCAAGCTTTGTACTGTCAGCCTTTGCCTGTGCGGCGATAACGACCTGCTTTGCTTCTTCCTCTTTTTCCTTTGTCTTGTTCTCCATCTTGAGAGCGTCCTGTGCGGCTATAACCTTAGCCTGTATAGACGTTTCAAACGCTTCGTCAAACGCAAGGTTCTCTATTGCAAATGAAACAACGATTATTCCGCTGGGAGCAAGCGTATTTGTAAGCTCCTGCTGTATAGTCTGCTGAACGTCGGCTCTTGACTGTACAAGCTCCTCCGCCTTTACTTTACCTATTTCGTTCTTTGATATTTTCGCTACGTTCTGAACAAGCAGTTTTGACTCTACATTGTCAATTCCGACATTTCTTATTATATCGGAGAGCTTTGCGCTGTCATATCTGTAGTTCAGCTTAAGCTGTAACGACTCTACCGTCTGCGTGTCGCTTGTATAAGCGTTGTCCGTTACCGAATAGATCTGCTCTCTTGTATCGACCTGTCTTATCTCCTCTATAAAGGGTATGCAGAAGTTAAGACCGGGTGCAAGATTGTCCTGCGTTATCTTTCCGAATGTGTACTTTACGCCGATAAAGCCTTCGTTTACTATCGAGAAGCAGTTGAACAAAACGATAATCAGTGCTACCGCAATAACAGCGATAACAGCTATCTTTCCTGCTTTCTTCCCGTTGAATTCCTTAGTGTCCGATGAGCTTGTGCTGAATTTCATTTCTGCCATAATATTTGCCTTTCTTTTGTCGGGTTTATGTTACATTCACAGAATAACACAAGGTTATTAACTGCACTTAAACATCGAGTGCTGAATATTTATCGTTGATTTTTACCTTTGCTTCCGGTGCGACAATGTTTTCTTCTGTCGGGAGCTTCTTCTCACGCATCTGTCTGAATGCCTGCGTCAGCATCAGCTTGATACGGTTGACCTGATTTACCTCCGATGCGCCGGGGTCATAGTCAACGGCTATGATGTTGGATTCGGGGTTCTGTCTGCGCAGTTCTCCGATTATGCCCTTGCCTGTAACGTGGTTCGGCAGGCAGGCAAACGGCTGCATACAGATTATATTGTTTACTCCGCTGTGGATAAGTTCTATCATCTCAGCAGACAGGAACCAGCCCTCGCCTGCTATGTTACCTGTCGATACAACGCCCTTGACAAGCTTTCTCATATCGCTTATCTTCATAAACGAGCCGAACTTAGTGCCTTCTATTGCTCCCTTATATGACTTCTGCATAAATTCGATCAGCTTTATCGCCATATTGCTCAGCTTATATCTTGCACCGGAAACGGTAAGCAGCTCGTGGCGTGAATTTGCATGGTCGCAGATAAAGTAGATGAATCCCATAAGGTCGGGTACTACAGCCTCTGCGCCCTCAGCCTCGACAAGCTCTACAACGTTGTTGTTTGCGGCAGGGTGGTATTTTACAAGTATCTCACCGACAATTCCGACACGGGGCTTTTCAATATCAAGCGTAGGGATAGAATCAAAGTCGGCAACGATAGCCTTTACATTCTTGTTGAAACGTGCAAGCGACAAGCTCTTTATCTCGCCTTTGAGCTTTTCGTTCCACTTCTCGTACATCTTGTTCGTTGCGCCCTTTTCAGCCTCATAAGGACGTACACGGTATACGCAACGGCTGAGCAGATCTCCGTAAATTACCGATATGAAAGCACGGTATATCAGCGGAAGCGTCAGCGTGAATCCGGGATTCTTCTCCATTCCGACAACGTTCAGCGAAATCAGCGGAACATTGTCAAGTCCTGCATCCTTCAGTGCCTTTTTGAGCATACCGACATAGTTTGTGGCACGGCAGGCACCGCCCGTCTGGGTGATAAGCACCGCTACCTTGTCCTTGTCATACTTGCCGTGATTGAGCGCATAGAGAAGCTGACCTATAGTGATAATGGCAGGGTAGCAGGCATCGTTGTTGACGTACTTTAATCCCTCGTCCACTACTTCCTTTGAATAGTTCTTCTGTATCTCAACATTATATCCCGAGTAGCGGAATGCCTGTTCAAGCAGTTCAAAATGATACGGCGACATCTGAGGAGCTATAATCGTATAGTCCTTCTTCATTTCCTTTGTGAACAGAGGCTGACGGATATAACCCTTGTACTTCGGTACGGGCTTTATGCCGTTTCTTTCACGCTCCTCCATTACCGAGATAAGTGAGCGCAGTCTTATTCTTGCCGCACCGAGATTATTTACCTCGTCTATCTTCAGTACTGTGTACATTCTGCCGTAGCCCTGCAGTATCTCCTGTACCTCGTCTGTTGTGATAGCGTCAAGTCCGCAGCCGAATGAGTTGAGCTGTACAAGCTCAAGCTCCGGAGTCTGACCTACAAGCGTAGCCGCCGCATAAAGTCTTGTGTGGTACATCCACTGATCAACTACACGGATAGGACGTACTACCGTGCCTAAATGTGCAACGCTGTCTTCTGTCAGCACAGCAAAGCCGTAGCCGTTTATCATTTCGGGGATACCGTGATTTATTTCGGGGTCAACGTGATAAGGTCTGCCTGCAAGAACGATGCCCTTCTTGCCCTTTTCCTTGAGCATCTTAAGCACTTCTTCGCCCTTTGAGCGTATATCGTCCTTGAAGCGTCTGTCCTCCTCATAGGCGGCTTTGAGCGCAACGCCTATTTCCGCTCCGCCTATACCGAGCGGCATGAACTCCTCGATAAGACGTTCAAGCATTCTGTCCTCGTCATATATAGGCAAAAACGGGTTCATAAAAGTTATATCATCTGCACGAAGCTCGGGTACGGAGTTCTTTATAACCTCGCTGTATGTTGCGACAACGGGGCAGTTATAATGGTTATCTCCTCCGCCGCCGTTATCCATTTCATAAGGAAGCGCAGGGTAGAATATAAACTTCACGCCCTCGTCAAGAAGCGACATTATATGTCCGTGTGACAGCTTTGCGGGATAACATACCGACTCTGATGGCATCGTTTCGATACCTCTGTCATATATCTCACGGCTTGATTTAGGCGACAGCTTTACACTGTAGCCGAGCTTTGTGAACAGCGTAAACCAGAACGGATAGTTCTCGTAAAGTCCGAGCACACGGGGAATTCCGACTACACCTCTCGGCGCTGTTTCGGGGTCGAGCGGCTCATAGTCGAACAATCTCTTGTATTTATAATCGAACAGGTTGGGTAAAAGCTCCTTGCTCTTGCTTCCGAGACCTGCGCCACGCTCACAGCGGTTGTTCGTTATGTATCTTGTTCCGTCTGCAAACTTACTGATAGTAAGCAGGCAGTTATTTGAACATCTGCCGCACCGTGCAGTTGTTTTCTGAATAGTAAAGTTTTCGAGCTTTTCAAGCGGGGCTAACGTACTGCCCTTGCCGTCGTCACGGGACAGAGCGACAAGCGCACTTCCGTATGCGCCCATAAGACCTGCCTTATCCGGACGTACTACCTCACGTCCGCAGGTAAGCTCAAAGGCACGAAGTACCGAGTTATTAAGAAACGTACCGCCCTGTACTATTATCTTTTCGCCCATCTGCTTCGGGTCACGGATCTTGATAACCTTGAACAGAGCGTTCTTAACTACAGAATAGGAAAGTCCTGCGGATATATCCGCAACGCTTGCACCCTCCTTCTGAGCCTGCTTTACACGGCTGTTCATAAATACTGTACAGCGTGAACCGAGGTCAACTGGGCTTTTTGCTGAAAGGCCTATCTGAGCAAATTCTTCGGGCTGCATACCGAGCGCATTTGCAAAGTTCTGGATAAACGAGCCGCAACCGGATGAGCAAGCCTCGTTAAGAAGTATGCTCTCTATTTCTCCGTCCTTTACACGCATACACTTCATATCCTGACCGCCTATGTCGAGGATAAACTCAACTCCGGGCAGAATCTTCTCAGCGGCCTTGTAATGCGCCATTGTTTCGATCTCGCCGAAATCAACACCAAGCGCCGCCTTTATAAGATGCTCGCCGTAGCCTGTAGCGGTTGATTTTGCTATATATGCCTTTTCGGGCATTTTCGAATATACGTCTTTTACTATCTCAATCACGGATTTGAGCGGATCGCCCATATTGTTTCCGTAGTGAGAATAGAGAATATCGCCGTCTTTATTTATAAGAGTAGCTTTTGTTGTGGTAGAGCCTGCATCTATACCAAGATAGCAGGGACCTTCGGCTTCAGACAGTTCTTTTACAGGGATAACCGCCTTTGCGTGTCTGTCGCAGAATTCTTTAAGTTCCTGCTCGTCTTTGAACAGTGGTGCAAGTCTTTCTACCTCGTGTACCTCGACATTAGCAAGCGCCTTAAGATCGTCTCTCAGCTTGTCCACAGAAAGCTCCTCACGGTTTTCCGCAAGAGATGCGCCCATAGCGACAAACAGATTTGCGTCGGGCGGGAAAACTATATGTTCATCGTCAAGCTGTAACGTTTCGATGAAACGCTTTCTGAGCTCCGAAAGATAGTGAAGCGGTCCGCCGAGGAACGCAACGTGTCCTCTTATCGGCTTGCCGCAGGCAAGTCCGCTTATCGTCTGGTTTACGACCGACTGGAATATTGATGCGGCAACATCACTCTTTTTAGCGCCGTCATTAAGCAGCGGCTGTATATCCGACTTTGCGAAAACACCGCAACGTGACGCAATGGGGTATATAGTCGTGTAGTCCTTTGCAAGTTCGTTTATGCCTGTTATATCGGTATTCAGAAGCGAAGCCATCTGGTCAATGAACGCACCTGTACCGCCTGCGCACGAGCCGTTCATACGCTGTTCGATACCGCCTGTGAGATATGTAATCTTTGCGTCCTCGCCGCCAAGCTCTATAGCTACGTCTGTCTGAGGAATAAATGTCTGTATTGCCGTTGTTCCTGCGGAAACCTCCTGTACAAAGGGTATTCCGAGCCAGTGCGATACCGAGATACCGCCCGAGCCTGTTACCGCAACGGTAACATTCTTCTCGTCTATGGTTTCAAGGCATCCGCCGAGAACCTCTGCAATTGTCTTTTTTATATCCGAATAATGCCTCTGATAATTCTTGTATACGGCATTATTTTCATCGTCCAGCACCGCAATTTTAACGGTAGTTGAACCTACGTCAAGTCCTATATGCAACATCTGTTCTTTTCCTTCCGGGAATTTATACGGCTATATGCCGATTCTGACTGTAATTGTGCCACGTTCCGATTAACGTAATATTAACTTTTCGGGAACGTCACACATTCAAAATTATACACTATTTACGCAGGAATTTCAAGACGTATCGCAGAAATTATATTAAATAAGTATCGAAAGAGCCGATTTCGGTATTGACATTCCGGCGAATAAGACGTATAATAAATATAGAAAATATCCTATATAAATGTAAAAAGCGGTGATAGATATAGAAGAAAGAAGAATTTGTAATCATCTTTTACAAGAAAGACGACGGTACAGAGCCGGCTAAAGAATTTCTTGACGGACTTGACAATAAAATGAGGGCAAAAAATGATACGAACCGTTGAGCTTCTGCGTGATTACGGATACGAGTTGCGTGAGCCGTATTCAAAGCATCTGAATAACGGGATATTTGAGCTCAGAGCAAAAGTCAGCACCGATATAACAAGAGTTCTGTATTTTTTTGTTTCGGGTCGGAAAGCTATACTTACACACGGCTTTGTCAAGAAAACGCAGAAAACACCGCAGTCGGAAATAGAAAAAGCCGAGAATTACAGAAGAGATTATCTGAGCAAAAACAAATCATAGCGTGAGGAGGAACAGATATGGCTACCAATTTCAACGATTATCTTAACGAACAGCTCAAAGACGAATGCTTCAGAACGGAATATGACGCTCTTGAGCCTGAATATGCGCTCATAAGGGCGATTATAGACGCAAGAAAATCAAAAGGTATAACACAAAAGACCTTATCGGAAAAGACGGGAATAGCTCAGGGCGACATAAGCAAGCTGGAAAACGGAAATTCCAACCCTTCGCTCAGAACGCTGTGCAGGCTTGCCGCAGGAATGGACATGAAGTTAAAAATAGAATTTGTTCCGAAATAAAAGATACGGCCTCCGCAAAGGAAAAGCGGAGGCTGTATCTGTATTATTAGACTATTATACACTATTTACGCAGGAATTTCAAGATGTATCGCAGAAATTATATTAAATAAGTGTAGTTCTGCCCGCATTTTCTGAATTTTGAGTAAAATTACCGTAAAACACTCTTATTATTTGGATAGTTTTAAGTGCCGTTATTTCTTGACTTTTGAGGTTACAGCGGATATAATGATATTGTGTATATCTGTGTCGATATAAAGACACGCCGATTACAGAAAGAAAGGAAACTTAACGCAAATGGCAAAGATGAATCCGGGCTTTTTAAATCTCAAGAAAAGCTATCTTTTTATCGAAATAGGCAAGAGAGTAAGAGAGTACATTGCCGCTCACCCCGATAATAAAATTATAAAGATGGGTATAGGCGACGTTACACAGCCTTTGGCTCCCGTTGTAGTTGCGGCTATGAAGAAGGCCGCTGACGAAATGGGCGTAAAGGAAACATTCAGAGGTTATGAGGACAGCGGTAAGGGCTACGACTTCCTTCGTGAAGCGGTTGCAGGCTACTACAAGAGCTTCGGCGTAACCGTTTCTCCCGAAGAAGTGCTGATAAGCGACGGTGCAAAGAGCGACTGCGGCAACATAGGCGACATCTTCAGCGAAAACGAGGACGTTGTCGTAACAGACCCCGCATATCCTGTATATGTTGACTCAAACGTAATGGGCGGAAGAACAGTTCACTATGTAAACTCTACGGAAGACAACGGATTTGCCGCTATGCCCGACGAATCCATGAAACCCGGTCTTATCTATCTTTGCTCGCCCAACAACCCCACAGGCTCTGTTTATACAAAGGAACAGCTTAAGGTATGGGTAGACTATGCTATAAAGAACAAGTCGGTAATCATTTTCGATGCGGCTTATGAAGCGTTTATCTCCGATGAAACACTTCCCCGCTCGATTTTCCAGATAGAAGGAGCAAGAAAGTGTGCTATAGAGATATGCTCGCTTTCCAAGACAGCAGGCTTTACCGGTACAAGATGCGGTTATACCGTTATCCCCGAGGAGCTTATGCTTGAAACTCCCACAGGCGAAGAAATCAGCTTTATGCAGTTATGGTGCAGAAGACAGGGAAGCAAGTTCAACGGTGTTTCCTATCCCGTTCAGCGTGCCGCAGAGGCTGTATTCACAGAGGAAGGCTACAAGCAGACAAGAGCTACAATAGCTTACTATATGCAAAACGCAAAGGTTATGAGCGAAACGTTTGACGAGCTTGGAATCAAGTATACAGGCGGCAAGAACAGCCCGTACATCTGGTTCAAATGCCCCGACGGAATGGACAGCTGGACATTCTTCGACAAGCTCCTGAACGAAGCTGAGGTTGTCGGCACTCCCGGCGCAGGTTTCGGCAAGAACGGCGACGGCTGGTTCAGACTTACTGCATTCGGCACTCACGAAAACACGGTTGAAGCTATGCAGAGAGTAAAGAAGCTCCTTTCAAAGTAAGAAGCGATATGGTCAGAATATCGGACTGCTCATCAAAACCGGTAAGGATACTGTCATATACGCTCATCATCGCAGGTGCGGCGGTACTGGCAATGTTCATAATACCGCTTTTCAGCGGAACGCTTAACACAGGCTCTTATTTCGGGTTTGTAATAGGCGGTGTAACTGCGCTTCTCGGCATATTCACCCCGAAGCTGTTCAGCAACGCAAAAAAAGCGGTGAGATATATCTTCCGTGCCGTGCTTATCATATACGGTGTGCTTGCGATATATGCGATAACGCTCTCGGCTTTTATGATTGCAAATATGAACGACGCACCCGAAAAGGACGGCTCACGCACGGTAATAGTGCTTGGCTGTCAGGTAAGACGTGACGGCCCAAGTCTTATGCTCAGACGCCGCCTTGACGCAGCCTGCAGCTATCTGTCGGCGGATACGAAAGCCGACTGCATCGTTTCGGGCGGTAAGGGCGATAACGAGCATATCAGCGAGGCAGAAGCTATGTATGAGGCACTCGTGAATGACGGCATATCGGAAAACCGTATCTCAAAAGAGGACAAGTCTTCAAGCACCTACGAAAACCTGCTGTTTTCAAAACAGATACTTGAAGACAGTGGGAAGCCGCTCAGAATAGCTATCGTGACCGACGGCTTTCATCAGTGGCGGGCAAGGCTCCAAGCCGAAAGTCTGGGCTATGACGTTAAATGCGTCAGCGCCGCTACACCATGGTATCTTGTCCCTGTTTACTGGGTACGGGAATGGTTTGCACTGAGCTATCTGTTTGTATTCGGTGCTTAACAACGGGTAAATATTATTATGATATAAATTCAGAGGTCAGGAAGGAAAAGAAATATGGAAAAAGATCTTTCAAAAGCAAAGGTTCTTGTATGCGATGACTCAATGATGGTCAGAAACAAGATGAAAAAACTTCTTACCGCATACGGCTTCACTCAGATTTTCGAGGCAAGCGACGGTGCGCAGGCAGTTGAAAAGTTTGCAGACATCGTACCCGATGTTACTTTTATGGACATCGTAATGCCTGAGCTTTCGGGAGTTGAGGCACTCAAGCTGATCAAGACAAATTCGCCCGACGCCGTTGTTATTATGGCTACATCGGTCGGCACCGTAGGCAATCTCTCCGAGGCTATCAAGCTTGGCGCTAACGACTTTTTACAGAAACCCGTTGACGAAGAACAGCTTTACAAGCTCCTCGACAACTATTTCAAGAAGGAGGCTTAAGCGATGTTCACACAGTTTTTCGGCAGCTATCTGTTAAACAAGAAAATCGTTTCACCCGCAAATCTCCGTGTTGCTCTCGAAAAGAAGGACACAACAAGAGTAAAGCTGGGCGTGCTTGCCATCAACGCAGGCTATATGACGGCAAAGCAGGTTGACGCAGTACATAGGAAGCAGGCAACTGTAGACAAGAGAATAGGCGATATTGCCGTTGATATGGGCTATCTTACCGAAGCACAGGTCGAAGAGCTTCTTTCAAGCCAGAAGACCGGCTGCCTTTTACTCGGACAGGCGCTCGTTGATATGGGCTGTCTTACAAACGAGGAATTCGAAACCGTTCTCAACGACTATAAAAAAGAAAACGGACTTACCGACAAGGACTTCAGCAATGAAGATAACGAAAAGACAGAAAACGTTATTTCTTCTTTCTTCGCTATCGAGGGCGAATACAAGGATTATTGCTCTGAATATGTAAATGTTCTGTTCAAGAATCTTATCCGTTTTGTAGGCGATGATTTTACCCCCTTACAGTCAGCCGTTACAGACAGCAACGATACGGCGGTCATACAGGAGCTTTGCGGCGATTTCAACGCAGTATCGGCTATAACAGCCGACAACAAGGCGGCCGCAGTATTTGCAAGCCGTTTTGCAGAGGAAGAAATAACTGATATGGACTATGCAAATGACGCTATCAGCGAATTCTTAAACCTCAGCAACGGTCTTTATAACGTCAATATTTCCGAAACTACAGGCAAAGAAATAGGTCTTAATCCGCAGGAAACGACCACATCATCGGCTGTAAGCGGTATAAAATCGAAGTTCACGCTTACAATACCCGTAGAATATACGTTCGGCACAGTCGTATTCACGCTTGCCGTAATATAAAATCTGATATAAAGCGGACCCCCGTATAAGACGAAAACCTTATTCACGGGGATAAGTCTGTGTGTTTTAAGTAAAGAAGCTGTAATCCGGCTGTAATATCGCTGTTACAAAGATGTAACGGCAAAGTAAGACGGATTCGCTATAAGAACAAAAGAAAACGCTTGCCGCATATCCGACGGCAAAGCAAAAAAATCAAAAGAAGACAAGTCTGGAAAGGAAAACTATGGATATTTTCGGCATTCTGACTATGGTCGGAGGACTTGCGCTGTTCCTGTTCGGTATGAATGCAATGGGACAGGGCCTTGAAAAGCTATCGGGAAGCCGCCTTGAGCGAATTCTCGAAAAAATGACCTCCAACCCTTTCAAAGCCATCATGCTCGGAGCTTTAGTCACAGCAGTAATCCAGTCATCATCGGCAACCACAGTAATGGTAGTCGGTTTTGTAAACTCGGGTATTATGAGGCTGTCGCAGGCTATCGGTGTTATTATGGGTGCCAATATAGGTACTACTATGACATCGTGGCTGTTGTCACTGACAGGAATACAGGGTGAAAGCATTTTCATGCAGCTGCTCAAGCCCACATCTTTCACGCCTATACTGGCGATAATCGGCATTTTCTTTATAATGATGTCAAAATCCAGCAAGAAAAAGGATATAGGTACTATCCTTATGGGTTTTGCGATACTTATGTTCGGTATGGAAACGATGAGTTCCGCCGTTGCGCCGCTGGCTGACAACGAACAGTTCAAGAGCATTCTCACTATGTTCTCAAACCCCGTGCTTGGCGTTATTGCAGGCGCTGTGCTTACAGCCGTTATTCAGAGTTCGTCTGCGTCTGTCGGCATTCTGCAGGCTATGTGCGCTACGGGAGCGGTTACTTACAGCACTGCCCTGCCGATAATCATGGGACAGAATATAGGTACCTGCGTTACCGCACTGCTTTCTGCAATCGGTGCAAACAAGAACGCAAAGCGTGCCGCACTTGTTCACCTTTACTTCAACCTCATCGGCACTATAGTATTTATGGTACTGTTCTATATCATAAACGCTATATTCCCCTTCGAGTTCTTTGAACAGTCTGCAAACCAGGCAGGCATAGCGATAATGCACAGCGTATTCAATATCTTTGCAACGATAGTCTGGTTACCGTTCATGAAGCTGCTCGAAAAGCTCGCATATATCTCAGTGCGTGACAAGAAGGACGATAATGCTCCGAAAAACGAGTTCCAGATACTTGACCCCCGTTTCCTTGCAACTCCCTCAGTTGCTCTGGAGCAGTGCAAGTCAATAGCTGTCAGAATGGCAGACTGTGCAAGAGATACATTGAAGCTCTCAATGGGGCTTATGTCCAAATATAACGATCGCGATGTCGAAATAGTAAACGAGAACGAGGAAAAAGTCGATGTCTATGAGGACAAGCTCGGCAGTTACCTGTTACAGCTGGGTTCCAAGAACCTTACCCCCGGCGACAGCCAGACGGTAAATATGCTACTGCACTGCATCAGCGACTTTGAGCGTATATCGGACCACGCTGTCAATATTAGTGAATGTGCAAAGGAAATGCATACGAAGGGCCTTTCGTTCTCGAAGAAGGCTATTGAGGAAATACACATTTTCAACGGTGCTTTAAACGAAATACTCGATACTGCCATTACGGCGTTCGAGCATGGAGATATTGAGCAGGCAAAATCGGTTGAACCTCTTGAAGAAGTAATCGACAATCTGCGTACCGAGATTAGAAACAGACACGTCAAGCGTCTGCGTAAAGGCAAATGTACCATTGAAATGGGATTTGTGCTGACCGACCTTATCACGAATTACGAAAGAGTGGCGGACCACTGCTCAAATATTGCCGTCTGTATGATACAGATACACGACAACAGCTTTGACACACATAGCTATATCAGCGACCTCAAGGCTACAAACAACGAGGAGTTCCGCAGAAAGTTCACTGTTTTCAGTGAGAAGTATATGCTCCCCGACGCAAAGAAAACAGATTAATGCTTACCGCCGTGATTTTTTCACGGCGGTTTTTCATATTTATACCTGCTGTTTTCGATTGACAAAAGGGCAGTATTTGTGTTATATTAAACTCAGTATAAGAAAAACTGTTTTCAGAAAGGTTAAACTATGGAAAGACGAGATAAGATAAATTACTACCTTGACATAGCCGAAACGGTATGTGAGCGGGGAACCTGCCTGCGCAGGAATTTCGGTGCAATAATAGTACACAACGATGAGATAATCGCAACAGGCTACAACGGTGCGCCGAGAGGCCTTAAAAACTGTTCCGACCTCGGAATATGCACCCGTGAAAAGCTGAACGTTCCGAAAGGTCAGCGTTATGAGCTTTGCCGCTCGGTTCACGCAGAGGCAAACTGTATAATCAGTGCTTCAAGGACGGATATGATAGGTTCTTCGCTTTTCCTTGCCTGTCACGATATGACCTCAGGCGGCACGCTCTGCGGAGAGGTTGAGCCTTGCTCAATGTGTAAGCGTCTTATAATAAACGCAGGTATCAAGGATGTATTTATCCGCACCTCAGCAAACGAATACAAGGTCATCAATGTTGAAAGCTGGATAGAGAATGACCCCAGCCTTGACGGCTCGGGCGGATATTAAGAGGTGATTTTACGCTCACAAAAAAGACAAAGAAAAGAATAGCTGTAGGCTGTGCCGCAGGCGTTGCGGGAGCGGCTCTTGCCGCTTTAGGACTTGTCGCCTGTGATATGCGGCTGCAGACAACGACCTACGAGATAAAAAGCGGGAAGGTATCATCGCCTGTACGCATTGCATTTGTTTCGGACCTGCACAACAGCCTTTTCGGGAAAAGTCAGTCGGAGCTTAAAAATGCGATAGACGGTGCAAAACCCGATATAGTCGTATTCGGCGGAGATCTTGCGGATAAAACGCAGGACGACCTGCCCGAAAACTCATACATTCTTGTGAAATATCTCGTAAAGCGTTATCCGTGCTTCTACACTATCGGAAACCACGAAAATGCAAGGGGCGACAGCGCAAGAATAAAACAGCAGATGTCGGACTTCGGAGTTACCGTGCTTGAAGGAAACGGTACGGTCATTAATATCAACGGAAACGAAACCGAAATCTGCGGAATATACGATGCTCACACCTATGACGAGGTAAACGGCGAGCTTGTAAACCAGCTTGATGCCGTGACTTCGGAAAAAGACAGCAAGCGTACAAGAATACTTATCGCTCACTTTCCCGAACAGATAGACGAATATTTAAAGGGCAACTTTGATATAGTTCTGTCGGGTCACGCTCACGGAGGTCAGTGGAGAATACCCGGACTTATTGACGGCGTTTTTGCTCCCGGTCAGGGAGTATTCCCAAAATACACGGCAGGCGTTTATATGCACGGCGACACCGCCCATATTGTCAGCAGAGGGCTTTGGAAGCCGTCGACATTGATAGCGGTACCGAGAATATTCAACCGACCGGAGCTTGTGTTTGTTGATATTAAAAAATAACATAAAAAAACGGATACTCTTTTGGGAGTGTCCGTTTTTATGTCAATAGAGTATCTTGGAGCTTTTATCAATCTCCGCCCTCGGCGGTGCCGTTATAAATCTTCACCAGCTTTTCGCCGATCTTCTTTATATCCATATTTTCAACTGCCTTGCGTCCGTTCTCACGCAGTGACGGGAGCTTGCCCTCGTAAATCTCCTTTATCATACGCTCGAATTCGTCCTTATCCTTTGCCTTATAGCAATCTGTACCGCCGTTTAACCAGTCGAATACCGGTATGTCACGGACGATAACGTTTGCCTTCGCCGCAAGCGCCTCAAGAAGCACTATGCCCTCTGTTTCCTCTAAGGTAGGGAATATATACACGTCACAGCCGACATAAGCCTGTTTCAGTTCATCGGGCTGTACATAGCCAGCAAATGTCAGATTCGGCAGCTTTGTCTTTACCGCCTTTCTTATCTTGTGCGGTACGCTGTAAAGCGGAGTTTTGCCGAACCAGATAAACTTATAGTCGGGCATATCCTTTGCCATCTGAACAAAATCGAGAAGACCCTTACGTTCAAAGTAAAGTCCTACGGAGATTACGACCTTGTCATCGTCCTTTAAACCGAACTTTTTGCGGAATGCCTCCCTGTCGTTTTCCTTAGGCTCATATCTCGCAAGGTCAATACCGTTGGATACGGCATAGATCGGTGCGGTCAGCCCATAGCCTCTTATCAGCGACTTTGAATACTCGGTCGGAGTCACTATAACATCGCCCCTGCGGTAGCAGCTGCATATCCACTTCTTGAAAAGTCCCGAAATAAGATTAGAGCCGATGAACGAATTACGGAAGTCCTCCTGCGTTGAGTGAGCGTGGTACACCACTCTCTTGCCCGCCTTTTTTGCTTTTTTCGCAAGATGCTTAGATTTCAGTCCGAGCGTGTTTATGTGAACAACATCGTAGCTGTCCTTAGGGTCGAGCGTATATTCTATGCCGTTAAGCTCCATTGCTCTCTGCTGGTGCATGATTGCTCTGCCAAGACCGGATATTTTGATAAGGTTCATACCTTCTGAAAACAGGAGTACCTTCATATTAGTTTCCTTCCATATAATTACTGTGTGCGTAAACGTATAACAGATATTTTATCATAATTGCCGGGTATCGTCAAGTAATATCAGGAATGATACCTTTCAAGGAACTGACGTGTACGCTCGTTCCGGCTGTTGTTGAATACCTCGTCGGGAGTGCCGTTCTCAATAACATATCCGCCGTCCATAAATATTACACGGTCGGAAATCTCACTTGCAAACTGCATTTCGTGAGTTACGATAACCATAGTCATCTTTTCTTCCGCAAGGCTCTTTATTACCTTTAATATCTCGCCGGTAAGCTCAGGGTCGAGCGCAGATGTCGGCTCATCGAAGAAAAGAAGCTCGGGGCTGAGTGCAAGCGCTCTTGCGATAGACACACGCTGCTGCTGACCGCCCGACAGATTGCACGGGTATTCGTTTGCCTTGTCGGCAAGCCCCATTTTGCCGAGCAACTCCATAGCCGTCTGTTCTGCCTGCATCTTATCCTGCTTTAACACATGGACGGGTGCCTCTGTGATATTCTTCAGCACCGACATATGCGGAAACAAGTTGAAGTTCTGGAACACAAGACCGATTTTAAGCCTTATATCGTGGAGCGTTTTGTTGTCGGCATATACCGCCTTGCCGTTTTCATCGTTTCTTGTCATAGTGATGCCGCATATCTCGCACTCACCGCTGTCTATCTTCTCAAACTGATTTATACAGCGCAGGAGCGTTGATTTTCCGCTTCCCGACGGACCTATTATAGATATTACCTCGCCCTTCTCCACATTGAATGAAATATCGTTTAAAACTTCGAGCTTTCCGAAGCTCTTTGATAGATTCTTTATACTGAGTATTGACATTCCGCCTGCTCCTTATCTGTAGTAGTTCAGTTTCTTTTCAATAAAGCCGAACAGCGCTGTCAGCACAGTAGCCATTACGAAATAGAAAACACCTGCAATAAACAGCGGAACAAGCGAGCTGTAGTTCATCATCTGCTGTTTTGCCGCAAGCATTATTTCCGAGTAAGCAACGACATTTGCAAGCGACGTATCCTTTACAAGCGTAATTACTTCGTTTGACGACGCAGGAACGATACGCTTTATTACCTGCGGGAGAATTATCCTGAAGAACGTCTGTGCCTTTGTCATTCCCAGAGCCGCCGCCGCTTCATACTGACCTCTCGGTATAGACTCTATGCCGCCTCTGAATATCTCGGCAAAATATGCCGCATAGTTCAGCACGAATGCGATAATTACCATAGTGAACATAAAACTCTCAGCGGCGGGATCGACACCGCTCAGCAGGCTTTCCACGAATCCGCCCGTGCCTTTGGTAGCCGTCTTTAAAAACGGCAGTGCATAGTAGACAACTATGATCTGGAGCATAAGCGGTGTTCCGCGCATTATGAGTATGTATAGATTTGTAAGCCACGATATTGGCTTGAACCTGCACATCTTCAGCGCCGCAACGATAAGTCCGAGCGGTATTGAAAAAAGCAGCGTAAAGCCGAAAATCTTAAGTGTGGGGATAAGGTTTTCCAGGAGTATCCCCGTAACCTTCATTATCTGTTCGCCGGTCATATTTAATTCTTCCTTAATCTTCCGATAATTTATCATAGTAAAGCGATAATTCGCTATTACGGCAGTATACTGTTATTGTACCATAAGTAAAGGGGTATTTGCAAGTAAAAGATGAAAAAACCCGTAATTCACAGCGTTTTATCGTTGACGGAAAATACAACAGGTATATCCCGCCTAAAGCAATATTACAGCCTGTACAAACACGGCGTCTGAATTTACAAAAATTTGTGCAAGTTCCACTATAATCTTGACTTTGATGCTATTTTATGGTACAATTATTTTATATATAATCCGAAAAAAATACAGACGGGAGGTGGATCGCTTGTACATCGGCAAATTTCATAAATACGCAGTAGCAGGGATATGTCTTGTGGGAATGCAGAATGACCACGCTGCACATATTGTAAAAGTAGCCTCGGACGCTTTGATAAAGAAAGGCTTCAAGGTTATGATATTCAACGCATTTACAGATATGTTTTACGATACACCGTATTCAAAGGGAGAGGCAAGCGTCTATCATCTTATTAACCTCGATATTGTAGATGTTCTTGTCATTATGCCTGAAACTATAAAGAGCGAATGGATAATCGACACTATCATAAGATATGCAAACGCCGCAAAAATACCCGTAATAATGCTTGACGGCAGTCACAACGGCTGTACGAATATAACATACGACTACGGCAGGTCGCTTGAGTCGGTAGTGGAACACATCATAACAGAGCATAAATGCACCGACCTGTTTTTTATGGCAGGCACAAAAGGCAACTCTTTCTCGGAAGAAAGAATAGAGGCTTTCAAGCGTGTTCTTGCACGTCACAATATTGAATTTAACGAAAAAACAATGCTCGGCTACGGAGATTTCTGGGATGCGCCGACAAAAAAGACGATCTCGGACCTTATTGCGTGCGGAAGAAAAATGCCTCAGGCTATAATATGCGCAAATGACTCTATGGCTATCGCCGCAATGAAAGCTCTTGAAGAACACGGCATAAAAACGCCGGAGGATATAATAGTCACGGGATTTGACGCTATATATCAGGAGCGTATTTATTCCACCACCAGACTGACCACCGCACAGATGGATGCAGATGAGCTTGCTACAACCATTGCCGACACCGCATACGGATATATCAAGGGCAGTGAAAAACCGTGCGATAAGCATATCCATTTCTCTATGATACTTGGTCAGAGCTGCGGCTGCTGCGATTTTGACGTAGCTTATACCAATAAAAAGCTGGAGCAGATGAATAAATATAATCTTGCGCTCTATGACGCAGAAAGCAAGATGGCTTCGCTTTATACCAATACGGTAAACTGCGACAGGCTCGACGAGCTTACAAAGGCTATGGGCAGATATTTCAACTACCATGCAGCACTGTGCCTGAACGATGATTTTCTGACCAAGGAATCAACCGTCATACCTAAAGCGTATCACAGCGTTTTTACCGAAAATATGACCGCACACGTCATAAGGATGTGGAGCGATTACAGCTATAATATTAATTATCCGGCAAAGAAGGTCCTTCCCGATCTCAACGAGCTTATCAAAAGATATAATACCATTATGTTCTGCCCTCTGCATTTTCAGGAGCAGGTCATAGGCTATTATGCCGCCGTTGCGGACGATCTTCTTGTAAATCCCGGCAGCTTCTACTATGTTCAGCGACTGGTGGAATCTATAAACCAGACGCTTGAAAACTTCCGCATAGAATATCTTCTGAGAAACGCAAACAACGAGCTTTCGCTCACGCACTCGATGGATCCGCTTACAAACATCTATAACCGACGGGGATATTTTGAACGTATAAGCGAGTTTATGCACGGAAATGAAAAGTGCGATATTATCCTTGTATCCTGCGATATGGACAGGCTTAAAGAGATAAACGATACATACGGTCACTCTGAGGGCGACATAGCTATAAAAGCGGTGGCTGACGCTATAAAAACAGGTTGTGGAAAAGACGGTATATGTGCCAGATTCGGCGGAGATGAATTTATACTGACAGTGCCGTATAACACCGATAAACTGCGTGAGCTGTCAAGGCTTGTCGGTGAGATACAGACGGAGATTGACAAGTTCAACCGCAGTGCAGGAAAGCCTTATGAGGTGTCTATAAGCGTAGGCGGATCATACGGCACGGTGAGCAGTGTTGAAGATGTAAACGAGCTTATGCGAAGCACCGACCGGCTTATGTACGAGCAGAAAAGAATGAAGAAGGGCGAGCGTGCTCCTGTCTTTCAGCCTGTACCCGAAGCTCAGGAAAAGCCCGATGAGGTGCTTGAAGGTTATCGCAGCAGAATACACGAGATATTCTCGCAGTTTGACAGATGCACCTACTTCTATATGGACTATCTCAACTTCAAGTGGTACATCATAGAGAACGATCATATGCCAAAGTGCATTAAATCCTCCTCTGTAGGACCTCTGCGTGCGATATGGCTGAGCGGAGCGGTACACCCAGACGACAAGCTCATCTATGACAGCTTCTGCCGTAAAATAAAGGACTCCTTTGACGATAAGATCACTGATACTTCCTTGAGCGTAAATATACGTCTGTACGAAGACGGAAAACCTGTATGGTACGGTATTTATGTACAGCTTTCGGGCAGGGACGGTAAAATGGAGGAAATTGCCGGTTCTATCAAGGCACTTGAAATCAACGAAATAATGAGCATAGAAATTCTGGATTATTACACCACTACCGATAACCCGATAATGTTCCACGATATGATCTCGCAAAGGCTCACGGCATATCCGGACACAAAATTTGCTCTTGTACAGTTCGATATTAAGCGTTTCAAGCTGATAAACGAAAACTACGGCGAAGATGCAGGAACGGAAATGCTCCAGTTCATATCACGTCAGCTCAGCAACTTCTGCGGAAAAAAGCAGATTGGAGCAAGAATTAGCGGTGATGTCTTTGCACTTCTGACTCCTTATGAAGATAAGGACGGGTTGCTCTCCGTTGTATCCGAGCTTCAGCGTTGCCTGAAGAATTTCCGCCAATACAGCTATGAATTCGTGTTCGGTATTTATCTTATAGAGGACAGAAGCATATCTGTCAGAACGATGTGCGACTGTGCCGCTATGGCAAGACAATCTATCAAGAAAAACGCTCTTGAAAGCGTTGCATTCTATAACAAGAATATGCAGAAGGCGATAAAGGAACGTAAGTTTGTCGAGTCGCATATGAAAAAGGCTTTAGACAACAACGAATTTATCATCTATCTTCAGCCGAAGTTCAGCATTTCCAGCGGCGAAGCTATCGGCTATGAAGCGCTTGTAAGGTGGCAAAGTCCCGAAAGGGGGATGATATACCCGAACGGATTTATACCGCTGTTTGAAGAAAACGGATTTATCACAAAGCTGGACGCTTATGTATGGGAATGTGCCTGCATGGTACTGCGTGACTGGATAGACAGGCATTTCACGCCGCTTCCGATCTCGGTCAATGTTTCCCGTGCAAACCTTGACGATGAATCATTCCTTGATGTCCTTGACGGACTTATTGATAAATATCGTCTGCCAAAGCATCTGCTTGAGCTTGAAATAACCGAAAGCATAGAAAATGACGCAACACTGCGTATGACTGAAAAGATAAAGGAGCATGGCTTTGTTCTGCTGATGGACGACTTCGGCTCAGGCTACTCCTCGCTGAATACGCTGCAGGATACAAGGTTCGATGTGCTGAAGCTCGACCGTGAATTCTTCTCGACACATATGTCAAACGATCGTGGAAAGAAGATAATAATGCACACCATCTCAATGTCCAAGGACGTAGGTCTGGGACTTATTGCGGAAGGCGTTGAAACCGCAGATCAGGCACAGTTCCTCGAAAACTGCGGATGCGACACGGCGCAGGGCTATCTTTATGCAAAGCCTATGCCTGTGCAGGAGGCAGAAAAATATCTGAAAAATACTTTGCAGAGTAAAACTGATAATGAAGGCGTAACGCCGTAGTAAAAAATCACCCGATGCTAAAATGCATCGGGTGATTTTTACATAATATGGATTACTGTGTACTTTGCTTTAATATATTCTCCGCCTCGTCTTTCACCCTGTCTTTCAACCACTGCGGTGAAACGACCTCGCAGTGACTTCCGAACCCCATCACAAAGCACATGATATTCTCCTCGTTCTGCATTGTGCAACGAAGCTCTGTTGTATCTTCGTCTATCGGCGTAACTGTCTGATCTCTGCCATAGATACGTTCACGGGCGAGCATCGCATATCTGCCGTGCAGCAGCATAACTATCTCATACCATTCGCCATTCTTTTTCATACCGAAATCGTCAAGATAGTCGCTTTCCTTGTATGTCGCAAGAACTGTGAAGCGGTTTTCCGTGACAACCATTGACTGAATACGGCTCAGCTTGAAATAGCGGATCTCGTATGACTTTTTATCATACCCAAGCACAAACCACGCATTGTTATACATAAACAGCTTATACGGATCAAAGCGGCGGTGCGACACCTTGTTTGACAGCGACAGATAATCCATCTCAAGCTCTTTTCTGTGAGCGATGCACTGCGCCACCGTATCATACCGTCTGCTAAGCTCCTGCTCATCAACGGCAAGCGGAAAACGGTTGGCAACGGATATTTCCTGCGGCTGTTCGTGCTTTACCGCCGCAAAGACCTTTCCCATCGCTTTTTCATAATCGCTTGAGTAAGGGAAATCGTTGCGGCTCTTAAGATATTCCGCTCCGGAGGATAACGCACGCTGTTCGGCTTCATTGAGCCTTACCGTAGGAATCACACTCTGCGTTATCAGACGGTATCCGCCGTATTTGCCGGGGATACCTTCTATATAATAGCCTGCCATTTCAAGCTCTGTGCGGTACTCGGCTATATTTCGGACGTTTGTTTCAAGAATATCAGCCAGTTCCTGCCCCTTATACACTCTGCCCGAGCTTAAGATCTGCAGCATTTTAAGGCAGTTTGACGTTTTTCCCATTGCCGTTCCTCCGTTTGTGTATATCATAGTATATATAATTATACACTATTTATGGCAGGAATTCAATCGCTTACAGCCGTTCGAGGAACTCCTTCTTCTTTTCTGTAAATTCTTCTTCCGTCAGTATACCGTTTTCTTTCATTTCGTGAAGCTGTTTTATCTGCTCCATTATCGCTTTCGGATCTTCCTTCTTTGCAGACGCTGTGCTTGAATGATTCTGAATATTTGCCGCCGCCTGTGACGCTTTATCCTTGAGATTTCCTGCCGCACCTGCGATGCTTCCTGCGGCATTCTGTGCCATATTCTTTATGGTGTCGGCATTCACTGAACCTATCGCCGACTTTATTCCGTCAGCGTTTATTGACGGCAGAGATACGCCCGCAGTGCCGTTTTCATCTTCGGCTGAGTTTACTGCATCAAATACCTTGTTACCCTTAAGTCCTAAGAACTGTATTACCGACATTGCTATAAGGGCGAGCATAAGAATAAGTATTATCCAGAAGCCTATAAGATAGTTAAGCTCTACCTTTGCGGATACTCCCGTGCCTGCGGTCGCTCCGCCTGCCGCCGCATTTACTGCCGATGCCGCCGAACCGGGCGCTATGAACAGGCAGACGATACCTGCCACCGAGCCTATAGCGGATATAATCTTTCTGAAAGGCTTCAGCTGAGGGATATAACAGCTTGCCGCTACTGCCACAAGGCAAAGTATAAACGCAAAGCCGAAAAATCCGCCGTCCGTCACAAGCGAAAAGCCGTTCATCGACTGATCGGTGCTTCCGCCGCCGAATCCTCCAACAGAAACCTCCGCCTTTACCGACATAAAGGGAAGAAACAGTGCAAGAATTATCACGGCACATATAATTCCCATAAGGTTTTTAAGTATAAATTCCTTGTTCATTTTCATAATAACGTTCCTCCCGAATTAAAGTCCTTCGCTGTAATATTCCTCTTCCTCGCATATTACTATGTTTCCACTGCCGATAAGCGTTGAAGAAGATATTTCAGCATCTGAATCAAAACTGAAGTATATAACATATTTTCCGTCATCATATAAACTAAATGTACCATCATCTCTGAGTGTTATATAATCGCCGTAATTTTTGTACAGATAATCGCTGAAAGCTCCATATGTCACATAACCGTCAAAATCCGTAAAGAAAGATATTATAGGGCACTCAACCATAATAGCCTTGCCTCGTCCTATAACCGGGTGTCCGTCAATATAGTCTTTCCTGCAATAGTAGATATCAAGACCATCCTTTTCGTAGCAGGCATAATATCCGGTATAAATGCTGGCTGTAATTCCCCATACGTCGGCAAAATCGTTGTCAAAATAATACTGTATATTGTCCGGAAGCGCTATTGTTCCATTGGTAACAGCAGGAGCTTCAGCCTGTGTTTCGGCAGGTGTTGTCTGCACTGTAGTTTCGGGTGTTGTCTGTGCTGTTGTCACCGCTGTTGTCTGAGGCGGTGCCGTTGTGGTATCGGGAGCTTCGGACGGCTCGTTTTGGGAAACATCGGGTACAGAATAATCCGCTCCGTCCTTGTCGTAGATACCGCCGAAAAGCCCACTGCCGTTTGCCTCAGTCACGAGCGACATCTGCTTTTCGTTTACGTTTGCTATGCAGGTGTCACTGTAGGTCTGACCGCCTGCAACTATTGTAAGTATCAGCTTTCCGTCCGCAATATCGTATGTACCCTCGTCGGATTGTGCCGTGACCGTGCCATCTGCCGCCGTCTGCTTATATGACAGCTCCTTGTTGTCCTTGAATCTCAGCTCGTATGTGCTGTCGCCTGCTTTCTTGTACCAGGCACCGTAAATGTTGACGGTGTTCAGCTCCATTGTTGCGCTGACCGCAGGCTGACCGTTATCCTTATGACCACTTATTACAAAATAGGCAACCAGTGCGACAGCTATTACTGCAATAACAACACACAGTACGATTATGTTGTTCTTCTTCGAACTTCCCTGTTCCATTCTTATTCCTCCTCGTTTTTCTTTTTCAGAAGTTTTCTTATAGTCCTCTCCGAATAGTTATACTCGGTGGCTATCTTATTAAGCGAATCAGATGTGCCGTCATAGGTTTTTTCTGCCTCCAGTGCGACATATTCCTTAGAATAAAGCCGTGTGGGAAAATTTATCTGACTGCCCTTCATCTGATTGTACAGCTTAACGGTATTTTCGAAGCCGATAATTTCACATATCGCCCCATACACACCGTTAAGTGATTCCGATTTGTTATTCTTATCCATGTCATCTCCCGAAATCTGTAATTTTATAACTTTATTATATACTGTTGACTGCATTTTCTTCTGCCCTTTTCCACGCAAAAAAGGCTTGGAAAAGAGCTTTGAAAACCGCTTGAAAACACATTGCAATGTTCGTTTTTCAAATATATTAAACCACCGTTTGCTACATTATTTATGTATGGATTGAAAACTGTTTGGAAAAAGGGATAAAAAAATTCCCGACCTGCCATAAAACAGATCGGGATGTATATTGGATTTTACTTTGCCGCATGTGAGGACTTTATCATAATCAGCATACTTCTGAACTGAACGCTCAGCATATCCGAAATCTCATTTTCGCTGAACAGACAGATGTTGGATGAAAGCAATACACCTATACCGTAGGTGAATATCCAGACGTGTCTGAACAAAGTCATTGCATCCTCTTTTGAAAGCGAGTAATCGTTCATTATATACTCAATGCACTTGTCAGCCGTAACACCGAGCATAGACGAGAACATTTCCTCAAAATCGAAAGTATGAGCCTGTTCCTTCATAAAAAGAAGCCTGAACAGCTTCGGCTTTTCCTTTGCAAAAGTAATCATCTGTATGCCCACCTGCTTGAATGCGGGCATATCAGGCGTTTCTTTTTCCGCATACTGTCCGAACACCTTCATAGCAGACTCACGGACGGTGCTTTCAAGCTCCTCCATATTTTTGAATGCCGTAAAGATAGGACGTGTCGATGTTCCCATAGCCTCTGCAAGACTTCTTGCGTTCAGCGATTCAACACCGCTCTCGGCAACTATTCCGAGCGCTATTTCGGTTATCTCTTCTCTTGTATATTTTGCTCTGGGTGGCATAATATCACCTCGTGATATGGATTTTTCTGTAATACTTGTTGCGTAATTCTCATATTATAGCATTATAGCACCGGTTTTTCACTCTGTCAACTGTTTCGGATAAGAACGATATTTTTATCTGCGGCATTTTGATAATCTGTCTTAAAGATTAATTTTATTAAATCAAATTATTGACATTCGTCTAATATTATGTTATTATAAAGAAAACTTTCAGGGAGGTATAAACATGAACGAACAGAACAATTATCAGCAGCCTGTTGAACAGAACTATCAGCAGCCTGCACCGCAGTATCAGCAGCCATACGGACAGCAGTTTTACGGACCGGTAAGACAGCTCAATACACGCAGAGGTCTTCTTAAGCTGATTCTGTTATCGATTATAACTTTCGGAATTTATCCGTTTGTTTTCTTTTCCGGAATTTCAGAAGATATAAATCTTATCGCAAGCAGATTTGACGGAAAAAAGACAATGCACTACTGCCTTATGGCGTTTATCATCGGACCGCTTACATTCGGTATCGGCTTTATCGTATGGTTCCATAACCTTTCTTCAAGAATGGGTAACGAGCTTGCAAGACGTGGCATAGCATATTCTTTCGGTGCTTCGGATTACTGGCTATGGAACGTTCTGGGAAGCCTTATCATTATCGGACCGTTTGTTTATCTGCACAAGCTCGCAAGAGCGTCTGTGCTTCTTGCTCAGGATTATAATGTCAGAGGCTGAACCGATACATATTAACATATTGTATAAACACAAGCAAAGTCAAGGGGCGATTTTCGAATCGCCCCTGATTTTTTTATTTGTTATTAAATACGGCAATTTCATCAATATGGCTGTATATATAATCCTGTGCCTGCTTTGAATAGACAACCGCCGTATACTCTTCACCACGCTGTGATGTGCGTTGCCTTGTTTCTATTCCGAGCTTTACACCCTGCTCGGTAGGCAGTCTGGTTTTTCGTCCGCTTGGAAGCTCGGTGTTTTCAAGTACGCCTTGTTCCTCGAGCCATTTTGATACTGAGCCTGTTTTAAGCGTACCCGACTTTTCTTCATCAACATAAGAATTGATATTCTGCGTTATATCCGTTGCCGTAACGAATTTCTCCGTGGAAGTAAGCTTCTGACGCATTTCGTCTGTGACCTCAAACGGCAGTCTGTTACGTTTTTCTCTCGGCAAGCTGTTCATTTCTGCTATTGCGTCTATGTTGTCAAGCACAAACTGCTGTGCCGCAGGGCTGAGCATTATTGCGTATCTCGGAAAACCGCCCGGAGTGAAATATTCATTAAGCCTTATGCCCTCTGAAATGCCGTTTTCGGTCGGTACTCTTTTTAGCTTGCCGTTAGGCAGTGTTTCTTCCGTCAGCATGCCTATCACGGTCAGCCAGTCGGCGATTGCAGAGCCTTTCAGCTTTACGGAAACATCGCTGTCAATATGCTTGTTTATCATATCGGTAAAGGTTGACAGCGACACTTCATTTATAAAACATCTGAATTTTGCCCGTCTCTCGTCGGTTATTACCACACTGCCACGCTTATGCGGTCTTACGGATTCGGTGACTTGCGGTTTTGCCACCTCTCCGCCGTTTTCGATCACCTTTTCAAGTATCCCCGAAATGTAGAAAAAGCATCGTGACAGCTTGACGTTATTGATAATATCGCCGTCCGGCACAGGCTTATCGGTAAAAGGGTCTATTCCGTTTGCGAGCTTGTCTATGTATTCCTTGGCGTGCTTCATGGTTTCGAGTTCTGTAGGCATAGCGATTCCTCCGTAAAAATATGTTAATTTATTTTAACACAGATCAATTCTGATTGCAATGTCATTTGCAAAATCAGAACGGTTTGCCGTATTTTCTGCGTTCTGATTTATCACCAAAAATTTCATTTGATATTTAAAAAATCTCCGAACATAATAATGTTGCAAGGTCAAAAGGACCTGCATAACAAATACGGAGGAAAACAACAATGGCTAGTACCAATAAAAAGAACAAGGCAGCATTAAACAGCATCAAGATGCAGGCTGCAAGCGAAGTAGGCGTACCCCTTAAGGATAACGGTTACAACGGTGACCTTACTTCAAAGCAGGCAGGTTCAATCGGCGGTCAGATGGTCAAGAAGATGATCGAATCCTACGAAATGTCAAACAAGCAGTAACCTGAAATATTGCGATCGGTCCGGTGCCATTAAACAGGCATCGGACCGATTTATTTGCATAATAATATACGCACGGACTTTTGATGAAAGAAATCCGCTCAAAAAATTCAAATAATGTGAAAAAGATATTGAACTTTTGCAAGAATAGTGCTATAATTTTCTTTGTACAATTAGTCGGTACTGCAAGCATACATAATTTTCCTGTGCTTTCATCGGACAGATGCTGAAAGGAAACGGTATTTCGCTTGCATAAGGCAGACGAGCTGCCGCTATGGCGGAAATTACGGCGAGAAAATCGCTTTCAGGAAGGAATGTTTTTACAATGGAAATCAAAATTGAGAAAACTAAAACACCTAAGGCAAAGCCCGTTGACGAAACAAAGCTCGGTTTCGGTCACATCTTTACCGATCATATGTTCGTTATGGAATATGACACGGGCAAGGGCTGGCATGACGCAAGAATAGTTCCCTACGGGGATATTTCTATTTCACCTGCCGCTATGGTTCTTCACTACGGACAGGAAATCTTCGAGGGCATGAAGGCATACAGAACTCCCGACGGCAGCATTCAGTTCTTCCGTCCGGAAGAAAATTTCAAGAGAATGAACATCTCCGCTGAGCGTCTTGTTATCCCTCAGTTAAACGTTGACGATTGCTTACAGGCTCTCCACGAGCTTGTAAAGATAGATGCGGACTGGGTACCTCATACAGACGGTGCTTCGCTTTACATACGTCCGTTCATATTCGCCGCAGATCCGTTCCTCGGCGTTCGTCCCGGCGACAAGTATTACTTTATGATAATCATGTCACCCTCAGGCGCATATTACGCTTCGGGTCTTGATCCCGTCAACATCTATGTTGAAACAAACTATGTCCGTGCGGTAAGAGGCGGTATGGGCTTTACAAAGACAGGCGGTAACTACGCCGCATCGCTCATCGGTCAGGACGAGGCTCACAAGCAGAACTACTCACAGGTACTGTGGCTTGACGGTGTTGAGCGTAAGTACATTGAAGAAGTAGGTGCTATGAACATCTTCTTCGTCATTGACGGCGAGGTTGTTACTCCCGCACTTCAGGGCTCTATCCTTTCGGGTATCACAAGAAAGTCATCAATAGAGCTGTGCAAGAAGTGGGGTCTTAAGGTAAGCGAAAAGAGAATCACAATACAGGAAATCGCAGACGCTTACGATGCAGGTAAGCTGAATGAAGTATTCGGTACAGGTACAGCCGCTGTTATCTCACCTGTAGGTCACTTAAAGTGGGGCGATAAGGTTATGCTTATCAACGACAACAAGATAGGACCTATCTCTCAGCGTCTATACGATACAATGACAGGTATGCAGTACGGCAAGCTCCCCGATGAAATGGGTTGGATCGAAAAGCTGTAAAGCACTGTAAGTTCCGACCTTTCTATACAGCGAAACGGTCGGAGGCAAACACTATTTAAAACGAATTATACGGCAGACAAGCACGACAGCGCAGATACGTTGCCGTGCACTGCTTTTAAACGCAAAACATGAAAGGAAATTTCGCACATGAAAAACACAGAAAAAACCATGGATAAGCTGGTCGCTCTCTGCAAGGGCAGAGGCTTTATATATCCCGGCAGTGAGATATACGGAGGACTTGCAAACACATGGGATTTCGGACCTCTCGGCGTTGAGCTGAAGAACAACATCAAGTCCGCATGGCGTAAAAAATTCATACAGGAGTGCAAGTACAACGTAGGTCTTGACAGTGCTATCCTCATGAACCCTCAGACATGGGTAGCATCGGGTCATATCGGCGGATTTTCCGATCCCCTTATGGATTGCAAGGCTTGTAAGACACGTCACAGAGCGGACAATCTTATCGAGGACTTTGACGGCACAAACTGTGCAGGCTGGTCAAACGAGCAGATGATGGATTATATCCGTGAAAAAGGCATCACCTGCCCCAACTGCGGCAAGGCTGATTTCACAGACATAAGACAGTTCAACCTTATGTTCAAGACATTCCAGGGTGTTACAGAGGACTCGAAGAGCGAGCTTTACCTCCGTCCCGAAACAGCGCAGGGTATCTTCGTAAACTTTATGAATATCCAGCGTACTACACGTAAAAAAGTACCCTTCGGTGTTGCACAGGTAGGTAAGTCATTCAGAAACGAGATTACTCCCGGCAACTTCATCTTCCGTGTAAGAGAATTTGAGCAGATGGAGCTTGAATTCTTCTGCAAGCCCGGCACAGACCTTGACTGGTTCTACTTCTGGAAGGACTACTGCAAAAAGTGGCTCCTGTCCCTCGGCATAAACGAAGAAAACTTAAGACTGCGTGATCACGACCAGGAAGAGCTTTGCTTCTACTCAAAGGCTACAACCGACTTCGAATATCTGTTCCCGTTCGGCTGGGGCGAGCTTTGGGGCGTTGCGGACAGAACCGACTACGACCTTACACAGCACATCAAGACAAGCGGTCAGAAGATGGAATATTTCGATCCCGAAACAAATGAGAAGTACGTTCCTTATGTTATCGAGCCTTCGCTCGGTGTTGAGCGTCTGTTCCTTGCAGTTATAACTGAGGCTTATGACGAAGAACAGCTCGAGGACGGCACAACGAGAAACGTTATGCACTTCCACCCCTACTTAGCTCCCGTCAAGGCGGCAGTTCTTCCCCTGTCAAAGAAGCTTGCAGACAAAGCAGGCGAGATTGCAGACGAGCTGTCAAAGTACTTCTGCGTTGACTATGACGATGCAGGTGCTATCGGCAAGAGATACAGAAGACAGGACGAGATCGGTACTCCCTTCTGCATCACATATGACTTCGACAGCGTTGAGGACGGTTGCGTAACAGTCCGTGAACGTGACTCTATGAAGCAGGAAAGAATGCCTATCGCAGATGTAAAGAAGTACATCGAGGACAGAATTGCGTTCTGATAGATTAATAATATGATATAGCAAAACGAGGTGCCAACGCACCTCGTTTTTTATTTTCATAATACTTCTCCCCCTCTTGCATTTCTTCCCCCTTTATGCTATACTTATCCTTAACCGAATATCGAAAATACGGTACGAAAGGCTTTTTGCCCGGTAGGTAATAGGGAATCCGGTGAGAATCCGGAGCAACCGTCATTACTGTATCTGAGCCTATGCTCACAAGTCAGAATACCCCCGTATTTTTCGGCATTGTCTCTTGGACGAGGAAGAAGTACAGCCGATCTTCAGCTAAGGCTGTACCTTTATGCTTTTTTGCATATCCGTATGGCTTATGTTTGCTGCGCTTAAAGATCAGTTGTGCTTTCACTTTTTTGTGAAGGCATTTTTTATTGCCGTTTTTCGTATTTGTTTACGGAGGTGACGTTATGGCGGACGAAAAATTAAGCAAGGCTGTCGCTATGCTTTGCGAAAAGTATGAACAGCTTGGCACTCTGCCCAAACGCTCCGATTTTACTCCAAGCGAAGTCTGCTTTATAAAGCAGAAGCTGGGTCCGTGGACAAGGGCGCTTGAAGCCGCAGGGCTGAAAGAGCCTCCGGCGGTTTCAGCAAAGGAGAAGAGCCGTGAAAAACGTGAACGCTCCAGACAAAGAAGAAAAGCGGCAAAACGCAGATTAGACGGTTAAGCCTTAAGGCAAAAAAGAATAAAGGAAGGTAAAACTATGACAAATGTAAAGAAATTTACAGCAAAAGTGACAGCTTTACTGCTGGCGCTTTCACTGGCACTGCTGTCAGTACCGCAGGTGAGCTTTACTGTATTTGCCGATGACGACCTCGGAAGCGTCCGTGTTATTGTAGAAAACACAACGTTTACCGAAGCGGTCAGCGGCGGTAACGCTCCTGCATGGACAGGTACCAAGGTCGACAAGTGGGTATCGCTTGACAAGACCTCAAGCGCAATGACCTGCATAAAGGACGCTATCGAAAGCTCCGGCTTTACTCAGAAGGGCGCAGATGATGGCTACATAAGCGAAATCGCAGGCCTTGCGGCGTTTGACGGCGGCTCGATGAGCGGCTGGATGGGTACGCTCAACGACTGGTTTACAAACGAAGGCTTCACAGCCTATACCGTTGCTAACGGCAAGCTTGCAAGCGGCGATGAGATCCGTATGCAGTACACTATGGACTGGGGCGCTGACCTCGGCAGTGACTGGAGCGGTACAGATACATCGCTTAAAGCGATAAGCAGCGATTACGGCACACTTTTCCCCGAATTCAGCGCAAAGACCTATAATTATACTCTTACTGTTCCTTTCGGCACAAAGAGCATCAATTTCCGTCCTACCGCACTGAACAAGAATTTCAAGACGGTAAGCAAGATCGGTGACAAGACGCTGAGCCTTACAAAGCCTACTGAAATAAAGGACGGCGATGTTATCACCGTTACGGTAGGCGAGGGTGCAGCAGCAAGCACTTATAAGGTAACAATAAAGGAGGGCACAAGACCCGCCGCACGTTTTGACAGCTTTGCACTTTCGGCTTTCTCGCTTGACGGCTGGGACAATGACGCTTTCGACCCCGAAAAGCTCGAATATGATGTAAAGATAAAGTCTTACAGTACATCATCTTTCTATATCAACAGCGGAACTAAGTTCAACAAGGACCTGCTGAAGTGCTATGCGGTATACACCGATATAAACGGAGTTGCACAGAGAAACGAGATAAAGTCCGGCAGCTTCAACAGCATTTCTAATATTCCTTTCGGCTTGACTAAGCTGATTTTAGAGCTTTGCTACATTGACGATGAAAGCATAAAGACGCAGTATGTGTTCAACATAACACGTCCCTATGACTACACTGCGGAAATCGCAAGCACAAGCGGTATCACGCTTGTTCCTGCCGGCAGAGAGCTGTATGCGACAAAGTACAACGGCTTTGCAGAAGGAACGGTTTTCAGAAATGACGAAAACGGCAATGTGACCGATACGACCGGCACAAACGCAGAATGCCACAGCTACACAGCCTATGTTTTGGGAGGCACCGACAGCGTTGCGCTTACTCTCAAAGGCAAAACCGCAAACGTTCATTTCAGAGCAAAGGCAGACGGCGAATACACAGAGCTTAAAAGCGGCGAAACAACTCCCGCATACTCCTTCGGCAAGGACGGCACTGTTACAGTATCAATAGATGCGGTTTCAGACGGCGATTATCTTACAGACAAGTTTGATGACGCAGACAAGATTACAAGCTACAAAATAAAGCTAGTAAAGGCTGACGTTTCTATAAAGAACGTACACTTTACAGAACTTAAAAGCGAACACGGCGATATGTATCCCGCATTCGACCCGTCACTTCTCAGCTATAATATAGTTATAGCAAATGACGCAGAATTCCCCACAGTATATTTCAAGGTTGCCGACGGTTGCACAGTTAAGATAGGCAACGATGCCGCAACAGCAGATGAAAACGGCGTTTACAGTCTTGTTACCAAGAGCGCAAACACTACTGTAACGGTAACAGACGGCACTCTTTCAGAAAGCTATACTGTCAAGGCTACAAAGAGAAGCAAGTATGACGTACCCGACAAGGTAGTTGATTATCTTTGCGTCAACAGCCAGTACACCAACGTTTCCTACGGTGTAGGCCCCGAGCAGACGCTCGCAGGCACTATAAAATCACTCGGTAACTTCGGCGGTTATATCACATATTACTATGAAAACCCCGTAACAGACGACCCCTCAAACCCCTACGGCCTTGACTTCTACGCTTACGGCAACAGCTTTGTAAGCGGCGGAAGTGCGGCTGAAAGCGGACAGGTATATGTTTCTGAGGACGGCAAAACATGGTATGCGCTCGCAGGAAGTGAGCATTTTGAAGATACAACCATCACCGATTACGAAGTGACATACAAAAAGACAGCCGACGGTAAAACAAGCTGGACAGACAATCAGGGCAACTCAAACGACGGCTCAAAGCAGACAGGCAGATGGGTTTCACCCAGCGTTTACTATATGAACGATCTTACAAAGGGCGATACTGTCACACTCAGAGGCGTTGTTATCCCCAGCGTTCAGGGCAGTATACAGGGCGACAGCTCAACAGCTTCCTTTGTAGGCACGACAAGGTTTGGCTATGTTGACTACTTCAAGAACGGCACGATAGGCACTAATGTAAACGCATACAGCGAAAATGCCGAATCAAACGGTTTCGACTTAAAGTGGGCGGTAGATGAAAACGGCAACCCCGTTACATTCAAAAACGGCGTTCACTATATAAAGATACAGACAGCAAGCAACATCTGGGCAGGCGTATTCAACGAGAAATCGACAGAGGTTTCTTATGTTGTAAGAACAACTGCAAACGAGGAAGAGGTCGGCACGACAGCGCTTCCCGGAAAAATAGTCTTAACAGACGCAAACGGCAAGACAATAAAGGAAATCACTCCCGATGATAACGGTGTTTACGAGATAAGCACAGGCATCGAGGAAAGCGTGAACGTTTCCGTATCCGGCGCTGACGATGATAACATTTATATCAACAATCAGCGTGTAGCATCCGGCACAGAGGCTAAAATCGCACTTAATCAGTCTGAAATAAAGGTTGTCAGAATAATCGTTCAGAACGGTGAAAAACAGCCCGTATACGCTTACCTGAAGCTCGTTCCCGATGATGTAAAGGCGGCTGAGCAGGTCGAAGAGCTTATTGACGCTATAGGCGATGTAACGCTCGACAGTTATGACGACATCACAGCGGCAAGAACGGCTTATGACAAACTCAGCGACAACGCAAAGGCACTTGTAGGAAACTACGAAACCTTAACAGCCGCAGAAGAAGCTCTCGCTAAGGCTGAGGCTGACATTATAAGCAATGCGATAAAGGCAATAGATGCAATCGGCAAGGTAGCCGCTGACAGCAAGGATAAGATCGAAAAGGCAAAGGACGCTTACTCGGCAGTTCCCGAGCGTTTAAGAAATAAGGTCACAAATTCGGATACTCTTGACAAGGCAACAGAAAGATTTGCCGTTATCGACACGATAAAGCAGGCAGGCACAAAGAGCAAGGATCACTTCGACACTGTTCTCGGCACTCTTGCGGATAACGATATCTACCCCGTTCAGTCTATCGGCGGTGAATGGTCGGTTATCGCACTCGCAAGAGCAGGAAAGCTCTCTGCCGACAAGGCGGCAAAATACTACAGCGAGCTTTGTGAAGCAGTAAAGGCTAACGGTTCAGACAGACTTTCTGACAGAAAGCCTACGGAGAACGCAAGAGTTATAATCGCTCTGTCCTCACTCGGAAAGAATTCCGCAGACATCGCAGGCCATAACCTGCTGAGCGGTCTTGACGATATGGACTATATCACATCGCAGGGTATCAATGCGGTTATATTCTCACTTATAGCATTCGACACTACAGATTACAGCGCAAAGACGCACGATGAGCTTATCGCTTATATTGTTGACAATATGACGGGCAAGGGCTGGGCGCTCGCCGGCGATACCGCAGATGTTGACCTTACGGCTATGGCTATACAGGCTCTCGCTCCCTATGCGGCTGACGAGAAGGTAAATGCGGCTATAGACAGCGGTCTTGAGTTCCTTGCAGAATCTCTTGACGAGAACGCAAGATATGCAAACGGCAGTGAAAGCACCTCGCAGGTACTTATCGCACTTGCCGCTCTCGGCATCGACCCGCTTACAGATTCAAGATTCATCGTTGACGGCATCACGCTTATCGACGCACTTGAAAGCTATGCTACAGAAAACGGCTACAGCCACACACTCGGCAGCGAAGAAAACTATATGGCTACCGAGCAGGCGGCGCTCGCTCTTACAGCTTATGAGCTTTCAAAGGACGGCTCTTCACTTTACGAAATGTCTGCGAAGGCTGAGCCGACAGAACCCGAAAATCCCGATACGCCCGCACAGCCCGGCGATTCCGTAAAGCCCGGCGACTGCTCAGGCAAGCCCGAAGATAAAAACGATCCCATAAATCCCGGTACAGGCGTACTTGTAACAGGCGGTATGGCAGTTCTCATCTCAGGCGCAGTTATGCTTATTTCGAAGAAAAAGCGCAAATAAGTAAAACTATTATGTAAATGCTTGTTCCGTACCTGTTTTTATGATAAAATAGGTGCGGAACAATTTTTGCATAACCGATATTTCACGGAGAAAAAATGAAAGCTTTTTTTGATAAATACAAATATATACTCGGTCTTGGGCTGGCTCTTGTCGTTGTGGTGATAATTGCGGTAGTTTCCGCCGCTATGGGAAAAGATGCCGCCGAAAACAGCGGTATATCATACGTTACCCCCGAAACATCATCGTTTACAACCGTAGAAAGCCTTGTCGCAACAACGACTTTTCAGACAGACGGCAATTCTCAGACAACGCCCGCAACAACCATTACGGACACTTCTTCACAAACCTTACCTGAAAGCGAAAAGCCGGAAACAACGGCAATAACCTCTGTCGCATCAACATCATCTACCGCCGCAGACATTTCAAAGCCAACCGAAAAGCCCGTTTTCACATCCGCCCCGACATCTTCGGCAAGTCCGGCATCTTCAAAAGTCACAACAGTATCAACCGCTTCATCTGTAATATCAACGACCCAAAAGCCAGACAAGCCGATAAAGAAATATGACAACACCTGCACATTCGTTATAGATTGCAAAACCATACTCAACAACAAGGATAAACTGAAAAAAGGACTTGAAAAGTACATTCCCGATGATGCCGTAATATTCAACGGAACGGTCGGATTCGACAGCGGTGAAAGCGTATACGATATACTCCGCCGTATCTGTGACGAAAACAGTATTCAGATGGAGGCAAGCTACACCCCTGCGTTCAGCTCATACTATGTCGAGGGTATAAACAACCTTTATGAATTCGACTGCGGACAAGGCTCAGGCTGGATGTACAGTGTAAACGGCGTTTTCCCGAACTACGGCTGTTCATCGTACAAGCCCGCAAACAATGACAAGATAGCGTTCCGCTATACCTGCGAGCTTGGCTATGACCTTTAAAACTAAGGAGCAACAATGGAAAGAACACACCCTGTAACAGCGGCAATGTATTTTCTGTCGGTGATACTGATAACCACAATAGTGCAAAGCCCCGTCTTTATGGCGGAAGCTCTTGTCTGCTCTGCCGTTTTTGCTTTTTTGCTGAACGGAAAAACCGCCGCAAGAACGCTTTTTGTAATGCTCCCTATGGCACTGCTTGCGACGGTTATAAATCTTCTGTTTTCAAACAGAGGCATAACCGAGATTGCAAAATTGCCCAGCGGCAACAGTATCACACTTGAAACGCTTATTTTTTCGCTGTTTACAGGCGCTATGACAATATCGCTCATAATGTGGTTTATCGGACTTAACAAGTGTATGACAAGCGACAAAACGGTATATCTTCTCGGAAAAGCACTGCCGTCACTCGCTTTGCTGTTATCAATGACACTGCGTTCAGTGCCTATGTTTGCAAGACGGGCAAAGCAAGCGGCGGCGGCTCAGCGTTTTGTAGGAAACGATATATACGAGGGTAACTTTAGAAGCCGTATCAGAAGCGGTGTTCACGTTCTCTCCGTTGCGGTAACGGATACCCTTGAGCATAGTGCATATACCGCACGATCTATGAAATACAGAGGTTACGGTACAGCAAAACGTACAGCCTACAGCATATTCCGCTTTGCGCCGTCCGACTTTGTCATAATGTCTGTTACCGTGATATGCACAACCGCAATTATTATTCTTTTTGCAAGCGGTAAAGCCTATTATCTCTATTATCCCGAATTTATCCTGCCGCTGACAGCTTTCGATATTTCTGCGGATGTTTTCTGGCTCATACTCTGTGCGATGCCTGTTGCAGCCGAGCTTTATTCACGTTTTAAACGGAGGGAAAGAAATGGAGCTTTATAATATTTCAAATCTGTCATATTCCTATCCCGGCTCGGATATGAACGCACTCTCCGATATTTCGCTTAAAATAAACAAAGGAGAATTCGTAATACTCTGCGGCAGCTCGGGAAGCGGAAAATCCACCCTTTTAAATCTTATGAAAGCGCCTGCCGACGCAGGAACGCAAAAAGGAAAAATTTCTTTCAGCGGTCATTTTGCCGGCTTTGTCACGCAGTTTACCGACGAGCAGATCGTCTGCGACAAGGTTTGGCACGAACTTGCCTTCGGTGCGGAAAGCATAGGACTTTCACAAAACGAAATACGCTCGCAGGTTTCACAGACCGCATTGTTCTTCGGCATAGAGGACTTGCTGTACTGCGACTGCGACAAGCTCTCGGGCGGTCAGAAGCAGATGATCAACTTAGCGTCTGTAATGGCTATGAATCCCGATGTACTGCTCCTTGACGAGCCGCTCTCACAGCTTGACCCTATCGCATCCACGCAGTTTATTTCTCTGCTTGTGAGAATAAACAAGGAGCTTGGTACGACCGTGATTGTTGCGGAGCATCAGCTCGGCGGTCTTTTGTCCGTTGTAAAGCGTGTGGTTATGCTCGACAACGGCAAGGTGTGTCACGACGGCGACGCAAGCTCTCTTACAGAGCATCTGTCCGAAAATAATCACCCTATGCTTTTTGAAATGCCAGCAGGAGTAAGAGCAAGCGCATCTGTCGGCAATGTTCTTCCACTGCTTGACGTTCCCTCCGCTAAGAACTGGTATACATCCTACGGCGAAAATCACAGGCTCGTATCACCTGCCGCCGCAGACGATACGCTGTCGGAAGAAAGCTGTATATCCGTAAAAAATCTGTCTTTCGGTTATAAGAACAGCAAAAGAGATATTATAAGAAACCTTTCGCTTGACATAAAGCAAGGGAGCATAACCGCAATAGCGGGCGGCAACGGCGCAGGAAAATCGACCCTGCTAAGCCTTATCTGCGGTACGCTCAAGCAAAACAGCGGAAAAATAACGATAAACGGCGGAAAGATAGGTTTTCTTCCGCAGGACCCTACCCTGCTTTTCAATAAGGAAACGCTCAGAGAAGAATTTGCCGGCAATGCCGATGAAATAGCCACCGCATTTGATCTTACGCACCTGCTGTCACGTCACCCGTTTGACTTATCCGGCGGGGAGCGGCAGAAGGCGGCGCTCGCAAAGCTTGTTTCCTACGGTGCGGATATACTTCTTCTTGATGAGCCGACTAAGGCGGCGGACGCAGTATATAAGCAGATGTTCTCGGCATTATTGAAACAGCTTAAAGCAGACGGGAAAACGATTGTGATCGTCAGTCACGATATGGATTTCTGTGCCGAAACGGCGGATATATGCGCCCTGCTTTTTGACGGCGAAATAAGCGTATCTCTGCCGCCGTCACAGTTCTTTGCCGATTCTTCATTCTTCACAACAGACAGTGCGAAAATTGCCAAAAACGTATGCGATAATGTTTACACTGTCGCAGGGCTTATAGCTTCTCTCGGAGGAAGGGCTGAAAACTACGGCGATCTCTCCGGACGTTTTCACGATATAAAAGGCGATAAGCCCGACACAGCAGTACCGCAACGCAAAAAACGCAAAAGGCTCTCGGTTTTCCGAAAGGTAATGCTTTCGCTCGGCAGCGTCGGATTTATTTTTATGCTTTTAGCCGGCCGGTACCGGCATATTTCCTTTTTGAGATACCGTCAGAGCCGTTCTGGCTGCAATATGCGTTGCTGTGCGTTCCTATGATTATGCTTATAATCGGCGTTGCCCCGAAAAACTCAATGGCAAAGCCGCCCGTAACCGCAAAAAAAGTAACTCCGTCCGATATTGTTGCAGGCGTTATAACCGCCGTTCTTATTCCTTTCACAGTGATACTCGGCACACTTTTTATCCCTAACGGCACAAGAAAGCATCTGCTGATAATTCTTGCCGTGCTTGTCGAGTGCCTTGCCGCTTTCTTTATCAGCTTCGAAAAAAAAGAAGCCGTCCGCAAAGGATATTGCGGTGCTTGCCGTGCTTTCTGCGGCGGCTGTCGCAGGAAGGGAGCTTTTCTTTATGTTTCCGCAGTTCAAGCCCGTTGCCGCAATCGTTATCATAAGCGGAACGGCGCTCGGTGCGCAGGCAGGCTTTCTTGTCGGCACAGTGTCTATGCTTGTATCGAATATGCTGTTCGGTCAGGGTATGTGGACACCGTGGCAGATGTTTGCAATGGGGCTTCTTGGCTTTTTCGCAGGTATCATCTTCTTGAAAAAGCGCAACACGCTCGCCCTTTGTATCTACTCCTTCCTGTCAGTCCTCGTTATTTACGGCGGAATAATGAATATATCAAGTGTGCTTACCTACACGACCGATATAAACTTACAGACAATTACCGCATATATCGTTTCAGGCATACCCTTTGACCTTATCCACGCAGTATCCACAGTAATATTTGTGCTTATAACAGGCGACGCACTATTGAAAAAATGTTGCCGTCTGAGAGTAAAATTCGGATTATTTCAGTGATTTCAATAAATTCGACAAAATTTCTGACATATTATCCCATTTTTCAACTTTATTTTTGATTTGTTATTGAAATGCGCCTTTCTTTAAATTATAATTTTATTATCGGATAATTGTAAAGTGAGGTGGGAGCATGGCTTATGTACTCGAGGTTATAAGCAAAGATGGGAAAATCAAATACATTAATTCCGCAAAAGCAACCGTATATTGTCCGGAATATGCTGCACGGTATGATGACAAGAAAACTGCTATGACAGTAGCGGCGGCACTCCTGAGAAATGAATGCTACCGGTCTATAAGTGTTAAAAAGCTCTCGTTGGAGCTATGTGTTGCTTCGTATAAAAGAAACCGTTCATTATCATTCAATTTAATTTATCCCAATATATATAAGGGTAGCAGCTACAAATAAAACGGCTGTTTTATCTGCGTTTTCAGCAGAAAAAACTCACGCCGTTAAAAATTATGAACGTCTGCATTTATGTACAAACTTTCCCGTAAACAAAATGACGTCACGCTTTTCGGCGTGACGTCATTTTCATATATAGTAAGGAGAATCGGAAACGTTTATTCCTTTACAGAACCTGAAACAAGGTTGCTGTAAATAAACTTCTGCATCGAAAGGAAGATTATTAACGTAGGTATAATACAGATAATTACACCGGCGAAGATAATTTCCCACTGTGAGCCGTAAGGACCGATGAACTTGTAAAGGGCTGTTGATACGACCTGAAGTCCGTCGCTGGGCATATACAGGTTTGCTGTATAGAAGTCGTTGTATATGCTTACAAACTTGATTACAAGCACGGTCGCAATAGCAGGACGGAGCATAGGGAGAATAATGCTCAGGTATACTCTCGGATATGAACAGCCGTCAAGTATCGCACTTTCGTCAAGGGATACGGATATGTTATTGAGGAACTGTATGAAGATATAGATTGAAACTATATCTGTACCGATATAAAGGATTATCGGTGCGGCGAGGGTGTCATAAAGACCGAGTGCGTGTACTACCTGGAATACCGTTACCTGCATAGAGATATTCGGCAGGAGTGCGGCAATAAGGAATACATTCTTTACAAGCTTAGTGAACACCATTGTAAAACGCTGTACAACAAAGGCGGTCATAGTACCTGTGATTATTGTTCCCGCACACGAGAACACAAGGATAATAGCGGTATTGATAAGGCCTTTCATTACGTTACCCTGCAGGAACGCCGTCTTGAAGTTTGCCAGCTCCACCACCTTAGGAAGCTCAAACGCTCCGCTTGTCAGAAAATCCTCGTGGCTTTTCAGCGAGCCGAGTAATACGACTACCAGAGGTACGATAACTATAAGGCAGGCTATGACGAGCACGGCGTATTTCAATATGTCTATCAGTATTCTTACACCCTTAGGCGTTTCCTTGAACCTGTATTTATCCATATTGAAAGAGGTCTGTCCGGAGTTTTCGGTTGTTGTGATATTGTCTGTCATTGTTACACCTACTTTTCTTCCTTAAAGAATATCTTCTGGATCATCGTAATCACTATTATTATAAACAGCAGGACGATAGCCATTGCGGATGCAAGTCCGATCTTCTGGTACTGGAAGCCCGTTTCGATCGTCTTGATAACGAAGGTCGATGTTCCCATCTTACCGCCGGTTATAATATACGGTATCTCAAATACAGATGCAGCACCCTTTATGGCAAGGATAAGCTGTAATGCGATGATCGTTCTGATGCCGGGGAAAATTATGTGCCAGAACTTCTGCCATGCGTTTGCACCGTCAAGATCTGCCGCTTCGTAAATGTCGGGCGAGATAGACTGGATAGCACCGATGAACATCAGAATATCAAAGCCGATATAACGCCATACCGACGCAAAAACCAGACACCAGTTGTTGATAGCGCCGTTTGACAGCCACTTTACAGGATCTGCTCCGAAAAGTGCGATTATGGAGTTGAGCGTACCGCCGTCATCGCCTCTGAAGAATCTCTGGAAAATAAGTGCTACCGCAACGCCGTTCATAAGATAAGGGAAGAAGATAACTCCCTTGAACAGTCCTGCGAGCTTTATTTTCGAGCATAACAGAGTTGCGATGAAAAGTGCAAGTCCGAGCTGTATAAACGAGCCGACAAAGTAGTACAAGCTGTTGATGAGCGTTGAAAGATATGCCATATCGGTAAACAGCGTCTTATAGTTGTCAAAACCGACCCACTGTACATTTACGCCAAGCTGGTCACGTTGCTGGAAGCTGAATATTATCATATTCACAGCAGGGATAATAGTGAAAAGTATCAGCAGTGCGACAGGTATTGCCAGAAACAGCACTGTGGTCATGTATTTCTGACCTGTATAGCCTTTAAGCCACTGCCATAATGTGCGACGCTTCTGAATTGCGGTAACGCCTTGAGTAGCCATAAATCTGTCCTTTCAAGAAATAATTTCTATTTTTGTAAATTAGTTAATTTTCTCCATAAAAACCTATACGGAAAGACTTACGCCTTTCCGTACGGGTTTGTGTGTTTGGAGTATCTATGAAGAAAATACGATAGCGTTAATTAGCCGTTAGCCTTGATGTATGCTTCAAGCTCTGCGTTAGCATCTCTTGTAGCTGCCCATTTCTGATTAACGGAGTCTGCGATAGCCTTGAAGCCGTCTTCGCCCTTGCCTGCAAATGCTGCTTCAGCAAGCTGGAGCTTGAAGTTAGCAGAGTCGCCTGTCCATATACCAACCTCAGAATCCTTGTCGATAGCGTTGAATACGCCTGTCAGACCTTCGGGAGCTGATGCTGCTGTGAAGAATTCACAACCGTCAAATGCTGAGAGGTAATCGGGGAGCTTGCTGCCTTCAAGTGTATTGATACCGCCTTCAGCCTCAGAGAAGCCGGATTCAGCGATGAACCATTCAATATACTTCTTGCCGAGATCCTTCTTGTCGTCGGCAATGTTCTTGTTTATGCCCATGCAGTAGTCTGCTGCGTACTGTGCGTACTGCTTGCCGTCCTTAGAGAAGGGAGCAGGCATATAACCGATATTTTCGGGGTCAAGGTTATTATCCTTAGCGATCTGCTGGAACTGTGAAACTGCCCATGAACCCATTGTCATTGTAGCAACTTCGCCCTTTGCAATCATCAGCTTTGAGCCTTCCCAGTCGGAGCTCATCGGGTCGCCCTCGATAAGAGTAGAATCTGAATATATATCGTACATCAGCTTGAATACGTTGTAGTAGGGCTTGCCTTCTGTAAAGAAGTCTTCCTTGTTTACGATAAGGTCAGTTTCAAAGTTGGGGTTGCCCGAAGAAGGAACAACAAGGCTTGACCACTGTGAAGCTGTCCAGCTTGCTTCCTTGAAGTTTGTGTAGTAAGGAATTACATCGGGGAACTTTTCCTTGATCTTCTTTAAGTCAGCAATGAATTCGTCGGCTGTCTTGGGCATTGTTGTGATGCCTGCGTCTGCCCATACCTTCTTGTTGTAGCAGATACCGCCGCTAACAGAACCTAAGTGAGCAAGGCCGTATACTGTTCCGTCATACATCTTCTGATCTGCCCACTTGTACTTATCCTTAAGCTCATCGTACTTGCCGAGAGGCTCGAAGAAGTTTGAAAGATCGGCGAGCTTAACTGTATCGGGTATCATGAGTACATCGCCATATTCCTTGGTGCTCATCATTGTCGAAACGTCATCTGCGTAGCTCTTGAATGACTGATATTCAACAGTGCAGTTGTACTTTTCTTCAAAAGCGTCTGTCATCTTGTCGAGTGAGCCGTCATCCTTACGGTCTGTACGGTGAGTAAGAACCTTGAGTGTGATCTTTTCGCCCGAAGGTGTAGTAGAAGATTCTTCACCCGATGTCGCAGAGCTGTTATCTTCTGTCTTTGATGAAGATGATGTACTGCCTGATGTTGATGATGTTGCATTGTTACTGTTGCAGGCTGCCAGCGAAACTGCTGTGCTTGCCGCAAGGATACCTGCGAGTATCTTCTTTGCTTTCATGTGATAATTTCCTTTCTGGTCGGACAGTGCTTAGCCACTGGTCCTTAGTTGATAGTTAATGAATTTAGCTCATGTTTATTAAGCTGTTTCCGCTTGCTTAATTCACTTAAGATTATACAACGTTTTAGCTAAAAGTCAATACGGCTATAGGAAATTCAGCTAAAACACATAAATTATATTTGTTTATTATGTGCATTAAAAACAAAATTCACACTAACTTAACTGTGTTACACAATTTAATTAAGTAAGTATCGGTGTAACCCGTTTTCACACTTACAAATTCGTTTAACTAAAATAATTTTATGTTAGGTTACATATATTTCACACTGTTTTTAGTTGTTTTTAAACGCTGTTAAATTCGCCCGTAAATATGATAACTCAAAAATTCCCGGCTATTCATTAAAAATAAAGGAGATAAAGTTGCGGGTGTAGGGGAAGTGTGGTATAATAACCTCAGACTTAAAATCCGCTGGGAGCGGATTTTGCCGTGCAAAAGCACGGCTTGCGGCGCACCGCACGTCTGAGAACATTTTACCATTAAATCTTTTGTCTGACGACAAAATACGGCGTACCGCCGTGTCGGTTTACACCGACTTGATTTATGGTATAATAACCTCAGACTTAAAATCCGCCGGGAGCGGATTTTGCCGTGCAAAAGCACGGCTTGCGGCGCACCGCACGTCTGAGAACATTTTACCATTAAATCTTTTGTCTGACGACAAAATACGGCGTACCGCCGTGTCGGTTTACACCGACTTGATTTATGGTATAATAACCTCAGACTTAAAATCCGCCGAAGCGGATTTTGCCGTGCAGAAGCACGGCTTGCGGCGCACCGCACGTCTGAGAACATTTTACCATTAAATCTTTTGTCTGACGACAAAATACGGCGTACCGCCGTGTCGGTTTACACCGACTTGATTTATGGTATAATAACCTCCGACTTAAAATCCGCCGGAAGCGGATTTTGCCGTACAAAAGCACGGCTTGCGGCGCACCGCACGTCTGAGAACATTTTACCATTAAATCTTTTGTCCGGACGACAAAATACGGCGTACCGCCGTGTCGGTTTACACCGACTTGATTTATGGTATAATAACCTCCGACTTAAAATCCGCCGGAAGCGGATTTTGCCGTACAAAAGCACGGCTTGCGGCGCACCGCACGTCTGAGAACATTTTACCATTAAATCTTTTGTCCGACGACAAAATACGGCGTACCGCCGTGTCGGTTTACACCGACTTGATTTATGGTATAATTAATTTTATAACTTTCGTAAAAAGTCTGTTTTTTCAAAAAGTGCTTGTTCTCAATCCCTATCCCCAAACCCCTTTCCCTGGGAAAGGGGTTAAATGTGGGGCTACCGCCCTCACCCCGCTTGGGGCTACGCCCCAAACCCCATTTTTAAAAGTTATGTAGGTTTTTTTACAAGCTGTGGCAGGCATAGCCTGTCATTATTTCACTGCTCGTTTCATATAATGTACAAAAATTTACCGAAAGGTCGGACAATATGAAACTGAACATGAAACGATTTGAATTTAAGCGGCTAAGAACACGAATCCCTGCACTTATAGTCCTGCTCGGCTGTTTTACCGTCATTGCGGCAACTGCCGACTACTCGCAGATGAGCGTTAGAGCGTCAACATCGCACGTTACAAATAAGAAAACCATCGTACTTGACGCAGGTCACGGCGGAACAGACAGCGGTGCGGTCGGCATAAACGGAGAGCTTGAAAAGAATATCAATCTTGCTATTGTGCGTGATCTCAGCGATATGCTGACTTTATCGGGATTTAACGTAGTGCTGACCCGTGACAGCGATATTTCGATACACGATGAAGGCGTAAAAGGTACACGGGAGCAGAAGGTTTCCGATATGAAAAACCGTCTTGATATTATAAACAAGTACGGCGACTGCCTGTTCCTGTCTATTCATCAGAACAAGTTCACCGAGCCTGAATATTTCGGCGCACAGATTTTCTACACGGCGAACAACCCCGACAACCGTATGATAGCGCAGATAATGCAGGATAATTTCAAGACGATACAGCCGGGCAATGACAGACAGATAAAGCAGGAGGGCGACGAGCTGTACCTTTTCAAGAACACAAAGATACCTGCCGTGCTGATAGAATGCGGATTCCTCTCAAATCCCGATGATGCGGCAAATCTGTCGGACGCCGCCTATCAGCGTAAGGTAGCCTATACTATATACAACGGGATACTTACATATCTCACCTCAAAGCCTGTGGACAATGCAGGCCGGACGGAAATTTCAACGAGCAGTATTCCCGAAAACAGCGGTGATATTACAAGCTCCGGACAGTAATTCATCGGAAAGGACGAAAAAATGGCAAAATCAAAATCAGTATATATATGCAGTGAGTGCGGTCAGGAATATCCGAAATGGAGCGGACGCTGTAATGCCTGCGGCGCATGGAACACGCTTGAAGAAACGCTTATACAGCCAAAATCCCACGGCCTTGCAAAAAGCACGGGCGGCGGCAGGCTTCCGCTTTCAAGTATAAACAACCTTTCGTTCAGTGACGAAACAAGATACAAAACAGGAATGTCGGAGCTTGACAGGGTACTCGGCGGAGGTCTTGTCAAAGGCTCGCTTGTTCTGCTCGGAGGCGACCCGGGTATCGGCAAATCGACACTTCTTTTACAGATATGCGGCTGTCTTGCGCAGGATAAGACCGTGCTGTACATATCCGGTGAGGAAAGCGAACGTCAGATAAAGCTCCGTGCCGACAGGCTGGGAGTTGCAAGCGACGGGCTTTATATCAGTGCCTGTACCGACTGCGATACTATAATAGAGGGCGTGCGTGAGAATAAGCCCGATGTTGTGATAATCGACTCGATACAGACAATGCAGTTGACAGAGCTTCAGTCCGTACCCGGCAGTCTTGTGCAGGTAAGAGAATGTACCTCGGCATTTATGCAGATGGCAAAGAGCCTTGAGGTAGCCGTGTTTCTTGTAGGTCATGTAAACAAGGACGGCGGTATAGCAGGTCCTAAGGCGCTTGAACATATAGTGGACACGGTACTGTACTTTGAGGGCGACAAACAGCTAAGCTACAGGATACTAAGAGCCGCAAAGAACCGTTTCGGCTCGACCAACGAAATAGGCGTATTTGAAATGCAGGACAAGGGGCTTGAGCAGGTCGAAAACCCGTCTGCAATGCTTCTTCTCGGCAGACCCGCAGGGGTAAGCGGTATAACCGTACTGTGTACGGTCGAGGGTACACGGCCTATACTGGCAGAGGTGCAGGCGCTTGTCGGCAAGACCTCCTTCTCCGCTCCACGCAGAATGACGACAGGCTTCGACTACAGCAGGCTGTGCGTTCTGCTCGCCGTGCTTGAAAAGAGGACAGGCTACAACTTCGGCGGATATGATGTATATATAAATGTTATAGGCGGACTTAAAATAGACGAGCCTGCAAGCGACCTTGCGATTGCTCTTGCTCTTTATTCGGGACTTCGTGATATTCCGATAGGCGATGATGTTGCAATGTTCGGTGAGGTCGGTCTTGGAGGAGAGATAAGAGCGGTATCGCATATAAGAGAGCGTGTGCGTGAGGCGGCACGAATGGGATTTTCAAAGTGCATTGTGCCGAAATCCTCGCTTAAAAATCTTGACAAGAGCGAAAACTACGGAATAAGCATATACGGCGTGGCAAATCTTCAGCAGTCATTCAAGGTGCTTGAGATGTTCACGAAAGAAAGTGAAGGAAACAAAGAATGAAACTTACCGACATTTCAACAATAAGACAGCTTTTTGAAAAGCACGGCTTTTCTTTTACAAAGTCGCTCGGACAGAACTTTCTGATAAATCCGACCGTCTGCCCTAAAATAGCCGAAATGGGCGGTGCGGGGAAAAATGTCGGGGCGATAGAAATAGGCACGGGTATCGGCGTTCTGACAAGGGAGCTTGCCGAGCGTTGCGAAAAGGTCGTAGCTATTGAAATAGACACGGGGCTGAAGCCCATTCTTGACGAAACGCTCGAAGAATACGACAACGTTGAGGTTATTTTTGCGGACGTTATGGAAACAGACCTGAACAGGCTGATAGCCGAGAAGTTTCCCGATATGGACGTGATAGTTTGTGCAAATCTGCCCTACTATATAACCTCGCCCGTAATAATGAAGCTGCTTGAGGAAAAGCTGCCGATAAAAGCGATAACCGTAATGGTACAGCTTGAGGCGGCAGACAGAATATGTGCCGCAGTAGGAAGCCGTGAGTGCGGCGCTATCACCGCATCTATAAACTATTACGCAAAGCCGAAGAAGCTGTTTCGGGTAAACAGGGGATCGTTCATGCCTGCCCCAAATGTTGACAGTGCGGTCATAAGTCTTGAACGGTATGAACAACCGCCGTACAAGGTCGATAACGAGCCGCTTTTCTTCGAGGTGATAAAGCAGGCTTTCGCTCAGCGCAGAAAACAGCTTGCAAATCCCGTTTCGGCATATTTTAAGATACCGAAAGCGGTGCTTGCGGAAAAGATGACCGAAGGCGGTATACCGGCTACCGCAAGAGCAGAACAGCTTACAATGGCTGAGCTTGTGAAGCTGTATGAGATTATAGACGAGTTGAAAAAGGAATAAAATTGATTGCCACGATGTAAAAAATCGTGGCTTTTCTTTTTATATTTAATAGACATTTTCTCTCATTTGTGCTATACTTTAAATAAATGTAATCTACAACATTCGCAAAGGGGGCGGCACATGAAAAAGCATATACCGGCGGCAACGCTTGCAGTGGGTATAATCGCACTGTGTGCCGTTCTCGGCGGCTGTAACGGAGAGGGGCAGACATCTTCTGTTCAGACGACCACAACCTCCGTCACAACATCGATAGCGGTAAAAAGCACCACAACATCACAGACTTCACCGCAGACCACATCTTCGGCATCGTCAATAACTACCGTAACAACAAAAGAAACAACCACAACCTCGGCTGTCACCACAACAAAACAGACCGTACCGCCGAAAACCGAGCCGCCAGCGACGGTCGCTCCGGTAACAGATCCGCCCCGGACCGACCCACCACAGACCGACCCACCTCAGACAGAGCCGTCACCGTCGTATATAATCACTCCGACAGCAGACGGGGTCAAGGTTTACAGCAACGGCGATGCACTTATTGACGCATCAAATTCATCGCAGGGTTATCTGATGATAAAGCTGAAAAAGGCTATGAGCGGCAGTTACAGGATATTGGTAAATGCCGATGATATAAACGTCCGCTACACGTTCCAGCTTAACAATTCGGGAAACTACGAGGTCATACCGATAACAGAGGGAAGCGGAAGCTATACCGTGAGCGTTCTTAAAGTAACAAGTGCAGGAAAAGGAACGGTAATGTTCAAGCAGGCGCTGAGCGTTTCGGTTTCCGACAACTTCCTGCCGTTCCTCACTCCGAACCAGTTCTGTATGTATAACTCCGGTTCATCCTGCGTTGCGCTTTCATCAACGCTGTGCGGAGGAAATAAGGATACTATAGCAAAAACAGCGGCGATTTACGATTATGTAATAAACAACATCAGCTATGTTTCCACTGCCGAAAACGGCGCAAACGGATATATTCCCGTACCCGACACGGTGCTTGCAAACAAGAGCGGAATCTGCTTTGACTACGCCTCTCTTATGGCGGCAATGCTCCGCTCACAGAAAATTCCGACAAAGGTTGTTGTCGGATACGCAGGCGACATCTATCACGCATGGATAAGCGTATATGTAGACGGAAGCGGTTGGATAGACGGATATATCTATTTTGACGGAAACAAATGGAACAGAATGGACCCCACCTTTGCGGCAAGCGCAAAGGACGAAAACGATTATAAAAGCATAGTTGATTTCATATCGGACGGAAGCAACTATTCTGTGATATATTATTATTGATAAGCGAAAATGATACGGAGGGATAAAATGAGCAAAAAGCACTACCTTTCAAACGAAGATATTTCTATACTCTGCTCCGAGCTTGCATCGGTCGTAAGCTCAGGCCTTACAATAACAGACGGGATACTCGTCATATTGCAGGACGGAGAGGATAAAAACAAGGCTGCACTTCTTGAAAAGATACTCCGCTCTATAGAAAACGGCAGCAGTATAACAAGAGCATTTGACAAAACCGAAGTGTTCCCTAACTATTTCATAAAGATGCTTGAGGTCGGAGAAAGCACCGGCAGGCTTGATACCGTGCTGTCTTCTCTTGCCGACTATTACGCCGGCGCATAGACGAAATAAGCACCTCTGTCAAAAGTGCGATTGCATACCCTTCGGTACTGCTTATCATTGTTTTTGCGGTGATCATTCTGCTGTCGGTTTATGTGCTTCCGATATTCTCGGACGTATTCGCACAGCTCGGACTTACCTTGCCCGACAGCGCACAGTGGATAATGAGCGTTGGAGGTGTAATAAGCGATGTTGCTATATTGATAATCGGAATATTCGCCTTTGTGATAATACTCGGCGTTGTGCTTTACAACTTTGTAAGGCCTTTCAGAAAAGCGGTTCTTCGTGCGGTTTCTCATACAAAAACGGCAAAAACTCTGTATGCCGCAAGATTTTCAGCCGCTCTTTCAATGACGCTTTCCAGCGGAATGGATATAGACGAATCGCTCGATATGTGCGAAAATCTGCTCGAAAACGAATATATGCGTGAAAAGCTGAGCCTCTGCCGTAAGGAAATGGCAGACGGAAAGCCTTTCGTTGACGCACTCGAAAACACGGGTATGTTCTCTGCGGTCAATATGAGAATGATAAACATCGCATTCAGCACAGGCACGCTCGACAGGACTATGGCAACGATAGCGGAAAATGCGGAAAAGAAGGTTTCGGCTGTTATACAGACCTCGGTTGCCCGCTTTGAGCCTACTATGGTAATAATCATGGCTGTAGCCGTAGGCTTCATACTTCTGTCCGTAATGATACCGCTGATGAGCGTAATGACGGTCATAGGATAACATCGGTGATAATATGAAAACAAGAAATCATTCAAGTGCATTTTACATAATAAGAGATGCGGTCATTGCGGTCGCTCTCTGCGGCGGCTGTTGCGATTGTCACGCTGTCGATAGCCGGCAGCGAAGGAAACCGCAGGAGCGAAAATCTCAGAATAATCGAAAACGGTGTACGCAAGGCGGCGGCGGAGTGCTATGCCGTTGAAGGATTTTACCCCGATAACATCGGATACCTTATTGAAAATTACGACCTGCATATAGATAAAAACAGCTGTATAGTGCATTACAGCCCGGTTTCATCAAATATAATGCCGGATATAAAAGTAATTGCTAAATGAAACCCAACATTCAAGTCAGGAGGAAAAGATGCTCCGAAGTCGTTCAAATACGTTAAAAACTAATAAAAGCGGCGTAGATATGATTTTTGTGCTGACGGTATTTGTACTGTTCGTGTGCTGTCTGCTGGCGGCGGTGCTTGCTTTTGCCAAAGCATATAAGCATTTCGGAAGCAAGATTGAAAAGCGCTTTGATACCGCTACCGCACAGACTCTTGTGCTTCAGAAGCTCCGCAGCTATGACAGCGGTGCAGTATCCGTCGGAAAGCAGGGAGATACGGATTATCTCGGCTTTTCGGATACGATAGACGGTGAAAGCTACATAACGTATATTTACTGCTATGACGGAGAGCTGAGGGAGCTGTTTGTCGAAAGCTCCGCTCCTTTTGTTGCCGAAAACGGAAACACATTGTTCCCGGCGGATAATTTCACAGCAAGCGCCGATAAAAACATAATCAGCTTCACGATAACCTGTAACGGTGTGCAGACCTCGTCGCACTACTGCCTGAGAAGCGGAAAGGAAGGTGCCGGATGAGCATAAAAAGACGTTCAAGAAACGGAGCATTCCTTATCGAACTGCTGACGGTGATCGCAATATTCGCCGTATGTGCGGCGGCTTGCGTGAGAGTTATCGGAATTGCGGCAAGCGAAATGAAATATGCCGAGCGTCTGTCGGACGCACAGATAAAAACAGCCGACATTGCCGAGTGCTATAAAAGCGGTGAAAGCATATCCGAATTGTCACAGCGATATGCCGATGGCGACATCAGGATACAGCTTTCCGAAAGGACGACAGGAAACATACAGTACCTTGACATTACCGCCTCGGACGATGAAAACACATATATCACCATAACAAGTGCAAGGAGGGTTGCCTCTTGAAAAACAGCGCACGCAGTGAGAACAGCAGAAAAAGCCTGAACAGCGTCGGGCTGTCCTCGCTTCTTGTCATATTCGTGGTGCTGGCGTCGGTCACTCTGTCGGTCATGTGTCTTATTACGGTAAGGCAGGACCTTGACAGAGCAAAAAAACTCGCCGTAACGCACGAGGAATATTACTCTGCCGACACTAAGGCGACCGAAAAGCTTGACAGCCTTTATCTCCTTCTTTCAGACGACAGTGTAACTGATATTTCTGCGGCGGCAAGGGGGCTTGGCATTGAAGTGACAGGCGGGACCCGTGAAAACCGTGTTCTGACATTCTCATGGAGCGAAACCGTAAACAGCGGTAGCAGGCTTGTCTGCAAGGCAGAATACGAAAACGAAAATCTCGTCATAACAAGCTGGAAAATTATAAGCAATAACTATTACGAAGAAGAAAACTCGCTTCCTGTATGGAACGGCGAGAGTTTACCGGTATAAATACAGCCGACAGTGAAAGGATAACATTATGGAACTGATGGAAATACTTAAGAGTGCAGTTGAAAAGAAAGCCTCGGATATTTTTATTATATCGGGTCTTGCCGTGACATATAAGGAAAACGGCATTATCACCAAGCAAAACGATAATATGATACTGCCTGCCGAGGCGGAAAAGCTGATAAAAGAAATATACCGTCTTGCAGGAAGGGATATATCAAGATACGAGGAAACGGGCGACGATGACTTCTCGGTATCCGTAAAGGGACTCAGCCGTTTTCGTATAAGTGCATACAAGCAAAGAGGAAGTATGGCGGCGGTCATCCGTGTAGTTGAATTTGATATACCCGATTACAATGAGCTTAACATTCCGCAGGAGGTCATAACCGATACAGTAGCAAGAACAAAAGGTCTTGTGCTTGTCACAGGCCCCGCAGGCGGCGGTAAATCTACCACGCTTGCCTGCATTATTGACGAAATCAACAAGCAGAGAAACAGCCATATAATCACACTGGAAGACCCTATAGAGTATCTTCACAAGAATAAAAAGAGCATAATAAGCCAGCGTGAAATAAACAGCGACAGCAAGAGCTATATTGTAGCGTTAAGAGCCTGCCTGCGTCAATCCCCCGATGTTATACTGCTCGGTGAAATGCGTGACTATGAAACGATAAGCACAGCGCTTACAGCCGCTGAAACAGGTCACCTTGTTATCTCCACTCTGCACTCGGTCGGAGCGCAGAATACGATAGACAGAATTATTGATATTTTCCCGCCGAGCCAGCAGCAGCAGGTTCGTATCCAGCTCTCTCAGCTTTTATGCTCGGTAATATCTCAACAGCTTATCCCCTGCGAAGACGGAATACTGCGTCCTGCGTTTGAAATTATGAAGTGCAACAACGCTATAAGAAATATGATAAGAGAGTCAAAGACCCACCAGATAGACACCGTTATCACAGCATCGGGTGAATCGGGTATGTTTACTATGGACTCCTACCTTATGCATATGTACAGAAACGGTCAGATTAGCAAGAGCGAGCTTATCAAGCACGCATCTCACCCCGATATAATGCTCAGAAAAATCGGAGAAGATAAGTAAAATTTACGAAAATATAAAGTTTAGTTTAGAATTTCATAAAAATAAGGCACATTTCCTTGACTGCGGAACAAAATTATGATAAAATAAAGTAAATCTTAGATTTTCGTAAATCAATCGTGAGAGGTGTCGCACAAATGGAATATATCAAGCGTGAAGCGGAACGTAAATTCCGTGAAATGAGTAATTTTTTCAAGGTGGTTCTTTTGACCGGAGCAAGACAGGTCGGAAAAACCACTATGCTGAAAAAGCTTGCGGATGGCACTGACAGAACGTATGTAAGCCTTGACGATATAATGGCAAGGGAACTTGCGCAAAGCGATCCGGCGTTGTTCTTTCAGAAATACAAGCCACCTGTGATAATTGATGAGGTACAGTATGCCCCACAGCTTTTCGAGCGTATAAAGGTGATATGTGACAGCAGTGAAGAATACGGTCAGTTCTGGCTTACAGGCTCACAGCAGTACGATATGATGAAACATGTCCGTGAAACGCTTGCAGGTCGCATTGGAATACTGAGTTTATACAGCCTTTCGCAAAGAGAAAAAAGCGGTATAACTTTTGATGAACCGCTTGATTTTTCATTTGAAGAACTTTGCAAAAGGCAGAACAAAATAAATCCGAACAATATTTCAGACGTATTTGAACATATATGGCGTGGCGGTATGCCTCGTGTTCAACAGGCTGACGAAGAAATGCGGCAGGAGTATTTCAACTCGTATGTTGATACCTATCTCATGCGTGATGTTGCCGAGGCAGGCGGAGTAACCGATTTGGCAAGATTTCTGAAAATGCTCAGAACCTGTGCGGCTCTCACAGCAGAACAGGTCAATTATTCCAATCTTGCACAGTCGGCAGATATTTCAGAGCCGACCGCTAAGGAGTGGGTACGGCTGCTACAGGGACTTGGCATAATATATCTTCTTCATCCGTATTCAAATAATGAGCTGAAACGGCTTACCAAAACACCTAAGCTGTATTTCTGCGACACAGGCTTATGTGCTTTCTTGTCGATGTGGCTGACAAAAGACACATTGATGAACGGTGCGGCAAGCGGACATTACTATGAAAATTACGTTGTCAATGAACTGATAAGAAGCTATGCTTACGGTAAAAAGAGGTCTAATCTGTACTATTACCGTGATTCCAATGCCAAAGAAATAGATATAATCGCCGAATGTGACGGGAAAATTCACCCTCTTGAAGTGAAGAAGTCGGCAAATCCCGACCGCAAGGAAGTCAAAAAATATGAGCTTATAGATAAAGCTTCGCTTGAAAGAAGTTACGGCGGCATTGTTTGTATGTGCGAAACGCCATATCCTATCGATGAACTTAACTCATTTATACCAAGCAACCTGATATAATTTACGAAAATATAAAGTATAGTTCAGAATTTCATAAAAATAAAAAGGCAGGCTCAAAAGTGCCTGCCTGTAAACCGCATTCCATGCAAAAAAAGAAAAACAGCATCACTACAACCTCTGCTGCGGTATGCTGTTTCTCATGACGGAAAGAAAAGTAAAAACGTGAGGTAGACATCATCTCAAATCTACATCTCAACCTTACAAGCATATTATGCCACAGCGTGGTTACATTTCGGTTACATTACAAACAGCTACCTGAATCACCGTCGTATTTCTACTTATACGATAGTTGATTCAACATTTTGTCAAGTAAATTGTGCATTTTTACACGATATTAGTTATTTATGTAAGAATAATTTACAGAATATAGCATCATATTTACACAAATCGCCAACAGTGCAACGCTTGTTGCATAACATCTAACAGAAAATTTGAATTTTGCTTAAATTATTTTCACACTTTAGCGTGAAATTTCATTAAAGCACACGTTAAGACGAAAGAAAAAAACAAGGAGGTGAAAAAATGCCGAATAAGATACATATTACTATGTTCGGTCAGTTTTCAATATCATACCGTGGCAAGCGTCTGTGCGAAAACGAGTACAGAGGCTCAAAGATGATCTCACTTCTTGAATATCTGATCTCACAGCGTGGCAGAGAAATAACCCAGAATGAGCTTATCGACCTTTTATGGTCGGACAGCAAAAATCCTGCCAATGCACTTAAAACGCTGGTACACAGGACAAGAGCGATGCTTGACGAGATGATACCCTGCGGCGGCAGGCTAATAGCCGGAAGCCACAGCTCATACGCATTTACCGAAACCGACGACTGTGTTATAGATTCCTCTCTTTTCAAAGAGTACATAAGCAAAGCGGAGGACGAGTCGCTTTCCAGAACAAGACGCATAAGTATGTATAAAAAGGCTATCGCCCTTTACAACAGCGGCTATCTTGCAGGAGCTGTCGGAGAAACGTGGGTACAGCCTATAAACGTATATTTCCATGCACTTTATAATTCCGCTGTGGACAAATGCGCTCAGCTACTCTACCCTATGGGCAAATTTTCCGAAATAATAACGCTTTGTGAGCGTGCCACAATGCTTGACCAGTCCGATGAAAAAATGCACGCAAACCTTATCCGTGCCTTTGTCGCAATGGGAGATTACGAACGTGCCGCAAAGCAGTATGATTATATCCGTGCATATCTTATGGAGCAGTACGGTGCCGCACCGGGCGCTCACCTCACCGAGCTTTACGAGCTTACGGTAAAGCCAAGAAATGATGTACAGAATAATCTCGATGCGGTAATAGGCGATCTCACGGGTGATGACAGCAAGGAACGCAAAGGCGTTTTCTACTGCCAGTACGAAATATTCAAATACATATTCCGCCTGTACAAGCGTGAAAGTCAAAGAATCGAGAGCAAGCTGTCTATCTGCCTTGTTTCTGCGGTTGACAGCAGTAAAAATGAACTTAAGGATATAAAACTGCTTGAAAAGGCAATGGATAAAATTTCGTTCAGCATAAGCAATTCGCTGAGAATGAGAGATGTATATACACGCTACAGCAGAAGCCAGTATCTTCTTTTGTTGCTTGATGCGGACAAAAGCTCGTTTGACGGCATAGAGGAACGTATTATGACGAGGTTCAGACGAAGTAAGACGATGGACAGCGTAAATGTTAAATTTGATTTCAAGGAAATATGAAATTCGCCCCTGCCCCTGATACAGGGGCATTTATTTATGCCGATACTCGGTATCGACTTGTTAAATATCGGTTTATGTATATTTAACTTTAGCTAACAAATTGTGTAACTGTAAAGCGGTATTGGGTAATTGTTACAATTAAACTTGCTTTTAACTTACTTTACAGCGCACTTTTGTAGAACTTATGAATGGCAACGATTTCACTCGTTGACAAAATAATACAGCGATGATATAATTCAAAAAGATTTAAAATGTTAATTAAATCATACAAACATGAGGATTTTATACGAAAAAAGCTGTTGTTATAATCATTTGTGCGGCTGTAGTTATCGCTCTCGGTGTTGCAGGACTGATAATATTTATGCCCAAAAACGAGAGCATACATTTTGACCGTGAATTTATCAAGCGTGAAAACGGGCTTGTAAAGGAAGAAGGCAACACCCCTTACGGAACATCGGAGAATATTTCGATGGATGTCAGCCTAACCGCAGATAAGGATAATTTGTACAAGGCAAACGGCAGTCTGAAAATCGGTAACAGAACTATAAATATCACGAGCGCCACAAAGGTTGAATTCGGATATTATTTAGAAGAAAATGATTCTGCAAACTCCGTTGATGTAATTTATCATGCGAATGATACAAACATAATAACCGTAATAATCCGTGAGGGAGATTATATGGGTGTGTGGTACACCAAAGAGTTTGTTCCCGAGTATCTCAAGGAAAGCTCGGCTGAGTGATTGTACAGGAGGTAATGATGAAAAAGACGATCATAATTATTATATGTGTTTTAGTCTTATTGGGAGCGGTTGCGGCAGGACTTATACTGTTTTTACCGCATAATGAAACGATACATATTGAAAATCCGTTTGTAAAGACACACATTGCCGATGCTGAGGTTCAGGGTGATATGCCGGAGGGCACTAAGCTTGATACCGTTATCGACATAACCGTTACCGTCAATAACGCAGGATTGTGCTGTGCAAGCGGAACGATTAAACTCGGTGAGCAGACTTTTGAGATAAATGATGTTACCGCATCGGCAGACGGCTATACACTTAGCCGAAAAGATAACGGCAATACCATTGCCGCATTGTTTTGGCACAGAAACGATGAGAAGAATACATCGCTTATGATACACAGCGGCGATTATTACGGCATCTGGTGGTACAGCAAGGATTAAATAAAACGGCGGACTGCCCGAAAAAGGACAGTCCGCCTTGTTATATATCCTGTTTTATCAGAGTGTGAAACTTCCGCCGTGGTTTGCCTTTCTCCAGTCAACATACTCTTCGTATGTTCCCTGCCTGTCGTAGCAACCCTTGTCGGCTATTTCTATTATACGGTTTGCGACCGTCTGTACTATCTCATAGTCGTGAGAAGCGAACAGCACGTTGCCCTTGAAGTCCGAAAGACCGTTGTTTACGGCAGTGATGCTTTCAAGGTCGAGGTGGTTGGTAGGTCTGTCGAGGATAAGAACGTTTGACTGGAACAGCATCATGCGTGAGAACATACAACGTACCTTCTCTCCACCGGATAAAACGTCAACATTCTTGAATATATCATCGCCCGAGAACAGCATGCGTCCTAAGAAGCCACGCAGATATGTTTCGGTTTCGTCCTTTGAATACTGTCTTATCCAGTCAAGGATGGACAGCTTGCAACCGTTGAAGAATGCACTGTTATCCTGAGGGAAGTAGCTTACGCTTGCGGTGCTTCCCCACTTGATAAAGCCCTCGTCCGGTTCTTCTTCGCCCATCAGTATCTTGAACAGTGTGGTAACGGCGATCTCGTTATCGCCAACAAAAGCGATCTTGTCGTTTCTGCCGACAGTAAAGCTGACGTGGTCAAGCACCTTAACGCCGTCAACCGTCTTTGTAAGCCCTTCGACCTGTAAAATATCCTTGCCTATCTCACGTTCCATATCAAAGCTGATGAACGGATAACGTCTGCTTGACGCAGGCAGCTCCTCTACCGTCAGCTTGTCAATGAGTTTCTTTCTCGATGTAGCCTGCTTAGACTTGGACTTATTCGCCGAGAAACGCTGGATAAAGCTCTGTAATTCCTTTATCTTTTCTTCGTTCTTCTTGTTCTGCTGCTTTAACATCTTCTGTATAAGCTGTGAAGATTCATACCAGAACTCGTAGTTACCGACATACATCTTGATCTTTGTATAGTCTATATCTACCGTGTGGGTACAAACGTTGTTTAAGAAGTGACGGTCGTGCGATACAACGATAACCGTACCGAAATACTCCGCAAGGAAGTCCTCAAGCCAAGCCACAGCGTCAATATCAAGGTGGTTGGTAGGCTCGTCCATAAGGATTATATCAGGATTTCCGAAAAGTGCCTGTGCGAGCAGTACCTTGACCTTTTCGTTACCTGCAAGACTGCTCATCTGAGCGTACATAATACTCTCGTCAAGGCCAAGACCCTGTACGAGCTTTGATGCGTCACTTTCAGCCTCCCAGCCGCCAAGCTCGGCAAATTCGCCCTCAAGCTCACTTGCGAGGTTTCCGTCCTCCTCAGTGAAGTCCTCCTTCGCATAAAGAGCGTCCTTCTGCTTCATTACCTCATAAAGACGGGGATTTCCCATTATAACGGTATCCTGAACCGTATATTCGTCATATGCGTAGTGGTCCTGCTTAAGCACCGACATACGCAGACCCTCCTGAACCGTGACCGTACCCGTTGTAGGCTCGAGCGCACCGCAGAGTATCTTTAAGAATGTGGACTTTCCTGCGCCGTTTGCACCGATAACACCATAGCAGTTGCCGGCTGTGAACAGCAGGTTTACGTCCTTGAACAACATCTGTCCGCCAAATGAAAGACTAACGTCCGATACTGTAATCATTTTTGTTTCCTTTCTCTTTTACACTTTAAATCTTATGATTTCCGTACTTTTTCTGTTTCTCGCTTCGTGTTTTAACCATATAGATTTAAGTATATCATATTGCAAGGAATAATGCAAGCAAAACCGCAGAAATAAAGGAAATTATAGCTTACAGCAGTATTATTGCACGGACAGCTCCATAGTTTCTGCGTCAAGCTCATACGTTGTCACAGAGCCATCGTCATTCTCCGTGCCGATGATAAAGCAGGGCTTGTCTGGGTACTTGTTCTGATTTACGCTGATTACACCGTCTACCGTTATCTGCTTGTCGAGCATTACATTGATAAAAGTCCACGCCCTTTTTGCTGTTCTTATTATATGTGTCTGTGATTCCGTACATTCCCGTTCCGTCGCCGAAGCCAAGCATAAAGATGCTCTTCCCTTCTCCCGCCGTATAAGTGTTTACTAAGCTATCCTCCATATCTTCATCAAGGCTGTACACGCTTAAGCAGTCATAGCCGGCATCATAGCCGGTGGAACCGCCGTTGTTTTTATTGCCGTACTTCACAAGCCGCAGAGGGAACACGGCCTTCTTGTTTCTATACGAGTCGATATTTATAAAGCTCACTCGTCCCTCATAGGTATACGTCTTGCCGTTATCAAGATTCACGCAGACAGTTTTATCATCATTACCGTCCGGGTAAGAAATAAGATTTTCCGCAATAAAGCTGAATCTGTCGTCCTCCTTTTCGAACACCTGCTCCTGCGTTATAAGGTCAAATATTCTTACTCCGTTCATATCCAAAACCGCCAGCTTATCGCCGTTTCTGTTAATTCCGATGCCGTCGGCGCTTTTCTCTGTTTCAATATTGCTGAGCAGTATTTTTCCGTGAGCACCGTATATATTATATCTGCCGTCCTCATTGCCATCTCCGATTATATATCCGAAGCTTTGCAATCTGTCAAGCGTCCTGTCGCCTTTCACAAACGGAGTGCCGTCAAGGTTCAGATAGTAATTCACTGTTGCAGAGTTTTTGCCCGTTTCGTCATACATAAGCACGCTGAGCGTCACCGCCTCGCCTTCTGTTATGCAAGGGCTCATATAACTCTGATCTACTCTGTTGCTCACATAGTATTCCTCATAATGACGGTTTCCGTACCTGTCTGTATAATAAAGCCTTTCGCCGTCATCTGCAACAAAAATATAATTCTCTATATTTTGCGTTATTTCGGGCGTGCTTTCATAATATGCGGCACCTGCGTAGAAATCAAGCGGCGAATAACCGTTTGCCGCACTGTTGCCGGCATTGCACATTCCGCTTATTCCTTCCATCTCCGCCTTGCCGTTGAGATCATTTACCGTTACACCGATAAGCTCGGGTGTATAGCTGTTATAATCATAGCCGTTTTTGTTATTTATGTATGTCTTAGATACAAAATATCCGTCAGGCGACATTGCGCTTACAAATTCGTACTTTGCCTCAAGTGCGACCTTGCCGTCCTTTCCGATAAAGCCCGTTCTGCCGTTCTCAGCCGCCAGATAAGCCATATAGCCGTTTTCCATCGGCTGAATATCATACTTTGTAGTCAGCAGTACGTTCATATCCCTGTCATAGCAGGTGAAGCTGCCGTCATCGTTTCTTATTACCACGCTTCCGCTGTTTTCGCTTATTCTCGGCTTGTTTTCATACTGTGCCAACAGCTGACCGTACTTGTCGTAGATATAATACTTGTCATAGTCAAAGCACATCAGCCTGTCGCCGTATGCCTTTGCGTACACGAATTTTCCTATGCTCTTTCCGTATGCCGTGTAATATTCGGCAAGGGAATTATTGTCCTTGGTTTTGTAGAAATCGTTTCCCAGAACCGTAAACGCCCTCTCGTACACCGCATATACATGACCGCTGTTCCTGTCTGCCATAGCATACTTTTTTCTGATTTTATCCTGTTTGCCCGAATCTTTTTCACGGTCGGAACTGAACGATGCAATATACAGCTTATCGCCGTATTCATTCAGATTGAAGCTGACGGAGGATGAAACCGTCAGCACAGGACAAAGCCTGTTATCGTATATCACCGTCTGACTGGGCTTATTGCTTTGTATAAGGTCGCAGGCTGTGTATTCGTTCATTGAATATCTCTCAGACGAGCCTTGCAACACCGCTTTATTACCGAACAGATCTTTTACCGCAGTATGCTCCTCCTCGCAGTATCTTATAATCCTTGCACTGTCCGTATCAATTACCGATGCGTTGACAAGTTCGTTTTCCGTATCGGTACTTATAAGCGTTTCTCCGGGAGCTACTATTCTGCCGCTTAATGTGCGGCTGTTGCAGACGATAAAATATCCGTCATCTATACGGTAATCGCAATACTGCGGATTGTACTTTCTGTATACCTCGTTGTATGATTTTGCGTTTTTTGCTACAGGTATCATATCGCTGTAAATATAATCCCACATATCTTCGTCAAAAGTATTGCCTGCAATTTCGGAGAAATAAAACTCCCCCAAAAACATATTCTCCCCGTCAAACTTTTCAAAGTCCTCAGGGTCGTACCAGCTATGCACGGTATTTGCAAACATCAGCTTGTCGGACGCATAGCTAAGTCTTCCTATTACCGTATTTCCGTTCATATCTATAACGGAATATTCCGTGCCGCTTTTCACATATGCGTAGCCGTCCGCATAATATCCGCTTGCACCGTCAAACTTTGCGTCCGTCACCTTTTCGCCGTTTGTGTTGATATATCCTATTTTAGCATTATCGTAGTAAGGCGCAAGTCCGCAATTGAACGAGCCGAATTGGAAGTTGCTCTCAAACTGCTTTCCGCTTGCGGTATATCCGCAGTATTTTCCCTTTTCATAAACGCAGGCATAGCCGCTCATATCAAATCCGCTTACAATGTGCGAACCTGTTGAACAAAAATATATTTCGTTTGCGTTATCGCAAAGCAGAACATCTCTAATAAAGCCCTTATCATCTCTTTTGAGCAGTACCGCACCGCTGTCATAAGACTTTATATCAGAACCGCACAGATACTCTCCGCCGACCTGTTCAAGCGTATCGGCTTTAAGCAGCTTTGCCTTATACAGCCTGCTTTCGTCATCAATGCCGTCACAGACGATGAGCAGTTTTCCGCTTTTTACAATGCGGTCGTAGTAGTCGGTAAGTTGTGTACCGTCCGCCGAGAACACGGCATACTCCCTTGTAAAGTCAAGCGTTGTTTCGTTACTGCTTTCAGCTTGTCTGAAGCCGATATATTTATCATCGTATATCGCTGATATTCCCGTGCCGTTTGCAAGCTCGGTCACTTTTCCGTCGGAACTGAGAAGGCTGTATATTATATCATAATAGCCCCTGCCCTCAAGTTCCAGCATCGTCAAAGTATACGCAAACGCATAACCGCTGTCGTTCATATCCGAGGCATAGCTGAACATTCTGCCGTCAAACGCTTTTCTTCCCCTGCTGTCGACAAATCCGACATTGCCGTTTTCGTCTGTGACCTTTGCAAGTCCCTTATCCGAAAAGCTCCCTGCAAAGCTGTACTGCGGCTGTGCTACAAACTCGCCGTCCTTTTTTATGTATCCGAACTTTCCGTCAACCGCAACGGGCGCAACGTCATTTGTATCCTCGTTAAAGGCATAAGCCGCACTGTACTGCGGTTTCAGCGTGGTGCTTCCGCTTTTGTCGGCATAGCCCCACTTCCCGTCAATGCACACGGGCGTCACCGATTGAATGAACAGCTTGTCGCCCGTGCCGTAAAGCGTTTCCGTTTTTTCGCCGTACATTCCGAACACATCAAATACAAACACCGCAAGGCTTGCCGCACCCAGTGCCAGCACACCTGCCGCTCCGCCTATTATCGTACCGACAGGGCTTTTCTTCTTTTCCTGCGGTGTTTCACCCGTAAAAGCCGCACAGAACGGGCAGAATTTTACGTTTTCATCTATTTCTCGTTTGCAGTTGGGACATATTTTACTCATTGTTGTTTGCCTTTCATTCTGCTTGTTCCATCGTTTCAAGATCGGTACTTAATTTGTATGCCGTCCTTTTTCCGCTTTCGTCATATATGCCTATCCACACCTCATTATCCTGCACGCTGAACTCGGACACATTTTCAAAATACTTTTCGTTGCCGTTCCAAGCGTTCACAAGCCTTATGTTGCGTACTGCGGTATCATCAATACGGTCGATATATGCGTACAGCCCGCTTCCGCTACTGTAATCGTCAACTATATACAGTATCCCGTCGTCCGAAGAATAGGTCCTTACAAGCTTCACTTCCATATTTTCGTCTATCTGATACACATTCAGCTCCCAAAGTGCAGGATAAAGATAGTTTATCTGATTGAGCAGATACGAAAATGTGCAGCACATAAGCGGATATTCGGCATTTTCGGTTATATGCCCTTCGCTGTTATTGCCGGGATTTCTGAACACGACACGGTCGCCCGGAAGTTCAAAACTCTTTTTGGTGTCAAGGTCAATGAAAATATATGACCATCCTCCTGCCGCTTCATTGTAGACGCCTGTCTTTATCAGATTTTCGTAAATAAAATCAACATTTGAACCGTCGGTATCGGGCTTATATATTATCTCTCCTGTAGTCTTGTCGTACACGATTGCACTTCCGGTATAGCTTTTGACCAGTACACTGTTTCCGACAATGCTTATCGCTTCGATGCTGTCAGGGTCTTTGATGTCTTTGAGCGTCAGCATCACAGAGCCATCCGTGTTATATAAATCGGCAGGCTCTTTGTTATCCGAAATACCGATAATATATTTATTGTGTATAAGCTTCAGCCTGCGTCCGTTGCGGTACAGCCTCTCGCCGTTCAGATTCAGCAATATACATTGCGAATATCCCTCATCGTTATAATACTCAGCCGTTACACAAAGAGTATTGCCGTTGACCGATACCGGCATAAAATCAAATCCGATATATTTATATTCCTCAAACAGCTCATTCCCATAAAAATCGGTCGGTGCTTTATCGTAATCCGTCTGTGGCAGAATCTGAATATTGCTGAATTCTACATTTTCATATCCTGCGAATTTATCAGCGTAATATCTGTATCCGTCAAAATAGCCGTACAGCGATTTGCTGTCAAATGCACTGTTTGCTATATCGCACACATTCTGCGTTTTCTCAATGACAGCGTTACCGTCCTTATCTTCTATCGTCACTGTGTAATTGATTTCGGTCGTATCATAAGTAATCTCACTGCGGCTTATTGTTTTTGAAACAAAATATCCGTCCGGCGTCATTTCGGTAACACAGTCATACTTCGGCTCTATAGCTGTCTTTCCGTCTGCAAACAGGAATCCTATCTTTCCCTTTTCGTTGTCCGCAAACGAGCAGTATCCGTTTTCTATCGGCTGAATATCATACTTTGTAGTCAGCAGTACGTTCATATCCCTATCGTAGCAGGCGTATGTGCCGTCATCATTTTTCAGCACCATATTACCGTTGTATTCACTTATCTTCGGCTTTGTATCGTATTCTCCGAGCAGGTTCGCATAACGGTCATAAAGATAGTATTTATTGTTGTCAAAGCAAAGCAATCTGTCGCCGTATGCTTTTACATATGAATATGTTCCTATTTCCGCACCGTAGCCCGTCCTTACCTTATAACCGCTTTCGCCGTAAGGCGCACGGATAAAATAATCTCCCTCAAATTCAAGAGCATCACTCGTATATAGCTTTCTTCCGTTGCCGCCGTCTATTATTGCGCTACAGCTTTCGCTTCCGGCATATTCGATATTTTTCACATATAATAAACTGCCGTAGCAGGCTATACTCATTGACGTGTTCGACCTCAGAGTGACAGTAGGGTCAAAATTATTATCATATATCAGAAACTGCCGTGCAACACGGTTGCCGCTCCGTAAATCGAGTGCCGTGAAACCGTTTGAGTTTACACTGTTATAACCGATAAGAACATACTTGTTTGCAAACATATCCTCAAGATATGAGGTTTTATCGATACTGTAACGTAGCAACGGCGCAGAACCGATGCGTATGCCGTTTGCATTGCTGATTTCCTTTTCTTCGTTTATTTTTCCGTCCGGTGTCATAATAAATCTTGTTAGCTTATTGACGTTATGTATAAGAAAATACCCGTCACTGCCAAGCCTTCCGCTGTCGGCTCTCCTGTAAACAGAAGCGATTTCCGTATCGGCATTCCTGCTTTCTATCATCATTCTTTCTTTTATCAGCTTTGCGTTACTTTTATTATATATGCTTGAACTCATATCTGCGGTATTGCTTACATAATAGAAATCTCCTACGAACATATTCTCCCCGTCAAACTTTTCAAAGTCCTCAGGGTCGTACCAGCTATGCACGGTATTTGCAAACATCAGCTTGTCGGACGCATAGCTAAGCCTTCCTATTACCGTATTTCCGCTCATATCTATGACGGAATACTCCGTGCCGCTTTTTACATAAGCGTAGCCGTCCGCATAATATCCGCTCGCTCCGTCAAACTTTGCGTCCGTCACCTTTTCGCCGTTTGTATTGATATATCCTAATTTTGCATTATCATAAAACGGCGCAAGTCCGCAGTTGAACGAGCCGAACTGATTATCGCTCTCAAACTGCTTTCCGCTTGCGGTATATCCGCAGTATTTTCCCTTTTCATAAACGCAGGCATAACCGCTCATATCAAATCCGCTTACAATGTGCGAACCCGTTGAACACAGATATATTTCGTTTGCGTTATCGCAAAGCAGAACATCTCTGATAAAGCCCTTATCATCTCTTTTGAGCAGTACCGCACCGCTGTCATAAGACTTTATATCAGAACCGCACAGATACTCTCCGCCGACCTGTTCAAGCGTATCGGCTTTAAGCAGCTTTGCCTTATACAGCCTGCTTTCGTCATCAATGCCGTCACAGACGATGAGCAGCTTTCCGCTTTTTACAATGCGGTCGTAGTAGTCGGTAAGCTGTGTGCCGTCTGCCGAGAACACGGCATACTCCCTTGTAAAGTCAAGCGTTGTTTCGTTACTGCTTTCAGCTTGTCTGAAGCCGATATATTTATCATCGTATATTGAAAGAATTCCCGTGCCGTTTGCAAGCTCGGTCACTTTTCCGTCGGAACTGAGAAGGCTGTATATTATATAATAATAGCCCCTTCCGCCCTCAAGTTCCGGCATCATCAAAGTATACGCAAACGCATAACCGCTGTCGTTCATATCCGAGGCATAACTGAACATTATGCCGTCAAACGCTTTTCTTCCCCTGCTGTCGACAAATCCGACATTGCCGTTTTCGTCTGTGACCTTAGCAAGTCCCTTATCCGAAAAGCTCCCTGCAAAGCTGTACTGCGGCTGTGCTACAAACTCGCCGTCCTTTTTTATGTATCCGAACTTTCCGTCAACCGCAACGGGTGCAACGTCGTTTGTATCCTCGTTAAAGGCATAAGCCGCACTGTACTGCGGTTTCAGCGTGGTGCTTCCGCTTTTGTCGGCATAGCCCCACTTCCCGTCAATGCACACGGGCGTCACCGATTGAATGAACAGCTTGTCGCCCGTGCCGTAAAGCGTTTCCGTTTTTTCGCCGTACATTCCGAACACATCAAATACAAACACCGCAAGGCTTGCCGCACCCAGTGCCAGCACACCTGCCGCTCCGCCTATTATCGTACCGACAGGGCTTTTCTTCTTTTCCTGCGGTGTTTCACCCGTAAAAGCCGCACAGAACGGGCAGAATTTTACGTTTTCATCTATTTCTCGCTTGCAGTTGGGACATATTTTACTCATATTTTTTCTCCGTTATATCTGTCTTAATTTATAATCTCAGCACACTCTTTAATTTACATATCGTGCGATCGCTTTTTCGTAAGGCTGAAGTACATTACGCACATGCGAAAGGCTGTCGCAGTCATTTTATATAAATGTGTCCGATTTTCACAGTGTAAATCATGTTTTTCTCCTTATTACCGAATTTACTCCGACCCGTGCCAAAGCAATATATCCGTATATTCTTCCGATAAGGTATGGGTTTGCACCTCCTGTCAATTTCCCGCTTATCCAAAATATCTTATATAAATATTCTATCACAAACAAAATTTCTGCACAATAGAAAACCTGAAACTGTAACTAATTTGTAACTATTTGTTACCGTTTTGTAACCTTAGGCTCGGATTGTTATGATAAGCCCGGACCCGCCGCTTTGTTGTGCTATACTCATAAACAACAAGCCGTTTAAAATAAAATTGACAAAACGCTTGACAAAGGGAAAATTTGATTGTATAATCAATGTGTATGATATTTAAAGGCTGTGACGAGGACAGTAGTGCGGATATAAAGCCAAAGCGAGCCGACGACGGTGAGAGGTCGGCGCAGAGTTACCGTATGAATATCACCTCCAAGCTGCCCGCCGAAATTGCCGTTTAAGGCGAGAGTAGAACGGGACGTTTTTCCAACGTTAAAAGGAACGCATTTGACGGAATGACGAAACGGTGGTTATAAAGACTGTTATGAAATTATAGTCCTTATCCTTTTCGGAGGATAGGGGCTTTTTTATTTTCCGCAAACGCAAAGAATAAAATAATATGCAATGGGCTGACCCCCACCCCATATAACTTCCGGCTTTTGCCGAAGAGATTTATATGACAGGGTGAATTGCAAAAACAGGAGGAGAAAAAATGTCACTTTATGAAAAAGTACCTGCCTCGGTAAATTTTGTCGAGAGAGAAAAGCAGACAGAGAAGTTCTGGCACGACAACGACATATTCCGCAAGAGCATGGAGCAGAGAAAGGGCGACAAGACCTACACATTCTATGACGGTCCGCCTACGGCTAACGGTAAGCCCCACATCGGTCACGTTCTTACCCGAGTTATCAAGGATATGATTCCGAGATACCGCACAATGAAGGGCTATGACGTTCCTCGTAAGGCAGGCTGGGACACTCACGGACTTCCCGTTGAGCTTGAAGTTGAGAAGATGCTCGGTCTTGACGGTAAGGATCAGATTGAAAAGTACGGACTTGACCCGTTCATAACAAAGTGTAAGGAAAGCGTATGGAAGTACAAGGGTATGTGGGAGGAATTCTCACGCACAGTAGGCTTCTGGGCTGATATGGACGATCCGTATGTAACCTATCACAATAACTTTATCGAGTCAGAGTGGTGGGCATTAAAGCAGATATGGGAAAAGGGTCTTTTATACAAGGGCTTCAAGATAGTTCCCTACTGCCCCCGTTGCGGAACTCCGCTTTCAAGCCACGAGGTAGCTCAGGGCTATAAGGATGTAAAGGAACGTTCTGCGGTTGTACGTTTCAAGGTAAAGGACGAGGACGCTTATATCCTTGCGTGGACAACAACTCCCTGGACACTTCCCTCAAACGTTGCACTCTGCGTAAACCCCGATGAAACCTATGTAAAGGTAAAGACAGCAGACGGCTACACATATTATCTTGCAGAGGCTCTGTGCGATAAGGTGCTCGGCGGCGACAAGCCCACAGCCCCCTACGAGATAATCGAAAAATACACAGGTAAAGAGCTTGAGGGTAAGGAGTACGAGCCTTTATTCGACTGTGCCGTTGAGATATGTGAAAAACAGCACAAGAAGGGCTATTATGTAGTATGCGACAACTATGTAACGCTGACAGACGGTACAGGTGTCGTTCATATTGCTCCTGCATTCGGTGAAGATGACGCTAAGGTCGGCAGAAAGTATGACCTGCCTTTCGTACAGTTTGTTGACGGCAAAGGTAATATGACCGCCGAAACACCTTACGCAGGCGTATTCGTAAAGAAAGCCGATCCTATGGTGCTTAAGGACCTTGACGAAAAGGGCTTGCTGTTTGACGCACCCAAGTTTGAGCATAGCTATCCGCACTGCTGGAGATGCGACACTCCTCTGCTGTACTATGCAAGAGAATCGTGGTTCATCAAGATGACCGCTGTCAAGGACGACCTTATCAGAAACAACGAAACGATAAACTGGATACCCGAAAGCGTCGGCAAGAACCGTTTCGGCGACTGGCTTGAAAATGTTCAGGACTGGGGTCTTTCAAGAAACAGATACTGGGGTACTCCTCTTAATATCTGGGAGTGCGAGTGCGGTCACAAGCACGCTATAGGCAGTATCGAGGAGCTTAAGTCAATGTCTGACAACTGCCCTGACGATATAGAGCTTCACCGTCCTTATATTGATGCGGTTACGATAAAGTGTCCTCACTGCGGTAAGCAGATGAAGAGAGTTCCCGAGGTTATCGACTGCTGGTTCGACAGCGGTTCTATGCCCTTCGCACAGCATCACTATCCCTTCGAGAACAAGGAAAAGTTTGAACAGCAGTTCCCCGCTGACTTTATCTCCGAGGCAGTTGACCAGACAAGAGGCTGGTTCTACTCACTGCTTGCTATCTCAACGCTTTTATTCAACAAGGCTCCTTACAAGAACGTTATCGTTCTCGGTCTTGTACTCGATAAAGACGGTCAGAAGATGTCAAAGTCAAAGGGCAACGCAGTAGACCCGTTCGAGTCACTGGCTGAACACGGCGCAGACGCTATACGCTGGTACTTCTACACAAACTCTGCTCCGTGGCTTCCCAACAGATTCCACGCAAAAGCAGTAAACGAGGGTCAGAGAAAGTACATCTCTACTCTGTGGAACACCTACGCATTCTACGTTCTGTACGCTAATATAGACAATTTCGATGCTACTAAGTATACGCTTGATGTTTCAAAGCTCGGCGTTATGGACAAGTGGCTGTTATCAAGACTGAACACAGTTGTAGGTGCGGTTGATGATAACCTTGCAAACTACCGGATCCCCGAAGCCGCAAGAGCATTACAGGATTTCGTAGACGAGATGAGTAACTGGTATGTCCGCCGCAGCAGAGAACGCTTCTGGTCAAAGGAACTTACACAGGATAAGATAAACGCATATATGACGCTGTACACAGCGCTCGTGACTATCGCAAAGACATCTGCTCCGATGACTCCTTTCGTATGCGACGATATTTACAGAAACCTTGTCTGCTCGCTCGATAAGAACGCACCTGTAAGCGTACATCTGTGCGACTTCCCCACAGTAGATGAAAAGCTTATCGACAAGCACCTTGAGGAAGAAATGGACACCGTTCTGACCGTTGTAACGCTCGGACGTGCCGCAAGAAATGCCGCTAACATCAAGAACAGACAGCCTATATCAAAGATAATGGTAAAGGGTGACAAGACGCTTGAGCCTATGTATGCGGATATTGTCAAGGATGAGCTTAACATCAAGGAAATCAGCTTTATAGATAACACCGACCACTTCACAAGCTACACCTTCAAGCCCCAGCTTAAGACGCTCGGCGCTCGTTTCGGCAAGCAGATAGGCGAGGTCAGAACAAAGCTTGCTGAGGTTGACGGTCAGAAGGCTATGAACGAGATCCGTGAAACAGGCGCTATGACGCTTACACTTTCAACAGGCGATGTTCAGATTGCAAAGGACGACCTGCTTATAGACGAGCATCAGAAGGAAGGCTATGCGGTAGTGACCGACAGAGGCTACACGGTAGTTCTTGACACAACGCTTACGCCCGAGCTTATCGAAGAAGGTAATGTAAGAGAGATTGTGAGCAAGATCCAGACGATGCGTAAGGACGCAGGCTTTGAGGTTATGGATCATATCGTTATCTACTGCGACGGCAGTGACAAGGTAGCCGAGATACTGACACGCAACAAGGACAGCATCTCAGAAGATACCCTTGCAGACGATATAGTGACCGGCAAGACAGACGGATTTACAAAGGAACAGGATATAAACGGCGAGAACGTAACTCTCGGCGTAAAGAAAGTATGAGTTTTAAACAGACGCTGACAAATCTTTTCGGACACAATGCAGTTAAAAAGGCACTCATATGGGTGCTGGTCGTGGCTGTTGCAGTTATAGTCGTGGTTACGCAGTTTGCTTTTCCCGTAAAGGCACAATATGCGTACACACGGCTGTACAGCTACAGCGGACAGAGCTTTGACAATATGATAAAAAACGTATACGATAAGCTGAAGGACGGCACTCACCTTGACAGTGGGTCTACAAGCAAGCTGCTGAGCGACACGGATTTTGATATGACAAAATCCGAAAACTATCTGCGTGTTGAGATGGTGTTTGATTTTACAAACATCGGTATGTATAAAATAAGCAACATACAGTTCTCCATTGACGATATACCGTATGACAAACAGGCTTTTGTACTGAAGGAAACAAACATTTCGTCAATAGACCGTTTCAACAGCAGTAAGGTTTCGCTCATATTCGTTATCGACAGGTCGGGACTTACAAACGAGGAAATAACAAAGGCTGTAAGTTCGCTCAAGATAAGCTACAAGTTCGACCGCCCCGAGCTTTTCTCATCGGGCGGAGAAATAACACTGCCCGAAACCGTACTACTGCCGTTTGACGAAGCAAAAACAGGTGGTTGAGTATGGCGGAAATTCTCAGTAAAATATCCCCGAAGCACAAAGGCGTGCTGTGCATTATCAGCTCCGCCTTTTGCTTTGCTTTTATGGGTGCTTTCGTAAGGCTGGCAGGCGATCTGCCGTCTGTACAAAAGAGCTTTTTCAGAAATCTTGTCGCTTTCATATTTGCGGCGGCGATACTGATAAGGCAGAAAGGCTCTTTTCTGCCGCAGAAAAAAAGCAACATCGGCGCACTGCTGATACGCTCGGTATGCGGAACGCTCGGAATACTCTGCAACTTCTATGCGGTAGACCATCTGGCATTATCCGATGCGGCAATGCTGAACAAAATGTCGCCGTTCTTCGTTATCGTATTTTCGGCACTGTTTCTTCGGGAGCGGACGAATTTAGTGCAGACGTTCGGTGTAATAGTCGCATTTGCAGGAAGTCTGCTTATAATAAAGCCAAGCCTTGCAAATCTGGAACTTGTGCCGTCACTGCTCGGTTTCCTCGGCGGTATGGGCGCAGGTGCGGCTTATACGGCGGTAAGGTGGCTCGGCATCAGAGGCGAAAAAGGACCTTATATCGTGTTCTTCTTCTCGGGCTTCTCCTGCCTTGTAACATTGCCGTTTTTACTGTTCGATTTTCACGTTATGACCTGGCAGCAGTGGCTCGTACTGCTCGGTGCCGGACTTGCGGCGGCAGGCGGTCAGTTCAGCATCACGGCGGCATATAAATTCGCTCCTGCAAAGGAAATATCGGTATACGATTATTCGCAGATAATCTTTTCGGCACTGCTCGGATTTATCTTGTTCTCACAATTGCCGGACATATGGAGCTTTATCGGATATGTGGTAATATGCGGCGTAGGCGTTGCGATGTTCCTCTATAACAACCGCAGGGATAAAAATCCTTGACGGAAAATTAAGAACTGTTAACAGAAAATATTGACACCGGTGTACTGATGTGGTATACTGAAAAAAGATACACAAGTAAGTAAAGTGTGTCACTTATTGAAAAAAGAGGTATGTTATTATGAAAACAGCGGCACAGGTATTTATTATTTTAAGTATGGTCTGCGGATTCTGGATGATACTTCCGCTTATCTTCGGCGGTATTGCATTAAGCCAGATGAGCAAGGGGCAGAGACCTTCAACAGGCATAAGCGTTTGTGTTCTGTTGTTCTGCAGCTTTGTAGGCGGTATCCTTCTTCTTTGCGCAAAGGATGAGGACTTCTACAAGCCCGGTATGAACTACGGCTACAATCCCAACATGAACAACGGTTATAACCCCAACATGAACAACGGTTACAACCCCAACATGAATAACGGCTACAATGCCAATATGAACAACAACGCTTATAACCCCAACGCAAACACAGGTTACAGCAACGCAAATTACGCTACGCCCGTTAACAACACTACTGCAGACACCACAAACAACAACTTCAACAATAACGGTATTCAGCAGTAAGACCAAAGATAAACAAATCAGCTGTGACGGAAAGTAATATTCCGTCACAGCTTTTTTATGCATATAAATCAGCCGCAGTTTTCACTGCGGCTGAAATTATTGTTATATATTCTCCGCTATCTTGTCGCCCATCTCCGAGCAGGACAGCTTTGTCATACCCTCGCTCATGATGTCGCCTGTGCGGAAACCGTCCTTCAACACCTTGCTTACTGCATTTTCAACTGCGTCAGCTTCCTTCACCATATCAAAGCTGTAACGGAGCATCATTGCGGCTGAAAGTATGGTAGCTATCGGATTTGCCTTGTTCTGGCCTGCAATGTCGGGAGCAGAACCGCCGCTCGGCTCATACAGACCGAACTTTGTTTCGTTCATGCTGGCAGAGGGGAGCATACCGATAGAGCCTGTAATCATACTTGCCTCGTCCGACAGAATATCACCGAACATATTCTCCGTTACCATAACGTCAAACTGTGCAGGATCCTTTACAAGCTGCATTGCGCTGTTGTCAACGAGCATATGCTCAAGAGTAACCTCGGGATAATCCTTTGCCACTTCGGTAACGACCTTTCTCCACAGCCTTGAAGAATCAAGAACGTTAGCCTTGTCAACGCTTGTTACCTTTTTTCTTCTCTTCATCGCAACGTCAAATGCCTTGATTGCGATTCTGCGGATCTCATCCTCGCTGTATGTAAGCGTGTCGGTAGCTGTCATAACGCCGTTTACTTCTTCGGTCTTTCTTGCACCAAAGTAAAGACCGCCGGTAAGCTCACGCATAATGAGCATATCGAAGCCCTTTGCGCTTATCTCTGTCTTTAAGGGGCAAGCGCCTGCAAGCTCCGGATAAAGCAGGCAGGGACGAAGATTTGCAAACAGTCCGAGTGCTTTTCTTATACCGAGCAGACCTGCCTCGGGACGAAGATTTGCAGGGAGCTTATACCACGGCGATGTTGTCGTATCACCGCCGATAGAACCCATAAGCACAGCATCTGACGCTTTGCAGGCGGCTATCGTTTCGTCGGTCAGCGGTACGCCGTTTGCGTCAATTGAGCATCCGCCCATAAGAAGCTGTGTGTAGTTGAACTTGTGACCGAACTTTTCTGCCACCTTATCAAGCACCTTCATGCTTTCGGTAACTATCTCAGGACCTATTCCGTCGCCCTTGATAACGGCAATATTCTTTTCCATAGGTAATATCCTTTCTCTGAGCTTAAAGCTCTATTTTGTATAAAGCGGATTTTCCCTCCGCCTTTTCAAAGCCGAATCTGACAAGAAATCGTACTGCATCCTCGCTGTCGGGGGTCGCTACGGCATACTTATATCCGCAGGCACGCATCGTTCTGAGCGTGTGGTTCAGCAGTTTTCTGGCAACGCCGTAATGCCTTTCTTCCTCGCAGACAAACAGCTTCTCCAGTCTGACCTCTTTGTTCAGGCTGTCGGGTATTTCTGTTGTTATGCAGACAGCAGACAGCACATCATCCGTATAAAGTCCGAAGCCGTGCATTCCGCCCGATGTATTGTTAAAACCCTGCTCTTGCAGTTCACTGTCCGATAACGCTTTTATATCTACCCTCATAGCATAACGCTTTCTGCGGTCTCACTTCTTTAAGGAGTTCAGCAGACCGCCCTTGTTGATTATATCCTTGATGAATTCGGGGAAAGGCTCAGCCTTGTATGTACAGCCCTTCGTCACATTTGTGATAACTCCCGTATCAAAGTCAACCTCGACCTCGTTGCCGTTCTCAATATCCTTGGCAGCCTCGTCGCACTCTAAGATTGCAAGTCCGATATTGATAGCGTTGCGGTAGAATATTCTTGCAAATGTGCTTGCAATAACGCAGGAAATTCCGCTTGCCTTGATTGCGATAGGTGCGTGTTCTCTTGAGCTTCCGCAGCCGAAATTCATATTAGCGACTATAATGTCGCCGTCCTTTACATTCTTTACAAAGTCCTTGTCTATGTCCTCCATACAGTGACTTGCAAGCTCCTTGTGGTCGGCTGTATTAAGGTATCTTGCAGGAATGATAACGTCGGTATCAACGTTGTCACCGTATTTGTGTACTGTACCGTGTGCCTTCATATATGTCTGTCCTTTCTTATATTTCAAAATCTACGCAGCTGCGTCTTGCCGTGTAAGGCCTTACCGTGCTGTCGGCTACCTTAACGTGTTCGGGATGGGTGGAATAGCCCTTTAACGCTTCTGCACTTTCGAATGTGCTGTCAAGCATAAGGTCGCCCGTAGAAGAACCGAGAATATCGGTTATGACTTTGATTTCAAGAAGTCCGTCTATCTTGCCTGCAAGGCTTTCAAGACCCTGCTTTATAAGACGGCATCTTTCCTTCTTTTCTTCAGCCGAAAGCTCGTCCTTCAGGTTCCAGATTATTATATGCTTTACCATATTCTCACCTTACTTTATGCCTGTTATCTTACCTGCTATAGCACTTGCTGCCGCAACTGCCGGGCTTGCAAGATAAACCTCGCTGTCAACGTGTCCCATTCTTCCTACAAAGTTTCTGTTTGTGGTGGAAATAGCACGTTCTCCTGCCGCCAGTATACCCATATGGCCGCCGAGACACGGACCGCAGGTAGGAGTAGAAAGCACACAGCCTGCATTTACAAATATCTCTGCAAGACCTTCCTTTATGCACTGGAGATATACCTTCTGAGTGCCGGGGATTACGATACATCTTACACCCTTTGCAATATGCTTGCCCTTGAGAATCTCAGCGGCGATACGCATATCGCTTATTCTGCCGTTTGTACATGAACCTATAACTGCCTGGTCAATCTTTATATCCTCTGTAATCTCGTCAACTGTCTTTGTGTTTTCGGGCAGATGAGGAAATGAAACCGTCTGCTTTACGGTTGACAGGTCAATGTCGATAACTCTTGAATATACAGCGTCCTCGTCAGCCTTGAATATATCAAAGTCACGGTCTGCTCTTTCCTTCATATACGCCATTGTTATCTCGTCAACTTCAAATATACCGTTCTTTGCGCCGGCTTCAATAGCCATATTGGCAATGCAAAGTCTGTCGTCTATCGAAAGGCTCTTTAAGCCATCGCCGGTAAATTCCATAGACTGATACAGTGCGCCGTCAACGCCTATCATACCGATTATGTGAAGAATAACGTCCTTGCCGCTTACATACTTGTTAAGCTTTCCTGTCAGGTTGAACTTTATAGCGGAGGGAACCTTAAACCACGCCTCGCCTGTTGCCATGCCAGCCGCCATATCTGTCGAGCCTACGCCCGTTGAGAATGCGCCGAGTGCGCCGTATGTACAGGTGTGGCTGTCTGCGCCTATGCACAGCTCGCCCGGACCTATAAGACCTTTTTCGGGAAGAAGTGCGTGTTCGATGCCCATTTCGCCTACATCGTAATAATTGGTAATATCGTACTTTCCTGCGAACTCTCTGCACTGCTTACACTGAGTAGCCGCCTTGATGTCCTTGTTCGGTGTGAAGTGATCCATTACAAGAGAAATCTTATCCTTGTTGAATATGCCGCCGAAGCCTGCCTTGTTGAACTCATTTATCGCAACTGGGCTTGTAATATCGTTACCGAGTACCATATCCAGCTTTGCTCTTATAAGCTGTCCCTCTCTTACGCTTTCAAGTCCTGCGTGCTTTGCCAGTATCTTCTGGCTCATTGTCATGCCCATGTGTTTGTCCTGCCTTTCTTCTGCCGCTCGTTACAAGCTGTGCCTTATGATTTGTTTACGTTAATCACGTTCAAGTGCCGAAATACCCGTTCTTACAATCTCTTTTACTCCGTAGGGCTGGAGAAGTCCTATGAATGAATCTATCTTTTCGGGTTCACCCGTAAGCTCAAGCATAAGCCTGCTCTCCGCTACGTTTACGACCTTCGCTCTGAAAAGATTTGCAATCTCTATCACAGGCTGACGTGATGCAGGGCCGTTGCCGACCTTCATAATGATATGCTCACGGCATACAGCGTTATGCAGTACCTTGACCTCCGATACGTCATAGAGCTTGCGGAGCTGTTTTACCAGCTGTTCCATCACGCCCTCGTCGCCGTCTGCAACTATTGTCATACGGGAAATGCCGAGGTTTTCGGTTTCCGCAACGTTAAGACTTATTATATTATATCCTCTGCGGCTGAACAGACCCGTTACTCTGCCGAGTACGCCGATGCCGTTGTTTACGCAGACGGAAATTACGTTTCTCTCTGTCATTTCTGCCTCCGTTCAGTCGTCGATTTCTATCTCAAGGATAGGCTCAGTTATGGATTTTCCTGCCGGTACCATAGGAAGAACGTTTATATCCTTGTCTATTCTCGCCTCGATAAGCACGGGGGGCTGTCTTTGAAACCTCAAGAGCCTCACGCAGTATCTCCTCGCACTTGTCCTCGCTGTCTATAACAAACGACTTTATGCCGAACGCTTCTCCGAGCTTCATATAATCTGTAGGACGGTCAAGCGTCGTCTGTGAAAATCTCTTGCCGTAGAACAATCTCTGCCACTGGCGAACCATACCGAGAACGTTATTGTTGATAACAAGCTCAACTACTGGTATATTGTGCTTTGACAGCGTTACAAGCTCGTTTAAGTTCATATGGAAGCTTCCGTCACCTGCAATGTTTACAACCGTCTTGTCGGGGTTTCCGCACTTTGCACCGATAGCCGCACCAAGTCCGTAGCCCATAGTGCCAAGACCGCCGCTTGTTATAAGCTGATGGGGGTGCTTATATGCGTAATACTGAGCCGCCCACATCTGCGACTGACCTACCTCGGTTGCGATAAGCGCCTCGCCGCCTGTCAGCTTGTCAAGCGTTTCGATAAGATGCTGAGGGGTAAGAGTAAGTTCGTCTGTGCCTTTCTGTCTGCACTCGTACTGCTTTTCCCATGTCTTTATTTTGCCCATCCAGCCGCTGTGCGACTGCTGAGGGATCAGCTTTATCAGCTTTTTCATAACATCGGTGCTGTCGCCGATAACCTGATGATAAACCTTTATGTTCTTGTTTATTTCAGCAGGGTCGATGTCTATATGAAGTACCTTTGCATCGGGGGCGAAGGTCTGCGGATTACCTATTACTCTGTCTGAGAATCTTGTGCCGATGCCGATGAACAGGTCGCAGTTCTTTATTGCCTCTGCCGCTGTCTTTGTTCCGTGCATACCGAGCATACCCATATATCTGCTGTCGGTTTCGTCAAAGCTGCCCTGACCCATAAGCGAAGATGATACGGGAGCGTCAATAAGCTCGGCAAAAGCCTTTAATGTCTTTGCTCCGTCCTCGCCGTAGATACCGCCGCCTGTATAAAGGAACGGACGTTCAGCGTTCTTTATCAGTTCCGCCGCCTTTGCTATACAGCCGTCCTGATGCATAGTAACATTTACCGTATACGGCTTTAAGGGCTTGTTTGCAAAATCCGCCTTCTGCGCCGTTATATCCTTGGGAACATCGACAAGGACAGGACCCTTTCTTCCGCTTCCTGCTATGTAGAAAGCCTCACGCAGTGTGTCTGCCAGCTTGTTTACGTCCTTTACGATGAAGTTATGCTTTGTTATCGGCATTGTGATGCCTGTTATATCAACTTCCTGGAAGCTGTCAAGTCCTAAAAGCGAACAGGCAACGTTGCCCGTTATAGCCACCATAGGCACACTGTCCATATAAGCCGTTGCGATACCTGTTACGAGGTTTGTCGCACCCGGACCCGATGTTGCTATAACAACGCCCGTCCTGCCTGTAGAACGTGCGTAGCCGTCAGCCGCATGGCTTGCGCCCTGCTCGTGTGCCGTCAGAACGTGATGTATTTTGTCACTGTAATTGTATAAGCTGTCGTAGATGTTCAGAACTGCGCCGCCGGGATAGCCGAAAACGGTGTCAACGCCCTGCTCTATCAGACATTCGCAGATTATATCTGCACCCGTCAGATTTCTCATTTCTTTCATTCCTTTTTCTTTACACTCAGATTATTTATAATAACGGATAAAAAATCCTATCGTTTTATTTTAACACTATACAGCGTTTTTGTCAATGGCGAAACCGCATTATAACATGATTGCGTGTGCCGAAGGCACAGCGGCGGAACGCCGCAGTTTTGCCGAAAGCAAAACCAATCAATGTTAAAATGTTCTCAGACACTGCGAAGCAGTAAGCACGCAGTTATGCGTGCTAAAATCCGACTTTTCGGATTTTGAGTCTGAGGTTATTATAACATGATTGCGTGTGCCGAAGGCACAGCGGCGGAATGCCGCAGTTTTGCCAAAAGCAAAACCAATCAATGTTAAAATGTTCTCAGACACTGCGAAGCAGTAAGCACGCAGTTATGCGTGCTAAAATCCGACTTTTCGGATTTTGAGTCTGAGGTTATTATAACATGATTGCGTGTGCCGAAGGCACAGCGGCGGAACGCCGCAGTTTTGCCGAAAGCAAAACCAATCAATGTTAAAATGTTCTCAGACACTGCGAAGCAGTAAGCACGCAGTTATGCGTGCTAAAATCCGACTTTTCGGATTTTGAGTCTGAGGTTATTATAAAGCAATAAAAGGACACCTCCCGATGTCCTTTTTATTATCGTCACGCTTTTTGTACCGTGCCGTCTTTTATCGACAGCACGCATACAGCAGTGCAGCATATTATATTTACCGCAAGTGTAATAATGCAAATGTAGATTCCGACCCCGAAACTCGCCATACCGATCTTTATATCGGATATTATAACAATCTCGGTTACAAATGCCGCTATTGAAGCCCCGACCGACAAAGCCCTGCATACTGTCACGAGTTTTCTGCTCTGCCATCTGACAAATGCAAAATACAGCTCGAAACCCAAACAAAGAGCAATTGCGACCCAGCTTCCGCCTGCGATAAAAGCCAGACCTTCCTGTACTTTAACTCCGTTCATATTGCACCACGGAAGTAGAAATCCGATTGCGTGAACAAGTAATGTTATTGCTCCGATCGTGATAAAGATATTGGTTTTGCGTGTGTTGGTATTCATATTGCCACCTCCGTAAAATTTAACATATCAGTATTATATCACGATATATCGTCACTGTCAATTATATAAAAAGGACACCTCCCGATGTCCTTTCGCAATATTCTTAATGTATCTCCACGCCGGTGAAGTAATGCTGTAAGATCTGCTTATATGTGTAGCCGTTTTCAGCAAGAGCCTTTGCGCCGTACTGCGACATTCCCACGCCATGACCGTGACCGTAGGTCGTAAAGATGAACTTGTCGCTGCTCTTGTCGTATTTCAGATCAAAAGCCGCACTTTTCAGCGAATAACCGAGTACCTTTTCTCTTATCGTTCTGCCGTCTATTGTATTGCCGTTTGCCTTTGTCATACCGCCGACAGAAATTGACGTTACCCAGCCGTGTTCCCTGTTATCAAGTCTTGAATTTATCTTGAACCACTTTGACGGGTCGCCTGTGAGTGCTATTCCGAGTGTATTCTGCACAGCGTTCTTTATATAATCCGAAGAATAGCTGTCGGTACTGCCCCAGTTAGGGTCGGTCGTCTTGTCAAGCGGACAATCAACGCTTCTGAGATACGGATAATCAATGCCCCATACATTCTCGGCACTGTTGGTATAGCCGCACGAGGACGCAAAGAACGAACACTGTATCATCTCGCCGTTATAGTAGATTGCTTCGCCCAGCACCTCGTCAACCAGCTTGTATATTCTGTCATATACGTCTGTTTTAAGTGCTGTCTGGGGTTTAACACCCATTTCGTTGTTCTTTTTGATATAGGTGTATTCCGCTACTGCCTGCGCTTTTACCGCTTCATCGGGGAACTCGTTCCATATTTCACCGACTACCGCCCTCGCAATTATCTCTCTTGCGCCTGCCGTGTAATATGTACCGGTCACCTGATCGTATACAGTGAACTGCTCCTCACCGCTGTTATCGGGCGTCGGTGTCGGCGCAGATGTTGTTTCAGCCGTTGTGGTTTCCGGTGCGGCAGTTGTTGCCGCCGGGGTGGTTGTGGCAGTTGTTGTTTCGGGGATGATAACGGTATTATCCACCGCAGGTGCGGGTGTGCGTTTTTTTACCGTAGTTGTTGTAGTTTCCGCCTTGGTGGTTGCTGTAGTCTGTGCCTTTACATCGGCAAGTGTAGGTTTTTTGTCGTCTTGCAGCTTAATTGTTGTAGTTTCGGGAGTTTTTTCGGTTTCGGCAGATGTTGTCGCTTCAGGGATAGATACCTCTATCTCTCTTTCATTGTCTGCACTTACATGAACTACCTGAACTATTCCGAACAGGTAAATGTATACGCAGGATATAACAAGAGCGAGCAGTATCTTTCCTATTGATGCCTTCTGCATTAAATTCCTCCTTTATGTTACATTTTCCGCTATCTTTTATCAATCGGAGTTTTCTGTCTTGAACGAACTATCCTTCTTGAAGCCTTCTATCCACGCAGGATCCCAGTACCTTCCGCTCCATTCCTCGCCGTAATAGTAAAGCTCTCTTATCGTCCGGCACTGCTTGGGGTCGGGGTTACGCTTGAAGCTTTTTATCTGCTCGTCTGTGAACGAATCCGACTCGCCGTCACGAACCTTTCTCGCAACAACAACGATACGCATATCGTAAAGACCTACCTCGAACTCACAGGTGGACAGCGTAAGGAACTTATCGCCGTATTTCATATCAACGCCTGTGAAGAATTCGCTCCTGTCAAGGCATTCGGACGTGAAATAATTGAATTCATCCCTGTTTGCAAAATTCAGTATGGCGGGATAATTGAACACGTCGCCGTATTCCTCCCTCGTATTGATAAGCATTACAGAGAATATCTTATACTTTGCCTTTTCGTACAGCGTGTTGAACTCGATCACAGGATGCTCTTTCAGAAACTCAAGGCTCTTGTCAAGGTCAACTCGTCTGTACTCGGTTATTTCGGCAAAGAAGTTTTCGGTACGCAGGTTATGACCGTAAAGGATCGTATTTGCGGACGTTTCGCCCGTATTCTTGAATTCGTTCTCGTAATCAGCAAAAATAGTACCGTTCTTGCTGTAATTACCGTAAAAGTCCTTTTCAAGATATTCGGTATTGTTTTCGCCCTGTACTACAGGATAGTTTACATTTATGCCCTTTATGCTCAGCCAGCCGACAAAATCGTTGTTTATCGCATAAAAAGGCGCATATTCGGTGTTTATGGCTTTTTCGGGAAGTTCGGCTATTTCCTCTGCGGTCGGCTCGTGGTTTCCCAGCTGTAATATGCTGCTCTGATACTCTTTTCTCTGCCTTTCAGGCTCGAACATATATTTATCAATAATTATAAGCACTGCCACGCAAAGAGCGACTATCGACACAAGAAAAACTATCTTTCGGATAATCTCGCCTACGCTGTCGCCTTTCCACGGGATAAGACCCTTGACAATGGCTAAAGCGGCATTTTCCTTTTTCTTTTTCTTCTTTTTCTTCTTATCTGCGGTCGATACTACGACCGATTTGTAATCAGGCATCTTCTAACCTTCCTTTTGCTGTGATAATTACCGTAGGATTACTATATCAACTGCTCTTCTTCGGCTTATAGCCTTTTAAAAGTGCGGGATCCCAGTTCCTTCCGCCCCACGAACCGCCGTTTACGCTGTACCAGTAATCATAATAAAGCGGATCGTAATTGATGATCGTCTTGGATACATCCACCGTAGGATCTTCTCCCTCACGCACTCTCCTTGCAAAAAGCGCATATCTTATATTCTTGCTCTTGCCGAAAGGAAAATCGCAGGTTGACAGTGCGATCACCTCATCGCCGTATTTCAGATCTACCTGCGGTGTGTATATAAAGCTGCGGTCAAGGACCTTTGCGTAGTAATCAATAAATTCTTTTTTATTCTTGAAAGTATATGCAGCCGTATAGTAGAATACTTCACCGTCTGCTTTTTCGACATTGACCTGCATCATAGCAAATATCTTATACAGACCCTTTTCGTATATCGTGTCAAACTGTATGACAGGATGCTCGTCATACATCTCTCTGCCGTAGTAGAGAACATCAAACTTGTTTACATCACGGAAAAAAGTCCCGTTTGACATATTGTGACCGTACAGCAGGATATTAGGTGAACGGTAATCACTGCCGATATGTGCGCAATAATCCGCCGTAACGCTCCCTGAATAGCTGTACTCCTTATCGAAGTCGTGCGTCAGATAGTACATATTCTTATCATACACTTCTCCGTAGTCGATCGGCTTTTTCGGGTCGAACCCTTTGACGTGCATAACAGGATAATCGACATTGGTGCCTTCTATTTTCAGCCAGCCTGCCATATCATGATTTTTTTCATACATCTCACGGTATTCAGGCAATATTGACGGCTTTTTCTTTTCAGGAACAACCGGTTCGGCAGGTATATCAACATTAAGCGTACAGGTATAATCCAGCATATTCGGCGGCAAAGGCGGCTGTGTCAGCTTCATTATCAGCATTACGCCGACAACCGCAAGCCATACCACACAAGCACCGAGTGCCACCCACAGCACCTTGCCGCTTATGACCGGCTGTTTTGCCGTTTTTGTTTCATTCTGTTCTTCCAAAGCCACACCGCCTCGCACAGCATCAGGCGAGAATATCAATAGTCATATCCGTCGCCGTTGTTATAATCATATATTCCGTCACTGTCGTTTATATCGTCAATAAACGTGTAACCGTCCCTTTCAGCGTCTTCCTCAGTATAGCTGAGCAGCTTTCTTCTGTCCCAGTTGCTCTGTGACCAGTCGTATCCGCCGCCGATATTATCATATACCCACTGCCAACGCTTTACATAAGTGTTCACCTTAGCCTTGCTTACATCGACATAGGTGCTTTCACCGGGACGTACCTTTCTTGCAAATATCGCAAGACGCACATTGTCCATATCCGAGCGGAACGGCCAATAGCAAGTAGAAAGTGTCAATATATCGTCACCGTACTCTATATCTACATCGGTGAAAATATCGCTTCTGTCCATAAGATCAATTATAAAATTGTTGAAGTCGTCACGGGAGGTAAAGTCGTGCTTGTTATTGTAATTATAGTACACTTCACCGTATTCTTCATAGATATTGAAAAGCCCTATGCCGAATATCTTCCACTCTGCTTCTTCATAAAGGGTATTGAACGTTATGGTCGGATGATCCTTGTAGAACTGCATTGACGGCGCATCATAGCTGTCATAAAGCGTTCTCCAGTATTCACTGAGGCAGGCAAAGAACGTGCCGACAGCCATATTATGACCGTAAAGCACCATATTGCCCGAATTTCCGTCCGGAGAAACCACACAGTTGCAGTCCATCATTACAGAACCGCTCTTGCTCTTTTCTCCGTAGAAATCGTGCGTGAGATAGTAGTCATTGTCTTTTCCTTTTACAACAGGATAATCAATCGCCGTACCGTCTATTTTGAGGTAGCCTACCGTATCGGGATTTATTTCAAGCAGCTTCTTGAACGAGGGAAGTATTTCCTTGCTTGCACCGCCGTTGTTTCCATCGGGAATATATATGTTTGATATTCCCTGACTTCTCCACTGGTCACGGAACATCATAAATACGTCCGAAACAAGCGGTATAGCCGTGGCAAGAAATATGATCAGTGCGATTATAAACACCAGTTTTCTGATGACCGCCGCCACACTGTCGCCTTTCCACGGGATAATTCCCTTGATAAGCCTTTTCCAAAAACCCGGCTTTTTTGTAGCCACACCGTTACGGCGTGGATACTTTTCCATGTATGTTGTCATTTATGCTCCTTATATTTAACGTGACCGGGCTTAGCGTCAGTCTGTCTTATCGGGGAAGGAATAGTTGTCACGCTTTGCGTCTTCCGCATCGTAGCTTAACAGCTTTCTTCTGTCCCATGTGCTCTGGAACCAGTCATATCCTCCGCTTACTTTGTCGTATACCCACTGCCAGCGCCTTACATAAGGATTTCCGACAGCCTTTTCCACATCAACGCTGTCGCTTTCACCTTTCCTTATCTTCCTTGCGAATATCGCAAGTCTTACCGTGTCGCCACTGCCCTCGTAAGGCCAGCAGCACGTTGAAAGCGTAAGAATATCATCGCCGTATTTTAAATCGACATCGGTGAAAATATCGCTTCTGTCCATTATATTTATGATATAATCGTTGAAATCGTCTTCGGAGGTGAAATCGAGCTTCTGATTATATTCATACACTTCTCCTCTTGACTCGGCAACATTGAATATGCCGAAGCCGAAAACCTTCCACTCCGCCTGCTCGTATAGTGTATCGAATCTTATAACGGGATGCTCTTTGTAGAAAGACTTGCTCGGCTCGTCATAAGAATCGTACATTGTGCGCCAGTATTCGTTCAGCGGTGCAAAGAATGTGCCTACCGCCATATTGTGACCGTACAGCACCAGATTGCCCGAGTGACCGTCAGCCGTCACTTTGTTGCGGTAATCCATCATTACCGTACCGCTGCGGCTTTCGTTCTTATAAAAGTCATGGGTAAGGTAATAGTCATTATCGGTTCCCTTTACAACGGGATAATCCACAAGAGTACCGTCTATCTTTATATATCCCACTGTGTCGGGATTTATTTCAAGAAGTTTCTTGAACGAGGGAAGTATATCCTTGTTATTTTCGGGAACATCCGTATTGTCATCAAGCTGATACATCTGCGAAATACCCTTGCTTACCTGCTCATCCTTGTACATAGAAAGTATATCCGCAAGAAGCGGTATAGCTGTCGCCAGAAAAACTATAAATGCCACTATAAATATAATTTTTCTTATTACAAGTCCGGTATCGTCGCCTTTCCACGGGATAACGCCTCTTACAAGGCGATAAAAGAAGTTAGGTTTCTTCTCTGTTTTTGCTGTCGCATCAACGTTTGCTTCTTCGGCTAATTCGGCGCTTTTTTCTTCAAGTGCCTCCTGACCGTCCGACATTTCATCGGCGCCCGAAAGCTCGTCTATCGTGCTTTCATCATCGACCGGTATATGTTCGGCGGCAGTATCGGCTTCGTCCGCACTGACTGCGACCTGTTCGTCTGACATCTCATTTTCGCCCTCCGGCGTAATGCCTACCGAGTTCTCTTCAAGCGCCGCTGCGTTTGCTGTCTTTCTGTCAATATCTGCGATTATCTCATCAACAGACATGCCGCCTGTATCATTTTCAAATTTGTTATCGCTTTCCATAACAGTCTCCTTGCTTGTGTGTTTTCTCTTGCTCTTATTATATGTTTTCGGCAACCCACTGCAAAGCGGTAAGCACCGTGTTTTTTCTTATATATTCTCTTGCATTTTCGTCTTTTGCAAGCATTGGGTCGGTAAAAGCAAGCCGTGCCAGCGTATTTCCTGCCACGCTCAGCCCGATATATACAGTACCGACAGGCTTGCCCGGCTCTGCTCCCGTAGGACCTGCTATGCCTGTTACCGATATTCCTATATCGCTTCCTGCCGTCTTTCTTACCCCTTCAGCCATAGCCGCTGCGGTTTCGGCGCTGACTACACCGTATTTATCTATTATTGCGGCAGGTACGCCTATAAACCGCTCCTTTGCGCTTATGGCATAGGTGCAGATGCTCATATCCATTACGGCTGAAGAACCGCTTACGGAAGTTATTGCGGCGCTGATAAGACCGCCCGTACAGCTCTCCGCACAGGCTATTTTCTTTCCCTTGCTAACTAATAATTGTACTACATTTCCGGCAGTTTTGTCAATATCGAGCTGAAGCTCTCCGATACGGCTCATAATGCCACATCTCCTTTAAAAATCAAGGCTTATTCCTGTTCTTCCTTGCTCTCGATCCTGAACAGCTTTACCGTTGTACCCTCTACAGCCTTTTCTATGAGAGGCGCAAAGTCAAACGACTGCTCAGCCTTTATGACCTCGTCAAATACAGGGCGTGTCTTGGGGTGCTTCGGCGTAAATACCGTACAGCAGTCCTCATAAGGCAGGGTCGATGTTTCAAACGTATCTATCTTTCGTGCTATATCTATAATTTCCTTCTTATCCATACCGATAACAGGGCGGAATACCGGATATTCTGCGGCGGCATCGGTACACTGTATAGCCTTTAACGTCTGACTTGCCACCTGTCCCACGCTTTCGCCTGTAACAAGTGCGCCATACTCGTTTCTTTCGGCAATTATGTTGGCGATTTTCACCATAAGCCTGCGCATAATTATTGTGAAAAATTCTTCGGGGCAGTTATCCCTCAGTGCTTCCTGTATCTCCGTAAACGGAACGCAGTAGAATCTTATATCTCCGCAATAGCTTGTCAGCTTTTCGCAAAGCGTTTCAACCTTCATCAGCGCACGCTCGGATGTATACGGAGGGCTTACAAAGTGTATACCGTCCACAATAAGACCACGTTTTGCCATCATATAGCCTGCAACAGGGCTGTCGATACCGCCAGACAATAAAAGCAGAGCCTTGCCCGAACTGCCTACAGGCATACCGCCCGCACCGATTATACGCTCGGCACTGACATACGCACCCTTGTCCCTTATCTCGCACATTACGGTAATTTCGGGATTATGAACGTCTACAGACAGATGAGGATACGCTTCAAGTATAGCACCGCCAAGCTCCGCCTGTATTTCGGGAGTTTTCATAGGGAACGATTTATCTGAACGCTTTGCGTCAACCTTGAACGTTTTTGCGTTTTTGAGTGCATTTTCAAGATAAGGTACGCCCTGCGACTTTATCTGCTCGAAATCCTTTTCAAACACCGCACAACGCTGTAATGCGCCTATACCGAATATTACCTTCAGCTTTTCGATAACTTCGTCAAGGTCGCATTCGCCGACAGGCTCTATGTATATGGTAGACTGCTTTCTCATGTAATGAAATTTACCGCAGTGACGCAGTCTTCTTCTGATATTCTTTACGAGTATATCCTCAAAAGTGCCTTTGTTAAGCCCTTTCAGCGCTATCTCGCCGTATTTTGCCATTATAAGTTCGTTCATTATATGTTTCCTTTCCTGCGGCTTTTCTTTGTACGTCTGAACCGTGAAATGCCGTTTTCTATTTCATCGCAGAGTGCGTCAATGTCTTCTTTTGTTGTTTCCATCGAAAAGCTCACTCTTATAGTGCTGTCCGCTCTTTCGCTGTTCATACCGAAAGCGTCGGGCACCGAGCTTATCTTGCCTTTTGAACAGGCAGAGCCGCTGCTCACATATATCTCTTTTTCTTCAAGCGAATGGAGCATTATCTCGCTTCTCACCCCAAGCACAGAGAAACTCAGTATGTTATACACACTGTTGTCCGGACTGTTTATATAAACGTCCTCCATTTTCGAAAGCCTGTCACGCAGATAACCGTTCAGCTCCTTGTAATGCGTAAGGTCGATGGGATATGCCTTCACAGCCGCCTCAAATGATGCTATAAGCTCGGTAGGCTCTGTTCCCGGACGCAGATTTTTCTGCTGTCCTCCGCCGTATACAAGCGGAGTGAATCTTATCTTATCCGCACAGTACATTGCTCCTATGCCCTTAAAGCCGTGTATCTTATGTCCTGAAAGGCTGATAAGATCGCCCTTAAGCGTCACCTTGCAAAAGCCCTGTACGCCGTCTATATGAACGATAGTTTCGCTGTTCGCATTTTTTACAAGCCTGTACAGCTTTTCGGTATCGACCTTAAAGCCGTTCTCGTTGTTTACAGCCATGCACGATACAAGTATAGTATCCTGTGTGACATTATCCGCAATATACTGCTCGAAATTATCAATAGCGTCCTTAGGCGACAAACGGACTATTTCAAAGCCCAGCTTTTCAAGATAATCCATCGTTCTTGCTACGGACGGATGCTCCATAGCGGTAGTCACTATTTTATTTCCTCTGCGTTTATAAGCGTCTGCCACTCCTCTTATCGCAAGATTGTTGCTTTCAGTCGCACCCGATGTAAAATATATTTCTCCCTGCAGCCCCAGCTTTTTAAGAATCGTTTTCTTTGCACTGTTCATCAGCTTTTCAGACTCAATACCGAGCCTGTGCAGTGACGATACATTGCCGAAACAGCTTCTTGCGGCATCTTCAGCCGCTTTTATTGCCTGCTCGCAGGGCTTTGTAGTGGCGGCATTATCCAGATATATCAAATTTCCGTCTCCTTTTCGTATGGGCTTTACCCACTTATCTATAAGCTATTTAATTATACACCATTTTGCGATAAAAAAACAGGGTATATTCTGAAATTTTTATGAAAAAATAACCTTGTATACGCATTACCGCCGATTTTATGAAAGGAAGAACATAATATGTATATTTCAAAACGTTGTTTTGTGCGGATAATCAGCTTTTTTACCGCCATATCGGTTGCCGCAGGCATATCTGCCACACTGAATATGAACAGCTCCGTCCGTTATAAAAGGAACTTTGAGCAGAGTATGACACGAAATGTAGAGGATCTGTCGGCCGAGATTGACAACATCAAGAACACGCTTTACAAGGGTATGTATGCAGGCACACCGGAGATGATGACACAGCTTTCGTCAAAGCTGTGGAGCGATGCATCCACAGCAAAAGCCTCACTTGCCGAACTTCCGGTATCCGAGCTTCATCTTGAAAATACCTATAAATTTCTGTCGCAGGTGGGCAACTTCTCGAAGAGCCTTGCAAAGCGTTATTCCGACGGAGAAACGCTGACGGAGGATGACAGGAAATCGCTTAAAACGCTCGGTGAATACGCCGACCGCCTTGCCGACAATATGTGGAAGGTGGAACAGCGCATAACAAACGGCGAATTATCCTTTGAAAAAGCCGCAACAGAGGTGCAGGAAGCGAAAAACAGCGATGAGCCGTCGTATATAACGGAGGGCTTCACCGATTTTGAAGAAGGCTATGACAACTACCCGACGCTTATATATGACGGACCCTTCTCCGACCATATACTCGAAAAAAATCCCGAAATGCTGAAATCCGCATCGGCGGTCACCCTTTCGGACGCACTGAAAAAAGCCGAGAAAGCCTGCGGCACTGTCGGCTTGTCACACGATGACAAAAACGACGAACAGGGAAAAATGCCATCCTACGTCTTTACAAAGGACAGCACCACCATAGCCGTGACAAAAAACGGAGGTTATCTCAGCTATATGCTCTGCGGCAGAAGTGTTCCCACTCGCTCTGTCACCGCACTTGAGGCTGTCGCAAAGGCTGAAGAATATCTCTCAATGCTCGGCATAAACCACATAACCGACACCTATTATGAGATAAACGGCAACGTCTGCCTTGTGAACTTTGCAGGCACACAGGGCGATATAACGATGTACACCGACCTTATCAAAGTCGGCGTGGCAATGGATAACGGCGATATACTCAGCTTTGACGGCAGAGGATATATCACAAACCACAAGAAGCGTGATCTGCCCGAGCCGAAGATTACCGCAGAACAAGCAAGAAAACAGCTCTCATCAGAACTTACAGTTACTGATACCTCACTTGCCGTAGTGCCTTCCGCAGGCACAAACGAGCTTTATTGCTATGAATTTCACTGCACATCTCCTGACGGCAGACAGATGCTCATATATATAAATGCCGATACCGGCAAGGAAGAACAGATACTGTTGCTTGAAATCAGTGAAAACGGTACGCTGACCGTTTGACAGCAAGATAACAAGATAATACAAAAATCCCCCGACAAAAATCGGGGGATTACAGACTGTCGATAAACCTATATGTTTTTGAAAATGGGTGTTTAGCGTTGCTTGCTCTGCTGGTTTTGCATCGTGCAAAACTTTTGGCAAGCAACCAAAGCCTCCTTGCTTTGGGCGTAGCCCCAATGCAGGTCATCAGTCGTTGGTGTCGCTGCATCTGTGCATTGACAGCCATTTGTGCCGTTGCATCGTGCAACGGCTTTGTGTGGCTGTCATTATGCGTCCTTGCATAGTGGCTTTGTGTGGCTGACTGCAAGCGTCCTTGCTTGGTGAGGGCGGCAGCCCCACACTCAGCCCGGCACGGATGCCGGGCGTGTATGCCCAAAGGCTCTATGCAAGGACGCATACAAGTGGTTGAACAAAGTCGGTGCAGGACGCACCGACAACAAACGACCACGATTGCAGAGACGCAAAGCCCACAAAGCGTTCTTGTAGGGATAGAGAAATTTCACTATTCTTTAAAAAACAATCTTTTTCTACAAACTGAAATCCCCCGACAAAAATCGGGGGATTAATAATCTTATTTAACAATTAAACTAAGATTGAATGCTCATCGTTAGGATCGAACAGGTGTACCTTGTTAGGATCAAGAGCAAGCTTGATAACGTCCTGAGGACGAGCAGTACATCTGGGAGATACTCTTGCTGTCAGCGGGATACCTTCGCATGTGAGGTAGAGGTAAGACTCAGCACCCATCATTTCGGTAACGTCTACTGTAGCTTCGATCATACCTGTCTTAGCGTTTGAAAGGAACATTTCTTCATCGTGAATGTTCTCGGGACGGATACCAAGGATAACTTCCTTGTCAACATAGTACTTAAGAGCTTCTGTATCTGTCTTAGCACCGGGCAGTTCAACATAGAACTTTCTGCCTCTTGTTGTCTTTGTATCTTCTGAACCGAATTCAACTGTGTACTTGCCGTTGAGCATGATAAGCTTAGCGTTGATGAAGTTCATCTGAGGTGAACCCATGAAGCCTGCAACGAACTTGTTAACGGGGTTCTCATACAGGTTGATAGGTGAGTCGATCTGCTGGATGTAACCATCCTTCATAACTACGATTCTGTCACCCATCGTCATAGCCTCGATCTGGTCATGAGTAACGTAGATGAATGTAGTACCTAACTTCTTGTGAAGCTTTGAAAGCTCAGTTCTCATCTGTGCACGGAGCTTAGCGTCAAGGTTTGAAAGAGGCTCGTCAAGTAAGAATACCTGAGGATCACGAACGATAGCTCTACCTAAAGCTACACGCTGTCTCTGACCACCTGATAAAGCCTTGGGCTTTCTGTCGAGAAGATGTGCGATGTCGAGGATCTTAGCAGCTTCTTCAACAAGCTTCTTGATCTCATCCTTAGGCACTTTTCTCAGCTTTAAGCCGAATGCCATGTTCTCGAAAACAGTCATATGAGGATACAGAGCGTAGTTCTGGAAAACCATCGCAATATCACGATCCTTAGGAGCTACGTCATTAACGAGTCTGTCGCCGATGAAAAGCTCGCCCTCGGAAATTTCCTCAAGACCTGCAATCATTCTTAATGTTGTTGACTTACCGCAACCTGAAGGACCAACGAGGATAATGAACTCCTTGTCCTTGATGTTCATAGTAAAGTCAGAAACGGCTACTACGCCGCCGGGGTAACGCTTATAGATACCTCTTAAAGATAAACTTGCCATTTATGTGTGACCTCCTGTTTTATTGCAGAATAACCTTACGCTAATATTTTAACAAAATCGAGCCGAAAATGATAGTACCTAATTACCCAAATATCAAAGCCTTGCGTTATGCAAAATCACCAACACATATAAAACGCATTTAAATTTTGTCCTTTTTGTGTACAATTTATACAATTTTTAGCCAAATCTCAGCCTTGAATAAAGTAAATTCCGTTCGAATTTGTTACAAATCACAAATGAAAGCGGATAATTTTAGTGAAATTTTGCAATTAATACTTAAACGTGTTAAAGATTGCGTTAAAATTTCAGCATTTTGCTGAATATTTCAGCATAGATTTTAGTAAATTTCAAGTGACTGTCCCCGCAACCGACCGCCCTGACAATAAATTGACATAACGGAGGAAAAATGAAACACAGAAAAATTATCCGCTTGCTTGTTATCCCTGCCGCTCTTTTCGTTATACTGCTTATCGTTCTTGTTATGTGCCGCCGCAGTGCAATATGCGGTGAAACATACAGCGACAGAGCAAATTACGCAAAAACGCTCGGCTACAGCATATCCGCCGACAGCGAAACCGTACAGAATATCGTTATCCCTGCCGTATTCGGCAGCGTATACGAAAACTACAATGCTTTGCAAAAGCAGTGCGGCTTTGATTTATCGCTGTATAAGGGCGAGGACGCAGTACAATATACATATATTATAACCGATTACACCGATGACAGCGGAAACACGCTTGATAACATCAGAATGAACCTTATCATCGTCAGCGGCAGAATTGTCGGCGGCGATATATGCTCCGCCGCACTTGACGGCTTTATGACAGGGCTTCAGCCACGCAAAAATTAGCCGCACGGGTTTAAAGGAGCCTGCCACAATTGCGGCAGGCTCAATGATTTTATTTGGCTTACTTTGTTCCGAACAGTCTGTCGCCTGCGTCACCGACACCGGGAGTGATATACAGATCCTCATTAAGACCGTCGTCAAGCGCACCGCAGTAGATCTCTACATCGGGGAATTCCTTGTGTATAGCGGCTATGCCCTCGGGAGCGGCGATAATGCACATAAACTTTATAGAATGTGCGCCGGCTTCCTTGATCTTGCGTATAGCGTGTACAGCCGACGTGCCTGTAGCGAGCATAATATCGGTAACTATTACGTCACGCTCGTTTATATCAAACGGGAGCTTGCAGTAATACTCGTTTGCGACCGTTTTATCCGATCCGCCCTTTCCTCTGAATATACCGATATGACCTATCTTTGCGGCAGGAACAAGTGCCATAACGCCTTCGGTCATACCAAGACCTGCACGGAGGATAGGTACAAATGCGAGCTTTCTGCCTGAGATAACATTTGACTCTGCGATAGCTACGGGAGTCTGGATCTGTACCTTCTTAAGAGGAAGATCTCTCGTTGCCTCATAGCACATAAGCATTGAAATTTCGCTTACAAGCTCTCTGAATTCCTTTGCGCCCGTGTTCTTATCTCTTAAAAGAGATACCTTGTGCTGTACAAGGGGGTGGTCACAGATGTGAAGTTTCTCGTTTGCCATAACATTCTCTTTTCTCCCTATGTATTGTTGGATTAGTTTTTTATAGCCCTGCCGTGATTTTCATAGGGAAAAATCCGCAGACTTTGATTACTTACTTATTTTCAAGCGCCATCATCTTGTCAACTCTTGCTGCGTGTCTTCCGCCCTCGAACTCGGTTGACAGGAATACTCTTACTATTTCTTCAGCCGTACCCGCTCCTATTACTCTGCCGCCCATGCACAGAACGTTTGCATCATTGTGAAGGCGTGTGTACTTTGCCGTATAATAATCCTGGCACAAAGCCGCACGGATACCCTTTATCTTGTTTGCCGATATGCTGATGCCTATACCCGTACCGCATATCAGAATGCCCTTGTCGCACTCTCCGCTTTTGATTTTCTCGCAGGTCTTTTCTGCAATGTCAGGGTAATCCGCTCTCTCTCCGTTACAGCCGCAGTCGATATATTCGACTCCCAGCCCGTCAAGGAACTTCTTAACCTCGCACTTCAGTTCATATCCTGCGTGGTCGCTACCTATTGCCAGCATTTTTATTCTTTCCTTTCTTTATATGCCTCAGCATTTTTTGCCATAAGCTCACGCTGAGCCTGCGGCAGCTTAAGATACATCGGCATAAGCTGTTCGGGCGTTAACTGCGGTGCGTTTACAGCCGCAAGGCATACACCGTAGCCCGTCTGGTATCTTAACGGATCGGGGGCAATCTTCACATTTTCCATTCCCTCGGCATCCGTTGCTTTTTTCATTATAAATGCGCCGTCGCCGACAAGCATTATATCATCGTCATATTCCGACAGCATTCTTGCCGCTTCATCGGTCTTAAGGCACTCCTCTTCGGTCAGCCTTTCAACCTTGCCGTCCTCAATGCGAAACAGTGCAACATAAACCTGATTGCACCTTGCGTCCATTGCGGCGCAGACAACGCAGTCATAAGCTGTAACATTATACGCCATAGCTTCAAGCGTCGAAACTGCCGCACAAGGCTTCGACAATGCAAAAGCAAGACCTTTTACCGCCGATATGCCTATACGAAGTCCCGTGAAAGAACCCGGACCGTTCGCCACTGCGAAAAGTCCTATATCCTCCATAGAAAGCTCCGCATTTCTGACAAGATCCCTTACGACAGGCATAAGCGTCACGCTGTGCGTCAGCTTGTTGTTTATCACCGTACTGCCGAGTATCTGCCCCTTTTCCGTATCGTACACGGCGGCACAGCAAGGAGCGGCGGCAGTGTCGATACCGAGTATCAGCATAGTTCCTCCTGCGGAATATATTCAATTACTCTTGAATTATCCCCTGTTTTAGTGATATTCACACCGCACCTGCCGTCAAGATACGAGGCAAGCTCAGGTATGTTCTCGCTCCACTCTATACACATTATTCCGCCTCGGTCGAGGTAGTCGAAAAATCCGATAGCGTACAGATCGTCGAGCGTGTTTATTCTGAAAAGGTCAAAGTGGAATATCGGCACATCGCCCTCATATTCGTTCACAAGAGCGAAGGTCGGACTTGTAACATCGTCCGTACTGCCGAAATATTCCGCTATACCCTTTGTTAAGTGCGTTTTTCCTGCGCCCATTTCACCGGTATAAAGCACACAGTCGCCGGCTTTCAGATAAGAGGCTATCTTTTTGCCGATTTCAACCGTTTCTTCGGGCGAATCTGAAATAAACCGTTCCATCAGAACAGACCGCTTATCTCGCCGTCTGCGCTTACATCAATCTTGTTTGCGGCAGGAACCTTGGGCAGTCCGGGCATTGTCATAATATCACCCGTGAGTGCGACAACAAAGCCTGCACCTGCCGACAGCTTTACATCACGGACGGTTATCGTGAAGTCCTTCGGGCAACCGAGCTTTGTCGGGTCGTCCGATAAGGAATACTGCGTCTTTGCAACGCATACAGGCAACTTGTCAAAGCCGATAGCTTCAATTTCCTTTATTGCCTTTTCCGCACCCGTTGTATAGCTTACGCCGTCCGCACGGTAGATTTCCTTGGCGATTATACTTAGCTTTTCCTTTATGGTCAGCTTCTCATCATATATAGGAGCAAAATTCGTCTTGCCCTCGTTTTCGCTTATTGTATCTATAACAGCGTTTGCAAGCTCGATACCGCCTTCTCCGCCCTTTAAGAATACATCTGAGAACGCAACCTTTGCGCCCATCTTCTCGCAGTATTCACGGACAATAGCTATTTCAGCCTCTGTATCGGTATAGAAGTGGTTTATCGCAACAACTGCAGGCACGCCGTATTTACGCATATTCTCAATATGTGCGCCGAGGTTTACGATGCCCTTTCTAAGAGCCTCTGTGTTTTCAGCGGTAAGCTCGGTTTTCGGAACACCGCCGTTGTATTTCAAAGCACGGATAGTAGCTACTATGACCGTACACGAGGGCTTAAGTCCTGCGTAACGGCACTTTATGTCAAAGAACTTCTCCGCACCGAGATCACTGCCGAAGCCTGCCTCGGTTATGGCATAGTCGCCGAGCTTTAACGCAAGCTTGGTCGCTCTTACGCTGTTACAGCCGTGAGCAATGTTTGCAAACGGACCGCCGTGAATGATAGCGGGAGTATTTTCGAGCGTCTGCACGAGGTTGGGGTTGATAGCGTCCTTTAAGAGTGCTGTCATTGCGCCTACCGCCTCAACATCAGAAGCGAATACGGGCTTTCCGTCATAAGTATATGCAACAAGAATTCTGCCGAGCCTTGCCTTAAGATCAACAAGATCGTCCGCAAGACACAGTATCGCCATTATCTCGCTTGCAACGGTTATCTGGAAGTGATCCTCTCTCGGAACGCCGTTCACCTTGCCGCCAAGACCGATTATGCAGTTTCTCAGCGCTCTGTCGTTCATATCAAGACAACGCTTTATCTGTATGCGTCTGGGGTCTATTCCGAGTACGTTTCCCTGCTGAATGTGGTTATCTATAAGTGCGCAAAGCAGATTGTTTGCGGAAGTGATTGCGTGCATATCCCCCGTGAAGTGAAGATTTATATCCTCCATAGGCACTACCTGCGCATACCCTCCGCCTGCCGCACCGCCCTTTATACCAAAGACGGGACCCAGTGAAGGCTCACGCAGTGCAAGTACAGCCTTTTTGCCTATCTTGTACATACCCTCCGCAAGACCTACGGAAGTAGTTGTCTTGCCCTCTCCTGCAGGAGTGGGGTTTATAGCCGTAACAAGTATCAGCTTGCCGTCCTCTTTGCTTTCAAGACGGTCTATACATTCCTGTGAGATCTTCGCCTTGTAGTGACCGTAGGGTATAAGCTCCTCCTCGTCAATTCCGAGTTCCTTTGCTATATCCTTTATTTTTAGCATTTTTGCGTTCTGGGCAATTTCAATATCGCTGAGCATTTTTTCTACCTCTTTTTACTGTGGCTGACAGCCTGAATTATAACCTCTCACGTCATTGTAAAGACGTAATTTAAGTATAGCACAGTGGCGGGTGAATTTCAAGGTTTAAAGAATATTTTACACCGACCGCCGCTTACGGATTTACACAAACTTAAGCTGGTCAACGTCCTCGTCGTACAGCGTACCCGCAACAGGCACGGTCTTTGTCCTGTAGCTGTCTGCGTCCTTTATCATACCGTCCTTGTATTTGACCGCAGATCTGAGCTTTGCTCTGGTAAGCCTCATTACCTGCACGCCCTGCGTATCCCTTGCCGCTTTGGGCAGGATAAGCACGGTGTTGAAAATCATGACCTTGCCTGCGTCTGAGCTTAGCATAAACTCGCAGTCGCCGTCAATAAGCGTCATAGATACGAGCGGCGAGCCGTCATTATATGCGTTCGCCAGCTTTTTACGCCTTGTCTTTGTTTCAAACGATGCCATAGGCACTTTTGCGCATTTACCGTTTTCAAAGAACATTACAAGCGTTCCGCTGTAGTCCTCTGCGGCTATCATCTTTATTATCCTCTCGTCCGGGTCAAGCTCCAGCTTTACGGGCAGATAGTCGCCCATCACGCTTGCCTTTCCGTCCTCAAAGTCGCAGGCTCTCGCCTTGTACACCTGATATTTATCGGTGAAGAACAACAGCTCCGCACGGTTACTGCCGTCATAGGTTTCGATTATCTCATCGTTTTCCTTGAGCTTCTGTTCGCCGCTCATTCTCAGCGACTGAGGAGTGATTTTCTTGAAATATCCCTCACGGGTGAAGAACAGATTAACGGGATAATCGGGTATCTCCTCCTCCGCCTCGTTCACCTCGTCCTCAGTGCCGTAGATAAACATTGTCTTTCTGGGCTTGCCGTATTTCTTCGCTATATCACCAAGCTCCGATATGATTATCTGCTTTACTCTGCGTTCCGAAGAAAGAATATCCTCCATATCGGCTATCTCTTCCTTAAGGCTGTCTATTTCCTCAATGCGCTTCAAGATATAACCCTTGTTTATATTTCTCAGTTTTATATCCGCAACATATTCAGCCTGTGTTTCGTCTATGCCGAAGCCTATCATAAGGTTCGGTACGACCTCTGCGTCATCCTCTGTTTCACGGATTATCTTTATAGCCTTGTCTATATCAAGCAGTATCTTCTTAAGACCTGTCAGCAGATGAAGCTTTTCTTTCTTCCTTGCAAGTTCAAACTTTGTCTTTCTCTTTACGCAGGTAATTCTGAAATCCGTCCACTGCTCAAGAATCTCGGCAACACCCATGACCTTCGGCATACCGCCTACAAGAATGTTGAAGTTGCAGGAGAAAACGTCCTGTAAAGGAGTTATTCTGAACAGCTTTTTCATTACCGCCTCGCTGTCCTGCCCACGCTTTAAATCAATAGTTATCTTAAGACCCGATAAATCCGACTCGTCACGCACATCGGAGATTTCCTTCAGCTTGCCCAGCTTCACCTGCTCAACTATCTTATCTATTATAGCCTCGATAGTCGTCGTAGGCGGAATCTCAGTCACTTCGATACAGTTTGCCGTTTTGTCATAGATATACTTACTGCGCACCTTTACGCTTCCACGTCCGGTAGCATATATACGGCGAAGCTCGTTCTCGTCCTGTAATATGAAGCCTCCGCCGGGGAAATCCGGTCCTTTAAGCGTGGATACAATATCGTGTTCGGGATTTTTCATAAGTGCGGCGGCTGTTTCACATACCTCCGACAGATTGAAGGAGCAGATATTGCTCGCCATAGATACGGCGATACCGACGTTATTGTTTACCAGTACCGCAGGAAATCTTGTAGGGAGCAGTACAGGCTCTGTCATTGAGTTATCGTAATTCGGCACAAAGTCAACTATATCACGGTCAATATCCGCAAATATTTCTGCGCAGATAGGGTCAAGCTTGGCCTCCGTATATCGTGATGCCGCAAACGACATATCTCTTGAATATGCCTTGCCGAAGTTACCCTTGCTGTCAACATACGGGTGCAGAAGTGCCTCGTTGCCCCTTGCAAGTCTTACCATCGTTTCGTATATTGCCATATCGCCGTGCGGATTTAATTTCATCGTCTGTCCGACAATGTTCGCCGACTTTGTTCTTGCTCCCGTAAGCAGACCCATCTTGTACATCGTATACAGCAATTTTCTGTGCGACGGCTTGAAACCGTCAATTTCGGGGAGCGCACGGGAAACTATAACGCTCATTGCATACGGCATATAGTTTTCGGTCAGCGTATCGGTTATCGGCTGATTTTCGACAATGCCTGCACCCTCTATATAAGCGCTTTTATTCGGAGCGACCTTCTTCTCGCTCTTTTCGTTCTTTCCTTTTCTCAAAATCTATACCTCTTTTTAGCTTTATACCCTGCTCAGAGCGAAAACTCTTTTTTCAGCTTTTCAAAGCGTTTCTCGTATTTATCTCTTACGGGTAACGTTGTATTCTGTAAAACGTGTTGCAGAATATCTGCGTCTTTCAGTACCTCGTCAAGCGGAAGCCCGACATTTTCCTTGTCGCTGTGGTTTGCTATCGCTCTTGTGATATTGCCTATCTCGCACACGCTGAAAAGCCCCGTCTTTGCCAGTATCGGCATTACAGCGTCAGCGCTTTCTTCTGCGTGCTTTTCGTCAACGCCCGTCAGATATTTACGGTAGTCGTGGAGCAGTCCGCTTATCTGCGCAAGCTCTGCGTTCACACCTCTGCGCAGTGCGATAAGCCCTGCCGTCTGTGCCGTGCCGAAAAGATGAATGTACGCCTTCTGCCGTCTTTCCTCGGGCAGTGTAGCTATCATCTCCGACACTACGGCAGATATTACCTCTATCCTGTTAATTTCCATATATCCTCCGCTCAAGATACGTCTATATCGTCAAGGTACTTATAGCCGTAGTCACGGATATAGTCCTTTCTTCCGTCAAGGTTATCACCGAGCAGCAGCTCGAATATCTCCTGCGTTTTCTGTGCGTCCTCCGGCATTACTCTTATAAGCCGTCTTGTTTCGGGGTTCATAGTGGTAAGCGACATCATTTCCGGTTCGTTCTCACCAAGACCCTTTGAACGCTGTATCTTATACTTCTGCTCGCCTATATCGGCAAGTATCCTCTGCTTTTCCGCTTCTGTATAGGCAAAGTAGGTCATATCCTTGCTGTTTATCTCATAAAGCGGCGACTCTGCAATATACACAAAGCCCTTTTCTATTACGGTCGGAACAAGTCTGTACAGCATAGTAAGAATAAGCGTTCTTATCTGGTATCCGTCATAGTCCGCATCGGTGCAGATAATTATCTTTTCCCACCTGAGATTATTTAAATCAAAGGTTGAAAGGTCTTTATTCGCCTTTGCCTTTACCTCAACACCGCAGCCGAGTATCTTCATAAGGTTCGTGATAATTTCGCTCTTGAATATCTTGTCATAGCTTGCCTTAAGGCAGTTGAGCGTCTTACCTCTTACAGGCATTACCGCCTGATAGTCTGCGTCCCTCGCCTGCTTTACAGCGCCTAAAGCCGAGTCACCCTCCACTATATAAAGCTCTCGTCTTGCCGTGTCCTTACTCCTGCAGTCAACGAACTTCGGTATCCTGTTCGCAAGGTCTATCTTGCCCGAAAGCTGTTTCTTTATTGTATCTCTTGCCTTTGCGGCATTTTCACGGGCACGCTTGTTTATCAGCACCTGCTCGCATATCTTGACCGCTTCGTCCGGGTTTTCAAGGAAGTACACTTCAAGCTGATGCTTCAGCCAGTCGGTCATAGCCTCCTGTATAAATTTATTGGTTATGCTCTTTTTCGTCTGGTTCTCATAGCTTGTCTGCGTTGAGAAGTTTGAAGATATGAATACGAGGCAGTCGGCAATATCGGTAAATTTTATCTTGCCCTCGGTCTTGTTGTACTTGCTGTTGGCTTTCAGCCAGCCGTCTATCTGATTTGTAAATGCCGCCTGCATAGCCTTGTCGGGACTTCCGCCGTGCTCAAGCCAGCTTGAATTGTGATAGTGCTGTATAAGCTGAACTTTGTTTGAAAATACAAAAGCGACCTTCATCTTTACCTTGTATTCCGGCTTGTCCTCTCTGTCCTTACCTGTACGCTGTGCGCTCCATACCTGCTCGGTAGTAAGTGCTGTATCGCCTACGATTTCTTTCAGATAATCGCTGATACCGTTTTCATAGCAGTAGATATGCTCTTCAAAGCGTGTTTCCCCTGTTTCCTCGTCACGCACTTCGTTTCTCAGCACAAAGGTCAGCCCGTCATTTACTACCGCCTGTCTGCGCAGAACATCGTCAAAATATTCAAACGGTACGTCAATATCCGTAAATACATCAAGGTCGGGCTTCCACTTGATTTTAGTACCCGTTGTTCCGTCCGACTGGTGACGGCGGAAGCCTCTTTCTTCCTTTTCAACGTTATAGCCCTTTTCGAATCTCAGGTCGTATATCCACGTTCCGTTATTGCTCTCGACCTCCATATACTCAGCCGCAAACTGCGTCGAGCAAAGGCCAAGACCGTTAAGACCGAGCGAGTATGAGTAGTTATCACCGCTGTTATTGTCGTACTTACCGCCTGCGTACAGTGTGCAGAAGGCAAGCTCCCAGTTGTACTTTTCCTCGTTTTTATTGAAGTCTATCGGTATACCTCTGCCGTAGTCCTGCACTTCAATGCTTTTATCAAGGAAGCGTGTAACGATTATCTTCTTTCCGAAGCCCTCTCTCGCCTCGTCTATCGAGTTTGAAAGTATCTCGAACACGGAGTGACAACAGCCGTCAAGCCCGTCCGAGCCGAATATAACGCCGGGGCGCAGTCGTACCTGATCGGGTCCTTTCAGCTGTTTAAGACTGTTATCGTCATAATTTTTCTTTGCCATCAGCTTTATCCTTTCAACCGCCGTACTCCCCTGTACAGCGAAACTTTAGTCAATAAGTAATTTTATTGTACCATAAAAAAGCCGTTTTTGCAAGCAGTTAAAATTACGCTCCCTGCACATTAGCAGGGAGCGGATATTACTGCACTTCATAAAAATGCTAATCTTCTATTCCGAGCAACCACGCAACAGATACTTTGAGTATTGAAGACAGCGCACGCAATTCATAATCTGCTACAAACCGTGTACCTATCTCTATACGTGATACGCTGTCTCTTTCTATAATAACCCCTTCTATCTGCAATTTTGCCGCAAGGTCACGCTGAGTAAGGCGAACACGGCGGCGAGCTTCATGAACTCTGTCGCCACATATATTCTTTTTCCCTTCAAATTCATAAATTTTCATCATAGCACTCCTTTTATGTTAAAGATAAGATTTTTCTTGACTTTAGCATATTATTGAGCTATAATGGTGTTAAAGATAAGAATTTTGAATTTTTCTTGTCTAATGACTTTTTATTACAAAAGGAGATTTATTATGAGTAATATGTTTAAAGGTTATCAGAACAAAAAAATACCCACAAGCATTGCAGATTGCATTGCTCCCAACTCTTTATCCTTGAATCTTTGGAAATGGTGCAAAAGAGTAGAAACTCTCGGTTGTATCATGGCAACGGTAGTCCTTATATTAAGCCTTATGCAATCAATACAAGCCGCATCCGTTACGCAAGAGGTCGAAACTTTGTATGGCAGCAGAGATAAGCAAACTTTTGATGTATGGATATTTTTGTTATATCTGTTTGGCTCAGTTGCAAAAGCCTTTGTGACATACTGTTCTTTTCATAGTGCTGCATTGTTGCTCGGAGCTATAAGCAGTATTGTCCAGAACACAAGAATCAGTGCCGATCTTGCATTACTTAATTCAATGTCAAATCCTGAATTGCCGATAACAAATTGTGACGATAACAAATTGCTAAGAAAAGAAAAGAATGTTGCCGCTGAGACTTGGATTTGCAAAAATTGCAAAGCAGTCAATAGCTCCAACAATTTATTCTGTCAATCGTGCGGAGAAAACAAATAATTGAATATACAAAACCGCTCCCCGTGAAAATCACAGGGAGCGGTAATTTATCAGGTTTTACTCAATATTAAATCAATACTTAGCGTAAGGATTCTCACCGTCATACAGCATACCTGCGGGACGGTTGAATTCAAGATCCTCAACGCCGAGATACTTCAGTGTATCGAAGATAGCCTTGCCGTAGTGACCGAATGCTACTGCACCGTGGTGAGGATAGTTCTTCTTGATAAGAACGTTGCGGTAGAATCTTCCCATTTCGGGGATAGCGAATACGCCGATAGCGCCGAATGAACGTGTAGCAACAGGGAGAACTTCACCCTCGGCAACATAAGCTCTCAGCTTAGCGTCTGCCGTGCTCTGTAAACGGAAGAATGTGATGTCGCCGGGAACGATGTCGCCCTCGAGCGTACCTCTTGTGATATCAGGCTCCTTATCAGGCTCAAGACCTCTGTGCATGATAAGCTGATACTTCATAGTCTTGCTTGTCAGCTTGCATGAAGCCGTATTACCGCAGTGGAAGCCCATGAATGTATCCTTGAGTGTGTAGTTGTACTTGTCCTTGATAGACTCAACATACATATCTGCAGGAACAGAGTTGTTGATGTCGAGCAGTGTAACTGCGTCTTCTGAAATGCAGGTGCCGATATATTCGCTGATTGCACCGTAAATATCAACCTCGCACGCTACGGGGATTCCTCTTGCTGTAAGTCTTGAGTTTACATAGCAGGGAACACAGCCGAACTGTGTCTGGAATGAGGGCCAGCACTTGTTGGCGAATACAACGTACTTTCTGCTTCCCTTATGTGCTTCCATCCAGTCAAGCAGTGTGATCTCAAGCTGTGCAAGTCTGGGCAGGATACCGGGCATCTTGTTGCCGTCACCAAGCTCCTTTTCCATATCTGCAACAACTTCGGGGATTCTTGCGTCATTCTTATGCTCGTTGAATGCGGCATAAAGGTCAAGCTCCGAGTTCTCTTCAATCTCAACGCCAAGGTTGTAAAGCTGCTTTATAGGAGCGTTACAAGCGAGGAAGTCCTGAGGACGAGGACCGAATGAGATAACCTTTAAGTTGTTAAGACCGATAACTGCTCTTGCAACAGGGATAAATTCCTTTATCATATCTGCAACCTCTGTAGCTGTTCCTACAGGGTATTCGGGTATGTATGCCTTGATGTTTCTGAGTGCTAAGTTGTAGCTTGCATTCAGTACGCCGCAGTAAGCGTCGCCTCTGCCGCCTACTAAGTTATCCTGTGTTTCCTCTGCCGCAGCAACGAACATTACAGGACCGTCAAAATACTTTGCAAGCAGTGTTTCAGCCGACTCGGGACCGAAGTTTCCGAGGTATACAACCAGTGCATTGCAGCCTGCGCCCTTAAGCTCCTCAAGAGCCTGCATCATATGTGTTTCGCTTTCGATAGTGGTGGGACATTTGAATACGTCAACACCGATCTCCTTACATGCCTTTACAACAGCCTCACATCTTGAAGCTGAAAGGCTCATGGGGAAACAGTCACGGCTTACAGCCGCAATTCCGAGCTTTACATCGGGTATGTTCTTCATAGCAAAAATTCCTTTCTGTGCAGTTTATTCTCTGCTTTATAAATCTGTCATAATACCGCCGCATTTTTTGTTATGTACCGCTTACGTTTTGAGTAATCGTTTACTTGTATTCGCAAAACAAAAACCTCTGCAACGGGTCTTATTATTATTGTATCACAAATAATCGTCATTGTCTACAGATTTCCGATAATTTTACGCCGTTTTCACACGAAATTATCAGCAAGTCGATGTAACAGGTTACACGGTAATTAAGTAAAACGCATTTCTTTTACCGTTTATTGACACGCCGTGCTATTTATGTTATCATTTTACTATATTAAGTATTTAAACAGCGGAGGAAGACCGATGAAATACAGACGATTGCTCTTTTGGGTAAAAGACCCGTATTCCGATAGTTCCGACGAACTGTTCACCAAAGCCGTAAAAGAAAATTTCTGCTACTGCGTTTCCCATTGCGACGACTACCGCAGAATATGCGAAAATCTCGGTATATCCTCTCCCTCGGATGCGTCCGGACTTCCCGTGATACCCACATTGCTGTTCAAGAAAAAGCAGATTTTCAATAAAGGCTGTATTCCGCTTATAAAAGCGACTTCCTCCGGCACAAGCGGCAGGAGAAGCACGATAGCCTTTGACACGGGCGGCCTTCTCTGCGGACTTAAAATGGTTATGCGTGTATCAAAGCTGAGAAATCTGTTTTCTCCTGTTCCGTGCCACTATATCATTATGGGTTACAAGCACCACAGAGGAAACAAGACTGCCGTAACAAAGACGGCTTTCGGTGCGACATTCTTCACTCCTGCACTGAGCCGCAATTATATCCTGACATATAAAAAGGGCGGCTATTCCCCCGACTTTGACAGGATTATAGATCTTATTGTCAGGCATTCACGTTCACGTTTCCCGACAAGATTCATGGGGTTTCCGGCTTATACTTATTTTCTGCTGAGAATAATGGACGAACGTAAAATTTATCTTAAAATGCCGAAAGGCTCACGCATAATGCTCGGCGGCGGCTGGAAACAGTTCTATGCCGAGCAAGCCGACAAAAATTCCTTTTACAGCCTTGCCGAAAAGGTACTCGGCATAAAGGAAAACGATATTATCGAATTTTTCGGAGCGGTAGAGCATCCGATTTTATACTGCGACTGCAAGGAACATCACTTCCACGTTCCTGCTTACAGCAGAGTTATAATCAGAGATGTCGATACGTTAAAACCGCTTGAAAACGGCAAGACAGGACTTGTAAACCTGATAACTCCTATGGTTAAAGCTACCCCGGTGCTTTCTGTAATGACAGATGACCTCGGCATACTTCATAACGGAAGCGAATGTTCCTGCGGACTGAAAACGCCGTTTCTTGAAATTGTCGGCAGAGTTGCGCCGGAGGATATAAAGACCTGTGCGGCAGGCGCAGAAGAGATAATAAAGGGTGTGAACGTATGATTTTCTTTGATGGCGAAATATACGAAAACGATATGTGCGACAAGCTGTTAGCCCGTTTTGAAGACAGAATATGCGACACTCTCGGAAACTGTCGGCTTTCTGCTAAGCAGGTCATGCTTGCCGCCGAAAAAATCAGCACGGATATAGAAAACGGTGCTTTTGACGATATGCTCTCAGCGCTTGACGTTGAAAATGTAAGTTACTATAAACAGCTTATACTTGCCTGCCTCAGCCGTGAAAATCTTGAATACAGGCTGAAAACCGAGCTCGGAGATTCAGACGGCTTTATCGGTTCTCCGAACGGCATCACTCCGAAAATAAAAATTCAGACAAAACCTCTCGGCGTTCTGTTCCACATAGCCGCAGGAAATGCCGACGGCTTACCCGTGATGAGCGTTGCAGAAGGACTTCTTGCAGGCAATATCAATATACTGAAGCTTCCGTCCGCCGATAAGGGCTTGTCGATCCGCATAATAAAGCGACTTTGCAAATATGAGCCTTTGCTGTCACGCTACATATATGTCTTTGATACCCCGTCAAGCGATGTGCGTACCATCCAGACGCTTGCAGGCTTTGCCGACGGCATAGTGGTATGGGGCGGTACTGAAGCCGTAAAAGCAGTGCGTTCACTTGCTCCGCCGGGAGTTAAGCTGATTGAATGGGGACACAAGCTTGGTTTCTGCTACATTTCCGATTACGCAAACCATACAGATGAATTTTCGGCTCTTGCCGAGCATATAGCCTCTACAAAGCAACTGCTCTGCAGTTCCTGCCAGACCGTGTTTATCGACACCGATGATAAAACCGAGCTTACCCTATTTTGCAAAATGTTCCTTCCGTATCTTGAAGCGGCAGTCGGAAAACACAGGAACACCTCTATAGGCACACGGGCGAGAGATACGCTCATAAGCTACTCCGCCCGTCTTGAACAGGCAATCGGGATACGGCAAATTTCTCCCGACGTATTTTACGGTAAGAATTGCAGCCTTATCATAAAAGACGACTTTGAGCTTGAACTGTCGCCTATGATGTGCAATGTGCTTGTAAAAAGGCTTCCGAGAAAGGACATAATGCGTACACTGAGAAATGCAAAAGGCTTTCTGCAGACCGCAGGGCTTATCTGCGGCAAGGCTGACAGAGCAGAACTTACCGACCTGTTGCTCTGTGCAGGAGTTACAAGAGTTACGCAGGCGGGAAATATGTCCGCTTACTTTTTCGGAGAATCCCATGACGGAGAATATCCGCTATCCCGATACACAAGAAAAATCAATATCGAACTGAATGATCAGACTGAGGAAACAAATATATGAAAAAACTCGTTTTACCGCTCAACATTATTCTTCTCGGCTTATCGCTTGCTTGCGATACAGCTCTGATAATTACTCATCTCTACCCGATAAAAATAACCGCAAGCGTTTTCTTTATGCTTGCCGCCGCAGTAAATCTGATATACGCCCTGAAATACTTCCCCGATAAGAAACTGCCGTCAGTAATACTGACCGTCGGCGTATTCTTCGCAATGAGCGCAGATATAGCGATAAACTTAAATTTCATCGCAGGAGCGGCGATTTTCGCCTTAGGTCATATCTGTTATTTCATAGCATATTCGCTGATGCAAAAGCCCCGACCCACCGACTTTATCCCTGCAATGATAATATTTATCCCCATAGTGCTGTTTATGATGTTCTCACCGCTTCTTGACTTCGGCTCGTCGCTTATGAAGATCATCGGCATTTCATACGCTGTTATAATCTGCATTATGACAGGCAAAGCAATAATGAACTTTATCCGCATAAAGAACAGATTCAACCTTATACTTGCGCTCGGCAGTGTGCTGTTCCTTATATCCGATATAATGCTCCTGATGGCGTACTTCTCAAAAATAGATTTCCCGTTCTCGAATTTCTGCCTTGCCCTATATTACCACGGTCAATGCCTTATTGCAAACGGTCTTGCACATATAAAAACAGCTATAACAGAAAAAATCCGTGTCGCCTGACACGGATTTTTTATTACTGATTATTCCGGGCTATCGTCCAATCCCGACCGTACCACAAAGTCACACCAACCACAAACCTCTCAAAAGGTCGGAATTTGCCGTGCCCCATGGGCACCGCCGCTTAGTGCTTCTTCAACCAGTTGCGAATCCACTTGCCGTTTTCGGTAAGATTGCTCTCGCTCCAGTTTCCGTTTGCCGATGTTCCCGGCCGCAGTACCGAGCAGGTTTCATCCTTGTTGCAGATACTCCAGTTACAGTAGCTTATGCCTTGCTTGTCAAAATAGCTAAGCCACTTCTGCGTTTCGTTGAAGTCGTTCGCACCGCCGCCCGATGCGTCACAAGTACCGAATTCCGACACGAATACAGGCAGTCCCTGTGCCACGCAGTTTTCTACATTTGAACGAAGTCCTGCGTGAGTTGCCGCATAGAAGTGGAACGCATACATTACATTCTTGTAGTTCAGCGGATCGGAAAGCGGCTTGTCGATCTCCTGACTCCATGTTGGCGTGCCTACTATAATTACCGAGTTCGGCGCATTCTTGCGGATAACGGGTATTATCTTTTCCGCATACGGCTTGATATTACCGCTCCACGATGCACCTCCGTTCGGCTCGTTGCATATCTCGTAAATTACATTCGGGTATTTTGCATATCTCTTTGACACCGTTTCAAAGAAGGATTTCGCCTCGTTTGTATACTTGGACGGGTCGCCGGGATTAAGAACGTGCCAGTCAATGATAACATACATATCCAGCTTGATGCAGATGTCAACACCCTTTTCAAGCAGTTCAAGACTTCCGCTCTTGTTGCCCATATAGCACTGACCGTTGCCCCACTCGTCAACATACATTGCAAGACGGACAACATTCGTATTCCAGTCATCACGGAGCGTTTTGAATGCACTCTCATTTACGAATTCGGGGAACCATGTAAGCCCGTGCGTACTCATTCCCCTGAGCTGATAACCCTTGCCGCTCTTATCGACAAGCTGTCCGTTCTTTACCGAAAGCTGACCGTGCTGTGATACCGGCGTAGTGCCTTTAGGGTCGCTCGGTGCCGGAGGAACTGTTGCCGCCGGCTTTTTGGTCGTTGACGTATTATTGTTGTTATTGTTGTTATTATTATTGTTGCTGTTATTTCCGGCACTCGTTCCTGCGGTACTTCCGTTCACAGTCACTTTACCCTCATTGATATAAGCGTCAGCCGAATAATTGAATCCGAATGAAACGCTCTTTCCCTTTTCTATAGTTCCGTTGTAGCTCTCGTTCTTGACCGTCATTGTGTTTCCCGAAATGCTGAATATTCCGTTCCACTGCGACATCAGCTTTGTGTTGCCGGGGACGGTTACCTTTGCCGTCCAGCTGTTCACCGTATCGCCGTTATTGGTTATAACGATCTCATAACCTCCGCACTTCTTACCGCCTTCTTCCCAGCTGCTCGACTTCTTCCACTGAACAGTGAAATTGCTTGCAGATGAAGCAGGCTTGCTCTGGCTGTTGTTTTTCGTGTCGGCAGTTGACGGTGCCTTTGTTGTATCGGCAGGCTTCTCGGTGTTCTCTGCCTTTGATGTATTTTCCTGCTTTGAAGTATTACTTTCTTCCTGTTCGGAGGTATCGGAAGATGTGTCGCTCTCTGTTACTGAGCTGTCAACGGAAGTAACCTCGGAATTTTCATCAACACTGCTCGTATCCTCAATATACGATACATTGCTTTCGGTCGCCGAGCTGTTTCCGACAGACGATAATACACCGCTGTCCTGCGCCGCACAGCCTGCAAGCATAGCCGCCGCAATAAACACAGCTATCGCACGTCTGATTATAGATTTTTTCATATTTCCTCTTTCGGTCGTGATATTAAAACAGCCCTCACGAATGAGGGCTGTCATTATCAGTTAATCTTTTTAAGATTACTTTCTCTTCTTAGCAACTACTACTGCACCTGCTGCGAGGAGTGCAACACCTGCAACTGCTGCAACGCCTTCAACACCTGTGTTTGTGTTAGGCTTTGTAGAATCGCCTGTTGTAGGAGCATCTGTAGCGGGAGCATCTGTAGCGGGAGCATCTGTAGCGGGAGCATCTGTATCAGCGGGCGCCTTATCATAGCCTGTTACATCAAATGTAACTTCAATATCGCTTACAAAGTTGCCTGCCTGATCATCAAGAATCTCAGCATCAGGTGTCCATGTGTTGATAAGAGGAACACCTGCAACGTTAGCTGTAAGAGCGTCAGGGTTATCAGCACAGTTTGCATCAGGCTTTGTTACATCAAAATCATTGATGTCGTTATCAGCAACGTTATCAAATGAAACGGGAGCTGAAAGCACTTCTGTACCTGCAAACTTAACGCTTGTAAGTGTGATTACAACATCGGGGTGTTCTTCAACAGAGATGTTTGTGTAGAGCTTAAGAACATTGAAGCCTGTAGCTACATTGTCGCCACGATCCTTGCCCTCAATGCCTGTCAGCTTTGCTGTATATGTACCGTCCTTGTCGATTGTTACATCTTCAAATGAACCGGGACACGCAAAGTACTCATCGCCTACAGCCTCGCCACTGGGCTCTTCTGCGTTTGTGTCGCAAACATAGATCTTGCTCTGCTCAAGGCTGTTTCTGAACAGCCAGTTAGCTGTCTGGAAACCAAGACCTGCCTTTTCAGCACCTGCTGCTACTACTAATGTAGATGCTACTGCAGCTGCAACCGCACTTGCGGATAATACCTTTAATAACTTCATTTTAATTACCTCCAAACAAATTGTATATGTTTCGTTCTTATGAGTGTTGTTAAAAGTTTACAACATTCTCAATTAAATTAATTATAACCTCTGCACGTCAAAAAATCAATCTGCATTTTTCACACATTTACCACATAACTTTTAGTTAATTTGTACAATTAGGTTATTAAGTTATAACGCAGACCATTCTCGATTGTCACCCATTTGCGCAGTTTGGTTGACACGAGGAGCTGTCGGTGGTATTCTGTTAAAGTCGTTTGACAAAATGGAAAGGAAACAAAAAATTATGAACAGACAGAAAATCACAACAATCGTACTTTGTGCGCTCTTTGCGGCAATTACGGCAGTACTTTCGCAGATAGCGATACCGATGCCCTCCGGCGTACCGGTTACATTACAGACCTTTGCAATAGCCCTCTGCGGCTTCTATCTCTGCACGGCAAGAGCAACCGTTTCAACGGTAGTTTATGTTCTGCTCGGTGCGGTAGGCGTTCCCGTATTCAGCGGCTTCAAGGGCGGAATCGCTTCAATAGTAGGTCCTACGGGCGGATTTATAATCGGCTTTATCGCTATGGCGGCCATCAGCGGAATCGCATTCAGAAATATGCCCGAAAAGTTCCGTATACCGCTTAGAATAGCAATGGGCATCTTAGGCGTTGCCGCTTGCCATATCTGCGGATTTGTACAGTACGCTCTCGTTGCAGGCAAGGATCTGTTATCCAGCTTCCTGCTCGTATCCGCTCCCTATCTTATAAAGGATATAGCAAGCGTAGTTCTCGCATACTTTGCCGCTCTCGCAATTTCAAAGGCTCTGAAAAGAACAGGCTTTGCCCCAAGCGAACAGGCATAATTGCAATAAATTTATAAATATTAAAGGCAGTGCCGAGCGGCGCTGTCTTTTTGTTTTTTATAGTGCAAACTGCTTTTCCCAAAACTTCAGCCGATTCTACAAAAGTATGAGATTCTGTTCTCAAGTCTTATTCACCCAACCGTCAACTGCCAGAACGGCGGAATTTGAAGCGGCTCACAGCCACCGATGAACCCTCAGTATCATATTACCCCGCCGTTTTGCCACGTTCAGACAACCTCAAACATTTCCAAAGGCGGAATTTACAGTGGCTTTCAGCCACCACCTTTGACTTTTCTTCTGTTAAGTGATATACTCTCTAAATAGAAAGACAAAACACGGAGATACTATAAATGGATAACAAATACGAAGAACGGCTCGGCACAGCCTCGATGCTGCCTCTTATACTTAAAATGGCACTGCCGGGCTTTGCGGCACAGCTTATAAACCTGCTGTACAGCATAGTTGACAGGGTCTTCATCGGACACATAGAGCTTATCGGCACAGATGCGCTGGCAGGTATCGGTGTTACAAGCTCAATAATCATTCTTATCTCGGCATTTTCACAGATAGTCGGCGGTGGCGGCGCACCGCTTGCCTCAATAGCGCTCGGCAAGGGCGACCGTGAAAGAGCGCACAGGATACTCGGCAACGGCTTTTCACTGCTCGTGCTGTTTACTGTAGTAACATCGGGTATAACCTACATCTTTATGGAGCCCCTGCTCCGCCTTATCGGCGCAAGCGACGCTACTATCGGCTATGCCACGGACTACCTCTCGGTATACCTTACCGGCACGCTGTTCGTAATGTTCGCAACCGGACTTAATTCGTTCATAAACGCACAGGGCAGACCCGGAATTTCAATGATAGCCGTAATAATCGGCGCGATCCTCAACATAGGCCTTGATCCGCTTTTTATCTATGTATTCGGTATGGGCGTAACGGGCGCCGCTCTCGCAACGGTAATATCACAGGCGGTAAGTGCCTTTATAATAGTCGGCTTTCTGGTATCCGACAAAGCGACTTTGAAAATAAAGCCGAAATATCTTAAGCCGGATATAAAAATAATCGGCTCGCTGTTTGCACTCGGAATCGCCCCGTTTATAATGGCAAGTACGGAAAGCCTTGTCGGCTTCGTCCTCAACGGCTCGCTGAGCGGCTACGGCGATATATACGTCAGCACCCTTACGGTAATGCAGAGCGCAATGCAGTTTGCCGCTGTGCCTCTGAGCGGCTTTGCACAGGGCTTTGTTCCGATAGTCAGCTACAATTACGGCAAGGGCAACACAGACCGTGTCCGCCTCTGCTTTAAATATTCCGTGATAATTATGTTCTCGTTCTTCGCCCTGTCAAACCTGTTTATGATTACCTTTCCCGAATTTGTCGCAGGAATGTTCACAGACGATACCGCACTTATAAAAACAGTCGGCAGAATGATGCCTCTTTTCCTTACAGGCATGACCATATTCGGACTTCAGCGTACCTGCCAGAGTATGTTTGTTGCTCTCGGTCAGGCTAAAATTTCACTGTTCATAGCCCTTTTGCGTAAAGTGATACTGCTTATCCCTCTTGCCCTTATCCTGCCGAATTTTCTCGGTGTAAAGGGTGTATATCTCGCTGAATCGGTAGCGGATGCTACCTCGGCGATCTGCTGTACAGTTATCTTCGCTCTTACCTTCCGCAAGATACTCAAAAAGCGTGAGCAGACATAAATTAAATAATCAAGCGGTCACAGGGAAAGATACAGCCCCGTGACCGCTTTTTCTTATGCGATTTTCAAGCACCGCCCGCACATTTTCCGTGCAGGCGGTGCTTTGCGTTTATTTCAGAAATTCCGCCAGTATCTGACCGAGTAAACACGATTGCTTATCGGTAAGCTGTTTGCTTGTTATTACGTTATGCTCACGGAATTGCTCAATTAACTGTGTTATTATATTTCTTTGCTTTTCGTTAAGACCTATAGTAGAAATATTCGATTGACGTTCCATACCCGACAGATAGTCCATAGAAACGTTGAATAAAGCCGAAAACGCTCTTACCGTATCAAAAGTAGGGCTTTGCAGATTTTTTTCATATCTGCTGATTATTGAGCTTTCCTTGTTTATTTTATTTGCCAGTTCTTCCTGCGTCCAGCCTTTTTCTTTTCTGAGCCCTTTCAGAATCAAGCCGAAATCAAAAGCATCGTTCATTTATCCACCTCAAATTTGATTTATAATCAAATTGTAACAGGTGCAACTTGATAAATTTGCATCATTATGCTATAATATTTGATATAAAAACGAATTTACTCAGAATTAATTGATAAATTTGCTCAAAACGGGTGATTAAGTGCAACAACAAATTAAATCCAGACAACGTGTGACCGAACACGGCGAGGTTTTCACCGCCGAGCGTGAAGTAAAGGCAATGTGCGACCTTGTAAAACAGGAAACCGAGCGTATCGACAGCCGTTTTCTCGACAAAACCACGCCGAGATTGATACAATTTCATACCTTCAAAAATGCCGCAAATCCGCCGTTTCTGGGCGGTTTTTCTATTTTCAGCATTGTGGCGGCATAGGCAGAACGGTGGCCTTAGCAAGGTGGTTCACACTTTTCGGCGGTACTCTGTAACGATAGAAAAGCTATCGTTACAGAGTAGGGCTATCGTTAAGATGTAAAAACTGTCCTCGTTGCGGTATAGAGGCTTGACTCTGGACTGAAAACAGTTTATAATTAGACTGAATTAAGGGCGAGGAGGAAAGCCGCAATGACAGATTCATGCATCTACCTGGACACTTATGTGTTGCAGCAGGATATGCGAGTAAGAATGCCGAAAGCAATCCTTTCTAATATGGGAGTTGAAAAGGGAAAGACCACTTTTGATATTTATTTGAATGCGCAGGAAAACGAATTGATTTTCAGGATTCATCATGATAAAGAAGGAGAAAAAGCCGATGAGTGAGCCGTTAAGAGCCATTTCGTTGTTTTCTGGGGCGGGCGGCATGGATGTCGGTTTTGAGAATGCCGGGATAAAAGTTGTGTTTGCCAATGAACTGGTTGCCGATGCTGCTGAAACCTACAGAGCCAATCACCCAGACTGTATAATGATCAACGATGACATCAATAATGTAATCGATTCTCTTGGCAAATACGAGGGGATTGATCTTGTATTTGGAGGCCCTCCATGCCAGGGCTTTTCAGTAGCGGGGAAAATGGACCCTGATGACGACAGAAGCAAATTGATTTTTACTTTCCTGGATGTCGTTGAAAGAGTCAAGCCAAGAGCTTTTGTGATGGAGAATGTAAAAGCCTTGGGCGAACTGAGTAAATGGAAAGATGTACGAGAACGCTATTTGAAGAAGGCTTTTGACCTTGGATATTCGTGCCATTATTTTGTCTTAAATGCCACAGATTATGGCGTGCCTCAAAAGCGCGAGCGCGTATTCTTTATTGGAATCCGAGGGGATTCGTTTGATGAAAAGCGTCTTCATCAGCTTATCACACATCATAAAATGAAGGCCGCTCCCATCAGGGATATCTTGTTACCTCTTGGCAAAGCAGGCAGTGAGGAGAATCCACGGACTTGTGTGGCAAAGATTAATTTTTGCGCACGGCCGGTTATGCGTAAATCCCCTTATGCGGGTATGTACTTTAATGGGCAGGGACGCCCGATAGATATCGATGGCTATGCGAATACCCTTCCGGCTTCTATGGGCGGGAATAAAACGCCGTTTATAGATGAAGACTACTTGTATGGGGAGGCAGATGATAATTTCATCGAGAACTACCATAAAGGTTTGATGGATGGAACGATTACCCCGGAATACAAGGAAGCTCCCTGCCGCCTTAGAAGAATTACGATACGGGAAGCGGCTAAGATTCAGACCTTCCCAGATGATTATATCTTCTGCGGCAAGCCGGCGGCAATTTATAAACAAATCGGCAATGCAGTGCCTTGTAAAATGGCGGAAGCCGTTGCATCGGCTGTTGCTGAATATCTCCAAGCGTAAAAAGCGGGAATGTGTTACCTTAATGTGGTACACATTCCCGTTTTTTATGCCTGCATTGCTTCGGTCAAGGCATCGTTCCAAGCCACCTTAATCGTTGCTTGTACATCCTGGGCATTGAACAGTTCAAACATTCTTTCATTGTATGCAGTCCGAAATGCCTCATCTCCAGAAAGCAGGATGTGGATGGTTAAATCTGTGATGGAAGCGAAATTGATATTATACCCCTGCGCAAAATACGCTTTTGCTCGTTCCAGCGCATTTTCCCTTGGAAGGTCGTTTGTATAAACGAATAAGTACTCAGCGGCGTTGTTCAGTGTGATTTTTGTGGAGAAAGTGGAATCAACGCGGGAGCCGTCTATTGGCCGCTCAGTAACTTCAATGGCTTTAAAGATCGCTCCATCCTTGTAAATCGTAATATCACCTGGTGCGCCGGTCGCACCATCTGCGGCGTTGATCTCCTGGCGTTCTATGGTCCACCCCGCATTCATCTGACCGTTGATAGTGGAGAAGACGGCATCCGTCAGGAGCATGGGAATAAGGCCGCCGCTCTGGCGATGCTGTAGTTTGTTTAGGAACATACGGTACTGATCGATGCGGAGTCGGCGGATTGGAACAAGCCGGACAATCGACTGCTCACGGAGGTCGATAAAGCACTTCAATAAGGCAATGATGATCGTTTCCACCTCGTCACTTTCGGACACAGCCTCCAAGGTGGAAATCAGTGACAGCAAAGCGTCAAAGCCTTCCTTATCGCGCAATCCATCCCTTGTATCTTCAGTGAAAGTAACATTCCTGCGGAAAGTCGCCAGATAAGGACCTTTGGAACAAGGGATCTGCTTTGAAAACAGGAACGGATTGACTGCCTTCTCATCCAGAGTACGCCCATTAAAAGCGTCCTCGCCCTGTTTGACATAGGGGTGCCGGATATTGCAGCTCCTGTCCTGATACCTTGCTACTGCGCAGCCCAGCAGGACCTCGCGGTAGGACTGTGTTTTTGAGGAAAAGATTGTATCCAGCGCATCCTTATTGTCTGTGATATATTGAGTCACGGCTGCCGGAAGTTCCTGGGCAGCTTTTTCGTATGAGTTGTTGAGAAGAACCTTTGCCTGTTCGTAATCGATAGCCATTTTATTTTTCCTCCTGATCGTCAATTGTTTCGAGGATGTCCTCTATGTGACAGCCCAGTGTTTCACATATTTTCAAAAGAACGTCTGTAGTAATGTTTCCGCCTTTGCCAAGTTTCGCAATAGATGCGGCGCTGATACCAGCGGCATCTTTTAGCTCCATCTTAGTCATGTTCTTGTCAATAAGAAGTTTCCATAGCTTGTTATAACTGATACGCACTTGTTTGCCTCCTCATTATTTCATACCCATCATCATTTCATAATGTTGGTCTTGCCCCATGTGATGGAAAATCATCTGGAAAGTATCTCTGCACTGCTGGACGTCTATGCAGTCGTCCACATAATGCATACCATCATTTATGCCGGACGAATTGGCGGCAATGTACGAAAGCATGGCGGACGCCAGTTCAAATTTAGAGAAATCCTCATTGCCAAAATCATCGTGGGTAAAGGCGTCCTTATTCTCTTCGAGTATCCTCTTTCGCAAGTCACTGCCCTCATACCCGCAAAGCTGCAGAAAGTAATATTCCAGGATTCTCCGGATAATGCTCATAAGGGGAATACCGGATGAAGCATCCTTATATTCATCCCACAGAGCTGCATAAGAATTTTTGACCGGATTTACATTCATTCGCTCTGAAGGGCAGTCGGGGTTTGGACAGTCACACAGCCGTATAGAGGACTTGTTGTCCGTTTTACGAATCAGATAAAAGGAAACAAAGTCATAGCGGTTGGCGTAAGCATAGGTGACTTCCCTGTGGAAATAAGCGTTATGAGTCAAAATAAAAATTTGCTTGATAAAGTTCCCGGAAACTACAGGATTTCTGTTATCCGCATTGTTCCGGCACACTTCGATCATTTTTCTAATCTGCGCGCTCACAATAAAGAGCGCACTGCTGTCCATGCTCGAAACAGGGTCATCGATGACAACGATCTTCTCGCGAGTGTCCCCATCTGCGCTTTCCCTTCCAAATACAAGCTGCTGGAAATATAGAAACGCGATGAAATTTTTTTCTCCTTCACTGAGATTCTCAGCAATCTGTCCTGTATCGGTGCGCACAACCTCGTAATTGATGGCTGGGGTTGGGACAACGCACTCTACAGAACCATCGGGGCGGATGATTTCTTCATGCCGGGGCCGCAGTTCAAATCCCTGGAATCCAGAGTCGCGGAGCATGGTGTTTATGCTTTTCATCGCAGTTTCAGTTTCCACGGTCTGGCTATTCAAAATGCGCAGATCCTCTTTTAGCTGGTCAAGTACCCCTTTCTGTGTATCTATGATATCCTGTTGTGCCTGTATTTCAGCATCAAGAGCCATCTCGCTTCGTTCATAGGCTTCCAGGACATCTTTTAAAGTATAAGCGATTTGCTCAAAAACGGCCTTTTTGCATTCAGCCTTCTTTTTAGGTCCGGCAGACACAATATCATTATTGGCGTCTATCAGGCGGTTAAATCCGCTGATGATGTCTGAAAGCTCCTGGAGAATTGGCTCTACCTCGTCCAGGGCCACGATTTTAGAGGGTTCCGCTACCTTGCTTTTGATTTTTTCAATATTTTCAGCTATTACTGCTTTTACTGCAGTGAGCTTGTCATGGTAGGGCTTTGTGTCGATTACGGGGTAAACCTCTTCCGGCAGCCGACTCAACGGAACGAACAGGGCGTTTGCTGCGTCCCGATACGCAGCCAGGAAAGCATCCAGCTTCTGAAGGTTGGTCTGGTACTGTGTATCAAAACTTGCGGCCAACATCTCCTCAAAATTCGGGAGCAGGTCTTGGGAACAATACGGGCATTTTCCGCCTGCCTTTGCATGGTAATCTGCGTGACCCTGGCGAACCCATTCAGTTGACCCGACTTCTTTCAGAAAGTCCGCAAATGGAGTGTTTGAAGTATTCACAATCGCAAGGGAAAGGATTTCACAGCCAGAGATGTGGTCAAGTATGGATGTATCGCTAACCACGCTAAATCTGCCATATCGCTTTGCAGTAGAAGAATAGACAGAGTCATACATCCGCTTCAATTCCTCTACATCATGCTGAATGGGCGAATGGCGTTTTACCTCTTCGGCAAATTTTTGCTTTGACCCTTTCTTGCCCTCCTGAGTCGCTTCGAATACAGTGCGCAGATCCTCTGTTTTGTCCCAGCAATCCTTATATAGCTGTTTTACTAAAGCCGCTTTCGTCTTAACTTTTTTGTCCTTTTCAGAGAAAGCATCCGAAGAGGCTTTTTGTGCCTTCTTCTGTTCAGCGGCCTTCCTATCAATCTGTTCCTGTATTTTTACATTTGCCTCGTTCATAGTAAAAACGCCAGGAAGATTGTGGTAGTTTCGCATATTGGAGTCAATAAAATCCTGGTCATACACAAGGGGAAGGTAATCCGCAGCCGTTTTGCCGGGAGCATAGGCCACCCCTGAACTGGATTTTATGGCTTTTGCTATGGTTGTTTTTCCTGTCCCGTTGTTGCCAAAGAAGTAATTGACATAGGTCGGGGTAATGGCAACACCGGTTCCTCTGTATGTGGCGTCATTAAGGGTGATTCTTACAATTTCGCCGGGTAATTTGTCTGGCATGACTTTCCTCCCCCTGTGTTAATCCGGCCTTGGAAGGTTGGTGAATCCAGCCTCGTCAAATGCCTCGAAGAGATTGACCTTATGTACTGACCATGCGCTGATGTTCAAATCCGTGATAGCGCAATCCACATTAAGATCAAAATAGATGGCGTTCTTTTTCACGCATAGTAGCTGCTGGTTAATGGCGGATATGGGCTGGAAAGCAACTTTAATGTTCTTTCCTTCTTTTTTGACCCTTCTAATGTAGCCATAGACCGCCCACTGGTTTGGATCAGTTTTACCACCAAGTTCAGTATTTTCCCGACAGATAAGGGCTGGGAATGTTTTTAATTCCGCAACTCCTGCATCGGACAGGGATGAACAACGCTCCAAAATTTCCGGCGGAACAAGATGCTGGCTCAGAGCGCGGCTGGCAGTTACAGTCACAATATTATTGATAAATACATCCTCTTCGCATGTAACAAGAAGCTGATAGTACTCCTTGCTGAAGGACTGTATTGCCATGAGCTGCTCGGCACTGTTACTTCCGCCGGGCTGTTGGTAATTGTAGTTGATATTAACCACGCCGCCGCCCTGGTTTGTGACATGGACGTTCGTAGAGCCGGTCTGCTCAACTTTTTGTGCAGCAGGAGGCATTGATGTTTTCGGAATTAGTTCGTTATTCATAAGCCGCCTCCATCAAAAGTGAAAATTGATTGTACCGTTATTCGTCAGATTGACATTGTGATCCCCATTTTGGATAACATTTGTCTGCTGCTGAATAACGGTTGTTTTTTTGTCTTCTCCGGCGGCACCTGATGGCATTTCGTCATCCACGACCTCCGCCTCTATAGATTCTGCATCGCTGTCTGTTTGCGCCGATTTCCCCGGCGATTTTCTTGTGGCAGCAGCCGCCTCTCTGATGATGGAAGCGAACAGGTCCGCCAGCTTATCCGCAGCATTGTGTAAATTGATGTCTGGGATATATTTCTGGAACACCTCGCACAGCCCTTGAATAGCGCAATCTTGAAAACTTCCGATGTATTCGGAAAATCCAAATGGTTCTACATAGGGGCTGATTTTTCTTGCCAGGCCGGAGATCTTTGTATTTCCGTTGTAATACGCCTTAAAGGATTCTTTATTGTACCCGTTGAGAATATCCAAGCCGTCTTCAGTGACGATTGCTTCAAATAAGGAACGGGTAAAGGCGTGAGTACTGCTCCCGGCTCCGATGCTGGGATGCAGCAAATGTGCAAAGTCTTTAAACTTCATACCCTCATCCTTTCTACCCAAGCCTACCCATGCCAACCCAACGGAACCCGCCTTAACCGACCATGTATTTTATAATGGATTCAGCCCTTAGATAAGGGACGTGCCTTCTGAAAACAGGAGGTACGGGGAAGTCGGAAATGTGTTTTCGGGACATGGAGAGATGATTTCTAATTATAGCACAGCTGTGTGAAACATTCTACCCCTAATCCAGAATTCACATCTGTAAAAGCGAGTTTATTTTCGTATTTGCAGAACTGATTTCCAGAAATAAATCTCAATAGTCCGAGATGGCCATTAGGACGATGGGATGCATAAGACCTTGGACGCAGTGATAAAGACTGCGCTCCGAGTGAAGATGCCCCACCGTTGACTTTTGGCGTTCATTTTCGGATTGGCGGGGTCTGTGGGTGTCTTCAGCCACAGGCTCTTTTGTGTCCCACCGTCCTTTGACCCGGACGGAAAGGACACGAAATGATAGTAAATCAGAGTAAAAAGCAGGACAGGCAGTTCCAGATCCCGATGGTAGTAACGGACGAGGTCATCCATGATTTTGGCTTCAAACCGGAAGACGTCACCTGGCGGCGCATCGGCAACCGCAAATGCAGGGTAGTCATGGTCGATGCGACCGAGGAAGAGTATCGGGCATATATGGCGCCGATCTGGGCAGAAATCAAACGGGAAGACCGGGATGGACGCTGCATGGTAAAGGGTAAAAACGGCAAGCTGATCCGCTGTCCGGAGAGCAACCGCTGTGAGGAGTGCAAGCATTTCTCGGAGGCCAGCCGTGAGCGGAATAAGCCCGCCTCCCTCTCCGTGCTGATGGATGAGGGAGCAGAGCCGGCCGCAGAAGGGTCATTTGAGGATGATGTTATCTATGAGACGATTCTGGAAGACCTTATCTCCATGCTGACAGAAATCAAACCGAAGTACGGCAGGATCTTCCGTCTGCTCTATGACGGAGCCACCCAGCAGGAGATGGCGGACGAGCTGGGCATCAAGCAGCGCACGGTGTCGGATGACATCAAGAAGATCCGCAGTCTGGTGCAGCCGCTGGTAAAGGACATCTTCAACCGTTAAAATGTTGGCGGTGCTTATCATCATGATAGGCACCGCCTTTTTCAGTCCTTCTTGTAAAACATGGTTTCATAGCCGTCCGCCCGGAGATTCAGACCTTTGATCCACGGCGGCGTCTTTCCCATCTGCTCACAGACGGCATCTGGGGAGACATCCATGCTGCACTCAATAATCAGCTCATCGTGAACATGGCCGACGATAAAGCAGTGGGACAGTGTTCGCATGGCATACATGAGGATGTCCCTGGAGATGGCCTGAACGACATTCTCCGTGAATTTCGGGCCGTAGGATTCGATTCGCTCCCACTTCTTTGTGCTGCCGACGCCCTCATAGGTGACGGATTCACCACCGAACTTGTTTGTCCCCATCTTCGGCTTCACATAGCAGAGCTGGCGGCCGGATGGCAGAACGATGAAAAGCATCCCGCTGCGATAACGGAACCGGATGCCGTGTGTCTCTGTGTCCAGCCGCTGGCGGACGGTGGTTTTCACCGCATTGTCCACATCCCACCAAAGCTGCACGATGTTCGGATTGGAGGTGCGCCAGGCGTCCACCAGGGGCTGCAGTTCCTCCTCGGCAAGACCCATCTCCAAAGCGCCCATCGACTTGAGAGCGCCCACCGATCCTCCGTATCCGAGGGCGAGTTCGGCGATTTTGCCTTTCTGCCTGAGATGGGCGTTCTGCCCGTGCTTTTCCACCGGCACATGGAACATGGCGGAGGCGCTGGCGCAGTAGATGTCGCCGTTCTCCGCAAAGACCTTCAGCCGCCAGGACTCGCCGGCCAAAAACGAAAGCACACGGGCTTCGATGGCGGAGAAGTCGGAAACGATAAATTTGTATCCGTCCCTCGGCACAAACGCTGTGCGGATGAGTTCCGACAGGACTTCCGGCACGGAGTCATACAGTGCAGAGAGCAGTGCGTAATCACCGGAACGAACAAGGCTTCTCGCATCCTCCAGATGTGCCATGTGGTTCTGCGGTAGGTTTTGCAATTGGATCAGCCTGCCCGCCCAGCGGCCGCTGCGGTTAGCTCCGTAAAACTGGAACATCCCTCTTGCCCTGCCATCCGCGCATACAGCGTTCTGCATGGTCTGGTACTTCTTCACAGAGGACTTGGCAAGCTGCCGGCGCAGCTCCAGTACCTCGGCGAGTTCCGGCGGCGCAGTTTTCAGAAGTTCCTTCACGGCCTTCTTGTCCAGGGAGTCCACCTCAAGGCCATGCTTTGTAAGCCACTCCTTCATCTGCTGGACGGAGTTCGGGTTTTCCAGGGCGGTAAGCTGTTGCATCTTTGCGGAGAGTTCCTCCCTGGAACGCTCATCAATGGCGATGGCCTGTTCCACCAGCACCATGTCAAGCTGTATGCCCCGGTCGTTGATCTCCTGGTCAAGATGGTATTCCTCCCACAGGAAATCCGGCACGGGGAACTTCGACAGCTTCTGCTGGATCGCCATTTCGGTTTCCACATCCCGCTTGTTATACGCGATGAAGGTTGACCACTTCACCGGGTCATGCTCCGGAAGATTACGCATCCTGCCGCCGTTGGCCTTGGTAGGCTTGCAGGGGACGCAGAAATAGCGGATGAGCGCCTTGCCTTCTGCCATCTTCTGGTTTTCCAGCTTCAGGACTTTGCCGATCCCCTCCAGAGAGAGGGGCAGCCCCATGTACGCGCCCCATACCAAGGAGCAGCGCCAGGAGGACGGGTCAAGGTAATTCCGGACGGTATCATCCTCTATGCTGTAGGAAGAAAAATACTGCGGATAGTTCCGGCGCAGCCAGACGGAAAGGCAGACCCGCTCGAAGGACGCATTGTACGCCCATTTGATTACGGAATTGTCCGAGAGCGCTCGGATAATATCTTCCGGCACGGTATCGCCGGACGCCAGGTCATATACGGTGACCTTGCCGCCGTTCACGGACACGCCAAAGAGCAGGATTTCAAAATTAGGGGATGAAGCGTATTTATACACGCCGCATTTTTTCAGATCGACATCGGAAAAGGTCTCCACGTCGATAGATAGGGTGTGGATTGCCATAGTACTGTTACCTCCATAAGAAACAGGCGGCAGGAGTGCTGTTCCCGCCGCCCGGTGTGCATTGCTTATTCCTCCGGCTGTTTTGCCGCCTGGCGTTTTTTCTCCCTGTGCTTTTTGAACTTTGTCCAGCACCAGTGCAGGAAGTCGGTGATCCAGTACACGATGCTGCCGACGGCAAATCCGTACAGAAGAATGAATATCACGATCACATCGAATTGTTTTGCGAACTCATAAAGCTCTGTCATATCCATTTACCTCGCATTTTCTTTGAATGGGCGGGCGGCAGCGGTGACTGCCGCCCTGTGTTGTCTCAGGAAAGATAATCGTCATCGTCCTCGGTGGAGAAATCATCCTCGGCACGGCTCTTGCCGCCCAGCGGCTCCCCATCGGAGATCTTCTGCAGGTTGTTCAGCCCGCAGGCGATGCCCCGGTTGCCGTTGGAGTTAAAGGCATACAGGTTGATGCTGGCCCTGCCGTATACGCCGGAGTAGACCTCGGAACGCTCCAGGATGGGGTTCAGGTCCGCATCCACAATACCGGGTGCGGTGGCGGAATTGGCGTTGATGAAGTACGCATCCGCATAGACCGGATCATCGGGGCGTTCCACATCGCCGTCACGCAGCGGGGTCTTGATGACCGAGAGGGCGGGGACGGTCTTGCCGTTTCCCTTCAGCTTGGACTCGCCTTCCTCATAGGCTGCCTGGATTGCCGCTTTGATGGCTTCCACGGTCTTCTTGTCGGACTTCGGGATGATCAGGCTGACGCTGTACTTGGGCGTGCCGCCGTTGATGCTCTTGGGGTCCCAGACATTCGCATAGCTCCAGCGGGTTCTGGGGCCGGTGATTACCTTCGTCTTATTTACGATCTTTGCCATAGTTGTTGTCCTCCTCATTTTCTTTGAAATCGTTAATGGCTGTGTTCATGGCCGGGCGCTTATCGCTCTCCGGCACAAGTACGGGTTTGCCGGGCGGTTTGTAGACAAGGCCGCCGAGCAGCTCTTCAAACTTCTTCCGGCCGAGGGTCTGACTCATGTCCGTGATGCCAAGCAGTCTCTTCTCATAAGGCTCGTAGCCGGCATCCTCCACCGCTTTGGCGACTGCAGCCTCATCGGTGTACTTCCGGTTGGAACGGCCCTCGACCACTTTGAATCCTGTGAACTTCGTCCCGGAGAGGGCTTTCTGCAGGGCGTAGTCCTTGACGTCCCCGGCCCAGGAGACCAGTTCGTCCGCTTTGGTAAGAATAGCGGCGACCTCATCATCACCCAGGAGCGCGGGCATCTCGAAGTCATACCGCGCCAGTTCCAGGTTATACTCCGCCCGTTTGCGGCAGTTGGCCTTTGCCTTGCAGAACTGGCAGTGGCCGCCGGCCTTGAACTCACCCTTGCCCTCGTATGCCAGCTTGGCTGCAGGGGCAAGCACGGTCTCCGCCCAGGCCAGAAGGTCTTCCCGGCTCATAGTGTATGTGCTGACATTCTCCCGGCGGGGCTGGTAGATGGTCAGGCTGACCTGTGCGATATCGTAGATGCCATCGAACAGGTCGAAGGCGCCCAGCGCATAGCAGGAAAGCTGGCTGTTCTTCTCCGCAGACACCAGGACGCCAAGCCCGTGCTTGTAGTCGATGATGTGGAGAAGCCCGTCCGAAACAATGACGCAGTCCCCGGTGCCGAAGCTGCCCTCGATCCCCACATAGCGGGAATAGTCGAGCCGCTGCTCCACAAGCACCAGCGGGTCGGCGCAGCGTTCCCTGGCCTTTGCCACTTCCTCCATCACGAAGGCACAGTAGCCGTCGGCGCAGTCCTCCATCTCCTGGGAGTAGTAGGTCAGGTTCTCTGTAGGGTCCTTCACCCTGCGGCCAAGGGCTTTTTCCACCTTATAAGCACACAGCTCATGGCAGTCGGTACCCTCCTGGGCGTATTCGCTGGGCCTGTCCGCATACTCCTCGCAGAGCCGCGCCGACGGCGGGCAATTGATCCACCTGTGGCTTGCGGAAGCGGAAAGGAAAGAATGCTTACCCATCGGTCCCCGCCTCCGGCTTTCCGAGCGCGTCCGCTTCCTTCAGAAGCCCTTCGAATTTAGAAGGGTCGATGTCCGACAGCTTCCTCGCTCCGTACTTCGTAATGAGGGCTTTCACCTCTGCTGAGTGCCCTGCCTGGGCGATCACCGTCATGCGGTGGCGCACCTCCTCAAGGGTGAGTGCTTTCGGCTTCTCCTTCGGCGGCGCATCCTCTGCCGCCTGGGAAGAAAACATCCCCGCCAGCGTGTTGGCGATTTCGATGATGGTCTCCCCGCAGGAGCGCAGCTCCTTAATCTGTAAGTCCAGGTCGCTCAATTTCCCCATCCGGCGTTCCTCCTTCCTGATTTGCCGTCTGCAGCTTTCTGGCGAGACGCTTTGCGATCACGCTGATGGCGATCAGCACATCGGCGAGTTCCTCGTCAAGCTGCCTGTCTCTGGTTGTCTCTGAATTTTCCTGCATCCGCAGCACCTCCGTTTCCGAGCGGCTTTCCTGCCCCTCTGTCTCTGAAAGGACAGAACGGGGATTTTTCAGCGGAGAAAAATTTTGCCGTCCCTGTGCCTCTCACTTCTGAAAGGACAAGGACGGCATTTTTTAGCGGTGCTTTTTTGAACAAAGTTAGCTGTGGTGTGAAAACGCAGATGAATGTAATCTGATATTTGAAACCATTAAAATATAACGATTTATAAATCTTTGCATACTAAAAGAGGCTATCATGTCTTGGAAAACATGATAGCCTCTTTTTTTAGTTGCTTTTGACGGCAACACCATAACGGAGCGTTTTATAAATTGTTACGCCAATCTCGAATAGGGTAATTGCAACAATAAAAGCAAGAAACCCGTTGGACACCATATCAGCGTTCCAGTAAGTGAGAAATCTTGCTCCTGAATCTGCATGATCGCCCAACGCCTGTTCAATCTCAAGTACAAAATTCGGATTCCAAATGGGTAAGACCTTTAGTACAATGATGCTCAATACAATTTGAAGTACTCCGCACACTATATTACTGATCATAACCAGTCTACAGTAGACCCCGACAACCAAGCGTAATATCTCGTCTGCAAGACCAATCAGCAGACTTAGTATAAAGACGGGAAGAACGATGCCCCACTGTTCCAGATTAAAAATAGGTACGGTCATTACGGTTTCGCCTTCTGTAAAGAACGCAGCAAAGAAATGAGGAGCAAAAATCAGCAGCACACTAAAAATAACGATAAATATAATGCCTACAATGCTGTCGCCCCGACTTATGATTGCTTTTTTATCGGGTACAGGCTCTAAAAATTTTGGCGTCCAACGGGAGCGGGAAGTTGGAGTTTTGCCTTCTCCCGACAGACTTTCTAAGGACCATTTTTCTTCCTTTTTCAGCTCGAATTGAACCTTCTTCCGCTCCATAATGGCAAAAGTCAAGGTCACTGCACCGAATGCGGACACGCAGGACAGAATAGCATCAGTAATTCCGGTGATTAGACCATCTACAATGGCTCGGATAATGACAGAAGCAGAGTTCTGTGCAGTAATCGCAGGCATTTCTCCTATGGCATTTATCAGAGAAATAAGCAAAATCGGTATGGCAGCACAGACTATGACGACCTTAACAAACCACAGATAGGTGTCAAAATATTCCGGGCCAATCAAATATCTTTGGTCGCCTTGATATTGTTTTGCAAATTCAGCAGGATCGCCGAGTTCAGTCAGCACCTCTTCCATAGAGCCTTTATCCGTATACATATCGCTGATCAGCTCTTCCAGCTCCATACGCACTTCATCTCGCTGAGCTTTGGAAAGCCGACGGATTACCTGGTAAATATATCGATCCATATAGTCTTTTTCATTTGGCGTCATGATTCTTCCTCCCTTAATAACCGGTCCATTCCGGCGGATAAGTTTTGCCAGTATGCTTTCAGCTTCTCATAAATTTCTGTTCCGTATTTTGTCCGCTGATAGTATTTTCTCGGTTTTGCGCCACCGGTTTCCCACTTGCTTTCCAAAAGCCCCTGATTCTCAAGCCGGCGAAGGAGAGGATACAAGGTGTTGGGGTCAATGGCAACGCCTTTTTCTTCCAAGCTCTGTACCAAAGCATACCCATACTTCGGTTCTTTCATCTGGCTGAGTACGCTAATTGTCAGTGTGGCCTCTGCGAAGCTCCAAAAGCAAAGAGGATAATAAATCTTTTTCTTCTCCCATCAGCGTCACCTCCTAATGTCATTATACTGTATGTCATACTGTATTGTCAATATAAAAATAAAAGGTCAGTCACAGGAGTTTTGAAAAGTTTGAATACCCACCGCTGAAACGGAGGGTTTCTGTCCTTTCACAATTAGAGAGGTGTAAGCCGCTCAATTTTCAGAGAAAGGACGGAAAAAGCTATGGGAACAGCGAAATCAAAAGGTCTGCCGCGGTGCACAGCGCATCGGGACTGCTTTGCCAATAAGGACGGCGTGTGCTTCTGCCTGGGTGACAATGACTTCCACGGGAAGGACTGCCCGTTTTTCAAGACCACGGCGCAGTGTGACGCAGACAGGCAGAAAAGCTACGAGCGACTGGTCAGCATCGGACGGGATGACCTGATCGAGCGGTATCAGGTGAGGGGTGTGTATGGGAGTTAGCAGATATAACAGCGAAGGCTACTACGACCCGACGGCCTATGAAGCCCTCACGAAAGTTACCCAGGAGGAAAAGGCGGTGAGATACCGGCCGCTGGTGTATATCTGCTCCCCGTACTCCGGGGACACAGAGGAAAATACCGAAAAAGCAAGGCGGTACAGCCGGTTCGCCGCAGATGCCGGCACGATCCCCATTGCGCCGCATCTGCTGTTCCCGCAGTTCTTATCGGAAGAAACGGAACGGGAGCTGGCGATTTTTATGGATCTGGTGCTGCTGGGAAAGTGTGAGCAGCTCTGGGTGTTCGGCGGTGAGGTGTCCGACGGGATGCGCCGGGAGATCGGTAAGGCGAAACAGAAAAATATGACGATCCGTTATTTTACGGAGGATATGGAGGAAACGGAATGCAGATGACAATTTACGACGCCGTGACGGTGGGGAGCCGGTCAAACTGCGTGTATCCGAATCCCGTGACGGTCACGGATGCGGACACCATGCGGCAGGCGGCGGCCTTCGACCATGTGTGCGCGGCATATAAGCAGAACTACCGCAGCGTGGACAACTTCCTGAAAGCGGACTGTTTGCCGATGGACTGTGACAACGACCACTCGGACGACCCGGATGACTGGCTCACGCCCTTTGACGTGGCGATGGACTTTCCGGGAGTGGGGATGATCTTTGTCTACAGCAGGAGCCACATGAAGCAGAAAGGAAAACGCGGCCCCAGACCCCGGTTCCATGTGTATTTTATCTGCACGGAGACAACGGATGCAGCTCTTTACAGTTCATGGAAGGACAAGCTGATTGCCGATTACCCCTATTTCGATGACGGGGCTAAAGACAGCGCCCGGTTCCTTTTCGGGGTAAAGAATGCGGCGGTCGAGGTGTATGACGGCGAGATTACCATTGATGCGTTCCTGGCAGACCACTTTGCGGAGTGGGACGAGGCGCAGGGGCAGATCCCGGAGGGTTCCCGGAACAAGACCATGTCCCATTACGCCGGTTGGATCATCAAGCGGCTGGGGAATACGGAGGAAGCTCATAAGCAGTTCTTAAAGGAAGCGGAAAAATGCAGCCCGCCGCTGGATGATGCGGAACTTGCGGGTATCTGGGCCAGCGCCGTGAAGTTCGGCGCGAAGGTAGCTGCCCAGGAGGGATATATCCCGCCGGAGCAGTACAACCAGGACTTCCTGCTGATGCCGGAGGATTTCTCGGATGTAGGCCAGGCTATTGTATTGTCGCGGGAGTACATGGATCGGCTCCGCTTCTCCCCGGCTACGGATTACATCGTGTTCAACGGCTCGTTCTGGGAAGAATCCCAGCCTAACGCCCAGGGCATTGCCCAGGAGCTGACCGCAAGACAGCTTGAGGAAGCGGAAACAGAGATACAGCGGTGTATGAAGGAGATGTCGGATAACGGCGCGTGGGCCATGCTCGCCGCGATGGGCGCCAAGAAAGCGATGGCGGCGTTCAGCGAAGCCCAGCGGCGCTCCTTTGAAAAGTACGAGCGGGCGGAGACCTACCGGAAGTATGCCATCAAGCGCCGGGATACGAAATACATCTCGGCCGCCTTAAAGGAAGCCCGCCCGATGATCCAGATCGAGCAGCGCGTCCTGGACGCGGATGAGTTTTTACTGAACCTGCCGTCCGGCACCTGCGATCTGAGGACGGGGGCTGTCCGGGAACACAACGCCCAGGACTATATCACGAAACAGACGGCGGTGGACCCGTCCGGGGACGGCATGGATGTCTGGGAGGACGCCCTCCAGACCTTCTTCCAGGGGGACGCCGACCTGATTCGCTATGTGCAGGAGATTGTGGGGCTTGCCGCCATCGGCAAGGTCTACATTGAAGCCCTGGTCATTGCCTACGGCGAGGGCCGGAACGGAAAATCCACCTTCTGGAACACCATCGCCCGTGTGCTTGGCACCTACTCCGGCAATATGTCCGCAGACACCCTGACTGTGGGCTGCAAGCGCAACGTGAAGCCGGAACTGGCGGAAGCCAAGGGCAAGCGGATGATCATCGCCGCCGAGCTGGAGGAAGGGATGCGCCTGAACACATCCAACGTCAAGCAGCTCTGCTCCACGGACGAGATCTATGCGGAGAAAAAGTACAAGGCGCCGTTCTCCTATGTCCCCACCCACACGCTGGTGCTGTATACCAACCACCTGCCCAGGGTCGGGGCGATTGACCAGGGCACCTGGCGGCGGCTCATCGTGATCCCCTTCAACGCCAAGATTGAGGGCAAGGCCGACATCAAAAACTATGCGGACTTCCTGTTCAAGATGGCGGGCGGAGCGGTCCTTCAGTGGATCATCGAGGGCGCAAAGCGCGTCATTGCCAGCGATTACAAGATTGCCCAGCCCAGGGTGGTGCAGGACGCCATCCAGAAATATAAGGAGAACAACGACTGGCTATCCCACTTCCTGGAGGACTGCTGCGAGATCGATCCGTCTTATGAAGCGAAGTCTGGCGAGGTTTACAACACCTATCGCAGCTATTGCAATCAGATGGGCGAGTATGCGCGAAGCACCACGGATTTTTACACTGCCATTGAGGCGGCGGATTTTACGCGCCATAAGACGAAAAAAGGGATGTTGATTCGCGGATTCCGCTTGAAATCAGAGTTTGAGTAAGCACAAAACGGTAAGGGTGACGGTCAGTGACAGTCTTTCCCTAAAGTCCTCTAAGGACAAGAAAAAATAACATATATAAAGAAATCATGGGAGGACTGTCATAGACCGTCACCAGAAGGAGGTCTTATGAGAGAGAAAACCATCGAACAAAAACTGGTTCAGGCGGTTAAGGCCAAAGGCGGGATTGCGCCGAAGTTCGTGTCGCCGGGATTTTCCGGGGTTCCCGACCGCCTTATCCTATTGCCGGACGGGAAATGCGGCTTCGTGGAAGTCAAGGCCCCTGGCGAAAAGCCACGGCCGCTGCAGAAGTCAAGGATACGGCTTTTGCGGCGGCTGGGGTTCCTGGCATTTGTCCTGGACGGCGAGAGCCAGATCCCCCACATCCTTTCAGAAATCGGAGGTGACAGCGGTGGAGTTTAAACCGCATGATTATCAGCAATATGCCATCGAGTACATCGAAACACACGAGGTCGCCGCCGTACTGCTTGATATGGGCCTTGGCAAGACGGCAATCACGCTGACGGCTTTGTACGACCTGCTGTTCGACTACTTTGAGATCACCCGCGTCCTGGTGATTGCACCTCTCCGGGTGGCGAGAAATACATGGCCCCAGGAGATTGAAAAGTGGGACCATCTGAAAGACATCCGCTATTCCGTGGCGGTCGGCACGGAAAAAGAACGGCTGGAGGCATTCCACAGGGATGCGGACATCTATATCATCAATAGGGAGAACGTCCAGTGGATGGTGGAGAATGTCCCCTTTGAGTTTGACGCCATCGTGGTGGACGAGCTTTCGTCCTTCAAAAACTGGAACAGCAAGCGGTTCAAATCGCTGATGAAGGTGCGTCCCAGGGCAAAGCGAGTCATCGGCCTTACGGGTACCCCGTCCGGGAACGGGCTGATGGACCTGTTCGCCGAGTTCAAGGTGCTGGATATGGGGCAGCGACTGGGGAGGTTTATCACCAAGTACCGCCAGGACTATTTCCGGCCGGATCGGATGAACGGTCAGGTGGTGTATTCCTATAAGCCCCTGCCGGGAGCGGAGAAACGGATCTATGACAAGATCTCCGATATCACCATCTCCATGAAAGCAACCGATCACCTCAAGATGCCGGAACTCATAAACAGCGAGTACCGGGTGTATATGGAGGAGCCGGAACAGGCTATTTACGATGAGATGTGCGAAGACCTGGCGGCACAGCTTGATAAGGGCGAGGTAACGGCGGCAAATGCCGGAGTACTGTCCGGGAAACTCTGTCAGATGGCAAACGGGGCGGTCTATACGGATAACGGGGATGTGGAACATATCCATGACCAGAAGCTGGACGCCCTGGAGGACATCATCGAAAGCATGAACGGAAAGCCCCTGCTGGTGGCTTACTGGTACCAGCACGACCTTGACCGCATCGAGGAACGGCTGCGGCTGCGGAAGATCGGCTTTGCAAGGCTGGACTCTGACGCCAGCATCGCAAAGTGGAACCGGGGCGAAATTCCCGTGGCGCTGATCCATCCCGCTTCTGCCGGCCACGGGCTGAATCTCCAGAGCGGCGGCGCCACCCTCTGCTGGTTTGGCATTACCTGGAGCCTGGAACTGTATCAGCAGACGGTGGCGCGGCTTTACCGGCAGGGTCAGGCGTCCAAGACCGTGGTCGTACAGCACATCATCACGGACGGCACCATTGATGAGCGCATTATGAAAGCCCTGCAGTATAAGGACAGGACGCAGTCGGCGCTGATCGATGCGGTCCGGGCAAACCTAAGAAAATGAGAGTCAATCAAGGCAAATCCGAGGGAAACCATTTCTTTTTCGGAGGTAGTGCCTATGAACAAGCAGCAGACGGAAATGAAGGAGTACCTTTCCCAGGCGTTCCGCATTGACCAGCGGATACAGAGCAAGATGGAGCAGGTAGCGTCACTGAATGACCTCGCCACACGGGCGACCGCGACTTATTCGGATATGCCCGGAAGTGAGACGAGAAATCTCCACCGTATGGAGGACGCCATCCTTTCCATCATTGAGCTGGAAGCAGAGATCAATGGGGACATCTGCAAACTGGTGCAGACGAAAAAAGACATCGTCCATAAAATCAAGGCTGTCCAGAACACGGAGTACCAGACCCTTCTGGAGCTGCGGTATCTGTGTTTCAAGTCCTGGGAGCAGATCGCCGTGGACATGGGATATGAGCTTCGGTGGCTGTACCGTCTCCATCACAGGGCGTTGGACGCCGTTTCTGAAATAAGCCACTAAAAGCCACTGCAATACACCTTGTCCCTGTGATATAGTTAGAATCAGAAAAACAGGACAAGGAACGAGCCTTGCGGGAGCAATCCTGCAGGGCTTTCCTTTTGCCCGGAAAGCGAGGTGCAGCGTGCCAAAGAAACCAAAACGCCCCTGCTCCTACCCCGGCTGTCCAAACCTCACGGACGGGCAGTACTGTGAGGAGCATGAAGCGATTGCCCGGAAACGGTACAACAAGTACGGCCGCCCTGCTGACAGCAACAAGAAGTACGGTCGGGCTTGGAAACGAATCCGCGACCGCTACGCTGCGGCGCACCCTTTGTGTGAGATGTGTCTGAAGGAAGGACGGCTGACTCCTGTGGAGGAGGTCCATCATATTGTCCCTCTATCACAAGGCGGGACGCATCGGAATGACAATCTGATGTCCCTCTGCCAGTCCTGCCACACAAAGCTACATCACGAGCTTGGCGATCGGTGACCGTGGGGCGGTCAAAATCTCCGGGACCTGCATGAGCGGACAGCGGCCTGGGGCTTCGTGTGCGAAAAAGGCGAAATCAAAAGGGTAATTAAGGGCGGCCGTCTGCGGCTGCTTTATTTTTCGAGAAAAGGGGTGAGAAAATGCCGACAAAATCCAATAACACAGGCGGGCGCGGCGGTGCGAGACCCGGTGCGGGAAGAAAAAAGTCTGCGGTCAAGGAGAAAGCCGAGAACGGCAATCCGGGCGGGCGCAGACTGGAAGTGCTGGACATTCCCGAAGTCGAGGGTGTCGATATGCCAAAGCCCCATGAATTCTTATCCGCCGAGCAGCGTGACGGGAGTACGCTCCAGGCGGAGGAGATCTACACGGAAACCTGGGAGTGGTTAAAGAAGGTGGGCTGTGCGGCGAAGGTGTCTCCCCAGCTATTGGAGAGGTACGCCATGTGCAGCGCCCGCTGGATTCAGTGCGAGGAGATGACCAACCGCATGGGCTTCCTCTCCAAGCACCCGACCACCCAGAAGCCGATCCCGTCCCCGTTTATCAATATCGGCATCAACTACATGAACCAGGCGGTGCGGCTCTGGAATGAGATCTTCCAGATCGTGAAAGAAAACTGCAGCACCGATTACGGGGAGGTTTCTCCCCAGGACGATTTGATGGAGCGTCTGCTCCGTGCAAGGAAGGGGTGAAGCCATGTTTGAGAAAGTAAATCCGTGCCACCCGGATAAGGTGGCGGACCGCATCGCCGGGGCCCTGGTGGATGCGGCATACAGAAAAGAAGAAAATCCCAGGATTGCTGTGGAGGTTCTCATCGGCCACGGCGTCTGCCACATCATCGCGGAGAGTTCCGTACACATTTCGCTGGATGAGGTGGACGCCATCGTGAAGCGCATTGCCGGAAACCTACACACGGATTATGTGGAAGTGCCGCAGGACGGACGCCTTGCCAATAACCAGGCAGAAGGAATCCGCTGTGGCGACAACGGCATCTTCAAAGGGGTGCCGGTCACGGAGGAGCAGAAAGTTCTCTGTGAGATCGCCAAAAGTGTGTATCACACATATCCCTCGGATGGGAAGTACATCATTGACGAAGCAAGGCTCATCCTCTGTCAGAGCAATGCGCCCACAGAGGAGCTGCAAAAGATGTATTCCACCGCCGAGGTCAATCCCCTGGGCGACTGGACGGGCGGCACGGATGTGGACTCTGGCGCCACCAATCGCAAGCTCGGCTCTGATATGGCTGATTCTATCACGGGCGGCGGCCTACATGGAAAAGATCTCTCCAAAGCGGATGTGTCGGTCAATATCTACGCATGGCTGAAGGCGCAGGAAACAGGAAAGCCCGTGGAGCTGTGCTGCGCCATCGGGGATGATACGGTGGACGGTATTCCCTATTGTGAGATCGTGGAGACCGCCCGGAGATACATCCAGAGCCTTGGCGGGTTTGAGAAATTTGCGGAATGGGGGCTGGTGAGATGAAGACAACAACGGAAATGCAGCTTGTACCCATTGCCAAGCTGGTACCCTATGTGAACAATGCCCGCACCCATTCCCCGGAGCAGATCACGAAACTCCGCTCGTCTCTTCGGGAGTTCGGCTTTATCAATCCCGTCATCATCGACCGGGATTTTAATGTGATTGCCGGTCACGGCAGAATCCTGGCGGCGAAGGAGGAAGGCATCGAGGAAGTGCCGTGTGTATTTGCCGACCATCTCACCGAAGCTCAGAAGAAAGCCTATATCATTGCGGACAACCGCATGGCGATGGACGCCGGATGGGATGAGGAGCTTCTGCGGGTGGAGATCGAGTCTTTGCAGGGCATGGACTTTGACCCTCTGCTCACCGGCTTTGACGAGAAGGAGCTGGCCGATCTGTTTGCGGATGATTCCGGCAGCGAAGCCAGGGATGACGATTTTGACCTGACCGCCGCGCTGGAGAAAGCCTCCTTTGTGGAGCGGGGCGATGTCTGGACAATCGGCCGGCACCGCCTTGTGTGTGGGGACGCCACCTCCGCCGAGGATGTAGCTCTGCTCATGGACGGCAGGAAAGCCAACCTCATCGTGACAGACCCGCCCTATGGCGTCTCCTTCAAAAGTGCCAGCGGCCTGACCATCCAGAACGATTCCATGAAAGACGAGGAATTTTACAACTTCCTCCTCTCTGCATTCAAGTGCATGGCGGAGCATCTGGAGAAAGGCGGCGCGGCCTATGTGTTCCATGCGGACACTGAGGGGCTGAATTTCCGAAAAGCGTTCATTGATGCCGGGTTCCATCTGGCCGGTGTGTGCATCTGGGTAAAGAACTCCCTGGTGCTGGGACGGTCAGACTACCAGTGGCAGCATGAGCCTATTCTCTATGGATTCCTACAGAATGGCAAACACCCCTGGTATTCCGACCGTAAGCAGACCACCATCTGGAATTACGACAAACCGAAGCGCAACGCCAACCACCCGACTTCCAAGCCGCTGGATCTGCTGGGCTATCCCATCGGGAATTCCACCCAGGAGAATGCCGTGGTGATCGATACCTTCGGCGGCAGCGGCTCTACCATGATGGCCTGTGAGCAGATGAACCGTGTCTGCTGCATGATGGAACTGGATGAAAAGTATGCATCGGTCATCCTCCGCAGAGCCGTGGAGAACGGCATCCCGCCGGAGGATATTTTTGTGGAGAGAAACGGGGAGCAGATCCCATACTCCGTTCTTGTGAAGGAGGTGGAGACCTGATGGCCCCTATATATAACCATAGTAGAGAGTCGGATGGAGCCAACAGAGATACACCAAAACCACAAAAGCTGACCCTCGGCAGCCTGTTTGACGGCTCCGGCGGTTTCCCGTTAGGCGGCTTGCTTTCCGGCATTACCCCAGTGTGGGCATCAGAGATTGAACCGTTCCCCATCCGGGTGACCACCAAGCGGCTGCCCTTTATGAAGCATTACGGCGATGTCGCAAAGATGGACGGCGGGAAGATTGAGCCGGTGGATATCATCACCTTCGGCTCGCCATGCCAGGACATGAGCATTGCGGGCCGGCGGGAAGGTCTGGACGGCTCCCGCTCCAGCCTTTTCTATGAAGCCGTCCGGATCGTAAAGGAAATGAGGTGTGCAACTGATGGCAGATATCCAAGGTACATCGTCTGGGAGAACGTCCCCGGCGCGTTCAGCTCCAACAAGGGCGCGGACTTCCAGTCCGTCCTCGAAAAGATCTGCTCGATCAAAGGATACGAGATTGATCCTGCTCGACCTGCGAAGTGGCCAGCCGCCGGGGAGATCGTGGCAGACGATTTCAGTCTCGCATGGCGGGTATTTGATGCGCAGTACTGGGGAGTCCCCCAACGCAGAAAACGTATCTACCTTGTCGCAGATTTTGCAGGCGGGAGTGCCGGAAAAATACTATTTGAGTCCGAAGGCGTGTCTGGGTATACTCCGCAGGGCTTCCGCCCGTGGCAAGGAGCTGCCAGAGCTTTTGCGGAAGGCGCTGGAGCGTCAGGCTGCGTCTGTTTAAACGACCAGGGCGGCAGCCGCATGGATGTGACGGAGGACGTTGCGGCAACGCTCCGGGCGGAAAATCACGGGCACCCTCCCTGCGTGATGGGGGCGGCAGGTTTCTGTACTGAGCATTCCGCACAGGCCAGGGGCATCGGGTATGAGAAGGAAACCTCTCCCACTCTCCGTGCCGGTACGGTGCCGGCGGCGGTCTATGAGAACCATAGCCAGGACACCAGATACACCGGCCCGTTGGAGACGGCCCCTACGGTCAACGCCACCTACGGCATGGGTGGGAACAACCAGCCCTTTGTGGTGGAGACGCCTAAGACGCTGAAGATCCGCTCCGGCTGCGAGGGCGGCGGCAAGGGCGCACTGATCCAGGACAACAAATCCGCCACGCTGGGCTGCAACAACGACCAGGCGCTGTTCGTGCCGAAGGTCTATGGCATCTGCTCCAAGGACAGCAACGCCATGAAATCCGATAATCCCAAGAGCGGCTTCTACGAAGCGGAAACTTCCAGATGCCTGGATGCGAACGGCGGAAATCCTACCTGCAACCAGGGCGGCATGGCGGTGGTGGCCCTGCAGGGTTCCATGATCGGCAGGGCGGATAAGAATGGCCCCCAGGGCAGTGGCGTGAATGAGGGTGTGTCCTTTACGCTGGACGCTGCCGACCGCCATGCGGTGGCTTACTGCATGACTACCGGCACTTACATCCAAGCATTGGAGGAGCAGTCCCCGACCTTGATGGCAAGGGACTATAAAGACCCGCCTGTGGTGAACGAGACTGAGCCGGAGTACATCGTCCGCAGATTGACGCCCACCGAGTGCGCAAGGCTGCAGGGGTTCCCGGACTGGTGGTGCGCCAGACTTGAGACAGACGAGCCGACCGAGGAGGAGATCGAATTTTGGACAGAGGTGTTTGAGATACACCGTTCCGTCATGGGGACGTCCTCCAAGCCTAAGAGCCGGAACCAGATCGTCAAGTGGCTGAAGAATCCCCACTCCGACAGCGCCGAATACAAAATGTGGGGCAACGGCGTGGCGCTCCCCAATGTCTATTTTGTGCTTTCCGGCATTGTGTACTATGCACAGTTTTCGGAAGGATAAATTGGTTTCTATTCTACAGAGAAATGTGCGAAAACCGCTTGCTATTTCAGGGGTTCAGAGTGATATATGTACCTACCAAAAACAAAGGAGGTTTTCGCACATGGAAATCAGATACAATGTGACGGGCGTCAAGCGCAAGGAACTGGTAAAGGTCATCGCCGATGCCACGGGCGCCAGGGCGGAATACAAGTTCATGCCAACCTGCAATTATGAGATTGATTATTTCACGGTCACCAAGGATGGGACACTCCTCTTTGACGACCGTGCCGACAGTGAGGAGGTCGAGGAGGTTCTGGAAGCCATCGCTGCCGCTGGCTTTGAATGTGAGCCGCAGGACGGCGGTGAGCAGCCCTCCGGGGAGGAAACCAAGGAAGCGGCAGAAGTCGCAGACAGGGCGCCACAGGAGGAAAACGTGGGGCTTACGGTGGAAATCCCGCTCGACAAGGTGGCGGTGGGCAACCTTACTAAGCTGCTGGACGCCAAAGGGAACCTGATCCGGAAGGCCCTGGGCATCACCGACCTTCGCATCGAGGTGCTGGACGACCGGGTGGCGTTCCCCTGGTTCTCCCAGGTAGATGCGGATTCCGCAGCCGCCTACACCCACTTCATCTCCGCACTTTGCGAGATGAGCAGGAATGCCAAGCGGGTGACAGCGACCGAGAAGCCGGTGGACAATGAGAAATACGCCTTCCGGTGTTTTCTCCTGCGCCTGGGCTTCATCGGCAGCGAGTACAAAAGGGAACGCAAAATTCTGCTGAAGAACCTGACCGGTTCATCCGCTTTCAAGAACGGGGGTGTGGGCCATGAAGTTTCCGAGTAGAGAAATCGTGGAGCGCATCCGCCGTGAATACCCCGCCGGCACCCGTGTGGAACTGGTGCGGATGGATGATGCGCAGGCTCCGCCTGTCGGCACGAAAGGCACCGTCAAAGGTGTGGATGACACCGGTTCCCTCCTCATGCGCTGGGACAATGGCAGCGGCCTGAACGTGGTCTATGGGGAGGATATTGTGAGAAAGGTGGGTGACCGCCGTGCCGAATAACATTCTGAAGGACTTCTTCTATGGAAACATCAATCCGAATGAAAAGCAGTTTGACCGCAATTCGGAGTATGGGAAAGCTGCTGCCGGTCTGGCCGATGAAGAAGAAAAGCTCCGATCCATGCTGAATCAGGAAGCAGCCACAGTCCTCGATAGGATGATTTGCCTGCAAGCCGCCATTGCGGGCATGACCGCCGAGGAGTACTTCATCGACGGGTTGCGGACGGGATTCCGCCTGGCTCTTGCTATCCTTGATGAGGAGGAAAACGGCCTTCTCAAGCCAATATCGGATGGCGGCAAACAGCCATAAACTACACAATATCTTGCGGTCATCTTTGTGTAGTATATTATCGGAAATGGCCTTGCTATTATCCTCTTTTAGAGCGAATATGTGTACACCGAAAGGGAAAACACACAGCCGCAAGGCAGAAAAACGGAGGATTTCAGAATGAACGAGAAAACAGCAAGGCAGATTGCAGAGATGAAGAACCAGACCATCGGGGTCGAGGTGGAGATGAACAGCATCACCCGCCAGAAAGCAGCGAAGGTTGCCGCTACCTACTTCGGCACAGGCAGATACGAGAACACTGCCGGCCGCAACGGGTACAGCACCTGGAGCGCATGGGACGGCCAGGGACGCGAATGGAAATTCCAGAAGGACGTTTCCATCGCAGGGCCGGACGAGCAGAAATGCGAACTGGTCACCCCGATCCTGACCTACGGGGATATCGAAACCCTGCAGGAGCTTTGCAGACAGCTCAGACACGCAGGAGCGAAAAGCGACGCCTCCAGAGGATGCGGAGTCCACATCCACATCGGAGCGCAGGGCCACACACCGCAGAGCCTTCGGAACCTCGCCAACATCATGGCGAGCCACGAGAGCCTGATCGCAGAAGCTCTGAAGCTCGACCGCAGCCGCATGAGCCGCTACTGCCGCACGGTAGACCCCAGGTTCTTAGAGCAGGTCAACCGCAGGAAACCCCGCACGATGGCCCAGCTCGCGGATATCTGGTACAACAGCAACGGCGCAAACTACGGCAGAAACCACCACTACAACGACAGCCGCTACCATATGCTCAACCTCCACGCCACCTTTACCAAAGGCACGGTCGAGTTCCGGCTTTTCCAGTTCGATGAGCCGACAGTGGAGCGCAGGGGCGGCATCCACGCGGGGCAGCTAAAGAGCTACATCCAGCTTTGCCTGGCGCTTTCCCAGATGGCAAAGGATGTGCGCACCGCAAGCCCCAAGCCCCAGCAGAACGAAAACCCCAAATATGCGATGAGAACCTGGCTCCTCCGCCTGGGCTTCATCGGCGAGGAATTTGCAACGGCCAGAGACTTCCTGACCCGTAACCTTTCCGGAGACACAGCCTTTCGGCACGGCAGAGCAGCCGCTTGAAGGACTTAGGTTAAATGCCCTGCCCCTGACCGCTTCGGCGGTCTTAGGGTGGTAGAAGGACAAGTAACCTAAGTCCTCCAGGAAAGGATGGATACCATGAAAGAAAAAAGATACTACATCGCTTACGGCAGCAACCTGAATGTCGGGCAGATGCGGATGCGCTGCCCGCACGCCACGATCCTCGGCACGGCAAACCTCAAGGGCTGGGAACTGCTTTTTAAGGGGAGCAAGACCGGCTCCTATCTGACCATAGAGGAATGCGAAGATGGCACAATCCCCGTGGTGATTTGGGAGGTGACGGCTTTGGACGAGGCCGCCCTCGACCGCTATGAGGGATTTCCCCATTTCTATTATAAGCGGGACATTAAGCTCCAGTACAAAGGCATCCGCACGGGGAAACGCAGGACGGTGACGGCCTTTGCCTACATCATGCATGAGGAGCGCCCTATCGGCATCCCTACCAACTTTTATATGAGGACGTGTCTGGAAGGGTACACCACCTTCCATTTTAACAAGAATATTCTGATTGATGCTTACAATAAATGTTTGGAGGTATGCGGCTATGAAGAATAATATCACGAGAATGGCGGTCTGCCCGCTTTGCGGCAGGGTCTACCACGGCGCTCCGGCGCTTTCGCGGGAGGACAACGAAACGCTCATCTGCCCGGACTGCGGTACCAGGCAGGCGCTCCAGTCCATCGGTGTGGACAGTGCCGAGCAGGAGCAGATCATCGAGACGATCCACCGCCACACGCAGGGGTAAGATACACAATTTGTTCCTCTGATCTTTGTGCAGATTATGGCTCGGAATTGACTTGATAATATGTGCTTTTAGAGCGAATATGTACACACCGAAAGGGAAATGAAGAAAATGGAGGACGAAGACCATGACAATCAACGAAGCAATGAAAGTACCGGCTGCCGAACCCCACCACAACCGAGGATTTGGAGATGCGCTTCTCCGGCATGGACGGCAAGGTGCTGAATTTTGGAGACAAGGTTCTCCTCTCCGGATACTACTACAATGGACGGAACAAGCCCTGCTACTTTGGCGCGGCATACGAGTTCCTGACCGATTACCACACCTGCGAAGGGATGATTGGGCTGAGAGCCGCAAGTGAGATCGAATTTAAGGATGATGGCCACGCCATTGCCTGGGCGATGCAGCAGTAAAAAAAAGAACATTATAGCCAGAGATCGAGCCGCATGGCTCTTTCTCTCGTACAGATAGATAGACGGCTTGCCAATTGGCAGGTCATTTTTTATGCCATTTTGGAGGTGGTGTCTATGCGGAAACTGAAGAAATACAAGCCTACAAAGTTTATGGCAAAGACCTCGCATTACGATAAGGATGCCGCCGACTATGCGGTGATGTTCATCGAGTCCCTCTGCCATACCAAGGGCACCTGGGCGGGAAAGCCCTTTGAACTGATCGACTGGCAGGAGCAGATCATCCGTGACCTGTTCGGTGTGTTGAAGCCCAACGGCTACCGGCAGTTCAATACGGCGTACATCGAGATCCCCAAGAAACAGGGTAAGTCCGAGCTTGCCGCCGCTGTGGCGCTCCTACTTTTGTGCGGGGACGGCGAGGAACGGGCCGAGGTGTATGGCTGTGCCGCCGACCGTAACCAGGCGAAGATCGTGTTTGATGTGGCGGTGGATATGGTGCGGTTCTGTCCGGCGCTTTCCAAGAGGGTAAAGATCCTGGAATCCCAGAAGAAGATCACATACCTTCCCACAAACAGTTCCTACCAGGTGCTGTCGGCGGACGTGGCGAATAAGCATGGCTTTAATACCCACGGCGTGATCTTTGACGAGCTGCACACCCAGCCCAACCGGAAACTCTTTGACGTCATGCTCCAAGGCTCCGGCGATGCTCGGATGCAGCCGCTATATTTCCTGATCACCACAGCAGGCAACGATACCAACTCCATCTGCTACGAGGTACACCAGAAAGCCATCGACATCGCGGAGGGAAGGAAGGTTGATCCTACCTTTTATTCTGTCATTTACGGTGCTGCCGAGGATGAGGATTGGACGGACCCCAAGGTGTGGAAGAAAGCAAACCCCTCTCTCGGCATTACGGTGGGCATCGACAAGGTCAAAGCCGCCTGTGAATCCGCCCAGCAGAATCCGGGCGAGGAGAACGCTTTCCGGCAGCTCCGGCTGAACCAGTGGGTGAAGCAGTCCGTCCGCTGGATGCCGATGGACAAGTGGGACGCCTGCGCCTTCCCGGTTTCTGAGGATGATCTGGAAGGACGCATCTGCTACGGCGGGCTGGATCTTTCCTCCACCACGGACATCACGGCTTTCGTGCTGGTGTTCCCGCCGTTGGATGAGGAGGATAAATACTATATCCTTCCATACTTCTGGATACCGGAAGAAACTCTGGATCTTCGTGTCCGGCGCGACCATGTTCCCTACGACCTGTGGGAGCGGCAGGGGACGCTGATGACCACCGAGGGAAATGTGGTCCATTACGGCTACATTGAGAAATTCATCGAAAGGCTCGGTGAGAAGTTTAACATCCGGGAGATCGCCTTTGACCGTTGGGGCGCTGTGCAGATGGTGCAGAACCTGGAGGGCATGGGCTTTACGGTAGTCCCCTTCGGGCAGGGCTTTAAGGATATGTCCCCGCCGACCAAGGAACTGATGAAGCTGGTGCTGGAGGAGAAAATCGCCCACGGAGGCCACCCGGTGCTGCGGTGGATGATGGACAACATCTTCATCCGTACCGACCCGGCCGGCAATATCAAAGCGGACAAGGAAAAATCCACAGAGAAGATTGACGGGGCAATCGCCACCATCATGGGGCTTGACCGTGCGATCCGCTGTGGCAACGATACAGGCGCTTCGGTTTATGACAGCCGGGGCCTTTTGTTTATCTGAAAGGATGGTGATTTGATATGGGTATCTTTTCCGGGCTTTTCCGTTCCAGGGATAAGCCCCAGAACCGCACTGCAGGCAGCGCCTACAGCTTTTTCTTTGGAGGAAGTGCTGCGGGCAAACGGGTCAATGAACGGTCTGCCATGCAGATGACGGCGGTGTATTCCTGCGTCCGTATCCTGGCGGAAGCGGTGGCAGGTCTGCCGCTGCACCTCTACCGTTACAAGGAGGACGGTGGCAAGGAGAAAGCCATCGACCATCCGTTGTATCTGCTCCTGCATGACGAGCCGAACCCGGAGATGAGTTCTTTTGTGTTCCGGGAAACGCTCATGACGCACCTTTTGCTGTGGGGAAATGCTTACGCACAGATTATCCGCAACGGAAAAGGTGAAGTGATTGCCCTCTATCCGCTGATGCCGGATCGGATGACAGTCAATCGTGACAGCGAGGGACAGCTTTATTACGAATACACCGTCAGCATGGATGACGCGCCTACGGTCAAAGGCAGTCTTGTCCGGCTGAATCCGTCCGATGTGCTGCACATCCCAGGGCTTGGCTTTGACGGGCTGGTGGGCTATTCCCCTATCGCTATGGCGAAGAACGCCATCGGCATGGCGATTGCCTGTGAGGAATACGGGGCGAAGTTCTTTGCCAACGGTGCGGCCCCCGGCGGCGTGCTGGAGCATCCTGGGACGATCAAAGACCCGCAGCGTGTCTGGGAAAGCTGGCAGTCCACCTTTGGCGGTTCGGCGAACAGCAATAAGATCGCCGTGCTGGAGGAGGGCATGAAATACACGCCCATCGGCATCTCCCCGGAACAGGCGCAGTTTCTGGAGACAAGGAAGTTCCAGATCAATGAGATTGCCCGCATCTTCCGGGTGCCGCCCCACATGGTGGGCGACCTGGAAAAATCCAGCTTTTCCAACATTGAGCAGCAGTCTTTAGAGTTTGTGAAATACACGCTGGAGCCTTGGCTGGTGCGCTGGGAGCAGTCCATCCAGCGGACGCTTTTTTCCCCGGAGGAAAAGAAGCGGTATTTTGCCAAGTTCAACGTGGAAGGGCTGCTCCGGGGCGATTATGCCAGCAGAATGTCCGGCTACGCTACGGCAAGGCAGAACGGCTGGATGAGCGCCAACGACATCCGGGAACTGGAGAACATGGACCGCATCCCCGCCGAGGAAGGCGGAGACCTGTACCTGATCAACGGCAATATGCTCCCGCTTAGAAACGCCGGGGCTTTTGCAGATACACAAACGGGAAAGGAGGAAAACCCCGATGAAGAAGTTCTGGAAGTGGAAGAACCAGGCGGCGACGGAGACAGCTCCGGCGGAACGGACGCTGTTCCTGAACGGCACTATCGCCGAGGAAAGCTGGTTTGACGATGATGTCACACCCCAGCTTTTCAAAGAGGAACTGATGGCTGGGGACGGCGATATTACCGTCTGGATCAACAGCCCCGGCGGGGACTGTGTGGCGGCTGCCCAGATCTACAATATGCTCATGGACTATCCGCACAATGTCACGGTCAAGATTGACGGCATCGCAGCATCCGCTGCCAGCGTGATTGCGATGGCTGGTACAAAAGTACTGGTCAGCCCGGTGTCCATGATGATGATCCACAATCCCATGACCGTAGCGATGGGCGATACCGCAGAGATGCAGAAAGCCATCGAGATGCTTGGCAGCGTGAAGGATTCCATCATCAACGCCTATGAGATCAAGACCGGGCTGTCCCGCGCCAAGTTGTCCCATCTGATGGACGCGGAGACCTGGATGGACGCAAACAAGGCGGTGGAGCTTGGCTTTGCCGATGATATTCTCAAACGCTCCGATGTACCGGAGGACATGGAGCCGCCTGCGGTGTCCATGCTGTATTCCAAAGCCGCTGTGAGGGGCTCCCTGATGGATAAGATCGCGGCAAAGTGTAAAACCAACCCTAAGAAAACCGAAGATTCCAAACCTAAGGGCCGCTCTGTAGACAGTCTCTACGAGCGGCTCAATCTTTTGAAACATTAAGGAGGATACCACTATGACGATTCTTGAACTGCGCGAGAAGCGCGCCAAAGCCTGGGAAGCTGCGAAAGCCTTTCTGGATTCCCACAGAAACGATAAGGGCGTCCTGTCCGCCGAGGATGACGCCGCCTATACCCGCATGGAGCAGGAGATCACCGACCTGGGCAAGGAGATCGCCCGCCTGGAACGTCAGGAGGCGCTGGAGGCGGAACTGAACCGCCCGGTGAACAAGCCCCTGACGGGTAAGCCCATGAGCGGCAAGGAGGAGACTAAGACCGGCCGCGCCACCGATGAGTACCGTTCTAACTTCTGGAACATGATGCGCTCCAAAGCACCGATGCCCTCTGTGGTAAATGCCCTGCAGATCGGGACGGACTCCGAGGGCGGCTATCTGGTACCGGACGAATATGAGCGCACCCTGGTAGAGACACTGGAAGAGGAAAATGTATTCCGCCAGCTTGCCAGGGTGATCCAGACCTCCAGCGGCGACCGGAAGATCCCGGTGGTGGCGACCAAGGGAACCGCCTCCTGGATCGATGAGGAAGGCGCCTACACGGAGAGCGATGATTCCTTCGGCCAGGTATCCATCGGGGCGTATAAGCTGGGGACGATGATCAAGGTTTCCGAGGAACTGTTAAACGACAGTGTCTTTGACCTGGAAAGCTACATCTCCCGTGAATTTGCCCGCCGTATCGGCGCCAAGGAGGAGGAAGCCTTCTTTACCGGGGACGGTTCCGGCAAACCCCTGGGCATCCTGGCAGCCAGCGGCGGCGCAGAGACCGGCATCACTGCCGCATCTGCCACCGCGATTACCGCCGATGAACTGATCGACCTGTTCTACTCCCTGAAATCGCCCTACCGCCGCAACGCTGTGTGGGTGCTGAACGATTCCACCATCAAGGCAGTCCGTAAACTGAAAGATGGCAGCGGCCAGTACCTGTGGCAGCCTTCCCTGACTGCCGGAACGCCGGATACCATCCTGGGCCGTCCTGTGCGTACTTCGGCCTATATGCCCGCCATCGCCGCCAGCGCAAAGACCATCGCTTTCGGTGATTTCAGCTACTACTGGATCGCAGACCGCCAGGGACGTTCCTTCAAGCGCCTGAACGAACTGTATGCGGCAAACGGTCAGGTGGGCTTCCTCGCTTCCCATCGCGTGGACGGCAAGATGATCCTGCCGGAGGCTGTCAAGGTGCTGGTACAGAAAGCATCGTAAGGGAGGGCTGACAGATGAGTTACAACGGAAAGAACTACATGGAGCAGGGCGGCGATAAGTGGGTGATCGGAGGCACCCTCGAAATCAAGGAGGGGGCTTCTGTTACCGGTTTGCCCGCCGCCGAGGTTCCCCAGGCGGCAAACCAGGCAGACAGTGTTGCGGAGGATGTTTCCACTCTGGTTTCTGATTTCAACGGCCTGCTGGCCAAGCTGAAGGCAGCGGACCTGATGGCATCCAGTTAAGGAAGGGGGCGGCGGTGATGGACACTCTGCTGGAAAAAGTCAAAGCAAACCTGATTCTGGAACATTCGGTGGATGACGCGCTTTTGCAGAGCTACATCACCGCCGCTGTTTCCTACGCGGAGAGCTACCAGCATATCCAGGAGGGCTATTACACGGAGAATGCGATGCCGGCCACCACCGAACAGGCGGTGATCATGCTGGCATCGCATTTCTATGAGTCCAGGGACGGTTCCACGGGCGGATTCTTTGCTGATAACACAAACGCGGCACAGCAGGTCTGGAACACGGTCAACCTTCTGCTTCGGCTCGACCGAAACTGGTGCGTTTAGCACCAGTGGGGTCCCCGGAAAGCCGTATGGCTTTTTGGGGAGAGGAGGAACAACGGAATGAGCGAGCTTTTCGTGCCCCAACGGAAACGAGCGATATGGAGTTTGTGACGACGAGGAAGGTGTGACATGAGCTTTGGAAAGATGAACACCTTCATCTCCATTGTGGAAAAACAGTTCACGCAGGATGATGAGGGCTTTAAGACGGAAACGGATGTGACCGTGGCAGAGGTACGCGCTTACCGGGAAGGCCGGCACGGCAGTGAGAAATGGGCCAACATGGCATCCTTTTCCACTGCCACCGACCTTTTTCAATTCCGCGTGATACCCGGCGTTACGGTCACAACCGATATGCGCATCCTCTGTGACGGGCATACCTTTGAGATTACTTCGGTGGAGGATATCAAAGGCAGGGGGATGTATCTGGAAGTACTGGTACAGGAGGTGAAACCAGGTGGCTAAAGCGACATGGAGGATGCCGGATGATTTCCTGATGAAGGTATCCCGGCTGGCGGATAAAACCGATGAGATTCTCCCGAAGGTGCTGGAGGCGGGTGCGGAGGTTGTGGAGGACAAGGTGCGCTCCAACCTGCAGGCGGTTATCGGCAGCGGGACGAAGTATGAGTCCCGAAGCACCGGGGAGCTTCTTCGCTCCCTTGGCACATCTCCCGCCCTGCAGGATAAGAATGGGGACTTCAATGTGAAGGTGGGCTTTTCCGAGCCAAGGTCGGACGGCGACAGCAACGCCAAGATCGCCACCATCCTGGAATACGGCAAAAGCGGCCAGCCTGCAAAACCCTTCTTAAAACCGGCCCGTTCCTCTTCCCGGAATGCTTGTATCAACGCCATGAAGGCGAAGCTGGACGAGGAGGTGGAGAAGATTTGAATCTGCTTTCGGAAATCAAGGCTGCGGTCACCGGCTGCGGACTGCCTGCGGAGACGGGCGTGTTCTCCGGGGAGCCGCCGGAGGAATATGTGGTGGTCACGCCTTTGGCGGATACCTATGAACTCCACGCAGATAACCTGCCGGGGTATGAAACCCAGGAGGCGCGGCTCTCCCTGTTCTCCAAAGGGAACTATCTGATGCGGAAGGGGCAGCTTTCAAATGCGCTCCTTGCCGCTGATTTTGTGATTACGGACAGGCGGTACATCGGCCATGAGGACGATACCGGCTACCACCACTATGCCATTGATGTGGCAAAACTGTATGGATTGGAGGAATGAACTATGGCTACCATTGGCCTTGATAAACTTTTCTACTCGAAGATTACCGAGGGTGAAAACGGCGATGAGACCTATGCCGCCCCTGTGGCTTTGGCAAAAGCCATGACCGCCGAGCTTTCCGTGGAACTGGCGGAAGCTACGCTGTACGCGGACGATGGCGCGGCGGAGGTCGTGAAGGAGTTCCAGAGCGGGACGCTGACGCTGGGTGTGGACGATATTGGGAAAAGCGTGGCGGAAGACCTGACCGGGACGGTGATTGATGAAAACGGCGTCCTGATCTCCGCATCGGAGGACGGCGGCGCTCCGGTTGCCATCGGCTTCCGGGCCAAGAAGGCAAACGGCAAATACCGCTATTTCTGGCTGTACCGTGTGATCTTCGGCATCCCCGCCACCAACCTGACTACCAAGGGCGAGAGCATCGAGTTTTCCACCCCTTCCATCGAGGGGACGGTGACCCGCCGCAATAAGGTGGACGGCCAGGGCAAGCATCCCTGGAAAGCGGAGGTGTCCGAGGATGACTCCGGTGTGTCTCCCACGGTTATTTCAGGCTGGTACGATGAAGTCTATGAGCCGTCCTATGCGGATCAGACATCTGACACAGGCGGCGAAGGGTAAGGAGGTTTTGAGATATGGATGAAAGAACAGCTACCGTCAATATCGGCGGGCAGGAATATGAAATGCTCCTGACCACCAGGGCGACCAAGGCCATCGCCGGACGCTACGGCGGGCTGGAGAACCTGGGCGAGAAGCTGATGAAAGCGGAAAATTTTGAGATGGCTCTGGACGAGATTGTGTGGCTGATTACCCTTCTGTGCAACCAGCCCATCCTCGTCCACAACCTGAAACACCCGGAGGACAAAAAGCCGGAGCTGACCGCCGAGGAGGTTGAGCTTCTCACCTCCCCGATGGAACTGACGGACTATAAGGACGCCATCATGGAGGCCATGTACCGGGGGACGAAACGGAATATCGAAAGTGAGCCGGAGGGAAAAAACACGGCGGCCGGGTAAGCGATGAAGAATTGTTTACCCGGCTTTTGTATTACGGCATGGCCCACCTCTCCCTGCGCATGGAGGAAGTGTGGCTCATGCCGTTTGGCCTGCTCATGGATCTGTGGGAATGCCACAGGCAGTTTTTGGGGCTTGCGAAGCCAAAACGGGAACTGACGATAGATGATGTCATTCCCTATGGAATTTAACGAGGAGAGGAGGTGCGGCCCGTGGCGGATAATTTTGGCCTGAAAATCGGCATTGAGGGCGAAAAGGAATTTAAAAAGGCTTTGTCGGAGATCAACCAGTCCTTTAAGGTGCTGGGTTCCGAGATGAAGCTCGTTTCCTCCCAGTTTGACTCCAACGATAAATCCATCCAGGCGCTTTCCGCAAGGAATACCGTTCTGAACAAGGAAATCGACGCCCAGCGCCAGAAGATCGAAACGCTGCGGGCTGCCCTCCAGAACGCCTCCGAGTCCTTTGGGGAGAACGACCGCCGGACGCAGAACTGGCAGATCCAGCTTAACAACGCCGAAGCCGCCTTAAACGGCATGGAGCGGGAACTTTCCGCCAATGAGCGGGCCATTGAGTCCCTCTCTCGGCAGGAGACCGAGGCGGCGGACGCCACAGAGCGGCTCTCTCAGGAGATTTCCCGCCAGGAAGAGGAACTTTCCGGGATGAAACGCGCCTATTCCAATGCGGTGCTGGAGTACGGCAAAGGCTCCAGCGAGGCAAAGGAACTGGAGGGGCGCATTTCCCAGCTTTCCGGGGAACTGCGGGAAAACCGGGAGCGGATGAAGGACGCCGGGGATGTGGCGGAGGATTTCGGCGATTCGCTGGAGGACGCATCCAGCGGGGCAGATAAATTAGGCTCCGGCCTTTCGGTCGCTACGGTGGCGATGGGCAATCTCATCTCCTCCGGCATCCAGGCGGCGTTAAGCGGTATCCAGGAACTTGGCAGCGCCATCTGGAACCTGGACGAAGCCACTGAGGAATACCGGGTAGCCCAGGGCAAGCTGACCACTGCCTTTGAAGCGGCGGGATACAGCGGGGACGCGGCACAGAAATCTTACACGGAGTTCTATAAAATCCTGGGTGATACGGACACGGCCACGGAAGCCTCCCAGCTCCTGGCGCAGCTTGCCCAGAATGAGCAGGACATTACCAAATGGACGAATATCGCGGCTGGTGTTTACGGCACTTTCGGCGACGCCCTCCCCATCGAGGGCATGATCGAGTCCGCCAACGAAACAGCCAAGGTGGGTGAGGTCACCGGCTCCCTGGCGGACGCCTTAAACTGGGTGGGCATCAGCGAGGATGCCTTCAACGAGAAGCTGGCTGCCTGTTCCAGTGAAAGCGAAAGAAACCGTCTCATCATGGAGACACTCTCCGGGGCCTATGATGAGGCGAGCGGCGCGTTTTACCGCAACAATGAGGCGCTGGTGGCTTCCAGAGAAGGACAGGCGCAGCTTGACGAGACCCTGGCGGGGCTTGGGGAAACCATCTCCAATGTGAAGAACAGCCTCCGGGCAGAGTTCCTCCCGGCAATTTCGGAAGTCATCTCCGCCTTTACCGACATGGTCAACGGCGTGGACGGGGCGGATGAAGCCTTTGCCGGGGCCATTACGGGGCTGGTGAACACGGCGGTTTCCATGCTGCCGCAGTTTGTAACCACCGGGATGCAGATGCTGACCTCGCTGCTTTCCGGCATCATCCAGAGCCTTCCGGCTGTGATGGAAGGCGCGGCGCAGATCATCGTCACGCTGGCCCAGGGCATCGCGGCGGCGGTCCCTACCCTGATTCCGCAGATTGTCCTTGTGGTTACCCAGATCGTGCAGACCCTGATCGAAAATCTGCCGATGATTCTGGACGCGGCGCTGCAGCTTATCATAGGGCTGGCCCAGGGGCTGCTTAATGCCATCCCGGTCCTGATCGCGGCCCTGCCCGCCATCATTACGGCGATTGTGGAGTTTATCGTGGGGGCGATCCCACAGATCATCAATGCCGGGATACAGCTGTTGACCTCGCTGGTCTCCGCACTGCCGGAGATCATCACGGCCATTGTGGCGGCAATCCCGCAGATCATTGACGGGCTGGTGACGGCCATCCTCGGCAGCATCCCCCAGATCATTGACGCAGGGGTGAACCTGCTGATTTCCCTCATCCAGAACCTGCCGACCATCATTACCACCATTGTGGGGGCAATCCCGCAGATTATTTCCTCGCTGGTAAACGCCATCTTAAACAGCATCCCGCAGATTATCCAGGCAGGCGTGCAGCTATTTGTTTCGCTGATCCAGAACCTGCCCACCATCATCGTGGAGATCGTAAAGGCGGTGCCGCAGATCATTGCGGGGATTGTGAATGCCTTCACCTCGTCTATGGGACAGATCGTCAACATCGGCAAGAACATCGTGCAGGGGCTGTGGCAGGGCATCCAGAGCCTTGCCGGATGGATCTGGGACAAAGTCTCCGGCTGGATTTCCGGCATCTGGGACGGGATCTGCAGCTTCTTTGGCATCAACTCGCCCTCGAAGGAAATGGCCTGGGTGGGCGAGATGCTGGGCAGGGGCCTTGCCGGCGGTATTGAGGACAGCGCCGGTGAAGCGGTCAGCGCCGCAGAGGATTTGAACAACGGCATCCTGGACGTGATGAACGGCCTGGCGGCGGATATGCAGTCCGCAGTCCCCTCGAACTTTGCCTTTGACACAGCCGGGACGGTGGGTTCCGTGGCCGGCGGCATGGGCGGAACGGGCGGCTCCTCTTTTGGAACCCTCATTACCATCCAACAGATGATCGTCCGCAGCGAAGATGACATCCGCAGGATTTCCCAGGAACTTTACAACCTGATCCAGACCGGCTCCCGCGCCCAGGGACGGTTCAGCACAGCATAAAAGGAGGTGCAGCCTGTGGGCTTTTCGTATAACGACATTACATCCAAGAGCATGGGCTTAAAGGCAAGGCTGACCTCCTGGCAGGTCAGCGGGAGTCTGCGGAACTTTACTACAACGGTTCCCGGTAAATACGGCGTGACGGATTTCGGCGCGGATTTCGACTACCGGGAGATCGTGGTCTCTTGCAGTATCTTCCCCCGGCACAGCTTTTCCGCCCTGGTTTCCACGCTGGACGATATCGCTGAGTGGCTCGACCCGGTGGGCGGCTTAAAGCAGCTCGTCCTGGATGATGTGCCAGACCGGTACTTCATGGCAAGACTGAACGCGGCGGTGGAGTGCGAACGGCTGCTGCGTTCTTCCGGCAGCTTTGACCTGACATTCTTCTGTCCGGACCCCTTCGGCTATGCCATCGAGGATGAGACCTTTTCCATCACGGAAGCGGGAAACAGCACGGTCACGCGGCTCATCGGGAACATGGAGTCCAACCCCATTTACCGCATTGAGGGCGTGGTTCCTTCCGGGGCAGGCAATTCCATCAGCATTACTACCAACGGGCAAGAGTTGAAGATCGTCAACGCCACCCTTGCGGCCGGCGAGACGCTGGTGGTGGATACCGACCGGATGACCGCCTATGTGGAGGACGCGGACGGGATGATCCTGCGGAACGCCCTGCCGTATCTGGAGGAACTGAACTTCCCCACGCTGGCGGTGGGGAGCAACACGGTTTCCGTAACGGCGGCAAACGCCACGTTTACGGGGCTGGAAATCCAGGCAAGGAGCCGATGGAGGTGAGCGGTTATGGCACTGAAAACGATACTGAACAAGCAGACGGATTTTACCGGGGAGTTCCCGGAAGAATGGGCAAAGGGCGGCCTGTGGCGGTTCAATGAATCAGACCCAGATGAGGACGACTGCCTTTTGGATTCCTCCGGCATGGGACGGGCAGCAACCATCAGCAACTGGAGCGGCACCAGTGCGTCCTTATCCGCAAACCGTCTGGGGAATTACTTCCGCATGAACATTGTGAACCCATCCTCCGAGCAGAACTATCTGAAGGTGACCAATGATGGCAGCATTTTCGCAAGCCTTGGGGCAAGGATCGTCTGCGGCGGCTGGATGAACCCCACCACCTATTCCGTGGGGAACACCTATTGCCCGATCTTCAATACCCGGTACGGGCCGGGGCAGCCGATTTTCTACCTGTCCCTCATCCGGGGCAATCCGAGGATCATGCTCTACAATGATACCGGATCTTTGATCCTGGACGAGTCGGTGGACCCGCCCTTTTCCCTGGTCAACGGCGGCTGGTACTTCATTGCCTGCCTGATCGAGCCGGACAACAAAACGGCGCAGTATGTGGTGGGCGACCGGGGCAGCGGCACGGTGTGGGCATCGGAGGTGCTTTCCTTTACCGGGGAGCTGAACCGCTCCTGCACGGCGGATTTGATTCTGGGGATGCACGCCGACTCCTACTGGTACGCCGGCGGTCTGGACGACTGGTTTCTGGACTGCGATACGAATCTCACAGCCGATGACCTGGTGGACTATTTCCGGTCTTCAGTTATGGCCAACGGCGGCGACACCTCCGGGGATGTGGACGGCATCACGGAGCCGGGGACGGTCACACTCCGGGCATCAAGCGGCGTTTACCCTTCGGAAGGTGTGCTGACCACAGCGGCGGCGGACTGCAATCTCTCCGGCACCGGACGTGTGTCTGTGACCAGCGAGTACATCTCCGGCACCACGGCGGTTTCCCTGGTGGAGACGTCCACCAGCGATGATCTGGAGGAATGGAGCGGTTGGGCGGCAGTCCCCGCTGACGGGCGGCTGGCGTCCCCCAACCGGGCGTATATCCGCTTCCGGGTAACGCTGACTACTACAGACACTTCCCGGACGCCAAAGCTCATCGATATCCGGCTCTATGACATCCCGAAAGCGCCCTATGAGAAGATCGGTTATGCCCGGCCGGTAGTGCTGGACAGCAATGGCGCATGGGAGGCGGTACTGGAGAATGCCTACGACATCATTGTCACAGGCGAGATCAACGGCGAGGACACCCTCTCCTTTAAGATTCCTTACCGGGATGGCAAGCGTGGGTATATCGACAGCGAGAAGAAGATCCAGATCGTGGACGATGTGTACAAGGTCAGGACGGTCACTGATACCAGGGATACGGATGGCAGCGCCGTGACCGAGGTGTATGCGGAGGCGGAGTTCTATGACCTGACCTTCTCTGTCCGCAAGGAGGAACGTACCTTTGAAGCGGAGTACCCGGAAGCGGCGATGGCATACGCCCTGGAGGGGACGGAATGGAGCGTCGGCACGGTGACGGTGCGGACACAGCGCACTTGGACCAGTACGGAGAAAAACGCCCTATCCATTCTCCGGAATACCGCAGACCTCCACGGCGGCGACCTGGTCTTTGACTGCCCGAACCGGCTGGTGCATCTTCTGACGGTCAACGGCAAGGACAGCGGCGCCCTTTTTGCCTACAAAAAGAACATGAAATCCATCCAGCGGGTAGTGGATACCAGGGAGCTTGTGACAAGGCTGTACGCCGTGGGTGCGGAAGGAATGACCTTCGCGGACATCAACGGCGGAAGGCCCTATGTGGAGGACTTTACTTATACCAGTGAAATCCGCATCTCTACGCTGGACTGCTCCTCCTTCACGAACCCCTACCAGATGAAGGAATACGCCGAGATGCGGCTGGCGGATTACGCCAAGCCCATCATTTCCTATGTGTTAAACGCGATGGACTTATCCGTGCTGACGGGCTACGAGCATGAAGCCTGGGAACTGGGAGATTACGTCCGGGTGGAGGATAAGGAGTTGGGGCTTTCGGTCACCACAAGAATTGTCCGCCGGGAATACAACCTGCAGGAGCCGTGGAACACGGTGCTGGAGCTTTCCACCACGCTGAAGAACCTGGGCAGTTCCGCCAGTGAATGGGACAACGCGGCGGATTCGCTGGAAGGCACCAGCATGGTGTCAAACAACGATATCCGGGAAATGGTTCCTTTCAATCTGCTTAGAAACTCCCGCGCCGATGACGGGCTTGCCTACTGGGTCAGTTCCGGCTTTGAGGCGGACAGTGAAAACGGCGCGTCCGGCACAGCGTCCTTCAAGGCGGAGGGCGTGGCCGGCATGACCAAAAGCCTGTCCCAGACCGTTTATCCCGCCAACCGCTCCAGCTACACCCTGTCGGCGCAGATCGGTTCGGAAGACTTGGAGAAGTTAAGCGAAACTTCCCAGGTGGGCATTGAAGTAGTGATCGAGTATGAGGACGGCAGCACGGAGAGCCGGTTCATTGATTTGTACTGATGGAAGGAGGACGGCATGGCATATTTATCTTCAACTTCCGCCCGGATCGCGCCGGAGAATTATTCCTCCAGGGTCAAGTCCATCACGGTGCGGGTGTGCATCACGAACTGCACCGGGACGCTTTATATCACGGACATCCTCCTGCAGGCGGGGTCCGTGGTGACGGGATGGGTAGGCCATCCCTGCGAGATGAAGTGGACGCTGGATGGCTGAGATTGCTTTTATCCGGCTGGCGGAGGTTATCAACCGGAAACAGGATATGCGTGTCGTGAGCGTTACCGTGAAGCCTACCATTGCGGACTGCTCCGGCACGATCTATTTTACGGACCTGATGCTCCAGGAGGGACCGGCGCTGACGGGATACACGCCCCATACGGAACCCTTCCTCCAAAAGCTGCGTGTGGACGGCGAAGTCAAAGCCCCTGTCTGGTTCAACGGCGTGGTGCGGGGCGAGGAAACGGTCATCCTCTTTAACCTTGGGGAGACTTCCGCCGGGCTGGATGTGCATTTGTACCCCAAGTCCGACCTGGAAGCGGGGACGGTTTCCCTCTGCCAGGGCGTGGGCGGCCAGAAGGTATCCTTCCCTAACGCTGTCGCCGCCGAAGCGGACCTTGCTCTGCTTGCCAGCACACGGCAGTGTACGAAGAACGGCAGCCCGGAGAAAAAAGAGGGCTTCTATCAGTACAGCGCCGCCTGGGATTCCAAGCATAAGGTGACGCTCCCGGAAGGGAAAACAGCGAGGGTGCTGTTTGAGATGCAGGAAATGCAGGATGGAGGTGAGCCGATCTGATGGACACACTGAAAGGCAAACAGATCATGGTATGGACGTTCATGGGCAATGCCCGGATGTACGAAGCCCTCCGGGACTACGGCGACCGCATCAGCCAGATCGGGCTGTTCTCCTTTAAGGTGCGGGCCACCGGGGAGATTTACGAGAGCGGCGTGGCGATTTCGGATATGCTCACCTACATCAACAAATGGCCCCATATCAAGTGGCTGCTGACGGTGGCAAACGACGGGGCGAACAGCATCTTCCGCGCCCTGCGGGACAACACAAACGGGGCGCAGGAGATGTTCCTTTCGGAGATCATCCGCATCATGGAGAAGTATCCCTGGTGTGACGGCATCGACATTGACCTGGAACGAGGGGACGGCTACTCCACCCATGCCGCGTCAACCGCCATGTTCCAGAATATCTACAATACGGTAAAGAATTACGATGCCACGAAGCACATGAACATCTGCCTGCCGGGGATGACTTCCGTTAATGGCTCGGTGGGCGGCGAGAACTGGTGTGTCTACGGGGACCTCGATGCCTACTGTGACACGGCGTCTATTATGAGTTACGGCATGGCCTGGGCAGGCTCCGCGCCGGGGCCGGTTTCTCCGAGAAGCTGGCTGGAGGGCATCTACGATTACGCCACCCAGGTCATGGACCCGGATAAGATTTTCCTGGGAATGCCGGCCTACGGCTGGAACTGGCAGATTTACGATACCCCGGAGAACCTGGGCGAGACCTACCGGGGCGTTTCCAACACCTACTACGCCGCAAGGTACTGGATGACGGGCGCGTACAACTTCACAGGTGACGCGCCGCCCCAGCCCTTTCTCCCTATCGTGGCCTATTGGGATGATTATGACAAGGTGCCTTACGCCTTTCCCCATGTCTACGATTACATGGAAGGAGCGGACGCAGTTTCCCGCGAGTACCCTCAACTTGCGGACACATACAACCGCAGGCGCTACCTGACTGCCTACGGCAAGGAGCAGAAAACCGAGTTCGGAACTATTTTCATCGACCGGGACGCTGACGGCTACTCCAGCGCGTCCGGCATTGTTTCCATTGAAAACGGCATCGCGACCCTGGGCGATAACGGCTCGGTGACCTACAGCTTTACGGTAAACGCAGCGGGAACTTACGATGTGGCGGTGCGGCTCTGCTATCCCTTCTGGGATAAGAACGGCATCTATGCGGCGCTGGACGGCAGCACAAAGCACTTCACGGAAAGCCGCCTGTGGTGGCCGTACTGGCGGAGTACCTTCTGGGCGTCCCTCGCAAGCGGCGTAACGCTTTCGGCCGGGACACACACCATTACCATTTCAGTGGATGCCAAAGGCGTCCAGTTTTACGGCTTCCGCGTCTGCTCGGCTTTTTCCGAGGAACCTACCGCCGGGGAGGGCACCTTTGCCCTTGCGCCCAGGAGCTTTAAGGATGTGGACGGCAATATGGCCGTACCCGATAAGGGCTTTAAGCTGACGCTGGAGATGCTCCGCAGGAAGCCGGACTCGGCACTTGTATGGTATGAGGACTTCCAGGATTACGGCGTGCTGGAGACGGATTACTGGACGGTGCGCTCCGGCTCCTTCGAGGTGTGGCGGTCGGATGAATATTCGATGGAGCGTGTCTACTCCCAGCTGGAAGGGTATGGGGAGCTTGCGTGGCAGTATGACGGCTTTTCGGAGCTGCATCTGCGGGCCAGGCTGGCTTTCCCGGCAAACGGCAGCGGTCGGGCCGGTGTGTTCTGCGGCAGCCTGTTCTGCTGTCTGAACTACGACACCCAGGCGGTGGAGCTGTACAACGGTTCCACGCTCCTTGGCAGCTACAGCCAGGAGATCGCAAGAACCGCATCGGCGGATCTGCGGGACAATCCATCCATGTACACGGTGGAGATGCGTATCCGAGGGAACCGGGTGCGGGTGTATTCCGGTTCTTCCTACACCCTGCGCTTTACGGCAACAGCCAGCGGTTTTTCCGGCGGATACGCCGGGTACCGCTCGGACAGCAACACGGTCTGTGAACTGCTCCGGCTGGGAGACGCCTGGACCTACGAGCCGTATGAGCGGTTTGATGTGGAGATGCCGGATGGCAGCTTCAAAAGCTACGGCAGGATCAGCCGTTCCAACTGCACCTGGGATGAGGAGTTTCAGGTGTTCACGCTGACCGCCGATGTGGAGGAAACCTCCACCCGGAGCGAGGACATCTCCCTGGATTATGATTTCTTTCACTCCGACCTTTTAGAGATTTCCTGCGGCGGGAACTATACGGCAAAAGTCATACCAAAGGACATCAACATCTGGCTCTCCCGGCTGTTCCTTGGAGACGCGGACGGGTTTTCCATCCTCTATTACCAGGACGTGGATTCCCTGGTCTACTGGGCAAACCAGGCGGCATACCGCTGGAAGCTCCGGGGGATGTGTATGTGGTCTTTAGGGCAGGAGGATATGCGGCTTTGGGAATGGCTGCCGAAGCAAACAGAATAACTTATGGGAACTGGCGACTGCCCTGCGGGGCGGCCGCTTTTTTCATACACAAAACCATTTCAAGAAACGGAGGTATCAACATGAAGGAACTTTGGAACACGGCGCAGGTGATCTTTGCAGCCATCGGCGGGTGGCTGGGCTATTTCCTGGGCGGCTGCGATGGGCTGCTCATCGCCCTGGTGGTGTTCGTGGTGGTGGATTATGTCACGGGCGTGATGTGCGCTATCTCGGACAAAAAGTTGTCCAGCGAGGTGGGATTTAAGGGCATCTGCCGGAAGGTACTGATCTTCCTGCTGGTCGGGATTTCCAACATCCTGGACGTGCAGGTCATTGGAACGGGTTCTGTACTTCGCACGGCAGTGATTTTCTTCTATCTGTCCAACGAGGGCGTGAGCCTTTTGGAGAACGCGGCGCACCTGGGGCTTCCTGTGCCGGAGAAGATGAAGGACATCCTGGCACAGCTCCATGACCGGGCGGAAAACACAGAAAGTGAGGGAAAATAACTATGGCTTACACGAACAGTTCACTGGTATCTTACACGAAACTCAGCCCTAACCACTCCGGGCAGCGGACGCACTCTATTGACCGCATCACGCCCCACTGCGTGGTGGGGCAATGCTCGGTGGAGACGCTGGGCAATATCTTCTTGCCGACTTCCAGACAGGCAAGCTGTAACTACGGCATCGGCGTGGACGGTCGCGTGGGAATGTATGTGGAGGAGAAAAACCGCTCCTGGTGTTCTTCCTCCAGCGCCAACGACCAGCGGGCGGTCACCATCGAGTGCGCGTCCGATACCACAGAGCCGTATGCCTTTAAGGATGTGGTCTACCAGACGCTCATTAAGCTCTGCGTGGATATCTGCAAGCGCAACGGCAAGAAAAAGCTCCTCTGGCTGGGTGATAAGGATAAGACACTCAGTTATGAGCCGAAGTCTGATGAGATGGTGCTGACTGTCCATCGCTGGTTTGCCAACAAGTCCTGTCCGGGCAGTTGGATGTATGCCCGGATGGGTGATCTTGCCGCAAAGGTCACAGCACAGCTTGGCGGCGGGGCATCCGAGGGCACCGAGACTGAGTATCCTGAAAAGCTGACAGAGGGCTATTACCGTGTCCGTAAGGCATGGTCTGACAGTAAATCGCAGAAAGGCGCATACAAGATCCTCTCTAATGCCAAGAAGTGCGCTGATGCCAATCCGGGATATCGCGTGTTCGATAATAACGGTGTAAACATCTACACACCGAACACATCAACGAAGGCGGCACCGGATGTGCCGTTTACCGTCAAGGTCAGCATCTCCGATCTGAACATCCGCAAAGGGCCGGGGACGGACTATGCCAAAACCGGGAAGTTTACCGGCAAAGGCGTGTTTACCATCGTGGAGGTCCAGTCCGGCCAGGGGGCCTCTGCTGGCTGGGGACGGCTGAAGTCCGGCGCTGGCTGGATTTCTCTGGACTATGCAGTAAAAACCGAATAAGGAAACAAGAAAACCCGTGTGCAATCGGCTCTCTATGGTCGGCTGCGCACGGGTCTTTTTTTATCCGCTGAAATCCCCGGCTTCTGTCCTTTCAGAGGTAGAAAGTTACAGATTGGAGGGACAGCGGTGACGAATGAACAGAGAATGATCGTATCCGCTCTCCGGGCGCAGGGCATGGGCTACGGCGCAATCGCCCGGAAAGTCGGGATCTCAGAAAATACAGTAAAATCCTTCTGCCGCAGGAACGCACAGAAAGAGGATAAGCCGGTCACTGGAGCGGACGAGCATCAGTGCCTTTGCTGCGGAACGCCTGTGGCACAGAACGCCGGCCGGAAGGAAAAGAAGTTCTGCTCTGACAAGTGCAGGAACAAATGGTGGAACGCCCATCTGGATAAGGTTGACCGCAGGGTGATTCGGGAGGTCACCTGCGCCGGATGCGGTAAGACTTTTTCGGTTTATGGACAGGCGGCGAGGAAGTACTGCAGTCATGTGTGCTACATCCGGCACCGGTTCGGAGGCAGCGCGGATGAGTAAGGAGCAGATGAGACAGGAAAAGCTCTACCAAGTGACCATGAGCATGGTCAGAAAGATGCTTGCGGAGGGGCTTATCACCGAGGAAGAGTACCGTCAGATTGATACAATGTTCCTGGAAAAATACCACCCTCTTTTCGGCACATTATTCTCCGAAATCTGTTGACTTTACAGCCTTTTAGAGTGATGTATGGTAGCGGAAAGGAGCGTGATTTCATGCCGAATTTAAGAAAAATCGAAGCGGCTGTACCCGCCATCCGGGAAAAGAAGAAGGTAGCCGCTTACGCCAGAGTGTCCATGCAGTCGGAACGGATGCTCCACTCCCTTTCCGCACAGGTGAGCTACTACAGCGGGCTGATCCAGAAGAACCCAGACTGGGAGTATGCCGGGGTCTATGCAGATGATTTTATTTCCGGTACCAACACGGTAAAGCGCGATGAGTTCAAACGGATGCTTGCCGACTGCGAGGCAGGCAAGATAGACATCATCCTGACAAAGAGCATTTCACGGTTTGCCAGGAATACGGTGGATCTTCTGGAAACGGTGCGGCGTTTGAAAGACTTAGGCGTTGAGGTGCGGTTCGAGAAGGAACGTATCCGCTCTATGGACGGGGACGGCGAACTGATGCTGACCATCCTGGCGTCCTTTGCCCAGGAGGAAAGCCGCAGCATTTCCGACAATGTGAAATGGGGCATCCGAAAGCGGATGCAGAACGGCATCCCCAACGGCCACTTCCGCATCTACGGTTATCGATGGGAGGGTGACGAACTGGTCATCGTGCCGGAGGAAGCGGAAATTGTAAAGCGGATATTCCAGAACTTCCTGGACGGGAAATCCCGGTTGGAAACTGAGCGGGAGCTTGCTGCCGAGGGCATCACAACCAGGGACGGCTGCCGCTGGGTGGATTCCAACATCAAGGTGGTACTGACCAATGTGACCTACACGGGAAACCTTCTCCTGCAAAAGGAGTTTATCTCCGACCCTATCTCCAAGCAGCGGAAAAAGAACCGAGGGGAACTTCCCCAGTACTATGTGGAGGACACCCATCCTGCCATCATCGACAAGGCCACTTTTGACTTTGTACAGGAGGAGATGGCAAGGCGCAGGGAGCTTGGCGCACTGGCAAATAAGAGCCTGAACACGTCCTGCTTTACGGGAAAGATCAAATGCCCATACTGCGGGCAGAGCTATATGCACAACAAGCGGACAGACCGGGGCGATATGGAGTTCTGGAACTGTGGCAGTAAGAAGAAAAAGAAGAAAGGCACCGGCTGTCCTGTGGGCGGCACCATCAACCACAAAAACATGGTTAAAGTCTGTACGGAAGTTCTGGGGCTTGATAAATTTGATGAAGCCATCTTCTTGGAAAAGGTGGACCATATCGATGTGCCAGAACGCTATACGCTGGAGTTTCACATGGCGGATGGCTGTGTGGTAACAAAGGCTTGTCCGAACACGGGGCATCGGGACTGCTGGACACCGGAGCGGCGTGCTGAAGTGTCCGCAAAACGGCGTGAGAACGGCACGAATCCCATCGGTGCATCCTGCTTCACGGGGCGGATAAAGTGCGTATCCTGCGGCTGTAATTTCCGCAAGGCAACACGGAACTGCAAAGATGGCAGCAAGGTCAGCCACTGGCGGTGCGCAGAGCATAACGGTTGCGATTCCCCCAGCCTGCGGGAGGATTTGCTGGAACAGATGGCCGCAGAGGTACTTGGGCTGGATGCGTTTGACGCCGCCGCTTTTCGTGAGAAGATCGACCGAGTTGAGGTGCTTTCCTCTTCAGAACTCCGCTTCTGTTTTAAGGATGGCAGAACCGTAAGCCGCAACTGGCAGCCGCCGGAACGTGTGGGGCGGCCTTGGACTGAGGAGCAGAGGGCAAAATTTAAGGAATCCATTAAGGGCGCCTATACGCCAGAGCGGCGCCGGCAGATGAGCGAACACATGAAGCAATTACGGAAGGAGCGTGGAGACAAATGGCGCAGAGAAAAGTAACGGCGATCCCGGCGACCATCACCAAATATACTGCCGTTCCTATTGGCAGCAAGCGGAAACGCCGTGTCGCCGGTTATGCCCGCGTCTCCACCGACCACGAAGACCAGGTCACCAGCTACGAAGCGCAGGTGGACTATTACACGAATTACATCAAGGGGCGGGACGATTGGGAGTTTGTTGCTATCTACACGGACGAAGGGATTTCTGCGACCAATACCAAGCGGCGCGAGGGCTTCAAGGCGATGGTGGCGGATGCCCTTGCCGGGAAGATCGACCTCATAGTAACAAAAAGTGTCAGCCGATTTGCCAGAAATACAGTGGACAGCCTGACCACCGTGCGGACGCTGAAGGAAAAGGGTGTGGAAATCTACTTTGAGAAGGAAAACATCTGGACGCTGGATGCCAAGGGAGAACTGCTCATCACAATCATGTCCAGCCTTGCCCAGGAGGAGAGCCGGAGCATTTCGGAGAACACCACCTGGGGTCAGCGGAAGCGGTTCGCCGATGGCAAGGCAAGCGTGGCTTACAAGCGGTTCCTGGGGTACGACCGGGGTCCCAACGGCGGCTTTGTGGTCAATCAGGAACAGGCAAAGACCGTCAAGCTGATTTACAAGTTATTTCTGGATGGCCTGACCTGCCACGCCATCGCAAAGGAGCTGACGGAGCGGAAACTGCCGACTCCGGGCGGCAAGGCAGTCTGGAGCCAAAGCACCGTCCGCAGCATCCTTACTAATGAAAAGTACAAAGGCGATGCGCTCCTGCAGAAGGAGTTCACGGTGGACTTCCTCCAGAAGAAAACAAAAAAGAACGAGGGCGAGGTCCCGCAGTACTATGTGGAGGGCAACCACGAAGCCATCATCGATCCTGCCACCTTCGACTATGTCCAGGCGGAGATGGCGCGGCGGATGAAGGATAAGCACCGCTACAGCGGCGTGAGTATGTTTTCCTCCAAGATCAAATGCGGCGAATGCGGATGTTGGTACGGCTCGAAGGTATGGCACTCCACAGATAAATACCGCCGGGTCATCTACCAGTGCAATCACAAGTACAAAGGCGGAAAGCCCTGCAGTACGCCCCATGTCACGGAAGATCAGGTCAAGGATGCATTTGTCCGAGCAGTCAACATCCTGCTCTCCGAGAAGGAAGAATTATCTGTCAATGTGCAGATGGTCATCGCCATGCTGTGCGACAGTGCAGAACTGGAAAAGCGACAGACAGAACTGAAGGAAGAACTGGAGGTTGTGGTTGGACTGGTGGAGCGGTGCGTGACGGAGAACGCCCGTGTTGCCCTCGACCAGGACGAGTATACGCAGCGTTACAATGGTCTGGTCAGCAGATATGAAGCGGTCAAGGCACAGTTTGATGAGGTCACCCAGGCGGTCGCCGACAAAGCTGACCGCAAAAAGTTGCTGGAGCAGTTCCTCCACACAGTTGAGGGTCAAGCGCCAGTCACGGAGTTTGATGAACGGCTGTGGTCGAGTTTGGTGGATTTCGTAACGGTGTACAGCGAGAAGGGCATCCGAGTGACCTTTAAGGATGGGACGGAGATACAGGTTTAAAGGTTGTTGACGTCTACGCTACCTGAAGGAACACCGGCCCGGCCTTTACAGCAACTTGATTTTGAACGAAAAGCTGTACCCGCACCTGTTGGAGATTGACCGGGCGGCGCGTGAACGGATGGACGCCATGTTGCCCCGCATGATGGAGGCGGCAGGCGTCACCGAGGAACTGAAAGCCTGTGACCCCATGCGCTGGGTGGGGCTGATGAACACGCTGAAAGCGCAGGCGGAGGAAGTTATATTAGCTGAACTTATTTTGGATTAACATACACAATACACACAGAGGCCGGTTAATACGGCTTCTGTGTTTTTACAGCAGCAAATTGACTTTTCTGGGTTAGTGTTGTAAACTATGATTAGCCGTGACTAACCATGAGGAGGGCGCTCATACATGACAAATCAATACATGAATAATCTTTATCGTGATCTGCTCTCTAATTCACCGCAGACGATCACCATAGATATTCCGGCAGACATGGGAACCGGTCAGATTTCGCAGATTGTTACGAAGCAGGGGGCCGTTGTTTCAGATTGGAGAATGAATTACTTTTCGGATATGAACGTGCAGGGGGTGAGCAGTGAAGAATACATACAAATGCTGTTCTGCTTTAACGATGGTGTTTCCTGGAATATCGCAGACAATCGGCAAAGTGCCAGCATACAAAAAGGGGAATCCTGTATTTATCGCGGCCACGGAAAAATGGAATATCTATGCTATTCTAAAAAGAGCGATTTCTTTTTCAAAAATGTGAAAATACCTCTATCTTATTTTTACAAAATTCTGAACGACTACTTTGAGACCGGTGAGATTGAGGTTTATCAAAAAAAGTTGTTGGACGGCATATCAAAAGTGAATATTACTCCCTATATGGAACACATTTTTGCGGAGCTGAAAGACTTCACGCAATATCGCGGTGGACTGGGATATCTGTTTCTGGAAAGCAAAGTCTTGGAACTGCTGTCAGTATATTTGAGCGAGGTCCTTGAGCTAAGTATTCTCGCATCACCCTATGTTGCAATGTCCAAAAGTGACCGGGATTCCATCATAGAGGCAAAGAGAATTATTGACGGTCAGCTTGCTCTGGCTCCGAGCTGCGAGGAATTGGCGCGGCAGGTCAATATAAGCACTTCAAAATTGACAAAGGGTTTTTCCTCCCTGTTCGGAACATCAGTTCATGCGTATATCATCGACCAACGGCTTGAAAAGGCGGCAAGCCTACTGTTAGAAAGCAATTTAAATGTCAGCCAAGTGGCTATGCTGGTGGGATATTCAAAAGCGAGCAATTTTGCGGCGGCATTCAAAAGAAAATACGGAGTAAATCCGAAAAATTATAAAGATGAGGCTACGATTGGATAAATGAAAAAATACTGATTTTGGGTAGAATAAAACTGGTTTTGGGTTGGAATCGTGGACGCAAATTGCTATGATATATGGTGTGGTTAGAAGCAGCTAACTACACCATATTTTCATTTTCTCAAAGATAAGGAGGATACTGGTATGAGTTCCCAGAAAAAAACTTCCCGGCTTGAGGGAAAAGACTTAATTACTATCGGCATCTATACCGTCATCTATGTCGTAATTGTTATGCTGGTGGCGATGCTTGGCTTCATCCCCATTTTTATTCCGCTGATGGCGGTGCTGTGCCCTTTGATCGGCGGCATTCCCTATATGCTGTATGTTACAAAGGCTAAAAAATTTGGGATGACCGCAATTATGGGTTTCCTGATTGGCCTGATTATGGTGTTCTTCGGCAACGGCTATCTTACTATGGTAACTGGTCTCGTTGGCGGCCTGCTGGCTGATGTGATTCTGAAAAAGGCTGACTACAAGAGTGCGAAAAGCACAGTCCTTTCCTGCGGCGTGTTCAGCATCTGGGTGTTTGGCAACTTTGCTCCCATTTTCCTGAATCGTGAAAGCTATTTGGTAATGCTGACCGAGGGATATGGCGCAGAATATGCCGCTACACTGAATACATATATGCCCATGTGGATTGCTCCTATTCTGCTGGTTGCTTGCTTTGTATTTGGCATTGTTGGCGGTCTGATTGGAAAGGCCATTTGTAAAAAGCACTTCCAGCGTGCTGGTATTGCATAATGGCGCGGGAAATTTTTCTCAGCAAAAAAGCAGAAACGGGTCTGCGGCTTGATCCGCGTACAAAGCTGTTGCTCATCTTCATCATCAGTATTTTTGTCATGGGAGGGACAGGCGGAGAATCTATGGGGCTACTCCGCCTTGTTCTTTGTGCCATTCCAGCTTTGTTACTGCTTTTTTCCAAACAATTTGGAAAAGCGGTTGGATACATTGTTATTTTTGCTGCTTTTTATGCTGTTCAAATCTCTGTCCTGCCGCATCTCACAGGAATATTGAATTTTCTTGTGCTGTTTACAACTGGTTTCTTTTGCCGCATTCTTCCCAGCGTTGCAATGGCGGCCTATGCTGTGAAAACAACAACAGTCAGTGAATTGATTTCCGGCATGGAAAGAATTCATATGCCTAAAGAAGTGACAATCCCCTTAACAGTCATGTTCCGCTTCTTTCCGACTGTTTTTCAGGAGTCAGAAGCAATCAGCGATGCTATGAAAATGCGGGGAATTAAGCTTGGAGGGAAAAAATCTTCAAAGATATTGGAGTATAAGCTGATCCCGATGATTACCTGCTCCGTGAAAATCGGTGAGGAACTCTCCGCTGCGGCAATTACCCGTGGTCTCGGCGCTCCTGTTAAACGCACAAACATTTGCCAGCTCAAATTTAATTTTGCCGATGTGGTGCTGATTTTGTTTTGCTGCTTTGTAGTGTTTTGGGCGATTGCTTCCCCGATAATTTCCGCAGGAGGGATTTTGCCATGATAGATTTTCAAAATGTTTCTTTTTCTTATGGTGAAGAATCCCACGGCGGAGGTATTAGAAATATCAATCTAACCATAAAAACCGGGGAATTTGTTTTACTCACAGGGGAATCCGGCTGTGGGAAAACAACAATCACCCGTTTGGTAAACGGGCTGGTGCCTCATTATTATGAGGGCAATTTAGAAGGCGATGTCTTTCTGGACGGAAAAAGTGTATCCGATACGCCGCTTTACGACTTGGCTGCTATGGTGGGATCTGTGTTCCAAAATCCTAAAAGCCAGTTTTTCAACGTAGATACGGATAGTGAATTAGCCTTTGCCTGTGAAAATTTGGGCTATCCTCAGGAGGACATCCTGCAAAGGATGGACAGGACAATTTCCGATTATCATATCGAAGATTTGATGGGGCGGAGCGTGTTTGCTCTGTCCGGTGGTGAGAAACAAAAAATAGCCTGCGCTTCTTCAAGCGTATTGTTGCCGGGAATTATGGTCCTTGACGAACCATCTTCTAATTTGGATATGTCTGCTATTGACGATCTTCGGCAGGTCCTGAGCCTCTGGAAAAAGCAGGGCAAAACAATTCTGATTGCAGAACATCGCCTTTACTATCTTCACGACCTTGTGGACCGTGTGCTGTATGTAAAAGATGGGGAGATTAAACAGGAATATACACCTGCTGAATTTGACAGTTTATCGGATAGCACTCGAAAAGAAATGGGACTACGGCCGTTTTCGCTCTCGAAACTGAAACCAGATAATCAGTATCAGACGCATACAGCTAAACAGATGGAGCTTCAAAATTTTTGCTTTGCGTATAAAAAGCGGGAGCCGAAAAGTCTCGATATTCCAAATGCAAAACTGCCCGTTGGAGAAACGATTGCCATTATCGGTCTGAACGGTGCGGGGAAATCTACTCTGGCCCGCTGTATTTGCGGACTTGAAAAGAAATGTGGCATTTTGCAGATTGATGGAAAATCCCTTGATTGGAAAGCCCGGCTCAAACATTGCTATATGGTGATGCAGGATACCAGCCATCAGCTATTTACCGAAAGCGTGACAGATGAAGTTCTTCTGAGCATGGATGACGAGGATGAGACTATTGTAAATAAAATCCTTAAACAGTTTGATCTTCTGGAATATAAAGACAGACACCCGCTTTCTCTTTCCGGCGGGCAGAAGCAGCGAGTAGCGATTGCGTCTGCCATTGTGAGTAACCGGGAGATCATTGTGTTTGACGAACCTACCAGCGGGCTTGATCTCAAACATATGCGAGAAGTGGCGCGAAGTTTGAAGTCACTCGCGGATCAGGGCAAAACGCTTTTTGTTATTACACATGATCCGGAATTGGTGATGGCGGGATGTTCTTATGTAGTCCATATGGAAAAAGGGCAAATAAAAGAAAGCTATCCTTTGGACGAATCCGGCAGTAAAAAGGTTTTGGATTTTTTCCGAATCCGTCAGTAAATTTTAGCAATTATGAATGTCAGGGCCGCCTTGACTGGATAGAAAGATTATGATAGGAGGCCGCTCACCTTAGCGGCCTCCTGCTTTGAAACACAGACAGTACGGCTCAATATAAGGAGGGCTTATGCTCAAAAAAAATCTTTGAGTACGCAGGGCCATATAAGAAAAATATGTATGCGGCCACAGTGGTCGTACTGGTCAGCGTTCTTATGGGCGTCTTACCATTTGTGTTGGCTTATCAGGTCATTTCGCCATTGGTTATGGGCGATTCTGTTGAGACAGGATTTGTTTTATTGCGTGTTATAGGGGTTTTAATCTGTCTTATTTTGCAGGCGGTTTTGTATGGATGGGGATTATCAATTTCTCATAAAGCCGCATATAACACATTACTCCGGCTGCGGGTATCTCTGCAAAAGAAGTTTGAGAAACTTCCTCTTGGCATTGTGGAGGAAAAAGGAACAGGAACAATCAAAAAGCTGTTTGTTGATGATGTGGACAGCCTGGAATTGCTCCTTGCGCATTCTGTCCCTGAGGGCATCGCAAATTTACTGATTCCGCTGGTAATTTATATTGCCATGTTTTGCGCAGATTGGAAACTGGCTCTTATGTCTTTGGCCTCTATCCCGATCAGCCTGCTCTCTATGGTTATTATGTACTCTGTTGGAATGAAGCGTATGGGACCGTACTATCAGTCTGCACAGAAAATGAACAATACAATCATTGAGTACATCAATGGCATGGAGGTTGTCAAGGTTTTCAACCGGGAGAGTGAATCTTACGAGAACTTCCGCAAGGATGTAATGAACTATCGTGATTATACCCTGGCATGGTATAAGGCCGCCTGGCCCTGGATGGCGATATACGGAAGTTTGCTGCCCTGCACTGTTATTTTGACTTTGCCTCTTGGAGCGTGGTTTGTTCTCTGCGGCATAAGCACATTGCCTGATTTGATTTTAGTCCTTTGTCTTTCCTTAAGCATCGGGATTCCTCTCCTAAAAGCTCTGAGCTTTATGGAGACGATTCCAAATCTGAATTATAAGATTACAGCACTTGAACAGACGTTAAATGCGGCACCGCTGCAAGCTGCTGAAGATGATTTTTACGGACAGGATTTTAACATTTCTTACGATCATGTTTCCTTTGCATATCAGACGGCCCAGCCTGGCCCGGATGGAAACCCGATAATAGCGGAAAACGAAGTCCTCCACGATATTACCTTTGTGGCAAAGGCAGGACAAAAAACCGCCCTGGTTGGTGAATCCGGCTCTGGAAAGAGTACCCTTGCAAAACTGTTGATTCACTACTACGATCCGCAGAAAGGGAGCATTTCCATTGGAGGGCAGAAACTTTGTGATATGAGCCTGGAGGCATTGAACAGTCGCATTTCCTATGTGGCTCAGGATCAATATCTGTTTAATACTTCTCTGTTGGAAAACATCCGGCTTGGCCGACTGAACGCAACAGACGAGGAAGTAATGGAGGCAGCAAAGAAAGCTCAGTGCATGGAGTTCCTGAAAAAACTTCCCCAGGGCATTCATTCTATGGCAGGCGATGCCGGGAAAATGCTTTCTGGCGGCCAGCGCCAGCGCATTTCTTTGGCGCGGGCGATCTTAAAAGATGCTCCTATCGTTGTCCTTGATGAAGCGACAGCCTACGCTGATCCAGAGAATGAGGAAAAAATGGAGGCTGCTATTGCGGAACTGGTGAAGGGTAAGACCCTGATTGTCATCGCTCACAAGCTGCCCGCAATTATGAACGCTGACCAGATTTGTGTTATGGATCATGGTAATCTGGTGGCTACCGGAAAACATCAGGAATTGATTCAGTCCTGCCCGGAGTATCAAAAACTATGGAAAGCTGCACAGGACAGCTCCGAATGGAAAGTATCTACTGCAAAGGAGGGAAGATAAATGTTTGCATTGATTTCAAGAATCCTGAACCTCTCCGGGAGGTATAAAAGCCGTATTCAAGCTGCGTTTCTATGTGCATTTGTCGAGTCCATTCTCTCCAAAATGCCAATCTTCATGGCGTTTATTGTCTTGGCCGGGTTTGCTGATAATACGCTGACTGGAAAGACCTGTCTGTTTGTCGGACTTGGATTGTTAGCCATTGTAGTGGTTCAGACAGTGGTTCACTATTTGAGCGACCGTCTGCAAAGTGCCGCTGGATTTATGATCTTTGCTGATAAAAGGATGGAGTTGGGAAATCATTTAAGAAAAATGCCGATGGGTTATTTTACATCGGGGAATATTGGTAAAATCAGCTCTGTTCTCAGTACGGATATGGTATTCATTGAGGAAGTTTCTATGAGTACCATTGGAAACATGATGAGCTATATGCTGTCTACTTTGGTTTTAGCTGTGTTTATGTTCGTACTGGACTGGCGACTTGGAATGATTGCAGTAATCATTACCTTGCTGGCATCACTGGTTGCAAAATATATGAATAAGGTTTCCTTAACGGAGGCTGTCGGGCGTCAAAATCAGAGCGAGAATTTGACGGATGCGGTTTTGTCGTTTGCTGAAGGAATTGGGGTTATCAAAAGTTACAATCTGCTTGGAGAAAAATCTGATGAATTAACAGAAAACTTCAAAAAATCAAGGGATGTCAATACGAAGTTTGAGCAGAAAATGACACCGTGGACCACTGGCCTAAACATTCTCTATGGCGTGGGCATTGCTGTTATCTTCGGTTTGTCCGTTTTTTTACATCAGGAAAGCGTACTCTCCCTGGCTTATCTTTTGGGCGTGCTGCTGTTTGTCTTTGATCTCTTTGGACCTCTGAAAGCTCTTTATGGAGAAGCAACCCGCCTGACCGTGATGAATGCTGCGTTAGACCGCATTGAAGCTGTTTTGGACGAGCCCGAGCTTCCCAATAACGGAAATCAACATATTCCGTCAAAGGCACAGCCGGACCAGCCAGAAGTACAATTTAGTGATGTGGGCTTTGCCTATCAGGACAAGGAAGTCCTGCACAATATCAGCTTCTCTATGCAGAAAAACACCATGACTGCACTTGTGGGACCGTCAGGCGGCGGCAAATCCACCATTGCAAATCTGTTGGCCCGGTTGTGGGATGTAAAATCCGGCAGGGTTGCAATAAGGGGCGTGGATATTCGGAATGTGCCGCTGGCAGAACTGATGGATCAGATCAGCATGGTATTCCAGCGCGTGTATTTGTTCCAGGATACCATCTATAACAACATTAGTATGGGAAAACCGGATGCCACGGAGGAAGAAGTCTATGAGGCGGCAAAGAAAGCCCGTTGCTATGATTTCATTATGGCTCTGCCTGACGGGTTCCAGACTGTGGTGGGTGAAGGCGGCGCTACCCTTTCCGGCGGCGAGAAACAGCGAATTTCGATTGCACGCTGCATTTTGAAGGATGCACCCATCGTCATTTTGGATGAGGCTACTGCAAGTGTAGACACCGACAATGAAAGCTATATTCAGGAGGCCATTTCGGAGCTGGTAAAAGGTAAGACCCTGCTGGTGATTGCCCACCGCTTGAATACCATCCAGAACGCCAATCAAATTCTGGTAATTGACAACGGCCAAATCGCACAGCATGGCACCCATGAGGAGCTTCTGGAGCAGCCCGGTATTTATCAGGACTTTGTTAATATCCGAAAAAACGCTGCCGGTTGGAGCCTGGCCTAATAGCGAAGGGAGGTCTTAATGAAACTTCATGCGTCCGGGGAGGACTACCTGGAAACCATCCTTGTTCTCCAAAAGAAACTCGGTATGGTACGCTCCGTAGATGTGGCCCGGCACATGGAGGTGTCAAAGCCAAGCGTGTGCCATGCAGTGGCTACCTTGCGGGACGGCGGCTTTCTTACAATGGACGAAGATCACTTTCTCCATCTGACCGATGTGGGCCGCGAGGTTGCCGAAAAAATCTATGAACGCCATTGCTTCTTTACCGAGCAGCTTATCGCCGCAGGCGTTGACCCCAGGACTGCGGAGGCCGACGCCTGCCGGATTGAACACATTATCAGCGATGAGAGCTTTTCGCGGCTGAAAGAGGCAGCCGCACAAGAGCAAGAATAAACCGAATAAGACAAGCTATCCTGCCCCGCTAAACGGGGAAAGAAAAAAACCGTTGCAGGGCAGGCAGCTTCGTGCGCCCATAATGGATTTTCAGGGTACTGCGGCGGTTTTGAGTAACATCAAGGCCGCCGTTCCTTATGCCCTCGACAAAGGAGTGACGCCTATACGCTGACACGGCGGCTTTAGGAGGGAGCCGCCATGAAGCCACACTGACCGCCGACAAATTCAGACGATATTTGCACTATCGTCAAAAAAATCCCGGCCACCGAACAGGCCCCGTCTGGCAGCCAGTGCGAAAATTGTCACAATGTAACTGAATACCGTATTTTTTGCGCTCGAATAGCTTCATGCTGTCCGGGCATTTTTTCATACCTATGGGGCCGGAACATCGGGCCAACATGGCCCGAACCCTGTCCCCGGTGTCGTTCCCCGCCGCCCCGCTTAGAAATTTGGGGATGGATAAGTACAAATGATAGAGAGTCATTTGCACTTTTTTAGGACTGTTTTTGGCAGGCGCACTCCATGCACCGGTTCACTATCGTTAATAGGGTGGCGTGTTCATCGTTAATGGGGTATCCGGTTCATCGTTACATTGTATCAATTTCGGTGCGGCAACGGAACCCGCCTGCGGAACGGGCAATTTCCTTACCGAAATTCTCGCAAGAAAGCTGTCGGTCGTAAAGTCTGAATACGGTCGCAGTCCTCTTGAATATGAAAAATACTCGCTCCTTGCGGTAAGCAGTCTTTACGGTGTCGATATAATGGCTGATAATGTCGAAACCTGCCGTGAACGGCTGTTTAAGCAGTGGGACAAGCAATACAGAGCCGTCTGCAAAAAAGAATGCAACGATGATACAAGAAAATCCGTCCGCTTTATCCTGTCAAGAAATATCGTCTGCGGAAATGCCCTTACTCTTAAGTGCGTAGACGAAAACTGCAACGATACCGAACAGGATATAGTCTTTTCCGAGTGGGCATTCGTTTTCGGCAGTAATATACAGCGCAGCGATTACAGCTTTGACGATCTGGTGAACGGCAATAAGGAAAAGGCTTCTCAGCTCACCCTCAGCGACAGCACAGAAGGCGAGGGCACTTTTTTACGGAAATATATATGCAACTACAGGAGGTTATGGGAAAATGGCTGATAATATTTCAACCGGAATTTTAAGCGGACTTTACGAAAAGGTATACAACCCCGATGTTCTGTCCTGCCTTGCCAATCTCTCAAACGATGAGGTTTTCACACCTCCGGAGATAGTAAACAAAATGCTCGATATGCTCCCGCAGGAGCTTTTCTCATCTCCCGATACAAAGTTTCTCGACCCCGCCGTGAAAACGGGAGTATACCTTCGTGAGATAGCAAAGCGTCTTATAAAAGGTCTTGAAGCCGTTATCCCCGACAGACAGCAGCGAATAGACCATATTTTTAAAAATCAGCTTTACGGCATTGCGATAACCGAGCTTACAAGCCTGCTCTCCCGCAGAAGCCTTTATTGCAGTAAGTACGCAGACAGTGCTTTTTCGGTAACACACTTTGAAAATTCGGACGGAAATATCCGTTTCAAGCGTATCCCCCACTCGTTCGACAAGTCCGGAAGATGCATCTTCTGCGGTGCGTCCGAAACGCAGTACGACCGTGGCGAAGAACGTGAATATTATGCGTATGAATGGATACACACATTACACCCAGAGGAGATTTTTGGCATGAAGTTCGATGTTATTATTTCAAATCCGCCGTATCAGTTAAGTGATGAGGGAAATGGTGCAAGTGCTAAACCTATATATCAATACTTCGTCGAAACCGCAAAAAATCTTAAGCCCCGTTTTCTTACTATGATTATACCTGCCCGATGGTACGCAGGTGGTAAAGGGCTTGATGAGTTTAGAAAAACGATGCTTGAAGATAAAAGAATAGTTCGCATAGTGGATTATGTCAACGCAAAAGACTGCTTTAGCGGTATCAATTTAGGTGGCGGTATTTGTTACTTTTTGTGGGATAGAGATAATCCTAATGAGTGCCAATATACTAATATTCACGATTCTGTTGTTTCAACAGAAACCAGAACATTAAACGAGTTTCCTGTTTTTGTGAGATACAATGAAGCTATATCAATAATACACAAGGTAATCTCACAAAAAGAAAAAACAGTATCGGAAGTAGTTGGCTCTCGAAACCCATTCGGTCTTTCGTCTTTCGAAAGAGGAACTAAAGAACCACAGGAAATAAAACTTTTTTCAAGTGGCGGAACAGGGTATATTCCTGTGGATGATATACCACAAGGTTTGAATTTAATAAATAAATATAAAGTCATTATAAGCAAAGTTACAAGTGAACACGCAGGCGAGCCTGATAAAAGCGGTATGTTTACAGTAATTTCGACAACAAAGGTATTATTACCCAAAGAGGTCTGTACTGATTCATACATTATTCTTTACACAACTGATTCTAAACTCGAAGCGGATAATTTTGCTAAATATGTTTGCACTAAGTTTTTTCGCTTTCTGCTCCTACAATCTGTTTCATCCATAAATTTATCTAAGGACAAGTTTCAATTCGTGCCTATGCAGAATTTTAATACCGATTGGTCTGACAATCAGCTTTATGCTAAATATAATTTAACCCAAATAGAGATTGATTTTATAGAATCTATGATAAAAGAAAAACTATTAGGCGGTGACAACAATGGCTGACGTATTTGAAAAGTATGTGACTCCTCGCCCCGAGGTAAACCCGACTATCTATGCCTACAAGCTGAATGGCGTTACCACTCACGACGGCTACATAAAAGTAGGCTACACCGACCGTGATGTAAAGCAGCGTATAAAAGAACAGCTCCATACAAGTGCGATAAGCTACACCGTGCTTTGCGAGGAATCGGCAATGCGTCCTGACGGCTCGTGCTTCAATGACCGTGACGTACACGCCGTTCTTAAACGTAACGGCTTTCACCGTCTTAACGAAAACACCGATAAGAACGAATGGTACAACTGTACCGTAAATGATGTACGCTCCGCCGTGCGTGAGCTTCGCACAGGCGAAAGGACGGACGAATACCGCACTGCCGACTTTAAAATGCGTCCGGAACAGAGTAAAGCGGTAGACCGCACAATCGAATACTTTGAAAACATTAAAAAGACCGAGCCTGAGCGCATACCAAAATTCCTGTGGAATGCAAAAATGCGTTTCGGCAAGACCTTCGCCGCTTATGAGCTTTGCAAGAAGATGAATTTCAAGCGTATTCTTATTCTCACCTTCAAGCCTGCCGTAGAGTCGGCGTGGAGCGAGGACTTAAGAACTCACGTTGATTTCGAGGGCTGGCAGTACGTTTCAAACAAGGACGCACATAATAACAAGCAGAATATCGACGAGGCATATTACAATGCCGACAGCACAAGACCGATAGTAGTTTTCGGCTCGTTTCAGGATCTGCTCGGCACTAACGAAAACGGCGGTATAAAATACAAGAACGAGTTTATCCATACTACCAACTGGGATATAGTCATATTTGACGAATACCATTTCGGAGCGTGGAGAGAAAACGCAAAGAAGCTGTTTGACGATCCCGACGATGAAGATATAGACTTTGACGCAGAAAAATATCAGAAAGAAGAAGCAGGAAATGCCGTAAACGAAACCTTCCTGCCGATAACCTCGTCACACTACCTTTATCTGTCCGGTACCCCGTTCAGAGCAATGCACAGCGGTGAGTTCATAGAAGAACAGATTTTCAACTGGACTTATTCCGATGAACAGAGCGCAAAAGAAAACTGGAAGGGCGAAAACAACCCATATCTGTCGCTTCCCCGTATGGTGATGATGACCTATAAAATTCCCGAAAGTATACGCTCTGTAGCCTCTGAGGGAGAATTTGACGGCTTCGATTTGAATCTGTTCTTTTCCGCAAAGGGAAAATGCGAGGATGCTCGCTTCGTAAACGAGAACGAGGTGCAGAAATGGCTCGATCTTATCCGTGGCGCATATCTGCCTGCAAGCGTAGACGACCTTAAAATTGCGGTAAGTCTTGGCGTTGACAAGCGTCCGCCTATGCCCTTCTCAGACACAAGACTTCTTAACGTACTGTCGCACACCCTATGGTTTTTGCCGAGCGTAGCGTCCTGCTTTGCGATGTACAATCTTCTTATGCAAAGCCAGAACAACTATTACAATCAGGGCTATAAGATAAACGTCTGCGCCGGTATAAAAGCGGGCGTAGGTCTTGATGCGGTAAAGCCCGTTATTGATTCTATGGGCGATCCTCTCGTTACAAGGACAATAACCCTCACCTGCGGCAAGCTGACAACAGGCGTTACCGTAAAGCCGTGGACAGGCATATTTATGCTCCGCAATCTTAAAAGCCCGGAAACCTATTTCCAATCGGCTTTCCGTGTGCAGTCGCCCTGGACGGTAAAAAACGAGAAGGGCGAAGCCGAGATAATCAAGCACGAATGCTATGTGTTCGACTTTGCGCTTGACCGTGCGCTCCGCCAGATATCCGACTATGCCTGCAATCTGAATTCCGAGAACACAAACCCCGAAAAGAACGTCAGCGAGTTTATAAACTTCCTGCCCGTCTTAGCCTATGACGGCTCGACTATGGAGCAGGTAAACGCACAGGCTATTCTTGATATTACCCTTGCCGGAACTTCCGCAACCCTCCTCGCAAAGCGCTGGCAGTCAGCCCTTCTTGTTAACGTTGATAACGATACGTTAAAACGTCTTATGGCAAGCACAGAGGCAATGACCGCACTTGAAAATATCGAGGCTTTCCGCAATCTCAACAAGGAGCTTGAAGTAATCATCAACAAGTCCGAGGCTGTAAAGAAGCTGAAGAAAGACGGCGTGGAAAAGCTCACCCCGAAAGAAAAGAAAGAGCTTACCGAAGCCGAGAAGGAGTTCAAGTCAAAACGTAAGGAGGTACAGGAAAAGCTGATGAAATTCGCTTCAAGAATTCCCGTATTTATGTACCTTACCGACTACCGTGAATCCTGCCTCAAGGACGTTATAACCCAGCTTGAACCCGGTCTTTTCAAAAAAGTGACCGGTCTTGACACAAAGGATTTCGACCTTTTGTGTTCGCTCGGCGTTTTCAACTCCAGCCTTATGAATCATTCTATTTTCCAGTTCAAACGCTACGAGGACGCAAGCCTTACCTATACCGGAATTGATATGCACAGTAACGATAAGGAGATAGGCGGTTGGGATACCGCCATAAGAAAAGATGAATACAAAAAGCTGTTCTATAATCAGCAGGAATCAATGAACGCTCCTAAGCCCTCCGTACCCGACAGAGATATAGCAATGCTGAAGAAAGAAATCGCAAAAACGCCTGCAGGAAAGCCCGGCGTCCAAACCTCAGGTACATCATCGGCATATCCGTCTGTACCTCCACTCGTAACCGAAAAGTTCGGCATAAAATCACCCGTTCCCAAAGCCGCTTTACCCGTTCCCGACAGGAAACACACCAACACCCCCGATTTTGACGAATCGTCAATAACAGTAGGTATGACCGTAATACATAAAAAATTCGGCGAAGGAAAAGTTCTTTCACTGAGAAAAGGACACATCTGTGTAGCTTTTGACGATGAAAAGCAAATCAACTTCACCTTCCCCGCCGCCTTCACCGGCGGCTTCCTGCACCTGCCGAAATAACCAAAAACAACAGCCCGCCTTATTCAGCCGGGCTGTTGCTATATACAACAAAAAATCCCGTGCAAAATACACGGGATTAAACTTGGTACACCTTCAGGGACTCGAACCCAGGACCCACTGATTAAGAGTCAGTTGCTCTACCAACTGAGCTAAAGGTGCATATTTGATAAAGTGAAAAAGCACGCTACAGCGTGCTTTTTATTTGGCAGGGGTGGTAGGAATCGAACCCACGTCAAAGGTTTTGGAGACCCCTATTCTGCCATTGAACCACACCCCTATAGGTAAAAAGCTCGGCACCAATAAAATTGGTGCACCATCAGGGACTCGAACCCCGGACCGACCGGTTATGAGCCGGTTGCTCTAACCAACTGAGCTAATGGTGCATTGGTGACCTGTGGGGGAATCGAACCCCCGTCGCCGGCGTGAGAGGCCGGAGTCTTAACCGCTTGACCAACAGGCCATATAGATAAAAAGAATAGGCTGATGGGCCTATTCTTTTTAAGTCTGGTACACCTTCAGGGACTCGAACCCAGGACCCACTGATTAAGAGTCAGTTGCTCTACCAACTGAGCTAAAGGTGCATATATGTCGGCATCTATCTATCTTCCCGGGCAGTCACCCGCCAAGTATTTTCGACGTAAATGAGCTTAACTACTGTGTTCGGAATGGGAACAGGTGGAACCTCATCACAATCAACACCGACTTTTAAGGGATATTCCCTCAAAATTGAATAACGAACCAAAAACAAAACATATATTCTCATTAGGTTTAAGCCCTCGACCGATTAGTATCTGCTGGCTAAATTGCTCACACAACTTACACCTTAGACCTATCAACCTCGTAGTCTACAAGGGGTCTTAACTTAAAAAGTGGGATATCTTATCTTAAGGACGGCTTCACGCTTAGATGCTTTCAGCGTTTATCCGATCCGCACTTAGCTGCCCAGCTGTGCCACTGGCGTGACAACTGGTGCACCAGAGGTGCGTCCATCCCGGTCCTCTCGTACTAGGGACAGCTCCTTTCAAATATCCTTCGCCCACGACAGATAGGGACCGAACTGTCTCACGACGTTCTGAACCCAGCTCGCGTGCCACTTTAATCGGCGAACAGCCGAACCCTTGGGACCGAATTCAGCCCCAGGATGTGACGAGCCGACATCGAGGTGCCAAACCTCCCCGTCGCTGTGGACGCTTGGGGGAGATCAGCCTGTTATCCCCAGGGTAGCTTTTATCCGTTGAGCGACGGCATTTCCATTCACATACCGCCGGATCACTAACTCCAACTTTCGTTTCTGCTCGACCCGTCAGTCTCGCAGTCAGGCTGGCTTTTGCGTTTGCACTCTATGGCATGGTTTCCATCCATGCTGAGCCAACCTTTGAGCGCCTCCGTTACCTTTTTGGAGGCGACCGCCCCAGTCAAACTGCCCACCTAACAATGTCCCCCAACCCGATTCAGGGCTGCAGGTTAGAATTTCAGCACTCCAAGAGTGGTATCCCAAGGACGACTCCGCATAAGCTGACGCCTATGTTTCCTAGTCTCCCACCTATCCTGTACATGAAATGCCGAAATCCAATATTAAGCTACAGTAAAGCTCCATGGGGTCTTTCCGTCTAGTCGCGGGTAACCTAAGCATCTTCACCGGTACTACAATTTCGCCGGGCGGGCAGTTGAGACAGCTCCCAGATCATTACGCCATTCGTGCGGGTCAGAACTTACCTGACAAGGAATTTCGCTACCTTAGGACCGTTATAGTTACGGCCGCCGTTTACCGGGGCTTCGATTCAGGGCTCTCACTCCTCCTCTTAACCTTCCGGCACCGGGCAGGCGTCACCCCATATACGTCATCTTTCGATTTAGCATAGAGCTGTGTTTTTGATAAACAGTTGCCTGGGACTATTCTCTGCGGGTTTCCGTAGAAACCTCCCCTTATTCCGAAGTTACGGGGACATTTTGCCGAGTTCCTTAACTACCCTTCTCCCGTTGGCCTTAGAATTCTCTTCCTACCTACCTGTGTCGGTTTGCGGTACGGACACATAAGATATACACTAAGCTTTTCTCGCCTTCATCCACGCTGACTTCACTACTTGATTTCGTTCCCTTACGACCGGGGTAACCAACACCCGGCATCAGCTCTTCAAAAGTGTCCCTTAGTTTAAATCTTTCTGTGGTAACGGAATTTCAACCGTTTGTGCATCGGCTACGCTTTTCAGCCTCACCTTAGCTTCCGACTTACTTGGAGCGGACGAACCTTCCTCCAAAAACCTTAGGCTTTCGGCCATTATGATTCTCACATAATTCTCGCTACTCATTCCGGCATTCTCACTTGAATGAAGTCCACCGTCGCTTTCGCTACGACTTCACCCCTCATTCAACGCTCCCCTACCCCTGTCACATTGTGACAAGCCTAAGCTTCGGTGTACGTTTTAGCCCCGTTAAATTTTCCGCGCAAAGTCACTCGACCAGTGAGCTATTACGCACTCTTTTAATGTATGGCTGCTTCTAAGCCAACATCCTGGTTGTCTACGCAATTTCACATCGTTTTCCACTTAAACGTACTTTGGGACCTTAGCTGTAGGTCTGGGCTGTTTCCCTTTCGACTATGAAACTTATCTCACACAGTCTGACTCCCGTGCATGATTATTCGGCATTCAGAGTTTGATAGGCTTCGGTAATCTCTCGACCCCTAGGCCATTCAGTGCTTTACCTCCGATAATCTTGATCACGAGGCTAGTCCTAAAACTATTTCGGGGAGAACCAGCTATATCCGGGTTCGATTGGAATTTCTCCGCTATCCACACCTCATCCCCTACCATTTCAACGGGAGTGGGTTCGGACCTCCATGAGGTTTTACCCTCACTTCATCCTGGACATGGATAGGTCACCCGGTTTCGGGTCTATTGCATGCAACTGAACGTGCTGTTAACACTCGCTCTCACTTCGGCTCCGTAGTTGAACTACTTAACCTCGCTGCATACAATAACTCGCCGGACCATTCTACAATAGGTACCTTATCACACTTTGACGTGCTCTAAGTGCTTGTAAGCACAGGGTTTCAGGTTCTTTTCACTCCCCTCCCGGGGTGCTTTTCACCTTTCCTTCACAGTACTATTCGCTATCGGTCATCAGGTAGTATTTAGGCTTGGAGGATGGTCCCCCATCTTCCCACGGGATTTCACGTGCCCCGCGGTACTTTGGATACTGCTCGTCAACTTTCGTTTTCACCTACAGGATTCTCACCTTCTTTGATCAGCCTTCCCATGCTGTTCGGTTAACAATCATTGTACTAAATGCAGTCCTAAACCCCGAAAGGATTGCTCCTCTCGGTTTAGCCTCTTCCGCTTTCGCTCGCCACTACTCACAGAATCTCGGTTGATTTCTTTTCCTCGCCCTACTTAGATGTTTCAGTTCGGGCGGTTCCCCTCATATACCTATTTATTCAGTATATGATACATGGACTTAACTCCATGTGGATTGCTCCATTCGGATATCTACGGATCATATCGTGCTTGCCAATCCCCGTAGCTTTTCGCAGCTTACCACGTCCTTCTTCGGCTCCTGATGCCAAGGCATCCTCCCTGCGCTCTTATTAGCTTAACCTATTCAAGAATTATGTCTTGTTTTTCAACAGAAGAATTGTTTGAAATTGTATTTTACCCATTAAATTTCTTTAATTGGATATCTTTAATTTCCTCTTTGTTGTTTCGTTATTCAATTTTCAAAGAACATCTCTCACTCTCCGACATTTGAAGTCCTTGAGTGTTATTTGGTGGAGATGAGGAGAATCGAACTCCTGACCCCCTGCTTGCAAGGCAGGTGCTCTCCCAGCTGAGCTACACCCCCAAATTGGGTTTGAAGGTTGTGTTGTCTGACTTCTTTTCGTTGTCAGCCTTTGCTCCGGCTTTTCCTTCGTTTTCTTACGAAAACGAATCCCAGCTGAGCTACACCCCCAAAGGTGATTTTTATTCACTTATGGAGTCGCCAGCCCTGAGGGCAAGTTCCTTCAAAATTGAACAATACAGATTTAAGAACTTGTGAGCAAGTTCTCTTACGAACGATGTTCGCATCGCTCTTTTTCTTCCTTAGAAAGGAGGTGATCCAGCCGCACCTTCCGATACGGCTACCTTGTTACGACTTAACCCTAATCATCAACCCCACCTTCGGCGGCGTCCTCCTTGCGGTTAGACTACCGACTTCGGGTGTTGCCAACTCTCATGGTTTGACGGGCGGTGTGTACAAGGCCCGGGAACGTATTCACCGTAGTATGCTGACCTACGATTACTAGCAATTCCGACTTCATGTAGGCGAGTTGCAGCCTACAATCCGAACTGAGACGTTTTTTGGAGATTTGCTCTGCCTCGCGGCTTTGCTTCTCTTTGTTAAACGCCATTGTAGTACGTGTGTAGCCCAGGTCATAAAGGGCATGATGATTTGACGTCATCCCCACCTTCCTCCGTTTTGTCAACGGCAGTCTCATTAGAGTGCTCTTGCGTAGCAACTAATGATAAGGGTTGCGCTCGTTGCGGGACTTAACCCAACATCTCACGACACGAGCTGACGACAACCATGCACCACCTGTCTTTGTGTCCCCGAAGGGAAAGCCTAATCTCTTAGGCGGTCACGTGATGTCAATACCTGGTAAGGATCTTCGCGTTGCGTCGAATTAAACCACATACTCCACTGCTTGTGCGGGCCCCCGTCAATTCCTTGAGTTTCAACCTTGCGGTCGTACTCCCCAGGTGGATTACTTATTGTGTTTACTCCGGCACGGAAGGGGTCAATCCCCCCACACCTAGTAATCATCGTTTACGGCGTGGACTACCAGGGTATCTAATCCTGTTTGCTCCCCACGCTTTCGAGCCTCAGCGTCAGTAAAAGCCCAGCAAGCCGCCTTCGCCACTGGTGTTCCTCCTAATATCTACGCATTTCACCGCTACACTAGGAATTCCGCTTGCCTCTACTTCACTCAAGAATGTCAGTTTCAAAAGCAGGTTACGAGTTGAGCCCGTAATTTTCACTTCTGACTTGATATCCCGCCTACACTCCCTTTACACCCAGTAATTCCGGACAACGCTTGCCACCTACGTATTACCGCGGCTGCTGGCACGTAGTTAGCCGTGGCTTTCTAAACGGATACCATCATTTTTTCTCCGTCAACAGAGGTTTACAATCCGAAAACCTTCTTCTCTCACGCGGCGTCGCTGGATCAGGGTTGCCCCCATTGTCCAATATCCCCCCCCACTGCTGCCTCCCGTAGGAGTCTGGGCCGTGTCTCAGTCCCAATGTGGCCGTTCAACCTCTCAGTCCGGCTACTGATCGTCGACTTGGTGGGCCGTTACCCCGCCAACTATCTAATCAGACGCGAGCCCATCTCTAAGCGATAAAATCTTTGGTATCAGAAAGATGCCATCCCGATACGTTATGCGGTATTAGCAGTCGTTTCCAACTGTTGTCCCCCTCTTAGAGCCAGGTTGCTCACGTGTTACTCACCCGTCCGCCACTGATCCGAGGAGCAAGCTCCTCTTCACCGTTCGACTTGCATGTGTTAGGCGCGCCGCCAGCGTTCGTCCTGAGCCAGGATCAAACTCTTTGTTAAATGGTATATTCAAGCTTTCGCTTTAAATATCAAAGTTTGATTGCTCTGCTGAACGCTAACTTGCTATCTATTAGCACGTTATTTTGTGTTCATCCAGAATTTCTTGTTATTCTCTTAAGAATCTCAAGGTAATGTTTTTAATTCTGTACTGTTCAATTTTCAAGGAACTTTGTGCCGCTCTTGCGACAGCTTATTTATTATATCACATTCATTCGAGTTTGTCAAGCACTTTTTTGAAATTTTTTAAATTTCTTTTTTCAGAGTTTTGAACTTTTTACCAGTCGGTCACCGTGCTTCCGCCGTTTCTTCCTTCCGGTTTTTTCGGTCCATCTCCGTACCCTCGACCGCCCTCTTTCTCGCTGTTCAAGCGGTTTCAGGCTTTCTCAAGTACCCTCTGTTTTTGTGCCTTCTCGTTTGAGTGCTTGTCTATTATATCACGCTTTTCGAGCTTTGTCAACATCTTTTTCATTTTAATTTTGCACAAATGGTTTTAAACCGTTATATTCTCCGATTGTGCAAAATGTAAACAACCACAATATACAGTTTTCCGCTATCAATATTTAGTTATCAACAGCCGCATTCCTGTATGTTGAAAACTCGTGCATTCTTTCCGTAAAGCTAAAAACAATGCCGCCCTTTAAGGACGGCACCGATAAAAATCCTATTTTTCCTCGTTCAGTTCGGAAATTATTCTGACAAAGCTGTCAATATCATTAAAGTCACGATATACCGAAGCAAATCTGATATACGCCACCTTATCTATATCCTTCAGCCTTCGCAGTACCAGTTCGCCGATCTCGTCCGACGATACTTCACGTCTGAACTGGTTCTTCAGTTCCTGTACAATATCTTCAACCATTTTTTCAAGGTCTTCGATCTGTACCGGACGTTTCACCGTAGCTCTCGCAAGCCTGTTTATCAGCTTGTCACGATCAAAAGGTTCAATGCTATTATCCTTTTTCACAACCATAAGCGGTATTGTTTCCACCATTTCATAGGTCGTAAAACGGCACTTGCACGACAGACATTCACGTCTTCTGCGAATTTTATTTTCCGCAGGGCGACTGTCTATTACCTTGCTGTCCTCATATCCGCATTCCGGGCATTTCATCTGTTTTCCTCGCTTTCGCTCTGATCCTCACGGTTTTCTTTTCCATATTGCTGTATTTATGTATTTTAACACACTTTCGCAGCTTTTTCAAGCGTTTTCTGTAATCAAAGCCCCATCTTATACTTATCGTATATCTTTTTCATATTATTCGCACACACAGCAAGCTCGTCATAGCTGCTGTAATTCTCACGGTAAAGCTCTACTATCATTGCTTTATCGTAATTTATTTTTTCAAGCTCGCTGAAAAGACGGTTGAAGTTAAAGCTGCCCTTTCCTATCGGCAGGCAATCGCAGCCTGCGTCGCCGTCGCTTACATGAAGATGTACGACCTTGTCACCTATTATATCCAGAAGCCTGAACGGATCTACATTGCTCCTTCTCGCCTGTTTGAGATCTACAACAAATCTGACCTCGTCGCCGAGCTGTCCGATCATATCCTCGATAAATCTTACACTGCTGCTCTTGCAGTAGCAGATGTTTTCCTGAGCCACCGTAACACCGAATTCTTTTGCAAGACGGAACAGACGCAGATAACGTTCCATGTACCTTTCATCAGGTACCTTTGAGCTTAGGATAGCTCCGTGCAGGACAAACACACCCGCACCGATCTCCGCCATAACCTCAAAATACCTCTTGTAAATATCTATCAGATATTCGGTTCTGCGTGGATAATCGCCGAATAGGAACAGTGTTTCCATAGGCGAAGAAAACGGATGCATGGATAATACGTTCATCCCGTATTCACCGATGATCCTTCTTAGCTCAACAAGCACCTGCCCTTCAAGCTCGTCTATCGAATTTACGAATATCTCAACATTTTTTACACCCCGCTCGGCAAGCTCATAAAGAGCCTTTTCTGTTTCAAGAGGGTACAGACAAGCCGTTGATACGCCAATATCCATTTTCATTACTTCCTTTCTGAAAATCAGCCCGCCAGAGAACAAATGTTCCCTATTATTGATATGATTAGCGGTAATACATACACCGCCGCCAGCACCGCAACAAGCAATGCATAAACGCCGACCCTGCACAGACCTTCCGCCTTATCGGCAATTGCCGTTATCTTTTTGCGGAATATAATGTACAGCGCCAGTGCCGCAAAGCCTGCAACGCTCAGCACAATACCCGGTTTAAGTCCTTTAGGGCAGAAACTGAAGGTTATATCATTTTTGCCTTCCTCCAGCTTTACCGCCATAAAGCCCGACATAGAACGGTATATCTCAGCAGACTTGCCGTTTATCGTCGCAGAAAATCCGCTGTCATACGGCACCGACAAAAACAGCCACTGACCGCTCTTTGCGTTGTCTGCTGTTCCGCTTATATTTCCTCCGTCAACCTTAAGGTCGGCGGTTTTTGTTTTATTGATAGCTTTCTCCAGCTTATCTAACGACAGCCCGTAAACACCGTAGCTTGAGCAATAAGTGCTTTCGTTTACATCAATATCTATACTTACCTTCTCATTTTCGAAAGTACCGAGATATAAAAGCCCGTTGCTGTCTTTATTCGGGAACGACAGATCCTGCTTGATGCCGTTTACATATATTGCAAACGAACCGTTGATATGCTCGTTGATATTTCTTGTCACAAGATCAAAGCAATCGAAATACAACGCCTGCTTTTCACCTATATCCAGCTTGTAGCTGAGCGTTGCGATGCGTGTATTGCTCTTGGGTGTGAAATAATATATCCCGTCACGATGTGCATACCGTATATTCTTTTCTCCGGTATGCTCATATTCGGTGAACAGAAGCTCGTTGCCCGTATCAAGCAGATTTTTTGCAAGATATTCCTGTATAACTATGCGTTCTGCCTTAGGCAGCTCCGTACATTGTGACAGATCGCTGTCGGTCACTATTCCGAGCGGGAGATAGTATTCGCTCTCATAGATCGAATAGTTCTTGTCACGATAAATCACAGGCTCTCTTGCACTGAATTTCTCTATATAATATTTTATATTCATAACGGCGTCGGTAAGAGCCGTGCCTCCGTTGCCTGTGACCTCCATCCAGTAGGACGAGTAGCCGAGCCGCTTCATCGCAAACATATAATCCTCCGATGTAAGCGAGGTATAATGTGCGATGGTGGGATAGCCCAGTCCGCCTATAAGATTTGCGTCAAAATATTTCTTCGGCCACTGCATCAGCTTCACCCTGTAAAAATCCTCGTCCTCGGGGATTTTTCCTTCAAGCTCTATCGCATTGTTGTACTTGACAGGTGTATATGCCGATGCGCCTATATACACGTTTGCGTTGAAAACGCTCTCGGCTACAACAATTACAGCCAGTACAGAACAAACCGATTTGAAAGTGAGCTTCTTGAAAACGCCGAAAGCCATAGTCAGAACATACAGTGCCGTAAATCCGCAGAAGACAATCAAAAGCAGTACGAACGACTCCGAGCTTCCCCACAGTGTCGAAACATACGAATCCAGGTCGTATCTGCAGTTACAGTAGTACCATATCGTAAAACCGAAATAGATAACGCCGGCGGCAGTTATTCCGATAAGATAGGGCTTTTTATTCTTTTGTGCATAATCGTCCGGCTTTGTATGCGACAGCTTCACCGCCGCAAAGGTCAGCATCATAAGCGTAGTCATATAGCCGTACCGCATAGGGAATGCCATATAGTCACCCGTGTGCCACATCTTGTTTATCGGCTCGAAAACTACAGGCAGAAGCGTAAGAAACGAAAGCAGTGCATAGAATCTGCTGTTCTTGCTCTTTCTTCGCAGAAAATACACAATGAAAGCCGCAACGGAAAATCCCGTACAGAAAATAAGCGGCAGATTTGTATATATTCCTGCAAATACCGCAGAATCAAACAGACCCTTGAGTATGTTCGCTCCCCTTGCGGATGAAAGATACTGTACAAAGCTCGGAAGCCATACAACAGCGGAGATCAGCGCCGCTATACCGCAGCCTATGATAAACCTCGGCGCAATGCCCTTTGTACTGCCCTTTTTTCTGTTAAGAAAAATGTAAACGCCGAAATACAGTATCGTGAACAATACCACCATATAGCTGAGATAATAATTCAGCACCAGCATTCCGACAAGGCAGAATATAAGACCGCCTGTGCGTTTACGCTTTACGAGCGAATTGAACGCTATCAGCAGCAGCGGGAAGAAATACATTACATCGAGCCATACCGTGTTCTGATAGAACAGCATCGAATAACCGCTGAACGCATACATAACGCTGAAAAGCGCCGAATATGTCACATCCAGCTTTTTATGGCAGGTGCGGAAGTACGCATTTGCGGTTATCGCACAGACAGCCATTTTCATAAGCGTCATAATGTTCATGAACAGCATCATGTCCGCTTTGTCGACAAATGCAACAAGAAACGAAAACGGGCTTGATATAAAGAACAGGAACACGCCGAGGAAATTCATTCCGCCGGCATTCTGCCAGTTGAAGAAGAAATCCCCCTTGCCCTCAAGTATGTCCTTGAAGTCGAGCAATAAAGGAAGCACCTGCTGGTGCATATCGCACCATGCGAGCGTTTTATCTCCGAACGGATAAAGCCCACTGCCCGCAAATACCGCAAGTCCTATGACAATTACCGCTATCGGCGGAATTATCAGCGTCAACAACAGCTTCGGACTGCGTATTAGTTTACCGAAATGTGTTGTGATTTTTTTAGTAATATCTCTTTTCAAAATATCCTCCGGGATTTTTAAAAATCTCTCCCATTTGGTTTTTATGAATATCTGTCTAAATTCAAAAGCCGCAAAGACTTTATGTGCTATGCGGCTTTTATTTTTGATTGAATTATCAGCCGCAGGTGATTATACCATGAGCTTCTTTGTGTCTACCGTACCCTTTGAAGCAAGATTCTTTGTATCCTTCTTGCTTTCGCCGTTTCCTGCATTTGTATAATTCTTGCCGTGCTTCTCCTGCCAGAGTACCCACAGGGGGCCCGAGATGCACAGTGAAGAATAGGTACCGCAGATAAGACCTGCCATCATAGGAATAGCAAATGTCATTATCGAGGTTACGCCGCAGATTGCACATACAACGCAGATTGCGAGTACGGCAAAGGCTGTGGTAACAGTTGTGTTTACAGAACGTGTTATCGACTGAGTGATACTCATATTAACAAGTTCCTTGAGTGAAAGCGAGTTGCCGTAAAGGTTACGGTTCTCTCTGATACGGTCATATACAACGATTGTATTGTTGATAGAGTTACCGAGTACGGTAAGAACAACCGCCATAAAGTTTGCGTCGATCGGGAAACGGCAGAACACGAACACAGCATAAACCATGAAGCAGTCGTGAACAAGGGCTACCAGTGCAAACACACCTGCCGAAAGACCGCCGATTTTCTTGAATCTGAACGCAATATAGATAACGAGCAGTATAAACGAGAACAATACTGCAACAAGGCACTTAAGGAAGAACTCCGTACCTGATGTGGGGTTGACATCCTGGCTGTTTACAAGCGTAAGGCTGTTATCCTTGAAGGTCTGCTGGAGCTTATCCGATAAAGCTGTCTGCTTATCTGCTGTAAGTCCCTCTGAAGACGAGAATGAAATTTCAATGACTTCAAGCGAGCTGTTCATCGAAGAACCTGTAGTTACCGTAACAGCACCGTAATTTTCGCCCTCAACCGTCTTCTTTACCGCATTTGTGTCAATTTCGCCGGTATAGCTGTAGGTCAGCATTGTACCGCCCTTGAATTCAATAGCCATTTCAATGCCGAATATGCAGTTGAAGATAACCGTAATTACAGCAATGACGATCGGTATCAGAAAGAGTACCTTTCTGTATCCTATAAAATCAAATACTTTTTTGTTATTCATTTTGAAGCACCGCCTTCCGTTGCGGCAGCCTTTTCAGCGGCACGCTTCTTTGCAGATTTTCCGCCGTAGAGAGCAGGATTTCTGAATATCTTGAATCTGGAAAGCGACATTGTCATAAGTCTTGTCGCAAATATGCCGAACAGGAAGTTCAGTATTACGCCGACCATCAGAGTATAGCCGAATGAGTAGATAGTACCCTCCGTTGAAGCGCCGAACATAAAGAATACGGGCTTCAGTATAGTAGACGCAAGGCTGTCGGGTGTACCGAAAGCACCCATAAGTATGATAGCAACGATAATCATTGTGATATTACCGTCAAATACTGCGCTGAACGCTCTCTTATAACCTGTAGCTATCGCTGTATCTATCGTCTTGCCGCTGTTTATTTCTTCCTTTATACGCTCGCCCGTGATAACGTTAGCGTCAACGCCCATACCTACCGCAAGAATGATACCTGCGATACCGGGAATTGTCAGCGTAAAGCTGTTTGAGAACGGGAAGAAGCCTGTTATAGCACAGAACGTACCTGCAACCTGTCCGATAAGACCGATAACGGCAACTACACCGGGCAGTCTGTACAGTGATATCATGAATATCATTATAAGTACAAATGCGATAACGCCGGCGATTGCCATAGCGTCACGGGCACCCGTACCGAGTGTGGGCGAGATAGTGCTGAAGCTCGATGTTTCCAGCTTGAACGGTAACGCACCGCCGTTTATCTGGTCTGCAAGCGCCTTAGCCTCATCAGCCGTAAAGTTACCGCTGATTGTAGCCTCACCGCCGCTGATTTCCTCTTTTACGGTAGCTGTTGAAATGCACTTATCGTCCATGTAGGTTGAAATGTATCCCTTTGATGAAGCAAGCTTCTTTGTAGCCTCTGCAAACTTCTCCTTGCCGCTGTCCTTCAGCTTTAAGGATACCATATACTCATATTCCTTGCTGTTTCCGCTCTTGAGCTGATATACGGCAGAAGCCTTTTCAACGTCCGAGCCGGAAATGATAAGGGGCAGATCCTCGTATGTCTGACCGTCGGAAAGCGATTTTTCCGAGCCTTCTCTGAAGGTGAGCAGTGCGGTAGCACCAAGCTCCTTTACAGCCGCTTCCGGATCAAAGCTGTCATCCTCAGCCTGCCACGGGAAACGCACGATTATCTTATCGCTGTTATAATCAACATAAACCTCATAGTCTGTTATGTTGTTTGCAACAAGTCTTGTTTCAACTATTGACTTTGCCGCATCGACCTCTTCATTGGTCGCATCGTAGTCTGCCGGTGACGTAAATGTAACGTCAACACCGCCTCTGATATCAATACCCCAACGAATATCACTTACACCTCTTATAATAGTGGTCGTGAAATCGCCGTACTGGGTATGAACACCGAAAAATACTATGCCTGTAAATGCCAGTATAACCGCCAGCACTATAAAGAACACAGGCTTTGCCACTCTTTTCAAATGTTTCACTCCGTTTCTGTGCCTCAGCACATCCTGTTAATTTATACATTACAGTATTATACTATAATGATTTCGATTAGTCAAGAAATAGTAAAGAATTTCTGCAATTTTCACAATCCGTTCATTATACGGAAAGCTCAGCCTTTTCTCCGAGAACGTCCTTATTCTTTTCAAGGACAGGCTTTATGCACCTGTCAAGGAATGCTGTCACCTGGCTTGCGCTTCTGCCCGTGTAATTTTCGGGAATGAGCTTTGCCTCGATTTCTTCCTTTGTCGTCATGAAGTCGGGGTCTGCGGCAATTCTGTCAACGAGGTCGTTTTCTCCGCCCTCTTCTTTGATGACCTTACCTGCGGCAATGCTGTGCTGTCTTATCTTCTCGTGAAGCTCCTGTCTGTTTCCGCCCTTCATAACTGCGTCCATCATAATGTTTTCCGTTGCCATGAAAGGAAGCTCCTTCATTACTCTTGCACGGATGACCTTAGGATATACGACCAGTCCGTTTGTGATATTCAGCATAATGTTCAGTATAGCGTCTGTTGCAAGGAATGCCTCCGCTACTGCGATACGCTTGTTTGCACTGTCGTCGAGCGTTCTCTCAAACCACTGTGTGCCTGCCGTGAATGCAGGATTAAGAGTATCTATCATAACATATCTTGAAAGCGAGGTTATTCTCTCCGCTCTCATCGGGTTTCTCTTATAAGGCATAGCCGAAGAACCGATCTGATTCTTCTCGAAAGGTTCTTCCATCTCCTTGAAGTTTGCAAGGATACGCAGATCGTTCGAGAACTTTGAACAGCTCTGTGCAATACCGCCCAGTACGTTTACTATTCTGCTGTCAACCTTTCTTGAATAGGTCTGACCGCTTACAGGTACGCACTGCTTGAATCCCATTTCCTCAGCTATCATCTGCTCCAGCTTTTCTATCTTTTCCTCATCTCCGTGGAACAGTTCCATAAAGCTCGCCTGTGTGCCTGTAGTACCCTTCTGACCGAGCAGTTTCAGATTACCCATCTGATACTCAAGATCTTCAAGGTCCATCAGAAGCTCGTTCATCCACAGTGTAGCACGCTTGCCTACGGTAGTCAGCTGTGCAGGCTGTAAATGTGTATATGCAAGACAGGGCATATCCTTATATTTATCCGCAAAAGAAGCGAAGTTCGAAAGAACGTTCACGAGCTTTCTGTGTACTATCTTCATAGCGTCACGCATTACGATAACATCGGTGTTGTCGCCTACATAACAGCTTGTAGCGCCTAAATGGATTATGCCCTCGGCCTTCGGACAGCACTTTCCGTATGTATGAACGTGCGCCATAACATCGTGGCGGAGCTTCTTCTCCTCCTCAGCCGCATAAGCAAAGTCAATATCATCAATATGCGCCTCAAGCTCGTCAACCTTTTCCTGTGTTACCTGCTCAAGTCCGAGCTTCATTTCCGCTCTCGCAAGCGCCACCCACAATCTGCGGAATGTCGAAAACTTCTTCTGTGCGGAGAATGTAAACTGCATTTCCTCACTTGCATATCTCGTACAGAAAGGGCTTTCGTAAGTTTCATAATTTGTCATTATAAATAACCGTCCTTTTCATCGGATTTTTTACTTTCCTGTGTCATCTGTATCTGCCGCCTGTATCTTTGACGCATACAGCGCTTCATCTGCACATACCGACACATTTTATATTGTATCACAAATTGTCCGTGTTCGCAATAGCAAACGTCATTTTTTCTCAAAACTCACCTTTCCGTATATCATTCAGCCGCTCTGCTTCACCCTACGGCAACATCGACCACAACCGCCTTACCTACACTCTACGGCCACATCAACCACAGCCGCCCCGCCTACACTCTACAGCCACATCGACCACAACCGCTCCGCTTCACCCTACGGCCACATTGACCACAGCCCGTAATTTCGCACAACAAAGCCGTTTGAACAGCTCTGCCGAAAATTTTTCGTATTTTTTTAAAAAAGCCCTTGACAAATACCCGAAAACCGTGTATAATGTTTACTGTTATCTGGGTGTGGCGCAGATTGGTAGCGCGCTACCTTGGGGTGGTAGAGGCCGCAGGTTCAAATCCTGTCACTCAGACCATAAGTCCACCGTAATTTTGATAGAATTACGGTGGACTTTTTCTATGCCCGAAAACCGCTTAATATAAGGCTTTTCGGCAGTTCCAGCCTATAACGAAGCCCCGCGGCAGAGCAATTCTGCGGCGGGGTTTCGTGCTATTTGCGAGGATTGGGGCGTCCTATTCCGCTGTAATCGTTAAACAGCCGAGTAATCGTTGAATTACTGCGGGCATTCGTTAAATTACAGGGATAATCGTTGAATTAGAAGGGAATTAAAAAATCAAAACACTCACAACCTCTGTTCGCATAGTTTCATTTTGGTGGCAAAAACAGCATAACAGGTTGTGTTCGCATGGATTTTTAACCCGTGATTGTCATGCTGCACCTCCGTTATTTTGAGTCTCCGTGCAGTTCGCGATAGAGCCGCTCGGCAAGTGCCTGCTGGATGATGCGGTATTTTTCCGCATCAAGGAACAACTGCTCATAAGCCTCCGTGTTTTCCATATAAGCCTGCTGTGCAGTTGTGTCAAAGATACCGGGGAAAATACTTCGCTCATAAACTTGCCGATCATTGCTTTTAGCAGCTTTTTTGACTTTTGCATCCTGGCGCATTTTTGTATAAAGAGTATCCACCATAACGCGGTCAGCATCTGTGAAGTCACCAAAGAATTCTTCGTTGATTCTGGCAATGATCTCATCGAGCGGACTAAGTCTGTCTTTCTGTCCTCCGGCGCGTTTCGGTTGAGTTGGCTTCCAGGAGCCGGGAGTAGCCTCCAGCTCAATCGCTCCTTCATAAGTCTTTTCAAGGCGGTAGTATTCCAGTTTCACGCGGTTGTCGAGGTCAAACGTCTGCGTCTTGTCGGACGGGAGCAGCTTGGCAAGGTAAGAGCAGAGAATGTATTCCTTATGAAGTTCCTTATCGAACATCCTTGTAATCTGCGAAATGTAGTTATACCATTTCACAAATGCACGGACTTCTCTGCGGAACTGATACCGCTGTTCCTGATTAAGCTGATTGTACTTGTCCGCGACAGGTTTGAGGATATTGGAGATTTTGCCCTGTGTCGCATTCGCCTTACGGACATCGGGATCGAAGTAAATCTGTGATACCGCTTCAATATCAGCATCCGTATAAACTTTAAAGTCGCGCAGGATTTTCTGCGTGGTGTAAATAAGGTCAAAGTTGATTTCTTCGTCAAGGCTCGTTTCCTGATAGAACTGCTGAAACGCCTCGCGGATGCGATCAACATCATTCACGAAGTCAAGGACATAGGTATCCACCTTGCCGGGATAAGTTCTGTTCAGACGGCTCAATGTCTGAACGGCTTTTACATCGCGCAGTTCCTTATCCACGATCATGGTGTGCAGGAGAGGCTCATCAAAACCCGTCTGATACTTCTCGGCAACGATAAGGATATCGCCTTCATCGTGGAATACGCTCTTTGTCTGGCTCTCTTTGACGCGGTTTCCGTTGCTGTCCACGTTCATGGAGCTTTCGGTGTATTCCGGGCTGTTGGGGTCATCCGGGTCTTTCAGGCTTCCGCTGAACGCAATCATAATCTCGATATCGTCATAATCGTTCTGCTCCAGATACCGCTTGATTTCATGGTAGTAACGGACAGCCGCAAGACGGGATGCGGTGACAACCATCATCTTTCCGAGACCGCCGATCTTGTGCTTGGTAACATCGCGGAAGGTCTCCACGATGATAGCTGCTTTCTGCGCAAGGTTATGCGGATGCAGTTCCTCATATCGGCGGATGGTACGCACGGCTTTGGAGGTCGGAACATCCGGGTTATCCGGCACATTCTTGGCGATTTGATAACACATCTTATAAGTGGTATAGTTCGCCAGCACATCCAGGATAAAGCCTTCCTCAATAGCCTGCCGCATTGAATAGATGTGGAAAGGATGGAAAGAGCCGTCCGGCTGCGGTTCACCGAAAATTTCGAGGGTCTTGCCCTTTGGTGTGGCCGTGAAAGCGAAGAAGCTCAAATTCTTGTGCTTGCCCTGACTGAGCATATCCTGCACAAGGATGTCCTTTGCCTCAATCTCATCAACCGCCTTCTGCTCCAGTTCTGCATATTCTTCAAGAGCGTCCGAAACATCAGCAAGGGCGGCTTTCAGCTTCATGGCGGACTGCCCGGTCTGGCTGCTGTGCGCTTCATCCACTATGATGGCGTAGTGCTTTCCAACAGCAGACTGTACCTGCTCATAGATCACAGGGAACTTCTGCAGGGTGGTGACGATGACGCGCTTGCCCTTGTTGATGGCGTTCAGTAGGTCTTTCGAGCTTTTCTTATCGTCAATGGTCTCTACGCTGCCGAGGGTATGGTCAAAGCTGGAGATGGTTGCCTGCAACTGCTGATCCAATACGCGGCGGTCGGTGACCACAATCACGCTGTCGTACACGGCCTCGTTGTTGCTGTCGTGAAGGCTTGCCATACGGTAGGCTGTCCAGGCGATGGAGTTTGATTTGCCGGAGCCCGCGCTGTGCTGGATGAGATAATTGTGGCCCGGACCGTTTTCGCGGACATGGCGCACCAGTTCCCGAACGACGTCAAGCTGGTGGTAACGCGGGAAGATGATCTTCTCGGTTTTCTTTATATTGGTCGAGCCATCCGGCATAACTTCCTTTTTCTCTGTCTTCTCATAGCTGATGAACTTCTGAAGAATATCCATCAGATTATCCTTCTGCAACACGTTCTCCCAGAAGTACGAAGTCACATAGCCGCCTGTCGGATTCGGAGGATTGCCCGCTCCGCCGTCTCTGCCTGCGCCGTTGCTACCCTGGTTGAAGGGCAGGAAGTTTGTCATGGGACCGTCAAGTCTCGTGGTCATATAAACATCGTATAGGTCGCAGGCGAAGTAAGCCAGAATGCGCTTGTTAAAGCCGAACACCGGTTCCTTGGGATTGCGGTTATATGCCCACTGCTTTTTCGCATCGTCCACGGACTGTCCTGTCAGCTGATTCTTCAGTTCAATAGCGATGACCGGGATACCATTGAGTGCAAGCAGCATATCGATGCTGTTTGTATTTTGCTCCGAATAGTGCCACTGCCTGATGCATTGGCACACATTTTTCTTGTAGTTTTCAACTGCCAAGTCATTCAGCTCGGACTCCGGCTTGAAATAGCATACACGGAAATTGATGCCGCGATGCTTGAACCCGTAGCGGAGCACGGAGATCAGCCCGTCCTGGGTCACGGCGTTTTCAAAGGACTTATAGAACTGTCGTACCGGGTTGATGGTGCACATCCGTTCGAAACGTCTCCACGCCATGGGCTGGGTGCTTTTTACAAAGTCTGTCAGCGTTACGACGTCCAGATTCATTCCGCGGCTTTCCTCGCTGCGCAGTCCCGCATCCGTTGCCTTCGCCCATCCGCCTTCCTCCGAAATGAGGTAGGACTCGATGAATTCCTCAAATGTTTTTTCGCTTTCGTTCATGGGTCATACCACCTTTCGCTTTCCTGTTACGGTTTCGTAGATAAGAGAACGCTTATATACCTCGAGTTCAGCAATAAGCAATTCTTTTTCTGTGACAATTGAATCAATAAGTTCGCATTTTCTATCAAGATATTCTACGATGCGAACTTGTTCTTCCTCAGGCGGCAGTAAAACAGTTAATGCACCGAGGATTTTGCGGGAGATACTAAACAGTTTCACGCCGGAAACTCGCGTCCTGATTTGACTTCTCCAAGCATCGGACTTGAACAAATATGAGAGATATTTGTTGCTTCGCTTATGCACGGAACGCAGGATAATAGTGTGGTATCCAGCAAACAACTGACCGTCTGTCTCAACATATACACAGTTTCCGCAGCCAGCCAAATCTTCCGAAGTATCAGCCATAAGCAGATCGTATTTTTTCACGAGGGAATCCGGATTACTTGTCAGGTAGCTTTCAGGAACATATCGAATCAAATCCTCGGTAATTCGAGTCCCAAGATTAGTCTTTGAATGAATCTGACCATAGCTGATTACTGCCACACCTGTTTCTACAAGATTTTCTTTTGTGATGGGAAGACCTTTTCCAAAAGTAAAAAGTGCCTTCAATCTTGCTGTTTCCCATGTAGCAGGAATATCCTCAATCCATTCAAGTTGACTCTTTTTTCTTGGGGCTTTATCGGATAATCCTTTTGTTACAGTTTCTTGTATGATTGCTGCTCTCCATTGCTTAAGTTCTTCTATGATGCCTTTTGATTCCAAAATTAGATCTTCTATATTGGAGCATTGCGCATCAAGGAATGAGGTAATAGCATCTTGCTCTTTTTGTGAGGGAACAACAGTTTTCAGTTCCTTCACCTCATCATAGTTCAATCCCTGACGAACGCCGGAGCCCATACCGTAAAAGCCCTTCTTAAGGTCAAAGGCATGGATCAGATAATACAGATATCTGGAATGCGCCGGATTGATAGGGCGCAGGGTGGTGTATGCCGATGTAATGATGCCGCGCTCAGTTGCGTGACCGACACGCAGGCTCGTGTGGTCGTTCTGCAGGTCGGTCAGACGCAGAACAATATCCCCGGCTTCAATGATGTTATACCCATCGAAGGACGCAGGCAAAAGACCGTCATTGGTATTGATGTCCTTACGCTTGATTTTTCCGTAGCTTAAGGAAAGCAGGTTCTGCTCGGAGAGGTCGGAGTTCTTGTTGTTCACTCTCGTGGCAAGCTGATAGAGCGTCCGCACATTCCACGATGCCGGAACAGAGCCGATCCACTTAATGCCACTGTCCTTCATGTCGGTGTATGGAACGGTGTTATTCATTCTGCTCACCTCCGAAAAGTGCGTGAAGTTTTTCCATTAAGCTATGCTCGTGCGCTTCGATACGCTTGGCGATATCATCGGCTGGCTCCATTTCCAAATACTCATAAAAGGTCTTTGTGAACGGAATCTCATAGCCGACCTTCGTCTTGGATTTATCAATCCATGCACCGGGACGGTACGGAAGCACCTCGCGCTCGAAGTAGGTATCCATATCCTCGTCCAGCGGAACGGTTTCGGTATCCCTCTTGGAAGTGTCGGCGGTCGGCTTACCCTTCTTAAGAATAGGCTCTCCATCCTCGCCGAGTACGGGACTTTCCACCGTGATTTTGTTGTAGCCGAGCGCGATGGATTCCATGCGCTTGCTCTTTACAACAATGGTCTTTCCATCGCCGATTTTCTTTTCATAGGTCTTGCTGTCATAATCACCGTAAGCCTCAATAATGAGATTGCGGCAAGTCTCTGTGATGTCCACACGCTTGTTGCCTATAGGTTTTCTGCGCTGCTCAAAGCAACCGCTGGCATCGATCAGCAGAACGTGTTCACGATGTGACACGGGCTTGTCCTTCGTGATGAGCCACACATAGGTGGCAATGCCCGTGTTGTAAAAGCTGTCGTTCGGCAACTGGACGATGGCATCCAGCCAGTCATTTTCTATGATGTATCTTCTGATTTCACTCTGGCCGCTTCCGGCGTCTCCCGTAAAGAGGGATGAGCCGTTCTGGATGATTGCCATGCGGCCGGTATCTTTCAGCTTGGCGATACCGTTCAGCATGAAGAGCATTTGACCGTCAGACTTTGCAGGAAGACCAACGCCAAAACGACCGGCATCACCTTTCTTATGCTCTTTCTCCACATCTGCAGCCTCGCGTTTCCAGTCGATACCGAAGGGCGGATTGGAGATGCAGTAGTCGAAAGTGTATCCAGTGAATTTGTCATCGTTCAGCGTATTTCCAAACTGCATATTGTCAGGATCTCCGCCGCGGATGAGCATATCCGCCTTTGCGATACCGAAGGTGAAAGGGTTGATTTCCTGACCGTAGCAGATGATCTCTGCTTCGGCGTCCAGAGCCTTAATCCGTTCTTCCATGCAGGTGAGCATCTGGCTTGTACCCATGGCCATGTCGTACACGGTTTTTGCGGGTGCTTCCGGGTCGGAGAAGTCGGCTTCCATCGTCAGCATGTCGCACATCAGATAAATGATGTCACGGCTGGTGAAGTGGGCTCCGGCTTCCTCGTCATAGCTCTCGGAGAACCTCTGAACAAGGTTTTCAAATACATAGCCCATGTCGATGGCGGAGATTTTATCGGGACTCATGTCCGCGTTCTCTTCGCAGAAGTCGCTGATAACCTGGTATAACACGCCGGCATCATTCATGCGGTCAATCTGATTGAAAAAACCCATGTTTGCCAGAATATCGATGACATTGTCGGAGAAACCGTTGATGAAGGACTCGAAGTTCGCCTTGATATTCTCCGGGTCGGTCTTCAGACGCTCGAATGTGAACGGGCTTGTATTATAGAAGTGATAGCCTCCGGCAGCTGCACGGAGAAATCCCTCCTTGACTGCCAGGTGCTTGATTTTTTCGTATGTTTCCAAAACCTTGTCATGCGTTGGAAGCAAGCAGTCATGGAAGCGTTTGATTACGGCCATCGGGAGAATGACCAGTCCGTATTCGTGGGGCTTATAAGCGCCGAAGAGAGAGTTTGCGACATTCCAAATCAGATTCGCTTTCTCCTGAATATTTATGCCGACTGCCTTGATTTTATCGTTAGAGTCCATATTCTCTTGCCTCCTTGATGTTCTTTGAGATTTCGTTCATGTTTTGCGTTAGCCTGGTTGTATGGATGCCGAGCCGATATTTAGTTCCATTTTCCTCGATGGTATCGTGACCAATAGTCAAAAAGCATCTCGCCCTCAGCACATCGAATATGCAGTGGGGCATTCCCTTGAACGCCTCGCAGATTGCTTGTAAAGCTGTCGGATAAAACTCCGGCGGCTTTTCTTCCGTTTCGATATAGTCATTGATTTCCTGCTCAAACAGTTCAATCACATCAACTAAAGTTTCGAATTCTGGAAGATTACTCGACAGTTCATGCGCCTTTTTGCTTACGGCTTCATATGTCCACTCGCCGGACATCAGTTCCATGAGCGCCTGATGCTGTTCATATGCTTTACTTAACCTCGGACGAATCTTCATACCATCTGCGACCTGCCTGCGCTGGAAATCGCTCTGAAGCCTTTTGTTTGGAATGGTCAGCACGGCATCTTTGAATTTGACCGGGAAGCGTTTCCCATCCTCGTGTATTATTTCAAGCATGGCATCACGCGCATAACGAAGAATACACTCATCCGTAACGACAAGATTCGCACTCGGAAATGCAATCGCCGCTGCGCTGCGGATGCTGTCCACGGGATCGATATAGACGGTATCCACTTCATTTGCATCCAAAGTGCGAAGGAAGGTAAGTACCGTTTCTTCCGAGGAATCACTCAAAATATCGATACAATAAATGCCATCGTCCCGCAAGGCAAAAACAATCGGGTGAGCCTCGCGAAAAAAAATAGCCTCCATAATGCCGAGTTTCTTCGGCGTACTTACTGGCAGCAGCAGAGACTCACGATATTGAATCCTTTTGCGCATGATGGGACCAATTGAAGCGGTCGAGGCTGGTACGCCATAATAGTCGCACACCTTCTTATAAGAAAAGCGGAAGGTCCCGTCGGCCAACGCATCCGACAGCCGGTTGGTATATCGGCAACCCTTATCACCAAAATCAATAGGCTCCGGAAAGACGCTGTTGTTGCAGCCATCGCAGCGAAGGTATGTCTGATAGAAGGTCAGGTCGAATACCCGGAATCCCTTCTCGTCATCATCGACCGGGTCTTTATCCCACAATATATCTTTGAATGTCCTTTTTACAACCTTGGAGCATCTCGTTTTTGTTGAACCGCAGGCAGGACACGGAAGCTTATCGTCCGAAAAGTAGCGTTTGTGAACGGCATAGTAATGGCTGTCGGTGCTGGCCTTCAATACAAGAAGATCGGGAATGCCGAGAGCTTCCGTCATAGGCTTGGACACATCTTTTTCTTTATATCGTCTCTTACCCAAGGGCGCACTCCTCCCATTTTCGAGTCTACATCTTATTATACCACCAAAAAACGAACAAATCAAGACTTTATTTCAATTTTGCCACCACAATATAAACGACACAATTTCAGTTAAAATATACATTCTGCTATAATTAGAGCATGAGAAAAGGCCACTCGGTCAGGAAGGAGGAACCGATATAGGCGAAGGATTTAGAGAGATCAGAAACAGCGACAACAGACTGCTCTGCATGGCAAACGACAGCACGGGCGAGGTTGAGACACAGGGGCCGCACCACTCTTCCTACATCTTCAGCATTCCTATCGGCGGGACATTCACAGTCGTTCGGGATAACCTCAAGTCGCTGGTGACAAGGACAGCTACAGCATTTACCGTGGCAGATTACACACTCGCTGCCTAACGCGGCAAAGAAAAAAACAAATAGGCGAATCCACAGAGCTGCAAGACGGCCAGGAATTAGCCTCCCCTTTATGGGGTGCGCTATGTCCCGGTCGTCTTTTGTTTTTCCCGAAAATCTGAAAAAACCTTATATGCCCTTGGGGCAAGTAGCCCCACCAAATTTAATCTCAAAGCCTTGAGATGCGCATTAGAGGCGGCGGGATACATAGAGAACCGAAAACCCCACCAAGGATTTTTTGAACTCGATGTACCCACCGTGCTTTGTCATGCCTTCTTGTAGGTGTTGCCTGCCGGTGCGTCCATCGTGACCTCCGGCTCTATTTGTGTCCCGACCGCTCGGTGTCGTCTCAAGCGGAAAGGACACATTATGAAAATCAAATACGCATTCTTGGACGGAACAGTGACGGAGGTCGAGGTTTCTGACGAAATCGGTGCCGTCATCATCGACAGCCGTAAGGCGGAGCACGCGCAGGACGAGCGTCATCGCTACCATTGCTACTCCTACGACGCCATCGACTACGAGGGCGAGGAGTACGGTGCTTGCGACGAATATGCCGTAGAGGATGATTCGGCAGAACAGACCGCTCGTATCCGAGAAGCCTTCTCGCATTTGACTGCCACCCAGCAGCGTCGGCTTCGACTGTACGCAAACGGCAAGACCCTGCGGGAAATCGCTGCCATCGAAGAGGCCAGCTTTCAGTCTGTTTCCGAGTCCATCGAGGCAGGCAGAAAAAAGTTTTTGAAAATTTTCCGCCAGACACCCTGACAAATCCCCGATTTTTCTGGGTACACCGGAAGGCAACCAAATACAAGCCCTCCGGAAAGGATGGTAACCCCGTATGAGACACAACTTGAATATCCGTGTTTCAGACAAGCCCAGAAACGGCGGCGTAGTTGCTTGCAGAACGGTCAGCATCCGCGAGAAACTCTTCACCTTGCTTCTGGGTCCCAAACAGAAGGTCATGGTCGTGGTTCCCGGCAACTCGGTCGAGTCCATTGCCATCACCGAAGTTCCGATGGGAGGTGGTGTACATGAGTAAGGTCAAGCTCCTGCTCGATGTGGTCGAGGATCTTCGCTCCCTGGCGGACAGCGTTCAGGCTGTGGCAGATGCAATGCTGCAGAATGAGTCGACTGTCGATGCAGAGCCGAAGACGCCTGCACCTGCTCCCAAGAAGGAACTGACGCTGGAGGAAGTCCGAGCAGTCCTCGGTGAAAAGAGCCGAGCCGGATTCACGACCGAGATCCAGGCGCTCCTTAAAAAGTACGGCGCTCCGAAGCTCTCCGGCATCGACCCCAAGCACTATGAGGCGCTGCTCAAGGATGTGGAGGTGCTGAAAGATGCCCCCTAATCGTCACGCAGTCCTCTCGGCCTCTTCCTCCCACCGCTGGCTCCACTGCAACCCATCCGCAAGGTTGGAATTGGAGTTCGAGGACAGAGAAACGGACGCTGCCGCAGAAGGGACTGCCGCTCATGCCCTTGCAGAACACAAGCTCCGCAAGGCACTGAAGATGCGCTCCACCCGCCCGGTCAGCAAGTACGACTCCGACGAGATGGAGATGTACACGGACAGTTACCTGGAGTTCGTTCTGGAAGCCATTGAGGAAGCCCGGCAGGACTGCCCGGACCCCAAGGTGCTCATTGAGCAGCGGCTGGACTTCTCCTGCTATGTGCCGGATGGCTTCGGCACCGGCGACTGCCTTATCGTGGCGGACAAGCTCCTCCACATTATCGATCTGAAGTACGGCCAGGGCGTGTTGGTGAATGCCGAGGAAAATCCGCAGATGATGCTGTATGCGCTCGGCGCACTCCGTATCTTCGATTGTCTCTACGACATTGAGACAGTTTCTATGACCATCTACCAGCCGCGCCGAGAGAATGTCAGCACCTGGGTCATTTCCGTTGCCGAGCTTCGTGATTGGGCGGAAAAGACACTGAAACCCAAGGCCGAGCTTGCCTTCAAAGGCGAAGGTGAATACCGCCCCGGAAGCTGGTGCCAATTCTGCAAGGCGGCGGTCAAGTGCCGAGCCAGAGCTGATGCCAAGCTCCAACTTGCCAAATACGAATTTGCCCAGCCGCCTCTGCTTTCCGATGCGGAGATCGGCGACATTCTCGGCAAGCTGGATGATCTCACCAAATGGGCGAATGAGCTCATGGCCTACGCCCAGGACGCAGCGGTCAACCACGGAAAACAGTGGCCCGGCTACAAGCTGGTGGAGAGCCGCACCAATCGCAAGTACACCGACGAGGATGCCGTTGTCGCTGCTGCCCGTGCGGCCGGGTATACCGACATCTTCAAAAAGTCCCTCATTCCCATCACTGAGATGGAGAAGCTCATGGGCAAAAAGACCTTTGCTGAGGTGCTCGGCAGTCTGGTCGTCAAGCCCAAAGGAAAGCCGACGCTCGTTCCCGCATCCGACCGGCGTCCGGCTATTACGACCACGGGTGCAAAACAAGACTTTACCGACTATAAAGGAGAACTGTAATTATGGCTAACAAGATGAATTCGACCAAAGTTGTGACCGGCGTTGTCCGCCTGTCCTACGCAAACGTGTGGGAGCCTGCCTCTATTAACGGCAGCAACCCCAAGTATTCCGTGTCCCTCATTATTCCGAAATCCGACAAGCAGACCCTCGACGCCATCAACGCCGCCGTGGACGCTGCCATCAAGGAGGGCGTCGCCAAGTTCGGCGGGAAGATCCCCAACAAGGCGGCTCTGAAGCTCCCGCTCCGTGACGGCGATACCGAGCGTGACGATGAAGCCTACAAGAACAGCTTCTTCGTAAACGCCAACAGCACCACCGCTCCCCAGATCGTGGACCGCAGCGTCCAGCCGATCCTTGACCGCTCCGAGGTTTATTCCGGCTGCTACGCCAGAGTGTCCGTAAACTTCTACGCCTTCAATTCCAACGGCAACCGCGGCATTGCCTGTGGTCTGGGCAACATTCAGAAGGTTCGTGATGGTGAACCTCTCGGCGGCAAGTCCTCTGCGGCTGACGATTTCGCCACCGACCTGGACGACGACTTCCTGTCCTGAGAAAGGAGTGCAACACAATGGAACTGATTCAGAACATCCTGGTAACCGCCCTCCTTGGCATCTGGGCCTGCCTCAGCATCGGCTTCTTCGTTTGGTTGGTGCAGGGCATCAGCAATGACCACAAGCGTGAAAAGCGTGAGAAGGAACAGGCTTCCCGTGACCTGGAATACCACGAGAAGCGTATGAAGGAATTGAAGTAACCCCAGACGGCTCTGTGGGTGGCAGAAATTGACCTCTGCCACCCATATTCCGTAGGAAGGAATGCGTATGAAAACACTTAGTATCGATATTGAGACCTTCTCCTCCGAGAACCTCACCAAGTGCGGCGTGTACCGTTATGCCGAAGCCCCAGACTTTGAGGTGCTGCTCTTCGGCTACTCCGCAGACGGTGCTCCGGTGAAGGTCGTGGATCTGACTGCCGGAGAAACGCTTCCTGCCGATGTCCGCTCTGCGCTGACCAACCCTGCCGTGACCAAATGGGCGTTCAACGCACAGTTTGAGCGTGTGTGTCTGTCCCGCTATCTTGGATACCCAACCGGACAATATCTCGACCCGTCCTCCTGGCACTGCACGATGGTCTGGGCGGCGACCCTTGGACTGCCGCTTTCACTGGAAGGCGTCGGTGCCGTGCTGGGTCTGGAAAAGCAGAAACTCAAAGAAGGCAAAGACCTCATCCGTTATTTCTGCACTCCGGCAAAAGCAAGAGACGGTTCGCTTATTCGACATTATCCGACAGATGCGCCGGAGAAATGGTCGCTTTTCAAAGCCTACAACCTCCGGGATGTGGAAACGGAAATGTCCATTCAGCAGAAGCTCTCCAAGTTTCCAGTCACGGAATCCGAGTGGCGCAACTACACCCTTGACCAGCAGATCAACGACCGGGGCATCATGCTCGACCGCACCCTCGTCACCCAGGCGATTTGCTGCGATGAACGCTTTAAGCGGACGCACATGGAGCAGGCCCGCTCGGTGACCGGTTTGGATAACCCCAACAGTCCGATGCAGCTCAAAGCATGGCTTGCCGAAAAAGGTGTGGAGGCAGATTCGCTCTCCAAAGCCGCCGTGGCAGATATGCTCGAAAAGGCGGACGGCGAGGTGGAGCTTGCCCTCTCCCTTCGACAGGAACTTGCAAAGAGCAGCGTCAAGAAATACACCGCCATGCAGACGGTGGTCGGCTCGGATGACCGTGCCAGAGGGCTTATCCAGTTTTACGGGGCCAACCGCACCGGCCGCTATGCCGGTCGGCTCATCCAGGTGCAGAACCTACCGCAGAACCATCTGCCGGATCTGGATATCGCACGTGCACTGGTTCGCAGCGGCAATACGGATGCCGTGGAAATGCTCTATGACTCCGTACCGCTGGTACTGTCCGAGCTTATCCGCACCGCCTTTGTGCCGAAACCCGGCTGCCGTTTTTATGTGGCAGACTTCTCCGCCATCGAGGCGAGAGTCATCGCGTGGATCGCCGGAGAGCATTGGCGGCAGGATGTTTTTGCAAAGGGCGGCGACATTTACTGCGCTTCCGCTTCGCAGATGTTCCATGTCCCCGTAGAAAAGCACGGCGTGAACGGGCATCTGCGGCAGAAAGGCAAAATTGCCGAGCTGGCTCTTGGCTACGGTGGCTCCGTGGGTGCGCTGAAAGCAATGGGCGCACTGAACTACGGCTTACAGGAAGAAGAACTGAAACCGCTGGTGGATGCCTGGCGTCTGTCCAACCCCCATATTACAAAGTTCTGGTGGGATGTGGACAAAGCGGCTTCCACCTGCGTCCGAGAGCGAACTGCCACAGAAACACACGGCATTCGCTTCTATTATCAGAGCGGCATGATGTTCGTGGTGCTGCCTTCCGGCAGACGGCTCGTGTATGTGAAGCCGAAAATGGGTCTGAACCGCTTCGGCAATGAGTCCGTGACCTATGAAGGTGTCGGCGAACAGAAAAAGTGGCTGCGGCTGGAAAGCTACGGACCCAAGTTCGTGGAGAACATCGTCCAGGCAACGGCAAGGGACATTCTTGCGGAAGCTATGCTCCGGCTGAATGCTGCCGGGTACCGCATCGTTATGCACGTCCACGATGAAGCGGTCATCGAAGCACCGCCGGATACTTCTTTGGAGAATATCTGCTCCGTCATGGGGCAAACGCCCACTTGGGCATCGGGGCTGCTGCTCCGAGCAGACGGCTATGTCTGCGATTTTTATAAGAAAGACTGAGGTGACCCAAATGGGAGTTAATAAATTCAATTGCGAGGGGTATTACGACCCCACTGCCTACGAGGCACTGACAAAGATCGAACAGGAAGCCAAGGCACTTCGAGCCTTCCGTCCTGTGGTGTATATCTGCTCTCCGCTGGCCGGGGATATGTTGAAGAACCAGGAGAACGCCCGTACTTACTGCCGCTTCGCTGTGGAAGCCGGGTGCGTACCCATCGCACCGCACATCTATTTCACCCAATTCATGAATGACAATGACCGCAGGGAGCGTGACTTGGCACTGTTCATGGACATCGTCCTACTCTCCAAATGCGCCGAGCTGTGGGTGTTTGGAGAGAAAATCACCAGCGGCATGAGCATTGAGATCGAGAAGGCCAAGCGGAAAGGACAGCTTATCCGCTACTTTACCGAAACCTGTGAGGAGGTACACAGATGAAGATCGCAGTCGGCAATAGCCGCATGGATAAAAAGTGGAAGAACCAGGACATCTCCTGGGCGGATCTCTGCGCCCGCTGCGGCAGCACCATCCGCACCACGGAAACGGTCGAAGAATACCGCAAGCTGAAAAAGGGTCAGCAGGACGGCATCAAGGATGTGGGCGGCTTCGTCGGAGGGCATCTCCGGGAAGGTCGCCGCAAAAACGGCATGGTGCTGTGCCGCTCTCTGCTCACACTGGATATGGATTACGGTACCCCGGATATCTGGGACGAAATTACGCTGTTCCACGACTTCAAGTGCTGCGTCTATTCCACTCATAAACACACACCGGAGCATCCTCGCCTTCGTCTGCTCATTCCGCTGAAGCGGGAAATCAGTGAGGAGGAATACCCGGCAGTCGCCCGCATGGTGGCAAAGGAGATCGGTATCGACCTATTTGACGATACCACTTACGAGGCATCCCGGCTCATGTACTGGCCTTCCACCTCTGCCAACGGTGAGTTTTTCTATAAAGTGCAAGACGGCGCAGAACTTGACCCGGATGAATACCTTTCTCGTTACGACGATTGGCACGATGCCTCCACCTGGCCCGTATCCAGCCGCCAGTCAGAGGTGGTGCAGCACAGCATTGCCCAGCAAGCCGACCCGCTGACAAAGCCGGGTGTGGTGGGTGCTTTCTGCCGAGCCTATACCGTGGAGGAAGCCATCGATGCCTTTCTCTCGGAAGTGTATGCGCCGTCTGCGATGAACGGCCGTTACAACTATATCCCCGCCGATTCGTCTGCCGGTGTCATCGTCTACGACGGCAAGTTCGTATACAGCCACCATGCCACCGACCCGGTCTGCGGTCGGCTGCTGAATGCTTTTGACCTGGTGCGACTGCACCGCTTCCGTGACCTGGATGATAAGTGCGCACCAGATACCGCACCCGGCAAACTGCCGTCCTTCCAAGCAATGTCGGATTTTTCCCTCAAGGACGAGAAAGTCAAAGCGGTCTTTGCCGAGGAGCGCAAAGCCCAGGCAAGCGAAGAATTCTCCGACGAGGACTGGCAGAAAGCCTTGGAGCTGGACAAGGCTGGCAAGGTAAAAAACACGCTGCAGAACCTCACCGTAATCCTCATGAACGACCCGCTTCTGAAACCGCTGGTGTTCAATCAGCTTCTGGACGGCATGGAGATCAAGGGCGATGTGCCTTGGCGGCACCCCTCGAAATTCTGGCGGGATGCGGATGATGCCCAGCTTATCAGCTATGTGGATTCCCACTACGGCACCTTTTCCGCTCGAAACTATGACATTGCCGTGGCGAAGGTCACGGACGACCGCTCCTACCATCCCATTCGGGAGTTCATTGAAAATCTGCCGGAGTGGGACAAGGTTCCCCGTGTGGACACGCTGCTCATCGACTACCTCGGCGCAGACGACAACGAATATGTCCGTGCCGTCACCCGGAAGACCCTCTGCGCTGCCATCAAGCGTGTGCTGTATCCCGGCTGCAAATTTGACTCCATGCTGGTGCTGAACGGTCCCCAGGGTGTGGGCAAAAGTACCCTTATCGCCAAGCTGGCCGGAGAGTGGTTTTCGGACAGTCTGAACCTGGGCGACACCAAGGATAAGACCGCTGCAGAGAAATTGCAGGGGTACTGGATCTTGGAGATCGGCGAACTGGCAGGTCTGAAGAAGGCCGAGGTGGAAACGCTGCGTTCCTTCCTCTCCCGTCAGAACGACATTTACCGTGCGGCATTCGGCAAACGGGCGACGCCGCATCTGCGCCAGTGCGTGTTCTTCGGCACCACCAACGCCGAGTCCGGCTATCTGCGGGACACCACCGGAAACCGCCGCTTCTGGCCGGTCAAGACGCCTGGTACGGGCATCAAGCACTCCTGGGATCTGACCCCGGAGCTGATCTGCCAGATCTGGGCGGAAACGCTGGTGTATGTGAAGCAGGGCGAGAAGCTCTATCTGAGTGCCGAGTTGGAAGCACTGTCCAAGGCTGAACAGCGGGAGGCGATGGAGTCCGACGAGCGTGAAGGGCTTGTCCGGCTGTATCTCGACACGCTACTCCCGGAGGATTGGGACGGCATGGACATCTTCGAGCGCCGCAACTTCCTCACAGGCAGCGACTTCGGCGATACCCAAAAGCATGGTACGGTCAAGCGCACCCAGGTGTCCAACATGGAGATTTGGTGCGAGTGCTTCGGCAAGGAACGTGCCAATATCCGCAGAACGGACAGCAACGAGCTGACCGCCATCCTTGCCCGTCTTGGCTGGAAGCGGCTGGACAGCAAGGTGCGTATCCCGCTTTACGGTCCGCAGTACGTCTTTGTTCCCAAGGAGTGTTCCTAATGAAAATGACTGTACCCGACATCCTTCGGAACAGGTTCCGGGGAGAAGCATATCCGCTCGGCACATTTATGGGAACACCCCATGAGAACGGCGGCAGCCCCATAAGTACCAAAGAAAACAGGCGGTCTTGTTCCTGTGTTCCTAACCTTTCTTATATATCGAAAGAAGAAGAAATAAAGAGCAACAAGCACGCAATACCCGCATTTGCGCACGTAAAGGACTTTTTGAGTTTTGAGAACACAGGAGGTCATTATGCGTGAGAAAACGATAGAAGCAAAGCTGGTGCAGGCTGTACGCACAAAAGGCGGTCTTGCACCGAAGTTTACAAGCCTCGGCCTTGATGGAGTACCGGACCGTCTGGTACTCCTGCCCGGCGGGCAGAATCGCCTTCATTGAGTTGAAAGCGCCAGGCAAAACACTCCGCCCTTTGCAGGTAAGGCGAAAAAGACAGTTGGAGGCACTCGGCTTTTCGGTGTACTGCATCGATAGCCCCGAACAGATTGGAGGGATACTCAGTGAAATACAAGGCGCATGACTACCAGGCGTATGCCACGAACTTCATCCTGGAGCATCCAATCTCCGCTGTATTCCTCGACATGGGTCTTGGTAAGAGCATCATCACGCTTTCCGCCATCTTCGACCTTTGCCTCGACAGTTTTCTGGTTCGCAAGGTGCTGGTCATCGCTCCGCTGCGTGTCGCCAGAGATACATGGCCTGCGGAAATCCACAAGTGGGATCATCTGCATGGGCTGACCTACTCGGTGGCTGTCGGTACAGAAGCAGAGCGCAAGGCGGCACTCCGGCAGCGGGTCAGTGTGTACATCATCAACCGGGAGAATGTCCAGTGGCTGGTAGAAGAAAGTGGTCTGCCCTTTGACTACGACATGGTGGTCATCGATGAGCTGTCCTCCTTCAAGAGCTATCAGGCAAAGCGGTTCAGAACTCTTCTGAAAGTCCGTCCCGGCATCAAGCGCATCGTGGGACTGACCGGCACCCCCAGCAGCAACGGTCTTATGGACCTGTGGGCGGAGTTTCGCATCCTCGATATGGGCAAGAGGCTCGGTCGGTTCATCACCCATTACCGCAACACCTTCTTCCGCCCGGACAAGCGCAACGGACAGGTGGTGTTCAGCTACAAGCCGCTGCCCGGTGCGGAGGAACAGATCTACGATGCCATCTCCGACATCACCATCTCCATGAAAGCCGTCGACCATTTGGATATGCCGGAGTGCGTTCATAATGACGCCATTGTGACGCTATCCGAAACAGAGCGCAAAGCCTACGATGCCATGAAACAAGACCTGGTTATTTCGCTGAAAGGCGAAGAAATCGACGCCGGGAACGCCGCAGCGCTTGCGAATAAGCTCTCCCAGATGGCAAACGGAGCAGTCTACGGAGAGGACAAGCGTGTGTTTCAGATACACGACCGCAAGCTGGATATGCTGGAGGATCTCATCGAAGCCGCAAATGGGAAACCCGTCCTTGTGGCGTACTGGTTCAAGCACGACCTGGAGCGCATCTCCGAGCGGCTCCACAAACGACACATTCCGTTCAGTCTGCTGGACGATTCCGACAGCATCCGCAGATGGAACAGCGGTGAGCTGCCCGTGGCACTCATCCATCCGGCGTCAGCCGGTCATGGACTGAACCTGCAGGCAGGCGGCTCGACTCTCATCTGGTTCGGGCTGACCTGGTCACTGGAACTCTACCAGCAGACCAACGCCCGACTGTGGCGACAGGGACAGACCGCCGATACCGTGGTCATTCACCACATTATTGCCAAAGACACCATCGACGAGCGCATCATGACTGCGCTCCGTAAAAAAGAAAAGACCCAGACCGCACTCATCGATGCGGTCAAGGCCAACTTGGAGGGATGAGAATGGAAACCTGTTATACGAACCTCGCAAACGCTATTATTCTGGCGGCAGCGAAAGACCATCGCCGTGCGCTGCGCCGTTTGAAGAAATACCCCTGGGACAAGGATGCCGAATCCGTCAGAAAGGATTGTGAGCGGTTTTTCCGCTCCGGCTGGTTTCAGACGCTAACTTCTCTGGACGGTGAGGTGCTGATCGAAAAACTACACCGGGAGGTGTACGGCGTATGACGGCAAAGGAATATCTCAGTCAGGCATACCGCCTCGACCAGCGTATCGATTCCAACATTGCGGAGATCACCCGCCTGCGGGAAATGGCCTGCGGTATCTCCTCGCCGTCCTGGGAGGAAAAAGTGCAGACCTCTCGCAACACGGATGCGCCCTTCGTGCGGTGCCTGGAAAAGATCATGGACCTTGAAAAAGTGGTCAACAATGAGATTGACACCCTCGTTGACTTGAAACGGCAGATCCGCACGACAGTGGACACCGTTGCCAATGTCAACGAGCGCATGGTTCTCCGCTACCGCTACATCCACAACATGACCTGGGAGCAGATCGGCGGAGAGTTGAACGCAGACGAAAGTACCATCCGCAGATGGCATAAGGCAGCTCTTTCGGCAGTGGTTTTACCCACCGACCCGATTCGGATCTGAAAGACGCCGGAAATACCCGCCTTTGTCGGTAGATGCCCACCTCGACATTATGATATGATATAATCAGCGAAAAAGAATCGAGGACAGCCTCATGGGAGCAATCCCGTGGGGCTTTTCTTATGCCCAAGGAGGTGAAACGATGCCGAAGAAACCACTGCGTCCATGCTCTCACCCCGGCTGTCCTAACCTTTGTGACGGACAGTTCTGTGAACAGCACCGCACGGAGGAACGCCGCAAATACGATAAATACGAGCGCAGTTCCGATGTCAACCGCAAGTACGGCAGAGCGTGGAAACGCATCCGGGATCGCTACGCAGCGGAGCATCCCCTCTGTGAGATGTGCCTCAAGGAAGGTCGGCTGACTCTGGTGCAGGAAGTACACCACATCCTGCCCGTTTCCAAGGGCGGCACTCACGCAAGGGACAACCTGATGAGTCTTTGTCAGTCCTGCCACACCAAGATCCACCACGACCTCGGCGACCGGTAGGGGGATGAAAATCTCCGGGACCTTTTCGGCCGGGCAACGGCCCGGGGTCACGTGCGCGAAAAAGGCGAAATCAAAAGGGTAATTAAGGGAGGTGAACTCGGATGCCCACAAAATCGAATAACACAGGCGGGCGCGGCGGTGCAAGACCCGGTGCGGGAAGGAAGAAATCCGCAGTCAAGGACAAGGCCGAAAACGGGAATCCCGGCGGCAGAAAACTTGAAGTGCTGGATATTCCCGAAGTCGAGGGTGTTGTCATGCCGAAGCCCCATGATTTTCTTTCCGCCGAGCAGAGGGACGGCAGCGTCCTGCAGGCGCAGGAAATTTACACGGAAACCTGGCAGTGGCTCAAAGGCATCGGCTGTGCCGCAAAGGTGTCGCCGCAGCTCTTGGAGCGCTACGCCATGTGTTCCGCCCGCTGGGTGCAGTGCGAGGAAATGACCAACCGCATGGGTTTTCTCTCCAAGCACCCCACCACGGGAAAGCCGATCCCGTCTCCGTTTATTAACATCGGCATCAACTACATGAACCAGGCGGTTCGGCTCTGGAATGAGATCTTCCAGATCGTGAAAGAAAACTGCAGCACGGAATATGGCGAGTCTACGCCGCAGGATGACCTTATGGAGCGCCTGCTCCGTGCGAGAAAGGGGTAACACCATGTTTGAAAAAGTAAATCCGTGCCACCCGGATAAGGTGGCAGACAGAATTGCCGGTGCGCTCGTTGATCTGGCATACAAGAAAGCAGAAAATCCCCGCATCGCTGTTGAAGTCCTCATCGGCCACGGCGTGTGCCACATCATAGTGGAAACCTCCGTCATGCTGGACAAGTCGGAGGTTGTTGCCACCGTTCACCGCATTGCAGGAAACCTTACCATTGACTATGTGGAAGTTCCGCAGGACAGTCACCTCGCCGACAACCAGGCAGGCGGTGTCCGCTGCGGAGATAACGGCATTTTCAAGGGAATGCCCGTGACCGAGGAGCAGAAAGAGCTGTCGCAGATCGCACGGGACATTTTCTCTGTGTGTCCCTATGACGGGAAGTACATTCTGGACAGCGATCGGCTCATCCTCTGCCAGAGCAATGCGCCTTCGGATGCACTCCGAAAGCTGTACCCCAATGCTGAGATCAATCCGCTCGGTGACTGGACGGGCGGAACAGATGTAGACACCGGCGCGACCAACCGCAAGCTCGGTTCGGATATGGCTGACTCGGTGACCGGCGGCGGTCTGCACGGCAAGGATCTGTCCAAGGCAGATGTATCCGTCAATATCTACGCTTTCCTCAAAGCCCAGGAGACCGACAAGCCCGTGACGCTCTGCTGCGCCATTGGGGACGATGCCGTGGACAGCAGACCCTACGCCGAAATCGTGGAGATCGCTCGGAACTACATCCGCTCGGTCGGCGGCTTCGAGCAGTTTGCGGAATGGGGGCTGGTCTGATGAAAACAACAACCGAGATGCAGCTCGTACCTATCACGAAGCTGGTTCCCTATGTCAACAACGCCCGGACACACAGCCCGGAGCAGATCAATAAGCTCCGCTCATCGCTCCGTGAGTTCGGTTTTATCAATCCTGTCATCATCGACCGTGACTATGGTGTCATTGCCGGTCACGGTCGTATTCTTGCCGCCAAGGAGGAAGGTATCACCGAGGTGCCGTGCGTCTTTGCCGACCACCTCACCGAAGCCCAGAAGAAAGCCTACATCATTGCCGACAACCGCATGGCGTTGGATGCGGGCTGGGATGAAGAACTTCTGCGTGTGGAGATTGAGTCTCTGCAGGCGGCGGACTTTGACCCGCTCCTCACCGGCTTTGACGAAAAGGAGCTGTCAAAGCTCTTTGATGACGGCATCGAAGCCGAAGAGGATGATTTTGATGTGGATGCCGAGCTGCAAAAGCCTACCTTCACGAAGTCCGGCGACATCTGGACGCTGGGACGGCATCGGCTCATCTGCGGTGACAGTACAAAAGAGGAAACCTACGCCGCCCTCATGGACGGCCGCAAGGCGAACCTCGTCATTACCGACCCGCCCTACAATGTGAACTACGAGGGCAGCGCCGGGAAAATCAAAAACGACAACATGGCATCGGAGAAGTTTTTCGACTTCCTCTTCGATGCCTTTTCCAATATGGAGAAGGTCATGGCGGACGATGCCTCCATCTATGTGTTCCACGCCGACACCGAGGGGCTGAATTTCCGCAAGGCGTTTGATGCCGCAGGGTTCTATCTCTCCGGCTGCTGTATCTGGAAAAAGCAGTCCCTCGTGCTGGGGCGCTCTCCGTATCAGTGGCAGCACGAGCCGTGTCTCTATGGTTGGAAGAGAAAAGGCAAGCACCAGTGGTACAGCGGACGCAAGGAGTCCACCATCTGGGAGTTTGATAAGCCGAAGAAAAACAGCGACCATCCCACCATGAAGCCCATTCCGCTTCTGGCGTATCCGATTCAGAACAGCTCCATGGCAAACTCCGTGGTGCTTGATCCTTTCGGCGGCAGCGGCTCTACGCTCATTGCCTGTGAGCAGACCGACCGTATCTGCTGTACCATCGAACTGGACGAGAAATTTTGCGATGTCATTGTCCGCAGATACATCGAGCAGGTCGGCACGGATGAAAAGGTCAGCGTTTCGCGTGACGGCAAGGAATACAAGTATAGCGAGGTAGCGCCCCATGACGAATAAGACTTTGACCCTCGGAAGCCTGTTTGACGGCTCCGGGGGTTTTCCGTTGGGCGGGCTGCTTGCCGGTATCACTCCCGTGTGGGCTTCGGAGATTGAGCCGTTTCCAATACGGGTGACCACCAAGCGCCTGCCTTTTATGAAGCACTACGGGAACATCTCCGCTATGGACGGCGGCAAGATCGAGCCTGTGGACATTATCACCTTCGGCAGCCCATGTCAGGACATGAGCGTGGCAGGCCGAAGGGACGGTCTGGACGGTTCCCGTTCCAGCCTTTTCTACGAAGCCGTCCGAATCATCAAAGAAATGAGGTGTGCCACCGATGACAGATATCCAAGATACATCGTATGGGAGAATGTCCCCGGCGCCTTCTCCTCGAACAAGGGCGAGGACTTCAAAGCCGTCCTCGAAGCGGTCATCGGCATCGCCAAGCCGAATGCCCAGGTGCCTATGCCTGAAAAGGCACGATGGCCCTACGCCGACCTATACATGGGAGACGGATGGAGCGTTGCGTACCGAACTCTTGACGCACAATACTGGGGAGTTCCCCAGCGAAGACGCCGCATCTACCTTGTCGCAGATCTTGCAGGCGGAGGTGCCGGAAAAATACTATTTGAGTCAGAAGGCTTGTCTGGGTATCCTGCGGAGGGCTTCCGCTCGTGGCAAAGAGCTGCCGGAAGTTTTACGCCTTGCCCTGGAGCGACAGGCTATGACGGATACAACGGCAGTCTGACCGAGGAGGTTTCTTCCACACTCGGTGTAAACTGCGGAGTCTCAACAGGTCGCAACGGCATCGTGCTGAACGACCAGGGCGGCGACCGCATGAATGTTTCGGAGGATGTCGCAGCTACGCTCCGTGCGGAGACACACGGGCATCCACCCTGTGTAGTGGAGTCGGCAGGCTTCTGTACCGAGCATTCCGCAAAGAGCCGCACCATCGGCTATGAGGAAGAGTGTTCTCCCACGCTCCGTGCAGGTGTTGTTCCTGCGGCGGTGGCACTGGAAAACCATCCGACCGACAGCCGGGTCAAGCTATCCGAGGACGGCAATGTGCAAACGCTGACCTCACGCATGGGGACGGGCGGCAACAATGTACCGCTTGTGATGAAAATACGCTCCGGCTGCGAAGGCGGCGGCAAGGGTCCGCTCATCCAGGAGAACAAATCCGCGACTCTGTCCTGCAACAACGACCAGACGCTATTCGAGCCTTGCGGCTGGGACGGCGGACAGGTTTCTCCGACCCTCACCAAGCAGAATGTAGGTGGAAATCAGCGGATGCCGGACAAGGACAACTTCACCTGCGTCCTTCAGCCCTTCGGCATCTGCTCCAAGGATTCCAATGCCATGAAGTCGGATAATCCCCACAGCGGGATCTACGAAGCGGAAACCGCACGGACGCTTGACGGCAACGGCGGCAACCCCTCCTGCAATCAGGGCGGCATTGCCGTTGTTGCTTTCACGCAAAATCAGCGTGATGAAGTTCGTGACCTGGGCGACCGCTCCGCTGTGGTGTGCGCCAACGCAGGGACGAAACAGCAGACCTTTGTGCTGCAAGGCTCCATGATCGGCCGTGAGGACAAGAACGGTCCCCAGGGCGACGGCATCAACGAGGATGTCAGCTTCACCTTAAATACCGTTGACCGCCATGCCGTTTATGCCATGACCACGGGCAGCTTCACCCAGGTTTCCGAAGATAAGGCTCCTACCGTCCTTGCCCGTGACTACAAAGACCCCACCGCCGTTTGCTACGGCATCGGCAGAGACACCTTCAACCAGGGGCAGAACGCCAAGTTCGCTCCGACCTTTGAAAAGGAGCTTCAGCCGACACTGGTGGCAAAAGGACCGGGCGCTATCCAAAACGGATACACCGTCCGCCGTTTGACACCCACCGAGTGCGCCAGACTCCAAGGCTTCCCGGACAACTGGTGTGCCGACCTCGGTACGGAGAAACCGTCCGATGAGGAAATGTACTTCTGGCACAAGGTGTTCAAGACCTACTCCGAAGTGACCAGCTGCAAGATGAAGTCCGACAAGCAGGTCGCAAAGTGGCTGAAAGACCCGTATTCCGACAGTGCGGAATATAAGATGTGGGGCAACGGCGTGGCACTCCCGTGCGTATGGTTCGTGCTCTGCGGGATCGTGTGGTATGCACAGTCCGGCGGCGATAATGCGCCGATATAATCTACACCGGAAATGTGCAGATATAGCTGGATAAGTGCACAACCTGACGGTAATATGTGACTACCATAAAACAAGGAGGTCACGAACATGACGATTACAATCCATGCACAGGGCGCAGAGCGCAAGCGGCTGGTGCAGACCATCTCCGACTGGCTCGGTGTCCCCGCAAAGTACTGTGGCGCACCCACATTCAACTATGAGGTGGATTACTTCACCATCGACCGAAACGGCAGCCTTTCCTTTGATGACCGTGCCGACAGTGAGGTCATTGAACGCCTGCTGCAGCACATCTACGATGAGGGCTTTGACATCGACCAGAGCCACACTGATGACGAGAACGAGCCTTGCGCCGTCTGCATTTCCATGCCGAAGAGTCTGTTCACCGACAGCAATCTGGAAAACCTCAAGGCACTCATTGCCGCCAAGGGTGGTCTTATCAAGAAAGCTCTCGGAGTCCCTGACCTGCCACTGGAAATCACCGACACGAAGGTATCCTTCCCTTGGTTCCCGGCGACTCCAACCCCGGACGAGATGAAAGCCTATGACACCTTTATTTGCAAGCTGTGCGAGATGGCACGGAATCAGAAACGGATTAACGCAACGGAAAAGCCGACCGACAATGAGAAATATGCATTCCGCTGCTTTCTCCTGCGGCTTGGCTTTATCGGTGCGGAATACAAGACCGCTCGAAAAATCCTGCTGAAGAACCTCTCCGGCTCTTCGGCTTTCAGAAACGGAGGTGCGCAGCATGAGATTTCCGAGTAAAGAGACGGTCGAGCGTATCCGTAAGGAATACCCGGTCGGCACCCGTGTGGAGCTTGTTCAGATGGATGACCCACAGGCACCGCCTGTCGGCACGAAAGGCACCGTGCGAGGTGTGGATGACATCGGCAGCATCATGGTTGCCTGGGATAACGGCTGCGGTCTGAGCGTGGCTTACGGGGAGGATATTTGCCGTAAACTGCTGTAATATACACAGTTTCCGAACCACAAGATCGTATAGTTTATAGCTCAGATATAGCTGGATATAGTGTGCTTTCAGAGGTAATATGTGGCTACCGAAAGGGAAAACAAACCAAAACGGAGGTCACAAACATGAGCCAGAGAACAGAAAACCAGGTAGCCGAAATGAAGAAGCAGACCATCGGGGTCGAGGTCGAAATGAACAGCATCACCAGAGAGAAGGCCGCAAGGCTGGCAGCCACCTTCTTCGGTACCGGACGGTACGAGAACACCGCTTGCCGCAACGGCTACTGCACTTGGTCGGCTTGGGATGAGAGCGGACGCGAGTGGAAATTTCAGAAGGACGTCAGCATCGCGGGCCCAGACAGCGAGAAATGCGAGATGGTCACGCCGATCCTCACCTACGTTGACATGGAGACCTTGCAGGAGCTGGTTCGCCGCCTCCGCAAAGCCGGAGCAAAAAGCGATGCCACCAGAGGCTGCGGTGTTCACATCCACATCGGTGCCAAGGGGCACACGCCCCAAACGCTCCGAAACCTCGCAAACATCATGGCAAGCCACGAAGACCTCCTGGCAAGCGCACTGAACCTCGACAGAGGCCGCATCAGCCGCTACTGCCGCACGGTTGACCCCAGATTCCTGGAACGGCTGAACAACAGAAAACCCACCACCATGGCAGCCTTGGCTGATATTTGGTACGGCAGCCAGAACGCCGACTACGGCAGAAGCCAGCACTACAACGACAGCCGCTACCATATGCTGAACCTCCACGCCACCTTCACCAAGGGAACGGTCGAGTTCCGGCTCTTCCAGTTCGATGCTCCGGCAGACGGCAAGCAGAACGGACTCCACGCTGGGCAGCTCAAGAGTTATATTCAGCTCTGCCTCGCCCTGAGCCAGATGGCAAAGACGGTCAGAACCGCAAGCCCCAAGCCCCAGCAGAACGAGAACCCCAAATACGCAATGCGCACTTGGCTCCTTCGCCTCGGCTTTATTGGCGACGAGTTCAAGACCGCAAGAGAGCTCCTCACGAAGCGCCTGGATGGGGATGCAGCCTTCCGCAGCGGCAGAGCAGCCGCTTGAAGGACGCAGCCCAGAGGCCCCCGAACCCGCTGATGGCGGGCTTTCGGTGGTAGAAGGCAACTTCGGAAAGGAGTATTTTTTATGGAAAAACGCTATTACATCGCTTACGGCAGCAACCTCAATGTCCGTCAGATGCGGATGCGCTGCCCGTCGGCACGGATCATCGGCACATCAAAGCTCAATGACTATGAACTGCTTTTCAAGGGCAGCAAAACAGGCTCTTACCTTACGGTGGAAAAGAAGTCCGGCGTCTCAGTTCCTGTTGCTGTATGGGAAGTCACCGCAGAGGATGAAAAAGCCCTGGACCGTTACGAGGGCTTCCCGAACTTCTATTACAAGAAGGAGTTGACCCTACCAATCAAGGGTATCCGCACGGGCAAAATCCGTAAGCGCCGGGTATTCGTGTACATCATGCATGAGGACAGGCCCATCGGCATTCCGTCCATTCCTTATATGCAGACCTGCATCCAGGGCTACGACGATTTTGGCTTTGACCGGCTTGTGCTGATAGACGCTTATCTCAAATGTGGGGAGGAACATCATGAGGGAAAATAAAATCATCCGAATATCGGTCTGTCCCAGGTGCGGGCAAGCTTACCGGGAGCATCCGGCTCTTTCAAGGCTCGACAACGAAACACTCATCTGCCCGGATTGTGGCACACGGGAAGCACTCGACTCCATCGGCGTAAAGCCGGAGGAGCAGGAGCAGATTATTGCCTCCATTCACCGCTGCCGCCAGCCGGAATAACGCTGTAATATACACAGTTTTTACTCCGAATGATTGTGTAGTATATTCTCCGAAATGACTGGATATATCCCAGACATGACGGTAATATACACTCACAACAAAACAAACGGAGGTACAAGATTATGTGGAAAGAAGGCAGCATCAGAGTTAACGGTGAGGTTTTTCACTACTGGATGAAGCAGTACGACAAAGGCTCCGAGTGGGGTATCGACGGCGGACGCATTTCCAAGCTCATGTTCAAGCGGGACGGCAAAATCGTCTGCAACTACGACAGAGGCTGGGACATTGAGCCCACCGATGAAAACACACAACTTGCGCTGGAGCTTCTGCTCCACAGCGAGAACTGGTAAGCCACAACAATTCAAAGCAACGGCTCCGAGAGGGGCTGCTGCTCGTTATACGGAAGGTCGCACCGATTTCGGTGGCGGCTATTTTTATTGCTCTGCCGGAGGGGGTGAGAAATTGCGAAAACTGAAGAACTACAAGCCGACAAGGTTCATGGAGAAAACTTCCCACTATGATACGGACGCTGCGGATTATGCCGTCATGTTCATCGAAAGTCTCTGCCACACCAAAGGCACCTGGGCAAGAAAGCCCTTCGAGCTTATTGACTGGCAGGAGCAGATCATTCGGGACATCTTTGGTGTCCTCAAGCCCAACGGCTATCGACAGTTCAACACCGCATACATCGAAATCCCGAAGAAGCAGGGCAAGTCCGAACTTGCCGCTGCGGTGGCACTTCTGCTCACCTGCGGCGATGGTGAAGAACGTGCCGAGGTGTACGGCTGTGCCGCCGACCGTCAGCAGGCGTCCATTGTGTTCAATGTGGCGGCCGACATGGTGCGGATGTGTCCGGCACTTTCCAAGCGGGTCAAGATACTGGATTCCCAGAAGCGGCTCATCTATCAGCCGACGGGCAGTATCTACCAGGTGCTCTCTGCCGATGTGGGCAACAAGCACGGCTTTAACACTCACGGCGTGGTATTTGACGAGCTGCACACCCAGCCCAACCGCAAGCTCTTTGATGTCATGACGAAAGGCTCCGGCGACGCCCGTATGCAGCCGCTGTATTTCCTCATCACCACGGCCGGCAACGATACGAAGTCCATCTGCTACGAGATCCACCAGAAGGCCAAGGACATCATCGAGGGACGCAAAATCGACCACACCTTCTATCCCGTTATCTACGGTGCGGAAGAATCAGATGATTGGACGGACCCGAAGGTCTGGAAGAAGGCCAATCCCTCCCTTGGCATTACAGTTGGTATCGACAAGGTCAAAGACGCCTGCGAGTCCGCCAAGCAGAACCCAGGCGAAGAGAACTCCTTCCGACAGCTGAGACTTAACCAGTGGGTGAAACAGGCGGTGCGCTGGATGCCGATGGACAAGTGGGACAAATGTGAGTTCGCCGTCAGCGAGGACGATCTGGAAGGCCGCGTCTGTTACGGCGGTCTGGACTTGTCCTCCACAACGGATATTACAGCATTCGTTCTGGTGTTTCCACCGGAGGACGAGGACGACAAGTACATCATCCTGCCGTACTTCTGGATACCGGAGGACAACCTCGACCTTCGAGTCCGGCGTGACCATGTGCCATACGATGTGTGGGAACGGCAGGGCTTTTTACAGACCACCGAGGGCAATGTCGTTCACTACGGCTACATCGAGAAGTTCATCGAAAGCCTGGGCGAACGCTTCAACATCCGGGAGATCGCCTTTGACCGTTGGGGTGCTGTGCAGATGGTGCAGAACCTTGAGGGCATGGGTTATACGGTCGTTCCTTTCGGACAGGGCTTCAAGGATATGTCCCCGCCCACTAAGGAACTGATGAAACTGGTGCTGGAGCAGAAAATTGCCCACGGTGGACACCCCGTCCTCCGCTGGATGATGGACAACATCTTCATCCGCACAGACCCTGCAGGCAACATCAAACCGGACAAAGAAAAATCCACAGAGAAAATCGACGGCGCCGTGGCAACAATCATGGCACTGGATAGAGCCATCCGCTGTGGAAACGACAAGACCGAGTCTGTTTATGACAGTCGAGGTCTTTTATTTATATGAAGGGAGAGTTTATATGGGTATCTTTTCAGGGCTGTTCAAATCCAGGGACAAGCCTCAAAACCGCACGGCAGGAAGTGGCTATGCCTTTTTCATGGGTGGTACTACCTCCGGCAAAACGGTGACGGAACGCTCGGCCATGCAGATGACCGCCGTGTATTCCTGCGTCCGCATCCTGTCGGAAGCTGTCGCAGGACTGCCGCTGCACCTTTATAAATACACGGACAGCGGTGGCAAAGCAATGGCGCTCGACCATTCGCTCTACCGCTTGCTCCACGATGAGCCAAACCCGGAGATGAGTTCCTTCGTGTTCCGAGAAACCCTCATGACGCACCTGCTCCTGTGGGGCAATGCCTATGCACAAATCATCCGCAACGGCAAAAATGAGATCGTAGCTCTGTATCCCTTGATGCCGAACAAGATGTCCGTGGACAGAGACGAAAACGGCCGTCTGTACTACACCTATTATCGTGGCTCGGACGAAGCTATCAAGAACAAGGAGTTCGCCGTAATGCTTCAGCCTTCGGATGTGCTGCATATCCCCGGACTCGGCTTCGATGGCTTGGTTGGCTACAGCCCCATCGCTATGGCAAAGAACGCTATCGGCATGGCTATTGCCTGTGAGGAGTATGGTGCAAAGTTCTTCGCTAATGGTGCTGCACCGGGCGGTGTGTTGGAACACCCCGGTACGATCAAAGACCCGCAGCGTGTGCGGGAAAGCTGGCAGTCCACCTTCGGCGGCAGCGGCAACGCCAATAAGATCGCCGTACTGGAAGAAGGCATGAAATACACGCCCATCGGCATCTCGCCGGAGCAGGCACAGTTCCTGGAAACACGCAAATTCCAAATCAATGAAATTGCTCGAATTTTCCGAGTCCCTCCCCACATGGTCGGCGATCTGGAAAAGTCGAGCTTTTCTAATATTGAGCAGCAGTCCCTTGAGTTTGTAAAATACACCCTCGACCCCTGGGTCATCCGTTGGGAGCAGTCCATTCAACGCTCCCTGCTGAACTCCGAGGAAAAGAGGAAGTACTTTGCAAAATTCAATGTGGAAGGTCTGCTTCGCGGCGACTATCAGAGCCGCATGAACGGGTACGCCATCGGGCGGCAGAACGGCTGGATGTCCGCCAACGACATCCGAGAGTTGGAAAACCTCGACCGTATCCCGGCAGAGGATGGCGGCGATTTGTACCTCATTAACGGCAATATGCTCCCACTGAAAAATGCCGGGGCTTTTGCAAATACACCTACCGATGACGGAAAGGAGGAAAAATCCGATGAAGAAATTCTGGAATTGGAAGACCCGAACGGTGACCAATCAGGAGACACAGGAGCAGGTTCAGGAGAGGACGCTGTTTCTGAACGGGACCATCGCCGAGGAAAGCTGGTTTGACGATGACGTCACGCCGCAGCTTTTCAAGGACGAATTGATGGCGGGCTCCGGTGACATCACTGTCTGGATCAACAGCCCCGGCGGTGACTGCGTGGCGGCGGCTCAAATCTACAATATGCTCATGGACTACAAGGGTGATGTGACGGTCAAGATCGACGGCATTGCGGCATCCGCAGCGTCCGTCATCGCTATGGCAGGCACGAAAGTGCTGGTGTCTCCGGTGTCCATGCTCATGATCCACAACCCCATGACGGCGGCATTCGGCAATTCGGAGGAAATGCAGAAAGCCATCGAAATGCTCTCAAGCGTTAAGGATTCCATCATCAACGCCTATGAGATCAAGACGGGGCTTTCCCGTGCCAAGCTCTCGCACCTCATGGATGCCGAAACTTGGATGGACGCAAACAAGGCTGTGGAACTCGGCTTTGCGGACGGGATCATGAGCCGCGCCGATGAGACTGAGGACATAGCCGCACCCACCGTTTCCATGCTGTATTCCAAGGCAAACGTGGTGAACTCCCTCATGGAGAAGATCGCCGCAAAGTGCGCCATTGAACCCAAACCCAACCGTACACAAAAAGCCGATGACCTTATGGATCGGCTCAATCTCATTAAAAACTGGAGGTAATTCAATATGACTATCAACGAACTGCGTGAAAAGCGCAACCAGGCTTGGAACGCTGCAAAGGCATTTGTGGAGACCAAGCGCGACAAGGACGGCCTTCTTTCCGAAGAGGATGCCAAGACCTATGCTCAGATGGAAAAGAAGGTGCAGGACTACGGTGCCGAGATTGAGCGCATGGAAGCCATGTCCGCAATGGAAGCGCAGCTGAACAGACCCACTTCCTCTCCCATCACCGAGAAGCCCATGAACGGCAAGTCCACCGCTGACGAGAAGCCCAAGACCGGTCGTGCTTCCGACGCCTACCGCACCGGAATGCTTACCGCCCTTCGCAGCAACTTCCACCAGGTGAGCGATGTCCTTCGAGAGGGTGTTGACGCTGACGGCGGCTACCTCGTACCCGAGGAGTATGATTCCCGCCTTATTCAGACGCTTTCCGAGGAAAACATCATGCGAAAGCTCGGTCACACCATCACCACATCCGGTGAGCATAAAATCAACATTGCAGCGACTGCGCCTGCCGCTGCGTGGATTGAGGAAGGCGGCGCACTCTCTTTCGGTGACGCAACCTTTGCACAGATCCTTCTGGACGCGCACAAGCTCCATGTCGCTATCAAGGTGACCGAGGAACTGCTCTACGACAATGCGTTCAAGCTGGAGGATTACATTCTCACCGAGTTTGGCAAGGCACTCGCCAATGCCGAGGAGGACGCATTCCTCAACGGCACCGGTGTCGGTCAGCCGCTTGGCCTGTTTGCGGAAACCGGCGGTGGTCATGTGGCAGAAACGCTTACTGCCGCACTCAAGAGCGATGACCTCATCACCCTCATCCATGCGCTGAAGCGTCCCTACCGCAAGTCTGCCTCTTTCATCATGAACGACAAGACTATCGCGCAGATCCGCAAGCTGAAGGATAACAACGGTGCGTATATCTGGCAGCCTTCCTATCAGGCAGGCGAACCGGACCGCATTCTCGGCTACACGGTTCATACCTCTGCGTATGCTCCGGAGAATGCTATCGCTTTCGGCGATTACAACTACTACAACATCGGCGACCGCGGCACCCGTTCCTTCAAGCAGCTCAACGAGCTGTTCGCGGGCAACGGTATGATCGGTTTCGTGGCTAAAGAGCGTGTGGACGGCAAACTTATTCTCCCCGAAGCCGTTCAGATCCTGAAGCTGAAAACCGAATAAGGAAGGAGGCGGCGGTGATGGACGAGATTCTTTCCAAAGTGAAAGCCAACCTCATACTGGAACACACGGCGGATGATGCCTTACTGAAAAGCTACATCACCGCCGCTGTTTCTTACGCCGAAAGCTACCAGCACATCCCGGAGGGCTATTACACGGAGAACCCCATGCCGCCTACCACGGAGCAAGCCGTTATCATGCTGTCGTCCCATTTCTATGAAAGCCGGGACGGCAGCACTGGTGGCTTCTTTGCGGATAACACCGGAGCGGCGCAGCAGGTGTGGAACACCGTCAATCTGCTGCTCCGCTTGGATAGGCGGTGGCAGGTATGAGTTTTGGAAAAATGAACGGCTTTGCCGACATCGTAGAAACCCGTCAAGTCAAGGACAGCGAGGGCTTCACCCATTCCGAGGATGAAGTCCTCGCTTCCGTCCGTGTGTACCGGGAAGGCCGGCACGGCAGTCAGCGTTGGGCAAACCTCGCCGCATTCAGCGAAGCGACCGACCTGTTCCGCTTTCGGTGTATTCCTGGGCTGACGGTCACTACCGACCAGTTTCTCATCTGCGATGACTGTCGCTACGACATTGTGTCCGTGGAGGATGTAAAGGGGCGTGGGATGTACATTGAGTTGCTGGCAAAGAAGGAGGTGCCGACCGTTGGCTAAGTGCGACATGAAAATGCCGGAGGATTTTCTTCTGAAGATTTCCAAGCTCGGCAGCAACTTTGACAGTGTGGCGGATACCGTCCTGCAGGCCGGTGGCGAGGTCGTGCTGAAGAAGGTCAAGAGCAATCTTTCCTCCGTCATCGGCAGAGGGACAAAGTTCAAATCCCGCACCACGGGCGAACTTGAAGGCGCACTCGGCCTTTCTCCCTCCAAGCTGAACCGGGACGGAAACCACGACATCAAGGTCGGTTTCGCCGAACCTCGCTCGGACGGCGGCAGCAATGCCAAGCTGGCCAACATTCTCGAATACGGCAAGTACGGTCAGCCTGCAAAGCCGTTTCTGAAGCCTGCGAAAACGGCATCCCGGCAGGAGTGCATCGATGCCATGACCAAGGCACTGGATGATGAGGTGGAAAAGCTGTGAGCCTGCTATCCGATTTGCAAACCATCGCAAAAAGTTGTGGGGTTCCCGTTGAAACGGGTGTGTTCTCCGGCAAAGCCCCGGACACCTATCTGGTCATCACGCCGCTGTCGGACAGCTTCGAGCTACACGCCGACAACGCTCCCGGCTGCGAAACGCAGGAGGCACGGCTGTCCCTCTTCACAAAGGGCAGCTACACCAAACTGAAAAATGCACTTGTCCGTGCCTTGCTGGGTGCGGATTTTTATATTACCGACCGCCGGTACATCGGCTTTGAAACCGAGACCGGCTACCATCACTACGCCATTGATGTGGCGCAAATCTACGAACTGGAGGAATGAATCATGGCAACGATCGGTCTTGACAGACTGTATTACGCAAAAATCACCGAGAACGATGCCGGTGAGGAAACATACGGTACGCCGTCTCAGCTTGCGAAAGCCATCTCCGCCGACCTTTCGGTGGAATTGGCTGAAGCTACGCTCTACGCCGACGACGGTGCTTCGGAGATCGTGAAGGAATTCAAGTCCGGCACACTCTCCCTTGGCATTGATGATATCGGCTCTGCGGCGGCATCCGACCTCACGGGTGCAACCATCGACAAAAACAAGGTGCTGATTTCCGCATCCGAGGACGGCGGTGATCCCGTGGCGGTAGGCTTTCGTGCTAAGAAGTCCAACGGCAAGTACAAGTATTACTGGCTGTACCGCGTGAAATTCGGTATTCCGGCGACGAACCTTGCCACCAAGGGCGACAGCATTACCTTCTCCACGCCGACCATTGAAGGCACCATTCTGCGCCGCAACAAGGCAGACGCAGGCGGCAAGCACCCGTGGAAAGCGGAGGCACTGGAGGGCGATGTGACCGCTACGACTATCACGAACTGGTATAAGGAAGTCTATGAGCCGACCTATACCACGACACCCGAAAAACAAGGTTAACGGAGGTAACGCACAATGGATAACGAAAGAACCGCAGTTATCAACATCGGTGACGAGGAGTACACGCTGCTCCTCACAACCAAAGCCACCAAGGAGATCGCCGGTCGCTATGGCGGGCTGGAAAACCTCGGCGAGAAGCTGATGAAGTCCGAGAACTTTGAAATGGCCATCGGAGAGATCGTGTGGCTCATCACGCTTCTGGCAAATCAGAGCATCCTCATTCACAACCTCAAGGACAAGGAGCACCCCAAGGAGCCGCTCACCGAGGATGTGGTGGAGCTTTTGACCACGCCCCTCGATCTCGCCGGATACAAAACCGCCATTACGGAGGCACTGTATAAGGGCACCAAGCGCAATGTGGAAAGCGAGAAAGACTCAAAAAACGCACCAGTCGGGTAACGGTCTCCGATGCGGAGCTGTTTACCCGGCTTCTTTATTACGGTCTTGCCCACCTGCATCTCAGCCAGGATGAGGTGTGGCTGATGCCGTTTGGACTTCTGCTGGATCTGTGGGAGTGCCACAAACAGTATAACGGGCAGGCCACCCCGGCACGGGCGCATTACATTGACGATATTATCCCGGATGGCATTTAAGGAGGTGACGGTACATGGCAGATAGTTTCGGACTGAAGATCGGTCTTGAGGGTGAAAAAGAGTTCAAAAAAGCACTGGCGGATATCAACCAGTCCTTCAAGGTGCTCGGCTCCGAAATGAAGCTCGCCACCTCTCAGTTCGATAAAAACGATAAATCCGTGGAGGCACTCGCCGCACGGAACAAGGTGCTGCGAAAAGAGATCGATGAGCAGACAACAAAAATCGACACCCTTCGCAAGGCTCTGCAGAATGCCGCCACCTCTTTCGGAGAGAACGACCGCCGCACCCAGAACTGGCAGATCCAACTCAACAATGCCGAAGCCGCCCTCAACGATATGAACCGTGAGCTGGACGAGAACGAGAAAGCCATCAAGGAGGGCGGCAAGGCTGCGGAGGAATCCGGCAGTAAGTTTGAAGGCTTCGGCAAGGTTCTCAAAACCGTAGGTGTGGCGCTCGGTGCTGTGGCCGTCGCCGCAGGTGCCGCCGCTGTAAAGCTCGGAAAAGAGGTCATCGCTGCCTATGCGGACTATGAACAGTTGGTCGGCGGCGTTGATACCCTGTTCAAAGACTCCTCGCAGGAGATTCAGCGGTATGCCGCCAACGCATACAAAACGGCCGGTCTTTCCGCCAACGACTACATGGAGACGGTCACGGGCTTCTCCGCAAGCCTGATCCAGTCTCTCGGCGGTGATACCGAGAAAGCCGCAAAGTATGCGGATATGGCAATCACGGATATGTCCGATAACGCCAACAAGATGGGAACGGATATGTCCTCCATTCAGAATGCCTACCAGGGTTTCGCCAAGCAGAACTATACGATGCTCGATAACCTCAAGCTGGGCTACGGCGGCACAAAGCAGGAAATGGAGCGACTGCTCGCCGATGCGGAGAAGATATCCGGCGTCAAGTACGACATCTCCTCCTACGCAGATGTGGTGGAAGCCATCCATGTCATGCAGGAGAGCATGGATATTGCGGGTACGACTGCCAAGGAAGCCGAAGCCACCATTTCCGGTTCTGTCAATGCACTGAAATCCGCCGTGTCGAACCTCATTGTAGGCTTTGGTGATGCGGACGCTGACATGGAGTTGCTGTGCAACAACATGGTTGACGCCTTCAAGACCGTGGTGGCAAACATCACCCCGGTCATTGAGAACATCGTGGCGGCTCTGCCCACGGCACTGGACGCTCTGCTGACGGCTGTGGGTGAACTGCTACCCACACTGCTGGAAGCAGTCACCGAGCTGTTCTCGCAGGTGCTGGAAACGCTCCTGTCCCTGCTTCCGCAGCTTATTCCGGCGGCGGTGTCCGCGCTCATGACCATCGTGAACACGCTGATCGAGAATCTGCCCCTGCTTATTGAGGCTGCGGTTCAGTTGGTGTCTACACTTGTGACCGGCATTGCGGATGCACTGCCTACGCTCATCCCGGCAGCGGTGCAGGCTATCGTCACCATCGTACAAGGTCTGGTGGACAGTCTGCCGATGCTCCTGGATGCTGCGCTGCAGCTTATCACGGGACTGGCACAAGGACTTCTGGACGCACTGCCCGTGCTGATTGCCGCTCTGCCGGAGATCATCAACGGCATCATTACTTTCTTACTGGATTCGATTCCGCAGATTATCGAAACAGGCATTCAACTTCTGACCTCGCTTGTTGCCGCATTGCCGGATATCATTATGGCAATCGTGGAAGCAATCCCGAAAATCATTGATGGAATCATCACTGCCGTGCTGAATGCCATACCGCTCATTATTCAGGCAGGCATTGATTTGCTGATTTCCCTTATTCAAGCCTTGCCGCAGATCATCACGACCATCGTGCAGGCGATTCCGCAAATCATCTCCGGCATTGTCAATGCCCTCATCGGGAACATCGACAAGATCATCATGGCAGGTGTGCAGTTGTTCGTTGCGCTGATTGAAAATCTGCCTACCATCATCGTGGAGATCGTCAAGGCCGTGCCGCAGATCATTGCGGGTATCGTGAAAGCCTTCGGCTCTCTGATGTATAAGATCGTGGAGATCGGCGGCAACATCGTCAAGGGACTGTGGAGCGGCATCCAGCAGCTTGCCTCGTGGTTGTGGGATAAGGTGTCCGGGTGGATCTCCTCCATCTGGGACGGTATCTGCGATTTCTTTGGTATCCATTCGCCCTCGAAGGAAATGGCATGGGTCGGTGAAATGCTGGTCAAGGGTCTTGCAGGCTCCATTGACGACAACGGCGATGAAGCGGTCAAAGCCGCAGAAGGAATGGCCGAGGACATCAACGGCGTCATGGGTAACCTTGCCCACGATATGCAGACGGCTCTGCCCACCGACTTTGACGTGAACGGCTCGATTCGCTCCGCCGTGGACGGCGTGGTCGGCAAGGCGGCGTCCGCTTTCACCATCGCTCTGAACATCGCCACCTTCAACAATTACAGCAGCGAGGATATCCGTCAGCTCACCAATGAAGTCATGGAAACGGCGAACCAGTTCGTCCAGCGGAAAGGAGTGGTATTCGCATGACCTATTTTACCTACAACGGCCGCAGTTCCGCTGAGTTCGGTCTGCATATCGAGAAGAAGGACGTGTTCTCCGCACCGGAATACGATGCGGAGTTCATTTCCATTCCCGGCAGAAGCGGTGACATCATCAATCCGAACCGCCGCTTTGCCAACATCAAGGTGACCTACACAGTGTTCCTCGCTCGGAAGAATATAGCCGCACTTGCCGTTGTCCTGCGAGACATCAAGGGCTGGCTGTATTCCGAGCCGGACAGATACCACGAAATCACCGACTCTTACGATGCGGAGTATTTCCGCTACGGTGTCATCTCCGGCAATCTGGACATTGAGGAGCAGCTAAACAAGGTCGGCAGCTTTACCGTGACCTTCAACTGCAAACCCTTCAAGTATAGCTTTGCGGGACAGCAGACAGTGACAGTAGACGCATCCGAACTGACGATTACAAATCCCACTGCTTTTGAGAGCCGACCGTATATTAAGCTCTATGGCAGCGGTACGGTGGTAATAATGATACAGCCCCAAGGTCGAGGCATGATGATTTCCAATCTGGATGAGTACATCGAGATCGACAGTGAGCTGATGAACTGCTTCAAAGGCACTGCCCTCAAAAACGACACAGTCAAAGGAGCGGAATTTCCAGCCCTCAAGCCGGGTGTTTGCACCATTAACTGCAATGGAGATGTGTCAAGGATTGAGGTCGTTCCAAGGTGGTGCTGTCTGTGATCCCTGTACTTTACGCCGCAAATACCACCGATTTCAGCTCATTCGGCCTTGGTGTGCTGACGGACACTGTTTTCTGCGAAGTCACCGAGGAAAGAAACGGCATATTCGAGTGCCTGCTCAAATACCCAGTGAGCGGTCAGCACTATGGGCTTATCACCAAGGAGTGCATCATCAAGGCAAAACCCAACGACACCGCCGCCGACCAGGCATTCCGCATTTACCGCATCACGAAACCCTTAAACGGCATCGTCACGATCTACGGTCAGCATATTTCGTATGACCTTGCCAATGTGCCGGTGCTGCCGTTTTCGACGGAGAGCTGCTCTCCGCAGCTTATCCTCTCGCAGCTCCTTGCCGGAGATACACGCTTCACGGGCTGGACGGATTACTCGGATGCAAAGGCATTCTCCATCGCCCAGCCGAAAAGTGTCCGCGCCTGCCTTGGCGGCACGGAAGGCTCCATGCTCTCCAAATGGTACGGTGAATTTGAATGGGACAACTTCACAGTGAAATTTCATTCCCACCGTGGGCAGAAGACCGGCGTGGTCATTGAGTACGGCAAGAACCTTACTGCTTTGGAACAGGACGAGGACAACAGCGGCGTGTATACCGCACTGCTCCCGTATGCCGTGTACACCCCGGAAGGCTCGGACACCGAAACGGTGGTCACGCTGCCGGAGGTCACACTCCCCATTGTGACCTCGGAGATCGTCCGGGTAAAAACGCTCATCATGGATTTCTCCGACCAATTTGACGGAGTTGTGACCGAGGAAGCCCTCAGAGCAAAAGCAAACAGCTACATCAAGGCAAACCCGCTGGGAGCGACCATTCCCACGGTGAAGGTGTCCTTTGAGCCGCTCTGGAAACAGCCGGAGTATTCGGCACTCTTGGAGCGGGTCAATCTCTGTGATACCGTCACCATCCGGCACTCGCTATTGGGTGTCAGTGTGTCGGCTATGGTCATCGAAACCGTATACGACACCCTTGCCGAGCGGTACAAGAGTATTTCCCTCGGTCAGAGCAAGTCCAGCATGATCACCACCATTTCCGAGGTGCAATCAACGGTCGATAAGGTGGAATCCACGGTGGGACGCTTTCCAAAGCTGCTCCAAACCGCCATCTCTAAGGCAACCGGTCTTATCACCGGCCAAAGCGGCGGCTATGTGGTCATCCACACCAGCGAGGAAAACGGACAGCCCTATGAGCTGCTCATTCTGGACGCTCCCTCCATTGACGAAGCCGTGAATGTCTGGCGGTGGAATGTGGGCGGCTTGGGATTTTCCCATAACGGCTACAACGGACCCTATGAAACCGCCATCACGGCAGACGGGCAGATCGTTGCGGACTTCATCACTTCCGGCTCTTTGGTGGCGAACATTATCAAGGCAGGTGTTATCCAGTCGCAGGACGGCTCGTCTTATTGGGATTTGGAGAGCGGCGAAGTCGTGCTTCGCGCCTACGCCACCAGCAAGGAGGTCACCGAGGTCAGCGACCGCATTACCACCATCGAGGAGCAGAAAATGCTCCGACTGGTCATCATCTCATCCAACGGGAACATCTTCAAGAACGGTAATGTGAAAACGCTGCTTTCTGCCAAGGTGTACTCCTGGGACGAGGACATCACCGACACGCTGGATGCCAACCAGTTTATCTGGACGAGGGTGTCAGAGGATACGGAGGCGGACAAGGTCTGGAATGAACAGCATTTCGGCGGCGCAAAGTCCGTGGTCATCACCGGTGCGGATGTCAAAGTCCGCGCCACTTTTTATTGTGACCTCATCGACACCACGACCAGGCAGAGCCTGTTATAACGGAGGAATTTACTATGGCAACCGCAGAGCCCACAACAGAAACCGGCACAGTGTCCGGTTCAGATACAACAACTTCAAAGGAGGCTTCCCACATGAGCAAAGCACAAGGCCAGTTTACCATCATCGACTACAATGACGCACTGACGCTGACGGGGTACATCGGCTCGAACCTCGCCAAGACTCAGATGTATAACCCCGACAACGGCAGTTATACCCCGGACTGGAAAACGAAGAACCTCGTTCTGACACCCAGTCTGTATGTCATCGGCACCACCGCCGACCAGATTGCCACAGCCAATGTCACCTCGGTCAAGTGGTATGTGGGCGACAGTAACACCGCCATTACCGCAGGTACGAACTACGCTCTCAGCGGTGCCAAGAGCCACATCCTCACGGTCAAGGCCAATGTCATGGCAGAGCTGCCCGGCATCGACTACCGCTGCGTCATCACCTACAAGGACGAAAGCACCGGTCTGTCGCTGACCCATCCGCTGACCATTTCCTTCTCCCGTGTGGTCAACGGCTCCGGCATCGTTGACCTGCTGGTCACCACGCCCAACGGAAATGTGTTCAAGAACGAGGAGGTCGCCAGTCTGACCGCCAAGGCCGAGCTGTGGCGCGGCTCTACGGTAGACACCACCAAGGTCAGCTACAAGTGGGCGGTCATGGACGCTTCCGTCACCGCTACTTCTTCCACCGGCTATGATGCAGACTTCGGCATCGGCTGGCGCAAGCTCTCGGATACCGCCGACAAATACACCGGCACGGCCACCAATACCCTCACGGTCTACGCCGCAGCGGTGGACAGCTACGCTGTGTTCAAGTGCTGTGCCCAGGACACGGATTCCGCATCCGCTTCTTATAACACGAAGTTTTTCGACGTGGCGACCTTCATCGACAACTCTGACCCGCTGCAGATCATCGTCACCTCCACGGGCGGCGATGTGTTCAAGAACGGCCAGGGCACGACTGTGCTGACCGCCGTCTGCTATCAGGCGGGCTCCGAGGTGGATGCGGCCGGGAACGGCAGTTACACCTGGACGAAGTACAACAAAGACGGTGTTGTCGATACCTCTTGGGGTACCAACGGCAGCAAGACCGGCAAGACCCTGTCGGTATCCAGCACCGATGTGGATACCAAGGCAACCTTTATGGTCGTTGTGGCGCTTTGAGGAGGTGGTGAGATGATCGCATCAGCACAGTTCACGATTATCAGTCTCTGCGATGTGGTCACCTCGGACACGCCGCCGGAGAACCCCTATGAGGGGCAGCTCTGGGTGGATACTTCCGTGACCCCGCCGGAAACGAAGATATGGGACGGAAATGAATGGATGGTGCAGAACGACATTGAAACGATCCGCACCACCATTTCCATTCTGACCGAGAAGGACGCACAGTTCCAGCAGACCATCGACGGGCTGAACAGCTATGTGGCGACCCTTACCGAAACGGTGGAAACAGTGTCCAACGACCAGGGCGTCCTGGAGGAACGGGTACTGAACTCCGAAAGCCGTGTTTCGGAGCTGGAACACACCGTGGATGGACTGTCCGTCACCATGCAGGAGCAGTACATCGGCGGCATCAACTATGTGCAGAACTCTTCCGGGCTGAACGGAATCACGGATGATTGGAGCTACTCCGGTACGGTAAAAACAGATACCTCCACCGATACGCAGAACAACACCATTTCCGACTCTTGCTTTGTGTTGGGAGCCTATTCCTCGTTGTCGCAGTACATCCGAGGGATAGTCCCCGGCACTTATACGATCTCGGTCCGGGCAAAGAAAACCTCGACCATGTCCGGATATTTCTATGTGACCTACAACGGAAACAAAACCAAGTACCTGTTCAATAAGTCCACGGCGTTTGACTGGACGGATTACTCCGTAACGCTCACGGATGTGACCGACCCCACGCTGCGTATTTACTGCTACTGTCGGGATGCGTCCATTTATCTCGCCGACATCATGATCTCCGAAGGAGCGATCCCCCGAAAGTGGACACCCGCACCCAACGAAATCTACACGCAGGAGGTCAAGATCGACAAGCGGGGCATCGAGGTATCCAACAGTGCATCGTCCCAGCGGACGGTTATCACGAACACGGAGTTCGCCGGTTATTACAACGATGAGGTGATTTTCACCCTGAACAAGGACGAAACGCAGACCAAGAAAACCACGGTGGACGGCGAACTGACCGTGGGTAAAACGAAGTTTGTCCCGATGCCAACGGCGTCCGAAGGGCTGAACATCGTCATTCTGGATTAAGGAGGGAAAGCTATGGCAACTTGGAAAAGCGCGGCATACGATGGGCGCTATCTTCAACTGGACATTTCAGAAAGCGTGAATGTGGTCGGTAACAGCTCGACACTTTCCTGGACGCTGACCTCTACCGGTGGCGCATCCACTTACTACACCATTGACACGACCACTGTAACGATCAATGGTACGACCGTATACTCAAAGGACCGTACCTATTGGGATGACCGTGTTTTCCCGGCAAAGAAAGGTTCTGTCAGTGGCACGATTACTGTAGCTCACGACAGCAACGGCAGCAAAACGATCACAGTCGGGTTCTCGACCCGTGTTTATATCTACGGTTCACAGGAATACGGCGGCAGCATGACGCTGACTACCATTGACCGTTCCGCACCTACCGTGACCTTCAGTACATCGAATGTCACGGCAAACGGGTTCAAAATCTCCGCGACATCCTCGGCCACGGCGGACATCTGGCAGTACAGCACAAACGGCGGTTCGAGCTGGACGCAGTTCTCAACAACCGCAGGGACAAGTGCAAGTATAACGCTCTCCTCGCTTTCGCCGAATACAAGCTACACGGTGAGGGTCAGAGCAAGGCGGCAGTACAACCATGTCTACGGAACTTCCGGCAGTTCCACGGTCAAGACGCTGGGCGGTGCTGTGGTGAATAGTGTCAACACGGTGACGGCGGACAATGCCACGGTTTCCATTACCATCAATGTGACCGTGTACGAAGCCTCCTACACCAATACGCTGGTGCTCAAAAACGGCGGCACGACCATCCTGACTATCTCCGGGCTTTCCTGGTCGAAGGGCACTGCGAACCGCACAGTCACGCTGACATCGGCGCAGAGGACGACACTGCTGAATGCAATGGCATCCATCAAGTCGTTCACCGGTACCTTTGCGGTTTCGTCTTACAGTGGATCTACGCAGATCGGCAGTACTTCAAGCAAAACCGCAACTGTACTGACCACGGCAACCAATTCTGCTCCGACCATAAGCGGATTCACTTATGCCGACAGCTACACGACCACAAAGAACCTCACGGGAAACGACCAGCTATTCGTTCAGAACTACTCGACCCTCAAGGTCACTCCCGGAACGGCGACTGCAAAAAACGGTGCCAGTATTTCCAACTACACAGCTTCCTGCAACGGTTTATCCGCATCCAATTCGACCGGTGCTGCAATTACGGTTGGAAAGATCGCCAAGTCCGGCAGTGTGACGGTCACGCTCTCGGTCACGGACTCCCGCGGCTACACCGCCGAAACTTCACAGACGGTGACGGTCATTCCGTACACCAAGCCGAAAATATCCTCGGTAACGCTCCGGCGCACCAACGATATCGAAGCGGAAATGCAGCTCAAATTCAGCGGTTCTATTTCCGCTGTGACCGTAGACGGGACGCAGAAAAACAGCGTGGTTTATGTGCGGTATCGGTACAAGAAAACCAGTGAGAGCAGTTACGGCAGCTACACCAGCATCTATTCCGGCACGACAAAAAGCGGAACCTCTTTCAGCTACTCCAATTTGGAACTGTGCAGTCTGGATGCCAACAGTTCCTACGACCTTCATCTACAGATCCAAGACAAGCTCTATTCTTTGAGCAGTCTGGATCTGTATTTTACTGTTCCGCAGGGCACGCCGCTCATTGCGCTGCGTAAAAAGAAGGTCGGCATCAACACGCCGGAGCCACAAGCCATGCTGGATGTTGCCGGGGATATGCGGGTGGATGGCTCACCCCTTGCGGATTTTGTCATTCAGCAAGGGACAAGCGGCATCTGGAATTACCGTAAATGGAAAAGCGGTACAGCGGAATGTTGGGGTCAGTATTCCTTTACGACCGCCATTTCGACGGCATGGGGCGTGCTCTATGAGAGCGGCGCAATTGCGCTCCCTAATTTTCCATTTACCTTCGCGGAAATTCCTCATGTCCATATCTCCACGGAGAACAGCAATTACGCCATGTTTGTGGAGCGAGGCAGTTCGAGTAGCTGGTCTACAACGACCAACCCCGGAAAGATATTTGCCGTAAGACCAAATACGGTACCATCGGCAACCTACAAAGTATCAATCTATGCTATCGGAAAAGTGTGACGCTCCGGCGTCACTTTTTTCATACCCATTTTTAATTTCAAAGGAGGACAAACAACATGAAAGAATTCTGGACGACCATTCAGGTGGTATTCGCCGGTATCGGCGGCTGGCTGGGATGGTTCTTGGGAGGATGTGACGGCTTGCTTTATGCGCTTCTGGCTTTCGTAGTCATCGACTACATCACCGGCATCATGTGCGCCGTGGTGGACAAGAAGCTGTCCAGCGAAGTCGGATTCAAGGGCATTTTCAAAAAGGTGCTCATCTTCGCCCTGGTCGGCATCGGGCATATTCTCGACACCCGTGTCATCGGCAGTGGCTCGGTGATGCGTACCGCCGTCATTTTCTTCTATTTGTCGAATGAGGGCGTGTCCCTGTTGGAAAACGCCGCATACCTGGGACTGCCCATTCCGCAGAAGCTGAAATCCGTTCTGGAGCAGCTTCATGACCGCAGTGAAAAGGAGGATGAATAATATGGCTTACACAAACAGTTCCCTGGTGTCCTACACCAAACTCAGCCCGAACCACTCCG